>ERZ791865.8-NODE-8-length-411675-cov-9.770716_pt1 | contig 411675 bp, 508 predicted proteins | sample MGYA00509942_ERZ791865 | MGnify/ENA primary metagenome ERZ791865 (study PRJEB30046, sample SAMN00792098) | human gut metagenome | study: EMG produced TPA metagenomics assembly of the A metagenome-wide association study of gut microbiota in type 2...
AAAAAATAAATCTACAATTTGTTTCTACAGCTGATATGCAAAAAGATGCGAAAGATTTAAGTATTAAATTTTTACCATATTCTTTATTTATATCAATTTTATTTTCTGCTATTATTTCTTTAATTTATGCAAAAATAATAAAAAATAATATACAGGAAATAAAAATTGTTACTGATAAAATGATGGAACTTGATAAAGAAACGCGGTTAAAAGTTAATTCTAATGATGAAGTTGGAGAATTAAAACAACAAATTAATGATTTGTATTCTACTTTATTAAGAACAATTGATAATTTGGAATTTAAAAATAAAGAAATTTTAAAATTAGAAAAGTTAAAATATGACTTTTTTAAAGGTGCATCCCATGAACTTAAAACTCCTCTTGCTAGTCTTAAAATAATACTGGAAAATATGAAATACAATATTGGAAAATATAAAGAAAGAGATATTTATATTAATGAATGTATTGACATCGTTGATAGTTTAACAAAAAATATTTCTCAAATATTATCAGTTCATTCTATAGAAAATTTGAATAATGATGAAGAATATTTGAAAATAAATGATACACTAGAAGATATATTAAAAAAATACGAAATATTAGCAAATCAAAAGAAAATAACCGTCAATAATTATATATCAGATGAGAATATTTATATAGGAAAAACAGCGTTAAAGATTATTTTATCTAATTTGATTAGTAATGCGATAAAATATACCGATGTAAATGGGGTAATTAATATTGGGATAGTTGATGATTGGTTATATATAGAGAATTCATATGGTAACAATAGAATTTCGAATATGGATGAAATATTTGATGTTAAATTTGATTTAAATAAGGAAAATAGTAATGGATTAGGCTTGTATATTGTAAGTAATATTCTGAATAATTACAATATAGAATATAAAGCATTGCAGGATGAAGAATTTTTTATCTTTAAAATTAAAATATTTTCTTAAACAAGATATAATTTTGCAATAGTTATTGAAAAAATAGAGACTTATTATGTAGCGCTTACTGAAAAACAAGCAGATAAAAAGTTGAAGAGTCAGAGGGAGAGTCATTTTTACAACCAACAGATGGTAATGTATTTGTAAGCTGTGAATTTGAAATCGTAAATAATTCATCAAAAGAGATTAATGTTAGTTCATTAATAAGTTTTGAAGCGTACTGCAATGATTATTCAACATCAGTAAGTCTTTCTGCTTTATCAGCATTTTCTGATAAAAATCAGTTAGATGGTACAGTTGCGCCGGGTAAGAAGATGAATGGAATTGTTGCTTATGAAGTGCCAGCAGATTGGTCAAAATTAGAAATTGAATATTCACCAAGTTTCTGGGGAAAGGCTATGAAATTTGTGGCTGAACATAATTAAATAATTACAAGGATAATAACCTCTGATAGAATAATTTCTGTTGGAGGTTATATTTTATAAAAGATATAGAATGGAGATTTGATATGAATAAAATATTTTATTGCAGAGTGGGTTGGATGAGGTCATATTGTGGAGCAGTTGATGAAAAGCCGGTTAATGGAGGTTCATATAATAAAGATTAGGTTGGTATAAAGATGCAAAAGTGTTTAAGCAACTGCAAAAAGATATTCCAGAAGATGCAATGGAAGAAAGAGATAAAACTTATAATATATATAATATATATGCAGAGAAGGTGGTGCTGCTGGATGTTAATGATAGAAAATATATTGTCAAAGGTATGGGACAATCAAATATATGGTATGGAAATGAAGATGAAAATAAGAAAGTTGAGAAAATAATAGAAACATATGAAAAAGATAAAAGTGATAAGGTTAATGAAATAGAAAAATACACAGAGGAATTGGAAGGAAAAGAAAAAGAAGCGGTTGTCAAGGTAAGAATTAATCAGGACAAGTTCAGAGAAAAATTAATAAATAAATATAAAAAATGTTGTTTGTGCAATGTTAATATGAACGAATTATTGGTGGCAAGTCATATTAAACCATGGAGTATAAGTGATGCAAATGAGAAGCTTGATATACATAATGGTCTGTTAATGTGTCCTAATCACGATAAGTTATTTGATAGAGGATATATTTCATTTGATGATACCGGCAGGATTTTAATTTCTGAAAGGTTAGATGATAATAACAGAATGTATATGAATATAACAGCTAAGATGAAAATAGACATTACAGAAGAGAATATAAAGTATATAAAATATCATAGGAAAAATGTATTTATTGAAAAATAGCTATTAGCAGTATGCTAGATAATATTTTCCGTTTATAAATTTGAAAAAATGTTGTATAAACAACAGAAAATCACTTCTTCATTAAATATAATAAGCGTGTCGGGTGCTAAAGCACCAGGATAAATAGATTATAATAATGGAGAGTAAATATATGGATAATAAAATGTTTTGTTTTCAGTGTGAGCAGACAGCAGGATGTTCAGGTTGTACAGGTAATGCAGGTGTCTGTGGAAAGGACGCTTCTACAGCAAAGCTTCAGGACGAGCTTACAGGTGCACTTATAGGACTTGTTAAGACCTGCGGAAGCAATCCTAAGACAGAGAATACAGACAGAATAATAATCGAAGGTCTGTTTACAACAATAACTAATGTGAATTTTAATAATCAGACATTACAGGATATGATTGATAAGGTTCATAATGAAAAGAATATTATATCACCAGGCTGTAGTGCCTGTGAGGCAAGATGTGGCAATACAGATGATTATGATATGAATGAGATATGGAATGCAGACGCTGATATACGTTCATTAAAATCACTTATCCTTTTTGGAGTAAGAGGAATGGCAGCTTATGCTTACCACGCAATGGTGTTAGGCTATACAGATGATACAGTTAATGAGTTCTTCTACAAGGCTCTTTCATATATAAGCTTTGATTTGGACGAGAGCCAGCTTCTTCCTGTAGTTATGGAAGTTGGTGAAGTTAATTTGAAATGTATGGAACTTTTAGATAAGGCTAATACAACAAGTTATGGAAATCCTTCACCGGTAAAGGTTACTTTGAATGTAGAAAAAGGACCATTTATTGTTGTAACAGGACACGATTTAAAAGATCTGGAACTGCTTCTTGAACAGACTAAGGATAAAGGAATAAATATATATACACACGGCGAAATGCTTCCAGCACACGCATATCCTAAGCTTAATAAATATCCTCATTTAAAGGGTAACTTTGGTACAGCGTGGCAGAATCAGCAGAAGGAGTTCGATGCAATTCCGGGAGCTGTATTATTTACAACTAACTGCCTTATGCCAGTTAAGAAAAGCTATGAAGACAGGGTATTTACAACAGAGGTAGTGTCATATCCACAGATGGTGCATATCGGGGAAGATAAAGATTTTACACCTGTAATCAATAAGGCACTTGAGCTTGGCGGATATAAAGAAGACCAGCATAGAACAGGCATTAATGGCGGAGAGTATGTGATGACAGGTTTCGGACATTCAGCAGTGCTTTCCGTTGCTGATAAGGTAATAGAAGGTGTTAAGAATGGGTCAATCAGCCATTTCTTCTTAGTAGGAGGTTGTGATGGTGCAAGACCGGGACGTAATTATTATACAGAATTTGTTAAAAAGACACCAGCAGAGTCTATAATTCTTACACTTGCCTGTGGTAAGTACAGATTTAATGACCTTGAGCTTGGAGATATTGATGGTCTTCCAAGAATTATGGATATGGGACAGTGTAATGATGCCTATAGTGCGATAAAGGTAGCAATTGCTTTAGCAGAAGCATTTGAATGTGAAGTAAATGAGCTTCCACTCTCAATGGTTTTATCGTGGTATGAGCAGAAAGCTGTATGTATACTTCTTACACTCCTTCATCTTGGAATTAAGAATATACTTTTAGGACCTACACTTCCAGCATTCATCTCACCTAATGTACTGAAGATACTTGTTGAGAATTACGCAATAGCACCTATCAGTACACCAGAGGAAGATTTAAAGAAAATATTAGGCAACTAATTATATGTGATTTTTTTGGTTGGATAATTACTTGCTTTATCTTTAGCTGTAAGCTCTTTTAATTCTCTTATCGTGAAATATCCGCACACAATTGCGGCTGCGGCATCGGCAATCGGGCCGGCATACATAACACCATCAATTCCCATAAATATTGGGAATATTACTATGAGCGGAAGTAAGAATAATATCTGTCGTGTAAGGCTTAATAATACGCCAAGGCTCGATTTGCCGATAGAGTTAAAGAAGTTGGATGTAACCGGCTGTATTCCATTAATTAAAGTAAGGAACATATATATTCTGAAATACCGATCAGAGAATTGGAAATAAAGCTCACTTCCGTTACCGAATACGCTGATAATCTGTCTTGGAAATACCTGAAAACAGAAAAATGCAATCAGTGATAAGAAAGAAGCTGCTTCAAGTGCTAAAAGGTATGTCTTTTTTACACGTTTGTACTTACGTGCGCCATAGTTAAATCCGATAACCGGCTGTGTGCCTTGTGATATACCAATTACAAAGGACATAAATATCATATTAACCTTTGTTATTATTCCTGCACACGCAAGTGGAATATCACCGCCGTAGATTGACTGTGCACCATAGCGGGACAGTGTATTATTCATAACAATCTGGACAATTGTCATAGCAATCTGGTTAAAGCAGGCACTTGCACCAAGTATTAAAATGTTCTTGCAGTAACACCATTTTATATTAAAGCTGTCCCCGCTAAGTTTAATATTCTTAAAATGGAACATATATCTTAAGCTTATGCAGAAAGATATAATCTGGCCTGTAATAGTTGCTAAAGCTGCACCTGTCATTCCCATATTAAATATAAAGATAAATATAGGATCTAATATTGTATTCACAATAGCACCAACAAGCATAGAAGTCATAGAGTAGCGTGGATTTCCGTCAGCAAGTATCAACTTACTCATACCTGTGTTGGCGATAAGAAATGGAAATCCAAACGCTGTTATTCTTGTATAAGCCTTAGCATATGGCAGAACGTCAGTAGTTGCACCAAAGAATTTAAGCATAGGCGTAAGGAATATTGTTGTAATTAAGAACAATACAGTTCCGCATACAGCCATAAGAAATATTCCGTTGCCAGCATATTTTTCTGATAAATGCTTCTCGCCAGCCCCAAGATGAAGTGAGAAGTTCGTAGCACTTCCTATTCCTAACAGAAGTGAGATAGCAGTGCAGGTAGTTGATAGTGGGAATGCAATATTAGTTGCAGCATTGCCAAGCATACCAATACCCTGTCCGATAAATATCTGGTCTACTATATTATAAAGAGCAGTTACCAGCATTGAGATTATGCAGGGAATTGCAAAATTAATTAAAAGAGTGGACTCTTTTTTATAACCCAGAGGGTTGTCAGTTGTAGATGAATTCATAAAAAGTTCCTTTCATTATATTTAATATTTATATCTTGTTGACTACGCACAGTATAACATATTAAAAATAAAATTGTAATTGATGTAATTGATAAGTATGTCAGTAATTAACACATACAAGAGATAAATTGAAGTTAAATAATTATATTTTATTAAAGTACTTTTGATAAGTATTGTTGACACACTTGTATTTGGGTGTAGAATATATAAGCTATTAAGTATTCAGATGATTAAATATATTAAACACACAGGAGGTATATATGAGTGTATCTAATAAAAAATCGATAGATATGACAAGTGGAGCTTTATGGAACAAAATACTTCTGTTTGCTCTTCCACTTGCGGCAAGCAGTATATTACAGCAGTTGTTTAACTCTGTTGATACGGCGGTAGTCGGAAGATTTGCAAGCAGTCAGGCACTGGCGGCTGTTGGAAGCAACAGTTCTTTAATATCACTTATGATTAATCTTTTTATAGGAATATCATTAGGTTCAAATGTTGTTATTGCTCGTTATATAGGAGAAAAATCAGAAAAAAACATACACGCCGCAATACATACAGCAATACTTGTTGCCATTATAAGCGGATTTTTTGTTATGATTGCAGGTCAGTTCATAGCAAAACCTGTGCTTCTTCTTATGGGAACACCGGAGGATGTTATTGACCTTGCCGTGTTGTATCTTAGAATTTATCTTCTAGGTATGCCATTTATTATGCTGTATGACTTTGGCTCATCAATTCTTAGAAGTACGGGCGACAGCAGAAGACCTCTTTATTGTCTTATTGTTGCAGGAGTTATTAATACACTTCTTAATCTTGTGCTTGTTATAGTGTTCAGATTAGGTGTGTCAGGAGTTGCGATTGCAACAGTTATTTCTAATATAGTAAGTTCTTCAATGGTTATATATATTCTTACACACGAATCAGAGCCTATAAAGCTGGAATTAAGACAGCTTAAGATATCTGTTAAGGAATTAAAGAAAATATTGGTTATAGGTATTCCGGCAGGACTTCAGGGAATGATGTTCTCAATAGCCAATGTGTGTATACAGAGCACAATTAACAGCTTTGGTTCAAGTGCAGTTGCAGGTTCAGCGGCGGCACTTAATTATGAATTCTTTGCATATTTCCTTGTAAATGCGTTCGCTCAGGCGGCAGTAACATTTACAAGCCAGAATTATGGCGCAGGGGAATATAACAGATGTAAGAAAATATTCCGCATATCTTTAGTGTTTGCGCTTGTATCGTGTGGTATTCTTTCGGGTATATTTGTTATGGGAAGGGAATTCTTTCTTCGTATATATACGACCGATGCAGATGTTCTTGTATTTGCGAGGCAGAGAATTATCATTGCAACAACGCTGGAATTATTAACAGCAGTATATGAGATAAGCGCAGGAGCTATGCGAGGTCTGGGATATTCACTGCTTCCAGCGGTAATTACCTGTGTTGGTTCGTGTGTTATAAGACTTATATGGATATCAACAGTATGTAAGATTGTACACGTATTCTGGGTGCTTATGATTATATATCCAATATCGTGGGTAATCACAGGAATTGCTATGATGACAGCTTATTATATTGTCAGAAGAAAATGTTTCACATTCACCCATTGACACGGTAGGCGAATGGGTATAATATCATACAAAAAGATGATAATAAGAAAGGAAGCAAGGAAATGATAATATCATCGAAAGGGCGTTATGCCCTAAGAGTAATGGTATATCTTGCAGTTCATCATAGTGATGAGTATATACCATTAAAGGAGATATCAGATAAAGAAGAATTGTCAAAGAAATATCTCGAGACAATTACAAGAATGTTATCAAAAGCAAATCTTATAGAAGCAGCAAGCGGACACGGCGGTGGCTACAGATTAACAAGAAAGCCAGAGGATTACAGCGTTGGTGAGATATTAAAGCTTACCGAAGGAACACTTGCTCCTGTAACCTGTCTTAATGAGGAGACTTTAATGTGTGAACATTCGTCTTCCTGCTATACGCTTCCTATATGGCAGGGACTTGCAGATGTAATTAATAACTATCTTGATAATATGACACTCGCAGATGTTGCGGCAACAGCAATTGATAAGGCGGGTAATAAGACGGCATATAATGCCTGATAATATATGCGGCATTGTGCTGGCACACTTGGCACAAAGCAGTCCTGCGTTTAAATGAGTGTGCAGAAATGAGGAGTATTATGTCAGATAAGAATTTATTAAATGTTAAAGATTTATATGTAGATGTAGAAGATAAGGAAATTCTTCATGGTGTTAATCTTTCAATAGGCAAGGGTGAAACACATGTACTTATGGGACCTAATGGAACAGGTAAGTCAACACTTGGCTATGCTTTAATGGGCAACCCAAGATATACAGTAAAGAGTGGTGAGATATGGTTTGACGGTAAGAATATTACTGATGAACAAGTTAATGAGAGAGCTAAAGCAGGAATGTTCTTATCATTCCAGAACCCACTTGAAGTTCCGGGTGTTACACTCAGTTCATTTATAAGAAATGCCCTTGAATTAAAGACCGGCAAGAGAACAAGATATATGGAATTCAAGAAAGAACTTGAAAAGACTATGGAGCTTTTATCTATGGACAAGTCTTATGCAGAGAGAGATCTTAATGTAGGCTTTTCAGGTGGTGAGAAGAAGAAGGCAGAGATATTACAGCTTCTTATGTTAAAGCCATCATTTGCAATTCTTGATGAAACAGATTCAGGACTTGATGTTGATGCTGTAAAGACTGTATCAGCAGGTATAGAAGAATACCAGAAGACCTGCAAGGGAAGCCTTCTTATAATTACACACAGCACAAGAATACTTGAATCTTTATCAGTTGATTATACACACGTTATGATTGAGGGGAAGATTATAAGCACAGGTGATGCTTCACTTGTTGATAAGATTAATGAAAATGGTTTCGCAGAATACGAAGCAGAATAGTCAGCCATAATCATACGTTGATATATGAAAGGAGTTTACATCGAATTATGAAAGAAAAGACATATGTAGATGATATAGATAGAAACATATATGATTTCAAGAATGATGATAAGGACACATATAAGTTAAATGCTGGTCTTACTCCTGAGATAGTTGAGAAGCTCTCAAAGGAGAAGAATGACCCTGCTTGGATGCAGAATTTCAGGCTTGAGTCATTACAGATATATAATAATATGAAAGTACCTGACTGGGGACCATCTATAGAAGGTCTTAATATGGACAATATAGTAACTTATGTAAGACCTAATACTAATATGAAAGCTAAATGGTCAGAAGTACCAGAAGACATTAAGGATACATTTGAAAAGCTTGGTATTCCACAGGCAGAAAGAAAGTCACTTGCTGGTGTTGGAGCACAGTACGATTCAGAGCTTGTGTATCACAATGTAAGACAGGAAGTTGCTGAGATGGGTGTTGTATATACAGATATGGAGAGTGCGTTAAAGGGTGAATATGCAGATATGGTGCGTACACATTTTATGAAGCTTGTTAAGCCTACTGACCATAAGTTTGCGGCACTTCATGGTGCAGTATGGTCTGGTGGTTCTTTCGTATATGTTCCAAAGGGAGTATCAGTTGAGATACCATTACAGTCATATTTCAGACTTAATGCACCGGGAGCAGGACAGTTCGAGCATACACTTATTATTGTAGATGAGGGAGCTGATTTGCATTTCATAGAGGGGTGTTCAGCACCTAAGTATAATGTAGCTAATCTACACGCCGGCTGTGTTGAGCTATTTGTAGGAAAGAATGCCAAGCTTAGATATTCAACTATAGAGAACTGGTCTAAGAATATGTATAACCTTAATACTAAGAGAGCTATTGTTGAGGAAGGTGGTACAATTGAGTGGGTATCAGGCTCATTTGGCTCACACGTATCATATCTTTATCCTATGAGTATTCTTAAGGGTGATAATTCTAAAATGGAATTTACAGGAATTACATTTGCAGGAAAAGGACAAAATCTTGATACAGGTGCAAAGGTTGTCCATACAGGAAAGAACACAAGCTCATATATTAATACTAAGTCAATATCAAAGGATGGTGGAATTAGTACATTCAGGTCATCAGTTATAGTTAATTCCAAGGCAGAGAATTCCAAGGCTTCTGTATCGTGTCAGTCACTTATGCTTGACAGCATATCACGTTCAGATACAATCCCGGCAATGGATATTAAGACAAGCAAGGCGGATGTCGGACACGAAGCACAGATTGGAAGCATAAGCGATGAAGCAGTATTCTATCTTATGTCAAGAGGAATGACAGAGGAAGATGCAAGAGCCTGTATCGTAAGTGGATTTGCAGATAACGTATCTAAGGAGCTTCCACTTGAATATGCAATTGAAATGAATAATCTCATAAGACTTGAAATGAAAGGCAGTATAGGTTAATTGTGCTGATAAGATGAGCAGGAATGGAGAAATTTATGAATAATAATGAATATAGAATAAATGCACTTCCAGCAAAGACATGGTACCAGCTTAATATGAATGATACACGTCTTTTATGGGATGATAATTTAGTACCTTGTGATATGGATACAAAAGGCTGTGATAAGGTATGTTTAGATGTTAATGCTAAAGATTACAGTGATATAGAAAATGCAGTTCTTACAGGTGCAGGCAAAGAAGCAGATGTGTTATTTGAAGCAGGCGTAACTAATACATTACTTGTAAATGCAGATAAAGAAACTAACGGCCAGACATTATATATTAATGTCAATGGCAATGATAAGAGCCAGTCAGGAAAGATTATAGTTAATGTAGAGGATAATGTTACATTTACAATAATTGAGAACTTTAAAGGTGAGAGCAGTACAGAAGGCAGGGTAGCATTAAGAACACTTATAGATACAGGTCTTAACAGCAAGGTACGCCTTATTCAGGTATATATGCAGCCAGAAAGCATTGATGTATTAAGCGATACAGGATGCAGGCTTTCAGATAATGCCTCATTTGAGATTGTTCAGGTATTCGTAGGCAGGGGCAGCCTTTATGATGGAATAAGGACAGAGCTTATAGGCAATAATTCTGCATTTACAGCAGATATTGGATACCTTGGAGCTAAGAAGCAGAATATAGATATTAACCTTATATCTAATCATATTGGAAAGAAGACTAACAGCGGGATAAGAGTTGATGGTGCATTAAAGGACGAAGCCTCTAAGCTTTTCAGAGGTTCTATTGATTTAAAAAATGGTTCTTCTGGTTCAGTTGGTGCAGAGACAGAAAATGTACTTTTACTTGGCGAAGATGTCAGAAATAAGACAATACCTCTTATACTCTGTGCAGAGGAAGATGTTAATGGTTCACACGGAGCTACAATCGGTGAGCTCGATGAGGAAACATTGTTCTATTATGCTTCAAGAGGCATTGATAAGAAGAACGCTGAGGATATAATGACTAAAGGAAGAATTGAAGTTATTATAAGAAAGATTAATGACGAGGACACAGAAAAGCTTGCAGAGGAGCAGCTTGAAGAAGTGTTGCAGTAATGGAGGCAGTAATGGAGATTAAAGAGCAGAAAGATTATAGAAAAGATTTTCCACTTCTTAATAATAATTCTTCTATATATATTGATAATGCGGCAACAGCACAGAAGCCACAGTGCGTAATTGATGCTGAAAGCAGATTTTATGAGGTTAATAATGCCAATCCTCTCCGTGGCTTTTATCCATTAAGTCTTGCCGCTACTAAGGAATATGAGGATGCAAGGGAGGTTGTAAGACAGTTTCTTAATGCGGACTCTGATAAGGAGATAATCTTTACAAGAAATACAACAGAAAGCCTTAACCTTGTTGCATATAGCTATGGTATTAATAATCTTAAGGCTGGAGATGAAATAGCAGTTTCAATAATGGAACACCACAGCAATCTTCTGCCTTGGCAGATGGTTGCAAGAGTGACAGGTGCAACTTTAAGATATCTGGAATGTGAGAAGGACGGAACATTAAAAGATGATACTCTTAAAGATGGAATTAATGCTAATACTAAGATCGTTGCAGTTGCACAGGTTTCCAATGTATTAGGCTGTGTCAATCCAATTAAAAAGATAGCCAAAATAGCACACGATAATGGTGCTGTTATGGTTGTTGATGCGGCACAGAGTGCACCACATATGAAGATTGATGTAAAAGACTTAGATGCTGATTTTCTTGCATTTTCAGGACATAAGCTTATGGGACCTATGGGAATTGGTGTACTTTATGGTAAGGAAAGCATACTTAAGAATATGCAGCCATTTCTTACAGGTGGTGAGATGATTAATTCAGTTACTAGAGATGGTGCAACTTATGCAGAACTTCCACACAAGTTCGAGGCAGGAACGGTAAATGCGGCAGGAGCTGTTGGTCTTGCAGCAGCAATTAAATACATTAATGAGATAGGCTTTGATTATATACAGCAGAAAGAAGAAAAACTTACAAAGATTGCTATTAACGGACTTAAAGGTCATAAGTACATTCATATATTAGGCTCTGATGATTATAAGAACCATACAGGAATAGCAGCATTTACAATAGATGGGGTTCACCCACACGATGTAAGCGAGATATTATCTTCTGACGGAATAGATGTAAGGGCTGGACATCACTGTGCACAGCCACTGCTTACATTTCTTGGAGTTAATAATGCGACAAGAGCAAGCTTTATGTTCTATAATACAGAGAAGGAAGCAGAAGCATTTGTTGAGAGTGTGCTTAACGTAAGAAGGAGAATGGGTTATGATGAATAGAGGCTTTTATAATGAAATACTTACAGAACATAATATAAGACCAGAATTTAAACACGACTTAGAAGATGCCAATATCGTCCTTGAGGGTGTAAATCCTAACTGTGGTGATGATATATGGCTTAAGCTTAAGGTTGAAGACGGTATTATTAAGGACGGAGCTTTTGTTGGAGATGGCTGTGCTATATCCCAGGCATCGGCTGATATTATGCTTGGGATGATAATTGGAAAGACTAAAGAAGAAGCTTTAAAGCTTGGAGATTTATTCTTTAAGATGATTAAGGGTGAAGCAACCGATGAGGAGATTGAAGAATTAGACGAGGCATCAGCACTTAAAGATATATCACATATGCCTGCAAGAGTAAAATGTGCTGTACTTGGCTGGCATACATTAGATGAGGCATTAAATAAGGAGTAATATGGCAAAGTATATTATGGCACTTGATCAGGGAACGACAAGCTCAAGATGTATATTATTTGATAAGGCTGGCAATATCTGTTCAATGGCACAGAGGGAATTTGAACAGATATATCCTAAGCCGGGCTGGGTGGAACACAATCCAATGGAGATATGGTCAACACAGTATGCGGTTATGTCTGAGGCTATGGCACTTGTGGGTGCTAAGCCTAAGGATATAGCTGGCATTGGAATAACCAACCAGCGTGAAACTACAATTGTGTGGGATAAAGAAACAGGTGAGCCTGTATATAATGCTATTGTATGGCAGTGCAGACGTACAGCCAAGGATATTAATCTACTTGTAAAAGATGGTTATGCAGATGTAATCAAGGCAAAGACAGGACTTGTGCCAGATGCGTATTTTAGTGCAACTAAGATTGCGTGGATACTTAGTAATGTAGCAGGAGCAAGGAAAAAGGCAGAAGAGGGCAGATTGCTATTCGGTACGGTTGACACCTGGCTTATATGGAAGCTTACAGGCGGTGCGGTGCACGTTACAGACTATACTAATGCTTCAAGAACTATGCTTTTTGATATTCATAACAGGTGCTGGGATAAAGAGCTTCTTGAAAAGTTCAATATACCAGAGGTTATGCTTCCTAAGGTAAAGCCTTCAAGCTGTATATATGGTTATACAGACCCTTCTGTTCTTGCTGGAAATGTTGCAATAGCAGGTGCGGCAGGTGACCAGCAGGCGGCACTTTTTGGACAGTGCTGTTTTGAGCCGGGAGAAGTAAAGAATACATATGGAACAGGCTGTTTTCTTCTTATGAATACAGGGGATAAGCCTGTGGAGTCTAAGCATGGTCTTATAACTACGATTGCGGCAGGAAGTGATGACCAGCTTCATTATGCACTTGAGGGAAGTGTATTTACAGGCGGTGCAATTGTACAATGGCTTCGTGATGAGATGAGGCTTATAAGAAGCTCTTCACAATCAGAAGATTATGCAAGAATGGTAAATGACACCAATGGAGTATATATTGTTCCTGCATTTTCGGGAATGGGTGCACCTTACTGGAATCCTTATGCAAGAGGCTGCGTTGTAGGCTTATCAAGAGGTGCTAACAAGGAACATTTTATAAGGGCATCGCTTGAGTCAATAGCATATCAGACATATGATGTGTTAAAGGCAATGGAAAGTGACACAGGACATATAGTTAAAGAGTTAAAAGTAGATGGTGGGGCAAGTGCCAATGATTTCCTAATGGAATTTCAGGCAGACATTCTTGGAGCTAAGATAAGACGTCCTAAGTGTATAGAAACTACTGCACTTGGTGCGGCATATCTTGCTGGTCTGGCAGTTGGTTTCTTTAAGGATCTGAATGAGATAAGAGATAACTGGCAGTTGGCTTCCACATTTGAGAGCAGTATGGCACCATCAGACAGGGATAACCTTCTCGCAGGCTGGAGAAGAGCCGTAAAATGTGCCATCTCTTATACAGATGAATAAAACTGAATAAAAAATATATTGTTTTTGCTTTGTTATTGTATATAGTGTATAATTTTAAGCATATATATCAGGGAGGAAGAGGTTTTGGATAATAATGTACTAAAGGCACTTAATGTAATAGAGCAGGTTAACAATGTTATATTAGGAAAAGATAAACAAATAAGAGAGATTATGGCGGCATTTCTGGCCGGAGGACATATACTTTTGGAAGATATTCCGGGTGTTGGTAAGACAACACTTGCGACAGCATTTTCCAAGGCAATGGCACTTGACTGCAAGAGGGTGCAGTTTACTCCGGACGTAATGCCGTCTGATCTTACAGGATATTCTGTATACAGAAATGACTTAGGTCAATTCATATATCAGCCGGGAAGCGTGTTCTGTAATCTGCTGCTTGCTGATGAGATTAACAGAACATCACCTAAGACACAGTCAGCACTTTTAGAGGTTATGGAAGAAAGAAAGGTAAGCGTTGAGGGCGTTACCAGAGAAGTTCCAGAACCTTTTATTGTTATTGCAACACAAAATCCGCTTGGTAATGCAGGAACACAGAGCCTTCCAGAAGCACAGATGGATAGATTTATGATTACTTTATCAATCGGTTACCCTGATTATGAAAGTGAGCTTGATATGGCTATGTCTGTAGGAAAGCAGAGCAGGACAAGTGATATGACACCAGTGGTGAGCATAGATGATTTTATAAGTATGCAGAATGAAATATATGATGTATATATGAACGAGAGCATATACAAATATATAGTTAATCTTGTTACAGCTACAAGAAAGTCACGTTATATAGAAAGAGGTGCAAGTCCAAGAGCGACTATAGCACTTGTAAAGATGTGTAAGGCGTGGAGCTGGCTTAACGGAAGGGATTATGTTGTTCCTGCGGACGTTATTGCACAGTTTGAGTATGTTATAACACACAGAATAATTCTTAATATGGCGGCGAGAATGGACGGTAAAGACAAGGCAGAAGTGATTAATGATATTTTGAAATCAGTTGCTAAGCCAGCAGTAGGAAAGAAGGCATAATGACAGGTGTATTTTTGATTATTATACTTGCTGTTGTGTGGTATGTAGCAGGCATATTTCATTCATTTGCACTTATGCTTTATGTAGCTGTTAATCTTCTGCTAATAGCAGGTATGTATATATTAACTCGTATATATAAAAGAAATGTTGCATTTGATTTTGATGTTAATCTGGCAGAGGAGTTAAAGAATTCTGGCTGCCAGTTAAGAATTAATGTAAGCAATAAAACAGGAATACCAATCACGAAAATCAGATTAGATGTAGTCGTGTCATATTGTGATAAGAAAGGTAAAGAATACAAGAAATACCGAAAGAACGTAAAGCTGTACGGAGGCTGTAAGGGCAGGAAGGATAATATGGATTTATCTGTCAGCCTGCCATATTGTGGAATGGCGGATGTAAAGATAGTTAAAGCGAAAGTGTATGATTACACAGGCTTGTTTTATTGTACAATAAAGCCTTTAAGCATAATGAATATTTTGATATTTCCAGAAGTTGAAAGCAGTATATATGAAGGCGCTTTTTCACAATATGAAAGCAATAATAATATAGAGTTGTATATCAACAGAAAAGGCAGTTCACACGATGATATAAGACAGATAAGGGAATATCAGACAGGAGATTCTTATAGGCACATACACTGGAATTTAAGTTCAAGAACAGGAGATCTGCTTATTAAGGAATTCTGTGGACAAGTTGACAGGGAGATACTTGTGCTTCTTGATACACTGCCTGATGATATTAATAATATTGAGCGTATGAGCAGCTTTTATGATAAGACAGCTATGCTTGTTATGGGTTTTATTCAGGACGACACGAAGGTATCAGTGCTGTGGAATGATCTTAATTCTGGAGCTTTATGTAAACAGACAGTATCAGATTATGATGATTTAAAGAATGTATATTATATATTATATAGGCTTCATTATAATTGTCGTAATAATGATACGGATATTAGCAGGGAATACAGCCTTGGAGAGTATATTGATAAGAATATCATAAAGATAGATACATCATCTGATGTTACTGAGTTATTGGGAGAAAATGTATATGGAGAACATGCGTATTAATGTAAGGCAGGCACATTCTGACACATATAATGGTAATCCTTATATAGCCTTTGCAGGGATAATGACAGGGCTGTTATCGGTTATATTATTTGTTGATGAATTAGATGCTGTCAGCTTTACAGTTGTGGGAGTATTATTATTCTCAGGAATATATGCGTATATTTTAAGTTATGCACATTATAATAAGAGGAAGTTTCTGCCATTTGTGATAGTGGGAGAAGTGGCTGTAACAGCTATATTGTCTGTATTTAATATACAGCGTATATCAGAGCAGTCTGTATCAATAATGCAGGCACTGGTTGACGGACGGGCAAATACACAGAATGTTACATATGTGGTGTTTGTAAGCAGTGTCGTGCTTATTTATATTATATATCTGTTAGAGGTTATATTTAAAAACCGTGTTATATTGACACTGGTTACAGTTGTAATGCTTGCAGCTTCACCTATATTAAGATTAGAGGTAAGCTTGTTTCATATATTTGTAATAGTTATGCATCAGGTTATAGTGGGCGTGTCTTACGCTGTGCTTGGAAGACGTAAGAAAATGCTGTATACAACAAGAAGCGGAAAGTTGATACATAAGAAAAGTATAATATATTGTATTGCAGCGACAGTGATTATTTTCTTTGCAGCTGATATTATTACCAATATATTTTCTGAATATATGTATGGTTCTATTTCGGGCATAGAGCAGACTATCTATAAGACATCAAAGAGAATATCAGGCAAGGGTTCTGATGTTAAGATTAATGGGGAGATAAGTTCAGGCAATAATTACCAGTCTGGAATTACCCAGATGACAGTTACGGTAAGTAAAATGCCAACAGAGGATTTATATCTTTACGGTTTCAGAGGTGGCGAATATAAGGGCGGAAGCTGGGATTCAACTGATGATGATACTATATGTAAGAATATAGACAGAACTGAATTTAAGAAAGAAACGATATCACAGCCTGTTTACGCATCAACATATTTTAAAAAGATGTATTATTATATTAATATATATATGAGGAACAGCGGAATTGTTGCGACCTCTAACAATAATAAAATAAACAGAAAATTAGATGTTAAATATGTTAATGATAATTATAAACAGACAATAGAGCCTTATTACAATAGTGGTTCTAAGAATTTCAGCAAAGGTGATGACGGAAAGAAAACATACAATATTGAATATATTGAACAGGCAGATATGCAGTCTGAATGGAGAGAGAAGAGTAATGAAAAATATAATACAACAGTTCGGGATTATAAAAATGTACAGCAGTTGTATAAGGCAGCTATGACTCCAATCTATTCTGCTGTATCCAAAAGTTTGGTTCCAAGGCTGACTTCATATGTTCAGGCTAATCCATTAACATCACTAAGGGATAAGACTACATTTATTATGTATACACTGCTAAGCAATACAAGATATACAAGAACTCCGGGGGTAATGTTGGGATCATCAGATATTGCGGAGGATTTTCTGTTTAATGCACAGAGGGGTTACTGCGTTCATTATGCAACGGTGGCTACAATTATGTACAGGCTGTACGGAGTTCCAGCAAGATATGTATGTGGTTACAGATTAAGTGCCGAGGACTTCAAGGAAACTGATCAGTCAACTTATGTTGCAGAGGTTTCTGATAAAAAAATGCACGCGTGGACGGAAATATTTATTGATAATTATGGCTGGGTTCCTGTAGATGTTACGCCAGCAAGTGATGGAAGCTGTGCAGTTTCATATCCGGGTTATGATATTAATACATTTAACAATGTTATGAGTGAACACGGCTGGACACTCGATAAAGCGAGCATTAGCGGTGATAGCAGTGAAGATGTAACTTATGTAAGTACAAGAAGCGGAGCTGTTAAGGTGGCATTAAAAAAAGGCTTTAAAGTGGCTGTAGTGGTTGTTAAATATATAGCAATACTGACTCTTGTTATATTAATTGTCTTGCTGCCATTATGGATTAAGTTATACAGGGTAAGCAGGCTCAGGAAAATTCAGTCTTTAAGTTCGTGTGATATATATGAAAGATTAATGGAAATGCTGCATTTTGCGGGAGATTTCACCGGATATAACGGGACAGAGGAAGATTTTGCTTATAAGCTTTCGGCACGTTATGGCAATATTACATACGAAGAAGCAAAAAATGTATACGATAGTATTATGTATATACGTTTTGCTGATACAGATAAAGGCAGGTCATATTATAAGAAGAATGTATTGGTCTTATACAGAAAAGCGGCGGAAGAAATTTATAAGGAATTAAAGAAGAAAAAAAGAATAGTATTCAAATATATACATTGTTATATCTGACTTTAATATTGACGAATAATTTCTTTCGCATTATTATATGTTATATATAACAATGGAGGAAAAATATATGACGCTAGCTCTTATAACAGCAAAACAGGTTATTGTATTATTTATATTAATATTTTCTGGATTTATATGTGTTAAGACAGGTGCAGTAAAGATAGAGGGAAGGAAAGCATTTTCTGATCTTCTGGTATATTTTGTTGTGCCTTGTATGATAATTAATTCTTATCTGACAGAATTTGATGACAATATTTTTAAGAATATATTGTACGCATTGGGATTAAGCATACTGCTTTTAGTTGTTGGATTTGCCATAACATTTTTATTATCTTTTAAGTTAAAGGGAGATAATGTGCCTATCGTAAGATTTGGCTGTATGTTTTCTAATGCAGCATATATGGGATTTCCTCTGATACAGGCTCTATTTGGAAGTGAGGGACTTATATATGCAAGTGCATTTGTGACAGCATTCAATATTTTTTTATGGACACTTGGATATTCAATTGTAAGCAGAACCTTTGATTTAAAAGCAATTGTTAAAAAGATATTCACAACACCAGCTATAATATCAGTGTTTATTGGACTTTTAATATTTATTGCAGGAATTCCGCTTCCAGATATTATAAGTCAGCCAATAAGTTATGCGGCGGCTATTAACACGCCATTATCTATGTTTATTACAGGTATGATAATTGCGGCAAGCCCAATAAAGAATATGTTTAATAATAAGCTTGTATATTTTGCAATTATTGTCAGAATGTTCATTATACCTGTAGTGTGCATAGCTATTTTTAAAATATTTAATATCAGCGGAATGGTTGCTGATGTTGTAATTATTCTTGAGGCGTGTCCTTGTGCATCAATATCTTCTGTATTTGCGGTGCAATTCGGATATGATGAGGATGTTGCGGCGGCTATGGTGGTGCTTACTACATTTATAAGCATAATAACACTGCCGGCGGTGGCACTTATTATAACTACATTAATATAATGATACCAGGGGCAAAAGGATTAAAACTATGTGAGTTTGCTCATATTTTGGGGCTTTTGCCACAACATCATATAATTAATATGTGTTAAATTTTAATTAAACATTGTATTAACTTGGGGATAGCCATTTATTTTTTGTTAAATGTATGCTATTATACACAAGTATTTTATGATTATGAGAGTATAATAGAGGTTATTTATGAAGATACTATTTGTTTCGCTTGGCTGCGATAAGAATCTTGTTGATACTGAGAATATGCTTGGCATCTTAAAGAATAAGGGATTTGAGTTCACTGATGATGAATGGGAAGCTGATATTATAGCAATTAATACCTGCTGTTTTATAGGCGATGCCAAGCAGGAAAGTATTAATACAATACTTGAGATGGCAGAACATAAGAAAGATGCCAGATGTAAGGTGCTTGTAGTTGCAGGCTGTCTTGCACACAGATATCAGGATGAGATTATTAAGGAAATTCCGGAAGTAGATGCATTTGTTGGAACATCTTCTTATGATAAGATTGCTGATATGATTAATTCTGTACTTGAAGAAAAGGGCATATCTAATTTTGTTGAAGATGCGAACAGAATGCCAATGGTTGAAGCTGATAGAATTGTGACAACCCCGGGTTATTATGAGTATTTAAAGATTGCAGAGGGTTGTGATAAGCACTGTACTTACTGTGTAATACCTAAGGTAAGGGGAAGCTTTAGAAGCTTTCCTATTGAGTATCTTGTTAACCAGACTAAGAAGCTCGTTGAGGGCGGTGTTAAAGAGATTATACTTGTTGCACAGGAAACAACTCTTTATGGAGTTGATTTATATGGAAAGAAGTCGCTTCCTAAGCTTTTACATAATCTTGGCTTAATAGAAGGACTTGAATGGATAAGAATTCTTTACTGTTATCCGGAAGAGATTAATGATGAGCTTATAGAAGCTATTAAAAATGAGCCAAAGGTCTGTCATTATCTTGATATGCCTATACAGCACGCAAGCGACAATATTCTTAAGCGTATGGGTAGAAGAACTTCAAAGCAGGAGCTTACAGATATTGTTGCAAAGCTTAGAAGGGAGATTCCTGATATTGCCTTAAGAACTACACTTATTACAGGCTTTCCTGGTGAGACAGATGTGGATCACGAGGAAGTTATGCAGTTTATAGATGAGTGTGAGTTTGATAGATTAGGTGTATTTACATATTCAAGAGAAGAGGATACTGTAGCCGCACAGATGCCTGACCAGATTGATGAAGAGATTAAGGAAAAATACAGAGATGAGTTAATGCAGTTACAGCAGGAAATATCAGCAGACAGGTCAGCCGCTATGATTGGACGAATTGTGAGAGTTATGATTGAAGGCTTTATACCAGAAGATAATACATATGTTGGACGTTCATACAAAGATGCACCTAATGTTGATGGTCTTGTATTTGTTGAATGTGACAGAGAGCTTATGTCAGGTGATTTCATTGATGTTAAGATTACAGGCTCAACCGAATATGATCTTATTGGAACTATTGTTGAATAATTAACATCACAGATATTAATATGCACAATGCAGTAAGATTATATGCAGAAGTGTAGGAATGGAGAGTATTATGAATTTACCTAACAAATTAACAATTTTAAGAATGATTATGATTCCTGTATTTCTTGTTGTATTATATATACCAGGATTGGGAATGGCTGGAAATATAGCAGCTGCGGCAATATTTATACTTGCAAGCATTACAGATTTTCTTGATGGAAAGATTGCAAGAAAGTATAACCTTGTAACTAACTTTGGAAAGTTTATGGATCCACTTGCTGATAAGCTTTTAGTGTGTTCGGCACTTATTGCACTTGTGGACTTTGATAAAGTTGCTGCCTGGATTGTAATAATTATTATTGCAAGAGAATTTATAATAAGTGGTTTCAGGCTTATCGCGGCTGATAATGGTGTTGTTATTGCAGCAAGCTACTGGGGCAAGTTTAAGACAACTTTCCAGATGATAATGATAATTCTTCTTATATTAGACCTGAATTATCCATTTAGCGGGGTTGTTAATATGGTAGTCACATATATTGCCCTTATACTTACGGTTGTTTCACTTATTGATTATATTGTAAAGAATTATAAAATCTTTATAGAGGGTTCTAATAACTAGTTGATATTGATAAGCTGTTTTATGAAAAATTGATAAAGACAGATTAATTAATAAACTGAGGTGATTGTTAATTGCTGATTGATATGGAATAGCTATTCGATGTTTTTATGTGTTAAATGTTTATGTTTAATATTTGCAGATGATGGTTCGGGTGTATTGTGCATCCGAACCATTGTTGAATTATGAAGGGATTAATAAAAGGAGTCGAAACGAAATATGAAATTAGAGGAAGAAGTTGTTAAGAAATTAAAAGAGTGCAACTGCCTGCTGACAACTGCTGAGTCCTGCACAGGCGGTATGGTTGCATCTTCAATTGTAAATGTAAGCGGTGCATCAGAAATATTTCACGAAGGCTATATTACTTATTGCGATGAAGCTAAGCACAAAATACTTGGTGTCAGCAATGATACACTGCAACGATATAAAGCGGTGAGCAGTAATACAGCCTGTGAAATGGCAGACGGAGCATTAAAAGCCGCCAATGCGGATATAGCTGTATCAGTGACAGGTGTTGCAGGTCCGTCTATGGAAGACGATAAACCTGTAGGTCTTGTATATATTGGAATAGCACATAATTGCAGGAGCTATGCTAAAGAATTCAACTTTACAGGTGACAGGGAGACTGTACGCAAAAAAGCCTGTGAGAAAGCTTTGGATATGATACTGGAAGAATTGTCGCAGGTATAGGCTTGCAGGATATGATTGAAGTATAATTTGATATTATATTTAATATGATTTGAAGTACGATTTAAGATTATATTTAATATGATTTGAAGTGCGATTTAAAATAATATTTAATCTGTAATTTGAAATGATATAAATGTTATTATATCAATGAAAATATATTGGTAAAATACTATTTATATCTTTACATAAAGGACGATATATGATAGGATATATGTATCCGATATGTTACATAGTAATAATATTTAAGACTTGGTCTAAGACTGCAATTATAATTTGAATTAGGTTGAATTGATTTGGATTAAGCTGAATTAAGTTGTAATTAGATTTTAAGTTGACATTATATAATTGGCCTGGATTATGATTAACGTTTTGCAACGCTGTAATGGCTGGTATAGATTTCAGGTGAATATATATAGTGTTTAATTAAATTTACTATTTTTACAGAATGAATGTTCGAAAATCTATTGACAAATGACACAGTATATAATATTATCATTAAAGACGAACGAATGTTCATTGATATGGAGGTATTTATAATTGGTTAATAATGAAGATAAGATGAAAGCACTTGATGCTGCGATTTCTAATATTGAGAAACAGTTTGGTAAGGGTTCTGTAATGAAGCTTGGTGATTCAGCTACTAATATGAATGTTGAATGTATTCCGACAGGTTCATTAAGCCTTGATATAGCACTTGGTTTAGGTGGAGTGCCTAAGGGAAGGGTTGTTGAGATATATGGTCCTGAATCATCAGGTAAGACAACAGTAGCACTTCATATGGTTGCAGAAGTTCAGAAGCGTGGCGGTATAGCTGGATTTATAGATGCAGAGCACGCACTTGACCCTGTATATGCTAAGAATATAGGTGTAGATATTGATAATTTATATATATCACAGCCCGACAGTGGTGAGCAGGCACTTGAGATATGTGAGACAATGGTAAGATCTGGTGCTATTGATATCGTTATTGTCGATTCAGTAGCTGCGCTTGTACCTAAGGCTGAGATTGATGGTGATATGGGTGATTCACATGTAGGTTTACAGGCAAGACTTATGTCACAGGCTTTAAGAAAGCTTACTCCTGTTGTAAGTAAGAATAATTGTGTTGTTATATTTATCAACCAGTTAAGAGAGAAAGTTGGAGTTATGTTCGGTAACCCAGAGACAACCACAGGTGGACGTGCACTTAAGTTCTATGCGTCTGTAAGACTAGATGTCCGTAAGATAGAGACATTAAAGTCTGGTGGAGAAGTTATTGGTAACCGTACAAGGGTTAAGATAGTTAAGAACAAGGTTGCACCTCCATTCAGGGAAGCGGAATTTGATATAATGTTCGGAAAAGGAATATCAACAGAGGGCGATTTAATTGATTTAGCTTCTAATGTGGGAATTGTACAGAAGAGTGGAGCTTGGTTTTCATATAATGGAGAGAAGATTGGACAGGGTAGAGAGAATGCTAAGCAGTTTCTTCTTAACAATCCGGAATTAAAAGATGAGATAGATAAGAAAGTTCGTGCCCATTATGGAATAGGTGAAGAAGCTGATACGGCAGAAGCAGAAGATACTAAAGCTAAGTCTAAGAAAAAGACTGGCGAGAAAGAGGCGGAAGAAGTAAATGTATAATGATGAAGTTTCTTCAGATATACAATATTTAGTCACTTCGATTGTCGATGTTAATAAACAACGCAGGAGAGTATTTGTTAATTACGAACCTGCGTTCGTTTTATATAACTCAGAGATAAGAAAGTATCAGATTAAAGTGGACAGTGTTATTATGTCCGATATTTACAATGAGATAATAACTATACTTACTAAAAGGGCTAAGATAAGGGCGATGGCTCTGCTTAAGAGCCACGATTATACAGAAGGCAGGCTAAGGGAGAAGCTGCAGGCTAATGGTTATCCTAAGTGCTGTATTGATGAGACTGTAGCATATATATATTCATATGGTTATATTGATGACAGAAGATTTGCTGATAATTATATAATATCGAGGTCATCTTCTAAATCAAGGCGTGTGATTGAGACATCTTTGTTAAAGCTTGGTGTTTCTGCTGATATTATAAAAGAAGCCTGTGATGAATTTTATTGTGAGGAAGATGATTATGCAAAGGAGATTAATGTAATAATCGGACATATCAATAAAAAGATTAATTCAATTGATATTAAAGATTATAATCAATTACAGAAATTAAAAGCTTCACTTTACAGAAAGGGCTTTAGGCTTGATGATATCAATAAAGCACTTGATATGGTATATGATACTAATGAGTATTAATAGGCTGGATAATATATGCAAGATAATGACAAGTTAGGTTGATGTAACCTTGACATAATGCCGTTTAGAGTATAATATTAGTATGTTGTATTTTTTGTACAATGAAAACTTAATAAGGAGGTGCTCCTGTGTCATTTATTCCGGCAGTTGTCACATTTTTTGTTACACTTGTGATAGTCGCACCTATTACCTGGGTTGTATCTAGTAAAGCCATCAATAAAAGCAATGATGAAAAGATTGGCAATGCGAACGAAAGAGCCAGAGAAATAATAGATGAAGCGTTGAAAGCGGCTGAGACTAAGAAGAAAGAGGCACTCTTAGAAGTTAAAGAAGAATCTTTAAAGACTAAGAATGAGCTTGAGAAAGAGACTAAGGAAAGACGTGCAGAAATTCAGAAGTACGAGAAGAGAGTCCTTTCTAAAGAAGAAACTCTTGACAGAAAGATTGAAGCAGTAGAGAAGCGTGACTTAGGTATTACCAGAAAAGAAGAAGAACTTGGTAAACAAAGACAGAAGGTTGACGAACTTGAAAAGAAAAGACAGCAGGAACTTGAAAGAATCTCTGGATTAACCTCCGAACAGGCAAAAGAATATCTATTAAAAACTGTTGAAGATGAAGTTAAACATGATACTGCTGTAATGGTTAAGACATTAGAAAGCAGGGCAAAAGAGGAAGCAGATAAAAAGGCAAAGGAATTAGTGGTTAATGCAATTCAAAGATGTGCCGCTGACCACGTTGCCGAGACAACTATATCAGTTGTACAGCTTCCTAATGATGAAATGAAAGGCCGCATTATTGGTAGAGAGGGTCGTAATATAAGAACTCTTGAAACACTTACTGGTGTAGAACTTATAATTGATGATACACCTGAGGCTGTAGTTTTATCAGGCTTTGATCCAATTAGAAGGGAGATTGCAAGAATCGCTCTTGAGAAGCTTATTCTTGATGGAAGGATTCATCCAGCAAGAATTGAGGAGATGGTTGAAAAAGCCCAGAAAGAAGTTGAAACATTAATTAAAGAAGAAGGTGAAGCTGCAACCCTTGAGGTTGGTGTCCATGGAATTCATCCTGAATTGGTTCGCTTACTTGGTAAGTTAAGATACAGAACCAGTTATGGTCAGAATGTATTAAAACATTCAATTGAAGTAGCTCAGATTACAGGATTGTTAGCCAGCGAATTAGGTCTTGATGTAAAGATGGCAAAGAGAGCTGGTTTATTACATGATATAGGTAAAGCTGTCGACCATGAAATGGAAGGCTCACATATTCAGTTGGGTGTTGACCTCTGTAGAAGATACAAGGAATCAGCACTTGTTATTAATGCGGTAGAAGCTCATCATGGTGACGTTGAACCAGAAAGTTTAATAGCCTGTCTTGTACAAGCTGCTGATACAATCTCAGCCGCAAGACCTGGTGCTAGAAGAGAGACGTTAGAAACTTACACAAACAGATTAAAACAATTAGAAGATATTACCAACTCATATAAGGGAGTTGAGAAGTCTTTTGCTATTCAGGCAGGTAGAGAGGTTCGAGTAATGGTTGTTCCTGAAGTGATTAGTGATTCAGATATGGTATTACTTGCAAGGGATATTTCTAAACAGATTGAAAATCAGATGGAATATCCAGGTCAGATTAAAGTAAGTATTGTAAGAGAATCAAGAGCTGTTGATTACGCTAAGTAATTACGAACATATTTAAAGAACCAGAGAAGCTACCAAGAATTCAAAATTCTTGGCAGCTTCTTTTTTTATGTTTTGTATTAGTATTTACTATAATATTTCGTCTTATACTATTGTGTAGCCTTTTATTGATGTCAAATTGGTGAATAGACTAAATTACCTTTTGATTTTAAGTGTTAATATGCCAAAATTAAACATATGGCAGTTATATACAATAATTATTACAATGCTTATTGAAATGTAATTCTTAGTATAAAATTCAAAGGCTGACTTAATAATATTAAGCTAACACTTAATTTTATTAATAAAATTCTTAAAAATGTCTAATTAATTAATATTTTTAATCAAAATTCATAAATATAATGTGAAAACTATTGCTAAAAAATCATCTTCATAGTATAGTATTTAAGACCTTTTAATTATGAAATGGAGGATTAATATGCAGTACAACGAAATGAGCAAAGAACAGTTATTACAGTTAAAGGCTGAACTTGATGAAAGATACAAGGAAGCAAAGGCTAAGGGACTTAACCTTAATATGTCAAGAGGTAAGCCATCAGCAACGCAGCTTAATGTAACAATGGATATGCTTGATGTAATCAATAGTTCATCTGACTTAAAGTCAGAGGACGGAACAGATTGTAGAAATTATGGTGTTCTTGATGGAATTCCTGAAGCTAAGAAGCTTATGGCAGATATGATGGGAACAACACCTGAACACGTTATTATATATGGTAATGCAAGTCTTAATATTATGTATGATCAGGTATCAAGAGCGTATACACACGGTATTCTTGGAAATACACCTTGGTGCAAGCTTGATAAAGTAAAGTGGCTCTGTCCAGTTCCAGGCTATGACAGACATTTTGCTATAACAGAAAGATTTGGGATTGAAATGATTAATATTCCAATGTCTGTTGATGGACCTGATATGGATATGATAGAGAAGCTTGTAAGCGAAGATGAGTCTATTAAGGGTATCTGGTGTGTACCTAAGTATTCAAATCCTCAAGGCTACACATACTCAGATGAGACAGTAAAGAGAATGGCAGCATTAAAGCCAGCAGCTAAGGACTTTAGAATATTCTGGGATAATGCATATGTTATTCATCATCTTTATGATGACAAGCAGGATGAAATCCTTGATATTATTTCTGAATGTGAGAAAGCTGGAAATCCAGACATGGTATTTGAATTTGCCTCTACATCTAAGGTTACATTCCCAGGTTCAGGTGTGGCAGCACTTGCAACATCAAAGGATAATGTAGCTGATATTAAGAAGCAGATGACAATTCAGACAATTGGTCACGATAAGATTAACCAGTTAAGACACGTAAGATATTTCAAGAATGTTGCAGGTCTTAAGGAACATATGAAGAAGCACGCTGAATTTATGCGTCCAAAGTTTGAAGCTACTTTAAAGGTGCTTGAAGATGAACTTACAGGTCTTGGAATTGGTACTTGGTCAGAGCCAAGAGGAGGATACTTCATATCATTTGATGCTATGGAAGGCTGCGCTAAGGCAATAGTTGCAAAGTGTAAAGAAGCAGGTGTTATCCTTACAAACGCAGGTGCTACATTCCCTTATGGAAAAGATCCTAAGGACAGCAATATAAGAATTGCACCATCTTTCCCTACACCAGAGGAAATGTCTGAAGCAGCAGAATTATTTGTATTATGTACAAAATTAGTAAGTGTAGAAAAGCTTCTTGAGCAGAAGTAATTTAATAGAAAAACATTAATAAAATGTTGATAAAAATTAAAACTAAATCCTGAAAGGAGCAGGCAGTATGGCAAAGATAGGCTTTATTGGAATGGGTAATATGGGATATGCTATGCTTAAAGGTGTCCTTAATGTATTTGAACCATCAGATATTATATTTACCTGTCCAGACCTTGATAAATGTAAAAGAATAAGTGATGAAACAGGTGTCAAATATGCTGAGAGCAATGCAGAGTGTGCTAACAATGCCCAGTATATAGTATTAGCAGTTAAGCCACAGGTATATAGTGCTGTAATGAAGAATATAGTTAATGTCATAAGAGAAGACAGCGTTGTTATATCTATAGCACCTGGAATTACAATAGACTCTATTAAGGATAATCTTGGAATTAATACTAAGGTTGTAAGAGCAATGCCTAATACGCCCGCTCTTGTCGGAGAAGGGATGACTGGCGTATCATACAATAAAGATGAATTTTCATTTGAACAGAGAGATGTTATAGACAGATTTTTTAATTCATTTGGAAAGGTTGTCTATGTTGATGAGAAGCTTATGGATGTTATTGTATGTGCAAGCGGAAGTTCACCAGCATATGTATATATGTTTATTGAGGCACTTGCTGATAGTGCTGTCAAATATGGAATTAAGAGAGATGATGCTTATAAATTAGTTGCACAGACAGTTCTTGGTTCAGCTAAGATGGTTCTTGAAACTAACGAGCATCCGGGAGTGTTAAAGGATAAAGTATGCTCACCGGGTGGTACAACAATAGCTGGTGTAGCAGCACTTGAAGAACACAATTTCCGTAATGCTGTCATAAAAGCCACAGATGCATGTTATGATAAGTGTCATAATATTAAATAATAAAAATGAGGATTCAATATGGAACATATAAAAAGAGTTGGCAGAGAGTTGATGTATAAAGGTTCAATGCTTGAATTTTATAAAGATACGATTGTTACACCAGACGGCAAGACAGTGTATTGGGATCATATTGAGCATAAGGGAGCTGCGGCTGTTGTTGCTGTTCGTGATGATGGCAGAATTGTTATGGTAAGGCAGTTTCGTAATTCACCAGATAAGGAAACTCTTGAAATACCAGCAGGAGGAATTAATAAGGGTGAACCTGTTAAGACTGCGGCAATAAGAGAGTTGGAAGAAGAAACAGGGTATAAAGCTGACCCTGATAATGTAAGAAAGCTTATATCTATAATTACGGCAGTTGCTTTCTGCAATGAAAAGGTTGATATATATGTGGCTGATAAGCTTACAAAGTCAGTACAGCAGCTTGACGAAGAAGAATATATTAATGTTGAGTATTATACATTGCAGGAATTAAAAGATATGATTATGAACGGAATAATAGAAGATTCCAAGACAATATCTGCTATACTTGCATATGAGCAGACCTTATAAATGAAGTAAATAAAGTAATTAAAACAATCAAATGATTAAATTCAATAATTAAATTCAATAATCAAAACATATTAAAAGAAATCCTAGCATATAAATAGCCTGACCTGATAAATAAGGAGGCGTTTATATGGCTGGGATTTTTTTAAAACGATACAGATATATGTTGGCGGTTATGGTGGGAGTTATTGCTGGGACACTGATAGCTAATTATGCAATAATAAATATAACGGATAAGGTTGGAGTACTGAATAATGATTTCAGATTATCTATTATTGATATGAAGGTAAATAATGTGGCGTTGTGGCAATATATTTTTAAAACGAGAATAAAAGAATTTACACTTCTCATATTACTGCTTATTACACCTGTTGCAGTTCCGGCAGTATATATAATTTTCGGAATTATTGGAATGAGCGTTGGAATGGTTGTGAGCGTAAGCGTGATGAATATGGGGATAAAAGGAATGTTTGTATACATAGTGATGACATTTCCACATTATATAATATATGCCATTACTATATTCATACTAATATCCATATGGGAAACCAGCAGAGGGTCATATGTGAATATTAATATAAGGAAAATAGCAATGGCATTATTAGTCAGTTTTATATTATTGTTGGCAGGCACGTTGTGCGAAGCCTACGTAAATCCGGGGTGTCTGAAAATGTTACTTGAGCATATCAGCTATTGTGTATAATAACTTTTCAGATTCTTCCCAGCCAAGGCAAGGGTCTGTTATTGATTTGCCATATATACCTTCGCCGACTTTCTGGCAGCCAGGTTCAATATAACTTTCAATCATAACACCTTTAACAAGTTGTTTAACATCATTTGAATGATTGCGGCTGTGAATTACTTCTTTAGTAATTCTTATCTGTTCAGCATACATTTTGCCAGAGTTGCTGTGGTTAGCATCAACGATACAAGCTGGATTGAGTAAATCCTTAGTCTTATACATATTGGCAAGTCTTATTAAATCTTCATAATGGTAGTTAGGAATGTTCTGTCCGTGTTTGTTGACAGCACCTCTTAATATAGTGTGAGCCATAGGATTACCAGGTGTTTCAACCTCCCAGTTTCTGTATATGAAAGACTGCTTTGCCTGAGCAGCGATTACAGAGTTAAGCATAACTGAGAAATCACCGCTTGTAGGGTTCTTCATACCAGCAGGAACGTCCATGCCACTTACAGTAAGTCTGTGCTGCTGGTCTTCAACAGATCTTGCACCAACGGCAACATATGAGAGTACATCAGCAAGGAACCAGTAATTCTCAGGGTATAACATTTCATCGGCTGGCATAAGTTCTGTTTCTTCCATAACTCTTATGTGCATTTTTCTGATAGCAACAAGTCCAGCAAGAAGGTCAGGCTTTTTCTCTGGGTCAGGCTGGTGGAGCATACCTTTATAGCCAGTGCCTGTGGTTCTTGGCTTGTTAGTATATACTCTTGGAATGATTAGTACTTTGTCAGCAATCTTTTCCTGAACTTTTTTAAGTCTTAATGTATAGTCTAATACAGCGTCTTCGTTATCAGCAGAACAAGGTCCGATTATAGCAAGAAATTTATCTGACCTGCCAGTAATTACATCGGCAATTTCTTTATCTCTTTCTTTCTTTAATTCGGCAACCCTTTCAGGAACTGGAAAATCACGCTTGATATCCGTTGGTGTAGGAAGCTTTCGTATAAATTCAAAACTCATTATTATATCTCCTTGTATTATATTAATAATCGCAGGCAATAACTGCTGCCTGCATTCTTATTTTAAGAATTCTGCTAATAATAATAGCATAAACTACAGAAAAATGTTAGTATATAATCAAATACAATGTTACGAAACAGAAATTCACAAAAATGTAAAATAAAGCAGAGTGTTACAATTAAAAATCAATTGTTTGAGGAGTGATAGCTATGAGAATGTTTGATATAATATCCAAGAAAAAATATAATGAATCATTGTCAAAAGAAGAAATTGATTATGTTATTAATGAATATACCAATGGCACAATTCCGGATTATCAGATGTCGGCACTTCTTATGGCGATATATTTTAATGGAATGAATTATGAGGAAACAACCAATCTTACGCTTGCGATGGCACATAGCGGTGATATGATGGATTTGTCAGAGATAGGCGGCATTAATGTAGATAAACACAGCACAGGCGGTGTTGGTGATAAGACAACACTTATACTTGCACCAATGGTAGCTGCCTGTGGAGGCAAGGTTGCCAAGATGAGCGGACGGGGACTTGGTAATACTGGCGGAACAATTGATAAGCTAGAGAGTATTAAAGGCTTCAGGACTAAGTTAAGTGAAGAAGAATTTATTGATAATATTAAAGAGATAGGACTTGCACTTACAGGACAGACAGGTAATCTTGCTCCGGCAGATAAGAAGATATATGCTTTAAGGGACGTTACTGCCATTGTTGACAGCATACCGCTTATAGCAAGCAGTATAATGAGCAAAAAGATTGCCGCAGGTGCAGGGGCGATTGTGCTTGATGTTAAAGTCGGAAGCGGTGCATTTATGAAAAATATGCAGGATGCCGAGAAACTTGCAGAAGAGATGGTTAAGATAGGAAGTCTTGCTGGCAGAAACACAATAGCAGTAATATCAGATATGGATGAACCGCTGGGCCTTGCTGTAGGTAATGCACTGGAGGTTGCGGAAGCGGTAAAGACTTTAAAGAAAGAAGGTCCAGAAGACCTTATTAATCTCTGCCTTGAATTAGGCACACAGATGCTTATTGCTTCTAAAGTAGAAGAAAATGCAGACAAGGCACGAGGTATGTTACAGAATTCCATAGATGATGGAAGTGCATATAATAAATTCTTGGAATTCATTAAACGTCAGGGTGGGGATATAACTGTATTTGACGATTTAGATGAATTTACAGAATGTAATTATAAAATAGAGGTTAAAGCAGATAAAGAAGGCTATGTTCAAAGAATTGAGTCAGAACTTATAGGAGAAGCCTCGATGATATTAGGTGGCGGAAGAATGACAAAAGAAGATGTTATAGATTATTCTGTCGGCGTAAAGCTGTCAGCCAAGCGCGGAGATTATGTAAAATGTGGTGACTGCCTTGCCACAATCTATGCCGCCAATAAAGATAAAATATTAGAGGCAGAGGGCTTAATTATCAAAGCATTTGAAATATCAGAGGATATTGTAAAGACAAGTCCGCTTATTAAACGAATTATTAGTTGTAAAAATATATAAATAATGGTATTATATTATATAAAATGAGCTGGATGATATTATTGTAAGTTATCCATAATCATATTTGAACAAGAAAAGGAGACATAAAAATGGAAGTAAGACCAGGAGCAAATCCTGCTGATGTCAAGAACTATGACACAGACAGATTAAGACATGACTTTTTAATTCAGAATTTATTTGTAGCTGATGAGATTAAGACAATCTACAGTCAGATTGACAGAATTATAGTAGGAGCTGCTACACCAGTTAATAAGGAACTTGTTCTTGAAGCAGGTGCTGAACTTAGAGCTAAGTATTTCCTTGAAAGAAGAGAGATGGGTATCATTAACATCGGTGGTAACGGAACAGTTACAGTAGATGGCAAGGAATATAACTTCAAATATAAAGACGGTATGTACATAGGTATGGGTGCTAAGGATATCTCGTTCAAGAGTGAAGACCCTAAGAACCCGGCTAAGTTCTATCTTAACAGTGCACCAGCACATAAGACATACCCAACAGTATTTATTGATCCAGCTAAGGACATTTTACCTGAGAATAAAAAGGAACTTGGATGTCTTGAGAGTGCTAACCATAGAACAATCAATAAGTATATCCTTCCAGGACAGGTTGAAAGCTGCCAGTTAGAGATGGGTATGACTTGCCTTGAACCAGGAAGCGTATGGAACACAATGCCATGTCATACACATGACAGAAGAATGGAAGTATATCTTTACTTTGAAGTTCCGGAAGATGCTGTTGTATTCCACTATATGGGTGAGCCAACAGAGACAAGACACATTGTTATGAGAAATGAAGAAGCTGTTATATCACCAAGTTGGTCAATTCACTCAGCTTCAGCTACTCACGCTTATACATTCATCTGGGGTATGGTTGGTGAGAACCAGGACTTCGATGATATGGATGATGTAGATATGAAGGATCTTAGATAATCAGAATGTCTTTATAATTGCTTAACAAGATTATTTTATTGTTATTGATTGATATATAAAGAGTAGCTGTATTATTATAGGTTACATACACATTATGCTGTTTAATATTAATGGCATAATCCATTATGATGGATGATTCTCATAGAGGTATGGAGTATATTGTGATATTCCATATGCTCTGGAGTTCATTGATATAATATTAAGAGAAAAGGAGATTTTAAAATGTCAGTAAATTTTTCACTTGAAGGAAAAGTTGCTTTAGTTACAGGTGCTTCTTATGGTATCGGTTTTGCTATCGCTAGCGGAATGGCTAAGGCAGGTGCTACAATCGTATTTAACGATATTAAGCAGGAATTAGTAGATAAGGGATTAGCAGCTTACAAGGAAGCTGGTATCGATGCTCACGGTTATGTATGTGACGTAACTAACGAAGAGCAGGTTAACGCTATGGTTGCTCAGATTGCTAAGGATGTAGCTCCTATCGATATCCTTGTTAACAATGCTGGTATCATTAAGAGAATTCCAATGTGCGATATGACAGCTGCTGAATTCAGACAGGTTATCGACGTTGACCTTAATGCACCATTTATCGTATCTAAGGCAGTTATTCCATCAATGATCGAAAGAGGTCACGGTAAGATTATTAACATCTGCTCTATGATGTCAGAGTTAGGCCGTGAAACAGTATCAGCTTATGCTGCTGCTAAGGGTGGTCTTAAGATGCTTACAAGAAATATTTGTTCTGAGTATGGTCAGTACAATATCCAGTGTAATGGTATTGGACCTGGTTACATCGAGACACCTCAGACAGCTCCATTAAGAGAAAGACAGGCTGATGGTTCTAGACATCCATTCGATCAGTTCATCTGTGCTAAGACACCTGCTAACAGATGGTTAAAGCCAGAAGAATTAGCTGGTCCAGCTGTATTCCTTGCTTCAGAAGCTTCAGATGCCGTTAACGGACATATTCTTTATGTTGATGGTGGTATCCTTGCTTACATCGGAAAGCAGCCACAGTAATAAATAATATTACATATTACAAGCACGATGTGCGTGTATAGATAATGACAGAAGAGTCTGAAACAAGTTTGCTTGTTTCAGGCTCTTTTTGGTTTTAAACTTCAACAGGAATATACAGAAAGAATATTTCTTGAAATTCCTGAAATTCCTGAAATTCCTGAAATTCTTAAAATTCAACAAAAATTTGACTGTCAAAATGTTCTTTCATATGATACAATTACTATAAAAGTTTTACAAATATGAGAGGAGAACATTTTAATGAAACTTGAAGTAAGAGACTTGACAAAGTCTTTTGAAGGTAATCAGGTTCTACACGGCATTTCTTTTGAAGTTGAAAGTGGCAGTGCACTTGGACTTCTTGGAAGAAATGGAGCAGGTAAGACAACTACGATAAGAATTATTATGGATGTCTTTAAAGCAGATGAGGGTGAGGTATATCTTGACGATGAGCCGTTTAACCCTAAGAAGCATCTTATAGGCTATCTGCCAGAAGAGAGAGGGTTGTATCCTAAGAAGACAGTGCTTGAACAGATAGTATATCTTACAAGACTTAGAGGACTTTCCAAGAAAGAGGCAGTCAATAATGCAAAGAAGTGGCTAAAGCGTCTTGAGATAGATGAGTATGCCAACAGAAAGTTAGAGACATTATCCAAGGGTAATCAGCAGAAAGTACAGCTTGCTTCAACACTTGCGTGTGAACCAGAGATAGTTATACTCGATGAGCCATTTAGCGGGCTAGATCCGGTGAATTCAAAGATACTTCAGGATGTTGTGACAGAAGTCATAAACGAAGGAAGAATAGTTATATTTTCAAGCCACCAGATGAGTTATGTAGAGGAGTTCTGTCGTGACATAGCGATAATAGATAAGGGAAATATAGCACTTGCAGGCAATCTTAAAGACATTAAGAGACAGTATGGCGAGAATCAGCTGGTTATATCAGATGTTAATATGGGGCTTGATGAGTTGTCACAGATTATAAAAGACAATGTGTCTGACATAATAACAGAGACTGGAAGAACAAGAGAGGAGATTATTGTAAGGAATATAAATGGCGTGTCAAGGGCGGATATTCTTAAAAGAATGATTGCGTGTGGTATAGAAATTGAGCATTTTGAAACTTATAAGCCATCTCTTAATGATATATTTGTATCTCTTGTAGGTGATGATATGGAAGACGACAAAGTGGTAGATTATAAGAATAATAGTAATGACGATAATAGTTATAATAGAGATATTGTTGATGAGTTACCGCAAGGCGAAAGCAGTGAACATAAAAAGTCTGTTGAGGGAGGTGTACGCTGATGAAAAAGTTAGGTGTAGTTCTTCAATATGAGCTTATGACTTATATTAAGAATAAGTCGTATGTAATCAGTACGGTTGTTATAGCTGTTATAGCTGCTGCTATTATGTTTGTGCCAAGATTTATAGATATAAGTGCCATTACAGGAATTACTAATAGTACAGAACAGAATTCTGGTGATTCTGACAGCGATAAAGATAATGTTGATGGTAAGAGTGATTCTGATAAAGATAATAAAGCAGACAATAATAAAGATGTAATTCTTATATATGATGAGTCTGGAACATTTTCAGATATTCAGATAATTCAGGCAGCTTTTGATGATATGAAGGTTGAAAAGGTGTCATCAGAAAGTGAATTAAAGGATAAAGTGTCAGATGAAGAAGTCAAGGCAGGCTTTGTGGTTCACAGTCTTACAGATTATGAGTACATTGTATACAATAAGAGTATGACTGACAGCATTGATATGCAGTTTAATCAGGTACTTACAGCACTTAACCAGATGGTGTACTGCAGTATCCATAATCTTGATTATGAGCAGATAATAACGGCTTTTAATCCAGAGATTAACAGTCAGACAGTTGTTCTTGGCAAGGATATGGGAAATAATTATTTTTATTGTTATGCACTCATTATCATTATATTTATGATAATAATATTCTATGGTGTTATGGTTGCGACATCAGTTACTCAGGAGAAGTCCAACAGGACTATAGAGGTGCTTGTAACAAGTGCTGATACTAAGATTTTATTTTTTGGCAAGGTGCTTGCTGGTACAATAGCTTCGTTATGTCAGGCTGGAATACTTATGCTTGCGATTGTCGGTGCATATAAGTTTAATCAGAGTGCGTGGGGCGGAATGTTAGATATGTTACTAGATATTCCTGCAAATGTACTTGTTACCTATGCGTTATTCGGACTTGGCGGTGTGCTTTTCTATACATTTATATATGGAGCATTTGGTGCACTTGTTTCTAAGACAGAGGATATTAATAAGAGTGCTGGAAGCATACAGATGGTTATTATGATTGTATACTTTATTACTCTTTTTCAGCTTATGAATATAGATGGTATTGCTATGAAGGTATTGTCATATCTGCCAATCAGTTCATACAGTGCGATGTTTGCCCGTGTTGCAATGGGAAATGTAGCTGTTTGGGAAGTTGTTGTTTCATTTATAATACTTGTAGCAAGTATTATAGGTGTTGGTATGATAGGTTCATCAATATACAGAATGGGAACGCTTAGATATGGCAATCCAATTAAGATAACTACAGCAATAAAGAGCCTTCGCAAGCAGAAGAATAAATAATCTGAATATTTTATACAAGAAATAATTAATACCTCCAGATATTCATGTCATATCTGGAGGTATTATTATACATAAAACAATATGTGAGATAATCAGGGCTACATACAGGTATTGATATAATGGCTTAACATATTGTAAATATAACTATAACTTTATAGTTTCTCCACCTGGTATCTCAACGACACGGACATTATTAACAGCAACCCAGACAGAACAGGCACTTGGGTTATAGATATATTCATTATCGGCGAATATCTGAAGCCTGTCAAAGGCTTCGTTGTAATCTACGATTTCGATGTTAGTAGCATACCATATATCATCACGGTGACCAATCATTTCACAGAATTCTTCCATAACTTCCCAATTGTTATTACGTTCAAATTCAAAGCTGTGTCCCCATACATACATCATATATAGGTACTGCTTTTTAGTAAGCTTCATAAAACGCTTGCCAAACTCAACAAGATTATGATTGTGGTGGCAGGTTGGTATCCAGTTCATATAATCTGTTGGCATAGAAAAGCCATTTTCATCACCAAGAAGAATAGGACCTTCACAATCGTTGGCATATTCGAGTGCTGATTTGACAACAGCGTACTGGTCAGTGGCTGGTCGTATATATTTAATGCCAAGGTCAGCAGCAATAGAAGTAATAAGCTTGTTGCCGGCTCCATTAGGAAGAGCCATTCCTCTTACGGGTTTATGTATTATTTTCTCAATATTAGTCTTATCTTCAAGAATTTCCCTTGCTATCTCATAGCTACCACATCTGTTCATAGTAGGGTGTGTGCATGTATGAAGGGCTATTTCATGATTGTCATATAAATCATTCCATTCGCTTGCAGGCAGTCTGATTGGCATATCTGTTAACCCTGAATTGACATTGAAGGTAGCACGTATGCCGTTCTTGTTAAATATATCAACTAGTCTTTTATCTTCAAGCTTGCCGTCATCGTAGCTTAATGTTAATACCTTGAATTTACCTCCTGGAAAGCATTTGTATATTCTGTTCATAATAATCCTCCATTCTTGTATATATTAACATAATGTATACAATCTCATATTTTATAATTATACTATATTAACATTAGTGTGTCATTATTTTGTTAATCAAATACACAAAAAATACAATAATCAATTATAATTTCTTGACTTTTTGTGTTATTTTACTAATAAATGAAACTTTTTTGATGTTTTCATTACAATATATATTGTATCTTTGAATTTCTTTATCATTAATGTTAACACATACATTTCCAATAATACACTCGTTATTAACCGGTGCAGCAATGCTTGATGGAATATTGTACACGACTTCTACATTATCATTATCGCTTATGCAGGCAGACAGTTTTTTATCAAATAGTATATCAATGGAACTTTTAGAGCTGTTTTTAATCTTTATATTAAAGACTTTAGGGCAGATAAGTATGTCCTGCTTTGTATAGCTGGCTCTGGCGTAGTCAAGAAGATGTTTTGCGTCAGACCATTTATAAGTCTTGTTGTCAGGCCAGCCACAGGCAAGCAGGGCAACAATAAATGTCCTGTCGTTATCCTTATAGGCACACACATAGCAGTAGCCGGCATCGCCAGTAAAGCCCGTCTTGCCGGATATAATGTTATCATACATATTAAGAAAAGCATTGGCATTGCTTACAGAATATTTTCTGCCGGAAAGACTTGTAAAACTGTAATCGTGAGTCTGTGTTATAGAAAGGAAATGTTCGTTTTTAATGCAGTAGGACATAACAACTGCTAATTCATAGGCTGTTGTCGAGTGAATGCCTGCATCATCAGAAGCATCAAGACCATTAGGCGTTATATAATGCGTGCTATTACAGCCAAGACTGGTGGCTTTTCTATTCATTAAATTAGTAAATACCAGCACAAGTGCTTTGCTTTGTTCTTTGGATATATTCTCAATAAAATGTGAGTTATAAGAGTAGTCATTTATAAAAGAAATGTCAAAGGTAAGTTCGTTGCGTTCTTTATCGGTTAAAGAACAGATATAATAGTAGGCGGTATTTTCTGCAATTATAACGGCGGTATCATTATGGGAACGAAGCATAAGGGAATAGTACAGGTCTTTTATTGAAAACTGTTCGCCTTTTACAGCATTAAGTTGTACATCTGGCATAGAAGCCGCATATGCAGAAGTGGTGGCAATATAATCATCAGGACATATCTCAAGGGCGGTTATTAATGTCATAATCTTGGTGGTGCTTGCCATAGGTGCTTTGGTGTCAGCATTTTTACCATATAGAAGCCTGTTAGTATCGGCATCTATTACTGCTGCAAATCTGGCGTGTATTTCATTATCTTTCAGAGATGAGTCGTTTTCTTTAGCATTTACACGATTAAATGGAGTTAAGACGATTGAAATAATCAGACATATTAAAATTATGAATTTTAATGGCTGTATAAGCTTTTGAAAAAAATAAGCAACTGCTGATAGCATAAATAAGAAACCCGGTTATTATAATTAATAAATTATACACTTTTATTTTGCTATTATACCTAAAATGAGTTATTATATATTTACTACATAAATAATCATATTAATTTACAGAGGTGCGTATGAGCTACATAGAATTTGATGATGTAAAGAAGATTTATAAAATGGGTGATGTAAAGATAAAAGCACTTAACGGTGCAAGCTTTACGATAGATAAGGGAGAGTTTGCAGTTATAGCAGGTGCGAGTGGTGCAGGTAAGAGTACAATACTTAATCTTATGGGCGGTATGGATACAGCTACGACAGGAAAGATTATTGTAGATAAAGAGATTGTGTCAAAGTTCACAGCTAAGAGGCTTACAACATACAGAAGATATGATATAGGATTTGTATTCCAGTTCTATAATCTTGTACAAAATCTTACTGTAAGGGAAAATGTTGAGCTTGCAACACAGATATGTAAGAATCCGCTTGACGTTGATGAGGTTATAGAAGCAGTGGGACTTAAGGAAAGAAGTTCTAACTTTCCGGCACAGTTATCAGGTGGTGAACAGCAGAGAGTTGCAATAGCAAGAGCGTTGGCCAAAAATCCAAAGCTTCTGTTATGCGATGAACCTACGGGAGCACTTGATTATAATACAGGCAAGCAGATATTAAAGCTGTTGCAGGATACATGCCGTGAAAGAGGTGTTACAGTTGTAGTTATAACACATAATCTTGCACTGACAGCTATGGGTGATAAGGTTATCAAAGTGAAAAATGGAGTAGTTGACAGTGTGACTGTCAATGAAAATCCGCTTCCAATAGAGCAGATAGAATGGTAGTTAATATGGAAAGGCGGAATTAACATAATGGGAAAGTCGGTATTTAAAGATTTAATAAGAGAGATAAAAGGTTCGCTTGGAAGATTTATTTCAATAATGGCAATCACAGCCATAGGAGCTGCATTTTTTGCAGGAGTCACAGCATCTTCGGGCGATATGAAGCGTTCGTCAGATAACTATTATGATGAATATAATATGAATGATATAAGAATAATATCATCTATAGGGCTTACAGATGATGATTTGCAAGTAATTGCAAAAGTGCAGGGAGTAAAGGCAGTATATGGTGCCAACAGCAAAGATGTGCTCATCAATTATGATGATAAAGAGTCAGTTGCACATGTTTTAAGTATTCCTCTTAATGCGGATGATAATGATGACAGCTATATTAACAGACTTCGCATTAAAGAGGGAAGACTGCCACAGAATGATAAAGAATGTGTTGTGAAGTACGAGTCTACAAGGGAAGCTGTCAAAGTGGGCGATGTATTAAAATTCAAGTCTGGAACTTCTGATGATATTAACGATACATTTAAGGATACTGAATATACAGTTGTAGGAGTAGTGTATTCGCCTTGTTTTGTTTCTTATGATTTAGGTTCGTCTGATATTGGTAACGGCAATATCAGCTATTGTGTATATGTTGGGGATGATGAATTTAAGAATGATTATTATACTGAGGCTTACGCTGTAGTAGACGGAGCAAAAGAGCTTGATACATATTCTGATGAATATGATAAAAAGGTTGAAAATGTACAGAACAGAATTAAGAATATAGCAGCAGGACAGCTTGATAACAGGAAGAAGGATATAAAAGAAGAATTTGCCAAAGCCAAGGAAGATAAGAAACAGGAACTGCTTGATACAATAAGACAGAAGGTAACAGAGTCTATTACGAAGCAGTATCAGGAATATTATCCGGGATATGATGTGTCTTCAATGATAGCACCTTATATTGAACCAGCGTATATTAAAGCAGTTCAAGAGTTTGACTTTGATGCGGTATATGCAAAGTATGATGAGCAGATGAATGAAACTTTGAATAACTCTGACGACTGGGAATGGTATGTGCTTACAAGACAGTCGCAATATTCGTATAGGGATTATGAGTCGAGTGCTGACAGAATGAAAGCTATAGCTACAGTATTCCCATTGTTCTTTATAATTGTTGCAGGTCTTGTGTGTCTTACAACAATGACAAGAATGGTAGAAGAACAGAGAAGTTTAATCGGAACATACAAGGCTTTAGGTTATGGAAAAGGTACTATAGTATTCAAGTTCGTTGCCTATGCTTTTATAGCTTCCTTTGCTGGAAGTGTAATAGGCTGTATTGTTGGTTTAAAGCTGTTTCCGTATATAATATATAATTCGTGGAACATAATATACCAGATGCCGCATATAACTTATGCAAGCCATACATTATTATCTGTGGCAGTTATTATCTGTCTTGTAGCGGTAACATTTCTTGCGGCATTCTATTCGTGTTACAATGATCTTTCAGAAGTGCCGGCTATACTTATGAGACCTAAAGCTCCTAAGAGTGGAAGAAAGATATTGTTAGAGCATACATTTATATGGAAGCATCTTTCATTTACAAGGAAGGTTACTATGCGTAATATATTCCTGTATAAGAAAAGATTTTTTATGACAGTAATCGGAATCGCAGGATGTACAGCGTTGACAACGGCAGGTTTTGGAATTAAGGACAGTATACAGTGTGTTATTGATAACCAGTATGAACAGATACTGCATTATGATAATGTAATTACATTTAAGAGTGATGTTGAAAGTGAAGAAATTAACAATATAATATCATCTATAAAGAAAGATGAATATTATAAAGAATACACTACAGATTATGGATATACTGCTGATGTGAAAGCATTAGGTGGTGGTGACAGTTATTCAACTGAGATAACTGTTGTTGATAATACAGATAAGTATAGTGATTTTGTTACATTCAGGACAAGAAAGAAGCATAACCAGTTAGAGCTTAATGATGATGGTGTTATTATATCTGAAAAGCTTGCAAAGGATCTGAATGTTTCTGTTGGTGATAATATTACTATATGTGATATTAATGATAGGCAGGCAGCAGTTAAGGTGACTGGAATTATGGAAATATATATTAATAATTATATTTTTATGACATCAGGTTATTTCAATGATACATTTGGCTATACACCAGATAATAACAGAGTGTTAGGTATACTTGATGATGACAGTGATAATGTTCAGGCTGTTATCGGAGAACGATATTTGTCTAATTCAGCAGTTAAGTCGCTTACATTCTTAAAGGTTAATATGTCAAGATTTGAGAATATGATACAGTCCCTGGATCTTGTTACATGGGTGCTTATAATATCTGCAGGTATGCTGGCGTTTGTTGTATTGTATAATCTTACTAATGTTAATATATCTGAGCGAATAAGGGAGATTGCGACAATAAAAGTTCTTGGCTTTTATGATAATGAAGTTGGAGAGTATATATACAGGGAGAATATCATACTTACACTTATAGGCGGTCTTGCAGGACTTTTATTAGGAAGAGCACTTCATACATACATAATGACAACAATAGAATTAGACGGAGTAATGTTTGGAACAAGAATTAATTTAAGTTCATTCCTGTTATCATATGGAATTACATTAATTTTTTCATTGATTATTAATGCAATTATGTATCCGTCACTTAAGAAAATTCCAATGGTGGAATCTTTAAAGTCAATAGAATAATTCGTGATTGCTGATAAATGATTTAATTGAGAATTTAATTAATGATTTGATGAATAATTTAGTGCAGGAATTAAAGAATAGATAAGCTGACAAGCCTGCACAAATAATGGTAATATTAATAAGAGCCTCCACATATATTGTGAAAAACGATATATGTGGAGGTTATTTTTGTATGGGGGATATTGGACAAATTATAAAAATTCTGCCGCCAGCTCTGGCTGACAAGCTTAGACTGCATACGTTGTCATTTGGCAGGCTTAACGAGCTAAGATTAAGAGTTGGCAGAAATGTAACTTTAATATATGACAATAAAGAGATAATGTATGATATTAAGGTTACCAAGGACTGCATAATGAAAATGCTGGAATTAGCTTCCAATTACTCTATCTATGCGTATGAGCAAAGTTTCAAACAGGGGTTTATTACAATAGAGGGAGGGCATAGGATTGGGGTATCAGGACATGCGATTATAGAGAATAATGTCATTAAGAATTTTAATTATATAACCTTTCTTTGTATAAGGGTGGCACATGAGGTTATAGGGTGTAGTAATAAGGTTGTTGATTTCGTATATGGAGGAGGTATTGACCATACGCTTATTATTTCACCGCCGGGTTGTGGCAAGACAACGCTTTTAAGGGATCTTGTAAGAAATATATCTGATAATGACAGGCTTCATATTAATGTAAGTCTTATAGATGAAAGACAGGAGATAGCAGGTTGCTATATGGGAATCCCGCAGAATAATATAGGCAGACGTACAGATGTATATGATGGCTGTCCAAAAGATGCAGGAATGATGATGGCAATCAGGGCTATGTCGCCGGGAATAATAGCTGTAGATGAGATAGGTGGGCAGAATGATGTGCAGGCAATTAAATACTGCATAGCCTGTGGCTGTACGATTATTGCTACAATTCACGGTTATTCGCTTGAAAATGTAATGAACAAGCCTTTTATGGGTGAGCTTATAAGTTCTGATTATTTTAACAAGATAATAATATTGTCAGGAAGAATGGGAAAGGGGACGGTGGAGCAATGTTTAAATTATCGGGAGCAGCACTCATAATAACTGCATGTACATATTATGGCTTTTATTTAAGCAGTAACCTATATATGAGAACACGGATTATACAATCGCTAATAACAGCCCTTCATTATATTAAGGCACAGATAGGTTATGCTTCAAGCACGCTCCCTGACATATTCAGGGATTTATCTGTTAATTCTGATAACTGCTATGTTCAGGAAATGTTCAGTTATGCAGCGAAGACATTAAGTGATGAGGGCATTGTTACATATGAAGCTGTGTGGGAGGAAGCTGTAAATGTACTTAACAGGAGAAAAATATTAAAAAAAGACGAACTTAATGTAATGTATGAATTGTCGCATTTTAATTCGTATATTGATAAAAATATGCAGGTTCAAAATCTGGAATTATCAATTGAAAGGCTCAAAAGAATAAATGAAAATGTGGCAATGGATATTGCACCGAGAATGAAAATCTGCAGGATTGGTGGAATAACAGCAGGAGTGTTTATAGCAATAATGCTGATATGAACACAGCATAATAAAGAATGGGGATGTGTATGGAAATTAATTTGATATTTAAAATAGCTGCCGTTGGAATAATAATCTCTATACTTAATCAGATATTAAAGCATAGTGGAAGAGATGACCAGGCTTTCTTAACAGGGCTTGCGGGACTTCTGCTTGTGCTTTATTGGATACTTCCATACATATTAGAACTGTTTACAACTATGCAGAAATTGTTTGATATGTAAAAGGAGTAACAATTGCTGAAAATATCTATGCTTGCATTATGCACGGTTATAACATCACTGCTTATAAAAAAACAGTCACCAGTAACAGCTTCTGCTATAGGACTTTCGTTATGCCTTATTATTTCAATTAATATAATAAATAACATATCAGCCATAACAGGACAGCTTGGAGTAATGATTTCTTTAACAGGAATTGGTGATGTGTATATAAAGATAATAATGAAGATTATAGGAATAACCTTTATAACGCAGCTTATATCTGATGTGTGTAGGGATAATGGGTTTAACGCGGCGGCATCACAGCTTGAGATTATGTGTAAGATTGCTGTTGCAACAATAAGTATTCCAATTGTACTGTCGCTTATGGAGATGATTAATAAATGTATAAAATAAGATATATATTAATGCACAATAACTGCCCCCAATATATGTTGTCATTATTAAGAAGCATATTTACTGGGCGGAAATATATATTTATGAAACTTAATTATATACTACCGCTATTAAAAAGCGTATTACTAATGTCAGTAATATTAATGCCTATATACAATAATGCCAATGTGATTAAAGCGGAAACTAACGGACAGGAAACTGTCACGGATACATCTGGCTGGTCTGATTATGATTATAAGGATATTGATAAGATATTAAAAGAAAGCAGTTACAATTCGGTTACCTTTGAGGATATAGTACACAGCATATATTCGGGTAATTCAACGAGGGATTCGGGTAAGAAGATTGTACAGTATATAACAGAGGTTATAAGCAGTAACCGTAATGATTGTATGAAGATACTTATTTTATGTATATTATCTGCATTTATAAATGTATTTGGCCCATTTTTTAATAAACAGCAGCTTACCGAAAGCACATTAAGTGTTATAGCAATATCTCTTATAACGGTATTGTTTATTGTGTTCATACAGGCTTCGGATACAGCCAGCAGCACTCTTACATCGATTATTAATCTTTATAAAGCAATCAGTATGGTGTTCCTGCCGGCAATAAGTGCTTCTGGTGCAATAATGAGTAAAGCTGTGTATTACCAGATAATAATTGCTATGATTGCGGTCAGCAATATATTTTTTAAAAATATATTATTAAAAACAAATAAAATATATCTCATAATTTCGTTATGTGACTGTATAGACAAAGAAGCACATATGGATAAGGCGTGTAACCTTATTAAAAAAGGGGTGAAATGGTGCTGCTATACGATACTTACAGTGTTTATTGGACTTAATGCAATTAAGAGCATATTAACACCTGTTCAGGACACGGTTAATTCTAAAGGTATATTTATGGGGATAAGCCTTATACCTGGTATAGGTGACACAGCACAGGTGTTATCCAATACGATACTTTCATCTTCTGCATTAATAAAAAATGCAATCGGTGTGTCGGGAATTATTGCTATTGTTATGTGTATGTTCTTTCCGTTGCTGCGGATTGGTCTTCTTGCGGTTATATATCAGGGGATTGCTGCAGGACTACAGCCAATAAGTGATAAGAGAATGGTAAGGGCAGTCAGTTCGCTTGGGCAGGCACTTGGAATGATTGTATATATTATGATGATTACACTTGTCCTGTTTATATTAACAATAGCAATTATATGTGTTGCAACTAACTGTGTATCAGTATGAAAGGAGGCACAATGAAACTGTATTCGTGGCTTAGGGCATTGCTCATATTTATGGTTATGTCGGCTGTATTAACGAATATTATTCCACCCAGGTATGAGGGCAGCTATAAGGTGGTAATGAGGCTTATATTCCTTATGATTTTATTAAAGCCTGTACTTCTGCTTTTATTTAATGAGGAATATATAACTGACAGGGTAAATACATTGTATAATGATTATAGTAAAAACATTGCAGGCTATTCAAGTTCGTATACTGGTGATAGCAGCCTTCAATCAGACTATTACAGCTATGTGAGCAATGCAGTAAAACAGACAGTTATAAGCAGGGTGTTAAATATAGCAGAGGAGTGCAAAGTTGAAGTTAATAATGTAAAGGTTGAATTAAACGATAAGAGCATATTGAATAAATCAGACACCGATTATTCATCTGTAATTACAGGGATTGATATATCAGTAAAAAACAAAAAAAGTGTTTCAAGTTTGGAAAGCACACAGAATGCTAAAACGGCTTTGAATAAATCGGACATAGAGCAATTCGCTAAAATGGTAGCGGATAATTTTAGTATAGATGAAATACTTATCAATATACATTAAGCCAGGTACAGAGAATATTTCGTATTTCGATGTTCAGGACGGAAAGGAGAATTATTATATTTAATTATGAAAATATATTGAATAAATTAGGCAAAGATAAAATATTAATAGTAATACTAGCAGGCATACTGCTTATGGTTATATCAATTCCTGTAAAAGACAGACAGACTGTATCAGAAAACACAACATCTAATCAGGAAAGCGGTGAGGCCACACAGAAAATGTATGAGGAATATGTAGAGAAAAGATTAGAAGATACCTTATCTGATGTTGAGGGGGCAGGAAAGGTTAAAGTTATGGTCAGTCTTAAGAATTCGTCTGAAAAGATACTTGCCAAGGATACAGATTATTCTGATGAAGAAGTTAATGGGAATAATGATGAGAATTCCAATAGTACGCAAAAAACAGAGACACACATTTTTTATGATACAGCTAATGGTAATACGCCATATGTAGTAATGGAGAATATGCCTGTTATTGAAGGTGTGATAATAGTATGTGAGGGTGGTGATAATAAAGAGCTTGTAAGTGAGATTACGAATGCTGTATATGGGCTTTTAAATGTTCCTGTACATAAAATCAAAGTAATGAAAATGTCTTAAATATGGAGGTTTTTTGTGAAAAGAGTTAAGAAAAATCAGGTTATTATTACAGCACTTGCTATTATGATAGCTGTTGCGGGATATATTAATTATGCAGGAAACATTTCAGATATAATATCTGTCAGCAGTAAGAGCGGCAGTAAAGTTGTCAATACATCAACAGATGATACAATATTTACAGAGGAAGAACCAGATGATGAGAGTCTTGAAGAACCGGGGAGTGTTATACTTACATCAGGACAGGGTGTGTCTTCAAGTGTAATCTCTGAAGCTAAGCTTAACAGAGAACAGATACGTGCCAAGAATACAGAAAATCTTACTAATATAGTCAATGATACAGCAATCGATAAGGCTTCAAAGACAGAGGCGATAAATGAACTTGCCAAAATTGCAGAATATTCAGAAAAAGAGGCAGCTATTGAGTTGTTATTAGAGGCAAAGGGATTTAATGATGTGGTGGCTTCAGTGGCAGAAGACAGCGTTGATATTGTAATTAACCAGCAGACATTAGAAAACAGCCAGAAAGCTCAGATTGAAGATATAGCAAAGAGAAAGACAGGGGTTACATCGGATAAAATTACCATTAACGTTATTAAGTAACTTATCATTGCATTTATTTATATTTTTTATTATAATAGATTAAAGATTACGTTAATAACAGTCAGGAGGGCATTATGACAAAAGAGTTTGAAGATAGAGGTAATACTTATACAATTCACGAAAGCAAGGATATTGGCGAAGTAAGAGTTGCAGATGAGGTTGTTGCTATTATTGCAGGTCTTGCTGCTACAGAGGTGGAAGGCGTTGAGAGTATGGCTGGCAACATCACTAATGAACTTGTAAGCAAGCTTGGAATGAAGAATTTATCTAAGGGTGTTAAGGTTCACGTTGGTGAGAATGATGTGACAGTTAATCTTGCACTTAATATTAAATATGGCTGTGAGATACCTAAGGTATCAGCCGCAGTACAGGACAGAGTTAAGACAGCAATCGAGACAATGACAGGTCTTGAAGTATCAGAAGTTAACATTAAGATTGCTGGCGTTAATATTGACAACTAAGTACAGTAAGCATTGGGGCTGTCCTTAATGGACAGTCCTGTTTGAGTAATTAATTGATGAGAGGATTCCTATGACAAGATCAGAAATGAGAGAACACGTTTTTAAGCTTATATTCCGTGTTCCTTTCCACGATAAGAATGAATTAAGAGAACAGATTGACTACTATTTTGACGGTTTGACAGATGTTAATGAGAAAGATTACGAATATATTAAGAATAAGGCACTTCTTGTATGTGAATTAAGCGATGAGCTTGACGAGAAGATTAATTCGGTATCAGAAGGCTGGCCGGTTGACCGTATTGGTAAGGCAGAGCTTGCTATTATGCGGCTTGCAGTCTATGAGATGCTTTATGATGATGATATTCCTGTTAATGTAGCTATTAATGAGGCTGTAGAGTTAGCTAAAAGTTATGGCTCTGATGATAATGCAGCATCATTTGTCAATGGTGTTCTTGCAAAGCTTGTATAATAACCTTTTGCTGAATTAAAGAGCATAATAAAGAGATTAAGAAAGAGGAACGATGGCTGGAGTATATACTGTAACACAGATTAATTCCTATATTAAGAATATGTTTAGACAGGATTTTGTACTTAATCGTATTCAGATAAAAGGGGAAATATCTAATTGCAAGTATCATACATCCGGTCATATTTATTTTACTTTAAAAGATTCGGGTGGAACGATTGCAGTTGTTATGTTTGCCTCTTATGCATCAAAGCTTGATATAAAGCTTGAAAATGGAATGTCTGTTGTAGTAGATGGCAGAATTGATATATATGAACGTGATGGCAGGTATCAGTTGTATGCCGTTAATATTACCGAAAGTGGTATGGGGGATTTATATAAGAAGTTTGAACAATTAAAACAGCAGTATGATGATATGGGATATTTTGATTCATCATATAAGCGCCCGATACCACGTTTTGCAAGAAAGATAGGAATTGTAACAGCTTCAACAGGAGCTGCTATACACGATATAATGAATATATCACACAGGCGCAATCCGTATGTAAGTCTGTATCTGTATCCTGCATTAGTTCAGGGCGAATATGCCAAGTACAGTATTGCCAAGGGAATAGCTGTGCTTGATAAGTTCGGGGTGGATTGCATTATTGTTGGACGTGGAGGAGGTTCACTTGAAGACTTGTGGGCATTTAATGAACCAGAGGTTATAGAGGCAGTATTTAGCTGTAATACACCGGTTATATCAGCGGTTGGGCACGAAACAGATTTTACAATCACAGACTTTGTGGCAGATTTAAGAGTTCCAACACCATCTGCCGCTGCAGAGTGTGCAGTATTTGATATGGTACAGGTTGATGATTATATGCAGGCATACAAGAGACGTTTAAGAAATGCTCTGGATAATGTATTTGCCAGATATAAGAACAGGGCAGAGAAGGACAAGCTTTCTTTGCAGATATACAATCCTATTAACCAGATATATGAAAGAAGACAACGTCTTATTCATATAGAGGATATATTAAATAACCAGATGACACAAGCAGTGGAACGCTACAGGCAGAAGCTGTCATTAGCTGCGTACAGACTTGATAATGTAAGTCCTTTAAAGAAGTTTGACAAGGGCTACAGCTATGTAGAGAATAATAAACAGAGAGTACAGTCGGTTAACGATGTATCAGTAGATGATTTGTTAACGCTTTATTTAAAAGATGGTACTGTGACAGCTAAGGTCATAAATATTGATAATGTTTAATGAGGTATAATTAATGGCAAAGGCTTCTAATCTTGAAGATACATTTAATAAGCTTGAGGCAGTTCTTAATGAAATGGAACAGGGCGAGCTTACATTAGATGAGTCTTTTAAAAAATATAAAGAAGGTATGGAATTACTCAATAAATGTAATACTATGCTTGATAAGGTTGAAAAACAGATTGTTATAATTGATGATAATGGGGTGGTGGATAATAATGAATAATTTCAAAGAACAGTTAAGCAAAGAGACCTCCTGTATAGATAATATAATAGAAAAGTACCTGCCAGAAGCTAAGGGACACGCAGAATATATTAAATCTGCGATGGATTACAGCGTTGAAGCTGGCGGCAAGAGAATAAGACCAATGATTATGCTTGAAACTTACAAGTTGTGTAATGGTACTAACGAGGAAGAATTGTATCCATTTATGGCGGCTCTTGAGATGATACACACTTATTCTTTGGTGCATGATGATCTTCCTGCTATGGATAATGATGACTATAGAAGAGGAAAGCTTACAACACATAAGAAATTTGGTGAAGATTTTGGAATATTAGCGGGTGACGGACTTTTGAATCTTGCGTATGAAACAATGCTTTCAGCTATACATAAAGCAGCAAAGACAGGTGATGCACAGGCTGTATTAAGATATTCTGCTGCCGCAGATGTGATAGCTAATAAGGCTGGTGTTGATGGTATGGTCGGAGGACAATCGCTTGATGTAATGCTTACAGATAAGCCGATGAATGAAGAACAGCTTGATTACATTTTCAGATTAAAGACGGGTGCTCTTATAGAAGCAGCATTTATGGCTGGTGGAATTATTGCAGGCTGTGATGAAAATGTCACTAAGCTTCTTGAGGAAACAGGTTATAATATAGGCTTCGCATTTCAGATTAAGGACGATATTCTTGATGTTACAAGCACACAGGAAGTACTTGGAAAGCCTGTGTTAAGTGATGAGAGAAATAATAAAACAACATATGTTACACTTTATGGAATGGAAAAAGCAGAAAAAGATACTGCTGATATGTCCGTAAAAGCATTGGAAACACTCAAAACTATTGGACATAACGAGTATCTGGAGGATTTAATCACAATGCTTATACATAGGGATAGGTAATCGTGTGAAAGAGGTTAATTATGATACTTGAGAAAATCAATAAACCTAACGATATTAAGAAATTATCGCCAATAGAATACAACCAGCTTGCTGATGAGATACGCCAGTTTCTTATTGATAAGATAAGTGTCACAGGCGGACATCTGGCTTCTAATCTTGGAGTTGTGGAGCTTACTATGGCACTTCATATTGTATTTAATCTTCCAAAGGACAAGCTTATATGGGACGTAGGACATCAGTCATATACGCATAAGATACTTACAGGAAGGAAAAATCAATTTGATGAATTAAGAAAATTTGGCGGTATGAGCGGCTTTCCTAAGAGAAATGAAAGTGATTACGATGCTTTTGATACAGGTCACAGCTCGACATCAATATCAGCAGGACTTGGAATTGCTATGGCAAGAGATGTACAGCACGAAGATTACAGTGTAGTTTCTGTTATAGGTGATGGTGCACTTACAGGTGGTATGGCATATGAAGCTTTAAATAATGCTTCAGGTATTAAGGGTAATTTTGTGATTATACTTAATGATAATACAATGTCAATTTCTAAAAATGTCGGCGGCGTATCCAATATGCTTAGTGAAATACGTTCGTCAGACTCTTACTATGATTTAAAAGAGAATATAGGCAATGTATTATATAAGCTTCCTAAAGGGGACAAGGTTGTAAAGCTTATCCAGAAGACAAAGTCGAATCTAAAGCAGGTGATTCTTCACGATTCGATGTTTGAAAGTATGGGTATATATTACCTTGGACCAGTTGACGGACACGATATGGATAAGCTTATCAAGATACTTACAGTTGCAAAAAGAATAAATGGACCTGTGCTTGTCCACGTTGTTACGCAGAAAGGACGTGGTTACAAGCCGGCAGAGCGCAATCCAAGCAAGTTTCATGGTATTGGACCATTTGATGTGGCGACAGGTATGGAGATTAATAAATCTGACCGGCCAACATATTCGCAGGTGTTCTCTAATTCTATATGTGAAATAGCCAAGAAAGACAGGTCTGTATGTGCTATTACAGCGGCTATGCCAGACGGAGTTGGGCTTGCTAAGTTCTCAAAGTGGTTTCCGGATAGATTTTTTGATGTCGGAATTGCTGAGGCTCACGCTGTAACATTTGCGGCAGGATTGTCAGCAGGCGGATTAAAACCGGTGTTTGCGGTATATTCTTCATTTTTACAGAGAGCTTATGACCAGATATTACATGATGTGTGTATACAACAGCTTCACGTTGTGTTTGCAATAGACAGGGCAGGACTTGTTGGAAGTGATGGAGAGACACATCAGGGGATATTTGATATATCATTCCTGTCATCAATACCTAATATGACTATTATGGCACCAAAGAATGATTATGAATTAAAGTCATCACTTGAGTTCGCTCTGGAAGAATTTAATGGGCCGATAGCTATAAGATATCCAAGAGGCGAGGCAGTTGTCAGATTTCGCGAATTTAATGCACCGGTTGAATACGGCAAGGCTGAGCTTATGTATGAAGAAAGTGATATAGCAATTCTTGCACTTGGAAGTATGGTTGATACAGCATTTAATGTAAGGGAAAGACTTAAAGAGCAGGGCTATAACGTGACACTTGTAAATGCACGTTTTGTAAAGCCTATAGACAGTGCAATGATTGATAAAATAAGCACAACACATAAGCTTATAGTAACACTTGAAGAGAATGTATCATCGGGCGGATTTGGGCGTGCAGTCTGTCAATATATCAATGATAAAGAACTTCATAACTATGTGCTTGACATATCACTTCCTGATGATTATATAGAACACGGAAGTGTTGATATATTACGGCGTGAGACAGGAATAGATGAAGATACAATTGTTAAACGTATAACAGCAGTTTATAATAATATTGGAGATAATAATAATGAGCAGTAAAGAAAGATTAGATGTTCTGTTAGTGAACAGGGGGCTTGCTGATTCCAGGGAAAAGGCAAAGGCTATAATTATGTCTGGAAATGTATATGTTGACGGACAGAAGGAAGATAAAGCTGGGTCATCATTTAATGAGACTGTTAATATTGAGGTAAGAGGCAATACACTTAAGTATGTAAGCCGTGGCGGGTTAAAGCTTGAAAAAGCTATGGAGAATTTTGATGTAACGATTGAAGGGAAAATATGTATGGATGTTGGTTCATCAACAGGTGGTTTTACAGATTGTATGCTTCAGAATGGTGCTGTTAAAGTATATTCTGTTGATGTAGGACACGGACAGCTTGCTTGGAAGCTTCGTAATGATGAGCGTGTTGTATGTATGGAAAAGACTAATATACGATATGTAACACCGGAAGATATTGCGGATAAGATAGATTTTTCAAGCATTGACGTATCATTTATATCGCTTACAAAGGTGCTGCTTCCAGTGAAAAATCTTCTTACAGATGACGGGCAGATAGTATGTCTTATAAAGCCACAGTTTGAAGCTGGAAGAGAAAAGGTTGGTAAACACGGTGTTGTAAGGGATAAGGCGGTACACATCGAAGTTATAGAAATGGTTATTAATTATGCAATTTCAATTGGATTTGAGATACTTAACCTTGAATTCTCGCCAGTTAAGGGTCCGGAAGGAAATATCGAATATCTTCTTCATTTACAGAAACATATAGAAGGAACCTATGATAATATTCCTTTCACAATACAAAATATAGTAGACAAAGCCCACGAAACATTGTAATATATTCATATAGATATTAATATTAATTTAAAGTATAGAGGCGTTAATGAAATCTTTTTACATAGTCACGAATACAACTAAAGATCCAGACCTTGTATATACAAACAGTATTCTGGATTATCTTAATAAGCACAATGTAAGCTGTATATATAATCCTGACTCGGCAGATGTAGAACATACTGATTATTGTTATACGAATGCTGATATTGTGCCAGATGATACAGAATGCATAATTGTTCTTGGTGGGGATGGTACGCTTATACAGGCGGCAAGAGACCTTAATTCTAAGAATATACCTCTTCTTGGTGTTAACATAGGAACGCTGGGGTATCTTACTGATACAGATATGAACACAGTGTATGATACCCTTGAAAGCCTTATTAATGACTGTTATGAGATAGATACAAGGATGATGCTTGATGGAAAGATATACCGTGATGACGAGCTTATATATGAAGATGTAGCACTTAATGATGTAGTTCTTAGCAGAAGGGGAATATTAAGGGTTATAGATTTTGATATATATGTCAATGGAGAATATCTTAATTCGTTCGCGGCAGACGGAGTTATAGTATCTACGCCGACAGGTTCTACAGCTTATTCTTTATCGGCAGGCGGACCAATTGTCCAGCCGAATGCACATCTTATAATGATTACACCAATATGTGCACATACACTTACTCAGAGAAGCATAATATTTGAACAGAATGATGAGATTGTAATACAGATGAATGATAATAAGAAATTATCAGAAGAAAGAGTAGCTACATATGATGGAGAAAGCTATTGTAATGTCATAACAGGGGACAGAGTTGTTATTACCCGTTCTGATAAGACAGCACGGCTTATAAAGACAAGCAGAATTTCTTTCCTTGAAAGGATAAGGAATAAAATGTAGCCGGAATAGGAGAAGAAAAGTGAAATCAGACAGACATAAAAAAATATTAGAACTTATAGCTGATAATAATATAGGAACTCAGGAAGAGCTTGCTGATGCACTTAATAAAGCAGGATATAATGTAACTCAGGCGACTGTTTCAAGGGATATAAGAGCACTTAATCTTACCAAGGTCACAATTGACGGGGTTAATCAGAAGTATACAACTCTTTCACATAGCAGTCCTGTACCTAATGACAAATATATAAGAGTGCTAAAGGAAGGCTATCTTTCTATGGATATGGCACAGAATATTCTTGTTATAAGGACTGTTCCGGGTATGGCAATGGCGGTGTGTGCGGCGCTGGATGCACTTAAGCTTGATGAGATAGTTGGTTCTATTGCAGGTGATGACACTATTATGTGTGCTGTAAGGACTGTTAAGGATACTGTAAATGTTTCTAATAAACTTAAGAAACTTATAAAGGCATAGTATTATAAAGATATAGTATCAGAGGAGGAATATGTTATCTAATTTACATGTTAAGAATCTTGCACTTATAGAAGAAGAAAATATTGATTTTGAAGAGGGGCTTAATATTCTGTCAGGAGAGACAGGTGCAGGTAAGTCTATTATATTGGGTTCTATTAATGCGGCACTAGGTGCCAAGACATCGCCTGATTTTATAAGAACAGGTGCAGAATATGGACTTTCAGAACTGCTTTTTAATATTGAAGATGATAATGTAATTGAACGCATAAAAGAGCTTGGAGTTATAGATATTGAGAATGGTGAACTGCTTATTTCAAGAAAGATAACACCAACACGTTCGCAGATAAAGGTTAATGGACAGAATTTTACAGCGGCACAGACACAGAAGCTTGCACGCTATCTTATAGATGTTCATGGACAGCACGATAACCAGATACTTATGGATGATGCTAATCATCTGACGGTTGTAGATACATTCTGTGCTGATGAAATAGCTGAATTAAGAGAGGCTATGGAAGATGCATATAAAGATATGGTTAAAGCAAAGAAAGCGTTAGAACTTATTGATAAGGATAAAGATGAACTTCAAAAAGAGATAGCATTTCTTGAGTATGAAGCTAATGAGATACAGACGGCCGATATACAGCCAGATGAAGATGAGGAGCTTGAAGCAAGATATCATAAGCTTAATAATTACCAGAAGATTACTAATGAGCTTTCGTATGCAGATATGCTTTTGAATTCAGGTAATGATAATATAAGTGATATGATAGGAACTGCATTAAAGTCACTTATAACAGCAAGTGAATATGATGATGTATTGAAAGAGTGCTGTGATACTTTGTCTGATGCTGAAGGACTTATTCGTGATGCCGGACACAGTATCAGTTCATATATAGAGAACTCTGAATATGATCCAAGAGAGTTTAGCGAACTACAGGAAAGACTTGATCTTATTAATAATCTTAAGAACAAATATGGAAGTTCAATAGAGGCTATTAATGATACCTTAAAGGCTATTAATGCGAAGCTTGCAGATTATTACAATTTTGATGAGCTTATAAGCAGAAGGAAAAAAGAGTATGAAGAAGCATGCTGTAAGGCGTGGGATATAGCCCAAAAGCTAAGTTCCATAAGACAGCAGGCAGCAGTAAAGCTTGCAGAGCAATTCATAGCTTCTTTAAAGAATCTTAACTTTTTAGATGTAAAGTTCAGAATAGATTTTGCTAAAGAACCATCTTTATCTTCAAAGGGCTGTGATAATGTAAGATTTATGATATCAACGAACCCTGGTGAGAATTTAAAGCCATTATCAAAGATTGCTTCGGGTGGTGAACTTTCAAGAATTATGCTTGCCATAAAGACAGTTATGTCAGAAGATGCAGATAAGACACTTATATTTGATGAGATTGATGCAGGTATAAGTGGTAAGACGGCTTCAAAGGTATCTAATCAGCTTGCAAGGCTTTCGTTATCGCATCAGATAATATGTATAACACATCTGCCACAGATTGCGGCTATGGCAGATGCCCATTACATAATAGAAAAGAGTGTACACGATAATAAGACCTACAGTAATATCCAGAGGGTCGCAGGAGATGATAGTCTTAATGAAATTGCCAGAATGTTATCCGGTGAGACACTTACAGACTCTGTGCTTGAGAATGCCAAAGAATTAAAGATTATGGCTGATAAAGTGAAATCAGAGTTGTGATTTTTAGATATAGTTATTATAATAATTATATCTGGAACAGTAAAAGCACTCTGAAAAATTAACGGCTGGTATGTATATACCAGCTGTTAATTTTATGAAGCATTAAGCATATTTTCTATATATATGCCATATCCGCTTCTTGAGTCATCAATAAGAACGTGTGTTACAGCACCGATTATCTTTCCGTCCTGAATAATAGGACAGCCAGACATACCTTGTACAATTCCATTAGTCATATCAAGAAGTTCTTCAGAGGTAACAACAAAACTGATATTTTTGGAATCGTTATTGTTAAGCTGTGTAATTTTAATTTCGTAGTCATCATATTTATTATTCCTGTAAAATCTTACATATGCTTTACCCTTGTGGACACTGTATCTGTAACCGACACTCATAAGTGAAAGAGAATGCTTCTTTACAATAGAGTTGTCGATTGTTCCATATATTCCGTAAGAGCTGTTCTTGTCAATTGTTCCTATCGGGGTACTGTTCTTGTAGTCTATAATTCCCTGCAATTCTCCAGGAGTGCCATTCTGTCCTTTTATTATTGATAGAATTCTTGTGTTATATAATCTGCCATATTTAATATTAAGGGCTTTGCCGGTGGTATTATCAGTTATCGGGTGACCAAGTGCAGCGTAGTTATAATCTGTATCAATATAAGTTATTGTTCCGATACCCTGTGCATCATCTTTTACCCACAGACCTAGCTTATATTCACTGTTTTTATCCTCAACAGGGGTTACAGTTACATTTATTATTTCATCATTACGCAGTAATTCTATATTAAGCTTCTCGCCAGCACATTCATTTACCTTGCAAGATAACTGCTTCTTGGAATTGATTTCTTCATCATTGATTTTTAAAATGTAATCGCCTTTGGTAATAATATTTTCGCAGGGGGTTATTGTACCACTTGATTTGCTCTCGATGGAATCGGTCTTTACTACAAGTATTCCGCTGCTTTTCAGATATAAGCCAGCCTGAAAGCCACAGGGATAGACGTATTTTTCATCAACCACATTGACATTTACTGTCTTTAAAAATAAGAAGCCGAACAGATGAAGGTCGATGTGGTAACTTCCAGGACTGCCGGTTATAAAAGTAACTTCTCGGCTGAAATCAGCATTTGCAAGACTGTTATTAGTACCATTCTGCGTGTTGTGAACGCTTCCTGTAACGGGGAGTGACAGGTTGATACTTGTATCGCTTTGCTCAGTTATATATATCTGTTCAGGAAAATGCTTATTAACATAGTTTACATAAGATGTAATAAGAATAAATAAAAGTGTTATTATTCCTGACCAGTAAATATACTTATTTAATAATTTATTAGAAAATGTATTTTTATTAATAAGCATGGTTTTCCTCCTTTAAAATTTATTTAAAATTTATCTGATGATATTATTATCTGCAATAATGAAGCTAAATAAAAAGGTTTATAATGCCAATATATTTATATGATTTAATTTTATTTGTCGAATTATGTCGATAGTTGCGATGCGTTTTCGTTGTAAAATTACATTTTTAAATATATAATAATAAATATATTCATTATGCGGTGCTGAAAGATAGGTTCTTTTGGCGGAAAGCATATTTATATATTATTATATGACGAGGGGAAGAATTGCTTATGAATCCATTGAAAATTGTAATTGCGGATGATAACAAGAGAATGGTAGATGTAATCAAAGAGGTTATTAATGGAGAACCGCAGTTAGATGTTGTAGGTACAGCAACGAATGGCGAGGATACAGTTGATGTCATTAAAAAGACACAGCCTGATATTGTACTTCTTGATATTATTATGCCGCAGATTGACGGACTAACTGTTATGCAGAGGATAAGGGAGGATAATGATTGTGTTAATCCTGCATTTATTGTTATTAGTGCAGTTGGAAGGGAAGCAGTGACAGAGGATGCTTTCAATATGGGAGCTACATATTATGTTATGAAACCATTTGATAATAATATGCTGATTGACCGCATTAAATATATTGGAGGAATTATTAATATAAAGCCTGTCAATATAAAAAAATCGGTTAACGACAGTATTCCTCATAACAAACATATCCTTGAGAATGAGATTACAGGAATGATACACGAGATTGGTGTTCCTGCACATATAAAGGGTTATCAGTATCTGAGAGAGTCTATCACACTTGCGGTTAATGATCCGGATATAATAAATAGTATTACCAAAGTCCTTTATCCAACTATAGCCAAAAAGTTTGACACAACACCAAGCCGTGTTGAAAGAGCTATAAGACACGCTATTGAAGTTGCATGGAACAGAGGCAATCCGGATATTCTTAACGATTTGTTCGGATATACAATCAGCAATGGCAAAGGCAAGCCGACTAATTCAGAATTCATAGCACTTATATCAGATAATATAAGGCTTCATCAGACAGCAGTTTGATGGTTTTTTAGGAATTATACTGACAGTTTATCAGCTTTTTTGCGGTTTTTTCTTGCTATATTGAACTTTGTATATTATAATATTAACGTATTTGTAAAAATGTTTTAACAAAATTGTAATATTTAGGAGTTTTATATATGCGTAAAATAGTATTCAAAACGTTTGCTGCAGCAGCATTGGCAACAACTATTGCGGGAACAACAATTATAGGTTCAACAGCATTTGCTGACGAAATCAGTACACTTACACAGCAGAAGCAGGATAAACAGAATGAACTTGATCAGCTGCAGCAGCAGGCTGCCTATCTTCTTACAGAGATGAGTTCTTTAGAACAGGATATGGCAGATCTCTCAGATGAGATTGACCAGACTAACGCTGATCTTGAAGCTGCACAACAGTTACAGCAGAAACAGTTTGATGATACTAAATTAAGAATTAAATATATGTATGAAGACCAGTCAACATCAATTTCAGATGTATTCCTTACAGCATCTGATATGAGTGATGTTATTAATAAGGCAAGTTATATGCAGCAGGTATATGACTATGATCGTAACAAGCTTGAAGAGATGGCTGCAACAGCAGCATCTATCGCTGAATATAAAAGTGATTTAGAGACTAAGCAGGCAGCTCTTAATGACAAGCAGAAGGAGCTTACTAACAAGCAGGCTACACTTTATACAGCAATTGATGCTGCACAGAGTGATATCAGTAACTTTGACGAATTATTAGCAGAAGCTAATGAAAAAGCTGCTAAGGCATTAGAACAGAAAAGACAGGCAGAAGCAGCAAGAGCAGCTGCAACAAGCGGTCAGACAACAACTAAGACAAAAGTTACATCAATACCTACATCAGCTAATAATGATTCATCAGTTGCATCTAACATTGTTTCAATAGCTTACAGATATGTTGGTGTTCCTTATAGAAGTGGTGGAGCTTCACCAAGTGGATTTGACTGTTCAGGTCTTGTATCATATGTACTTGCACAGGCAGGTATATCTGGTGTTGCTCGTTCATCAAGTTCACAGGCATATGGAGGCGTTGCTGTATCAGGTGGCATAAGTGCCGCACAGCCAGGTGATGTAATATGTTACCCGGGACACGTTGGTATCTACATCGGCGGAGGACAGATGATACATGCTTCTGTACCTGGTGATTATGTAAAGGTTTCTTCAGTTAATATCGGAATGCAGATAATTGGTGTAAGAAGATACTGGTAATTGATATATTTTGAAAAATATGTTTTAATATAGTTATTACATTGATTATATTTATACATTTAGTTACATAGATGTATAGAAAGGGGATTATATGAAGAATGTTTTATTTATTGCATCAGAAGCAGTACCTTTCATTAAAACAGGAGGTTTAGCTGACGTTGTTGGTTCGCTTCCTAAGTATTTTAATAAGGATGAATTTGATGTTCGTGTTATGATTCCAAAGTATACATGTATTCCTTGGGAGTACAGAGAGAAGATGGTATACAAGACTCATTTCTATATTGATTTAGCTTGGCGTACACAGTACGTTGGCGTATTTGAAATGGAGTATGATGGAGTTACATTCTATTTTATTGATAATGAATTCTATTTTGGAGGACCAAAGCCTTATAGCTGGATACACGAAGATATTGAGAAATTTGCATTCTTTAGTAAAGCTGCTTTGTCAGCAATACCTGTTATTGGTTTTAAGCCAGACATAATACATTGCAATGACTGGCAGACAGGACTTATTCCGGTATATTTACACGAGCGTTTTGCACTTGGGGATTTCTACAATGGTGTAAAGTCAATAATGACTATACATAACCTTAAGTTCCAGGGTATATGGGATCTTAAGAAGGTAAAGGATATTACCGGATTAGATGACAGCTATTTTACATCAGATAAGCTTGAAGCATATAAAGATGCTAATTATCTTAAGGGTGGCATAGTATACGCTGACAGGGTAACTACTGTTAGCGAGACATATGCAGAGGAGATTAAGACACCTTTCTATGGTGAGAATCTTGATGGCCTTATGAATGCAAGAGCTAATGTCCTTAGTGGTATTGTTAATGGCATAGATTACGAAGTATATAATCCTATGACAGATAAATCTCTTGCGGCTAACTATAATCAGATTACTTTCCGTAAAGAAAAGTGGAAGAATAAAGTTGCTCTCCAGAAAGAACTGGGACTTGCACAGGATAAGAGCAAGTTTATGATAGGTATAGTATCAAGACTTACAGACCAGAAGGGTCTCGATTTAATTGCTTATGTTATGGACGAGTTATGTGCAGAAGATGTACAGCTTGTAGTTCTTGGAACTGGTGAAGAGAAATATGAGAATATGTTCAGACATTTTGACTGGAAATATAATGACAGAGTATCTGCTAATATTTACTATTCAGAGGAGATGTCACATAAGATATATGCAGCTTGTGATGCATTCCTTATGCCTTCATTGTTTGAGCCTTGTGGACTCAGCCAGCTTATGTCTTTAAGATATGGTACAGTGCCTATAGTTAGAGAGACAGGTGGTCTTAAGGATACAGTTGAGCCATATAATGAATATGAGAGTACAGGAACAGGTTTCTCATTTGCTAACTACAATGCCCACGAAATGCTTGGGATTATTAATTATGCTAAGAGCGTATACTATAACCACAAGAGAGAGTGGAACAAGATAGTTGACAGAGGAATGAAAGCAGATTTCTCTTGGAAGAGTTCAGCTAAGAAGTATGAGGAATTATATAATTCTTTGTTCTAGGATATAATATGACTACTTCGTAGTCACTTAGAAGTTTCTTCGAAACTTCGGATGCGTTGGAGAACAACGCAGAAAATAGGATATAATATGACTACTTCGTAGTCACTTAGAAGTTTCTTCGAAACTTCGGATGCGTGGAAAAGTAACGCAGGGCATATGATATAATGAGCACAAGAATTATAAAATATAGTGCTGTGTGTTATGTAATTGAATATTGTTATTTACCTGCCAGACTGATGTATGTTGGTCTGGCATTTTTTTAACAGTAAAAGAAACTTTCTACTTGCCTTTTTAATTATGTTATGGTATTATTTTATTGTTATGCGGAAGTGGCGGAATGGCAGACGCAGCAGACTCAAAATCTGCCGGTGGCAACATCGTGTGGGTTCAAGTCCCATCTTCCGCATTAAGAAAGTGCCTATTTTACTGGGGTTTACGACCTCAGTAAGATAAAAAGCATTCAGCTAGGCATTCAAATAAAAGAAAGGAGTATCTTTTGATATAGTATCTCCTTTTTAATCTTTATTTTCTATTTATCTTTTATCTTTTTATCATTAATATTTTTTAATTCTCATTATTATTATAAATTAAATTTTATAAGAAAGTGGGTATAAAAATGAATTCAATACAGTTTAAAAGAGCAGATTCCCTTGCTTTTATTACTTCTATCTTAGTATATATCTATGATATATTTACATCATTTTATTTATCAATGCAAAATGGATTTACTTTAACTACTTCAATTCAATTATCTTGTGGAATTATTAGTATTATTTTATCTGCATTTATTTATTTTTCTTATAAAGGAAAAAAAGTCTGCGGTAATTATTTATGTTGCATATATGCTGTCAGTTATTTAGTTGTTTTACTATCTAGTAAACATTTATATACTTATACATTAGCATTACCTTTAATGATTGCTAATTTTGCATATCTTAATTTAAAAATGACAATTATTGGTGATACTTCTGTTGTTGTCGGTGTTATTATTCATTGTATTGCATTAAGAAATAATGTGTCTTCTACAGATGTTGCTGTAGCTTTAATTATTGTTATTTTATGTGCAATAGCTTCTATTCTTACAAGTTTTCATTTAAAAAGCTTCTTAGATGAAACTACTGATGAAATACAAACAGAATTAAATAATAATAAACAAATATCTGAAAATATAATAGAAGCAAATGAAAATATTTCTAATAAATTTGTTTTAGCTAATAAAGCTTATGATAATATTTATAAAGAAATGATTGTTAATAATAATGCAATCAAAAATATAACAGATAGTACAGAAAATACAGCAGAAGCTATTCAAGAGGAAGCGACTATTTGTGTAGAGGTTAATAATAATACAGATAAAGTAAAAAATGAAATTAGTATTTTAAATAATGTTATTGGTGATACAAAAGAGTCAATAGATAATGGGTTACTTTCTGTAAATCAATTATTAGATAAATCTGATGAAGTAAATACAAGCAGTATGCAGATGTCTAATTCAATTAGATTAATAGAAACTAAAGCAGATGAAGTAAAAAAAATATTAAAAACTATTTTAGCTATATCTAATCAGACTAACCTTCTTGCTCTTAATGCAAGTATCGAAGCCGCACACGCTAATGAAGCAGGTAAAGGATTTGCTGTAGTTGCTGATGAAATAAGAAAGTTAGCAGACCAGACTAAAAAGGCTTCTATGCAAATAGATAAAACAATAGAGGATTTTATAATTACAACTAAAGAAACTCATATTAACCTTGATAAAACTATTGAAGATATAAATAATCAAAATAATATTATTAAAGGAACTAATACACAATTTGAAAATATTGAGAAAAATATAAACAGCCTTATAAATGTTTCTGAAAATGTAAATTACAATGTTAATTCAATAGTTTCTTCTATTACAAATATATCTGATAATATAACACAATTATCAGCAACATCAGAGGAAGTCTCTGCTTCAGCAAATGAGGGCTTAAAATCATTTAATGTATCAATGGAAGCCTTGAATGATTTAGGTGGCAAATTGGGCGAAATAAAGGCTTTATCAGATGAATTAAATATGTCAGTAAAATAATTTTACTTAAAAAGAGGGATATTTTTATAGTATTCCTTTTTTTATACTAGATATTTAAAAATATAAAGATTTTTAATTTTCCATTATTATTAATATAATATTGTAAGCAAATATTAAATACTATTTAAGGAGATAAATGATGTATAAATATTATAGTTTAGAAAGACCAATAAGTATAGGAACTTATCCTAAAAATAAAGATAATAAAATGATAGCTTTTGAAAATTTTGAAAATAATAGTCGGTGTATTAAAAAAGAAATATGTGATGGTAATAATATATTTATGGCTTGGGGCTATTTATTATTTGAAAAACCTTTAACAGATAAAGAAATATCTGATTATGAATTAGGTGATGCAGGATTAGTAAAAAAAGAAACAAAGATTTTTGAATTGCCTTTAGATTTACAAGAAGATTTAAGAACAGAAATAAATCAGTTTTATAATGTTGGAATGACTGATACTAAACCATATAAAATGAGCAGAGAAGCTTTTAGCAGTTTTTATAATAGTTTTACACTAAATGATTTTAATAAAATGATACCAGCCGTATCTAAAAAATATGCATTAGTTAGTGAGAAAGAGAAAACTCCTATAGAACAATTTTTAGATAGTGGAGCAAAATGTGAAAGTTCATTAGATGCTATGAAAGCTTTAGATATAATTGAAAATGGAGAAAGTATTGAAGATGAAATGGAAAGAGAGTAGAAATTAATTCAGAATTATGAATTAGGAATGCAGAATTGTTAGTTTGTTTTAGGAGTGTAGAATTATGAATATTGAATTAAAAGAAAATGATATTATTTTTGATAATGAGGTTGATATTTTTGAAGATAATGATGAACTTATATCTTATATAAAAGAAAATGATAATCTTAATAAGATGTTTGGAATACATAATAAGGACAATCATAATGAAGATTATCAAGTAAATTATTATGGAATATATAATTACGAAAATAATAGTTTTTATCTTAACTGTTGTGTAACTATCTATTGTGAGTTTAAAGAATTAAAAGAAAAATATCCTGATATTTATGAAGAACTTAGGCTTATTAATCATAATGAAAAAAATATATATCTTTCTAAAGAATATGATTTTATTTTTGATAAATTCAAAGATTATTGCTTAAAAGATTTTAAACTAAATTCTCCAGATTTTTATGATTGTTCTAATTTTAATTCCTTAGTTCAAAGTATTAAAACAGAATTAGAAGTTATAAAAGATGAAGAGATATATAGGGAGTAATAAATATGGACCTTTGTAAAGTTTTTGAAGATACTAGAAATAAATCCAATAATGAATTAAAAGCCGACACTGAAAAATTAATTAATAAGACAACTATATACATAGATGAAGATTATAGTAATTATTTAAGTCAAATAAAAAATAATAAAAATAAAAACTTAAATATTGAATTTAATACTAATGATACTGTTACAGAGATATGTAAAGATAAAAATATACATATAGCCGCATTAAATTTCGCAGATGCCGCAACTCCTGGTGGTTCAGTATTATATGGAGCTAAGACACAAGAAGAATGTTTATGTAGATGTAGTAATTTATATGAAAGTATTATTTCTGATAAATGTGATAAAGAATTTTATTCTAAAAATTTAAGTAATTATCATAATACAAGAAAAATTATATATAGTCCTGATTGTATTTTCTTTTTAGATAAAAATTATATTCCTTTAGAAGAATATGTAAAATGTGATATTATTACAAGTCCAGCTCCATTTGAAGGTTGTGCAGATAATGAATATATTTATACTAAGATGAAAGATATATTAATAACCGCTAGTCTTAATAAAGTAGACAAGTTAATATTAGGAATGTGGGGATGTGGAGCTTTTAATAATGATTTAGAAACTTTTGCATATACTTGGGCTAAGGCTATATTAGAAGTAAAACCAACAATGAATATAGTATTTGCTAATTATAGTAAAACAGAAGACAGACCTATAGAATTTTATAATGCATTTATGAAAGAAATGAATAAAATGAAATATATATTCTTACATAAAAATATTGTTGTTAATTTTTAAGGAATATTAGATTTTATAATAGTGTATATTAGATTTAAAGAAGATGATATTTGTATTTTTCTTTTGATTGATATACACTATAATTGCATTAATATTGTAAATATTTTTTTTATTAAGATACACTATTATTATATAAAGATAAAAATTGAGGTGATATAATGAAGCTATTACATATTAAAGTTAGTAATTTTAAAAAATATAAAGAGGAATATGAAATTGATTTTGTTTATAAAACAAAAAAGACATAGGTGATTCAGAATATATAACAAAAAATCCAATAACAGCAAAACAATATACTCAAATAGAAGAAAAATTATTTGAAACATTCCCTTGGCTGGAATTATGTGCCAAGAAAATAATATCTGCTAATTACAATTATAATCATAATATTAAAGCAAGACAAGATAGCCGCAGAACATTAGAGGATAGAGAAATATTAAAAGTACAATGTAGCGAAAATTTAAAAGAAAATAAAGTATATAAACCACAAACAAGATATAAATTAAGTGAAGATATAAAATATGATTATGAAACTAGAAATGTGCATAGAGTAAATTTAAGTACAAATAGATTTATTTTAAGTAATGGTAAACAGGTTGTAGTTATGCCTATGAATAAAAATACATTTTTATGTAATTATGATACAGATAAATTTCAGTTAAAAAATACTTATGATGGGATAAAATTAAAGGGAGTAGTTCACTTTAATGAAGATATTTTAGATGATTATATATATATTATCAGAAATTATAATGAATTACGTTTAGAATTATTACAAGAAAAGACTAATGCTAATGAATACGAAAACGAAATGGAGCTATAAATATAAAAATGGATATAAATATAGAATTAAAAAATGATGTTATAAAAGCATTAAAAGAAATTGAATTAAAAGATGATGGTGTTGTAATAAAAGTGGAATTTGAAACAGATATTTGTAAAAATGAAGATATTGCTTGTGAAAAAGTGAATATCTCAATTAATAAAAAAGAAATAGATGCGTTTGTAAATGATACACTTATGCTTTATAATAGTTTAAAGACAAGCAAATGTTCTACATTTGCAATGAATTCATTAACGAATTATGATAGTTATTTTATAGCTAATAATGATAATTTTACGGCAATGGATGTATATAATTATGTTATAGCAAATAATATTTTAAATGATAGAAATAGGTATATTTCAATATTATATTCCTTTTATTATCATATAAACCAGCTAATACATTTGATGTTTAATAATGCTCCATATATTGTTATAAAACAGGTATTGGTTTGTATTATTTATGATGATATATGTTTAAAAAGTAGAAAAGATATTGTAAAAAGATAAATAATTATACAATTAAAAATAATATAGCATATAAAAGTCTAGTATATTTTTTATAAATATATTAGGCTTTTTGTGTTTTTTATAAAGCATTATTATTAAATATAAAGATATTAATAATAGGAGTAAATTTAAAAATGAAAAATTGGGAAGATTATATAAGAGAAACAAATTTTACAAAAAATAACCGATTTACAAAAGAAGGAGCTGTATCTTCAAAAGATATAAATGAATTATTAGATGAAACAAATGAAAATCAATTTGGTAAAAGCGATGTGTATTATAAATTAAAACATTATGAAGATTTAGAACAAAAAGGTCTATTACTTGAATTACCTTGTAAATTACAAGATACGGTTTATGGTTATAGTATGAAACAACATAAAGTTATACCTTTTGAAGTAACTAAAATGTATTTTGATTATAATTCTGATAAAAAACTAGAATTGTTTATTGAGGGAGAAAGTATTAATCAGGATAGTTTTAAATTATCTTTATCAGATTTTAATGAACAAATATTTTTAACAAAAGAAGATAGTGAAGTTATAACATGTAGTTCTTCTAGTAAACCTATTACATCAATTCCTTTTACAAAAAAATATCCAACATATATTATTACTTACGAGCCACAATCAGATATGTTCCTTATAACAAATGAAAGGTGTTTTTATTATGAATATAATAAAGAATTTCAAGATAAAAAAGAAGCTTTTAATTACTTTAAAAATAATTATTTAGAGTTTATAAAAATAAGAAATGTTAGTCAGCAAATTGCAGGACAACCTATAAGTAGTAAAATAACTATAGCTTTAAACAATTATGAATATGTCAGTTATTATTGTTCAGATAAAGAGTTAAAGAAAATGATTCCAGATATAAAAAAAGAAGTAGAAGAAATAAAGAAACAAAATAATAAAAATAAACCTGATTTTTGTGAAGATGATTTTGATATGGCTTTTTAATCTTGAAATACCTCTGTAAGCTTGTATTTTGACCATATAGCCATTTTAAACCTACTCTTATAGGAATACCTATATAATAAAAAATAAGTCTTAAAATCAAAAATATAAGCTTAATGTTTAAAACAAAAAAATGCTAAAAAAATCCTTTTCTAGTTTAGTCAATTTCGTTACCCTAACGATAATCTATTTACTATATTATAAGAATATTGTATCTTGTAAAATAAACGTATGTTTGGGGTGCCGAAAGTGACTAAACTAGATAAAAAGTTTTTTTAGGTCTTTGTCTTAATTAAAAAGTATTATTATTTTTTCACTTTTTAACATTATTATTATAAAAATAAAAAGATAAAATTAAGGAGATTTTTATGAATATCATAGTATTTTATAGAAGCAACGAACATAGTAATGCAATAGCTTCTGCTACTAAAAACAAAATAGACCAAATAAATAGAAAAGCTATAGACTTAAATATATTAGGATTAAATGTTAAATTTATAAATCTTGATAAGAAAAATTATATGAAAGAATTAAATAGAGAAGATTTTAAAGCAGATTATATTTATCTATGGGAAGATGAGGATATTATAAAAGATTATATAGAAATTAATAATCCAGAAGCAAAATTAATAACATACAATAAAAAGAATAGTATTAGCTATGAACCAAAAGGATATTATTACTATCAAGACATATATACTAAGAAATACACATTGATAGATAGTATTATATATAATTTTAAACAGACATTAGATAAACAAGAAAAGTATTTGGTTGTCTGTGATAGTTATGATATTGAATTAGACAATTTAGAACCTAAAAAAGTATTGTTAGATAAATTCGATATTATAAATTTAAAATCTAATGAGCATATCTTTGATACTGAAAAAGAAGCTAATGAATATTTAATAGGAAGAATAAAATATAAAGTTAATACTTTATCAGATAATATAGAATATCTTAAAAGAAGTTTAGTTAGAAGTAAAGCAGATTTAAAAGAGTGCCAGAAACAGTTAAAAAAAGCTGAATTACAATTTAATGAAAAATATAATAATACAACTGATTTAGAAAATAATGAAGTTGAATTAGATTAAGGAGACAAATTTAATATGAGAGATTTTAAAGATATAACAGATGATGAAATTAAATATTTCTGTAAGGATGTTTTTGGAGCTTTTAAGTTTGATAAAATAAAAAGGATTTTTAATAAATATATAGAATGTATTGATGTTAGTTTTTATGCTATGGAAAGCGAACCAGATTTATCAGACAGAATTTGTTTACAAATAAATAGTCTTAGTTCTACTGATTATAATATTGGAAAAGAAGATACATTATGGCGGCAGTTTCTATATGCAAGAGGAATTTGCCCCTTAGCAATAGATAACCCTTATTTAGATATTGATATTAAAAAAGAAAAAAATACAGATAAATTAATCCATAATATAGATGAAAGAATATCTAAAGTTATAGATGATTTTTGTAATGGACTGACTGCAATTAAGATAAATTCTCAGAAAGAATTAGATAAACTTATAAAAATGGTAAATACAAAAGTTAATTGTCAGATAAATGGAGCTAGTAGATATTCCAAAGACTATCCATATTATTATGTAGATAAAACTAATACATTAGATACAGCATGTGATTTTAAGTGTCTTTTAAATGGAGACTATGTTTGTAATTTAAAGAATAAAAATATAACAAGATATGTAAAGTTTAACAACTTAAAATCAATAAAAATATCAGAACCAGAAATAGAAAATCGTAAGCTTGCATTAAAAAAATATACAAAGTTATTAGAAAGAAAAGAAAAATTGCATAATGAATTAGAGGATTATGATAGAGATTAATATGATAATTAATTATGAAAGGAATTAACTAAATATGGCTGAAAATATGGGAAACCCTTATGAAACTAATTTAACATTGTCTGAAGATTTAGATGAAGCAGTAAGACAGATTAATAATCAAATATATAAATTAGAAAAACAAAAAGAACTATTAGAAAATATTAATTTAGATAATCTAAAAATAGATGAAATGTTATGGCATCAGATATGTGAAAGTCCTTTAAAATATAATGAAAAAGGATTATCAAGGATTTTACAAAAAGTATTTCCAGATGCAAAGGACTTTTATATAGAAGGACATTTTTTAACTTTTTATCTTAATGGATTTCATTGTGGGATAAGTATAGATGAGTCATATGATATGGCTATTTTTAAAAGAGGTACTCCAAATTTACAATATGTATTAGATAGAAAAGATGCAGTAGTTAATAGATTATATGAAACAGCATCTATACTTAATACATTTAGGAATGGGAAAATACTAAATAATGTAAAATTAGTTTTAAAAACGGAAACGATAGATGAAAAAGATTGGAAGGATTATTTTACTACAAATATGATACATAATAACTTAGAAGCTAACGAAACAAATGATTATGATAGATAATACAGCAAATAGAAAAGAGGAAATTATTATGGAAAATAGTTATAAAAATGTAAGACATCAGGAAATAATACAAGATGAAGATATAGAAATATTACATAAAATTAATAATGATGTGTCAGTATTTAAGTTAACAAGAAATAAAACAGTAAATAATAAAAATAAAATAAATAATAATCAGACAATAGGTATAGATATAGCTAAGAATGAAAATATTTTAAAATATATGAAAGATACCTCAATAAATAGTATTTCTTGCTCAACAACAATAAATGATTATGGAGATATTAAATGGTTTATATGGCCTATTGAAAAAGAAGCTTATTATAAATTGCAAGAAATATTATTAGAACATTCCCCTGCATTTTTATTTAAAGATATAAGTAGGATATATAAAAACAACGAAGATTTTAATAATTATAAGTATGTATATAGCGATAGTAGATTTATATTGGATATTGATACATTAGAACCTATAGTTACCCCTTTAGAAGCTATTTTTATGTCTGATAAATATAATTTAAATAAGGTATTAGATTTTATAAAAACAAGTGATTATTTTATAAATAAAGGTAATCTTTGCAAAGATAGTCATGGTGATTTTTTAACAGCAGACATTTTGTTAGATAAAGACCATTTTAAAGAAGTTATTTGTAATGATTGGTTTGCATTACCAGAAATCTTAAAAGATATATTACCAGAAGATTGTTTTAAAGAAGAGGATTATGAGAGGTAAACAATATGGATGATTTAAAAAATGCTATAAAACAATTATTAAAAGAAAGTGAAAAATATTCAGATAATGCTGCTCCAGGATATGATGAGGGTTGGTATAATGGAGAAATGAATGCTTATAGTAATATATTGTCTATTATTGAAAAGACAAAAGCAAAGGAAAATAATATAAGTAAAAAAGATAAAAGTAATAATTTTCGTTATAGTGAAAATTTATATACCGTTACATATAAGAATGCACAAGGATATAGAAACTTACAACAATTTAATACAGATTATGAACTTACTAATTTTTGTAACCATAAGTTGTCTAAAAATATTAATGGAGAAATAATAAAACTCACTAACACAGATAAGATTACAGGAATTATAAGACAGACAGAACTTGTATTACAAAGAGATGAGTCAAAAACCTATTCACAAGAAGATAAGATTTCCCAAGATAATGAAAAAGATAATAATATAGACTTAGATTAATTAATATGGAGAAAAATTATGAGAGTTACAAATATAGAATGGGAAGTTGATGAAGATTTAGAAGCATTAAAGAGACTGCCTACAGAGGTAGATATACCAAATAGTATTATTCCAGAAGATATAAATAATGATGAATTTATAGAAGATTATGCTGAAGATGTAAGAAATTATTTATTAGACACATATGGTTATTTAGTATCAGGATTTTCATTAGAAAATGAAAAATCAGATATTGAGTTAGATTAAAAGGAGTTATTATCTATGAATTACGCAATAACAATAGAAGATGAATTTAAAAATGAATATGCTGATAATAAATTTGAAGAAACTTTTGGAAGGTTTTTAGCAGATATTAAAGATAATATTGATAAAGATATATATGAAAAGCTATCAATTATAGAAAATGCTTTTAGATATTCAGAGATAAATGAAAATAATATAATTTTATCTTTACCTTTTGATTGTAAACCAGAAGATATTATTCAAAAAGGTATTTTAAATTTAAAAAATCCTGACTTATGCGGCAGATATGAACTAGAAACATTAAATATGTTAAAAAAATCATTTGAATTAAGTTCTAAAATGATTTATATTATGGACTCTGATGATGAATATACCCATCTTGCTGAAGCTTTTGGAATAACTGTTGTAAATATTAAAGAAGATAACGATATTGAATTAGATTAAAACAAAATATAAAATTAGATAAAAATATCTTATAGTTCAAAAAAAGAATTATAGGATATTTTTTATTTTATACACTATTATAAATATAAGAAAATATTAGTTATAAAGAAAAGATATATTTTACAAAAATATCAATTAGAAAGATTTATTGTAATTATATAATATTGAACTATAAGACTAATTTGTTTTGTAATTGATGTATAATTATATTATAATATATAAGAAGTGATATAGGTAGGATTTAATACATAAAGCTAAAAGAAAATATAGTCATATAAAAAGGAATAACAAAAATGGAAGATAGAAGCTATAATGAGTATGGGTTACCTGATTGGTTAAATGAAAGTATAAAAGCATATACAGAAAACACTAATAAGAATATATGGGATTGTTTATATTGTGAGTTACAATCAGATATAAATGTTGCAGAGGTAGAAAATTTGATTACTTCAGAACAGGCTTGGTATCTTAGAGAGAAATATTTAGGATTAAAAAAGGAGAATAATATATGATAGATTTTACAAATGCACCAATAGACATAAAAAGTAATTATGGCGGTTCAGACCAAAAAAGGGGTATTATATATCACAATAAAAGATTTATGTTAAAACTTTCTGATAGAATAGACACAACTACTAAAAATAATTTAATGGATTCATACTCAAATAGTGTCTTTTCGGAATATATTTGTTGTCACATATTAAGTTTATGTGGAATGGATGTTCAAAACACATTGTTAGGTTCTATTGTAATGGATACTAAAAAACATAAAGATATGAGAGTACCAGTTGTAGCTTGTGAAAATTTTATTCCAGAAGGATATTCATTAATTGAATTTAAAAATATACAAAATGCTATTCAGGTAGAAAAACCAGAAAGAGTTCCTAAAATAAAAGAAATATATAATATATTAACAAATAAAAATGTATATTTTGATGAAAAATTAGGAAAGAAGGCTTTAGATAGATATTGGGATAGTTTTATATTTGATGCTTTATTTGGAAATTTTGATAGACACGGAAATAATTGGGGATATTTAATTAATGATTATGGAGAAGTAAAGCTTGCACCAATTTATGATTGTGGTTCTTGTCTTTACCCTCAAATTTCAGATGATGCAATTCCTTCTGTATTAAATAGTGAAGAAGAAATACAAAAGAGAATTGATGCATTTCCTAAAGCTGCATTATTACTTGAAGATGGAAAGAAAGCTAATTATAAAGAATATATAGGTTCTTTAAAAAATAAAGATTGTACGTCTGCTCTATTAAGAATATATCCTACAATAAATATGAATAAAATAAATCATTTTATAGATAATATTGATGATATATCTGATATAAGAAAGACATTTTACAAGACAATGTTACAAAAAAGATTAGACCTTATATTAACACCAGCTTATGAAAGAGCTTTATCTTTAAATAAGTATAATAATATGGATATTTATAACAATGATTTTGACGAAATAAACTTATAAAAAAAGAAAGGATAAGCTTTATGAAAGATAAAATATTATTTCACGGTTCAAGAGGTGGAATTGATGGCAATATAAAACCTATAAGCAGAGTAAGATGTGATTTTGGTAAAGGTTTTTATATGGGAGAAGATAGTAATCAAGCAAAATGTCTTGTTTCTAATGATTCTGACCCTTATTTTTATACATTGAAATTTAAATTATCTGAAATTCCTGAAAATAGAATTTTAAATTTAACTGATAATAAAGAATGGTTATATACTATTTTAGCAAATCGAAAAAAAATAGATGAATTTAATAAATTAGATATAGCTAAAGAATATCTAAAAATATGTGATAATTATGATGTTATTATTGGGGCTATAGCTGATGACCAAATGAGTGAAGCTATGCAAAGGTTTTCAAATGCTGGATTAACAGATAAAGGTCTTATTGCCTGTTTAAAAGATATAAAGTATGGAAAACAATATGTTGCTAAAACAGATTTTGCCTGTAGTAAAATAGAAATTCTTGATTGTAAAGAATTATATGGTAGAGAAATTTCAGATTTAAGAGATTATTCTTTACAAAAAAGAAAGCAGTGCAAGAACATAGTAAATGAAATGACTAGGAAATATAGAAAGAATGGATTATTTATTGACGAAATCATACAGGAAGTTAATCAACAAAAATTAAATAGTAATTTAAGTGACGAAGAAAGGGATGATAGTTATGATAGATTATAGCAAAAAGCCAGCAATAGAAAAAGAAGTTGATATAGATATTTGTGCTACAGTAGGTAGAATATATAAATTGGCTTTAAAAGAAAACTATGAATTAGAAAATTTTTCAGATAGTTTTCTAAAATCATCATTCTGTCGTAGAGAATTCGATACTATTTATAGCTGTTTTCAGTTAGATGATGATGCGAGTATATGGTATATTGATAAGGAATTAAAAAACAGGCTGATTAAAACTACTGTTGTTCAGGATGAAGATTTAGCTTATTGGATAGGCTTTATGTATAGATATATTTATATTCGTACAGAAATAAGTAGTTCTAAGATAGTTCAGATAGTTCCTTTTAAACAAATGTCATATTATGTAAGCAACTATATTCTTCCTATGGAAAGCTATATTTATGATGAATTGTATGATGTGATAAATAAAGATATTGATTTTTCAAAATATTAAAATATGAGTTAAAGAATATACTAAAAAGAAAAAATAAGAATAAATGACGAAATAGATTTAGATTAAAGAAAGGACTAACAAAAATATATGTCAAATAATAAATACTTTGATTTTGATTTAACACCTGATTTGCTAGAGATTATAGAAGAATATAAGAATGATACAGCTCCAATACATAGAGATTTATATATGGAAACTATTAGAGCATATTCCAGGGAATTACCAGAAGACCAGGGAGAAGAGGTTATAGACTATTTTTATCGTAAAGCTAAATTACCATAAAAAACAATGAAGATATAATTTCTTTTAATAAAATGTTGTCTTATATAATTATATAAATAGAACAATTCTTTCTTTTGAAGAATATGGACTAGATGAGTTATTTGAATTGGTAGATAAAGATATAAATTTAAAAAAATATTTATAATATTTTAAAATAATATAAAATGAGATAAAAATAGTTTGTATTTATAAAAATACAGCTATTTTTTTTTATTATGATAATAATGTATATAAGATATTTTAAATATTAAACTTACCTAATATTACACTATTATCAATATAAATAATCAAAATTATACGGAAGGAATAAAAATGGATAAATTAATAGACAGTAATAAAGCTTGGGAACTTATAGATAAGATAATAGCAAAAATACAAAATAATAATTATGTTGCTGAACAAAAATGGTTTGATGATTTATGGGCGGATTTTGTTGATTTGTCTAATGAATCTTCTAAAATAAAAATTACAAAAAAATATGATGAGATTTGTATAAATAAAAATATGATTGCTTCATATAAATATGAACATAATGATGGAGACCAAATTTGGAGCGATACTACAGAATTTTATAAAGAGAAAGACACAGATACTTTTATTAAAAAATATCGAGAAGGATATACAGGAAAAGTTTCTTATTGTAGTATTCTTTTAGACGAAATAATTAAAGATGTAAATAGGATTAAAGAAGAAGTAAAAATAAGAGAATCCTATGAAGTTGGAAGTGTATTTAGAAGAGGTGGATATAGTCTTTATAAAGATATACCTAAAGAATATTATAATGACTATGAAAGAGATGAAGAAAATATTAATGTAGATAAAGATGAAGAAGATTTTGATTATGAATAAGTAGAGGTTAATTATGGATATTAATTTTGTTTTAGAAATGTCAAATATATTAAAGGAAAAGCAAAAGAAAGTTAACTATTATAAATATACAGGTGAAAATTATAAATCTCTTTTAGAAGATATTAATACTATAAGGAATAATATTAATTATGCTTTGGATTTATTAGACAAAGAGCAATTAAAAGAACTTTATAAAAGGAGTGTAGGATTATGAATAGTTTAAGTAGTCAATTTGATGTTGATTATTTTAGTAATTGTAGAAATAATATGCAAAAAACTGTATTTTTTTGTTCTACTTGGAAATCAACAGTTATAAGATTATAAGTTGTTAAAACAAATTAATATAGAAAATGTATAAGCCGTAGGTAAGGCTTATATATTTAATTCTGAAATATTATTTTTTTAAAAATAATATGGAAGAAAATCACCGAAGCTTTAGCTTCGTGTGATGTTTAAAACATAATAAAAATAGGGAAAGGTAAAATAAATGAAAATACATTGCAATGTAAAGATATATCATAATATTCCGTTTATACAGGTAGATAATAAAACATCAGACTTAGATAAATTATTTAATAATTCTATTCCAGTAAAACTTTTTTTAACAATAGATAAAAATAACAATGCTATTCCTGCATTATGCATTTCAAAATCACATTCAGAAGAGGCATATGATTATAATTGGGATGAAGAATTAGAATTTAGAGGAATAGAAACAGAATATACTTATGTTCCTATAAAATACAATCTTTTTACAGGAGATAGAATTGATTTTATTTATGATAATGTAATAGATTGTTCAGAAGATGTAGACAAGCTATTAGACGAATATAAGCTTTTAAGAAAAAAGAAGCAAACTCTTAAAACAACTAAACAAATGTATAATCTTATAGATAGTATGAATAAGCTGTTAAATAGTGTTGCTTTTATAAAAGTTGATGATATAAGTGAGATATATGGAAAAGAGTATAGCGAGTATGATTTAACAAACCCTTCAAACTTTTTACTAGATTATTATTATGATTATATAAAACCAAATAAAGATGAAATTGAAGTTGAAAGGTAATAATTAATTATGAGAAAACTGGATTATAAAAATCTTCTTATTGGAGATTTATGTGATTATGGAAAGATTACAAAAAATGAAGCTATAAAAATATTAGAAGATATTTCATTCGATAAACTTATAAATGAAATGCCTGAATATATAATACATATAGATACAACTGATTATGCAGAAGAAATATTAGAGCAAATAAAAAAGGAAAGATAATAAATTATAAAAGATAAAATAATATTAAGGAGAGAAAAAATTATGTTGATTGACACTCAAAGAATTGAAGATTTTTTAAAAACACATAACTGTCATATAATAAACAAAGAACAAACCTTAGAAGATAAGGTAACTTATGCAGATTTTGTTACAAACAGATATGAAAGTGTATTTAAACAGTTACAGACTGATATCGAAGTTGAGAGAGCTTATGATGCACTTGAGGATGTGTTATTTATTGAAAATAAAGATGGAAATTTAGTATTAGCCAAACCTTATGAATTTACGATAAATGAAAAGATATATTCATATGAAGCAGGTACACCAAGAGAGCCAATATGGGAAGATATGTTTAAGCTTCATAGTAAGGGAGCAGAATTCACATATAGTACAGAATTTGAAGACATAAATTATAAAACAGTAGAGATGAATGATAATGAAAAAACTCCTTATATGAATATACTTAGCAATCAGGATTTAAAGAAGAAATATGACAGTGGTGAAATAAGAATACCAGATAATATTATGTCAAAATATATGAATGGAAAAGCTGTCTTTGTAATAGATAATGAGGAAGAAAGAGATATATTAGCCTATAATATAGCTAGATTTCCTTATACTGGGATTATTCCTGAATATAATTCAAATAAGCCTTACTGGTTTAAAAATAATGATATAGCTTGCAGTAACTTTAAGACAATCCCATTTGAGTTTCAGTTTATGATTTATACAGATTTTTCAACAATCCTTGAACAAAGTAAATACAAATCAATGTGTTTTAAGGATAAAAAAATAGCTGAATATGGTTATGAGTTTAATGATGGCGACCAAATATGGAATGATACAGCAGAAATTTATAAGATAGATAACGATAACCTTTTTATAAAAAAATATGAAGCTGGATATACAAGTGAAGTTAAATATTCTACAATAAGTCTCAATAACTTAATAAAAGAAATTCAACAATTCAAGGAAGATAAAAGTAAGAATAAAAAAGGCGGTTGTTTTATTATAAAAGACCTTCCGAATGAATATTATCAGGTAAATACAAATTCTTATATTAAGAATTTTTGTGATGGTACAATAGCAATTAAGATTAATTCTCAAAAAGAACTTGATAGGCTGATAAAAACTATACAGGATAAGGTAGATTGTAGTTTCTGGAATAATAGTAAATATTATAGTGATAATAAATATTATAGTGATTATCCATATTATTTTGTGAATAGAAATAATGCTATGGACTCTGTAAAAGATATGAAATATCTTTCTTATGTATACCATTGTTTAAAAGATAACCGTAAATTCATAACAAATTATATAGATTTTAAAGATATTAAAACTATGGATTTAAACAATAATGAAGAGCTAGATAATGATATTGAATTAGATTAAAAGAAAGGGAATAGTGATACTTATGAGATTATCAGAAGAGATTAAAGAACATCTTGAAAATTATAAAGTAGAAGATTTATATTTAAAAAATATATCAGATAAATCAAAAAATGATAGATATAGAGGTGTATGGGATGGTTTAACAGTAGCTACACACAAAGAAACTAAAATAAGCTTTATAAGCAAGGTTTATAATTGTGATTTTAAATACATTTTAGATTTATGTGAAAAATATAAAAATGCTATAGATAGTGGCATAATAAAGAAAAATAATGGGGGATTAACTTTAAATAAAACATCTGTAAAAGCTTGGTTAAAAAAAGAAGATACAAAAGAGTATTTTAGTACTGATAATTTTACATTTGGAAGATGTAAGAAAATAGATTTTACATTAACAGATAGGCGAACAGAAGAAGATATTTTAAGGAACATATTTAGAGAGGCCTTATCTAATGTATATCATAAAGAGGTTCAATATTTTAATACTCACGATAGTTATAAGGTTGAAGAAATTAAATGTCGTAATAATATAAAAAAATATGGTTCATTAGGTTTAGATATTGTCTTTAGTTCAAAAGGTATATTTTTAGGAAAGGATGAAGAAACAGCATTTGATTTTAATAGAAAATTCACAATAGATGAATTAAAATACCTTAATAATAAATATGAAACTTTAACCCAGTATATTGATAGTTTATCACAAGAAGTTAAAAATAACATATCTTACGATAATAAAGATATAGAAGAAAATAAAGATGAATATATTGATTTAGATTGATATATTTATAGGTCTTTTATGTATACCAAACATTTGTTGGGTGCCGAAATTGACTAAACTAGGAAATAAAATTTTTAGGGGGTTTTATTTAATAAAAAATATTATAGTTTTTATTATAAAAAAAGTGATTTTTGCTTATAAATATGACAATATTATTTATATAAAGACAGAAAAGGTAAGGGTGTTATTTAATGATATATACAAGTTATTTTGCAAAAATAAGAAAATTTCCTAACAATGTTATTCCTATATCTATAGCTAGATTTCAGCCTAAATGGTTAGATAAAAATATTATAATATGTAATGAATTAGCCCCTAGTATAAAATGTTTAACAGATTATAAAGAAACTAATAATCAAGGTAAATATATAAAGAATTATACAGAAGATATATTATCAAAATACAAGAGCGAAGATATAATAAAATTATTAGAAAGCAAAACAAAAATAAAAGATGTTGTTAATAATCCTAATATTCACATAGCATTATGTTGTTATGAAAAACCAACAGATTTTTGTCATAGACATTTATTAGCAGATTTCTTAGAAAAGGAAAATATTATGGTAAAGGAATTAGATGATAAAGCAATAGAAGATATAAAGAATAAATCAGTAGATAAAGAAAATATAAATAGTATTGGATTAGATATAAATAAAACAGTTTGTTTTACAGGAAGAAGACCTAAGTATTTATTTGGTTATAATGATGATAAAAGCTATTTAAAATTAATGAGTTATATGTATGATATTGTAAAAAATGTATATAATAAAGGTTATCGTAATTTTGTTACAGGTGGGGCCCAGGGGTTTGACCAGTTAATGTTTAGAGTTGTGAATAAATTAAAGAAAGATAATCCTGATACGAATATAAAGAACATATTATATCTTCCTTGTAAGGAACAGAGTAGTAAATGGGGTAGAGAAGGATTGTTTGGAAGTGATAATTATGATAAGATGTTAAAAGCAGCAGATGATATTTATTATGTAAGTGATACATATACAAATACTTGTTTAATGGATAGAAACAGAGCAATGATAGATAATTCATCTTTAGTAATAGCATTATATGATGATGAAAATTGGTATAATGAAAAAAGAATTCGTAATACAAGTGGAACTTTAAATGCTCTAAATTATGCTAAAGATAATGACAAACATATATATCAAGTATCATTTAATGAAAAAGATATACTAAATACATTGCAGTTTTCAGAAATATTTGATTTTTTTAAGAAAGAATTTCCTACTGATGAAGACCTTGATAATAAAAATCCTTTTAAAGAAGACAACTATGAGAAGGAGTAGAAATTATGATTATGGATAAGGAAGAATTTGACCGTCAAAAAGCAGCTATAAATTGGGATGAGTTTTATAAAGACAAAAAAGGGTTATAATGGATATGAACAGATAAAAGCTATATCATTTTCTCATACTATTGATAAAAATAGAGGACAATATTATTTAGCATTTAGTGAAGCTGAAAATAACATTTATAATAGATAAAAAATAAGAACAATTAAATATAAAATAAAAAATTAATTCCTTGTCTTTTTAGATGAGGAATTTTTTTTTGCTTTTTTACAAAAAATGATAAAAATAGTGACCTATATTTTTACTTTACTCCATTATTATTTTATAAGATTAATATGTAATAATCTTATATTAAATATATCTTATATAAAAACGTATGGGATTTAAAAGGAATATTAATAATGGAGAATTTTAAGCAAATTAAAAAAAGTAGTGATGAAAGATTAAAGATAATGTTTGAGGATGTTAATAAAATAATAAAAAAATATGGTTTACAAGATTATCTTCAAGAACAACCAGATGGAAGTAAAATTTTAGACCAAGGGTATTCACCTTTTCTTCCTAAAGAAGCGTTTATAACAGATGAGCATTATCCAAATGATGTAGAGGTTTATCTTGAAAATTTAAAGAATTTTAGATGGGGTGTAAATGATAATATTTTAAAAGATGTTAAAAATTATTTTATAGAAGATACAGAAGCTATAGAAAATCTTAAATCAATGGTTGATGAATTAGATGCTGTTATAGATGTAATTGAAGAAAATTATATTATAAAGTCAAATGAAAATTCACAAAAAGATAAAGATAATTATGAATTAGAATTATAAAGTATAAGGAGTTATTTTATATGTTATATAATGGCAGAAGATTATTTATTACTAATGATAAAAAACGTAAAAATTATAGGAATTCAGACATTGGAGCAAATACTGTAGAATGTCCAGAATTTAGATTAGCAGAAGGAATAAATTATATTACTTTTGTTGGTTTAGAAGGGTATCAGGGCAGATTATTTTATGCAACAAAAGATGAAATAATTCAATACAAAAAACCCAGACAGAATAAAAATAAATATGGCTTTTTATATACAATTTATGCTCCCCCAATTAATAGTTTACACGAAATACCAATAGAACAGATAGATTTAGATGCATTTATAGAAGAAGACTATGATGAAAAAACAAAATCAGAACTTGTTAAAGAAACAGTAAATGAGTTTAAAAAGATTTTAAACGAATTAAGAAAAAATGGAAAAGATATTAGTAAGTTACCATTAAACAAAATAGAAAAGGAGTTAATTTGATTAATGATTTATAACATAGAAGATTATTGTAAAAGATTAGGAAAACGTAAAGCAATTGCTGAATATAATATAAAAGCAACAGCTTATGAGTTTAATAAAAAGATAAGTATGTTAATGGCTTTATATTATAATACTAACATTGATAAAGATGAATATAATAAAAAGCTGGCAGATTATCTAAGGTATTATAAGATTATTCCTGTAAATAAGACAACTATAAGAGATAATGAATTTTTAAAAGATTATAAGTATGATGAAGTATATATGATTATTGATGGAGATAAGGATATACATATATCTTACGTGTTGTTAGATAATTCAGGAGAATTTTTATCTACAAATTTAGATAATATATATGTAAAAATAAGAAAAGGTATAAAAAGGAAAAAGGAAAATGTATGAATATTATAAATATATATTCATTAAAAGAAAATAATAAGGATGTAATGGTTTTAAAATATATTTTAAATTGTTTAGGGTTTTATGTTAAAGAGCTAAATGATTTTAATAACATATCTTTAAGTTTATTAGATATTTATATTATTTATGACAATAATGATGATATGTTATTCTTTTTAAAATATAAGAGTATGGATAAGACAAATTCCCTTTTTATTGATAGATGTAATATTAATGAATGTTATAAATATGATAAAAATAATATTATTTCACACTCTTTAGATATAATAAATTATAAATTCTTATATTCTTTTATAGATAGTGTTTTTGAAAGAATAGATACAACTAATAATAATTTTATAAAAGGTAATTCGGATTTTATAAAGATATTACTTAAAATAAATTTAAAATATGATATTATTCAAACATATATAACAAATAATTATATATTAAAAAATATCTTATTAGATAATGTTGATTTATATAATTATGATAATTATATACAAGAATTATTTAATATATATAAGGATAATGAAAGAAATGATTTATTAATATATAATATTATTTTTGCAATGTATGAATGTAATTCTTTTATAATAAAAAATGACTATCATACCGTTTTTAAATATGATAACGCTTTAATAAAAGAAATAAGTTCACAATTATTTAATAGAAACAAGAATAAAGAAGTTGTAGGGTTATTGTGTATAAAATGTTTTAGTTATTTAGATAATAGTTCGTGGGCTATAGCAGCTAATATATGTGATTATAAAACATTACAATATTGTTATGAAGCTCATTATGAAAAAGCTAAGATATTGCGTAAATATATTAATGATTATATTGGAGCAGAAGAAGAAATACAATTAGCTATAAGATTAAAAGATAATAATTATTCTAATTATGTAGAACTTCTTAATATATATTTAGAAAAATCAAAAATAAATATATTAAATATCAATAATGTTACAGAATGTTTAATAGACCTTTATAAAATATTAGATAATAAATATAAAAATAATAATCTTGGTATTGAAGAATATATATATTTATATAGGACAATGGTTTATATTAACAGTATAGATGATAATTATTATAGGATAATACAGGATAAACATAATTGGAATTGTAAAATACAGAATATAAAAGAAAATATAGACAATTGTATTAAGGAAAATATAAAAGAAATAAGTCCGTTTCTTTTAGAAAAAGAAGATATAATTAACAATATTTATAAAGCTGTTAATACTGAATTAATTCAAAATATTGACGAACAACAAGATTATTATAAATAAAATCAAGGAATAAGATAATGTATGATAAAATAATTACTAATTTAGAAAAATCTCCTGCCAATAATTATACAATGGAAGAAGCAGAAATATTAGCAAATATGATACTTAAATTAGGAGGATATATAGACAAAAATATAGTTATTCCTATTATTAACATATTATCTAATTTGGGGTTTAAAATATATTCATCAGAAACACCTAAAACAATTTTAGGAAATATTTTTGTTTCAGGAAATACAAAAAAGAGTTATGGAAGTGATAAAATAATAATAGTATCTAATAAAGAGTCTCTTTTTAGCCAAAGGTATATTATGGCTTATGAATTAGCTTATTATCTAATAAATTATGTAGGAAGAGAAAAATATTATGATAAGAATTATACATTTTCAAAAGCATATTCCAAAATAAAACATAATTCATTTGATGAAATTAGAGCAGATAAATTTGCTAACGAATTACTTATGCCTAAGAAAATATTTTTAGAACAGTATCTTAAGGCAATCAAGAAATCTGATTATAATAATGAATATATAATTACATATTTGTCTTATTTCTTTTATGTAGAACAATCTTGTGTAAAAAGAAGAATAATAGATGTTTTATCGACAATATCTATTTAAAAATAGAAAATATTTAGTAGTTTTATTAAAAAGAATTAGTCTATATTAATTAATGAATAAAAAAGAAAGATAACTAGAAAAAGAATTAATAAAGGAGTCTTCTATTGATTGTATAGAAAGCTCCTTTATTTTATTATTTTATGAAATTTTTTTGTTATGTTTATATTGTTTTATAATCCATATTTATAAATACAGTTGTAATTATATTGATTAGTTTCATCATTATATCCATTTACTTCTAAGATTTCTCTTACTTTATAATTTTCCATATAAACAATGGTATCAAAAGTTTTGAGCATTCTTCTTGCTTCTTGGAAAGAATAATCTGAACCATATTTAACAAGGTCTGCACATTTATCTAAAGTTTCATAAGCGTTGGTGCTATGTACAGTAAGAGCGGCATATCCACCAGCATTAATTAATGTCATAGCAGAACGCATTTCTCCACCCTTGACCTCACCTATAATAAATTCATTACAACCTTCTACTAAAGCCATTTTTCCTAAATCTTCAAGAGTAACAACAGGTTCACCGTGAAATCCGTGTGTTACGTGTTTAAACATAAATCCTGACTGTTCTGTAAATAACTCATCATTTTCCTGAATAACAAGGGTTTCTCTTGTTCTTGGAATATACTCTATGAAAGCATTAAGTATAGTTGTTTTACCACAATTTTTAGTAATAAATATTCTACCATTTCTTCTTAAAACTAAAGCGTGTGTAGGAACTGTAAAACAATATTTATATCCGTCAGGTGGAACAACTTCTTCTAGTTTTGTATTATTTGTTCTTCCGTCATTATGCCAAGCCATACCTACAATAGTATTATTAGATATTGTTAAATGATAATATAAATTTGTTCTTTTATATTCTTTTCCATTAGTAATATAATTTTGATTTCTTCTATCATCTATACTGATAGTTGCTCTATATCCACAAGAAGAAAAAGCAAATTGAATAAAGTCAGCACTACTTTTTTCTTTTGTACTAAATGTTTTTGTTTTGTTTTTTATATAACCATCCCATTTTAAAATATTATCACATATAATTTGTAATTGCTTTTGAGTACAAGTATACCAATCAGATGTAAATATTTTTTCTTTTCTTGGAGCATTGAAGGAAAATCTTGTATATCCATTAGAATAATCCTTTTCTATATATTCTTTACCCCATTCGGTTAATATTTTTTTAAGTTCATCTTTTTTTCTTTGCTTTTTTACTTTGATGCTACACCAATTAGTCTTACAATCTTTTTTAAAAGTTCCATCACAAATTACAGCTAACATTAATTTAATTTCTATATCACTTAAATTCAATCCTTTTCCATTATATATAAAATCTGTTTTAAAGCCACCTTTAAACTTACCTTTATTCTGAAGATTAAATAAATCTTCTCCAGACATTTCTTTAAATTTATCAGACCATATCTTTTTACCATTTTTATGAGTTTTATTATAATATAAAACTCTATGGTCAGGTGAAATTGTCTGGTTTATTCCATATTTTGTTTCAAAATGATACATTTTATCACAAGGTTCTTTTATATATCTTAAAGGATATACTAAGTTGGCTTCATTTGTTTCTGGATTAAATTGTAATACTTTATCATCTATATTATAATCAGCAATACTTTTCCATTCATATCCATTAAAAAATTCAGTTTCATTATCCACACACCCTGGAGGTCCCGCAAAAATAATACCTTTACTTGTTTTGGCTTTATCTATTAGATATGTTTTTATATCTGGGTTTAACATATCTCTTCTAATAAGTTCATCAAAATCAGCTTTAGTCTTATTTACTTTTCTAATATGTAAATAAGGATAACCTACAGACGTAACAAGTGGAGAACTCACTGTAAAACGTAATATATAATTAGGGTCGTGGTCATCTGTGAAGGTTAAGATTGTTGAATTAAGAATATCTACATTATTTCTATACGACAAACCTTCAATAAATCTATTTAAGTCTCTATCTGATGCAAAAGTAGCAGATGATTTATATGCCTTACCTTTTATACGAACTCTTATATCTTTAGGGCTACAGATTTTTATATCTGTAGTGTCTTCATTATCTATTAGTGGCTGGATAACATCATATTTAAACATTGCTAAATCAATTCTATCCATCATAGCATTAAAATCATTTTCATTATTCATTTCATTTGGAAACGACCTTTTTAAATAATTTGCACAATCTCTATAAAATTCTTCTTTAGGTTTTTCATTTGCCTGGTATTGTCTAAAAGCATATTTTTCCTGTTCTGTAAAAAAACGCATTGTTGAGTTAAAAATATGTTCAAATAATTCGTTATTTATATGTGTTCTTTTTTTAATTGAATTACCTATATCAAATACAACAGCATTATCATCTTCATAAGTTCTGTTTGCCATAGATTGATATTTTTTACCTTCTAATTTTAATCTATTTAATAAAGGTATTTCTTTTAAATCTTTATTATCTAACATTTTCTTCATCCTTTTCATTAAATTCTTTTATTTCTTCAATATCATCAGTTACATCAACATCATATTCTTTTAAAAAATTATGTTCTTTCATTAATTCTTTTGCTTTTAACTGATAATCAATATCTAAATTTGATATATCCATATAGTCACCTCTTTTTATTTTTCTATATAAATAACAATGTGAATTTTATTTTTTTTAAAAAAAAGATATGTTTTTTTCTCTTAAAAAAAAATCATTAGCAATATTTTTTATATAAGCAAAAAAATAAAAAGCAAACAATTTATAAATACTGATTAAAAGTATTGGAATTATAGAAATAAAAATGCTTTTTCTTTTTTTGTTATAAATATTTCTTATTTTTTTAGGAGGAAGATTAATGTTTAGTAATTTAAAAAACAAAATGGAAAATGTAGGTGGAAAGATTGATAGTTTAAAGAATAAAGCTTCTATAGCAGCTTTATCTACAAGTCTTGCATTAGGTGGTACAGGTGTTCCTGTATTTGCGGCAGGAGGAAGTGGCAGTGCAGAAAGTTCTGTTCTTTCTATCGCAGATATGATTGTAAATATTTTCCCACTGATAGGTGTTTTCTTTGTAATTGCTGGTGTTTTTAAGTTAATTATGGCTTATAGAGGAAACAACCCAGAAGACCAGACAGGAGCTGCAAAAGATGTTGTAATTGGAGCTGTTTTTATTGCGTTTAGAGTATTTGCTTGGCCAGCTATTAAGGGTGTTATTGGTTAAGTTAATAAAAATAAAAAATAATGTAAACCATTTAAGATAAGTGGTTTGCATTATTTTGTTTGTTTTAAAACAAGGAGAATTATATGTTTAATCAAGTAGTGTTTTTGTCTGGATTTGATACAGGTAAAACAGTTGTAGATTTTTTTACAGGAGCAGTTGATTTACTAAGAGATAGTTGTGATTGTGTTGTTTCTATTATGTCTGGTAGCGATGCTAAAACACAAATGGGAGTTATTACATCTCAATTATCAGGTGTTGTTAGTGGAAGTATTCTTCCAGCATTTGAGACATTAGGTTATGCCATTGCAGTTTTATTTTTCATAATTGCTTTAGTTCAGCTTGTTAATCAAGATAGACTAACAATAGAATTTTTTGTTAAATTCTTTGCAAAATTAGCAATAGCAATATTTTGTGTCTCTATAACACCACAAATTTATGAAGGCTGTTTATCTTTTGGTGATGCATTATCATCAATGTTTGCTTCTTTTAATATAGATGGAACATTTTCTGCATCAAGTCAAGCTGATTTAATAGAACTTTTGGATAATAAATTAGGAAGAGGTTTAGCAAGTTATATTGGAGCGTTAGCTACGTCTTTTATCTGTATAGTCCCTTCTTATATTTTAGCTTATGGAATAAAAGTTTTAACTTATGTAATTGCTTTTACTAGATTAATAGAACTTAATGTAAGAGCTTGTTTACTTCCTATTGCTACAGCTTTAATGTCTGATGATGGCTGGAGAGGTACTGGTGGTAGATATATAAAGAAATTTATCGCTATTTGTGCTCAATCTGGTGTTTTAGTATGTATTGCAAAAATTGGAACATTAGCATTTTCTATCATATCTAGGAATATGTTAGATAATTTAACAGGTGTTGTTGAAGGAGCTACTTCAAATCCTATCTTAGCTTTAGGTGGACAATTAATTGTAATGTGTGGTTTAGGTGTAGCAATGGTAAGTGTAATGTTTAAGAGTATTGGTATTGTAAATGATGCTTTTGGTGGTTAATTATAAATAATAAAAAAATGGAGGAAATAAAGAAAATGGATAAAGACCTTCGTAAAGATAAAGATATTTTAGTGTGTAAGATAACTAAAGATATATTAAATAAAAATATTTGTACTTTTGATGATTTAGTTTTAGATGTTTCTAAAATATATGGAGATGAAGGTATTAATATTGTTGCAATGAAGACAACATATTTTAAAGAATTAATAGATAGTAATTTTTCTAAGAAGATTACAAAATAGGGGAGTTTGTTATGATTGGTATTCCTATAACACAAGACATTTTAAAATATGAAGCTAAATTTGCTCTTAATCTAACAACAAGAAAATGTATTTTTTATGGATTAGGAGCTACAGCTGTATTAACAAGTTTCTTTTTATTATTTAAAGATTTTAGTTTTACATTTAGAGCGTGTGCATCTATTTGTGTAGGAATTCCTTTATTTCTTTGGGGTGCAGTAAAACCTTTTGGTGTTAACCCAGAAAAGATTATAGGTCCTATAATTTTTGATAATTTTATTGCACCTTCTGTACGAATTAAAGAAATCCATATGACAATATATGATGATAAGAAAAAAATAGTAAAAGAGACAAAAAAGAAAAATAGAGCAAAAATAAGTAAAGAGTATAAACCTATATATTAATATTACGAAAGGATATATTTATGGGATTTGGTAAAAAAAATAAAAATAATATAAATACTATTAACAATGAACAGAATAAAAATAAAAAGAAAACTAATAAAAAGAAGATTAAAATACCTAAAACAGTTCAAGATACTTTAGATTGGGAATGTGTTTTTGAAAATGGTGTTTTTCAAATAGGTCCTAAAAGATTTTCTAAAACTTTTTATTTTGAAGATATTGCTTTTAAAACAAAATCTGATGAAGACCAGATGGCTATTTATCAGGCATATTTAAGATTTCTTAATTCTATAAATCCTGATGAAGATTTATTTATTACTTTTGTTAATTATAAAGATGATGAAAATGCTAAGTTAGCTGCAATCCTTCCTATAAATAAAGATGATGGCTTTGATAATTATAGAAAAGAATTAGGAACTATTTTAAGAAATAATATTAAATTAAGTAGAAATGCTATATCTACAAAAAGATATATTACTGTTTATGTAAATGCAGATACAGTTGATAATGCAATGTTGAGACTAAATGAATTAGAAACAACTTTAGAAAATGCTTTTAAAAAAATATGTGGTGCAAAATTAAAAGCTATATCTTTAGAAGAAAGATTAGAAGTTATTAATAATATTTTAAATGGCACAGATGAAGCAAACTATTGGTTTGTACACGATAAAACAGGAAAAACAACTATAGATTTTAAAGAAATGGCAAGACAAAAGCTTACGACTAAAGATATTATAGCTCCTCAGTCTATGAAATTTTATAGTAATCGTTTTGAAATTAATGAAAGAATAGGACAGGGACTGTATCTTGATAATTTAGCAAACTGGATGGATACTAATTTCTTACCTAGTCTGATAGCTGTTAATTTTGAGTCAGTTTTTACTATTCATATATCTGCATTAGAGCAGACAGAAGCAATAAAGAAGGTACATAATAAATCTATTAATATAAATGCTGAAATAGAAGATAAAATGGATGCAAGAGCAGCAAAAGGCAAAGACCCTACTTTTATTAATGCAGATTTAAGAAAAGCACAGGCTGAAATAGAAGATTTACAAAATGATATTCAAAACAGAGACCAGAAATATTTCTTTATGGATATGTCTATTATTCATTTTGCAGAAAATAAGCAGATTTTAAAAGAACAAGAAAAAATAATTAAAAATAGTGCAAATAAATATATGTGTTCGATAAAACCAGCTTTAGAACAGCAGGAAAGATGTCTTATTAGTACATTACCTTTGGGTCATAATAAAATGTTCCAGACAAGAGGTCTTACTACAGAAAATTTAGGAGTTTTCTTACCTTTCGATGAGATAAACCAGTTTGATGTTAATGGTATTTATTATGGAGTAAATTCTATTAATAAATCTTTAATAGTTTATGATAGAACAAAAGGTATGAATTATAATGGTTTAATTTTTGGTGCTTCTGGTTCTGGTAAATCTTTCAGTGCAAAAAGAGAAATAACAAGTGTCCTTCTTAATAAAAATGCAAATTGTTATATTATTGACCCAGATGATGAATATACCCCTATTGCAGATGCGTTTGGTGGAACTATAATCAAAATATCACCAGGTAATGGTGTTTATATAAATCCATTCGATTTGGATATAGATACATCTGCTGATAGTGATTTAAACCCTATTACTATGAAGATAGATTTTATTTGTGGTTTGCTTGAAACAATGATAGGAAATAATGCAAAATTATCTTCAACACAAATTTCTATTGTTACTAGATGTGTACAGCAGATATATAGACCTTATTTAGAGCATTTACAAGAGCTGCCTCCAGATGAAAATGGTAGAAAACGTACTATAGATAGAAATTATTGTCCTACAATGCAAAACTTATTTGATGCTTTAATTAATCAGCCTCAATCAGAAGCTCAAAATCTTGCCTTAATTATGGAAACATATACAGCAGGAGCATTTGATACATTTGCTCATAGAACAAATGTGGATATAGATAATAAGTTTATTATTTTTAATATATCTAATATTGGTACAAACTTAAAAGAATTAGGTCTTAAAATTTGTGTAAATCACGTCTGGAATAAAATGGTAGAAAACAGAAGAAATAAGAAATGGACTTGGTTTTATATAGATGAATTCCATTTACTTCTTAAGAGTCATTCAACATCAGATTTCATAATGTCTATTTTTAAGCGAGCTAGAAAATTCTTAGGAGTTACTACTGGTATTACTCAGAATGTTGGTGATTTGCTTAGAACAGAAGATGGACAAGCTATTATTAGTAATACATCTTTTATTTATATGCTTAATCAATCAGCAATGGATAGATATGATTTACAAAAATTATTAAAACTGTCTGATGGAGATGTTGAATATGTTACAAATGTAGAACAAGGTCACGGTCTTATTTATACAGGAACACAGACAATACCATTTTCTGATGATTTCCCAGAAGATACTAAGTTATATGATATTATGACAACTAAACCTAAACAAGAGGAAGTTGCGTAATTATAAAATTATATATTTGTTTTAAAGATTGTCACATTAAGGAATTAGTGTGACATTTTTTTATGGAATAAACATTTATTTACAATTAATAAAAAAATAATAGGACATTATTCTATATATATAGTTTTTTTTGAAAGGAAGTTTTTATGGAAAATTGGAATAAATATTTTAACGAAAATATAGATGATGATAACAATATTGCAAGTAATGTTTCAGAAAACAATGTTACAAATGATTATGAACTTGAAGATAATTTAGAAATAAATCAAAATAGTGATAATGTAGATGATAATGAGTTAGATAAATATTTAGAAAATGAGAATGATAATTTTAGTTTAACAGTAAGTGAGTATAAAACATTTTGTGACAGATTATCTGGATTTAATGAAATAGATGAAACTAAAGCAGCTATAACATATCAGTCTTATAATATAAATCCACAAGATGTTAATCAAAATACAACAAATGATATTGTATATAACTTAAATAATGCTGTAGCTGAAATTGCTTATGATGAATTACATCCAGATTTAGCAGTATTATCTATTAAGTTTAAAAGCTTTGATGACCCAGAACTTAGACTTTTTTGGTCAAGAATACAAAAATGGAGAACTTCTTTAAGTAAACCACAGAATAATGATGAAATTCCTGTTTTTGTTATTACTCTTATAGAAAAAGATAGTGTAAATTCTGTAAAAGATAAAGAGCATTATACAATATTATCTGCAAATATTGTAAATCCCTTAATTTGTTATATCACAAGGGAAATTCCTACAATTTCTGCTGAAAATATAATTAATGAGCGTGATGAAATTATGGGAGGAAATGTTATAAAAATGCTTTTAGCTACAGATTTTTTAACATTTGAAGTAAGAGATGATATTGATATTACAAATATAAAAGCAGAGGTTTTAAGAGAAAATGAAGAAGAAGCTTTATAGTTTTCTTTTTAAAAATATAGGAGAAAGTAATGAATAGTAAAGCAAATAATAGTAGTAATAATACAAAAAATCAGACACGGCAGCAAAAAACTACTAATCAGAATAATACATCAAAATCATCAAATAACAGTAATAATAGTAAACCATCTGCATCACAGATACCAAATAATGAAACAAAGACTTCAACTTCGTCTACAACAAATTATAATACAAGACAGGCTGTAAACACCATTGGCAGGGATATTTATAATTTAACAGATGGACGAATAAAATTAGGTTCATTTCAAGAAGGTGGAGGACGTGCTGGAGCTAGACAGGCTTTAGCTGAAACTGTATATAATTATACAACACAAGGTACAAGAGATAGAGAAAACAATTCCTTTTTTGATAATAAAATGAGGTTTAATAAAACAATAGCAGTTATGTCTGCTGTTGGTCATACAGCTAAAGAGAATGCTGTTGTAAATACATATAATAATATTGATTGGAATAGTTCTAAAATACAGACCCAAATGACAAAAATGGGTATCCTTTCTAATAACAGCCAGCAATACCTTAATAGCTTTTTAAGTTCTAATACTGTAGTTGTTCCTAATAATGAAATAAAGAATGTAAATGAAGACAAAATTACATTAGGTGATTTAAAATTAAATAATTCACAAAAGGCTAGTTTAATAAATACAGGTAAGTTTACTTTTGAAGGACAAGAATATCATATAAAAGATAAAGAGTTGTCAGAAGTAAGAAAAGCCTATAATGCTGCAAAAATAGAAATAAAAAATAATAATAATATTACTAAAGCTCTTACAGGTAAAGATAAAGAATTAGTAATGCAGCAGATAAAAAGCAAACAGACAGATTATCTTAAAAAAATTAGTGTTACAGGTGGATTTAATGGTAGTTTAGCTTCTACTAAGAAAGAAATTAAAGCTATAGATGATAAGTTAGAGATATTAGAATGTAAATTAAAATCTGCTAATAATGCAACAGACCTACATAACTTTAAAAGCCAGATTGCAGAATTAAAAGATTATAAAGAGTCATTTATGTTATATAAAGAAACAGGAGCTATAACAGAAGACTTTGATAGAGGTGCTGGAAGAAAAAAATATGGCCGTTCTATAATTACTCAAAATATCATTGGTAGTGATATGTATAGAGGCACTAAATTTATTCAAAATAGTAGTAAAGCTATTATTAGTGGTGCAAGATTAACAATTAAGACAACAACAAAGGCTAGTGCTGGATTAGTTAGTGCAGCAACATATATTCCAAGAAAAACAAGTCCAAATTCTAAAGCAGGAATAATAAGCAATAATATTAATAATAATGCACAGAAATATAAGAATAATATTAACGATAAGATAAGACATAAGACAAAAGAAGAAAAAAAAGCTCAGGCAAAAGAAAGAAAAGTTACTCATAAAGCAGAAGCTTTAGAAAAAAGAGAGAAAAGACTTGAAAGAACAGAAGCTAGAATTAATATTTTAAAAACAGGTAAATTAACTGATGCAGAAGAAAAAAGACTTCAAAAATTAACAGAAAAGATAAATAGTAAAAAAATAGTATCTAATAAAGAATTAAACGAATATAATGAGTTATTAAATAAAAAAGAAAAAGGTGTTTTAACAAGAAAAGACCAGAAAGCTTTAACAAAACAGCAAAAAGTTTATAAAGCAAGAACAACATTATATAGTACTCCAGATAAAGTAAAAGAAACAGTAAAAGATGGTTTAAAAAAATCTAAAGGTGTTGTTGTAAAAAAGGTAAAAACAACAAAGGCATATGATAAATATACACAGTTTAAAAATGGCAAATTCTATGGAAATGCGATGAAAGTAAAAGGAAAGGTAAGAAATAGTAAGATTGGAAAAGCAGGTAAAGATATAAGATATACTATTTTACATCCTTTTAAAACTGTAAAAAAAATAAAAGATATGATTATAGATAAGCCATTAATGTTTATTAAAAAGTATTTATTAAAAATCATTGGAACTATTATAGCTTTATATCTTTTACTAATAGGTTTTGCTTTTGTTATGTTATTACCTATATTAGGTATAGGTTCATTTTTTGACTCATTACCATCATCAACAATTTCTAATGAATTAGCACAAATAAATTATGTTCAATTAATTATAAATGATACAGCTAATAATTTAGGTAAAGAACTTACAAAAACAGCAATAAAAGATGCAGAAACTCATTTTATATCGGAAAATGGAGCAGTTTCTTCTACAAAATATGATTGGAAGAAGAGTGTATCAGAAGGAAGTATAAAGCATATATGGGCTACAGAAGATTTAAATAAAGATGTCTGGGATAGAACAGAACTTGCAGGAGTATCTGCTAATCTTTTACCTATTACAAGTATGATGCATTATAGATATAATCAATCAATTGATTTTGATAATTATTTAACTGCAAAAGCATATATATATTATATGTATGTAAGGTCACACGATACAGCCGCAGATGAAAATGGCAATATATATAGTTATGATACATTAGCAGATTGTTCAAACGATAGTTTATATGTAACAAAACCTACATATGATATTGATAATAGTAAAGTAACAAGAGGAGTGGAAAGCTGTACTAATGTATATGTACACGGATATTCTTCCGATTATAATAAAGCTATTAACAAAGCAAGGGCTGAATTAGGTGATTTCTTAAATATGGTACAAAGTGCTTTAGGTATAGGACATCCAGATGGAACTAATGAAGACAATGGTGTATTTATTGATAAAAAACCTTATGATAGTAAAGGGGAATGTGACAACTATGAAGCATTTCAAGCTGGTGTAGGAAATAATTATACTAATTGTGGAAAAGAAGAACACGACCATAATAAAGAAGGTTGTAGCAAAGCTTGGTATAATGGTGATGATATATGTACTATTGAGGAACATATACATAATGATGATTGCTATATTCATAACAAAACATTTTTAGGTTATGATAATTGTGAATTTGGTGATATACACGAAGAAACAGCTGATTGTTATGAACTTCAATTTTTACCACAGAAAACAAGAGTTTATTTTAATGAATGTTCACATAGTATCTTAATAGATATTAATGATTACAAGGAAAATGATGAATATTATTGTGAAGAATGTGAACAGTATAGAACAGAAAACCGACATTTTGATGGCTATTTTGAATGGGTAAATGTTCAGGTATGTAATGGACATCACGAACATAATGAAAGCTGTGCTAAATATGATGAATATACTGAATTAATATGTACAAAAGAAGAACATAGTCACGAAGCTAATGGAGAAATATTAAATTGGACTTGTGGTATAGAAGGTCATATACATAATGCTTGGCATTCAGAAAATGACCCAGGCTGTTATAAGACAGCTTACATTTGTATGGGTCATTGTGGAGGGCATATATCTCCAACAATCAATATAGCACAGGATATGAGCTATACTACATTAAGCAAGTTAGATAATTTTAAAACACCTAGATTAATCACACAATCTGATTTTTCTCTTTGTCAGATAAAAGAGACATATAAAACTATAGATGCTTGGCAAAATCATTGGATAACAACATTTAATAATTGGTATTATTTTCCACTTAGAGGACCAATACAATCTATAGAATGGAAAGCTAAAAAACTTACACAAGGCACTTTAACTTTTGCTAATTGGGCTGTAGGTAAAATAAATGGTTCAGAAATATCTTATAAAGATGATGATAAATATAAGATGGAAGGCTATGATTTGTTTGAATTTGAAGGCTGGACAGAAGAACAGAATGGTGATTGGGTAATTAAACAAGAAGTACTAGAAGATTTAAAAATATTGTATGGTGATTATTATGATGATAAATACGCAATGGGTATACAAAATTGGGATGCTTTTCAAGTAAGCTTTCCTTCAGCAGTTAATGAAAGTCTTAGCAGTACACAAATAGATGATACTTTAACTAAGATAAAGAAAGAAAATTCATTAACTCCAAAACAAGAAGCTATAATAAAAGAAGGATTGAATGCAGTTGGAAATTATTATTATTCTGAAAGCAAAAACAGTCCTAATGCACATCTTAATGCTGTGTATGGCAGAAAGATTGATGGACAGGATACTTATAATGGACCAGCAGATGCATCAGGATTTTTAATAGGTATAATCAGAAGAGGAATAATTTCTGTTAATGGTTATAATGGCTTAATAGATGAAAATACAGATTTTTATGGACAAGGATTTGTTACTACAGATTATAAAGTAGGAGATATATTAAGTAGTGCTGATGGCAAATGTGCTATGTATTTAGGAGCATTGGAGAAAGGAATAGATAATTATTCTGTTTTAACAATGAAATCACATAGTAGTAGTGATAAACAAAATAAAACAGGTTTTTATGTTTTAGAATGTTCTAAAGATTATGGTGGAGTTGTTGTCAGAAAAGTAACAAAAAGTGAATTAGAAGCATCGTACACACATTGTTATAGAATTTAAAATAAATTTTATTTTTAAAGAACCATTTTTAGTAGAGATACTAAGGTGGTTCTTTTCTAATGTTGTTTTTAATAAAAACACTTATATTAAAAAAATAAATGGATTTTATATATTTTTAAATCTATATTTTTACTTTTCTACATTATTATTTTATCTCTTAAAAATATTAAAAATAAACATTTTATTTACAATATTTATAATGTTTATAGAAAGGTAAAAAGAATGAATAATGTAGAAATAAAGAAATATGATGCTAAAATCAAGGAAATTGATAAAATAATAAACACATATTCTGAGAGTAAAAATTTAGGTATAAAGTTATACTATGTTCCTGAAATATATTCAGAAAATAAGATTGATTATATAGCAATAAAATCTAATAATGAGTTTTATAAAATTCCTACGATTAAATACAATGATAATCCATTGTATTTAATGAATGTAATTACAAGAGATTTATGTAATCTGGACTTATTAGAAGTCTTAACAGATGATAAAGTAATAGATGCAATCAAATCTATTTATAAACAGGATATAACATTAAATGAAGCATTAAACAACAAAAAAATTGAAAGATTTATAACTCCTATTAAAGAAAGATTAGATGATGTTTTGGAACATATAACATTACCTGCAAGAAGTAATAAGAAAGGTTTTTATGACAGAACAAAATTAGATGCAATAAAAAGATATGTTGCAGAAAATAGTAATTTTAAACCTGTTTATGAAAACGAATACTGTTTAATTTTTGGGAAAAAGATGCCAAGAAGTGATGAAAATATATTAATAAGCAGTCATTCTGATATTGTAAATACGATAACAAATGTAAACAGTTCTTATAAGAACGGATTTTATCACGGAACATATGATAATTTAGGTACTAATGCGGCAGCAGTATCTATTATGTGTATGAATGAAAATAACTTATCAGATAATGTTTTTTTTGCTTTTACTGCTGAAGAAGAGACAGGTAGATGTTTAGGAGCAAAATCAGCTTATCAATTTATGGAAAGAAATTCAAAATATCCAACATTATATGTATCTTTAGATGTAACAGATGAAGGATATGATGATAATAGATTATGTTCAATAGAAGGATTACACGCTAACAATGATATTAAAAGTAAAATCGCAGATAGTATGATGATAACTGAAGGAGAAGAGCAATCATTCTGTGTTATAAAAGCAAAACATAAAGATAGTTCTCCTTTTAATAAAGATTATATTGATGGAAATTATACTGTTTTTGATGAAGGTGTTTATTATGGTCAGACTTTAAACCAAAATGCATTAAGCTTTTGTTTACCTACTGATGGAAGTATGCATAGTAATACAGGTTTAGATGTTAAAGATAGTATATTTACAGGATATATTTTATCGCTTGATACTTTTATACACCAATACACTAATACTAAAAACTTTGAAATTGAAGATATAAAAGATTATAAGGATTATCTTGTAAATAAAGCAAAAGAAACAAAGAAAGTCTATGCTTTTGCTAATCTTAATTATAGACCTGATTTTAGTTATACGCTAGATGATTATTATGAAGAAGATGAAGATTTATATGCGGATTCTTTTAGTATTGCTGAATTATATGGAATTGATTTAGATGAAAAAGGAAAAATATCTTCAGATGATATACCATATGAATTAGAATCAACATTATCAGAACTTGCAGAAGGATATGGTGCAACTGAAATATATGAATATTTAGCAGATATGGATTGTGAGTTTGGGGGAATTATACCTGAAGAAGTTTTAGTTCCGATTTTTAATAAATATCACGAACAGGAAGAGGAATTAGATTATACATCCTAATATAATAAAAAAACAATATATCTTATGAAAAATAATATTTTATAAGATATAAATAAAACACCTTAAATAATTTTAGACACCATTATTATTATTTGAGGTGATTTTTTTATGAGAAAAATAATAAATAATTTTGTACAAATATCTATTCTGTTATGTTTTATTGTAATTTTTAGTTCAAATAAAATAAATGTATATGCTTCAGATGATATTCCAACAGTAACACTTGATGCTGGACACGATAGCTTTCATACAGGAGCAACAGCAAATGAATTATATGAAGAAAAATTAAATTTAATAATTACAAATTATTGTAAAGATTATTTAGAAAAACATTCTAATATTATTGTGTATTTATCAAGGGATAATTTTACCTGTCCTTATCCAGACACACCATATAAAGATTGTAATTATGAAAGGTTAATAAAAGCAAAAGAAGTAAATACAGACCTTTTTTATAGCATTCATTGTAATTATAGTCCACACGAATATATGAATGGAGCTAGTGTTATAATTCCAAATACAAATTTTAAACCATATTTTTATGAAGAAGGAAATATATTAGCAAATATTATAAAAAATAATTATAGTAATTTAATTCCTGTTACAGAAATATATACAAGAAATTCAGATGAAGATGAAGAAACAATAGATAATTTCTATCCAGATGAAACAAGGGCTGATTATTATAATGTAAATAGAACAAGTAAATATAATGATTTTTTAGGAATTATTGTTGAACACGGATTTCTTTCTAATACAAATAATGCAGAAATTTTAAAGAATACAGATATTTTAAAACAAATAGGTGAAGCTGATGCAAAGTCTATAATAGAGTATTTTAAAAATAAAGGATATGATTGTGAATTAGAATATATAGAACAAAAAACAACACCCGATATTGATAAAGTAAAAGATTTATTTATAAAAGAAAGATACAAAAAATTCAAATTTTTTATAGAATTTTTAAATAAATAACAACGCTTTTTTACACTTAACTACATTATTATTATAAAACTGTTTAATGGTTTTATATTTTAATGAATAAAGGAGTAAAATATATGAACAAAAATGAGTATGTATCATATTTTTTAGAGGACATTGAAGAACTTTTGGTAGATAACGCTAAAAGCTTTTATAATATTAGTGCAGCTAAGACATATGATGATGACAAAAGTCCAATATTATTAGTAGGTTATCCTAATTCTGCAATGAGAGCATATGAAATCCCATATATAAAAAGAGATATTAAAAATGCTAATGATTATAGAGATATTTTAACAATTTATAGAGATAAAATAAGAGATTTAAAAACAAATATTATTCTTGATATAGAAAATTATGAAAATACTCTTGATAATATTAATAATTTTAGAAATACTCCAACAAATGTAGAAAATACAGAAATAGCAGAGGAAATTCCTAGAACAAGATTACATTCAGATGAATATTATGAGGAGTACGATACAGATTATTATTCTGAATTTATTGATATAGTAAAAGATTGGATTAGAGATTATGAAGTAGAACATAATTGTCATATTGATGATGGTGATTATGGAGCATTGTATAATGATTACAATAATAATGATGATAGCTTTTTAGAAACTATGCTTAGTAATCTTGATAAATTTAATATAACTTATAATACTGTTTCAGAAGATAGGCAAGAAGAATTTGATAATGCTGTTCAGGACTTAACAAGTACAGAAGAACAGGAGAGTGAAAATCATTTAGATACTGATGAAAGAATAGTTCTTAAACATACAGAAGATTTTTATGAAGACTTTGACACAGATGATTTTGAAGAATTTAAAAATGCTGTAAGGGATTATGTTAAAGACTATAATAAAGTAATTGATGAAGATGAAAAAATTGATAGTTATGCTGTTGAATATTTTTTAAATAAGCTTTATGATGAGTATTTAGATAACGATGCTTCTTTTTTAGAAATTATGGAAGATTATGTTGGGAAAATTGATTTTGAAGCAATAGAAAGACATAATTTAATTCCAGATGAAAATGAATATATACCTCATCATACAAGAGATTATTATGAAGATTATGATACAGATTATTTAGATGAATTCATTGAAACAGCTAAAGAATGGATTGAAGATTATGAGCATCTAAATAGTGTGACTATAATAATAGATGATGAGGAATTTGAAGACTTAAATGCTATTTATCAGGATAATGATTATAGTTTTAATGCAACAATGCTTGATAATATGGGTAAAGTATTCTATGTTATTAATCATCCAGAAGAATATTATAATAGATTAGATGGACTTATTAGCAATAAAGAACATTTTGAAAAAAATGCTAAGGAATGGATTAATGATAATTTTAAATACTTAGTTATTTTGTCTAAATCTGATATAGATAATATAGATTATAGTGAGATATATAATAATTATTGTAATAATGGTATATCATTTGTTGATACAATGCTTAATAGTATGATTAATTATGATTATTTGATAGAAGACCCAAGAGAAGGTATGGTCTTTACTCAACCTATTAGCCATATTGTAACACAGCAAAATACTATAAATGAAACTGTAAGCACAAATAGAAGAACTCCACAAGAGCTTAGAGAACTTTATAATCAGGCAAAAGATTTTGAAAATGTAAGAAATAATCTTGAAAAATTCTTACTAACAGATGAAGATAGAACTAATAATAATATTTATGAAAATTCTGACGGGTTTGGTTATAGAATTATTTTTGATGATAATACTAAATTAAAAGTACCTAAGTCTATGATTACTAAATGGATAGATGATTATGGTATTGATTATATTGAAGAAAACTTGTTTAATAAGTCATTTGAATGTCAAGATAATGACGAAATATCTTTAGATTAAAAAATAATAATATAAAGTCCTTTAAAGTAATAATAATTGCATTATTTTAAAGGGCTTATATTTATATATAGTACAATAATAAATCGAACATCTGTTGGGTGTCGAAATTGACTAAACTAGGAAAGAAATTTTTAGGTATTTAATCAATAAAAAGACAGATTATAAGGAGAGAAAATATGTATTGGGAAAATATAGAAGAACAAGTATGGAATAATGCTGGTTTTGTAAATAGTAAAAAAATACAAGAGATTAGAAGTAAACAATTTAAAAATCCTGTTATTTATGTTGATATGGATGGTACATTGTTTCAATGGAATAGATTAAAAAGTAAAGAATACCCAGATGGTGTTACTTTAGAAATGGTTTATTCACCTGGTTATTTTAGAAATTTAAAACCTAATTTAGGTATTTTAGAATTAGTAAATGCTTTACACGATAAAGGATATGATATAAAGATAGCATCTAAATCTAGTTATACAGCTATAAAAGAAAAATTTGATAGCTTAATGGAATATTTACCTTTTTTAAACAAAAATGATATTTATTTTATTCCTTTAAATGCAAATAAGTCAGATTTTCTTCCAAATATAAAATCTAATGATATTTTAATAGATGACTATAATCCTAATTTAGATGAATTTAAAGGAAGTGTTATAAAATGTGTTACAGATATTAATACAATAAATCCTAAATACCCTTGGATTGAAAATAATGCTCCAGTTTATAAAAATATAGATAAAATAACTTGGACTTTAATAAGAGAATGGAAGTTTTCACAAAATTCAGAAAATCCTTTAAACTTTACAGATTTAAAATACATTTTTGATAAAAGTGTTATGTCTTTTGAAGATTTTTATAATATATGTAATGGTTTTAATATTAATTTAGATGAGTTTGCTTTTTTAAAAACAGAAAATGAAAAAGATGAAGAAGAAATAGAAATATAAAATAACAAAAATATATAATTTGATTTTTAAGTAAGAAATATTATAAAATTTCTTACTTTTTTTATACATTTTTTTAATGAATTTGTCTTACATTTTCGCATTATTATTATAAATAAAAAATTAGAAAAATAGGAATGTCATTTGACACTACCATAATAAATTAGGAGATATAAAAATATGACAAAAACAGAAGCGGTTATTCTTGGTATTGATATTTATGATGTTTGTAAGAAAAGTAAGAATGAAACAGAAGCAATAAATAAAATCATTAATTTATTAAAACAAGAGAAATTAATAAAAATAGATAAAGAAAATCTTTATGAATGTAAAGGACAAATGAGTATAACAGATTATCCAGAATATTTACCAGATGGTTATGAAATGGATAGATAAGGAAGGTAAAAATGGGGAAAATAATATACACAAATATAAATGAGATTAATAGTAAAATAAAAAATATGACATATAGTTGTTGCGTTGGTAATTATATTTCGGATAGCTGGAATAATATAATATGTGCTTACGCTAAAAATGATAATAATATTCCTGTTAATTGGCTTAATGATTTAAGACGTATTAATAATATTTTAGAAAATAGTATTTTAGAAAAAATGTTAGAAGATAAACATAGTTGTGGTTTATATGAGAAATGTAAAGATAATAAAGATAAATTGTTAGGAGTAATCTATAATAATTTTTTATATATGCCTATAAATAAAGATAATACATATTATATTGAAACTATTTGTAAGAATAATAAATTAAATACAGCAGAAGATATTGAAATGAAAGAGTACAAATGGAAAGATATAGAATTAAGTCTTAAAGTGTTAGATGATTTTAAGGAATATGGTTTTAATATTGATTTGGCTCAAAAATATTATAATTTAAAAGGTAAAGATAAAAACTTACTTATTAAAATATTAGATAGTAAAACAATAAGATATAGTAAGAATAACAAACCATATATAAATAATGTTAAATTATATAAGGTTATTTATGAATGTATAAATAAGAATGAATTAGAATTAGCTGTCTCTGTAAAAGATAGTTTTAATAAATTACATTTTCTGCCTAATTACATTAAAAAAGATAGTAAAGATTATATAGCAGACATATCTTTTATAACAAGTAATGTTTATGATAAAATATCACACTTTTATGGAGAAAATGGAAAGCAAATCTTTTTTGATAATATTAAATTTAATACATTTTTAGAACAATTTAGCCCTTATTATTTTGAAAATCCTATAACTAAGGAAAGAACATATTTACCTATAACAAAAGATATTAATACGAATAAGTTTATTACTTTTAATGAGTTAAATGAAATAATTAAGGAAAATTTCTACATTAAAAGATATAGTAAAGATTTTAAACATTACGAATGTGTACATAATTTAGAAGATATTATTGATATTGATATAAATGATTATATAGATTTAAAAGGATATTCTTATTATAAAGACAAAGAAAAAATAGATTATGAATTAGATAAGTAATGATAAAAGGTAGTCTATATAATAGATTACCTTTACTTTTTGTAATAAATAGGATTATAATACAAACATTAAAAGTTTTTAGATAAAGTCGTAAATATTAAATTAAGGAGAGTGAATTATGTTATTTAAAAAAAGAAATAGAGGTTATTATGAACATTTAAAAGGCTTATATGAAGAGTCAGATGAAGCCTTAAAGGAAAGAAAAAGAAAAGAAGAAGAGCAATTAAAAAAGTTAGAACTATATGGACTTAGTGCAAAACCACCAGAACCAGAAAAATTTAAGCCAAAGTATTTTGATATGCCTAAAAGTATAGCTTGTAATTTTAATCCTAATAATTTTGCTATTGATTATTGGAGAAATATTGAAAAAGAAAAATTTGATGACCAAGCTTATGGGTTAATTGAAGACAAATTTATGGGAGATGCAGCTTATATTTCTGCGGATTATATAAAAGATGCAATATATTACATAATTAAAACGTATTGGCTTCGTCCTAAAGTAGCCAAGAAATATAAAAAAGAAATAGAATGGGCTAATTATTTTATTTCTGAAGATTTACCTCGTGTTTTAAATAACCAGCATATGTATGTAGACCATTTAAATAAAGAAATTTATGCGGCAGATATAAATACTATCTATGAAGAAATGGAACGTAGGTTTAGGTATAATCCAATTTTAATTCCTAAAGATAGAAATGTAATAGATGATACCTATGAACATAAGGCTTTTTACAACAAATGTATTTTTAAAGATTATGTAAATCTTCAAAAATATAATGGTTATGACCCATATTATTTTGATTACATCAAATTTGGATATTCTATTGAAACAGCATTTATGCTTTTAAAAGATGCAGGAAGATATGGTTATGACCCAGGTCTTCAGGGAGTATATCTTGAAAGTGATTTAAGAGCTATATTAAGATATAGAGATACATTAAAAATAACCAAAGAAGAATTCTTAGCTTTAGATGATTTAGGTAAATCTCTTGTAATGAGAGCTGCAATAGAAAGTGATATAGGGTTATTTATGTTTCCTGCACCAATAAAAATAGAATACGAAAAAGCGAAAATATGGTTGTATAATGAATATGCGAATACAATTAAAAAAGGTCGTAGAAAAATTAATGAAGAAATGTATTTAGAAGAGATATTTGAAACAAATTTTGGAGAAAATCCTATGATTTCAGACCTCATACATCCTATTTTTTATTATGATGAAAATAATCATTTTAAAGAACTGCCAGGTTATTTTTTCCAAGATAAAGAAGGAAATATTGATAAACGAAGTTTTACTACATTAGCGGAGATGAATTATGAAACAGCAAATACTATGGTATTTGTTCCAAAACCAAATTATGAAGATATAAAAGAGCCTGGTGTTAGTAAAAAAATAGGTACTCATATATGTGAAATGGAAAAAGATAAGCCAGTTAATACAGGAAAAGTATTTTCTATTAAGGATTTTTTTAATTATGAAAGATTATATGAAGACTTGATGTATTATTACAATGATAAATTTAGAAAAGAAAAAGGAACAAATTACAAAGGTATAAAATGTCCTTCAGTAAAAATGACAAAAGAAGATGGTTATAAGGAAACTGACAACCAATATGGAAAAGTATTAGATTTGGATTTAAGATTATAAAATTAATCAAATTATAGTTAAAACATAAAAAAAGTAATAAAAAATTGTAAATACTAAACAAAAAATATTATATTCTGTTAAAAATATTTATAATATTTTCACAAAAGCTATTGATTTTCCTTCATATATGTTATATTATAACACCACAAAATATTTGTTAAAATATGGAAAAGAGGTAGGAAATATGGCTTCAAAAAAAAGGGACATTTATAATTTAAAATCCATAAAAGATGAATTAAATTCCTACAATAGTGACGTTTGTAATTTAGTGGAAAAGGAACAAACTATTGTAAATAAGGCATTTTTTTATTTTTTAGAAGAGTACAGAAGAGAAGATTTTATTTCTGAATTAGAAAGGACAAAATACAGCAGACTTGAACTTAATGAACTTAAAACACTCTTTAGTATGTATAATGAAGATAATTTCGACTTGAATACGGTAAGAAAGCTGGTCAGAGCTGTAAACCACATAGATGAAGCAAATAAGTATGAAAAGGAATGTGGAGATACTCTATTTAAAAAGATAGGAAGTAAAGGTTTTTAGGAATAAAGTTGTAGAAAGGTCATATAAAAAGGCTAAAATATGATGAATGAGTTAAATATATATATAAAGTTTGATTACGAAAAGTTCTTAACAAAGGTAAACAATTATTTTAATGATAATGAAATAGATAGAAAGGAGTATAAACGGACAGTATTTGCCCCAGAAGATAAAGGGTATGTAATTTCAATAAACAGAAATAATATTTATATTACTTATTTTAATGAAGAAGGACTTAATATCGTAAATCAATTTATTAATGAAAATATCGTGAACCAAGTAATAATATTACAATATAATAACCAAGTAGACGAAGTAATAACAAACCTAAAAAACAGAAATACTGTTATAAAAGAAGAGTGTAGTAATAGTAAAATACTAATAAGTTCAGGTGTATAAATATAGCGGAGTAACGATATGGATAATAAACAAAACAAAAATCCAATAAATTTATATGATATTTCTGAAATAGCAATCTTTATAATTATAGTTTTTTTAATATTTATCCGTATATTTTGCAGAGATAAAGACTATATTTGGATATGGGTTGTAAATTTCATAGGGATGATGATTTCTTTTATCAATTTATTTATAAATCGTATTAATTCAAAAGATGCAGAAAAAGAAAAGAGAATAATACAATCATTAGAAGGATTAATTTTTTGTTTATTATTTGTAGTCATATTTTTTATTTTTGTAGCATATTTTAACAAAATTGTATATTCAGATACATTTAATGATGTTATTACATTGTTGGCTGTATTATTTAGTATTGGTAATAAAATATGGAATGTTATATTTAGTATAATTGAAGAATATATATAAGATAGGAAAACATAAAATGAAGATATTTAGTAAAAGATATACGGTATATGGTAAATTTTCAAAAATAAAATCATCACCTGCTTGTACAGAAAAAATATTTAATGTATTAAATAAAGATGATTTTTTACCATTTAATATTCAGGTTTTTCAAATAAACAAAGACAAAGACCAAATTGTAAAAACATTACAACCAGGCTTTGTAAATAAAGAGAAAAATATAGAAATAACATTTATGCCTGATAAAATTGAGATAACAATAAAAAATAATTTTAGTGATATGCTTTCTATGGTTATTAATTATATTAATCAATTTAGTGAAATTTTTAATATAAAAATAGAAGCTTTTTCACTAGAAACAGTTTTACAGTTAAGAAATATTGATTTAAATTTAAGCAACTCAATAAAAAACAAAATAATACCTTCTAATTCATTATTTTATGAAGCAGATGATATAGTATGGCAGGTTGCACATAAAAAGAAAATACACAAACAGGACAATGACATTATTATGTCTGAAAGAATAAATTGTTCAGAAGAAAGTGAAAGTTTAGCTAAGATAGAATATGATATAATTATGAATGTCAAGAAAAATAAAGATATATCAAATGAAGAACATCTTAAAGAATTAGATAGTATGACAAATACAAATATTTCTGATATAGAAAGGGTGTTAGGATAGTGATTTATATTTCAGAAGGTGACTTAAAAGTTATAAAGCCTACAGATATAATATTTTGTAGAAAACCAGATAAAGATTTAGAAAAATATTATATTTCTGTAGAAGAAAATGAGAAATTAACTATTATTTTTGAAAGAGCTGCACAAGAGATAATATCTTCTTTAAACTGGAATGATTTAAAGATAGGTGAGATTAATGAAATGGAAAATATTGTTCGTGAATTAATCTCAGCTACATCATATTCAAAGGTATTAGAATGGTTAAATCGTTTATATTTAGAGTATAATGAAAATAACTTATTCTTATGCACATTATTTCATACATTATCACATATGGATTATGATGATATATACCCTACAGCACCAACAATGGCAATGTCAGCATTAAATAATAATAATGATATTGTTGTTAGATATGCCGTTAAAGCTTTTTCAAATTGGAACTCAAAAGATTGTATTAAATATATGCGTAATAATACGCCTAAACAAGATTGGGTTAGAAAAGAATGGCAACAAGTAATAGACTATATAAAAATAAATGGTGATGAAGTAGATGAGTTACTTAATAAGGATGATTGGTCAGAATAAAGAGTGGGTTCAGACCGCAAAACAAATAAATAATTTAGGTTCAATCTCTGCTGATGCAATAAGTGATTTACATTCAACAGATAACTGTATATCAACGTGGGATGTTAATAATAAAAATAAAGATGATGTAAAGAAAGGAATACAAGCTTTAACATCTGGATTTAGGGCATTAGAAGATATAAAAATAGTATATTTAGATTTTGATAAATTAATAACTTCAGGATTTAATATAATACAAACTAACGGTTTAACCAAAATAAAAAATTATGAAAAACTACATAGAGATATTTCAGATTTGAATTCTAATAAATTACAAAATTTAGCAAAAATTATTTTAGAAGAAGTATGGAGCAAAAATACTGAAATAATACACAAACAGGATATTATTTGTTATTTAATAGAAGCTTTAAATGATGGGTTATTAGAATTTAATAGTTTAGAAAAAAATGTAAAGCAGGAATTAGCTTCAAATATAAATAAACAGCTAAAAAAAGGTAAATTAAAAGAAAGTGATTTTGATAAAAAGGTATTAGATGATATAAAAGAACAGATTAAAAAACAAAATAAAAAGACAAATTGTCGTTATGAAGAATTTTGTGAAAGATATAATAAAAAATAATTTATGTAACATTTAACATCTATTAAGAATGAGTTTAAAAAACTATTTTCTTAATAGGTGTTTTTTTGTTGTTAAAAAAGTGTACATTATTTTTACTTTTCCACATTACTAGATATAGAAACAAAAAAAATAAAACAACTATATATTGTGTTTTTATAGAAAGTGATGTGATTATTATGATGGGAAAACAGCATTTAACATTTGGATTAGCTACAGGAGTAATAACAATATTTACACTAAAAGAATTAGGTTTTACAGAAGTCTGGAATAATTCCTTTTGTTTATTAACACTTACAGGATTAGGTTCATTACTTCCAGATATAGATTACCCTTACACAACATTAGGAAAGAAAGTAAAACCTATCAGTAATCTTTTATATAAGACTATAGGACATAGAACTTATACCCACGACTTATTTTTAATGATAATAATAATGGCTTTAAGTATATATAAGTATAATAATATATTTATGTATTTTTTATGGCTTGGAATATTAGGACATTTATTTTTAGATAGTCTTACAGCAAAGGGTATTCCTTTTTTGTATCTCTTTAATAAGAAAAACATACATTTAACACCATACAGATTTAGATTTAATTCAAACAGTTTTAGGGCAAAAATAATAACAATATTTTTTTGCTTTTTATATGGTTACATAAATTATTGTATTTTAAAATATTTAGATATTCCTTTAAGTATTACTTAAGGGAATATTTTTTTTGTAAAAAATATTACTTTTTTTTGCTTAAAAAAAAATCAATTGCATTATTTTTATATAATCATTAATTAAATTAATGATTACTCCTTTCTTTTTGGTATTTTATTTTTAAAACTTTTCTAACTTATATATTAGAAAATACGCACTACTTTTAAATGGAAGATATTTAGGTTCGAGTCCTAATAGTGTGTTTTAGGTTTTTATTAATAATTTAAAATCTAAAATACAAAGATATTGAAAGGAATAAAAAAATGCACGAAATAGTTGAACATTATGGAAAGGTTATTTTAGCTCTTTTTGCTATTGCCGCAATTCTTTTATTAGCAGGATATGTAGTTTTTACAATTACAAAGAAGACAAAGACATCTGTAGATAGTATTGATTACGAAGATGCTAAAACAAAGGTAAGCGAGGCTTGGGGAGACAACACAAATCCAACAACTCCAAATGGAAATTAATAAATAACAGAAGACTAAAAAAAGAAAAAGAGAAAATAATTATATATTAATAAACAATTAGTATATTATTTAATTTTCTCTTTTTTTAAAAATTAAAGGGAGAAAAATTTAATGGAAAATACAAATACATCTTTAACATTAGATGAAATAATAGAAAAGAACAGAAAAGATTTATTTTCAGAATTAAATGAATTCTTAGATAATGAAAAGATAACAGATATTGAATGGGATGGCGAACATTTATGGATAACAGAGTTAGGAAAAGGCTGTTATCCTGTTGATAAAAAATTATCTATAGATTTTGTGAATAATTTAAGTATCAGATTATCAAATATAATGAAAACTAATTTTAATGCTTTAAACCCTATATTGGAAGCACATACAAAAGAATTAAGAATATCAATCTTTCACGAAAGCAGAACTGGGGAAAAATCTATAACTATTAGAAAAATTCCTACAAATATAAGATATGACCACGAAAAATTAGTAAAAGATAATACAATCCAAGAAGAATTATTAAACCTATTAGAAAATTGTGTTAAAGCACATTGTAATATAGTTGTTGGAGGAAGACCTCACGCAGGAAAAACAGAATTAGTTAAATACTTATCTAATTTTATACCAGCAAATGAGAAAGTAGTGACATTAGAGGATAATGCAGAAATCCATTATAGAGAAATACATCCTAATAGAAAGAGTGTATCATTTTTAGTTGATGATAAAGTAACATATTCAGATGCTATTAAGGCTTGTTTGAGACATAATGCTGATTGGTTACTATTATCTGAAGCAAGAGGACCAGAGATTATTGAACTTCTTAATGCACTTAGTACAGGAAGTTATTGTATGACGACAGTACACGTAGATGGAGCTAAAGACATTCCTGATAGAATGTATAATATGCTTAATAATAGTAGTATAAATGAAAGATTTATCAATAACATATATCGTTATATGGATGTAGGAATAATAATAAAAGCTGATAAAAAAGAAAACAGAATTATATCAGAAGTTGGATTTTTTAACAGAGCAAATGTTAAGAATGAAGATGGAGAATATGAAATGCAGAACATTTATACACCTTTTTATAATACATTTGAAGGGTTAAAAGATAAAGATAAGTTACCTATAAATATCCAAAGAGCATTTGTAAGAGAAAATATTAAAAATCCATTTGAAAGACCAGAAATTACTGATGAAATAAAGGAAGTTTCTGTAAATGGTTAATACATTTAATAAAATAAAAGATTATTTCTCTTTAAAGCAGATGAAAAAAGAAATCTATGGTTATGGTTATACTGTATCAGGAATAAAATATTTATTAATGACAATTATAAGTATATTAATAACAATAGGTTTTAGCTTATTATATCAAATGCAGATTGGCTATACAATAATAGTTGCGTTCCTATCTTTTGCTGTTATTCCTTTACTAATAAGAGCAAAATTTATTAATTTATATCAGAAAAAACGATTTAATGAAGTAGATATATATTTACATCAGATGGTTTATTCATTTCAGAAAAAACCTAAGATATTAACAGCTCTTGAAGATACAGTAAAAGTAAGTACAGGTAAATTAAAAAAGACCTTAGAAATAGCTATTGAAAACTTATATACAAGTTCTTCTGAAAGTTTGTATGAAGAGTCATTTAAAATAATAGAAAAAGAATATAATAATTCCAGAGTAAAAGCGTTAAACAAATATATGTTAAATATAGAAAAAACAGGTGGAGAGTATTCTAATTCTATTAATATTATGCTTGTAGATATTGATAGCTGGATAAATAGAACATATATGGAACAAGCAGAAGTAGAACGTATTAAATTTACCAATATGATAGGTTTATTAATAGGCTTTATAATGGGTAGCGTTTGTTCAATTTTTTCTTATTATATGAACCATAGCCAATATGTATCTGTAAATGGAAGTGTAGCTGATGATGTATTATATCAGATTGGATGTTTAGTATTTTTAGTTGTATGTGTATTATTTTATACATATACACAAGTTGGATATAACAGAGATTGGGTATCCAAAGAATTAAATAAAAAAACAGTAATGAAAGATTATAAAACAGCAACAGAATTTAATCCTAACAAGCTTAGAATAATGAGTATACCAATATATATATTTTTCATTATTTTAGCAATAGTTATATATTTTATAAAGGCAATTCCTTTTAGAGGATTTATTTCTATAGGTCTTATAGCTTTTGATATATATTTAATAATATCACCTAAATTACAAAAAAATGGAGCTGTTGCAAGAACCAAAAAGAACATTCAGAATAGTTTCTCAGAATGGTTAAGAGATGTTTCATTGAATTTACAAAAAGAACCATTGTTGTCTGCTATTCAGGATACATATGATGAATGTCCTGTAGTATTAAAACCAGAATTAGAATTATTTTTAACAAGAATAGAAGAAAATCCAACAGCAGTAGAACCATATTATGAATTTTTAGCAAGATTTCGTATTTTAGATATAAGTTCTGCCATTAGAAATTTATATTCTATCTCAGACAATAATTCAGAAGATATGGATAAACAGTTAAATTCTTTAATAGAAAGAAATTATAGTATTATAAATAAAAATGAAATAGCATCATATGAAGATAGAAATGCAGCACTGCATTTTTCTGAAAACATTCCTATAATTATAGCCAGTATTAAGTTGGGAATTGATATGTTAGCTTTAATTTCAATATTTATTTAATGATTTTATTATATTACTAACATAGTTATAAAATAGCTGTGTTAGTAATTATTATAAATAGAAAAGAGGAAAAATAAATGCATACATTAATAGATAATTTTTCAGACATATTAGTTGCTTTAATAGTAAATAGTGGAGTAATAATAATATTTTTATATTGTTTATTTAAGGTTATGGGAGGTTTTTAGAATTATATGAATGAAATATTAGAAGTTTATGGAGAAAATTTAATAGAAATGCTGGGAGTTATTGCTGGAATTTCATTAGTTATTGTATTAATGATAAATTATGGGGAAACAATCCAGCAGATATTAAATGGCATTTTTATATAAAAATAAAAGGATAAATGAAATATGAAAAGTATTATAGAAAGCAGTATTTATTTATTTCTTATGGCATTAATTTGTGGTATCTCAGTACAATTTATTTTGATGAATGAAAGAGTAACAAAAGTAAATGAAGTAGCTTCATATATTGAAAATTATACAGAAGCTAATGGAATATGTGAAACAGAAGAAGTAGAAATAGATGGTAAAAAGATAAATAAAATAATATATTACAAATATGATAATGCAAACAATATAGTAAAAGCAACAGAAGAAGAAATAAATAATAAGGATATTTTAACATTTCCTAAAATACAAGATGATAAAATAGAAGCATTAAAAAATATAACTAAAGATTATGGTTTTAAAATAGATTTTAAATATATTTCCCCAACAAGCAACTATGGATATATGGATTATACAGTAACATACTATTTAGGTAATAGCTTATTAGGATTTGGAAAAACACACACATATTCAGGTTTAGCAAGATTTTCATTAGTAGAGCAGGGAGTGTGATTTTATGAGAACAACAATTACAACCTCTACTTTATTAGTATCATTAGTTATAATAGTATTAATTCATTGTACATTAATAGGACATAATGCTAGAGAAAATGAAATATCATCTGGATTAAATAGTTCAATAGATTATGCTTATGGGAAAATGATGGACTATTATGAGGATAAAGAGTTTATAGATAAATATGTAGAAACAGACCCTTTTGGGTTTGCTAAATATGATGAAAATAATAAGTTAATATTTAAAATAGATGTAGAAACTGTAAAGAAAGAATTAGTAAACAAATTCTGTGAAATCTTGCAACAAAGATTAGGTTCAGATGGAAAAATAAAAGTACAAGTATTATATATGGATTTAGATGAAGGTACTTTTCAAGTAAATGTTACTGAATATTATGCTTATCCATTATCAAGTAAAACAGGAGCTTGTATGTACGAAAAAACATATACTTTATATTAAGATTAGGAGTAATTAACTCTTAATCTTTTTTTATAATTTATTGTTAAAAGTCGCAATAATTAAATAAAACTACATTATTATATTTATATTAAAAATAAAGAAAGGTGTAAAAATGGAAAAAATAAAATATTCAGCTAGTGAAAAAAAGAATAGACATTTGTTATTTGAAACTAATAAAAATTTATTTATTACAGGAGCAGGAGGTACAGGAAAATCTACTTTTCTAAATGAATTTATAGAAAAGAACCCTAATACAATAGTAACAGCTCCAACAGGAATAGCGGCTGTAAATATAGGAGGAGTAACAACTTTTAATGCTTTTAGTATACCAATACCTTGTTTTGGAGCTACAACAAATAAACTGACTGAAGCAAAATTAAAGAAGATAATTATGGTTGATAATGTAATTATTGATGAAATAAGTATGTGCAGAGTAGATGCTTTTGTTTATATCACAAAGGTAATTAAAAAAGCTGAAAAGATAAAAGGTAAGAAGATAAGAATTATTGTTAGTGGGGATTTCTCACAGCTTCCTCCTGTAATTACAGATGAAGATGCTAAAATGTTAAAAAAATTTGGTTTTCATAAGTCTGGGTTGCCTTTTACTTGTAAAGAGTGGGAAAATTGTCATTTTACTACTATAGAGCTTACAGAAGTTAAAAGACAGGATAATCTTGAATTTATAGAAAACTTAAATAAAGCCAGATTAGCAGATAAAAAATGTATAACATATTTTAATCAGTTTGTAACAGATGAAATTCCAGATGATTGTATTCATATATGTGGAACTAACGCAGAAAGTTCTAAACTTAATAAAGAATATTTGGACTCATTAGAGGGTATGCCATATGCGTATCAGGCAGTAAAACAAGGAAGAACTACAGGAGCATATGTAGATGATATTATTATTCTTAAAGATGGAGCAAATGTATATTTTACAGTCAATGATATATACGAGCATAAATATGTTAATGGAACATTTGGAAAAATACATAAATGTTTTAATGACCATATAGAAGTAGAAGTTGATGAAGAAATAATAGATGTTTACCCACACAGATATTCGGTTTATAATTATAAAATTATAAATAGAGTATTAAAGAAAGAAGAAATTGGTTCAGTTTTACAAATGCCTTTAAAATTAGCTAAAGCAATTACTGTGCATAAATCCCAAGGCAAAACTTTTAATAAAGAAGTGTTTACACCTAAAATATTCGCAGCAGGACAGGCTTATGTTGCATTAAGCAGAGTAAGAAATCCTGAAGGTTTATTTTTAACAGAACCTTTACTTCCAGAACAATTAATGTCAGACAGAACAGTACTTAAATTTTATAAAAATAATTATAAATTTGAAAGTAATCGTAAAAAAACAGAAAAATAATACAAATATATTGATGAAAATTATAAAAGACCTTTAAAGTATATTTAACTTTAGAGGTCTTATTTTTTAATAAGTTTTTAATGTGTATTTTCAAGATATAGCTTAATATATTCTCTTGTTTTAGGGTCACAATGTAATTCATCAATAGATTTCTTTCCTGATTTTACATCTTCAACAGCTTGTTTGAAAAATTCATCTTTAATTAAATCATTATTATCCATATAAAAAATCTCCTTATTTTTACTCTAATTCATAATTACAATCATCATTATGAGTAATATTTATATCTATAATATTGTTATTGCAATTTTTTTTAGCTGTTTTTTGGTCTTGTAACAATTTTTGGGCTTTATATAAAAACGTAGGATTGTTTTTAATTTGAGCTTTATTCATATTGTTAATTATATCATTAATTTCATTCATAGATAGTATAGTAATATCATATTTTTTACTAAAGCTATTGTTAGGTATAAAATTAGGATTGTATGTATTATATTCTTGTGTTTCTAATATTTCCTGTTTCGTTTCTTTATTAAGATATTTTGATACTTCTTTTTCGTTAAGGGATTTTCCCTGATATAATGCTAATATACATATATCATACATAATAGTAGCTTCTAAGTCATTAGCTGGCTTTATATGGTCATATATATTAAGATAACAAGTATCTATTAAAGTAAATATTTCTTTGTCAGATAAGGATATATTATATAATTCTCGAAAGTTTTGTAATTTAATTTGAACTATGTCATCATATTTTTCTGTTATTTTTAAAACATTTTCATAGGCATAGTTAAAAGCTTCACGTTCTAATGAACATAAAACATAAAAACATAAAGCAATTTCTTTACTCCTTATATATAGATTGTTATAATCATTTATATATAAATATGCTTTTTTAGACTGTATATAAAATACATCATTAAATTGTATTATTTTGTTAAGTTTAAAAAACGAATTAGTTTCTATTAATTTATTTTGATGACTGTGATATAATTCGTGATATAAGGTGTTATATAATACATAACAATTGTCATCTCTATTAGATGTTAAAAGGTCTGCATTAATTTTTATAATCTTATCATCATAAGAAAAAAATCCATTTATATCTGGAGAATTAAAGTTTTTAATAATAAGTTTAGAACAGTTATTTGGAATATTTTTCTTTATTTTATCAAAAAGGGAAAAAGTTATTTTTTCTTTACGATTAATAGATAATATTTTCCAATTTTTAGAAGTGAAATAATCTTCAAGCTTACGTTTAAAAAACATAATAGTTCTCCTTTATACATATAAATAAAAAAACGAATGTAAATATTTTTCTTTATCTTTGTAATTATTTTTACAATAATCATTAAAATAAGGCAAACACATTATAAAATCGTGAATTTGATTAAAATTATAATCTGAATACATTATATCCCTAATAGATAATCCTTTCACCTTAATATCACTAATATTTTTATTATTTAGCCATTCATAAAAATTAGGAAGGCATTTATCTGGTATATATTCAGTTCTATTTTTTATAAGCCTTATGGCTTCATCTTCATCATAATCATATCCATCATCATAGGATTGTAATTTTAATATCATTCTTTCTTTTAAATCTTTAGGTATGGTCATAATTTTTATTTCTCCTTTTATTTTTTATTAAATTGTTTATATGTCTGGTATTATTTTTTCTGTATTTTGTTATCATAATATCTTGATTAAAATATAAATAATTACTTATTATTGATTTCCTTTTCTTTATTAAAAAATGCTAACCCTATACAAATACTGTCAGCAATATCGTCACTAACATCTATATCGTATATTTGTTTTACTAATTCGATAGCTCTATTTTTTAATTCTTTTCTTTTTAATTTTACTTTATTTTCTGAATTAGGTATACCTACAGCTTTTCTCCAAGTAGTAGGTGAATAAAAACATATGGAACATCTCTTATGTTCTATTGAATAATTAAGAACTAAGCCTTGTATATGACATAGTTTTTTATAAGCATATCCATCTTTTCCCATATAGGTATCTTCAATAACTATCATTTTGGGCTTGTATTCCTTAAGGTAATTGTTGATTCCTTTAATTATATCAATTATACGACAATCCATATTCTTCTTTTTTATTTCAGCTTTTTCCTGTTTATTCATATCTTTATTTATTTCATAAGGATTATCTGGTTTTATACATGTATAGTCTATAAGTTCTTTTGTATTATAATCAAAAACCGCTATACCAGTATTAGTAGTACTGCCATCTATACTTATTAAGTATTGTGTATTGTTCATTTATTATATTTCCTTTTTTGTGTTATTAATTACTATAAACTAAATATTATGTTATTTTATAGTTTTAACTAATATTCATATAAAATATCTTTTAATACAAAATGAGTAAATTAGAAACCTTATATTTCTAATTCTTAATTCTTAATTGATTTAAGGAATTACATAACATTTAATGAATGTTAGTATTATAACCGAACAGTTGTTCGGTGCAAACATTGACTAAACTAGAAATCCTATAATTATATCCTATCAATCAAATAAGAAAATCTCTAAAGTATTAATAGAACTGCCATTTATAGAAGCAATTTCTAGTTCTTCTAATGCAGCCTTTAAATTATCAGATGCCTTTTCACTAAAAAAGTCTTTAGTTCTAAAATCAATAGGGTTTTCTTTATTAAAGGTTTCTATTTCAATAATTCCTAATCGCTTATTGGAATTTATTCCAAACAAAATAATGTGTGTTGGAGCTATTCTTGAATATGTTGAACCATATCGTTTAATTAACTGTTCCAAAAATATTATATAATCTTTTAATCTCATCATTATGATTATTCCTTTCTAATATGAATTATTAATTATAATAGTGTAAGAAAATAAAGATTTTTGTATATTTTTAATTCTTTTTTATTATATTTTTTTAAGTATTTAACACTATTATAAAATGAGGTGAATAAAAATGAAGAACAAAAGGAAAATACAAATTTGTATAGGGATATTTATTTGTAGCAAAACTCACGTCAACACTATGCTTAAAGCTTACAAAGCTGAAATCACTGATTTAGAGAGTCTTCTTGACTTCCCTGAAAAACACGTCTTTGACGATTCCAGCGAAGGTTACACAGCCTAATTTTTAAAATAAAAACGAAAGGAATCAATATATATGAGAGAATATAGCCGATTATACACATACAATCAGTCTTTAGACAAAGCACAATTTGAAACACGTATGCCAAAGATTTATAATGATGAATATCAATTAGAAGTAAAACACGAAATTGCCAGAATATCTGATAAAATCAAGATTTTAAAGCGTTCTGAACGCAAAGCCCATCAGGATGACCAGAAAATATATGAACTTATGATTGATTTAGACTTTTGGAAATCAGAAATGGCTAAATTCGATAATAATCAGACTCACAAGCCGCTCAAATCACGCAAATCATATAATGATAAATATCTATATGACTTTGTAATAGATTATATCAACAAACAAATAACGATTGATGAGTCACACGGCAGGTATCCATACATCACAAAAGAAGAAATTGCAAAAGTTCTTAAGTGTAAACCTTCGGATTTGGATAAGACGTTCATGCGATTGAACCGTGAAGGCATATTATCACAAGCAGAACACAGAAGAATGCACGATACAGCCAGATATGGCAACTTCGAAGAAACCTTAAGCTGTGACTACGGAAAATCTGACTGGACATCAGATATGTATAATATTCTAGCGAAAACACCTGTATTGACAGCATAATATGTGACACTCTTAAATAGATGACTGGTCAGAAAGACTCGACAACGGTGATACAACTGTATATGCAGATGCCAAGCCAATGTTCAATATGCCTGAATTCCACAGCTTATTAAATGCATTGAGAATGGCAGGCTATAAAGTTATTATTCTTTCATGGCTCTCAAAAAACGATGACCCTGATTTTCACAAACGAATAATAGCAACAAAGAAAAACTGGATTAAAAAATACAATATTCTGGTTGGAGTAAAAGAAGATATAAATAATGATTTAGGTGGAAAATAGCTAATGAAATATATTAATGAAAATCCAACAAAAACAGAAAAAATACTTTTTGAAAGATATGGCCTTTATTTAATTTATAAAGATGAAGATTCATATAGATATGCTCCGATTCACATAGAAAACCAATATGTATATCCATATTCTGTAGAAGTAGAAAATGACATGGTTGAATGGGAACATGATTAAAAACAGAGTACTTATTAAGGAACTGCTAAAAGAAGGACAGGTACATATTATTCTTAATTGCTGTAATTCAGAAGAAATAACAATCGGATGGATAAGAGACGAAGAGTTGTACTCAGTAACACTTCATAATTACAAATATCCTATTAAATATAAACAGGAAATTAAGGACAAAAGATGCATAGTAGACAGACGGATAGAAATTGATGATAATTTGACAGTAACCGTAATTGGTTAAGAAAGGAGATAAAATATGAGTGAGGAATACGAAGACGATTATCCATGCGATAATTGTGACCCGATGGATATATGAAAAATCCGAATTCCATTGGATAGTAGATTAAAATTTATTGAAAATTAATTTTATATTACAAATAATAATGAGGAAGTATTGAAAGGAGAACAGTTTAATGGGATTAAAGGAGATACGAGAAAAAATAAAGATTGCAAAGGAGTCAAATGACCCTTCGGTTCTTCATAAATTATTAGTAAATGAGCATGATGTGGAAATATACAGAGCAGTCGCCAGAAATCCATTTACTTATCCAGAAGATTTAAGAGAACTCTTAGAAGATGGAAGATGTTGTAATGAGGTGCTTACAAATGAAAGTACGCCATCCGATGTGTTAGATTTATTTGCAAAAAACAGCACGAATCCCACGCTCCTTTATATGATTGCTGGAAATAGAAGTGCCAGTGAAAGCACATTGGCATTTTTGCAATGCTTACATGCTAATAAAAAAGAGTCAAATCAAACAATAAAGGAGAAGATTGTGAATTTATTCGCAGATGAAAATTTAAGTGAGTTAGATGTTACATTGATTGCTGAACAAGCCGAAAAAACATTGCAGTTAAAAAAAGGAGACAATAATTTCAATAGTGTAGACATTACCGTGGAGCAGTTTCTTTCCATTACAAAGATTAGAGATGGTGGTATTCACATTTTTTCATTTAATGATTATAACCATAAATTTGAGTTGTATTGTTTTTACTCTGGTGAGTGGCTTAATAATTCTCTGGCAACAAAAAAGAACAGTAGAAGATATTTGCAACAACATCTTCAAAAATTAGAAAAGAAGGGAGTTATATTATCCAACAACGAACTTACTATAGATACTCTATTAAGAAGCAAAATCACTAATATTTATATCAAATCAGTCGGAGGGCAAGTAAACGAACCAGAGGTTTACATAAACATTGATGCTGTAGAAGTATTGAATATGAATAAATTTGAAAACTGAAATCAAAAGAAAATTTGATGTAAAGATAAATAATGATTTACATAATGGATATTCATTAATCATTGATAATATTCAATATAATAAAATTCCTATGGATATTAACATTGATGATTATATATTAACAACTGATGAAACTAATAAAGAAATCATATTAATAAAAGATAAGGAGTAAATTTATGAATGCTGTAATAAGATGGACTAATAAGTTTAGTAATGAAACAGGATATGTAAAGGAGTTTAGAAAGAAAGAAGGTTACTTTGTAAATACGTTTGACATTAATACTGCAAAGGCTTATGCTAGTGAAAGTACAGCAAAAGGTATTATAACTTTACTTAAGAATACAGATGAAGCCATTAATAATGAATTTGATATTATAAGTTTATAGTCTTTTATATGAGGTAAATAGAATATGAGACCTTTTTATGAAATAGAACAAATGATTATTGCTCATTATAATAATGACGATGATAGTTTTAATAGTTTTGCAAGAGCAGTAATAGACTATTATAGAAAAGATGGAAATATATTAGGTGCAGAAGAATTAGAAGAAATTATGACAACAGGTCATTTAGAACCAAGAACTAACAGACCTAAATTTTTACAAGAGACAACTCCTATTTATCCAGAAAAAGATAATAGTGTTTCTGACAATACAAATGATGTTTCTAACATAGAAACAGTAGAAGAAAAGAAAAATGATATTACAGAAAGTATAGAAGATAATGATATTCAAGAAAAACCTAAAAGGCATAGAAGAACAAAGGCTGAAATGTTATTAGCAAAACAACAAGAAGAAAATGCTGTTAAACCTAAAAGACATAGACGTACTAAATCCGAATTACTAGCTGCTGGATATTATAATAATAAATAAATATCTTTATAAAGAAAGACTGTATATTGATTATTTAAATAAAATCAATAACACAGTCTTTTTATTATTTTTATAGAAAAGTGATTTTTATTATCTTAAAAGTGTGCTTTTTTTTCACTTTAGCACAATATTATTTTATATTAAAAATGAAAGGAGCAAACAGTGAATGAAGTACTAGAAATAAAAAAAGAATATAATACGCTTAAAGAAAAATTTTTAAGCAATGGGATTGGAGAATATAAAATATTATTAGAAGAAATATGGAATAAAATGATAATAGGAGATGAAAATATTATACAAGTTCCATTCAGATATAATAAATATATATCCTCTTTGTCTCATATAGGTTTTAATGCAACTTTAACAATGGATTTAGATTGTTTAGTTGTGCAGATTACTATGCAGGAAAATTAAAAAAAGAAAGGTAATTAAAGAATGAGTATTGGAATATTTATAGCTGTAGTAGTTGTAGCTTTATTATTAATGAGTTATATAAAAGCACCAACAGATAAGGCTTTTATTGTATCAGGCTTAAGAAAAAAGCCTAAGTATGTAATAGGAAGGTCAGCACTTCGTATTCCATTTTTACAGAGAGTAGATAAGCTTGATTTAAAAATGATTAGTGTTGATGTAAAAACTAAGGAGTCAGTTCCTACAAATGAATATATTAATGTAAATATTGATTCAGCAGTTAAAATTAAGGTTGGTTTATCACCAGATATGTTAGAAAAGGCAGCTAATAACTTCTTAAATAAAAATGATTTATATATTAGAGACCAGGTTGTTGATGTTCTTGAAGGTAATGTAAGAGAGATTATTGGACAGATGAAGCTTGAAGAAATTGTTCAGGATAGAAAGTTATTTGCTGAAAAGGTACAGGAAAATGCTGCTCCAGATATGGAAAAGATGGGGCTTGAAATAGTAAGTTTTAATGTTCAGAATGTTACAGATGAAGGTAATGTTATTGAAAACTTAGGTATTGATAGAGTAGTAAGTATTTCTAAATCAGCACAAATTTCAAGAGCAGAAAGTGAAAGAGATATTGCTGTTGCTAAAGCTAATGCTGAAAAACAGGCTAATGATGCAAGAATTGAAGCAGAAACAGCTATTGCAGAAAGAAATAACGAACTTGAAATTAAAAAGCAGGAATTAAAAAAGGCTGCTGATATTAGAAAAGCTGAAGCAGATGCCGCTTATGAAATTCAGGAACAGGAACAGAGAAAGACAATTGAGATTACAACTGCAAATGCAAATATAGCAAAGCAGGAAAAGGAGATTGAACTTAGAGAAAAGGAAATTGCTGTTAAGGAAAAGACACTTGATGCTGAAATCCGTAAACAGGCAGAAGCAGAAAAGTATGCCGCACAGCAGAAGGCAGATGCAGACCTTTATTTAAGACAGAAGGAAGCAGAAGCAAAGCAGTTTGAAATTGTTAAACAAGCTGAGGCTAAGAAATCACAGGCAGAAGCAGATAGATTTGCTAAGGAACAGGAAGCAGAAGCTATTAAGGCACAGGGATTAGCAGAAGCAGAGAGCATTAAGGCTAAAGGTGTTGCTGATGCTGAAAGTATTAAGGCAAAGGGTATGGCAGAAGCAGAAGCTATGGAAAAGAAGGCAACTGCCTATGAGAAGTATGGTAAGGCTGCTATGACTGATATGATTATTAAGATACTTCCAGAAATGGCAGGACAGATTGCTAAACCTCTTGAAGCCATTGATAAGGTTACTATTATTGATGGTTGTAATGGTGAAACAGGGGTAGGTTCATTTAGTGGTAATGTTCCTTCAGTACTTGCAAAGACTATTGAATCTGTTAAGGAAACAACAGGATTTGACCTTACAGAGGTTATGAAAGCTAATACATATGATGCTAAAACAACTAAGAATGTTAATTTTACAGGACTTCCTAATGAAGTTAATGTAGATGCTTCTAATGTTTCTGATATAGAAGATGTGTTTGAAAATACTGATTTTGATAAGGCTATGAAAAAGCTTTCTGATTAATATTAAATATATAATTTTGATTATAGGCACTAATTAATATTTTAGTTAGTGTCTATTTTTATATTTATATAAAAGATTGAAAATTTTTTTTACTTTAGAAAAATTAAAATATACTATTTTTTATCTTTTTTACACTATTATATAAAACAATAAAAATTGAGGATTTATATTATGAAAGATTGGATAAAAAATATTCATACCATTGATAAGACTTGTGTAAATTCTGAAGGGGAATATTATAAATATACAGAATTTAACAGAAAGCCAATATCTTTATATATCGTTGTAATAAGAGATTGTAATGCCAGATGTCCTTTTTGTGAATATAGAGGAAAACTAAAAAAAATCAATATCAATAAATTTGAAGAAATTTTTATTGAGTTAAGTAAATATTATGATATTACAACAGTTCATTTTACAGGTGGAGAACCTACCTTAGAATTAGATACAATTAATGTATTAAGCAAAGTCATAAATTTCTCCTTTAACTAAAACAAGCGTTAACACCAATGGAATATTCTTAAATGAATTGTCTAATATAGATACAATAGATAATATTGCTTTAAGCAGACACACTATTATAGATAAAGATAATTTTAATATTTTTAGAACCAATAATATCGCTACATATGAAAATATTTATAATAATAATTATAAGGAAAAAATTCATTTAAGCTGTAATCTTATAAAAGGATATATAGATAGTAGTGATAAAATATTAGAATATCTTGAAATGGCATCTAAATTAGATATTAATGATGTAGGTTTTGTTAGTCTTATGCATATAAATAATTATTGTGAAGAAAATTTTGTAGAATTTAGTAATATAATTCCAAAGGAAAAGGATTTTTTTAATAAAACAAGAGATTATAAATGTATTAATAATAAAAATATAATTACTTGCAAGTGTGAAAATTATCTTTATAGAGCTAAAAATATGAATTTTATATCAATGTATCATAGATATGCTATTAAGAATAATGAAAAAGCAGATTTTCTTGTTTATGAAAACAATCATTTAAAACAAGGCTTTAATGGAAATATATTAATATAAAATAAGGAGATAATAATGAATAATATAAGAGAATATTTTTATGAGGTATATAAGAGAGATTGGATTAATACACATATATCCAATGAAAGATATATAGGGACTATGAATGAATATTATAAGGAAAAGAAAGATAATATAAATTATCCTGATTTTCCTTCATTTAAAGACTATATAGAAGAAAATGGTTTTGATTTTGGAGAAATTTATTGTAGTTATGATGAATTTTTGGATTTTGAATATCAACAGAAAAATTATTGGAAAAGTTTAATTAATGATGAAGAGATTTATGGTGAATATTTAGAAGATTTAGAGATATTAAAAGAAGAAGAAAAAACGGATAATTTAGAAATATAGAAAGGAAAAGATATGGAAGAAAATGTAACAGAAGAAATGATAGACCTGTTAAAAAAAGTAGCTGATTTATGTTGCAAGGCAAGTGAAGAAGTTTATGATGATGATAAAGAAAATGGAACAGCAAATATATTAAATTTATGTGATAAGTTACAGGAAGCTATAGATGAATATGTTTTAGATTATGACTGTAAAAAAATATTAGAAAATGATGAATTAGAGTATTAAAAAAATATATTATCATAAGGAGAAAAAATATGGAACAGATTATTAAAGAATTAAAAGAAGCAGGATATGATTATGGAGTAGCTATTGCAACTAAAGCAGAAATTAAAGCTGGAGCTGCTTGTGGTCAATTAAGTTTAATAGTTGAAAAGAGTTCAGATAAAAATATGAATTTTTAATATAAGGAGTCTAATATGAAACATAATTTAAAAACAATTTCATTTATGATAGCATCATTTAAAGATATTGTAAATACATTTGGGATGAATGAAAAATCAATAGCTTTTTTCAAGAAAAATATAGAAGGATTATCTGCTATAAGTCAGGTTACTCCATCAGATATCAATTTAATATATGATGTGTTAAATTTTAATGATAAAAATATCAGTCCAGAAAAAAGAATTTCTTTTTTAAATGAATATGTAAAAGCAATAAACAAGGTTCATACCGTTAAGAATAAGGAAACAATTTTTTATATTATTAATGATTTAAAGGATGCTAATGTAATTTCAGAAAAAACTAAAAGAAATGTACTAGAAACTTTAGATATAGATGAAACTCTTTATAAACAAAATTCAATTAAAGAAAATAATAATTTTGGAAATTATTCATTTAATAAAACTGAAATTGAGAAATATAATGAAATAATTAAAGGCAATAAAAATCTACATATAAAAATCAAAAATGAAAATGCTGTATGTTCTTGTGACAGACCTTATTACATCTATAAGCTGAAAAATTTTTTAGATATATTTGCTAATAGATATGAAGGAAATAATGCATTAAAAGCCTTAAAAGATGGAGATTTTATTATAGGACAAGAAGAGAGTTCTCCATCAGGAGACCCTTGTAGAGGCTGTAGAGGGTTTATTACAACATTTAGAGAAGATACAAAGATTAAAGCCGAATTCTTAAAAATTAATTGGAATAAAATAATTACTGAATTACAAACACAATGATGATTTTGATTATGATTATTAATTAATAACATTAAAAAAAGATACTAAGTAAGATTATTTTAGTATCTTTTTTAAATGTCTAATGCACTATTATATTATAAAGATAAAAAGGAGCTATTAAAAAGATGAAAGAAGTAACAAGTAGAGAGTTTGCTAATGGAAAGGTATATATGTTAATGACTGATGATAACTACCCAATAGAAACAACAGATACTTTTTTACCTTTCTATACAAAGAATTGTATTAATGAACACACGAATGAACTTAAAGAAGATGTGTTAGGTTCAAGAGAAGAAAGATGGATGATTGGTGTTAGTTGTATGAGTGGTTGTCCTGTAAGATGCCAGTTTTGTAATACTGGAAAATTAAAAAGATATAGAAATCTATCTGCAAAAGAGATATATGAACAGGTTGTTTTTATATTAGACAAGCATCCAGAGATAAAAGAGATTGATAGTAAGGAATTTAAGATTAATTATACAAGAATGGGAGAACCTTTTCTTAATATTGAAGCTGTAAAAGAAGCTATCACTCTTATAGATAATGAGCCAAGATTAAAGAATGTCAAGATACATCATTATATAAGCACAATAGGACTTAAAGGTAGTGATTTTAGTTTTATAAAGGATAATATTACTTTACAGATTAGTTTACATAGTCTTAATGAAGATAGAAGACACAATCTTATTCCTATCAAGGGTCTTATGAGTATAGAAGAATTAGGACAGATAAGAACTAATAGTAATTTAAAAACAACTATTAATATGACGCTTGTAAACACAAAAGACTTTGATATTAATATTATGAAAAAGTATTTTGACCCTAAGTATTTTTTTATTAAACTTAGTCCTATTAATGAGAATGAGGTTAGTAAGGAACATAATATGGGTAAAGGTATTATTCATAGAGAAAATTTAATATAACATTTTTTTATTATATCTTCTTAAGTTCTTATTTTTAGGATTTAAGAAGATATTTTTTTATATTCTTTTATTGTATTCTATCCCATAAATAGGGTATAATTAATTATAAAAGATTGAATATGAATAAATATATATTAATGCATAAAAATATTGAAGTAGCTTTAATGGATTTAGATGAAAATGATAGAAATGCAAAACCAATAAAATAGAAAAATATTATTAATTTAGATTAAAAGTAAAAGAACTCTTGAAAAAAAGGGTTCTTTTTTTTACTTTTACCACACTATTATAGTATAGATAAAACTTAATGAAAAAGTAGAAATATGTGTTTCACTAGAAAGGAGACATAACAATGTATAGAGTCGAATGGTTAGATATGGATGGAGAAATTAAGATAGTTAGAGGGTTTAAAACAAGTGGAAAAGCACACGAATGGATTAGAACACACTGTTTTGATTTAGATTTTGAACATCCTATGGTGCTTTATGACGAAAAATAATGAAATGTCTTTCATTGGAAAGGAATGATAAAAATGGATATTAGAATTTATGATATTGAAAATCTTCCATTAGGTACAAGGGTGACTTTAGTTACTTGTGATGGATTAAAATATCCAGCAGTTGTATTTGGAAATAGATTTGGATTTGGAAATGGAAGTTATATGGAAATGGAAATTTGCAAAGAAAAAAATATGGCTGTATTTCTGGCTTAGAAATACGTGTTTCATTTGGAGAGTGAGGTAATATATGTATACAAGCGAATTATCATTAGATGAAAGAGTTGTTATAACGATAGATTTGTTAAAAGATACCATAAAATGTCAAGAGTCAAAAATGAAAATTGCCGATAAAAGAGGAAACGATGCAGACTATATAAAAGCATATGAATTATCTTCATTCTGCGAACAGATTAAAGATATATTAGATGGCAATTATGATATGACTGAATGAAACTAAGAATTCAAGAAAAGGAGCGAAAGCGAAATGATGGAAAATATTTATTTTACAACAATAAATGGCACACTTGTTAATAATTATGATATTGCAAAAGCTGCCATCATTAATGGAGATTTTATTAATGAAAATAATTTTGATGAGGTACGGAGATATGCAAGTACCTGTAGGGGAATTATAAAGGAAATTAGACCGTCCATTAAGAAGTGTTTGCAGAATGGTGAGAAGGTTACGGCAATTAAGTTGTATTACATTAGACATCCTGGTATTGGATTGAAAGAAGTCAAAGAAGCAGTTGATATTATGGAAGCGAAAATGAAAAGTAAAAATACAATCTAGTCACTAGACAAAGGCAGTTAGGAGAATACTTATAAATAAGATTAAATATGACGCAGCTATAAATACATTATTTAATAAAGTTAAAAAAGCTAGTATAAATGAAGACCCTGAAACTTATATTCCACTTATGGATTTATTACGCTCAGAGTTAAAAGATTATTCTAAAGAAGATTTTTATGATTCATTATGTTATTTAGCAGATAAAACAAGTAAGACAAAAGATGATTTAGAAAGGGAATAATGCGAATGAATACAAATTTGATTTTACATACTTTGTTAGTGATTATTTGTATAAATAATATCCGTACTAAAAAGAATAAATCATCTAAGATTTTATGGACTTTATCAGGATTATGTTTTTCAATTTGCCTTATGTTAGACATCATACAGATGATTTAGTATTTTTATATCTATTTTTTGATAAGGATATTTAACAGAGTTTGAGTAAATATAATGAATAAGGAAAATAATATGGAAAAATATATGACAGATGAAGAATGTGATAGTTGTATGTTTTGCGATGTTTATTATGATAATAATAGATAGTTGATTAGGGAGAAAAAGTATGAAAAACTATGATATTTATTCAAAAATTTTTTATGGGAAAGTAGGTTCAGGAAAGACAACAAGGATTATTAACGATTTAAGAAAATTAATAACAAAATATCCCGATATTAAAATCTTTATCATGGAAGATTTTCCTGAAATAAAAGATGGTATAAAGGATTTTGTATCTATAGAGAATATTTCTACTGCTTTAAATGATGATATTGATTTAATTGTAGTAGGAGATTATGTAACAAAGAATATACCTATATCTTTATTAACGCCTTATATTTATTATAAACCTATATATTTTGAACTAAGAACCGAAAAAGAATTAGAAGTTATAAAATCAGAAAGATAAAAGTATAAAAGAAGTCAAGGAATTAATTAAAAAATATGATAACACTCATACACTATTATAATATTATTATAGTGAAATAATAAGGCTATTTTATAGAAAGGGGAAAAGATGTTTAATTTTGTTTATGTAATTGACTCTTGTACAAGTGAAATGATAGAAGTTTTAAAAATGATAGTAATGATAGGAGAATGTATACTTATAATCGGAGCTGGTGCAATCTCTTTATCAAGTTTTTACTGGGCTTTCGATAAAATAAAAGGTAAAACTGTACTTATCGCAATATCCATTATGTTTACAGGTTTTATTGTAGCAGCAATAGGTATTGGAAATCTTAACCGGAATATAAAAACTGTAATTAAAAACGATTATCCTGATGCAGTAATAATAAATATGACAGCTAAAGATAAGACTTTATACGGTACTTTTCAAGCAAATAAAGCGGAGTATTGTTATAAGATTGAAAATAATCAGCTACAAATATGGGAAAAAGACTAAAAAAACTGAGAGATAAATTATGACTCTGAAAGGAATGTAAAATATGTCAATTAGTAAAACGGGTTGTACTTATTCAATAACAAAAGAAGATTTGGAATGTGAATATAAAAAATGATTTTCAGATGATGCAAAAGCAGTATGCGGTCTTATATTGGAGATTTTACAAGACCAACGCTTTGAAATTCTTAATAGCCCTAATGATGAGATTGCTTTACAAACAATTAATATAAGCATTAAGTCTGTTTAAGATAGGCTTGATAAATACAATAACAATAAATAAAGAGGTAATTAATATGGATAGATTGACAAAAGTAATGCAGTGTAATGATGGTAATAAGTTGTATGATTTTTCAAATGAAGTTGAAAAAAATATTAAAGACTTTTCATCAAGGCTTGAATTAATGTTTGAAAAGCTTGCTATGTACGAAGATTTAGAAGAACATGGCAAATTGCTTCAACTCCCTTGTAATATAGACGATAATCTGTATTATTTTGATGAAAATAATCCTGATGGAAATGAGATTTTAAAATGTACTGTAATAGAGTTTAAACATAATAGAAGAGGTATTGAGTACATAATTGGAGATTATTTTTCTAAAACAGAAGGTATAACCTATAAAATAGGTATTAAGCCATCTGAAATAGGAGTTAATGCTTTCTACAATGAAGCTGAAGCTTATGCAAAATTAGATTTGGAAGTAACAATAGGACAGACCTTATATGTTATTCCTGTAGACGGTCAGGATATAAGAAAGGCTGAAGTAGTATCAATAAATCCACACTATTATAATGATGCAGGATTTAAACTATCTGAGATGAGCAGTAAGGACTATAAGTATTATCTTGATGTTAAAGTAAGATACCTTGATGATATTCATACAGACTTACCTGTAACAGTAACATTCAGACTTAAAGACTTTAAAGATGAAGTTATTTTTACATCTGAAGAAGAAGCCAAAGAAAAACTTGCAAAATTAAAAGGTGAAATCAAGGAATTATGATAGTTCAATAGAAACTGATGAAATAGATTTAGATTAAATACAAATAGGGCTTATTTTTTTATAAATAGGCTCTTTTTTTATATTTAATTTATTTTAAGGAAATTTTAAAATAATGATTAAAAATAAGAATTCTATATATCCATTATTATTATATATTTCAATTGTATAAAAAAGGGAGTGAACTTTAATTATGTTTAAAAAAAATGAAAATTTAAGAGAAAATAATAATAATATGACACAAGAAATGATAGATATATTAAAAAATATATCAGATTTATGTTATAAGGCAAGTAATGAAGTCTATGAGGATGATGATAAAGAAAAAGGAACTGCAAAGATATTAATTTTATGTGATAATCTAAATGAAGTTATTGATGATTATATAGATAATTATGAAGATATAGAATTAGATTAAGTAGTAGGTGATATAGATATATGTTTGATAGATATAAAAGAAAAAAATATCCTGCTGGATATGTTGATTTATGTAAGTTTGTAAGATTTTATGATGACTGTAGTTATAATGAAAACGGCATAACAAATAAAGATAAATATCATTATGAATATCGTAGTTTTTATTTACAAGGCGTTTCAAATGAAGATTGGACTGTTATTAGTCTTAGTCAAGAAAGAGCAATGGATAAAATTTTAAAATTTATGTCTGAACATCCAGAAGCAAGAAAAACAGGTTACATAATAGACGAAGAAAGTAAAGAAAAAGATATTCGTTTAACGAAGGCACTTCATAAACTTAATATAAATTATAAAGAAGCTTATGAATACAATAAATATTTGGATAATCAAATAATAGCTGCACTAGATATGGCACTAGAACGACAATATTCTTCTGATAATGAGAATAATATGAAAGATAATGATGAATATGATTATGATAGATAAATTTAGATAATAATATTTAAAGCAAATAACAATAAAATAAAAACTTATAAAAGACATCTATAAAAAATATAGATGTTTTTTTGTATTTTTTTTAACTTTTTCCCATTATTATTATAAGAATTTTTACAGAAAAAGAGAATATTTGTATTTTTGTTTTAATATGGTATAATGGAGGAAAGTTTATGTTTAGTAAAAGAGAGACAGAACTTAATAAAAGGTATATATATACAGAAAGAGGATATATGCACTTAAATGATGTACTTAGTAAAATAAATCAAAAAGGTCAGATATTTTCATTAAATCCTAATTTTACAACAATAAGATATATAGATAAAAACGAATATGATAATGATGTATATGAATATGTTGAACCAACATTTTTTGAGGAAAATGAAGATAATAGTAATGAAGACAATCCTAAATTTATAATTATTTCAGCTCCAGGAGCAACAGGTAAAACTGCATTAGCAAAACATATATGTCGTAAATATAATGGAATATATTGGGATTTGCCAGATACAAAAGTAGCTGAATATAGTTTTCAGGGAACAATTATGGAAGCAGTTGGCAATGATAAAATTAGTTCCTTTATTCAAAGCTTAATAGATGGTTCTAGTTTTCTGGTTATAGATGTATTTGATGAAGCCGAAACAGGTTCAGGAAGAACAGGTATTGAATTTTTTTTAAGAGATTTTAATAATATTACTATAAATAATAAAGAAACTTGTGCTGTATTATTAGCAAGAACCGAAAGTGCATTATTTATAAAGAAATATTTTCAGGATAATAATATCTCTTATAATCATTATGAGGTAAGTTATTTTGAAGAAGATAATGCAAAAACATATATAAAAAATGGATTAAAAAAGAGAAATATTCCAATTACTAATATTGTAAATGAATGTATAGAAGCTCAGTTTGAAGAAATTAAACGAATATTAATGAATAAAAATACTAATTCATTTTTAGGGTATGCTCCAGTATTAAATGCTTTGTCAGCTTCATATGATGAAGAAAGAAATACTTTAAATTTACTTAAAAATACATATAATTCAGAAAGTAACTGTCATTTATTAAAAGCTATTATGGACTCTTTATTAACAAGAGAACGTGACAAATTTATAAAATCTTTAAAAATAAAGCTATCTAATGAAATAAATAATTTTTCTGATGAAGTTTATGGCCCTAAAGAACAGATTTTAAGAATTTTTGGACAGGTTTTGTATAATGATAGTAATTTCTTCATAGAGTCTCATAAGGAAATACCTGCTCAATATTATGAAGAATATTTAGAAGCTGTTAATGCACAATTACCTCAACACCCATTCATAAAATCAAAAGACAAAAATGGTCAGATTAATTATGAATTTACAGGAATTGTTTTTAGTGATTACATAATATCTTATATGTTGTCATTAGATGATTATAAAGATTTTGCAGAAGAATATGTTTCAGAAAGAAAATATAATCCTTCTCCATTATTGATAGAGTTTTATACTATTTTTTCTAAAAATACAATATCAGGTAAAAATATAGCTCTTATGTATAATTCATTAAAAGCACATACACAGACAGGAGATAAAACATATATTTATATAAATGGTGATAAAAATGATTGTTCTGTTGAATTTTTGCTTGAAAGAAAAAATGTAAAATACCTTTCTATTGAATTTAATATATATGATATTCAAAAAGGAATTTATATAAATCAGTTATCAAATTGTTATATTGATATTGGGTCTGATGTTTATGTAGGAGCTGTTAATAGTGAGTCACGTATTTGCAATTCAATAATTAATTGTAATAGAATAATATGGGGTAGTGAGTATGTCTCAATTGAAGCTTACTCTCCAGGAGAGACTTCTTTAATCTGTGAAGAAATGGGCTATATAACCCAGACTATTCCTAAATTTGAAATAAAAACAGATTATGATAAGAATTTTAAAGTGTATTGTCCATCATTAAAAGGATATTATAGATTATTACCTTATCTTAATGAAGAAAACAATAATGATAATACTGATGATTTTATTGTTTTTGCAAATGTACTTAGAAGAATTTTTAGTTGCTTGCGTTCTCATAGTAAAGATGCTCCTGCAAGAAAAATGGATTTCATTGATAATCGTATTATTAATAATAATGAAGCAAAATTAAACATTTTAAAATTCCTTATAAATATAGGTTTATTATATACAGATGAACAGGATTGGCTTTATAAACTAAAAACAGATGAATTATCAACATATTCTATAAAATGGAATAATGTTCGTGATGGAGATTTTGCTTCTTTGGAGACATTATATAATAAGTATACTACTGATAAATAATGATAATATAAATAATACAATTGTGAGCTTATTTTTATAAAAAAATAGGCTCTTTTTTTTATATTTGCAACAATATTATTATATAAATTAATTATTTAAATATGTCTAATGGAAAGGAAGATATAATATGTTTAATAGTGTTCCTTTAACATTATTTACAAATACATATAATAGAAAATCAAATAATAAGAGCTTTTTTAATAATGAAAAAAAGATTAACAAAAATATCAAAAATTTTATATTAGAAGGAGATATTTATATGGATATAAAGACAGATGAAACAGTATTAATGTTTATTGCTGACAATAAATATAGTACTTGGATTTTACGAAAGAATGAAGAAACAATAAGTACTGGAGATATATCTGAATGCTTACAGACAATTTTTTCAAATTATGATGTAAAGGGAATTGATTTAGTCCCAACACAATTTAGTGAAAGTTGTGTATTGCAGTATTTAATTATGGCTAAAATCTAAATGGAGAATACTATGCATACTAACATATAAGCTTTTTATGTTTAAGTATGCCATATATAAACAGATAAAATAATTTTATTAGAGAGATGAAAAATAATGAATATCGAATATAATATTACTCTAAAATACACAAAAAACAATATTATAGATTTTTTGTGTAGAGAGGATGATAAAAAATGGTTTTTACATAAGAATGATTTAAAAAATTATATAGAAAAATATATTTCAAAAATTCCTGAACCAATATTAAAAGCTTTTGATAAAGAAGGATGGAAAATAATTTTAACAAATGAAAACTTAGAAGATAAGTTTGGTTATGATTTTGAAATATATGGAGTTACAGATAAAAATTACAAAACAATATATACTTATGCATATCCTGTAGCAATAACTTACGGTTTGGGTCACGAAATAGGCCATTTTGTTGATATATTTTTAGGAAATATTTCAAGAACTAACCAATGGAAGAATATATGTAAACAACATAAAGAATTATCAGATATGCCAATATATTATTTTACATTAAATAAATGCGAATTTTATGATGAAGAATATTTTGCAGATAGCTTTTTATTATTTCTTAATGACAAGACATTGCTTAAAAGATGTAATGAAAGTGCATATAATTTATTTGATAGGTTATTTAATAATATAGATATAATTATAGATATAATATCAAAAGGTTAATAAAAAAAGGAGAAAATATGAACTATAATATTATTATTACTTTAATGTTAATTATTCCTATACTAATGTTTTGTATTTATTATTGTTTTGCAGGAATAAAAGAAGAAAATATATGGGATAATCCATCAATAGATAGAGGATGTATATGTGCAATTATTGGTTTTATTAACTTTGTATGTTTTGTAGCATTTGAGATTAATAATAGTATTTTTACAACCATACTGATTATTATTGAAGTTCCTATTTTAATATGGACTGTATTTACAAAATGTTTTAATAAATTTGAAAATAAAAAAAGGTTATATAACGAATTGTTATATATATATAATCAGGAAGATTTAACTGATTTTAAAAAGCATATGACACGAAAAGAACAAATAGAGTTTCTTAAAAGTATTAAGATTGAATGTTTGGATAGAGCCAGAGAAGAAAATATAAATAGTGATGGAGAAAAAGTTGTTACAACTAAGGATATTTACCAATATATCCCATTAATCGAAAATGAAGAAGATTTAGAATATTGGGAAGATATTTTAAGAAAGGAATAACTTATGACTTTTAAAGAAGCAAGAAAACAAGCAAGAGAAATAGCTATCAAAATAGACCATTGGTGTTATATGTATAAAGATAGTGGAAAAAATAATTATTACGTTTCAAAGAATGTAGATTATAGTGCTGACCCCAAAACAAGTTATTATGTACATAAAAGCGGAAAAATTATAAATATGTATCTTTATGAAAAAATAAATAAAAACCTTAAAAAAAGAGGTATATACACTTATCCATTCTCTCCTGTAATTATGTATCAAGTAAAAAGCTTTAGAAAAGAAGTTTTAGGTAAGTGAAGGAGCGTTTTATGATAAAAGACAAAATAGAAGAAATTATAAAAAAATATTATCATTTATCAGATGATTATTATAGTGAATATAGATATGATAAGAATAATATAGAATATAATATTAAAGATGAATTAGAACAGTTTTGTATTAAAAATAGACTTCTATATAAAGTTAAAAAATGTGTTGACCCAGATAAAGAAGCATATAGTAGTGATTTACTTATATTAACATTTATAGATAAAAATAATAAACTTCAATTATATACTATTTATATAACTTAGAAAATTTTTTAGAGAGAAGTATACGTGTTTATCCATTCTCACTTATTATTATGAATTATTTAGAAGATAGAGGTAACATTTATGAATAAAAAGAGAAATATTAAATATTATATTGTGGTGTTAGTTATAGGAATACTAATTGCGTCTACATACTGGCTTCCTATTTTTGCTGTTGCTATAAATAGAAGTTTATCTATGAATGATAGTTTTTTATTATTACAAACCCAATTCCCAGAAGTTATAAATACATTAAGATGTTATTCAATTATCGGAAGTGTAGCTATTGGATATTCAATAGGAGCAATATTTTTTGGAGAGAGGTGTAGAGGATTTGAATAAAAATGACATTAAATTAGGTGATAAGGTATGGTTTTGTGAAAATATATGGTCCGCAAGGATTGTGTATGGAATAATTGAAGATATAAAAGATGAATATATTTTAGTACACGGAAAATCATACGATAATAATAGCTTTACAGGCAAATTACACAAAATGTTTAATGATGTTTTTAAAACTAAAGAGCAATGCCTACAAGCTATAAAAACAAAAAATGACTTGATTATTGCTGCATACAAAGAGGAAATTACTGATATTAAGAGTCTTATAAATTTTCCTCTTGAACACAATGTAGGACAATGTGAGGAATATACCGATTATGAAGCTATTAGAGCTTATAAGGAAAGAGCTGCTGAATTAGGTTTTAATATTGATTTGGAAAATAGTATAGAAAGAGATTAAAATTTTTTAATTTTTATTATTTTAGAGAGAAAGGCTATTTATTTTATGGAAAAAGGTAATAGAAATTTATTAATTATTTTAATAATTGTAATTATAAGTAGCATAATAGGGTTTACTTATTTTGTTTATAGTTCTAAAAAAATAAGTAAAGAAAATGCTATAAAATATGAAGAAGAAAAAGATAAGCCTGAATTTAATGCTCTTACTAAAAAGAATATTTCTATTTATAAATTATCAGATACAGAAAATACAGAATATTTTGTAAAATTTTATGATACATATTCAGGTTCTAGTAATTATTATCCAATAGGTACAAATTTATCTGGAAATATTATTTTATCAAGAAATTTAAAAGATAACGCTCAATTAATGATTATTAATGATAAAGTACTTATGCTTGAAAATTAATTTACCGCAATCTCCGAAGCTTTAGCTTCGGGGTTAAGGTAACAAGATATTAGCCGACCTAAGTCAGCGGAAAGGAGAAATTGATATGATTAAAACCAATAGAGCTATTGTTTATAGATTGTATCCAAATAAAAAGCAAGCAGAATTTTTTCAAAAAACTTTTGGATGTGTAAGATTTGTATATAATCAGATGCTTTCCGTTCAAGAAGAACGATATAAAAATAATGAAAGTCATCTTAGTAAATTTGATATGAATTTTTATTGTAATCATAATCTTAAAACTGAATATACTTGGCTCAAAGAAGTAGATAAATTTGCTTTAACAAATGCAATATATCACTTAGAAGATGGCTACCAAAGAATGTTTAAACATCTTGGAAAGCATCCAAAGTATAAGAATAAGCATAAAACAAAGAAATCATATACTACAAATTTTACAAATAACAATATCGAAGTTGGAGAGAATTATATTAAGCTTCCAAAAGTCGGTAAAGTTAAAGCTAAAATCAGTCTTGATACAAGATATTTACAAATCAAGTCAGCTACAATTACTCAAAACAGGGATGAAACCTATCAGGTATCTATTCTTTTTGAGATTATAGAAGAAGAACCAGTACAAGTCATTCCTACTAAAAATAATACAACTGGTTTAGATTATAAATCAGATGGGTTGTATGTAAGTGATACAGGAGTAGTTGCCAATATGCCACATTATTACAAGCAGTCTGCGAATAGCCTTGCTAAACAGCAAAGAAAACTTCGTAATAAAGTAATTGGCAGTAAAAATTATTATAAACAGCAGAAAAAGGTCGCTAAAATTCATAAACACATAGTAAATCAGAGAAAAGATTATTTACATAAACAATCTACTGCGATAGCCAAACAGTATGCTTATGTATGTGTAGAGAGTCTTAATATGAGAGCTATATCAAATAAGGGTTTTGGTAATGGTAAAGCTACATTGGATAATGGTTATGGAATGTTTTTAGATATGTTAGCTTATAAATTACAGGAACGAGGTGGAAAGCCTGTTAAAGTAGATAAATGGTTTCCATCAAGTCAGATATGTAATTGCTGTAGATTCCAAAATCCAATATTGAAAGACCTAACTATTAGGCATTGGAATTGTCCTAATTGTGGAACAACTAATATAGATAGGGATATAAATGCAGCTAAAAATATAAAACAAGAAGGATTAAGATTGTTAGGTATAGCTTAGTAATCTAAAACATGGTAGGTATGGACGATACCGAACCTAAAAGTCTGTAGACATTGTGGGAAAACTACCAAAAGGTGTGATAATAACTGTAATGGATGAAGCAGGAATCCCTTGAGCTTTAGCTTTGGGGAGCGTCAAAGTAGAAGGATATGTGGCAGTACAGGTGATGGTCATAACTGTAGTGTTGGTTTATGGAATATAGCTGAAATAGTAAATGAAAGAGAGAAAGCAAGTATTACTAATGAATTGTTAAAAGATAATAATAATTATTATAAAATAAATACATCTGATTTAGTAAAAGATGAAACATTATTAAAATAATTATAATACATTTTTAGAAAGGGATTATTATTAAAAATAATCTCTTTTTTTATACCTTAATACACTATTATTAAAAGATGAAAAACTTATTTAAGGAGAAGTTAAGATATGAATTTATTAGAGTGTTATGTTGAAAAGATATATTCAAAAACAGATATTACAGAAGAATATCGTAAAAAGGTAAATAACGCTATTACAGAAAAATATTATCTTGTTGATATGACTTATAATAGTTATGGTTCAGTTACCAGAACAAAAAAGATGATGAGTGAAAGTGAGTATAATAAGATGATAGAAAAAGGATATTTTATAGGATAAGGAGAAAAATATGGAATTTAATAACGAAATAGTAGAATTTATTAACAGATATAGCAATATAAAAGTAGAGTACAATAATACAGAAAATGTAATTAAAAATATAGATATGTTGCATAAAGATATTTTAAAAAATTTAGATTTACAGAAAGAGATTTCAAGAGAAGAAAGAAATATTATTTGCGATGAAATAATTCTTGCTACAGGAGCTTTGGAAAGAATTAAGAATATATTAATGGAGAAGATGAATGAGATGCAATATGATTATAATAAAGAGGACATGGATAGAGAATGAAAACTAAGAAAACACTTAAGCTGGAAAAACAAATATATAATACTACTAAAAAAATGGGAGTTTTTGGATGCTTTGAGGTCACAATAGGGTTCTTTGGCAGGGAAAGAGTAGATTATATGACTTATGATACAAAAGGTATATTTAGATGCTATGAAATAAAGGTAAGTAAGTCTGATTTTCATAGTAATGCTAAATTAAGCTTTGTAGGCCATTATAATTATTATGTTCTTACAAGAAAATTATATGAAGAGGTTAAAGATGAAATACCTGACTGGGTTGGAATTTATGTAGGTGAAAACCTTGTAAAATCCCCTAAAAAGCAAGATATAGACGATAAGATATATAAATATAGAAGGACAATAAATGGTCGCTCTAGTGAGCTTACAATACCTTATACAGATATGTTGAAAGAGAGTTTAATAAGGTCACTATACAGAGAAGCTAATAAATGGTATACTTCTAATTATTAATTAAAAGGTGGTACTTAAATTATGATGATAGCTTTAACATATAGATGTAATATGGGATGCACTCATTGTATTTCAGATTGCAAACCAGATGGAATAGATATGAGTAAAGACACTCTTATTGATAGTCTTGATTTTATAAATAAATATAAAATAAAAGCAATATTGTTTTCTGGCGGTGAACCATTTGAGCATCCAGATATTATATCTTTACTTGATGTTATAGAAGAAAAATTAGATAAGAATACCCCTATTACCTTTGCTACAAATGGAAGAGTTTTAGCAGATAATATTGAAATTTATGAAAAAGTATCTGAATTAGTTAAGAAGAATAAGAAAAGAATAATCATACAAGTGACAGATGATGATAGATTTTACCCTACTAAGCTTAATGAAAAGCAAAGATATAGATTGGAAAAAATAGGGGCTATTAATGAGAATGATATAATTGAATTAAAAACATATGGAAGATTAATAGTAAAACTAATAAGAAAGAATTTTCCGAATAGTAATGTTCATAGCAGACTTTATTATAGATAAAAAATGTTTTTATATAAAATAGTAGAAGATGATAAATATGAAATGTAAATGTGTAAAAAACTCACATAATAATAGTAATTTTAATTTAGAGCATATTTATAAAGTTGAAGAAAATATTGGCATATAGCCTCCAATATTATGCAGATTTAGATATTGGGATAATCCCAGCACATTATTTAAAAGAATGATTTTTGAATTTGCTATGTGTAAATTTGAAGTAATATAATAATATTTATGATATTTTATGAATATTATACATTAAATAAAGTAAGGAATGATTTATATATAGAGTAATTTACAAATTTTACAGTGGTGGTTATAAAATAAGTGATAAAATGAGCTTAGAAGATGCCAGAATTTTTAAACTAAAATGTTTAGAAATGTATTATAAAGAAGATGAAGTTTATATTATACAAATAATAGAATAAAAATATATTAAAAATCCAGTTTTATACGAAAAGGAGAACTAAAAATAAAATGAATAAACCTCCAATATATGAATGTTCAAATTGTTATAATGAATTTTCAGAACAATTATATCCTGTAAATATATCGAATGTCAGATGGGTGAATCTGATATGCGACAAATACCCAAACGGTTGTATTCAGATAAGCTGTTATGATGCTCAAGAAAATGCTTATTATGCAACGAAACTTTTAAAATGTTATGTGAGTAAGAAAGGCAGATATGCAATTTGGGGTAAACATAGATTTTATGAAGGATATAGCGGTGGTCTTATATTGAGAGGTGTTCCGTATAAGTCTATTGAAACTATAAGAGATGCGGCTAAACCGTATGGAACGATAGTAGAATGAAAGAATGATTTACTTGGAAGATTGGAAGAGGTGATATAAAATGACTAATGGCATTAAAGAGAAAGACATTCGTGATATGCAAAAATGTTTTGACAAAATGGAAACGATTTTAAAAAGAATTCAGGTATATAATTCTGAGGCACGAATTATTTGTATTGAAAGTGATACAATAGCTCTAGTTAATTTCAATGGTGAGTTTATTGATTCAGCTCCACAAATAAAAGATGAACATATTGTTGCAAGTCAAAACATACCAGCAATGGATAACTATTGTTAAAAGAAATGACGATTTCAAGAGGTTATGGATATGAAAAAAGAAGAGAAAATACGAGTTATAAAATGGTACATTAGCCACTACCTAAATACAAAAACCGATTATAGTGAAGTTGTCAATTTGAAAAACCTTGAAGAAATAGTAAGAACAGCAACAAACTGTTTTGCTAAAAGTAATAGATGCAATCAATGTACCTCAGATGGAAAGTCTTATTGTAAAAGATGTGCTAATTGTATTGAATGGCATTGGGATAACGATATTGTAGAAACAGCAGATAATTATCGTTTTCGATATACATATTGGAAAACATTTTCTGATATGGAAACCAAATGAAAAATTGTTTTCAAAGAGAATGAATAAAATAAGAATAGAAGTAAAAATGCATTGTTAAAATAACCTTTATCTTATGTTTTTTAAAATAAAAGGATGATATATGAAAATTATAGAGACAGATTGGAAAGATTTTTTAGATAATGATACTAAAGCCCTTTATTTAGAAAAAGAAGGGCAATATACAATCTCTGAATTCATAGAGCTTTTACAGGCGGCTAAAGAAAAATTTGGTGATAAAGAAATTTTAATCCACGATATGAATGATGGATGTTTATACGGATTTTCTCATATATATTTTAATAAAGGAAATAATGAAGAAGATAGTGCTATATGTATATATGCATAAATTAAAAATGAGAAAAAAATGGATTTATAGATATATTATAAAATAGATAATGATTTATATTTTGATAAATATGAAGTGACTTGTTCTTGTTCTGATAATTTGTATTACGCATCTAATATAAATGATAATCAGTATCGTATAAAAACATAATAATATTGATTTAGACTAATAGTTTGGTTAAGATTGGAGTATTATATGGATAAGTTAGATAAAAAAACATACATAAATATTGTTAGAAAAATTATGAAAAGACCTTTAGATATTTTCCCTGGAGAATGGATAATAAGTGTTTTATAATAAGCTGATGATAAGATTTATAATAAAAAGTGATAAAGAGAGATTTAATACAGGTTTCTCTTTATTTTTTTTTTACTTTTTCACACTATTATATATAGATTAAGAAAATTAAGATTTATGGAGAGATAAAAATAAGCCAGCAATTCAGATGATAATAATAATAAATTAAATGAAGTAGAAATGGATGATGATGATTTGTCATTATAGGAGAACGAGCTTAAAAAAATTAATAATAAAGAAGGGATAAAAATTGAAAAATATATAATTATGTAAAGGTTGTACTTTTAAATTATAGGAGATAATGATATGGCTAACACAGAACTACTAGAAGAAATCGGAAGCATTATTGATGTTCTCAAATCAAAGAACAAAGCTAAACAAGTTGCCTGCAAAGACTTATCAACAGACAAATGCAAAATGCTGTATTTGATACTATGTGATAACCCGAATTCATACTCATTTGGTAAAATGTATGGTTATTTTGAATACGAAAATCAAATATATAAGTTCACTTGGCATATCCACGAACCTAATCAAAAAATTGCATCGTTATCTAATAGAATGACATCATTTGAACGAATGTCAATGTCTGATGATTACGGTATCCGTCATATTGCTAAAGAACAATCAGAAACAGGACATAAAGCCTTCTGGCTTTACACACCTGACTCAATGCTTGATGGATTCGATTATGATTTAAGACAGCTTATGCACAATTTAAAAACATATGCTGTAAAAGAACAATTATGTAAACATATCCGCAAATCAGATGCAAAACATATAAAATTTATGAGTACACATTAGAAAGGAAATCACGATAACTTTAACAGGTTATATCATTATGTAAAAAAGACGATAATTTTATTCAGAAAATACACGAATATAAAGAAGAAGGAAAAGTGAAGGAATAATGACAGATAATGAATTAATACAGTTTTATAGTAAGTTTGAGGCAAAAGAAAGATTAATAGAAGAACTTAAAGAATTTTTAGATAGCAGACAAGTATTTTTAAATGATGAAAATAATGTATTAATGAAGATAAGCAATTTATAAGTAATAATAAAATATATAACTATACGGTTAAAGACAGAAAAATAGTAGTGTATTAAATAATGAGAATATTAAAATTATTGAATAATTTGTATAAAGAGAAAGAAACTATGATTTTTGCAACAGGAGAAAATAATACTCTTATAGATATTATAACCATAGATTAATAGAAAGGTAAAACTATTATGACCAGGAATAAAAAGATAGAAATTTGTAAGATTAATTATAATGCTATAAAAAAATCATATAAACGTGAACAAATAATGAAAATTATATTTATAATTTTATGTTTGATATTATTTTCTTTATTTTTATGCTTGATATATAAAGAAAACGAAAAAGTTCCTTTTTAAAGCAGGACTAATATTAGCTATATTCTTTATTTTCCTTTTAGCAATAATAATAACAAGTATTATAGTAGATAAAAAAGTATTAGGAATCGTTAAAGATAGTATTAATAATAACGATTATTACATAATTTTAAAAGATGATAATAAGTATTATACATCTATAGACAATGGATTAATTTTATTTACATATGATGAAATATTTCACAATAATGTAAAAATATGAGATAGATGAAATAGATACAAGGCTTTATATTAAAGAGTTAATAGATAAGGATATACCTTTAGATATACAATTATGTCCAGATAATTTTAATCAATGTATTGAAATTAAACATTTTGCTATTGACTATTATGGTGAATTAAAGTTAAGAATAGATACTTTATATGATTATGGTACTGAGTTATCAATTATAATGAAACCTATTGATAAAGATAATAAGAAAATAGAAATAGATAATGACTTAAACATTTATGTTTATTTAAAAATATGATAGGATTAAGATAATATGAATATAAAAGTGAGGAAGAAGACATATGACAGATATATTAAAATTAAGATGTTATATGGATGAAACATCTACTCCTTATAATGAAAATGAAATTCAAACATTAAATATTAAAGAAGATGATTAATTTAAAAATTTTATCAATATAATTTTAAAGCTGGTGTAAAAGATATATACATCAGCTTTTATTTTATTTTTATACACTATTATTATAAAGATATAAATTTGAAAAATGAAAGGAAAAATAATGTTTGGTAATATTTTATATGTTCTATTAATATTATCTTTGATATCTTTTGTTATAAAAGGTATTAGAGATAAAGATATTATTATTTGTTTGTTTAATGTGATGGTCGCTTTTATGATAAGTGTTATATACTTTTGTATATTTTAATAATAGGGGTAAGAATAATAAATGCAAAAATTTGTAAAAATTAATAACGAAGTGGACACGCCTGTAAGAATAAGGATTGCCTGAGTTGCCAGGTGGAAACTTAAATATCAAACTTCTTAAATAGGGGCACAGCCCCTTAGAAGCCCATTACCTTTAGGTGATGGGGAGTTCACATGTAATCTATTTTGTTGCAGAAGACTGTTTAAGCCAGAAAACTTTTGTAAAAAATATGGCTGGAATAAAACTTGTAGAACTTGCCAGCAAAAAGGAAGTTATAAATTATTTGAATAATAGTATAAATGATAATAGGTGTTCTTAAGAATAAGGACATCTTTTTTTTATGACCTTATTTTTATAAAGTGTTTTATAAAAAAATATTCATCAAAATATAAAAAATTATAGTATAAAGATACTAACTTTTTGTTATTAGGATAAAAAATAATATGTATTTTTCTTAAAAAGACTATATGTAAATTTAAAATTTATTACACAAAAGGTTATTTTTAATATAATCACAAAAATCATTAAATGCTCAAACTAAAATCTAAAAAATCTTAAATAAATATATATATATATCCTAAAATCTATGATGTTGAGTATTTAAGAATAATAAAATTCCAACAATATAATATCTATTTGTGTAATAAATTTAATAATATATACTCTTTATTTTTATTTCTAAAAAAATTTCTAAAATTCTAAAAAAGTCTAATAAATACTCTAAAAAGATTTCACTTTACAACATTATTTTTATAAAAGAAAAAATAACAGAAGTAAAAAAATAAGAAAGGAAAGATTTATTATGATTGATTTAAATAATATGCCAATAGATGAACTTAAAAAATATTTATCAGAAAATAATTTATCTATCGTATGTGAAGATGGAAAGATTGTTTCTACTGTTTTAGAAAAAGAAGCTGATTTTGAAGACGAAAAAGAAATTTAACAACATTATTATTGAAAAAAATACAAATGAAAGGAGTATCTGCTAATGAATAGTAATAATATTGTTGAATGTATGTTTTTCGGTCAGAGGTTTAATGAAAAACCTTCTAAAATGGAAACAGGATATATACAGAAAAATATAACGATTGCAAACATAACAATAGAAAATTTAGCAGAAGCTCTTGTTAATGGTGCTTCTTTTAGACCAAGCATATTAATAGGGGGACGTACAAAAGATGATTGGAAAAGACAACAACTTTTTGGTTTAGATTTTGATAGTGGTGTTTCTATTGATGCATCATACAATAAAGCTATATCATTAGGTCTTATTCCTGTATTTATGTATACTACATTTAGTCATACTTCAGAACATCATAAATATAGAATGATTTTCTGTACCGACAAAGTCATTACAGATATGGCTTTAAGAGACAAATTCCAAGCTACTCTTATGGGTTTAATGGGAGATATAGATAAAGTATGTTTTAATAGAGATAGATTATTTTTTGGAGGAAAAGGTAAAGAAATACTTTTTCCTAATTTCAATGCAAAACTTAATGTAGAAGAAATTATAGATAAGTATTGGAAAGATGAATTTGAAGTATATATAAAAGGACAAACTAAGTCTAAAAAAAGAAAATTAAAGAAAACAACAGAACCTAAACAAAACAATTCATTTACTGTTATAAATTATGAGCCAGATATTGATGAAATACCTTATGCAAGTTATCCAGTAAGATGTGTTACCTTAGGTAATTTACGTTGCCTAAAAAAATATTATGATAGTATTATTTGGGTCGAAGGAATGCACAGAGAAAGATTTATTTTTATTTACTACAATTGTGCTAAATTACTTTATGGTTCAGATAGAGCTTATAAAGAATGTATAGAATTAAACAATGGTATGGAAGAGCCGTTAACAGCATATGAATTAAAATCTGCAATAATACATACAGATGAACATATGGAAAATAAAGATTGGTATAGAAAAGCATTACACGGAGATGGATGTTTTATTTTTAGACCTGAAACAATTATTAGTGATAAATGGTTAGACATAAATGAAGAAACAGCTATAAAATGTGGATTTTTTGATAATAAAATAAGAAAAGAAAAAATAGAAGAAAATAAAAAGTTAGATAACCTTAGAGATAAAGAAGTAGCTAGATTATATTTATCTGGATTAGGTTATAAAAAAATAGTTAATAACCTTTCTAAAGAATATAAATGTAGTGCATCTACAGTTAAAAGAACTATAGAGAGATTAGGAATAAAAGAAAGAAATATTTCTTTAGAAGATATAGAGTTTAATGAAAATAAGAAGTATGCCAAACATTCGTTTGGGGTGCCGAAATTGACTAAACTAGAAAAAGAAGTTTTTAAGGTAAAGTCTAAAAAAGAAATATCAGATAATAAAGAAGATAATATAGTATTTTTAAATGAAGACTGTAAGAGATTATATGAAACGTCTAAAAATGCAGGGTCAGAAAGTAATATTAATGAACAGGAGATAGCTATTGAAACAATATTAAATAATCCTACAGTTAATTACTGTTTAAAAGGTAAAGCTGGTACAGGTAAAAGTTATTGTATTAATAGTTTATTACAGAGATTAACAGAAGAAGAAAGAAAAAAGACATTAGTAGTAGCTCCAACAGGAGTAGCTGCTTCTAATATTACATATACAACAGCTCATACAATACATTCAATATTTGAGTTATATACATTCGTACAAAGACAAGATGAACATATTAGGATACCTAAGATTTTATTAAATGTAGATAGAATTATCATTGATGAAATAGGTATGGTAAGAAAAGATGTATTTAATCAGTTAGTACGAATTATTAATAATGCTCAAAAATTAACAGGTAATAAAATACAGTTAATATTAGCAGGAGATTTTGGACAGATTTCCCCTGTTGTTACAAAAGAAGATAAAACTGTAATGGATATTTATTACAAGGGAAGTGAAGATAAATATTTCTGTTTTGATAGTCCTTTATGGGATAGTTTAGATATTCATACAATAGTATTAAGAAATAATCATAGACATAATAATGATGATTGCGATGAATTACAGAAAGAATTTATTAATATATGTGATGAGATTAAATTTGGAGCTATATCAGGATTAAAATGGTTAAATAATAACTTAAAACATACTGCTATAGAAGATGGAATATATCTTTGTGCTAATAATAAACAGGTTGATGTTTATAATAAAATGTATACAGATAAATTCACAGATAAAAAGACATATAATGCTGTATGTTTTGGAATTACATCTGAAAGAAAATTACCTGTAAAGCTTAGTTTAGAATTAGCAGTAGGTATGAAAATAATGACTCTTGTTAATACAAAGAAATACAAGAATGGTAGTTTAGGAGTAATAACAAAGCTTTATAAGGATAAGATTAAAGTAAAGTTAGATAATACAGGAAAAGAGATTACTGTAAAATATACTGAATTTAAGATAAATGAAGAAACTGATGAAGTATTATATCAGTTACCAATAGCTATAGCATATGCTATTACTGTAAATAAAGCACAAGGATTAACATTAGAGAAAGTAAATATTGTTCCTGGCTTTTTTGCGGCAGGACAATTATATACAGCTATAACAAGAATAAAGAATGTACATAATATTAGTATTATTGGTGAATTAAAAGAAACTGATTTAGTTGTAGATACAAGAGCATTAAGTTTTATTGCTTAAATAAAAAGCAGTTAAAAAATACAATACATAAATTAAGATTATATGAAAGGAAATTAAAATTATGGATAAAAGAAAAGTAATGACAGGACATTATCAGGAAAATATGTTTGGAGATTTAATGGATAGAGAAGATTATTTTCATAAGCTGCCGAACCTTTCAAGAAGACAGGTAGAACTTCCTAAGGAAAAAGAGAAAGTATTTTTTATAAAAGAAGATGAAATTGATTGGGGATTAAGAAGCCAAGAGCTATTAGATGAAGAAAAAAATACGATATATGAAGTATATGATTTAACTGAATGTCCAGAAGATGCAACAATATATAGAGATTTATTTAACGCTAATGATTATATTGCTGCATTAAAATTAGGAATGAAATTAGCAAAAGAAGGTTACACATCTATAAAAGTTATGGATATAGATAAATTAAATGAATATCTTGAAAGTAAGAATAAAGAGAAGGCTGTAGAAAATACTAAAGAAACAACAAAAGAAATAGCTGATAAAGAAATAGAAGATTTGTTCATATTAGATTAAAGATATAAATATCTTTTCTGTAATGTTCTTATGTAGATATTAAATTATCAAGAAAAGAAGGAAAGTAAATATTAATGGAGTTTGCAGTACAAAGCAATGTTATTAGAGAACTTTCAAAACAGCAATATCAGACATTAATGGAATTATGTCAGTATTCAAACAATCTTTACAATGTCGCACTTTACAATATCAGACAATATTTCTTTAATGAGAAACAGTTTTTAACTTACGAGAGTAATTATCACGAGTGTAAAGAAAATGAAAACTATGCTTTGTTACAAGCAGGAGTTGCACAACAGACTTTAAAAGTCGCTGATAGAAGTTTTAAATCATTCTTTAATCTGTTAAAGAAATGTAAAACTGGTGATTATCGTTACCATAAAGTTCACAAGTAGCAATAGAGATTTCAATTTCTAATAAAAGAATGCGAAATACTAATTTTGATATTTTACCTGACGAATATACAAAAATACCAATAACAAAAGATAATAAAGATGAAAATAATAATATTGAAAAGATACCATATTATGATTTCATATATGAGTTATCTAAAGACAAACAATTATTAGAGTACAAGAGAACTCCTATAAAAGTAAATGAACCTAATATAGAGCAAGAAAAAATATGTGATATAAAAACACAATAATAAAATATTTTTAAAATAAGGGCTGTTTTTTAAGACAGAACCCTTATTTTTTTTCACTTTGAGACAATATTATTGTATAAAGTGATATTGCTGTAATTATAAAAAAGGAGCGAAAAATGTTTAATATTCGTAAAAAGAAACTAAAAAAGATATTAGATAGACAATATGAGTGTTCTCCATTAAGAGATTATTTAAGAAATATAACACATAAAGAATTACATATACTTGCAGAAGAAATAATATGGAAAAATTATGATGGTTATAATACAGAAGCTTGTTTATCAAAACAAAAGCATTATGATTATATGGATAGAGATAGTAAAGAATTTTTTATATATGAAAATAGTTCTCTATTAGGATTATATTAGTTTTTTATTAATATAAGGAGCATATAACAATGAAAAAGAAAAGTTTTATAAAAGAATTTATAAAAAGAAATGAAGAATATTATGCAGAGTTTCTTGTATTTTTAGATGTTACTATTTCTTTTATTATAGGAGGAGTAATAACATTTTTAACAAATAATCATTCAGAAAATAATTGTTATTTTTTTATTAATTTACTTGAAAATATAATTATTGTGTTAATTATAAGTTTTTTAATAATGTATTGTTTATTTTTAGTATTTGTAAAAATAATTCCTAATGTTATTAATTTTGTAAATAAACAGAGAGCAATTTATAAATATGTTCGTTTATTTAATGAACTTGAAAATAGAAAATTTTTAGATACAGCTTTAGATGTTACAGCATATATTATAAAAATATTAAATTATAAAAAAGCAGATGGTTCTTTTTCAGTTATAAAATTAACAAAGGAAGATACATATAAGTTATCAGATTTTTATAAAAAAAGATTTAATGAGCCTATAATGATAGAAGATAAAATGTTTAAGAAAATTGGATATAAAAATCCATTTCCATATAGCGAAGTTATATGGTGTTCTAATCCTTAAAAAATAAAGCTTCAATATTGTTTTTTATAAAAATATGACAATATATATAAAATAATTAATTTATTTCTTACCAATAAAGAAAAGAGGATAAAAAGCTATGGATAATACAGCTTTAGCAAAGAGAATGAAAAAATATTATGAAGAAGTACCTAAAACAAGATTAATAAGAAGAATGCCAGTATGTATAAGATTAGATGGAAAAGCATTTCATACGTTTTTAAAGGGATTTAAAAAGCCATTTGATGATATATTTATAAAAACAATGCAGGATACTATGAGATACTTATGTCAGAATATACAGGGATGTGTATTAGGTTATTCACAATCAGATGAAATCAGTTTAATACTTATAGATTATCAAAAACTCACAACAAGTGCCTGGTTTGATTATAATGTTCAAAAGATATGTAGTGTGTCATCAAGTATGGCTACATTAGCTTTTAATAAGCTATTAAAAAATAATGTTGATGAATATAGATTTAGTAAATGGGATGGAATCTTAAAATATGAAGATGGAGAAAATGAATATATTAAGACATTATTAAGAGCAGTGGACGAAGGTGCAATGTTTGATAGTAGATGTTTTAATATACCAAAGGAAGAAGTCGCTAATCTAATATTCTGGAGACAATTTGATGCAAGCAATAATTCAGTACAAATGGTAGGACAGGCTTATTTTACGCAAGAAGAACTTAATAATAAGAATACTAATCAGATACAGGATATGTTAATGACACAGAAAGGCATTAACTGGAATGATTATCCTATTTATCAGAAGAGAGGAAGTTGCTGTATTAAACGAAAATTCTGGATTGATAAAAATGATGGGTGTGAATTTAGTGAAGAATATTCTTGTGAATTAGAAAAAGCAGGCGTTAATAGTGATAATGCTATTAAAAAAACAGAATGGATTATAGATAAAAACATTCCTATATTCAAAGGAGAAAACAGAAAATATATAAATGAATTAATACTTTTTAAGGAGTAAAAATAAATGGATAATGTGTGGCATATATTTGACAAAGAATATCCAGATAAAAAATTAATAAAAGGGAAAAGATATTTGATTTGCACTTGGAGTAATGAGTATTTTTGTGCTGAATTTACAGGTGAAGATTTTTTTGGATATCCATTATTAACAAAAGCTTGGGCTGAATTTGAAAGATTTGAAGAAAAAGAATATAAAAAATAAGTTTGAAAAATAAAAGGAGAATTTTAGATATGGGAAGTTATACAAATTATAGTATGGAAGTAATAGATATTGATAATTAAGGATATAATGCATATAAAATTGCAAAATATATGTTAGACAAAAATAATGAAGCTGAAAAATATTATGCTTTTTATAATAGTTTAGAAAATTTTATAGAAAATATTGACCCTACATTAAAAATAGATTATTTCCTGATATACTTTTTAAATTACACGAAGAAGGTGAAAGAAATGAAGATATATTGGATAAGTATTTTATAAATGGAAAAATGCAATATTGTCCAGCAGAAATACATATTCCAGAATTCGATAGAAACAAATTAGAAGGAATAAGTCAAGATAATATAGAAATGGATAGGTAAAGATTATGGAAAAAGGAACAGATATATGTTTAGCAGAGATAGCTTTTTTAATATTAAGAAATATTCCTAATGGGTATTCAAAAGAAGAAAAAGACTGTTTTGGAAATGGTGTTATTACTATGTTAAACACTTTACAAAGTACACTTGATATATTAAAAGAAAATTCTAATATAAGTATGGAAGATATTGAAAATATTATAAAAAAAGAGATTTTATTGGGGAAGGAATAAATATATATGGTCAAAAAAATAAGATTAATTGGAGACAAAACAACTAATTTATTTTGTATGAATTTAAAACAATATTTTAATTTTATAGGTACTTATGTTGAAATAGATTATGTGTATGATTATATTTATAAAAACAATTTTATAGATAAAGAGTTATTAAATGATTTATTTATAATAACAGATAATAAAGAAAATAATATAAATATTGAGTATGATTTAGTAATTTCAACAATTAAAAATACAGGTAGTGACATTTATATTATAGAAGACAGTATAAATCAAATAAAATACAATTATGAAGAAGACATAAATATTATTTTATCTCTATTATTAAAAAATAATTATATTACAGAAGATGAATATGATGTTTTAAATATATTAAATCATATATATTCGACAAATGAATATTTTAAACTTTTATTAAGAAGTAAATATTTTTTTGCAAATAATTTATTATATGAAGATAATAAGAAAAAATATGATAAAATAATAGATACTATAAATAATAAGATAAAGGAAAATATAAATAGGAAAGAGATTTCTTATATAAGATATGCTTATTATTCAGTAATATATGATTATAGTTATTATTTACATAATAATGATAAAGGATATGTTTATAATATAGACAGCCTTATTTCACAGATAGAAAATCTTTCAGCTACATCAGAGATATATCTTATAAAGAATTTGTTAGGAAATATTTATTATTATTTTAAATATCATCAAAATCTTGCTTTTGAGTATTATAAAATGACTAATGATATTTCCTTAGAAAGAATGTCAGCAAAGTATTATAAAAATGAAATAAAACAGATAAATATAGCTATAAGTTACTATAAAAAGATATTATTATATAATATTAATGATTATAATAGTTGGTTTAATTTAGGGGTATGTTATTATTATACAAATAGAAATTATGCAATGATGTGCTTCTTAAATGCTGTTAAGATATTAGAACAAAAAGACATAAATCAGCTTATATTTAGTGAAATAGAAATATTGGTTTTATCATTAAAAAGTGCTTCTGATTTGACTATGGTTGTTTTAGGAGATATAGAAAAATCAATAGAACTTGACAAAGAAATTATTAATATGTTTGATAAACTAAAAGATAATTTTCATATAAAAAATAGTTTTTTTTATGATGAAAGAGAAAGTGTATTAGATATATTAAGTGATAATTTATATATAAAAGACACACAGGAAGATATAATGATAAGAAATGAAATGATAGGAAATACACTATAATGGACAAAATAAATATAGAAAAACCAGAGTTAAAAGATTATAAAAAAATAATGCAGTTATCTAAAGAATTAGATGATATGCATATAAAAGAAAGACCAGACATATTAGGAGAATTAACATTATCAGATAGATTTATATTATTTATTACATATTATTTTAAGGATGATATACTAATAGCAAAAGATGATAATAAAATAATAGGAATGATTGCAGGGGAAAAATTTAGTAAAATAAGTTATTTAATAAAAGATATTTATATTAAAGAAGAATACAGACATAAAAATATAGGAAAACAGTTAGTAGAAAAACTAACAATAATTGCTAAGAGAAAAGGATTTAATCGTATTACTTTAAACTGTTGGGAATTTAATAAAAATGCAAAAAGATTTTATGATAATTTAGGCTTCTCTCCTTACATTATAACTTATGAAAAAAATATAATATATTAAAATTATGAGCTTATATTTTTTTGCCGAAAATATCTTATTTTGTTTGAAGATATACATTATCATTGTATAATAAAATAAAACCAAGAAAAGAGTACACAAAAATGGAATATAAGGAAGAACATAAATTATTAAGAATAATAGTGAAGATTATATTTATAGGAATTTTAATTTATGTAGGATTTGACTTAGCAGCTATATTAATTAAAAACACTGGATTAGATTATTTATGGATTGTAGAAATAGTAGTAAGTATTGTTATTAGCTTAGTATTTTTTAAAGTTATTGTACGCAGTTATAGATATATGAGAGGTTGTGCAGAGAGACGAAAAATAAAGAAAATACTAAAATAGAGATATAAGTAAACATAACTATTATTATAAAACAAATTTTAAAATATAAGGAGAGCAGATAATACTATTTTATTTGCTCTTTTTTTTGTCATTTTTTTTACTTTTTGACATTATTATTATAAAAAATAAAGAGGGAGTTTGAAATATATGAAAGACATTTCTACAGTAAAACTACAAAATAAAAAGAGTTTTTGGCGTGTATTTTATGAACAGTATGAAAACACAATAGCGAATATATTAACATTTATAATTGCTATTGGATTACCTTTTATATTAGGGCTTATTAATATAAAGATAAAAGTAATAGATGTAAACGATGAAATATTAAATTTTATTATAGGATTTTTAAGTTTCTATTTGTTTATTATTGGACTTATACTTGGAGTATATATAATATATCGTGTTATATCGTTGTTATATCGTTTATTATGGAATATTGTGAATTTTATATTTAAAATAAAAGCTATGAATAGATATAGACAAATGCCATTAACAGAAGATGAATTTGAACTGCTTGATATTAAAAATATAGATGAATTTATAGAATTAATAGACTCTTATATTTCATATGAATTTAATTTTTTCAGAAAAAAGGAAAAGAATTATTTAAAACATATAAATCCATTAGATATGCAACAAATGGTTAAAATTTTCATATATAAAAGTAATGGTCTATTAAAAGATAGAGATGCAATAGAAGGTTATTTTTTATCACTAATTGATGAATATGGAATTGAATTATCATATTTAGATGTAGATATAATTATAAAGTTTGGTAATGTTGTAAAGTAAATATAAGGAGAGACATATGAATATATTATTTGTAGGTGGAACTTGGAATGAAGATTATTGTGAAAAAGGTGGATATGGAGTTATTTATAAGAAAACATATCAAAATCCTATAGATATTTATAAATTAAGATATACCTATGGAAAGTCTTCACATTTAGTAGATAGTGTTGTAGAAGAAATAGTAGGCAATATGTCAGATGAAGATAGTCTTGCTTGTTTTAATGGGGGAAGGTATTCAGATTTAGAAGATATATTAAAGACAACTTCAGAATATGATTATGTTTTCTGGTGGGCTAATGTAAGTAACGATTTACCTAAGATAAGGAATGTAAAGGACATAGCTCCTTATGTAATGTTTATAAATTCTAAGAGAGATGACGAAGATAGATATAGTTTTCAAGAACTTATCCAGCGTTCTCTTGTAGCTAAAGCTAACTTAACTTGGAAGTTTAAAAAAATAGTTAATAAAATTTTTGAAATAACAATATTTGACCCATTAGGTTCTGTATGGTTTAAAGGAACAGATATAAAAGAAGCAGTTAACGCTTGTCTTAATCGTATAATGTTTTTAAAAAGTATGACTAGGCAGCCAAGTATTAAGACTAATAAAATTGATATTATTCCTGATGAACAAAATTTTGTAGATGTTGTAAGAAAATATGCAACAGAATTTCAGAAATATATGGATTCATCAGTAAAAACAGAAAGATTTATAGGAAATGCATCTTTAAGATTTATAAAGCCATTTCGTGATAGTAGATGTGGGAAAGGAATGCCTAGTTTTAGAGGTTCAGATAATATGATATTTGTATCAAAGCGTAATATAGACAAGCAGTTTATTGAGCTTGACAACTTTGTTCCAGTATATATGAATGATGATAGATTAATGTATTGTGGTAATGATAAACCGTCTGTTGATACACCTGTACAAATAAGATTATATAAAGCATTTCCACAAATTAATTATATGTTACATAGTCATTGCTATATCAAAAATGCACCATTCACAAGAACAGCAATCCCTTGTGGAGCTATAGAAGAAGCTGATGAAGTTATAAACGCTTTAGCCTCTTATAAAATAGACAATAAAATACCACAAATGTTTGCTATTAATTTAATAGGACACGGTAGTATTGTTATGTGGAATAATATGGAACAGTTTCATAAAGAGATTGAGCCAACACTTGAATATTACAAGCGTGATATGCCTGAAATAATGTATTAATGAAAGGATAAGATAATATGACGTATAAGACTAAATTTAAAATGGAAGATGACTTAAATAACCCTTTTAATGGAGAATATATAGATAGTTTGACAAGAATTCCTAATGTTGGAGAACATATTTGTTTTGATGGAATAAATCAATATGAAGTTATTGATATAATAACTAAATTATCTGGATGGGAATGTTTTTATATAATCGTTTTAAAATATGCAGAACCTAAAACTTTAATATTAGAGTCTGATTAATAAAGAAAGGAAAATTATTATGAAGAAGAAAAGAATAAAAGTGAATGAGAGGAAAATATGTTAGAGATTATAAACAATACTATAAAGCAAAAGCATACTGTACTATATCACGGAACAAGTAAAGAAAGATTAGAAAAGATAAAAGAGTTAGGACATTTAACAGAGAAAAATGTTCTTAATGGAGAGTATAAAACAACAAAGCAGACTGTATCACTTACTCCTAATATAGATATAGCTACTATTTATGCAAAAAGAACAAATATCACTAAAAATGAAATTCCTATTATTTTAGTGTTTGATGTAGATACATTACTTAAGAACAATATTAATATTTATTTTTTTAATAATGATGTGTTTTTAACAGATGATATACCTGCAAGTTGTATTTTTAAGACTATTAGTCTAAGTAAATAATACTATTTTAGAAAAGGAATAAATTATGTTTGAGATTTTTAAAAGAAAATATAAGGAAGAAGACTGGTTTAAGGTTAAGACATATAAATCTAATATAAAAATAAAATATCCATTTGAGATAAATAAAGATGATGTTAATTTGATTATAAAAGGTATCGCACTAGGAGATATTGCTGGAAGTATTTATGAAGGTTTTTATTCAGAAGACCGAAGTGATTATAATAACATTTATGATACTATGTACACAAATGGCGAATATTTTACCGATGATACGGTTATGGCAATAGGAACATATAAAGCATTAGAAAGTTCTGATTATGAAAAGAAATATAGAGAAATGTTTTACAAATATCCTAATGCAGGATATGGACCAGGCTTTAAAAGATGGTGTTTAGATGATAAAGCTGTAGAGTATAATAGTTATGGAAATGGAAGTGCTATGAGAGTAGGACCTATAGGAATATTAGAAAAAGAAGAAGATGTAATAAGGGAAGCTATAAAAAGTGCCAGTGTAACACACAATCATCCAGAAGGAGTAAAAGGGGCAGTAATAACAGCAGTATGTATTCATCTTTTATTAAAAGGGGCTAGTAAGGAAGATATTTTAAGATATGTTAGTAAGTTTTATACTGAAGAAAATATAATAAATCCTAAGCTGTCTTTAAAAGAATATCATAATATAAAAACAAAAATACCTGTAGAATTTTCTGTTACTTGTATGCATACAGTTCCATTAGCAGTAAGATGTTTTTATGAGAGCAGAAATTTTGAAGACTGTATTACTAAAGCTATTATGGCTAGTATGGATGCAGATACATGTGCAGCTATAGCTGGAAGTTTGGCAGCAGTATATTATAAAACTTTTAACGCAAACACAACATATGCTTGGGGAAATAAATATAAAGAAGAAATTAATGCTATGATAAATAATTAAAAATATGATTAATAATAAAATAATACTAAATACATAAAGGAGTATTAAAAATGTTGACAGAATGGGAGTATAAGGAATTACAAGACAGCTTTACTAAAAAGCTTAAGAATGATGGCAGTAAATCTTCTCAAAATTATAATGAAGGTATTTTAGCCTGTAAATCAATTTTGTCTAAAGAGCATAAGCGTAATGTTAATATCGAATTAAAGAAATTAGAAAACAATACAAATGATATTAATATAGATAGATAACAATAGAAAGTGGAAGTATTATGTTAAATAAAGAAGTGTTTGAGCAATTTGGAAGCGAACAATGGGTAATAGAGGAAAACTTATGCTATCTATTACAGGAATATGTTGAAAAGTTAGGTGTTAAAAATCCAATTAGTCCAGTAGTATTTGTAAAAGAATTTATGGAAGAAGAAAGCTACATAAATGAAAAATATGCTAAGATGAGTGCTGTTGATACAGCAAAGAAAAATATAGTTGCTGATTGTATTGAAGGAGAGTACATAGAGATAGATAAAATTTAAACCCATATAAAGAAACAAAAGATATTTTTCATAATATATGATATAATTTATTTATAAATAAGAGAAAGAAGAATAATATTATGAAAACGGTAGAGGATTTTTTAAAAGAAAAGATTTTTATAAATGAACAGGATTATGCTTATTTTACATTAAAAGATAACAAAGTATATATTAATTATAATGACTTAAAAGTAGAGTATGATATGATTTATAACCCATTATATTATAAAGAATTATTAATAGGAGCAAAGCAATTAGTAAAATATTATTTGATACAAAAAATGATAAAGGAAGAAAAAAATGGATAATATTAAACAGTTTTATTTAATGCATAAAAACGATGCTTTTGGAGTTGTTATAATAAATAATGAAACAGGAAATTTAATAGATATAGATATAACAGATATTAGTCTTTGCCCTATTAAAACATTAGATAAAAAACAATTAGTAAGTTGGTGGGAAAGACGTGCAATTCCTAAAAATCAAAGAATGAGCAATCAGTTACTTTGTGGAGAAAGTAATATAAAATATATGATAAATAATCTTGGATTATCGCTAGTAGATTGTTACTGGATAAAACCTATATCTTCAGAGTTTACTTGGGAACAGGTTAATTTATATACGAATGATTTTGCTGAAAAAGATTTTTCTTATAATGATATTGAGAATACAACTCCATTTCTACCTAGTGCGACAACACAAGGAGAACTTCAGAAAAGATGGATAATAAAAGATAATGAACGCTATCTTGTTAAAGGCAATTATGGTAATTCATATCAACAAAGCATTAATGAAGTATTTGCAACACTGCTTCATAAAAAACAAGGAAGAACTTGTACAGAATATGAATTAATAAACTTACCTACAATTATGGGAGAAGGGATAGGTTGTATTTCTAAAAATTTTACAAATAAAAATTTGGAATTCATTCCAGCAATAGATGTTAGTTATATGGAAAAGAAAGAAAATTATTTTTCTGAATATCAACATTTTATAAATGTTTGTGTTAATAATGGATTATCAAAGGAATATGTTTATGATTATTTAGATTATATGATACTTTCTGATTTCATAATGACAAATATTGATAGGCATTTATTAAATTTTGGAATAAGAAGAGATACAGAAACTTTACAGTTTATAGATTTGTCTCCTTATTTTGATACAGGAAATAGTATGTTTTTTAATACAAAATATAATGAAAATAATATTTTTAATGTCCCAATAACATCATATTATAAAACGGAATTAAAAATGTTAGACCAGGTAAAAAATAAAAAAGCATTAGATATTTCAAAATTACCAACATTAGAAGAATTAGAAAACATATATAAAATAGACCCATATAGTGTTGTATATATAGATAACATAAAACAAGGATATTTGAAAAAAATAGAAATGTTAAACGCATATCAAAAAGGATTTTCATTAAATAAAAGAAGCCCGCAATTTTACTTAAATTTTAATAATCTGCAAAAAGATTGCTTAATTGATAATGAGGGTATAGAAAGATAAATAAATTTCATCATAAAGACAATTAAAAGAGATAATTTAGCTGTCTTTTTTTATGTATTTAACAATATTATATTATAAACAATAATAAAATATAAAAAGGAGAAAAATGAATGAGTTATTTAGAAGTGAACAATAATCAAGATTTACTAGAAGTAGTTAAACATATAAAAGCAGAAAAAAATCTAATAACTTGTGTTTCAGCCTATAAAGACTTTTTAGAGAACTTTTCTTGTAAACCAGATAGGGATAAATTTCCATATCCAAAGGTAGGAAGTATTATTGATGAAGAGAAGTCTGTAAAATGGAATAGGAATGAGGTTGATAGACAAAGGAAAAATTTTAATACAAGAGTAGAAAACTTAAATAAATATAAAAATATTATATCTATTCACTTTAGAAAACAGATAAGTAAATTATTAGCCAAAGAAAATCATCTCACTATAGCAGAAAGTAAGAAAATATTTGATTTTGCTTATAATATAAGCTATTCTAACGGAATAAGGCCTGTTATTGAAACTTATAAAAACCTTACTCTTATGTATAAGGATTTACTTGATATACACGATAATAAAAAGAAGCCAGTAATACATACATCTAAAAGAGAAGCTGATGATATTGATTTAGATAGATAAAGGAGCCAATAGAGATAGTAAAAACAGTTAATAAAGATAGAGATTATATTTCAGATATTGAAAGTGAGGAATAATATGATAGATGAAACAAAACAAATTGTTAAAAACTTTTAAAAGACTTACAAGAAGAATTCAATAAAGATTATGCCATAAATCCTAAATACTCACATAAATGGGAGAATTGGGCTTTAGATATAATTGAAAGATTTAATACTGTAATTTTACAATATAAAAATAAAGGAAAGGGTGTTCATAAAAGAATGCTCTTTTTTTATGTTTGATACACTATTATATTATATATAAAAAATAAAGGAGCAAATATATGAATGACTATAAAGCAGTAAGAATTTTAAGAGATTTTGCAATGAATGATATAAAAAACTTAGATAAGTGTGTTCGTGAGTTTACTGGAGATATTTTAGATACAGAGAAAAGAATAAAAGCATTAAATAGAGCTGCTGATTTTCTTGATAGAGCTGATATTTCTACTAATAAGTTAAATAAGACATTAAATTATCTTGAAGATATTAAAGAGGATTATAAATTATTTAAAGATGAGTTTTTTGTTCAGACAAAGCATATAAAGAAAGCTTTAAATACAGCTATGGATAGAATTTTTGAAGAACTTAAAGATAGGGATTATGATGATTACCCATTTCCTATGTGATAAATAAATAAAGGGAAGGAAAATTATATAATGATAGGATTGTATTTTGGAACTATAATTACTAATGATACTCCAATAAGAGCTTTGGGAATAATATTAGTAGCAAGTGGTGTAATAGGACTTTTAGGATTATTAACCTTAATTTTATATATTAAATCAGTTAATAATAAAGAACCTAGTGTTTTTATGATGAGGTGTCAGTTGATTTCCTTTTCAGCAACAACTATCTTTTCAATAACTTCGATAATTTATTTATATATACTTCTTACCATAGGGCCAGGACACACTAAGGAAAATATATCAAAAGCTTTAAATGATAAATATGAAAACATAGAGAATTATGAAATAGCAGATGATTATACAGGAACTTTTACTAATCAAGGCGTAGCTTATAAGTTTTATGTAAAGGATAACATATTGTATGTGAAAGATATTTTAAAAGAGGATAATAATATAACAGCAATAGATGGAAAAAATTATTAATTTTTTTGTTCTAATATAAATACAATATTTTTATGTGCATTTTTTCACTTTTTTGCATTATTATTGTATAAACAAAAAAGGAGATGTTTCATATGATAAAGAAAACTATAAGAACAGGATTAGGTATATTATTATTAACATTAATATTATCATCTTTAGGATTTGCCAGCTATCCAGAAGAAACAAAAACTATTGAAAACATTGGTTTTAGTTATGGTTGGTTTTAATAAAAGAAAGAGGCAAATATATGATTAGGACATTAAAGACAAATAATAATGAAAAGCAATATGATTTTTATATTTTTGTACCAAAGAAGGAAAAGATTGAGCAAAAATTAAATAAATTATTTAAACTCATATACATAATAAATACAATTATTTTTATTGTATCATTATTAATAATTTTTATTGCTGGAAACAAAGATAATAATATAATATTTATGAGTTTATTAGTAATATTATTTTTAGATGTTTATATATTTGTTAGTTTATTAGCCTTTAAAGATAATATAAAAAATAGAAAAATAGATTATACTTGGATTAGCAATAAACAAAAAAATATTGTTAATTTATTTATACTATATGATTTATTATCATTGTTTAATAATTTGAATTTATTTAGTATGGATATAAATATTCCTTCTAATGGAGTATCAAGAAAATATGATGATATTGAATGTAAATATATAAAAGATAATATAAGAGAAAATCAATTATTTAGAGCTAATATATATTATTGGGATAAGGATTTTTTTAATTTAGAAGTTGATGAAAATTATATTCCTAATTTATATATACCTTTTGACTGGGAAGAAAATAAAAATGAAAAGTGGAGTGTATTAATATAAGACTATATGGAAAAAGATATTATGTATAAGAATAAAGAAAATGAACCTGATGAATTAATAAAAGAAATAGATAATCTTTCAAATAAAGATATAAAAAGATTAAAAAAGAAATACAAAAGAGAATTAAGGAAGTCAAATAAAGTATCTAATTTTTCTTTTATTTCTCCTATTAATCCTTAAAAATAATTTAGGCACTTAATTAAATTTAAGTGTCTTTTTTTTTACTTTCCAGCATTATTATTGTAAACATAAAAATAAATTAGAAAGGAAAAATAAAAGATGTTTTTTGGAAGTATTGATTTTAGCTCAATAAATTATATATTGTGTATAAGCTTTTTAATATTAATAATATCATTTATTTGTTGTATTGCTTTTAATTTACTTGAATTAACTGCACCTTCAATTATAGAGATAATTTTAGGAATGGTATCTCTTTTAGGTATTATTAGTTGGTTTTTTTCTTTATTTTTTACAATAGATAAATCTTATAATTTAGGTATAGAGCAAAGTAAAAGTAACATACAACAAGCTCTAAATGATAATTACAAAAATATAGAAAATTTTAAAATATCTGATGAATTAGAAGGTGTTTTTAGTAATGAAGATAAAGCTTATGAATTTTACATAAGTGACAATATTTTATATGTAAAAGACATTATAAAAGGAAATAACAATATAACAGCTATAGAAGGGAAGAGCTATTAAAATGCAAACTTTTAAAAAATATGAAGAAGATTGTGATTATTTGACAGAAGAACAAAATGAAACAGTTCCTAGGCAAATAACGGTTATTTTTGATGAAGACAAAGACAAAGAGCGTATATTAGCTCATAAAAGAGTATGTGAGTATAATAATAAAAAGTATGAAAGAATAAATGGATTAAGCTTAGTATTATGTACTATGTTACCAATTATCATTATTTTCTTATCAAGTTGTTTTATATATTGTTTATTAGAATGTCTTAATATTAAGATAATTGTGGGATTATGTGTGTTGAGTTTAAGCTATGTATTAATAACACTTCTAAGTTTTAAATATATAGATAAACTTAAATTATATGCAGGAAGTTCATTTCAAATGGAAGCTTGTGATAAAAAAATAAAAGAAATTAATAATCTAAGTAAGGCTTGTAATGATAAATGCAAGGTAGAAATTAATACAAATTATAAAAATTTTCTTTGTTTTTTCTTAGATGGAGTAGAAAAATTTTCTTTGTGTTTAGATAATGAAATACCTGATGGAGATTTTTATGTAATATTAAGAAGATATAGTAAGAAAGAAGATTGTTGTGTGCATCATACAGGTGATTTTAAATGGGTAGCTGTTACTTCTTTAAGTGTTGAGGATAATTGTGATATTAAGGATGTAAGGATGCAGACAGATAAAGATACTGATAATATATTTGAAGAGAGTATGATTTATAAACTTAAGAAAAAAATAGTTTCTTTTTAGCATTAGAGCTGATGTAGATAGTACCTACATTAGCTTCTTTTTATTTTGAGAAATAGCTTCTTTTTTTTTCACTTTGATACACTATTATTATATAAAAGTATTAAAGAAATTATAAAAAGGATAAAAATATGGATGCTGGATATGATGATATAAATAATTTATATGCTTCTAATCACGTTTTTGGTTTTAATCCAAGAGATGAATATGATAATTTATCAGAGTTTTTAGCTACTGAATTAATAAGAAGAGACAAAGATAAATATAATAATACTTCTGAAAAAATACATAAGAAAGATAAAAAATGCAAGTGGTATAAGAAAAGTAGTAATGAATATGTAAGTAAAAGACACGCTGAAGTATATGATTCAAGAGTATTAGATTGGCAGGTATGCCCTTATTGTAAAAGGAAAATAAAAATAAAGGAAGGAAAATAATATGTATTTTGGAAATGTAGAAATAGATATTGGAAATAAAAGTGACATAGTAGATTGGATAACATTGATTTTTATTCTTATTATAGGTGTAGCATTAATGGCATCATTATTTAAAAGTAAGTTTTGGGTTTTAATACCTATAGGATTTCTTGGATTTGTATTTTCAATGTTTGCTTCAAATTATGAACATAATTTTGAAGATAACAAAAGATTAGAAAATAGTAGTAAAAACATTTATACTGCGATAACAGATTATTATAAAGATGCAAAAGAAATAAATATCAGAGACAATTCCTATGGCGAATTTATATCTGAAGGTAAAACATATAGATTTTTTATTGAAGATAACAACTTACATATAAAAGATATAGATGAAGATTTAGAAACTATTGTAGATGGAAAATATTATTAAAAAAGAAAGGGAAATATTATGTTAAAAATTAGTATATGTTTTATTATAGCTGCAATATTTTTTGTTATCAGTATATGTTCTGAAGTAGTGTTGATTAATAAATTTGAAAGTATTATAGCAATTATCGTTCCATTCATATTAGGGATAGTAAGTACATTTTTTATAGTTTTAGGATGTTATAACTACGATAAGTACGCTATGAATAACATAAAAAATACTATTAATGTTTCTTATCCAAACGCTGAAATAATCAGTAATATCAATAATTACTATAATGAAGGTTATTTTATTTATGATGGAAAAACATATCATTTTGAATGTGATAATGGGGTTCTACAGGTAAATGAAGTTAGTAGTATGAAAGCAATACCTATAACGAAATAAAAGGAGAAGATTATGTTTAATAGTTTTACAGTAATAGAAACAATGTCAGTAATTTTAACATTTTTAGGAGTAATAGTTTGTATTATTTTATTTGTGAAAAAATATAAAAGTGAAGAAAATACAGCTTATAGTTGTATATCAAGTGCTTTTATGGGATTTGTTTTGTTGATAGGACTAATAGTTTTATATGCTGGAGCAAAAACAAGGGTGAATATAAATAATATGATTATATCCAATTATCCAGAAGCACAAATTTTAAGTGATAGTGCTATAAATGAAGGATATTTTAAAGATGCTAATGAAAGTATTTATGAATATGAGTATAAGAATAATGTTTTAGTTATAAGGGATTATGAACATAAAGCTATTAATATTATAAAGAAAGATTGAGGATAAAATATGTTAATTCCATTTTTAAATATACTTATTGGAGTATTTTTATGTTTATGTTTTATATCAACTATTAAATATACTTTAGATTTTAAAAATCATAATCTTATAGAGGCTAATAGCGACTTATTTGTTATTTACATAATGATGAGTCTTGCAATGATTATATTCGATATACAATTAATACTCTCAATAAAATAAAAGAAATATAACTAATACGAAAGGAATAAAAAATATTATGAAAAGCGTTAAAATTTTTATAAAAAATCATCCTGTTTTATGGGCTATTATTACAGCTATAATTGATGTTATTATGGTTTATGGCGTTTATTATCTAATAATGGGACAAATAAAAATGAATATAAGAGATTTTTCTATAATTCTAGTAGTTATGGTATTTTTAGGCTGTATAAATGGAGGTGTAGCAAATTATATTAAATCAGAGACATAAGATATAACTTTTTTTATCTAAAGTATATTTAATAGTTGATATAAAAGAAAGGAATAAAATTATGACAGATAATTTTTGTTTTGAGTTACCAGACAAAGAAGACATTATCTCAAATATAAAGAAAAGAAATAGAATTGGGATAAGTATTTTAATAGTTATTTTATTATTAACTATAGTAATTGGTGTTACTGTTGGTATTACTAATAACTGTATTTTTACATATTATCTTGGAATAACTTCAATTGCCCTAGGAATAATTACTATGGGAGGAGTATATTTTGAGGAAATTGATAAAGATAAACTTAATTTATCTAAAATATATAATTTAGTACCATTATCTGAATTTGATTTAATAATAGAATATGATGAAATATCTAAAAATGAAGAATATATAGATTATAAATATATTAATAAAGATGGAATATTAATTAATGATAGTTTTAAAGCAAATATTTATTATTGGGATAAAGATTTCTTTAAATTAGAGGTAAAAGATGATTATATAGTTAAAATATTTATACCAATTGATAAGAATAGTGAATTAGGAAAATATTTTGTTTTTAAAATAAGAAATGATAGAGGATTAAGTTATGAATAGTAGTTATAAAGATTTAAAAGATACTTGTATGTCTTATAGATTATGGAATAATACACATTACAATGTGATATTCAAAAATATAGAAGACATAAAAAACAAAAAAGAAGAATGTTTAAAAAAATCAAAAAAATATGGATATATTTTTAATATACTCTCTACATTATTTGTGGGATTTACTATTTGTCTAGCAATCCTTAGTATATATAGTTTAAGTTCAGGTAATAAGATAGGAGAAGATTTTGTACGTATATTTTTTATAGGTATTAGTCTTATGTTCTTTTTTGCAACATTAGTAAAAGTAATATCTGACAATTTAAGCAATAAATATAATGATATTTTAGACACAGTAGAAGAATTTAATTTTTTTAGTAAAAATATCAATTATGATAAGGATTTATTAATAACAGATGTATTTAATATATTAGGATTTAATAAATACAATAATACTTTTATACAGACAGATATTTTTTATGATGACATTAGATATGTGTATGAGAATGATATTAAATTGTTAGGAACTTTAAACAAAGAAACAGATAAGTATGAAGTAGTACTGTATTTGCCTATGGAATATTATTAGGAAGGAGTAGAGAAAAGTCTTTAAATAATAAAGAACTTGAAGAACAATGTGAGGATTATGAAGAAGAATTAAATGAGAAAGATGATTATATTAACACATTAGAAAATACTATTGATGAGTGTAAAGATACCGTATTTGATTTAAAGGGAAAAATATTAGAACTAATAGATAATTTGGATTATTAGGAGATAGTGATGAAACAGAATATAAATTTTTTAATCACAAATATAATTCTTTCAACAACTGGTAGTTTTACTATAGATGATATGTATATAAAAATAAATAATTATAATTTAGATGAGGAAATATCAAAAAATACTATTAAAAAAGCAATAATAAGATTAAGAGAAAATGATTATTTAGAAGAAAGAGGAAATAAATATACAATAATTCCTATAGAAAAATCACTTAGATGGAAAGAAATATATTAAAAAATAAGATAAATATTAGAAAAGGAAGAAATTACGATGGTTATGATGTTTTTAATTGGAGCAATAATATGCTTTATTTTGGCAATATTTTTTTTATTTGTAATGGCAGATGAACAATTTGGTAAGAGTGACTCATTTGTTAGATGTCTTATGTCAATAATATTTTTTGCTGTTTTTATATGTTGCTTTATATTTAATTTATACTCTATAGAAAGACAAAATAAAATAAAAGTAACACTTTATGAAGGATATAAAAATATAGAATTTTTAAGTAGCTCTAAAACAAATGGATATGTAAAATTAGATGATGTTATATATAAATATGAATGTTGTGGTAAGATAATTAGACTTACAAATATAACCAATGAAAATAATGTTAAGGTAATCCCTATGGAGTAAGATGAAAGAGGAATATTAATGAAATGTTTATATTGTGATAAAGAAATGGTATATAAGCCTAATATGAGAGGATATGGTTCACGTGGAGAAAATTATAATGAGTTAGTAATAGATTACTTAAGATATGTAGAAAAAGACTATATAATTTGTAAACGCAAAATAAAAAGACACGAAACATTTTCATTTATGCCACAATATTATGTATGCCCTAAGTGTGGGTTAGTTTTACAAAAGATACCAGATGAATATATAAATGGTGTAATTAATGCTGAATTGTAGGGATTTAACTATGAATAGAAGATGTAAGAAATGTGGATGCTTACTAGCAGAAACTAATAAAAGTAAAATATGCGGTGAATGCAGAAAAAATATAATAAGAAACACCAAACTTATATCAATGATTTTAGTAGGAATTTTAATTATAGGAATTTTTATGGGTATGTATTTGTGGTCTATAAAAAAAATATCCCATTACGTATGAAGACTGTGTTATGCAGGTAGTTGATAAAAGAGAAACAAAATCTTTTGCTTATACTGGAAATGCTGTTGTTTCATCCAAGAGATATTATTTACTGTTTGATGATGGAAAAGAGTTAAGAGTATCAGCTACTATGTATAATGACACAAATATAGATGATTATATAATAATTACATATTTATATCAGAAAGGTAGAGTTATTGACACTAAAATCAAGTTTAATAAATAATTAGAGATATAGACCTATAACAATAAAAAAATAACAAATTACTGTAATAATATAATCTGTGATGAATGTTTACATAAATCTATATGTGATGATTTGCAATTTGAATTAGAAGATATAAATAAAAATGGTTGATGAATATTATAAATGTGGGTTAATTAAAAAGGAGATGTAGCTATATGATGTTAACAGTTGATTGTAAAAATTGCCATTCAGAATTTTCTCTAAGAGGTTGGCTTGAAAAAGAAGATTTAAAGGGGACGTCTTATGAGAATAAAATAAATACAATAACAGAAGATGAATTACAAGAATTAGAACAAAAAGGTATTATAAAAGATGAATGGGATAGATTTTTAGATAATCCTGTTTGTCCTGAATGTGGTTCTAAGGATGTAATATATTTTTAAGGATATTTGTAAAGAAAGGATTTATATTAAAATGAGTGATTATAGATATATGAGAGTTATTCGCTGTAAAATGAATATGGATAAAATAGGAATGAAGTCGCTTTGGGATTTAGAAGATAAATTTCCTGATTTATTTGATATGAGTTTGCCAAGTTACTTTACAAAAGCCATTGTAGAAGAAGAGAATTATTTAGACTATGTCATTAAATCAGAAATTTCATATGATGGCGGTAATTGGGGAAAAACAAGGTATCTTACTAAAAAGGAAGCAGATAAATATTTGACTTTATTTAGTCAGATATATCCAGATGTACGAAAAGAGGATTTAAGAGCTGTTGAATTTTGTTGGTATGATTGTAGTGAAGCACCACTATATTATGATGTAAATGAAGAAGAATGGCTATAAATAAAAAAGGAGAATTTTTATGAATAAAACTATTGAAAATATAATAGATAAAACAGTAACAAAAGTTATGATAAATAGAGATATTATGAGCGAAAATATAAAATCAACTTGTAACATGTTTTATGAAAAAGGTTATAAAGATGGATTTAATAAAGGTTTTAAATGGAATTTAGTGAAAGACAAGTCGCCAAATGATATTGATGATAAGATAGTAGCTATATATTTTTGTGAAGAAAATAGTAATGGAGATTATGAAGATACAATAGTTGAAACTGGTTATTACCATAATGGTGAATGGTTTGTAAATGGAAGACCATTATATTTTGATGGGGATTATGGAGAAAAAGTTATCGCCTGGGCTGATTTCCCAACATATGATGAATAAAAGAAAGGGTATTTGTATGGAAAATATTAAAAAGATTATTGAATTTGCTAATAGCAAAGACAAATTAGAAGTAGATATTGAATATGATGAGCTAAGACAAGCTATAAAGAAAAGAGATAGGTTTTATAATATAGTAGGCATTGTTTTTTGCTTATCTCTTATAGGAGCTATAGTATTTGGGATTATGTCTTTAGAAATTTTGGCAGGAGTTTGTATTTTTGCCGTTAGTGTTTGTTTTTGTATATGTATTTTTTTTGCAGGAACGGATTATGATACTTTATTAGAATCAGGATTTGAAAATGCTTACAATTTTTTTTGTAATACGATAAATTACTCAAAAGATATATACCTAAAAGTGTATGAGAACAATATAGAAATAAGCTATTTCTCTAAAAAGGATGGTTCGTATGAAACAAAAGATTTTATTTCTTTAACAGATAAAAACAATATAAAATATATAGATGCTGATAATTTTAAGATTGTAGGCAGATTAATAAATGATGTATATAAACTTACATTATATATGCCTGTAAAATATAATACAGATTATTTAGAATTTGTACAACAAAAAGAAAACATATAATAGATTAGAGCTTATATTTATATATTAAATATAGGCTCTTTTTTTATAAAAAAGGTAAAAAATATAATAAAAAATGTTGACAAGAATAAAAAGTAGCAATATACTACTTATATAGAAAAATAGTAAATAGCTACTTTTATAAAAGGAGAAAATATAATGGATAATATAAGAAACAAAGATGGATTAACAGAAGAAGAATTTTTAAAACAATATAAACCATCAGATTACGAAAGACCAAGTGTTACAGTTGATATGCTTATATTATGTATGAGTAAATATCTTAAAAATATGAAGATATTATTAATTCAAAGAAATAATCATCCATATATAAACTGTTGGGCTTTAGCAGGAGGTTTCGTAAATATTGATGAGTCAACGTATGATGCCGCTTGCAGGGAATTAAAAGAAGAAACAGGGTTGGTAACTAATACTTATTTAGAACAACTTTATACAATGAGTAAACCAGATAGAGACCCTAGAATGAGAGTAATAGATATAGCCTATATAACACTTATGAGAGAACAGCCTGTAATAGCAGGAGATGATGCGGCAAAAGCTTTATGGTTTGATATAAAGTTACAAGATAATATATTAGAAATAGTAAATAAAGATGAAAACATTGTTATAAAATATAAATTGCATCAGAAAATATTTGAAAATGGTGTTGTTCAGACTACAGGATATACTGGAGAATGTATTACAAAAGAAAAATTAGCTTTTGACCATAATGAAATAATTCTTGAAGGGTTATTAAGATTAAAAAATAAAATATTATATAGCGATATAGCTTTTAATCTGCTTCCAGATGAATTCACTTTACCAGATATAAAAAAGGTATATGAAGTAATTTTAGGAAAAGAATTATATAAAACAAATTTTAATACATATATAAAAGATAAGTTAGAGCCTATGGATTGTAAAATAACATCTATGATAAAAGGTGGTAAAAAAGCCACAGGATATAGATACAAAAGAAAGGAAGTGAAATTATGAAATTAGGAGTTATCTTATCAAGATGTCAGCCGTTACATAAAGGACATGTAGATATGATAAATAAAGCTTTAAAAGAAAACGATAAGGTTTTATTTATTATTGGCAGTGCAAATAAATATAGTACAATCAGAAATCCTTTTAATATAAATATGCGAATAAAAATGTATAAATCAGCACTAAAATTAATTACAAATCCAGATAGACTAGAATATATGCTTTTATCAGATTTGAGCATAGATGAAAAAATACCAAAACAAGATAATATATCTAAGTTAACAGATACAATAAATGTTAATAATGAATGGGGATTATATTTATATTATAATATCGTAGCTAAAACAGGAGAGAAAACATTTTCATTTTATTACAATGATGATACTTCTTTAGTATTAGATTGGTTTCCAGAATATATAAGAAATAGGATTACAATTATTTCATCTTATAGAATAGATAATATCAGCAGTTCAGAAATAAGGCAGGCTATTTTAAATAATGATAATGATTATATAAAAAAATGTATTCCTTATTATAAGGATAAAGATATAGAAGTATTAAAAGATAAATATAAAGAAATAACAGAAAAAGGAGAATAAGACTATGAAGTTATTAGTAGTTATAGATATGCAGAATGATTTTATTACTAGAGCATTAGGAAATAAAGAATGCAGAGCTATTGTACCTAATGTCGTTGAAAAAGTTAATAATGCTGTAAAGACAGATACAGATATAGTAATTACATTAGACACACATAATGAAAACTATCTTGAAACACAGGAAGGAATAAATTTACCTGTAAAACACTGTATTAAATACAATTATGGTTGGAAATTAATACCCGAATTACAGCATATAAATCCAACAAAGAAATTTTTAAAGAATACGTTTGGTTCAATAGAACTTGCTAATTGGATAAAAGAAAATAACTATACAGATATAGAATTAATAGGAGTATGTACAGACATATGCGTTATAAGTAATGCTTTAACAATAAAAGCTGTAAATCCAGAAGCAAGAATTAGTGTAGATGCACATTGTTGTGCTGGGGTTACACCAGAAAGTCATAAAAATGCACTTGAAGCTATGAAGATGTGTCAGATAAATATTGAGGAGGATTAGTGTTATGAAGTTAGAACCAATTATTATAAGTTTATTAGAAACAGATATGTATAAGTTTAGTATGGGACAGGCAATTTACCATCAGTTCTCTGATTATAAGACAACTTGGACCTTTAAATGCAGGAATAAAGATGTACATTTTACAGAAGAAATGGTTGAAGAAATCAAGGAGCAGATAAAGCATTTCTGTACTTTAAGATTTACAGAAGATGAACTTAATTATCTTGAAAATATTAAATGGATAAAAGGAAGTTATGTTGATTTTTTAAGATTATGGAAGCCAAGATATGAAGATTTTAAAATAACAACAGATGCAGAATGTGGACTTGATATTGAAACATTTGGAACTTGGCTTAATACATCTATGTATGAAATACCAACACTTGCTATTGTTAATGAAGTATATTTTAGAATGGCATATGATTATGATGAACTTTTCAAGAGTTTTAAAGAAAAATTAGATATAAAATATAATAACTTAAAAAACAATCATTGGTATGCAGGAACATTTAGTGAATTTGGACTTAGAAGAAGATTATCAGCAGAAGCACAGGAGCTTGCTGTGCAGAAATTCTCTCATTTAGGAGATACATTACATAGTGCTTCTAAATTTGTAGGTACAAGTAATGTTTACTTAGCTAAAAAATATAATCTTATACCTGTTGGAACTATGGCTCACGAATGGATTATGTGTGTAGGACAGGGAAATCATAAGCACAATCCAGCATATTCAAATTGGTATGCACTTGATGCGTGGATTAAGGAATATGGTGTTTTAAATGGCATTGCTCTTACAGACACAATAACAACAGATTGTTTTCTTAAAGACTTTCAGCTTACTTATGCAACACTTTTCTCTGGAGTAAGACACGATAGCGGAGACCCTTATGAATGGGGAGATAAAATGATTAAACATTATGAAAGTCTTGGAATAGATGCAAGAAATAAAACTCTGTTATTTAGTGACAGCCTTGATTTTGAAAGAGCTGACAAGCTTTACAGATACTTTAATGGAAAGGCGAAGGTTGCGTTTGGAATAGGAACATATATAAGTAATGATACAGATGTTCCAGCACTTAATATAGTAATGAAGACAACAAAGTGCAATGGAATGGACGTTGCCAAGATTTCAGATACACCTGGTAAAGGAATGTGTAAGAATAAAGATTATATAGAATATCTTCAAAGATGTATAAATTGGCGTATGAATAATGATAAGTAAAAGAAAGGATAAAATTATGAAAAATGAATATAATTTTGATGTAAAAAAGACAACAGAAGAATTAATAAAATGGATTGCTGATTGGTTTAATGTAAATGGAAAAGACTGTAATGCGGTAATAGGAATTTCAGGAGGAAAAGATAGTACAATAGCTGCGGCTCTTTGTGTAAAAGCTTTAGGAAAAGATAGGGTAATTGGGGTATTAATGCCTAATGGTACACAAAAAGATATAAATGATGCTAAAAGGATATGTCATTTATTAGAAATTAAAAATTGTATAATAGATATAAGTTCTGCTACAAATTCATTATTAGATGAATTAAATCACCCCAAGTATGGAATTGATACTGAAATAAGTGAACAAACAAAAATTAATTTACCGCCAAGAATTAGAATGACTGCATTATATGCTATTGCTCAAAGCTATAATGGCAGAGTTATTAATACGTGTAATTTAAGTGAAAACATATGTGGTTTTTCAACTCTGTTTGGAGACCACGCAGGGGATATATCTTTATTTGATGAATTAACAGTAACAGAAATAAGACAGATAGGACATTTTCTTAAATTACCTGATAACCTTGTAAATAAGATACCTTCTGACGGCTTAACAGGATTATCAGATGAAGAGAGCTTTGGATTTAGTTATGATACATTAGATACTTTTATACGAACAGGAATATGTGAAGATAAAGATATTAAAAATAAGATATTAGAAAAGTATAATACTAATAAATTTAAAACTAATCTAATTAAATTTCCTCACTATAAGAGTAATTTAAAGAATTATATAGCATAAAGTTATTGAAGTTTTTAGCTTCTGTAAGATATTAAAAATACAAATATATAAAAATAAAAGAGATTATTATTGTTATTTTTATTAAACAATAATAGTCTTTTTTTTATACTTTTTACATTATTATTTTATATAAAAAATACGAAAGTGAGAAAATAAAGATATGAAAATAATTTTGATAATAGCAGGACTATTTACAATTATAAAAATCTTTACAGAAGCTATTGGAGTATTACCAGATATTAACTTAGCATTAAAAAGCTTAATAAAAACAAGAGCAATAATATTAATAAGTATTATAGTATTTTTAATAATATTAATAGTAATAATGTTTTCATTGCCTAAAATAAAAACAGATACACAAAATGCTATCGAACAAATAAATACTATGTTAGAAGATGAAGATATTTAAAAATAAAGCAGAAAGGAAATATATTATAAGCATCCTAAAGGGGCAGTAATCTGGGTAAAAGATGTTGAAAAATACATATTGTAATAAATAAGGAAAATATAAATAAAAGGAGTTTTATTATGATGACAGATGAAGAAATTATAAAAATTTTTAAGAAAAAAATGAAATTTGAAATTGGGTGTACATTTGCAGGTATGTTTACATTAATGCTTTGCGTATTTATAATTTTTGCTAATTGCATTCCTGATGGGCTAGTCATAGCTTTTATTGCAATGATATTATTTTGTTGTATTGCTCTTATATATGAATTATATGTTAGGTTTTATAATCTTAAAAGTATTAAAGAAGGTAATTATTCTATATGTATAAATCATACAGTTGGTAGTGTTGATTCAGATAGCAGAGGCGGCTTAAGTATAAGAGTAAAGGACTGTGATGAAGACTTTGGCTTTATTTCTGATGACATAGAAAATTTTAGTAACAAAGTATATTGTGTAACAACAAAAAAAGGTACATATCCTGTATGCTTTTGTAAAGAAGATATATAGTATAGGAAAGGAGCTGTAATGAAGAGATTAACAGAAAGAAATCCATATTGGATAGATGATGAATTATGGGAAAGTGCTTGCGAGCCAGACTGTGAAGAAATAGACGCAGTATATCGAAAACTAAAAGATTATGAGGACTTAGAGGAACAGGACAAGCTTCTGCGGTTGCCGTGCAGAGTGGGAGATACAGTATATGTCAATGGAGTTTTAGGCTGCGGCGAAGCAGAAAGATACAAGGTTATCCGAGTTGATTATCACAGCACATTAGGGACAGGAAGAAACGAGTTTTATATTGAAGCTTTACTTTGCACAGACCCCAATAGTTCAATAGGATTTTATGATAAGCAGTTTGGCAAAACCGTATTCCTCACAAAATCCGAAGCAGAATATTGCGATTGTAAAAAGATAAATGAGGAAAATGAATGAAGCAATTTTTTATATTTTTGTTTACAGGGCTTTCAATCGCTATTTTAGATTTAATAGACACTGCTTTTGGAAATCAAATAAGCTTAGATAGTATATGTGTTATGTCTGCAATATCTATATTATACTGGTGTATTGATGGGGTGTGTAGAATTGGAGAATATGCATACACTGTAAAGATGAAACACGAAAGTGAAAGTTTTATATTAGAAATGGTAGCTACAATTATTTGTAGTGTGTTAATTATAATTTTTAGAAAACCTATATCTCATATTTATAACTTAACTGACAAACAATATGAATTATTAAATTTATGCCTATTATGGAAAGGATTATTCTTGATTTTTGCAAAAATAGAGTCCTTTTTATACATATATATTGAACTTAATTGTATGAATAAACAAATTATAATATCTAATATAATATTTTATTCAACAATGATAGGATTAGATGCAATAGTTATAATATTACACGGAGAATGTTATCATCTAATAATAACAACAGGAATAGCAGATTTCATAACGGCTATTTATCTTATAATATCAAGTAAATTCATTAAAAAAATACATTCCCCTAAAATACATATAATTAAGGGACTTATAAGTTGCTCTAAAGATATATTGATTAATAATGTTTTAGGTAGGGTTGCGACAATAACATTTAATATTTGTGCAAGTTTTTTAGGAACAAAATATTATGCTCTACATAGTGTTGGTTACTCTATTGCAACAAGTATGGAATCTATAACAGACAAATGTTGTACTTATCAGCTTGTAAAATTAAAAACAATAAATAATATCAAAGCAAAATACAAAACATATAAAGATACTTTTACGAAAACTTTTATTCCCGCGACAATAGTTTGTTATTTAAGTGCAATAGTGATGGTGTTCCCTATGAAAGGAGTAATAGGGTTTAAAGAAGCTTTAATCGTTACATTGATGTATAATTCACAATCTATTTTTATTCAGCCATATGAAAATATAAGAGGGTTTTTAATAAGTTGTGAAGATACAAAAAGTTTAAGGTTTGGAGGTTTAATAGGAATACTTGTAAGAGTTCCAATAAGCTTAATAAGTATTTTTACACCAATAGGTATTTATGGATTTGCTTTTGGAGTAAGTATAGATTTTATGGCAAGGTTTATATATTGGAAATATAAAGCAAATAATATAGTCAGAATTAATGCAAGTTAATATTTTATATTAGAAAAGGATATATTGTGAATAAAAAGGCAGTATAAGAAAAGTAGGAAGAAAATAAATAAACTTATATTTTTAGACGAATTTTTTATGATAGACTATACAAAAGATGAATATAAAGCTTTTCAGGAAGGTATAAAAGATTATTGTTATAAACATCATAGATATAAACATTATATTGATTTTAAAGATTTTGAAGAAAGTATGAGAGGAATTTATACAACAAGTGTAGCTCCAAGTACAATAGATGAGTCACCTTTTGTATATAAACCAATGAATGAAATAATTAAAAATATAAAAGAGACTGTTGATATAGTTTCTTGTATAAAACCTGTTTATAATTATAAAGCAAAAGATGATATTAATTATGTAAAAAATAAAGAAGATATTGATTTAAGTTTATAATTATATAAATAAAAAAATATTAAAAAGAGAGCTTTTGAAGGGCTCTTTTTTTTATGTTTGGGACATTATTATTGAAAAGATGAAAAAAGACAGGAGGAACAGTAAAAATGACAAATGAAAGAGTTTATCTTAAAGGAAAAACATTAAAGAAACTGTTAGCAAAAAATAATTTAACGCAAAATGATTTAGCTGAAATGTTAGATATTGACAGGTCTGATATGTCAAGATTAGTAACAAACAAAAAGCCAGCTACAAGAATTATTGTTGAAAAAATAAGTGATTTATTACAGGTAGATGAAAGTGTATTTGTTAATAATAATAAATTCACAAATTGTATTCCTAGAAAAGCGATATGTATATCTGGAGCAGAATGGAATAGTGATAAATTTAAAGAATTATTAAATAAAAAGAATATTACTTTATTAGATTTCAGCAAAAAAATAAAAGTAGATAAAAGTAATTTTTCTGCCTATACTAGAAAAAAATGTCTGCCATCTGTAGATACATTAGTAAGAATATGTAATTATCTTAATTGTTCTTCAATGGATTTAATTGGAGTATCAGAGATAGAAATAAATAATTATATTGGTTATGATGTATTTGAAATAGTAGATAAAGATAGTATAGAAAAGAATGATAATAACATTGCAAGCAATGTTTATGCAAGCAATATAAGTTCAGACAAAAAGAATAATACAGAAACAGATTTAAACTATAATTATATTCATTTTTCAAATGAAAATGTTATATGTAATCTTAATATCATAAATGAAAATATTTTATTAATGGTTAAAGATTTTTCTGAAAGTATAAAAAGCTTAACAGAAAATATCAATGTTTTAACAGATAAGAATATTAATCTTAGTAAAGAAGTAGAATTTTTAAGAAATGAATTAAAAATAAAAGTCAATGGAGAAGCCGCTGAAAATAATAGTAATATCTCTACAAACAATGTTTGTGCAGATAATATTTCTAAAAGTAATAATAATAGCTTAATTCATTCTAATAAAACATATTCAAGATATAATATAGTTTGTTCTGAAAAAGAAATGTTAGAAATAATAAAAGGAAATTCAAGCGATATTGATAGTTTTGAAGAATTCAAAAATAAAATATATAAATTAGCGGCATATATTTCAAGGAAAAAGAATATTATCTTTAACCAGACAATGCACGACAGCTATAAGAATTTTGAAAGAGTTTATGGATTTAATATTAAGACTATTAAAGCTGAAACAAATATAAAAAGCACATTAGAAGCTATTTATGTAAATGAGATGACAAGAGAAATCTTTTTTAATATGTTTTGTACTAATGCAAGTAATCTTAATTAAAGATTATTATAGTAAAAAGTATTTGTTTAATAATATTTACGATTTTTTTAAAAAAACTTAAAATTTATGTCAAAAAAAGTGTGCTTTTTTTTCACTTTAGGACATTATATATTATATAAGATATTTTTTAAAAAAGTACTAAATATAATTATTAAAAAGATAAACAAAAAAATATTAAAAAAAATGATAAAAAATAGTGCTTTTTTTTATAAAATATACATTACTATTATATAGTAAAAAATACAACAGAATTATATAAGATAAGTTTATATTAATTCTGTTAAGGTTCTTTAGCTCAGTTGGTTAGAGCAACCGGCTCATAACCGGTCGGTCATAGGTTCAAGTCCTATAAGAACCATTTTGACAAATATATATAATATTCTTATATTTTTCTTGATTAATATATAGTTATTATTATTTTTGTCAAAAAAATAATACGTTCTTAAATGACCTCCGAAAATTTTATGGACGAAAAAAATTCATACAGGTATTAATATAAATTAAAGCTTTTTTTGAAGTTTTGCATTTAGATTTTTTTTATCGTAAGTTCTCCTTTCTATGTACTATGTGAAAAAAATTATATTTATATTTTTATTCATAAATATTAATATCTGTATGAAAAAATGTAGTGTTGGCAGAATGGTAATGCACAAGAGTGCTATTCTTAGGTTATCTTTATGGATATATAGGTTCGACCCCTATACACTACGTTATGCGGTTATGATGGAATAGGCAGACATAGGGGACTTAAAATCCTCTGGTAGAGATACCGTGTGAGTTCAAATCTCACTAGCCGTACTATAATACTGGTATTTTTAAAAATAATTATATTAGTATTATATGTGTATTATATGTTATTTATAATAAATAGAAAAATATAAGGTTGTTTTTGGTTTGACTTTTTCTATTAAAAGCATAATGTTTTCTTCTATTAACCAAACAAAACTAGCAAATAGTTTATAACCTAATAGAAGTCTCCTTTTTCAAATTTTAACAATGTATAACGATACAAATATTACAAAGCAATATACAGCGAAGCAATATACTACAGCAATTTAATTTTAATAAAAATAAGAACAAACAAAATATGTATGATAGTTAATTCAGAAATATTAATTTTATTTATTAGTATTGTAAAACCGACAAAAGTATCGTGTAAAAAATATAAAAAATTGAAAAAACTTTTAAAAAAAGTGTACTTTTTTTTCACTTTATAACAATACTATTATATAAGGAAAAATAAGTGTCACTAGCTCAGTTGGTAGAGCATACGACTTTTAATCGTAGGGTCACGGGTTCGAACCCCGTGTGACACACTTAGTTAATTTGGAGTTCGGAATAATGAATGCTGAATTAATTAAAAATAAATATTAATTAGAATAAGGATAGGTAGCAAAGTGGTTAAATGCCTCCGACTGTAAATCGGATACCTTCGGGTTTCAGAAGTTCGAATCTTTTCCTATCCACTTAACCGAAATCAGATGGGTTTCGATTTTAGACAAAGTACATAAATATTGTGATAAGAAGATAAAAATATTTATGGATAAAATCGCTAGGGTTCAACTCCCTTGACTGATGAATGGACTACATCTTCTGTAGAGCCTTGAATGGAATATGAAGTAATATTACTTCCCTTTCAGAAATTCCTAGGTCATAGCAAAGCCTTAAGGTGGTTATAGCTATAATTATAATACTGTTTTATTCTTTACGGTTATGTAAAGAGACCTCCTCTCAAAAGTTTTAAAAGGTTCTTCTGTTATTTTAGATTAGCAGAAGGACCTTAAACCAAAAAACAGTTTATAAATTGGAGAGGTATTGCTATTAAGTGTGTAATTAAAATATATATTGGGATGTAGTTTAGCTTGGCTAGAACGCTTGATTTGGGTTCAAAAGGTCGCAGGGTCAAATCCTGTCATTCCAACTTATTATTTAGTGAACTGGGCGAGAATATTATAAAACCTAAATTGGATGTATAAAACAAAGACAGGAATAAATATTAATTCGCTTTCTGTAGTAACTAAATAATAAAAGACTTTATATGATGTACATTTTCTTTTTTAACTACTAATATATTAATAACATATATTAGTAGACATTCTCACATAGTTCAAAGGTAGAGCAACAGACTGTTAATCTGTAAGTTGCAGGTTCGACCCCTGCTGTGAGAGCTTAATTCAGAAAACTGAATTTTAAATATATTTTAATAAGGATAAAATAATGATATATAATAACAATCAAAATACTCCATTTTCTATATATATTACTAATTTAGAAAAATATAATGAAGGTTTTCTTATAGGGGAATGGGTAAATTTTCCAACAATAAAAGAACATATTTCAGATATTTTAGAAAAAATAGATGTAAAAGAAGGACAGGAAATAATTATAACAGATTATGATTGTAACATCCCTTTTCTTTCTAAATATCTTTCTGAATATAGTAATCTTAATGAATTAAATTATCTTGCTAAAAAAATTGAAGATATAGAAAATTTTAACCGCAATAAATTTAATGCACTTATAGAAGCTGGAGAAGGTATAGAAAATGTTTCAGATATAATTAATATAATTGACAATCTTGATAATTATAATTTAATAATTGCAAATAATGAAGAAGAATTAGGAATTAGTATTCTTGATGAGAATGACGAAATGCAAAATATTCCTGATTGGCTTAGTGATTATATTGATTATGAGTCGTATGGCAGAGATTATTCTATAAATACAGGAGCAATGCTTACATCAGAAGGTTATATATATAGTTTTAATTGTAGTAAAGAATATTATAAAGGGATAGAAGATATACCAGAGGAATGCTTTATTGTAGGTTCTAAACAGCCTATAGAAGAAAAAACAGATGAAATAGAATTAGATGTTTTATAAAATCTAATCATTATTATTTGAGGTCTTTATTTTATAATAAATCAATCTTATTATGAAGCAATTTATATATTAAATATTTATTTAGTTTAATGGTAAAACACCTATAGTCAAATGTAGGAGATATAAGGTTCGACTCCTTATAATAAAATTCAGTAATATATTTTAAATATATTGCTGTTAAGTTCTTTGAAAAATAGATACCCTAGTGCAGAAAGTTATCAGCTTGCTAGGATGCCTTTAAAGCAGTCTATTATAATAAGGATACTTAATATAGTAGGACTTTTTATTAATAGTAATATTAATAAAGAAGATACAGGAGTATCAACAAAAAGAGGTAGTGTATCTTAATAGTCAACAGTAAAGTCATAACAGAGTGGGGAGAATAATAGACAGTGTGAGAAGCACAAGAACCCTAAAGACTAATATTGTGGTGATATTGGAAACTGAGGGAATACCAAAATAATCTTCTATGCCTTGATGTACTAGAAATAGTACTATAACACTCAAAAATGGATAAGTAGCTCAATGGCAAGTTCTTATAAATCATAAGTTTAGTTTATGTTAAAGGTAAAATAAAAACAAAAAGAGACTTAAAATATTCTGAATGATGAGTGAACATTGCAGGTAGAAAATCCTGTCACAGTTTTAGGTTTTTGTGAAAACGAAAACTATGGTAAGAAGTTTAAGAGTCGCTCTCTTAAGCTCAGACTTACTATCTGTGTAACTTAATAACTACAGACTATTAAGAATAAGACGAAGGTCTATCTATTTTTAAAATAAAATTAAAAGAAAAGAAATAATAAGTTAAGAAACCAGTTTGAACCAATTTGAAAATATATTATTTATCTCTTTGGATAATCGTAAATAAAATCTGCGATAATGCTTGTAACAACAGATAACATAATGTTATATAAAATTTATGATTTAGAATTGAGATATTTTTTAACATATTAAATTTTTAACATATAATAGATTTTAATTTTGATTTTGTTATAAAGGATATATGTAACAATATATCCTTTATATAAAAAGTTAAAACGGTACTTTGGGTATTCGCCAAGAGGCAAGGCACAGGGTTTTGACCCCTGAATTCGCTGGTTCAAATCCAGCATACCCAGCTTGGGATATAGATACAAGCAATGCGTATCAATATATAAATATATTTACATTTAAGTCTTTTTTGCAAGGTCCCACAGTTTTGTTTTCGCTTGCAAAAATCATTAAATTAGCAGGATTTTGTTGTACTAGCATATAGGCAGTATCTAACAATTCTGATTTAGAGTTGCTATTAGTAAAGTTGTAATACATATTTTATATATTTAAGTTCATAACTTATATATCCTATTAGCTGTAAAGACATTATAAACAATATAATATTTCTTTACAGTGAGAAATAAGTGTCCTTTCTTACAATTATTTAATCATTGTTTTTGTATAATCTTAGGCGGGATTATATAAAAGTCCTTACGAAATTATTCGTAAGGATTATGCACTATTGGTATAATGGTTATTACATCTGTCTTCCACACAGAAAATATCAGTTCGATTCTGATATAGTGCTTTTTATGATAATAACATTGTAAACAATGTTTATGTAAACAATATATCAAGAAATATTTAATTACAATCAATATTAATAATATAAAAAAGACTTTATATTATAATTTATAAAGCCTTTTTTTGTTTTTATTTTGTATATATTTTTAGCAATTTTTACTTGTTTATAACATTACTTACAATTAAACATTGTTTATGAATATTGTGCTGTATACGTGTTGCACAATAACATTACAAACAATGTTTAATTATAAATAATGCTTTATTGTTAATAATATTTTATTTGCAATGTTATTATATAAAAAACTTCAATTTTGGGGTTGATATAGTTACATTTTTTTTACTATTTTACAATATTATATTATAACAACATTGATAAATAATATTAAATTTCAATCAATATTTTATTGTAAATAATACTTATAAACAATGTTGAATTATAAACAATACAAAATTATATAAAGAAAGGTAATAAACTTATGAATGGTACAGATTTTATTGATTTTTTAAAGATTTTATGTGAAGAAGATGAGAGGTCTAAAAATTCAGATAAGAAGACAGATAATAATATTTTAAAGGATAAAGATTTAGATGATGCCCTTGATAATATACTTTCTGGTATTGTAAATGAACTTTTAACAGAAGATGAAAATAAGAATTCTATAAACAAGAATAACAACACTGTTAACAATGTTACTGTAGAGGATACTTCATTAAATAAAGATAAGGAACAGCCTGTTAATAATATTACAAACAATAATATTAAGAAAGAAAATGATTTATTAATTAAAGATGTAATCTTTGATAATAATAAAGCAATAGTATACTTTGGAAATGGAGAAACTATTTTTGTAAATACAGAAGATACAGGCTCTTGTGATAAGGAAAAGCTTCTTTCTATGGCATTGTGTTTAAAGTTCTTAGGTAAAGAAAGATATATAGAAGAAATAAGTAGATTTTAAGCAGTTCACTAATATTACAAGATAATTATTGTAAATAATATTCAAAAGTAAATATAAATAATATTATAGTAGGAATTCTTTATAAGTTATTTAGAATTTCTACTATATATTATATAAGGAGAAAATAAATGCGAAAATATGTTTTAATTGGTTTAGGAATAGTTATAGCTGTTTCTTTGACGGCTTGTAAAAAAGAACAAACAAATACTATTGATAAAGTTGATAGTGTTAATAATGAATTAAATCAAGGAAGTAATGAAGATACAAATATTTTAAATAAGTGGGAAGAAAACGGAAAAGAATATTTAAAGACAATGAAAATAGAAGGTAATGGAAAAAGTATAAATCTACCTTGTAAAATATCAGATTTAAAAAATATAGGATTAACTTTTACACAACCTGCTAAAGATAATGCAAATGTTGAAGATAAAACATATTATATTCCGTATAATCAAGTAGGGTTTGGAAAAGCAAACTGCCAGACACTACAAGCTCATTCAAAAGAATATAATAGAGCAATTATAATAGATGGTAAAAATTATAGCAATGAGAATATTCCTTTTGAAGATTTAACTGTAACTAGATTATACAGTAATTCAAAAGATATAAGTGTTTTGGGAATTACTCCACAAAAGACTGCAAAACAAGAAGTAGAAAACATTTTTGGAGAAACACAAAGAAAAGGATTTGATGACGAAGGATATTATACTACAGAGTATGATTTTAATAATAAATGTATGTTAGGAGATAATGTATATATTAAATATTATTATCTTAGCATAGATTATGATAATAATGATATAGTAACAGGTATTACAATAAAATATGTAGAAAACTAATATGAAAGGAAATAAGATGACGAATATAGGTTTTATGGCCGTTTTTCCAGCTATGTTATTTTGTGTTTGTGTTGGACTTCCTTTGATATGGCTGCAATTATTTATCACCTCATCAAGAAAAGATAACTACATAAAAAAAGCTCATAAAGTAAAAGGAAAAGAAGTTTCACATAAATATGTGCAAGGAGTTTCTTCTGATGTGTCTACTAACCATTATGATAAAGAAGATGAAGTATGGGCTTGTTATACTTATGAGTGGAAAGGAAGAACATATAAACATACGGTTAAGTATTTACAGAATACTTATCTAAATCTTAAGTCTAAAGAAATTGATTTGTATTTTCTTAAGAACCCTAAAAAGGTTGCTATAAATGAGCAGGGGCTTGCCGATACACAAGTACATTGGCTACGGACGATAATTATTACATTTATCATTGGATTTGTGTTATTTTATTAAATACTTATGGTTAAATATTAGATGTAGACAATTTTATAAGAAAATGGTCAGATTGATTTATTTTTATATGAAGATGTAGACCTATCAAATGAATTTGAGGTGATAGAAGTATGCAAAAGGAATGGATAAATATAAAAGAAACAGGTCAATTATATTTAGAGAAGATATTAGTTTCTCTAAATATTCCTATTTTATTTGTGTGTCATAATTCAAAAGATAAAAATAAGTAGATGATATATAATGGTAGACTAATAATTATAAATAATAAATATTTTAATTTGCAGTGTTTTAGGGCTACTAGAAAATAGTAGTCCTTTTTATTTTATAATTTTTAAAGAAGTGAAAAAGATGTATTGTTATGTTTCTTTTTTTAAACATAAATTATTATAGATATTTTTTGCTTTTTCTTGTATAATATTTCAAGGGGTAGTTATATTGTTTTATATATTTTATTAATTTATTGATTTACACTTTAACAAATGATTTTATACCTTTTGAACAATATATCTCTTTAATTCTTTTGCATTTTTGTGTAATATTTTCTAAAAAAATCCCCCCAATTTTGATGTTTTGGCTAACTTTTTTACATTATTATTATAAGATATAAGATAACAGGAGGAAATTAAATAATGTTTATAGGTGTATAAAATATTAAATAAAATAATTTGATAAGATTGATATTAGAAAGTTTAAATTAAAATTAACACAAAACAGCCTAAATTAAAAACAAAAAATACCAAGTAAAATACCAAACAAAGGAAGGACAAAATTATGATAAGAAGAAATTTATTAAAAGCAACTTTATTAACTACAGTAATCGCTACATTACTTGTTTCAACAGCTTGTGGAAGCAAGAATACAGCTTCTACTAATAATGATACAGCTCAGTCAGTTCAGGCAACTACAGCTAAGACAGTAACAAAAGAAACTGAAAAAAATTCTGATAATAATAATACTGAAACAACAGCTGAAACTAATGCTGAAAATGTAGAAAATACAGAAGTGGTTGTTTCTGAAAACAATGACAACACATCAGAAGAACAGGAAATTATTGTAGCTGACAACAACAATATTTCTAAAAGCAATGATGGTAATAGTTATGTTGAAGATAATAATAACAACAATAATAATGAAGTAATTGCTAATGATACTCCTAGTGATGTAGTAGACAATACTCCTGCACCAGCTCCAGCAGATACAACACCTGTTATTGATAATACTCCAGTTATAAGTGAGGATAATAATACATCTGTTGATAATAATATTGCAAACAATAATACAAATGCTGGTAATAGTGACAATAATACTTCTACTGGTAATAATAATGGATATGATTTCCCAACTGTTGATGGTCCTAATGGTCCTATGTATGCTTATAATGGTGATAAATATATTGTTGGTCAGGACGTTAATCAGGGACCTGATGTTGAATGTCCTTATACTATGAAACAGGTTACTACAAGATATTTTACTAAAGACTATGTTAATTTCAGCAACTGTGAAGGATATTATTACATATCTGTAGATGGAGACTTTGGAGATGAAATTCCTTTAAGTGAAAATCCATTTCATCAGTATATATATCAAGTTGGTCATACTGAAAGTATAAGAGCAAAGATAGGTACATTTAGTTGTGGAGATGTTTGGTTCTGTGCTTTTAATGATTAATATGTAGTAAAATTATAGAGTCACTAATAAATTAAAAATTCTTATCATAATATTATAGTATATAAAAGATTATCTGATTAAGTTCAGGTAGTCTTTTATTTTTATCTTACTTTTGAACAAATCAATAGAGTTATAGATACTTATAGGACTTTTTCTACGGCAAATAACGGAACATTATTGACTTAACTGTAAGAACATAGTATTATTGCAATAGAAACAATAAAGTATATTATGTTTTTTTTATAAATGGGGTGGTAAAATGATTAATTATAAAATAAATCCATATAGACCCGGAGCAGGGTTAATGCCAGGATATATTGCAGGAAGAGACGAATATATACAGGAAGTAAAACAGAGTTTTGAAGCTTTGAGATTAAATGTGCCTACAAGGTCAATTATATATAATGGACTTCGAGGGGTAGGAAAAACAGTATTAATAAATAAATTGGAAAAAATAGCAAGTGATTATAATATTCTTTATAGTCATATTGAAGTAGAAGAAAAAAATGATTTTATTTCGCAAATTGCTGAATGTTCACAAGAATTTTTAAGAGAAATCAGTACCAAAGAAAAAATAATGAATTTAATAAAGAAACCTTTAGAAGCAATAAAATCTTTAGTCATTTCTTTTAATCCGAATGACACAACTTTTTCGTTATCAGTGCAGGAACGTGAATTATATCTTTCTAATAATCTTACTCAGAGCTTAACAAAAGTTTTTGTGACAATAGGAGAAGTAGCTCAAAAAACAAACACTCCAATATGTTTTTTTATTGATGAAATTCAATATATGAAACAAGAACAGTTAAGTTCACTAATTGCAGCGTTACATAGGACAAATCAATTAGGGTATCCTATTATGGTTATAGGAGCTGGACTTCCTAAGATATACAAAATGTTGTCTGATGAAAAATCATATTCTGAAAGATTGTTTATATATAATCAGATTGGTTCATTAACATTTGACCAATCTAAAAAAGCAATAGAAGAACCAATCAAGAAATTCAATGTATCCTACACAAAAGAAGCAATAAATAAAATTATAGAAATAACAAAAGGCTATCCTTTTTTTATTCAACAATTATGTCAGATTATATATAAAAATACAGATACGAATTTAATAGAAGAAACAGATGTTGATTGTAATATTAATGAATTTCTAAAGGTTTTAGACGAAGGCTTTTTTAAATCAAGATATGAAAGATGTGCAGAAAGTGATAAAAAATTCATATTTGCGATGGTAAAATGCGGTGAACTGCCTTGTACAATTTCAAATATAGCGTATAATCTTGGAAAAGATGTAAGTTCAATTTCAACTACCAGAGCACAATTGATTAATAAAGGTATTATTTATTCCGTACGATATAAGGAGCTTGATTTTACTGTTCCAGAATTTTCTGGATTTATTAAAAGGCTTGATGAGTATAAACAATGGCTTAATCAAGAAGGATATTAAAGAATAATTATATATATCTTCTTTACAAAGTGATATATAAAGAAAGATTATAATTTTTAAAGGTTTTTAATTCAAGCGGTCTTATTTTTATGTAAAAAAATAATTTTCCACAATACTTATATAAAACTAGATATAGTTAAGTTAAAAATATATAAGTGAGGAAAATATTATGATTGAAAAACAGATAGCAGATACAACAGGCAGAGTTAGATATAAGAAGACTCCTACAAAAATTTCACCAGATATGGAGCAGTTATATTTTGAAATGCAAGATAAAGAGCATATATTTGAAGTAGGACTAAGAACCATATTAGAATGTATATTATTCGGAGCAAAAGAAAAACAGATACCAAAACTTCCTTTAACGTGGTATAGTGAAGTATGCAGCAGATATGATATACCTTTATCAGAATTGTTAGGAGAAGATGAATGAAAAATTTTGTATTATATAGTGCTTTAGAAGAACCACATAATATAACAAAAGATGAATTTGAAAAATATACAAAAAACGAATATCCTTTTAAACAAAAAAGTGATGATGGAATTCGTTATTATGCTACTTGTCCAGAATGCGAAAATCCTATACAAATAAGGGGACTATACAGTAAAAAAAGTACAGCATATGGGGCTCATACTGGGAAAGATATTGAAGGATTAAATCCATTTAATTATGAAAATTATATATATTGTCCTAGAGCAATAAAAGGGCATCATATTCCTAAAGATAAAAGAAAATTAATTACAACTCAAAAAGATATAGAAATTTATAATATAATAAGAGACAATTTCGATTTAGTAATAGCCTATGCAAAAAAACATTTAGGTTATTATATATCAAACAGATACGCAAAAGATATGTTAGAGGCGTATTATAATTCGTCAGGGTGGTTATATCCACATAGTACAGTAAATAATATACCATTTATTCTTTGTTATTTACAGGTAGCATTAAACCCATATGGTTTATGGATAAGAAAACATAGTGATTTTGAAAAGGCAGTTTTAAGAAGTGCAGATTTACAATTGATTCCTATAGAAGATAATAAATATTATAACAAGCTTATTCCTAAAAGTAATAAATATACAAAGCTTACAATGATGATATATAATCATAATTTCAAAGAAGATAATACTGGTAAACTATATGAATCTATAAGTATTTGTATAAGTAAGAATATAAGTAATACTCCAGATAGATATGAATGGAAAGATATACTTGAACAAAAAATAGTAATACCTGAACTTGAATTTATTAAATTTATAAATTTTAATCATAAATATAGGGATAAAGAGTTAATTGACTATGCTCATAAATTAATGCCTGTTTTATAGATAATAATATTAAGAAAACTACCTATATCTAATATTATTATAAGTAATATAAGCGAATGAAATAATAAAAACAGGTATTTTAGAAAAATAACGATAGTAATATTGAAAAATAAAATTAAAATAGAAAAAGACTCTTTGGTTGTTGCCAGAAAGTCTTTTTTCTTTTTTTTACAAATATTCTCCTATTTTTTGTTAAAAAAATATTTTACTCATTACTATAATACAGGCATATTTTTATGCTAAGTTAGTCAGAGAAAGGTCTGACAGAAAGGAAAAAGACTTATGAAAAGAAAATCAAAAAAGAAGAAATTAAAAACTATATTTTTAATTATTTTATTATTAGTTTTATTTTTAGCTGGATTTTTCATATACAGCTATGCAGGTAGTGCAGATGAGTCTATATTTGTACATAAAAGTGACTTTGTAGATTTAAAAGAAAGTGCTATAACATATAAGTATTTAGATAGAACAGATAACAGAACATATGATGAAAAGTACACCATATCAAATGACTGGTTACCTTCTATGACAATAAGAACAGATGAAATAGAAGCAGGAACAAATACAACAGTATATGGACCTTATACCTGGTTACCAGCAGGAGACTATAGGGTAAGCTTTAATTTAACACCTGAAGGCTGGCAGGACTTACAATATTGGGATATTGGTGTAAACAGGTCACAAGCAACATCAGGATTTAAGAAAGCTAAAAATGATGCAAGTGGTTCAATAGATTATAATAATTGTAGTCTTCTAAATGGAACAACAATATCAAGTATAGTTTGTGGTGGAAATAACACAGGTGGTAATTTACAATATACCATACATACAAATGGTAATAGTGCAGATTACGAATTAAGAACATTTTATACAGCAGGGTTTTCAGCTGGAGAACCTAATGCAAGTATGGAATTAAAGCAAAAATTACTTAGTAGTATTTACATACAATCTGAAAATGCTAATACAATATCATTTGATGCTAATGGTGGTGTAGCCTATGACACAGAAAGTAAAACCAATAAATCTACAGGAAAACTTACAGATACTTATTGGGGTGCTACAAGAGGAAATGTATCAGTACCAACAAGGGCAGGATATGTTTTTGATGGCTGGTATGGATATAGTCAGGCAAGTAATACTACTAATAATCGTAATGGACTTAAATTTGATACTAAATCAGAAGTAATACAGATTTGGGACAAAGATGGTAAACCTGTTGGTAATACAACAGAAGCTGCTTATTATGGATATACAGTATATGCACATTGGACACCAGCTAAATACACATTAGGTTTTAATGCTGATGGAGGAACTTTACCTTCTGATGGTAATATGGGAGTAAATCAAGATTGCCATTTAAGTGAAGATAAAACAAATGGTGGTGTTCCAGTAACATATAATGAAGGCTGGTATAATGATATGAGTAGAGATATACCATACAGAGAAGGCTATACATTTAATGGCTGGTATAAACCATACTGGAATGACAATGGAACACTTAATCATCTTGAACAGATATATAATAATGAAGGTAGAGCTGTAGAGAGTTCTATATGGCATTGGGATAACAATACAGGCTGGCATTACATATATGCTAGTAATGAAACACTGTGGGCTGGCTGGACAAAGAATGATTATTCATTAGACTTAAATATAGTCTATGGAGGTAAGAAACTATGTAGTACAGAAGAGATATTACCTTACATTGATGGTTTTGATGTATATATAGATGGAAATTTGGTTGCAGAAAATGTTCCTGATTATTGTGGAAAAGTTCCATATAGCTCAGCATACGAATTTAAAAATTTTCGTATGAAACCAGGATATGTATTCGCAGATACAGGAGATTTGAAAGGAACTATAGGAGCAGGCGATAAAGAAGTATGTGCATATGTTTATAATGACTATGCATTAGCTTATTATGATGGTAATGGTGCTACTAAGGGTAAGGATTGGTATATAGGATATGATGTAAGAGAGGCATATGAGAAATATAATGGTAATGCATATGCAATGGAGAACAAATTTTTAAAGAATAACTGCTCTTTTAAGAATTATAAGACAGAGTATAACACTTATAGGAATGTAGGTGATAGTATTAATCCAAAAGATAATTCACTTGCTAAAGCAGTAATCAGAAGTGCATATAACAATAACTTTGTAGTTGATACTTCAAATGGAAATGTAAGTGGTTCTAACATACATCTATGGAGTGAATTTGATGGAGATAACCAATGTTGGAGTTTCCTACCTAGTGGGGATGGTTACTGGTTTATAGTCAATACTGCATATGGAAAGTTCCTTGACCTTACAGATGGTAATACCACAGACCTTGCCAATGTACAGTTATGTAATCTTAACTGGGCATATACACAGCAATGGAAAATCACAGCAGCTGGAAATGGATATTATTACATCGCAAGTAGATGTAATGAAAACTACAGATTAGACGCCCAAGGAGGAAGTCAAAATAGTAATGCTGGTCAGAATGTATGCGTATATCACGCAATTGACTACGATGGACAAAAATGGAAAATTGACTTTTTAAACAGGGAAGATTATTTTCAAGTACAATGGACGGGTAGCGGTGATGCAACTGGATTAACAGCATCACGTCTAATTGAGTATTATGGAAATGGTGATAATAACAATTCCAGATTATTTGAAAGCTATAATGCAACATCTAACAGCATTGTAAGAAAAAATACTTTTATTAAGACAGGTTATAGCTTTAAAAACTATAATACAGCTTCTAATGGAAGTGGTTCAACCTATAATGAAACAAATGTAATTCCAAAAACAGATTGTCAGGGCATTACACTTATAAGAAACCATACAAACTATGATTATGCTATAAAACAGACAAGCAGTAATTCAACACTATATACGAATTACGCTGATTATGAGCTAAATCAATGGTGGTCTTTTGTAAAAGCTAAAGATATAAATGCTTATTATATAATAAATCAAGCAACTGGACAGGCATTATCATCAAGTAACAATGTAGTAAAAGCTGTGAGCTGGAATACACAGGATAATAATCAATTATGGGATTTAGAGCTTATATGTGAACACGAGTATCAGATAAGTGTACATAATCGAAATGAATATCTTACAATGCGAGATGATAATTATATATATACCATATCAAAAGCAGAAGATACAGATGAAGATTATGATTATCAGCTTTGGAATTTAGATGGAATAAGTACATCTTTATATGTTCAATGGGAAGCCAATAAATATATATTATATTTTGATTATAATAAACCAACAAATGCAGTAAATCCTGTAACAGATATAACAATGCTTAATAAAACAATAACATATGATAGTCCATATGGGGTTTTACCTACACCAAGTCTTTTAACTTGGAAGTTTGAGGGTTGGTATACTGCTAAAACAGGTGGTACACCAATAACAAAAGATAGTATTGTTAAAGTAACAAGTAATCAGACATTGTATGCTCATTGGACACCTCTTAATGTAAATTATGTTATTAATTATTGGACTGAAAAACTATATAAAGATGGAACAAATGATTATGCTGATTATACTAAATTAGATAGTGATAATTATAGTAAATATTATTCAGTAACAAAAACAGCTTTATCAGATAGTGAAATTGAAATTATAGCAGACAATCAATTATCTTCAAACCAAAAAATATATTTAAAAGGATTTACCTTACAGAATATGGTTGTTGATGGAGTAAAAAATAAAGAATTATCTGCTGTAGTTCACATTAATGGTAATGGACAGACAGTAGTAGATTTCTATTATAAGAGAAATATTTATAATGTTCCTGATAATCCATCAGACCCAGATAATAATAATGAAAACACAATTATTACGCCTGGCAATGGAATAAATTCGATTACAAAAAACAAAAAATCATATAAATATGAAGAAGTTGTTACATTAACAGCTAATTTAAAAGAAGGTTATCATTGGCATATTAATGATGATTGTGAAACGGTTAAAGAAAATTTATATCCTACAGGTTGGATTGATGAGCCAGATAAAGCAATTGAAAAGTTTTTAACAGGGTATGACAGAAGTAAACAGACAATTAAGTTTTATATGCCAGCCCATAATGTAAAAGTAACAGCAAATGCAACAAATAACAGTTATTTGGTTAATTTTAATAAGAATACTCCTGTAGGCAGAATTAATTCTATTACTAAGGATATAAGTTCAGCTTCCAATAATATAGAAGGTAATGTTAGTTCTAAATATTATATTTATAATCATAATGGACAGACTTTGCCTGATGAGGTATATACATTAACAGGTTGGAAATTTATAGGCTATAGTTTAGATAATAACGCGAATAGTGATGAAGAAAATACAATTCAATGGGGTTATGCTAAAGATAGCTGGAATTCAGATTTATCACATTTAACAACTAAGAACTTAGATGTATTGACATTGTATTCTAAATGGGACGCTAATACTTATGAAGTAGAATTATATCCTAATAAGCCAGCAAAAAGTACAGAAGACTTAATCAAAGAAACTCCTGCTGGTTATACAGACAATCAAGAGTATTTTTCTAAAACATTTACTTATGATGCTACAAACAACTTACCACTAGATAATGTATATTATATAAAAGGCTGGAGTTGTCACCCATATAAATATACTTTAAATGATGAAAATAAAACTATAGATTATTCTGATAGTAAAACAAATAAAGTATGGAATATAACAACAACAGATAAAGATGTTATAGAATTATATATGCAATGGACAGAAAATAAATATAATGTATTATTTGATAGTGAAGGAGGAACAAAAGTTAATGATATAAAATCTTCGTTATATGAAGGTGTTGAAGGATATTATATGCCAGAAGCTTCACATAGACCAGGTTTTACATTTGTTTCTTGGAATACAAATGTTAATGAACCAGATGAAGGCGAAAACTATTTAGCTAAAGAACAGTTTAAAAAGCTTGTATCAGAAGATGAAGGACAGATTACTTTTCACGCAATATGGAAACAAAAAAAGGTAGTAACTTTAAATGCTAAAAGTAATGTATTTAATCAGAATGAAACAAGAGATACTGCTGAAATAATAGATAAACAATGGTATGATTACGAACAAAGTGGTCAGAAAAAAGTATTACAGGAATGGAATGTAGATAAAGATACTATAGAGCAGGTTAAATAATATTACAAAATATTTTAAGACAGATACTATTTCAATAAAGATTTAGTATCTGTTTTTTTATTGATTTTTATATGAATTGTTTTTTATTTTATACAATCTAATTTTGTAAAAGGGCTTACATTATAACAATATTATTATATAAGAAAAAATAAGAAAGGGAATAAATACCTATGAAAGAATATGTTTTTTATCGAACTTCTTTTTGTCCATTTATAGAAGGAAATGAACTTATAAAAAGAGACAGCAGCTATACTGTTTATGTTAAAAATAATTCTAACCCTGTCTTTCCAATAGCAATTGTATCTTTAGAAGAAGGAAAAAAAATACAGAATAAAATAAACAAATTAGAAAGCAGATATTTAAGAGCAGAAAACAAAGATGTTGAATTTGAAAAAAGATACCTGATTTTTAAAATTGAACAATTGATTAGTGGGTTATCAAAGAAAGGATTATAAGTATGAATTATATCACAAATATTAAAAATGGCTGGATATATTTTAATATACCAGTTGTTAAAAGAACTGATAAGGGTTTAAAGAAAAATATATCATTTAAATTATCTTATATTGAAAATATTTTTGAATTAATTAATGTATGCAATGTTTATTACAATAATGATTTTTCAGCATATCAATTTGATTGTGAAGATGATTATATAAATATTATTCTTTATAAAGATGATGTTATTTTTACAATTGATGATGGTTATTTTAATGCTTACATATGTATGGATAATACAAAAACATTTATTAAAAAGATATATGATGATATTGTAAGCAATATTGATGAATTAATATCTATGTATCTTTTTAATTTTAAGGAAGATGAAGATAAGTCTGCTTATATAGAAGAATTTAATAAAACTAAAGAATATATTCTTAAGAAACTTAAAGAACTTTCATATTTAAGTAATATCTAGCTGGTAATTTTTAAGTAAAAAAGAAAGGATAAATGTTATGAAGAAAAAAGCAGAAGAGATATTTTTAATTATTTTATCAGTAATTATTGTAAGTATATCATTATATTTATATTTAAGTTTATGAATAATTATTTCAAAGTATAAAGGTATAAAGAGGTATAAGTATGCAAAAGAAATATGACAGAGTTTATGTAATAGATTGTGAAAATGTAGGATTTACATTTTATACAAGTCCTAATGATTTAGTTTATTATTTTACAAATAGTTCTGTAAAAGAACTGCCATTTATTTGTAATGAAAATGAAATACATATGTGTCTTAATCATACAGGTTGTAAAGATGCCTTAGATTTTATTATAGATACATTTTTAGGATATTTGATAAGAAATTATGGAAGAAATACTGAATATTTTATTATCAGTAACGATAAAGGATATAACAATGTATCGGCTTTCTGGCAGGGTTTAGGTTACAAGGTATATACAAACCCACATAACGCTTTAAAGCCTCTAAATAAGGAAAATACAGCGTTAAAAGACTATATCAACACAATAAATAACGCAAAGAAAATATTAGATAAGCTTCCAAATGAATATGAAGAAAAAATAAATAATATATTAGCTTCTTGGATACGTTCTAAAAGTAAAAATAAAGCTGTTCTTTTAAAAGAATTAGAAAGATGTTTACATAACAGAATTACTAAAAAAGAAATTAAAGAATTATGTAATTATTATTATGATAATGTTATAGGTAATGTTTAAAATTATGTTTATTTTTGCACAATAGTATTTTTATAGTATAGTATATAAATTATATGTCGGGGTGCCGAAATTGACTAAACTAGATAAAAAGATTTTTAGCCTTATTTAATCTCAAAAATATTGTTATTTTTTACAAAATTGACATTATTATTAAAAAACAAAAAAGATAAATAATTATATTAATAATATAGGAGATTAAATGGCTAAAAGATATAAATGCAGGGGGAGTTTTTATATTTACATCCTGCTTAATAGTGATAATTATGTAAAGATAGGAATAACAAAAAACTTTGATAAAAGAAAACAATCTTTAAGTGGAAGTAATGGAGGAGGGTCTATAATAACAGACTATTATGTTTCTGATAAAACTTATGTATATAACCTAGAAAAGATTATGCACGAAATATTTAAAGATTACAGAATTCCTAATACAGAATGGTTTAAAGGAATTCCATTTGATGAAGTTGTAAAAGAATTGCAACAATTATTCTCATCAGAATCTTATAGAAGAACAAATGAAGAATTAAGATTAATGAATTGTGAGGAGGAATGTTTATGAAAAATATATTACTAATGATTGAAACAGATGCAATGTTTTTAAGTTTAACATTGATTATCTCACTTATTATTGTGCTATTTTCAATTTTTTTATTTTTTTTGTATTCATCTGAAAAAAATAAACAAAAGAGGATAATGTTTTTTGGATTTTCAATATTTGGAGCGGTTTTGTTTATAGTACAGTTAGCAGTATTACTTAATTTAGGAAAAGAAATAAATGCGAAAATAACAAATATACAGACTATTGCAAATAATAATAGTTCTTATTTAATTTCAATAGAGAGTGAAGAACTGGGAAATGAAAACTATCTGATTGATAAAGATACATTAGAAATAAATAATCTTAATCAAAACAATATAAAAACTCTTAAAAATATTAACTGTATTATAAAATATAGAAATTACTCAAATGATAAAGATATAGAAAAAGTAATAATAGATTTTAAAGAATAATAATATAAATTGTTTTAATTAATGTTTATAAGATTTTAGTTTTTTTTGTTTAATTAAAATAATGATAGATTTTGTGGAAACTTCAAATAAAAGAAAAAAATAACAAAGAAAGGTTTAATAAGTTATGAAAGATATATTATACAATATAATAACAAATTCAATATTTTTAACAACTATTGAATGTATTTTTATTTTGGTTATGCTTTTTAGTTTATTAGTATTTGTTTTAACTATTTCTTATTTTATAAATGAAAAACGAAAAGATGAAGAATATATGTTTATTAAAAAAGTGTCAATAATTTCACTAATATTATCTATTTTATCAATAGTTGTTTTAGTTTATTCACTAAGAATAGATTACAAGTTAGATACAAAGACTAATGCAGAAATAATATCTATACATCAAGATTTTTCTCACAATAATTCATATATCGTTGAACTTAAAAGCGATGATTTAGGATATATGAATACAAGTGTAGAAAAATCTATTATTAAAATAGAGGATTTTGAAAATATTAATAATAAAAACATTTTCACAAATTGTACAGTTTTGTATACAAACTACTCAAATAAAAAACAAATATATAAAATAAAATTATAATATGATTTTATAGTAAATCATTAAGAAAGGAAAAATTATGAAGTGCAGAAATTGTGGTTCAGAAAATATTGTTGTTGCAGACAGCAGGCCTGTAAGTATGTTTATTAAGCGTAGAAGAAAATGCTTAGATTGTGATTATCGCTGGTCTACATATGAAATACCAGCTAGAATGTTAAGTGATAAATTTATTGACAGATTTAAGCTTCCTGAACAAAAAAGAAGTTGTCAAGGATAGAATATAAGTCTCATAAACATAAGCAGGATATTATTTTCAAATATAGGGAAGATAAACTAAATTTCACAAATAAATTTAATTGTAATAACACTGATTATGATATTTGTTTCAATGTATATGGTAGATTAATGAATAAAGCTTATTTTGAAGAAATAAAAAAGAAGTCTTAATTAAAACATTAAAAAAAATAAAATCTCACTATTATATTAAAAATACTAAAGAATAGTGAGGTTTTTATTTTTGAGAAAAGCTATAGAAAAAATAATAGAAAAAGCATATAAATATAATTATTCTGATGATATTATTGATATTTTAAAAAGAGAAGATTTGACTGTAAGTACAATAGAACAAATACATAATTATTATTACGCTAATAAAAAATATTATACTTCTGAAGAAATATGTGGTGAAATAAATAAAATATTATCTTTCCCTTTTAAAGGAAACAGCAAAGAATATAAAGAAAAATTAAGTAAGTGTTTACCTGGTTGTATGAAAGATACTTTATTAGGAAATTCATTAGATAAAAGACGCATTTTTTATCTTAAAGATTATAAAGATTTTAATTTTTTATATGTTACTTTTTTATATAATCATATTGATTATAGTATTATTAAAAAAGTTTATACATTTTTTAAAGAAAATGATAATTATAAAGATATATTACCCGTATGGTATTTACAATACAGGATATATAATTTAAAGAATAAAAAAAATATAAATTTTTTAATTGATGTCTGGATAGAATGCTGTTTGCTTAAGATTTCTAATAATATTGTTTCTTTTTCTGTTTTTGCAGATATAATAAAAAATACTGATAAAACGATAGAATATACTAATATAGACATAAAGAAATACACAACAAAAAACAATAAAGATTGTGGTATATATTATTCTTTTTATAAAGATTATATTTTTACTCCTAATGAATTTGTTACGACTATTATAGATAAATTTAATATAAAAGGTCATTTTAGAACTAATTTATATAATGAATATATTATTGATAAGTTTCCAATCCCAATAGAAAAATATAATAATAGATATATAGATGAAAAAACAATAAACGAATATACAGAGTTAGCAAATAAGACTAATACAACATTAACATTGAATTTACCAAGTAGTGATTTTGAAATATCAGTAAAACAAAACAGTATATTTATTTCTCTTGTCACTTATTACAAAATAGATATATACAAAAATGAGTTTAATCATAATAAACCTATTTTTCAGTATGATATAGTAAAGAAAAGTAAAAATACATTATCTTTATTTATCCCTGAAAATGGCTATATATATATTAAAAATACAAAGACTAATAAATATTACCCTTTACCAATAAAGCAGTTAATTAAGCTTAAAGAGTATGAATATAATGATGAATTTGTTAGATTTATAAACTTATATGTGGATTATTTAATAAGTAAAAATCCTTTTATTAAGGATGCTATAAACGATTGTAAAGACAACTGTTTAATTCCATTAAGTGTAAATGAATGTATAATGTATCATAATAGAGCTGAATTAATTAAAGCTAAATATAAAACAGCAAATAATATTAATATTGATTGGAATAAAAGAAATCTAAATTTAAGTTATCTTTATGTAAAATCTTTACCTTATATAAATGATAAAGGAAAAGAAATACTTAAACAGATAAAAGATATTGATTTTAATATGATAAAAAATAGTAGGCACAATTATAAAGATAAAGTAAAAGATTTTCTTTCTTATGTTATCTATAAAAATATACAAGATAATCTTGTTGTAGATAAAGAAAATGAAATAACTAAGGAGTTATCTATTTTACCTGATATTATAGATGATGAAAAAGAGTTATTAGCAAGATATGAAGAAAACTTAGATGAAACAAAATATCTTTGTTATGACTATGTAAATATGCTTATGTTTAACACAGCAAGAAAGAATAGAGAAAAGATTAAACTTAATATAAAATCTGTAAATGAGATTAGAAACAAGCACGATAATGTCACAACCTATACAAATATTGATAGAGAAACTCATTTAGTTAAAATTAAAAAAGATAGTGTCTTTAATGAATTAAGAAATATTTTACCAAGTAATTTTGAATGGATAAAAACAAGAAAAAGACTTATTTTAGAAACAAAAATACAACATCATTGTGTCTGGAGCTATGCAGATAAAATAACAAATGATAAATGTGCTATATATTCATATGTTGATAAAGATGGTAGTAAAAGTATTGACGGTATTCCTAAAAGATACACTATTGAATTTGGATTTAATAAAAATACTTGTCAGTATTATGTGATACAAACCCAGGGCAGATATGATAGTGTCAATGCTTCAGATATGGAAAAATATATAAATGCAATATTAGATGATTACTACAAAACTACTACAGAAAAATAAGAAAATTTATATATTGGTGATAATATAAAAATAAAATTATTAAAGAATATAATATAGCAATTTTGTTATAATATAGGAGAAAAAATAATTTATGAAAAAAAATATCCTTTTAAAAGCTATTGAAACAACTGAATTAGATTTTAAGAATAAAGAAGAATTTTTAGAATGGCAAAAAAAAATATTAAAAAATTACGAACAAAGTAAAATTAATTATAAAAAAGAAATGAATGAATTATTCGGATATAATGAAGAGCAGGACTAATCTCCTGCTTTTCACTCACTTTTAGATGTCTTTTTGCAAGGAAAACTTTACAAGGATATAAAATAATGCATATTATATTTAAAAAAAATACAATTTTTTTAGCTACCTATTAATTTAGGTAACTTTTTTTTAACCTTAATACACTATTATAAATAGGTTAATAAATAATAAAAGAGAGAAATTGTGTGTTTTGTTAGAATTTGAAACGAGAGAAGCTTTGCGAAAAGGAGTGGAAAACAAATGAATTATACTTATTTTGGAAACAGAATTGAAAGAAGTCCATTAGGGAATATGGGGTTACAGTTATTAGAAGTTGAGAATCTTAGAATTAAAGCAGCTATGTATAAAGCATATTTCTTTCGTAATTTCATATTAGCAGAAAAATTAGAAAAACAAAGTGAAGAAAACAGAGATGCACTTATTGGAGAGTTTGATGGTTTTTCATATGCAAGTTGGAGAGCTAATGCTGTATATAGAACGCTTGAAGATATGTGCAATGAAGGACTATTAACTGAAAAAGAATATAGAGAATGCAAAGTATGAAACAAGATATATGAAAATATATGTGTTGTTAAAACAAGGCTATGAAGGCAGTGAAATAGTTTGTGTAAGTGAAGACATCAATAAAATTCGCACAAGTATTTGTGAAGATTTCAATCCAAACGAAGATTATCCAGAACTTGAAAATTGGAAAAATGGAGAAGAAATTTTAAAGACGAGTGGAAGCGATGTATTAAAAGTCATTGCGAAAGAATTAGCACAGTAAATATGTGTTTCTTGACGGAATGGAGGAAGATATTGTGGATTCAAGATTTTTTGAAAGAAAATGTTTTATAACAACATCTGATTGTTTATTGGAATTTATGAAGGAACAAAAAGATGATTCAAGTCTTATATTAAATATGGACGAAGATACAAAAGAAGTATTCTTATATAGTCCAGCGTTTGACGTTGAATATAATGAGGACGATATTATGGATTGTGTTGGCAGAGAATTGGGTGTTGAAATAAATAACCTGTTTGTAGATGGCGACAAATATTGTGCTGCAATTTATTTTACGGTAAGAAAACTAGAACAATGAAACGATGATTTATAAGGGGAATATATAAAATTATTAGTTGCCTATTAATTTAGGTAACTTTTTTTTGACTTTAATACACTATTATCATAAGAAAGGCATTTAAAAATAATTTTTAACTTAAAAGGAGAGTTTATTTATGACATATCTTGAGCAATATATAGGGCACAAAGCTTCAATATAGATTGCTGGAATAGAGAAGTAAATAAACAGTAATTACAATAAAAAGAAAGGAAAATACTATGCTAAAAAAATATTTAGAGCTATTAAGTAAAGCGGTAGGCAGCTTTAAAAACTTAGGTAAAGGTAATAGCTGGGTTGATTATTTTCAGACAGTAGGTTTTGAGTTTTTAGTTCTGCTTATAGGAATTGCTATTATTGTAGGTATCATAGTTGTCTTATTTGGTCCTTATAAAGGTACTAAGAAGATTAAGCAGTTTATAATAAGTAAATCTAAGTTACCTTTACTTAAAAATATCATAGGTGATTATGATAAAAAAATAGAAAATATTATTAAAAATGTAGATAAGTGTATTGATATACTAGAAGATAAGTTAAATAAGAATAAATATATTAATAAAGATTATACAGATTACACATCATTAATAAATATTATTAATGATATTACAGATAATTTTAATGAATTAAGTTTATTAGCATATGATAACACGTTATCTGATAAGTTATTAAAAATAACAAATTATATTAGTATATCTGAAAAAACTGAAAAAGAAAAGTTAATGAAGAAAATATGCTCATTGAGGCATCATCTTTGTAAATATTATATCGGAAATAAAGCTACATTACTTTTTGAAAAGAATGGATTTGGTAAAAACGAATTTGCATTAAATGATACTTTAAGTGATTTCTTAAATGTATATATCAAGAAGAATAACAATATTGATATTGATGTTAGGACATTAGTAAATAAGAAAAAGAGATTAACTATGAGCATTGTAGCTGTATTAGGATTATTCTATATCGTATACGCTATGATTGTTGTCCCTCTTATTATGATGTTATTTTAAATGAAAGGAAATTTGTAAACATATGAAGAAAAGATTATTACCAATATTGATAAGCTGTATTATTATGTTTTGTTTTACAGGTTGTGAATTTGAATTTGAAAATGAAGGTTATTTATTAAATTCATCTACTGAAAATACTTCAAATGATAATGAGGAAGAACAAAATAATATTGTTCCTATTACTTATTTAGCAATGTTATATGATAACAACGGAAATAATTTTCTTAATTTTCAAGGAAATAATTTTGAAATCACTCCTAATAAAGTAAAACAATGGGGATATAGCACAGAAGGAAGTTGGCATTCTTATTATGATACAAGTTCAGTAGTAACAATTAATGTTGATGGAAATTATATTGAAACTTGTGGTAGTACAGTTCTTTTTAAAGATACAAGATTAGAAATGTATGATGTAGGAAAAGTATTAGAAACAGGAACAGATACAATATACTCATCTGATAGTCCTGTAAAATTAAATCCAACAAGTAGTAAGGATGAATATTTAAGCCTTAGATACTGGTGGAAGGATTTACAGGAAAAAGGGCAGAATGGCAGTAAGATTATTTTAATCCAAAGTCAGGATGGTTACAATATTGGAGCATTTGTAGGTGATAATGTAACCTGGGAATTAGCAGGAAAATTACCTAAGACTACTAAGATAGTTATTGATGGTAAGGAATTATATATACATAGATGTAATTTTACGATTATAGATACTGACTTAATTGATAAAGATTAATTAGAAAGGAAATATATGAAAGAGTTATCTAAAAAGGATTTAGCTTTTGAAAAAGAACGAATTAAGTTCAGACAGGAAAAGAAAACTTTATTAAAAGAAATATCTGATAAAGATAAAGAGATAGAAGGTCTTAAAACATTAGTAAGACAAATTAATAACAAAATAGAAGAACAGAATGAATGGATAGAACGGTTATTAGAGTATTGCAATTTAAATGAAGATGATTTAAAACAGCTGAAAAATAGATGTGATATAAATGAACAGATTACTAATATGAATAATTTAGTAGGAGCTATGTTTAGTCATTTTATGTAAATATGAAAGGAATATAAATATGGAAATAAAGAATACAGAAATTTATGGATTTAAAGCAGCATTTAGAGGAATGAGAAATCCAATGGATAGTTGGGCTAAGAGTGATAGTTATTACGATAATGAAATTAATCATAATCAATATATAATTGGTAATAACGATATGAACCTTGCACAAACTCTTATAAAAAGTGGTTCTGAACATTGTAAGTTCTTAAGAATGATACACGTTTCTGCTGATTTTGATATGCCAAGATATTTTTGGAGTGAATTTGATACATACCATTATAATACCAAGAATAGCTGCTCTACTATGCATAAGTTACTCAATAATAATAATCCTATTACTCTTGATATGTTTGAAACTTGTGATGAAGATGCATACCTTTGGAATGAAATTATTGTAAGGTTAGAAGAGTTTAGGTTAGATTACAAAGAGCTACAGAAGACCACAAAGAATAAAGAAGAAATGGATAGACTTTTACTTAGAGCTAAGAGATTACTTCCTGAAGGTATGTTGCAATTAAGAACAATAGATACAAATTATGCTGAACTAAGAAATATGTATTTTCAAAGAAGAAATCACAGGCTTAAAGAAGAATGGATAGATACTTTTTGTAAATGGGTTGAGAATTTACCTTATGCTGATGAATTAATATGCTTTGAATAGAAAATATAAAAGATTATCTTTAAATAAGATAGTCTTTTTTTTATGTTTAGGACATTATTATTATAAAACCAAAAAATAATTTTAATAAAAAATAGTATAAATTTTACATAGAAATGGAGAAAATTATGAAAATTATATGTTTTGAAGAAAATCATATTTATGGAATAGAGATAACAAGCTATTTAAAAAAAGTTTTCCCTGGTTTAGTTAAGGCTTATATTAAGTGTTTTGCTGATAATAAACAGGAAGCTAAAAGACTTTTAGAAAACCATTACGGACAGGAAAGACATATAAAAAGAGCTAAGAAAGATAAAAGATTAGATTTTGATTATGACAGTATATTATTAATTTTTAATAATGGTAAAAAAGTTGAGATTGGTACTTCTGAATGGGGTTGGCTTAACATATCAGATAATGAGGAGTAAATGTTATGATTGATGATTTTAAAGGCATTGTAGATAAATATAAAACAGAAATGGATATTTTACTTAATCAGACTATTTATAATATTGAAAATAATAATGGGGTTTATGAATATTATCCTTATATTATTAAATCTGTTAGTCCTTATGGAAGTTGTAATTCAATAGTAGATGGAATACCTAAGGTTTGGAATATATATGCAGAAGATAATTATTGTAAGACTTATAAAAGCTTTTATGAATTAGGAAGAACTTTTACTTTTGATGAAATAGAAGCAGATAAGATATGTAAAGAATTAAATGAAAAAAAGGATTAAGGAATATGAAAAAAATATAATAACCGATAATGATTTTTTAGATATGTTAGAAAGTATAAGAAATAGATGTATTTCTGTTGGTTGTACTAACTGTTTATATAAAAACCAAGAGTGCATTTTATTTGAAGATTTTCCTGAAATTAGAATATAGATAAGAAAAATAATAAGATAAAAGTGATTGATAATTAAAAGGTAGTGATATGAACAAATACATAAACGGTAATAAAACAGAAAACAAAGAGAAAATAGTTCTTACTTTACATCCAGTTAAATGTGAAGAATGTGATTATGAGTTTTGTGAATTCTTTCTATTTTGTAAAGGTAAAAATATAGATAAAAATAGTTTATAAGAAAGGAATGTTATTATGGATAGTGTATTAGATTTAAGTGAATATATTATCTTTAAAAAATATGGTATTTCTTGTTTAAAATTACAAAAAATATTATACTTTTTGCAAGCTGAATTTTTAAGAAAGTATAACAAATTGTGTTTTAATAGTAAAATCGAAGCTTGGGATTTTGGACCAGTAATACCTATTGTTTATGAAAAGTATATTCTTTATGGTGGCTTAGATATACCGCAAATAAATAAAAAGGATAATTTTAAGTATATTTGTACTAAAGAACATTTAAAGCTAATTAATGATTTAATTGATTATTTTAAGAACTATACTGCAAGTATTCTGACAAATATAACAATACATCAAGACCCTTTTATTAAAAGTTATGTTTTTAAGGAGTATAATGAAATAAAACTTGAAGATATAAAAGATTATTTTAAATAATAACATATTAATATATATAAGGAGTTGAATAAATTATGAAAATTATTATTGAAAATAAAAATTATAATATAAAAGATAATACTATGGTTAAATTAAATTTAAGAGGTATAAATGTAGGAACATATAGACAGGGTGATTTTGATAAATGGGAATTAAATTATATAGAAAAAAACAATGATATTATTCCAGATATTGAGAATTATATTTGTGGGATATTACATAGAAAATATAATGTTCCTGTAATAACAAAACTTGATGTTATTGAAGTAGAAAGATTATTAAAAGCAGATACAGGCCTTTCTATTATTGATTGGTTTAATAACGAATTAAAGGGAGTTACATTATGATAATAGATTGTGAAAACAAATTAACAGATAAGCAGATTAAAGAGTTAAAAACATCTTTAAATTTGATGATAAATAATATTGTAAAATATTTAAAGAAAAAGCAAAATAATGTAGATAAAACTGTTTTTAATATTGTTTTTAATAATGGTGATAAATTTTCAATCATTTGCTTAAATAAATATTTTAATAAAGTTTCTTATATAAATAAATATGGAGAAGAACAAGATATTATCCCATTACAATCTGCTTTAAATATCAATAAATATGTAAAAGATATTGAAAATAATATAAAGATACATCGAAATAATTTGTCATTTATAGCATATTATACAGAACAGCCCATAGATAAAATAATACCTCTTTATGCAAAAGATAATACTTCGTTAAGAAAAGAATTATATTACAAAAATTATTGTCAATATGTTGATATTGTAAAATCAAGAAATAATTTTCTTATTGATGAAAATGATATAGATATAGATTAAGAGATTGCTTAAAAACAGTCTCTTTTTTTTTCACATTCTAACAATATTATTAAATAAAGAAATAAATAGAATTATAATATTAATATTTCCTATAAATTTATTATTTCTGAATAATAGTGAGATTGCTAGGTTTATCTTAAAAAAAAGGATTGATTTTTGCTATTAAATTAAAACAAAATAAATGGATAAAATATAAATATTATATCTATAACAAAAATATCAAAATTGAAGAAATAAAATTAAAAAATATAAAAATATATTAGTTATAGCATTTATTGAGGTTTATGATAAATATAGATGTAAAAGTTATGGATTGCAGACTATATCTTATTTATTAGAACATTATAAGATAAATACCATTTTAGGAGAAACACTTAATACATCTACTGGATTTTAGGATGAATGTATAAAGAATTTTGATGGAAAGAGACATAATATTACTTATTCAGATAACTGTTCTTCATTATTTGTAATTTCAGATATAAATATATCTAATGATAAAATATATGAATTATTGGAAGATATAAATAATGATATATTACAAAAAGAAAGGATTGTTTTTTTATGATTATAAGAATTAATTACAAAAATAATGATTTTGAAGAAGAAATTAAAGAGTATTTAGAACATTTTATAACAAATATTTTATATGATTTAAACTATAAAAATGTTTTAAGTGATTTAGATGAAGATGATTTAGATATTTTAGAAATGAAAAAAGATTTAGCAACAAAATGGTTTGAGGCATATGAAAGAGCAAATAACATTCTTAATCCTAACATAGATATAAAGCAAACAAAAGAAGATTTAAGCTGGCTAATTGATAGAATTAAGACTTCATTAAAACAATATTTACTAAATATTCCTGATTTAAAGAATAGTAAAGAGTTTATAGAAAATACGTTTATAAATGATATTGAAATTAGTTTCCCTTTAAGCTTTTATGATGAGTGGGAAAATGGAGAAGTTGCTTATTGGTTTTTGCATAGTGGAGCAGTAATAATTCAGTAAAGAAGGATTATAGAAAGAAGGATTTAATATTATGAAGATAAAAGATTTTTTAGAAAATTATGATGGTATTTGTAATATAACTATTAAAGACAGATTTGATTATAGCGAACATAATTATAGACATAAAGATGAAGCAATAAGAAATTATGGTTATTTTTCTATTAAGAATTGGGTTATAGACAACAATAACATCATAATTTATATCCAAAGCCAGTTTTAGAGGATAAAATATTATGAAAAACGAAGAAGCATTAATAAAATTAAAAGAAGCTAGGGTAGAAGCACTTGCTAATAGTTCAAATGTTAAAATAGGAATGAGAGAACTTAATACAGCAATAAAAGCCTTAGAAACAATTATTTCAATAAAAAATCAAAGAGATAAAAAATCTTGGGTTTCTGTAAAATTAAAGAATAATTAAAGGAGATTTTAGATTAATATGTTTTACAAAGATAATAGACTATTTATAAAAAAAGAAAAATGGTTTGAATTTATAGAAAACTTTGAAGCTTATGGATTTATAAGAGATAGTTGTGGAGATTATATCTGTAAGAAAATATTATCTGATGATAATGATTTATATTTACAAATCACAATAGATTCAATAACCAGAATAATATTTATTGAATTTAATATACCTTGTGCTTATTGGTTAGAAGTAGGATTAAACACATTTGAACCTTTATTTACTTTGTATGAACAAGGATATATTGAGATAAATAATAAATAATTTATAATAAAAATGTGGGGTGTATTTTGAATATAATAACTATATTTTTAACTATTATTTACGGAATTATTATTTTTACACTAAGTTTTATTATTATAAAATCAATTCTTATTCAAATAATTGATAATACATTAGGTTTTGATAAGTTATTTATTAATAAAACAAAATCAAATATTACAAAAATATTAATAAATATAATAACTTTTTGTATAGCTGTAGGTATTTATATACTATGTATAAAATTAAATTTATAAAATAATTTGTATACATAAAAATACAAGAAATTAAGGGAATTATTAAAAATAATAGTTCCTTTTTTTGTTACATTTTTTCACTTCACTCCATTATTATTGTATATAGAAAATATAAAAGGAGAATTTATATGAAAATTATTGAAAGCGATATTAGAACAAAGCATTTATATAATAATGGGGTTCATACTTCTTACATAGAAGAAACAGAAAAATATCATTATGATAGCTATGAAGAACGAAATAGCCACGCAAAAGAAATGATTGAAAATGGTTTTAAAGATAATGGTCAAGTTATGGAAAATGTTGGGACTATTAGGAAACCAGAATTTGTATATTTTGGAAGTTATTATAGATATAGACGAAATTAATTATAAAGAAGAATTTTAATAGGTGATTGGAGAAAATTATGAATATTGAAATAAACAGTGAAAGAAGTTATTTAGGAAGAGATATTAGAAGATGGTGTATGTCGAATACAGAAGATGAAAAGGTATTAGAAGTGAGAGAAAAAATATTATTCAGATGAAGTAAAATATAAACCAAATGATAAAGTATATTATTTTGTTGAATATATGAGTATGTCTGAGTCATATAAAGAATGTGGCAGTTTAAATATGTGTGGGTGTCATTTAATAAGAGATATTAAAAAATCACCAAGAAAAGAAGCTTGAATAATGTTTTATCCTAAATTAAAGATTATATAAAAAATTTATTATTTTAAAAGGAGACAATTTATGGGATATATAAATTCAGTTGATGAAATTGATGAAGCAATGATTTCAGAAGGAATAGATGAAATACTTAACTCAGATGATGAAGTTGCCATTGCTGAATATAAATTAAAATTAGAATTTGCAAAAGAACAAAAAAAGATGGATAGCCTAGCAGCTATGGGATATGGATATTACTTAGATAATTGTAGTGATAAAGTTAATATAGATACCACTTATTATTGTAAACATTGTTTGCAACCTGAATGTTGTAAACGATTGGCAAAATTAAACAATAATTTTAAGATTGGAGACGATATATGGGAAATTATTATGAAGGAGAATTAAGTTTTGTATTAAGAAAAGACTTACCTAAAAACTTATTAAAACTTTTAAATGAATTAGAAAATAAACCAAGGACAGAAATTATTGTTCCAGAAGAATATAAGAGTGTTCCTTTATTTAATACTAAAGATTGGTTTTATAATAGATATTCTTTTAATTGTTTTTATGATAAATATTTAGAGAGTTTTTCTAATTTTAATATAGCTGGATATTTATTAGAAATTACTATTTGTACAACTGAATATGATAATTTAGGGGAAAAATTATATGACTTCTTTAAAGATTATATTGATACAAATTTAAGCCCAGCATTTATAGGCAGCATTGCTGATGAAGATTGTTATTATAGTAGAACTTTTTTACGAAGTGGATATGATTTTTCCTGTATAAAAGAAAGTGAACATAAAATTAGATTATATAATGATATTGGTGGGTTAAAAGAAGAACAAAGATTTGTTGAAGAAACTTATAAGTATAATAATGAAAAAATAAAAGAAGAACATATATGTTTTATGTCTTCTATGAAATATAAAAAAACATATGAAAAAGATTTAGTTTGTACTTTTAGAAGGGAATTTTAATAGAAGTCTTGTTTTTAGAAAGGAGTTTTAATATAATGGTTGCAAATAAAAATATAAGGACTATAAATATGGACCATTTACCAAAGACTTTAAAAGATGCTTATGAGTACGATATTGAACAATGTAATGATTTAGATATTGACCCTAAATATATAAATGTTAGTGATATATTGAAAGCGTATTATATTTTAGCTGATTATTTTACAGACCCTTCTAGCACACAAGTAAAAGAAAAAATGTTAGTTGGAGTAAGAAGTTATAATTTGTTATCATCTGCTGTAGGTCGTCAATGTGTTGAATTTGGAGGAAAGAAAAAATATTCAGAAAATATAGATATATGTTCAACTTTATTTTATGGATTGGTTAAAAACCATTCTTTTCACGATGGAAATAAACGAACCGGTTTATTAATTTTATTATATCAGTTGCAAAATTATGGATATTATCCTAAACAGAATTTTAAAGAATTTGAAAAATTAGTTTTGGCTATAGCAGATAATTCATTAAATAAAACATATTATAATGTTTGGAAAAAGTTCAAAAAACAAGAGGACTCTGAAATAAAAACTATTTCTTATATAATAAGACGTTTAGTTGTTAAAAAAAATAATTCTTATCATTTAGATATAACAACAAAAGATTTTTGTAACGCTTTGAGCTTGTCTGGAGTAGAATGTCAATTAGAAGGGCAAAAATTAAAGTTAAAAAGAACAATAAAGACTATATTCAAAACAAATAAATATTATTATACTGTAAACTTCTATGGCTGGACACGACCTATAAAAGTAAAAATGGCAAGAGATATTTTTAATGCTTTACATTTATCTGAAGAATATCCAGATTTTTCAAGTTTTTCTAATGGAGAAGGTAATATTTATAAAACAATATGCGAATTTGAAAGTCCTTTAAGAAGATTAAAAGATGAATAATTTATATTAAGACACTTAATTAATTTTAGGTGTCTTTTTTTTCACTTTGCTACAATATTATTGTAAGTAGTAATAATTTGTACTGATTGTATAAAGGAGAGCAAACATATGAAAATAGATAGTTTAGATGGAATTAAAAAGATAACATTTTATGATTATAGTGAATATTCTCCTGAATTATGTAATGATGGTGGAGCATATGGATTTTTTACGATATATATGAGGATTTCTAATGATGAATGGAAAATTTCTTATAAAACAACTGCTGATTTTGATTATTGTCCTGTTTGTGGTTGCTTTGCTGACCATTATAAAGGTGATAACTGTGATTATAATTCTGGATATAAATGTGGTGAATTTGACACCATAAAAACTAATGAATTATTAAACCTTATAAATAACTTTTCTGAAACAGATTTTAAATATTTTGAAATAGAAAATTAGGAGATTAATAAGATTAGAAAAATATTATAATTGTTGTTATCCCACTTTACAAGAGTTAATAAAAAATAAAAATTATGATTTTATCGAATATAGAAATTTATTTCCTGATATTGAGAATATAGATAATAAAAGAGATATTAATGACCAGAGTTTATTATTAGGTTCTTTTAAATCGTATAATGGAATAATATGTATTTTGCATATGATATAAAAGCACATAAAATGACTAATAAGTTTACTTGTTTAGATGAATTAAGAGAACATTTAAGGATAAATTCAAAAGATATATGGAACAAATAATTATATCTTTTTAATACATTTAAAAAGGAGAATGAAAAATGGATAACATTGATGAGATTATTTATAAACAAACACAAAAGACTGCTTATGAAGAACAGTGTGAACAGGAAGAAAAGGGTTGGACAGTAACCTATATTCCTTGGGAAGATATGGAAGGCAAGCCAAGAGTGGCAGGAAGATTTAAAACTACAAGGGAAAAAGATGAATTTCTTGAAAAAATTCATAAATATGACTCTGGGTGGACAGATGAAGAACTTTCAATGATTGGCATAATCAACGATTATAACTATATGTTACCAAGATAGAAAGTAAAATTATAATGAAAGGCTAAAGGTAAATTATATGAGTTGGGATTTTAAGTTATGTGACCCTGTTACAAAAGAAGTATTGCACACACAAGAAAAGCACGAAATAAGCGGTGGTACTTATTGTGTAGGTGGAACAACAGAGATGAGTTTAAATATTACTTATAATTATTCTAACATAATTAATAAAAAAATGGCAAAACTTAAAATTGGTAAATCAGATGAATATTTTACTGATAAAGATGATTATAGCTATGCAGATTATTTTAATGGAAAAACAGGAGCAGAAACAATTAAACCATTAAATCAAATTATAGCTTCTTTAAAAAATGATGTACATATCAATTATTGGAAAGCAACAGAAGGTAATGCAAAAAGAGCGTTATATGGTTTATTAGCTTTTGCTAGATTACGACCTGATGGAATTTGGAAAGTAAGTTAATATTTATAATAAATTAAAAAGGATGCAATATAAATGGAGATAATTAAGAATTGGTTTATAAATGATATGAAAGAAAACAATCAGGACTATGAAATTGATGATGGATATGATGGATTGTTAGAAGTAAAAACAGATGTAGCTATTTTTTTAATTGTTGAACCTCATAGTGGAACAGAAGATAAATGGCTTCTTAGGATTGCTCCTATTAGTTCATTTGATAGATGGGCTAATTCAACTATTATAGAGGAATTTTTTATATCAGATATTGAGTTATATAATTATCTATGTAATAACCAATTAAATATTTATAAAGCATTATTAAAAGGATTGTCAAATGATTATGACTTACTTCTTCTTTATGATGAAGTATATAATAAATCATAGAAAGGTGTTAATTATGGAGCATTGTGAATGTTGTGCTAATTGTAAGCATTGTCTTGCTATACCAAGAAATAATAAATATAATGATGTTGATTATTTATGTTTAATAACTGGATATTTTATATCTTCTCTATACATAGATAGAAAAAGAATAAGAAGATTTACTTTTGGTGGAAAAGAATTATTGTGTAAATATGAAAATAAAAGAGGATAATAATTTATGATTTTATTATTAGGTAAAAATAGTGCGGTAGAAGAATATGCAAAAAAAATATTAAAAAGATATGGATAATGATATTGTTTATTATCCAGATACAACAACGCATTACACTGAACTACAAGAATATGTTGAAATTGCAAAAGAAGAACAACCACCTGTAATAACAACACAAAATATAGAAATGATAGATATTTTTTTGAATTCTGATTTGTACTTAAAAGTTATTACAGTATGTTATTCTGATGAAAAATTAAAAGCAAGAATTCTAAGTAAAGAAAAAGCTTTATATGTGAAAAATGTTTTGAAGTTAGAATTAAGATAGTTTATAAAAGAGGAATTTAACACAAAATAATTATTTATAATTTTTAGAAATATAAAAAATGTTTTAAGAAGTTGTTTTTATTGTGAGAAATAGCTTCTTTTTTTTCACTTTTAGGCATTATTATTATATAAGCAAAAGACAATAATTTTTTTTATTGAAGGAGAATAACTATGAAGATATATGTTTTAGAAGAATATAATACAGAACGAACAGCTTGTATTTCAGAAGATATCAATATGATAAGAAAGCAAATGTGCAATAAATATTTTTTTAATTCAGAATATAATGACTATCCTATTTTAAAAATATGGGAGAATGGAGTTGAAGTCAAAAAGATTGAGGGTCCTGATGTGTTTAACAGTATTAAAAGAACTGAAACACCTAAACGCATTAGGGATAAAGGGTTTCCGTGTTGTCCTACATGTAGAAAAAGTGTTTCGGAAGAAGATGATTTCTGCCCTAATTGTTTTCAAGCATTAGAATGGTAAATTAATTATTATATTAATTATAAAATTATGGTTATTATTTTAAACAGATTTTAAAGGATTTGAAAAATTGATAAAGAAAAGAGAGGTTTTTTAGATGACAAATATAATATTAGGATGTGTGGGAATAGGATTTTTAATATTTTCATATGGACTTTTACTGAATATGCCTAAAGATTTTATGAAAGCATTTGAAGAAAATTGTAAAGAATATATTGATAAGAAAAATAAAGAATAAATTATATAAAACTTAATTGGGAGAATACAAAAATGCAAAATAAATTCCCAGGGATTTATAGAATAGTTGGAACTGTATATAGTGATATGAATTGTGATGAAGCATTAAGAAAAATATATGCATATATAACAGAAAGTAAAAGAATAAAGAAATTGAATAGTTATTTTTCAATAGTTGCTAACCATTGTTATATATTAGATAATAATTCAACAAAAACATTTAATTCTATTGAAAATAAATATTTAAATGTTTTATGGGATGAAGCTGTAATCTACATTTTAAATAAATTACCTAAAGCATATCATATTTTTTCAGTAGATGTTGCGATTAGTATTATTGTAGATACGTGCAGGCAAGTAGATAATTTAAAGGATTATTAATATGAATTATAAAATAGGCAATACAGTAAAAATAATTATTCATATATCAAAAAAATGGAATAGAGTAGCTAATTGTGAAGTTACAAATAAATATATAAAGAATAACACCACTTATTATTCAGTAAAAGAAATAAATGGTATATATAGATGTAGTAATATAAAGGAGAATAGGTTTATAAGTTAGATTAAGAGGTAATTGTATGGAAGATATGCTACTTAAAACTATTAATTATGAAATGGAACAATTAGGAAATACTGATGTTGTAGTTAGAAATATACATTTCTTTACAGAAGAAAATAGACAGTATGCATTTGCAGATGTTTCCTATACCTGGTTTTTAAATGGCTGGGATAAAAGGGTTTATCATAAAGATATGATTTTTGTATTAGTTGATGCAGATAATAATAGATGGTTAAGTCCTATCTTTGAATAACTTTTAAAATAGATTAATAAGGGGTGAAAGATATGTTATATTGTGATGAATATGATAAAGATTGTGATGATGTTACATTTGAAGAATGTGATAATAACGATTGTGATAGTTGTATGTTTTGTGTTGTGTATTCAGAAGAAGAATAAATAAATTCACAACTTTAGGAATGGAGAAGGCTGATGACAATAGAGCAGATTGCAGAAAACGCTTCTTTAATGAAAAAGGAACAAATTATTAACGAAATTAAAAAACTTATCAAAGAAACAGAAGAACAGATGTCAGTAATACTTTCTGAAACCGATTATGAGGATTTTTATAATACAGCTAAAGATTATTGGGTATCCTATGATATGCCAGTAAAAGGAAATGTAGGAGAAATTCATAAATGTATGTGGAAAGCATTTGAAAAAGCTGGATTTTTTAATGTTCATAGTAAAAAGGAATTTTTAAGCTTTTCTAAATTCTTATATAAAAAATATGGAGTTTTAGATTGCTTATATGATGAAATGATGAAGTAAATTGTAATAATGAAAAAGGATAGGTTGAAAAATAAAAATATTTTAAGAAGTTATTTTATTACTAAGAATAGCTTCTTTTTTTTACATTAACACACTATTATATTATAAAAATATGATAGAGGTAGTTATATGAAAAATAGATTAATGAAAAATAATGAAATAAATGAAGAAGAATATAACAGATTTTTTAAGTTTGTTGATAATCTGGATAACATAAAAGATAAGCAACTTACAAAATTCTTAAAGTGGTGTTTTGACAATGGCTTCTTTGAAAATATATCTGATGATGATATTGATGATTTTTATGAGTATGAAAGTATAAGACTTTTAAAGAATAATGGTATTACAATAGGTATAGATTTTTATGGTAAGAGTGAAACAGCCCTGATTGGTATAGACCCTTCTAAATGTTTTAATAAAATAAAAACATCTTCAATACTTATTAACCTTCCTTTATCAAAAAGAGAAGAAAAACAAATGTATAAATTTTTAAATAAACTTTTAAACAATAAGAATGAGTTATCTATAGACTGGAGAAGATGTGCTAATGAATGTTGGTATGGTGAATATAGAATCTTCAACTGTAATTGATAAGGAATATACTTATGAATGAAGAAAAAATGCTATTTATCAATATAAAATTAATATCAAAATATGAGTTTATATATAATTTATAAGTCTTTTTTTGCATATCTTTATACACTATTATTATAAAAATATATAACAATAATGAGGTAAAAATATGATTACAAGAGAAATGATTGAAAATGGATTTAAGACAGGCAAAATTTCTATTGAAGAAAAGTATGATGGATGTATGGGAATTTGTTGTAAGATTGGAGATATGGCTTTTTATTTTGCTGGTGTAGAAGATGGCAATTTAACAAAAGAAGAATATTGGAAATCATATACATTAGATATGACAGTTGATATGATTTTTGATATCCTTAAAGATTCTAAATCAGCAGAAGAAACTGGACTATATGATTGGGAAATTGGTTATTATGAATCTATTTTAAACGATAAAGAAAAATTTAATCATCAAGTGAAAGATAATGAAAATTATTTTGAAGAAATTAATGATTATTTGGATAGCACTATGGAAATTTAAGTTGAAGAAGCATAGAAAGGAAATATAGAAAAGAAATAGCGTATGATAAATATAATTGATGTTAAACCAGATAATGAATTAAAAAGAACAAACTTATTTTCTAATGCGGATAAAGGAAATAAAAGTATTACTTTTGATGACTTAAATAAGCTTTTAAATTGCTTTCCTGGAGCGTTTATTGTCCGTAATATGGAATTAATAGTTAATGCTAAAACAAATGCTTATATAAGCCTTTTAAACTGCAAAACAGTACTTGATATTAAATGTAAAATATTAGAACAATTATCAAGAGAAGCAAGTTCGTCATTACATTTTAAAACAGAAAAGAAAAATAATGAATATCATCAAAAATTAACAGATTGTATTAATGATTATTTAGGAACAGATTTTAGTATTAATGAGATGAATGATATTTATTGTTATTTAGGAAATGGAATTAATCACGAAAAAACTAAAGAATTTGTTTTAAATGACTATAGCCCATCAATTTTAATAGATAAAGAAATAAATTATGAAAGGTGAAAAAAGATAGTATGGGTAAATTAACTTTTATATATGGAACAGTCGGTAGCAGTAAAACAGCAACATTACTTATGGATGCTTATATGTATGAGCATAATCTTAATAAAAAAGTATTAATGATAAAACCTAGTGTTGATACAAGAGATGATGTTGTAAGGTCCAGAGTTGGTTTAGAAAGACCTTGTTTAAAAATAGGTGAAAATGACAATATTAAATATAGTGATAGAGATATTATTATTGAAACAAAAAGTGGTTTCACACATATTCCAAATGTAGATGTGATAATGGTAGATGAAGCACAATTTTTAACAGAAGAACAAGTTGAAAGTTTATATGATATATCTGTAGATTACAGGGGTGGTATTGAAGTAGAAACTTGTGGACTTAAAGATGATTTTAGGAGAAAGATGTTTACAGGAAGTGCTGCTCTTTTATCATTAGCAGATGAAATTAGAAAAATAGATACTTTATGTGCTTGTGGTGAAAAAGCTATTGTAAATGCTAAGTATGAAAATAATGAGTTTTCCTTAAATGGACCACAAGTAGGAATTGAAAAAAGTTTTACAAAGGATAATAAAAAAATAGATTATAAACCTATGTGTAAAGATTGTTATGAAGAAGAAAAAGTAAAGTATTATAAGAAACAAGCCAATAAGTATAATAATAATGGTTATGAGAAAATAAAATTAAATAGAAATCAATCTTCAGAAGAAATAAATAATAAAGATTTTATAGATGATTTTATTGAATTTGGTGAAAAGTGTGATGTTTTCTTTGGTGGAACAGAAAGGTAAAGTTATGAAGGAAAACAATACAACAGTAAATAAAAAAGCAGTTCCTTTAGCAATTATATTAATTGTGTTGTTTCTTATTGTAGATATTTATGGAACAATGTCTGTATTGATAAAAACATCTAATTATGTTGAAACTACAGGTATTGTTATTAATACATATAAAAAGACACATTATAATGAAAAACACAATTCATCTGTTTATTATATAACAGCACAATACAAAGACAAAAATGGAAATGAATATACTAATAATATTCGTTGCTTTATAAAACACCCCCATAAAGGAGATAATGTAAAAATATATTATAATCCAACTAACCCTAAAGAAATAAAACCACAAGTATTACCTTATTATCTATCAATAGGAATTCTTATATTTTTGTTGTTTTTTGTTATATATGTATTAAAAAATGGAAAGGAAATAAATGAAAATATCTAAATATAAATTCGAAAAAATATTAAAAGAATGTAATTTTATTGTTGGAAAAATTCATAAAGATTGGTATTTAGTTAGAATGTATGGTTCTAAAAAACATCATCCAATTGGATATTATATACTTTTTCCTGTTAAGCTTACAATTGAATGAATGTATTATTTAAAATATAATAAGTTTTTAAAAGGTTAGTACATATATACTAATCTTTTTTTATTTTAAAGAGAGGAGGTAGGAATGAATTTTGATTATTTTTATAAGAAAGAATAGTTGTTTTTTGTAAAATTAAAGAAAGAGTATTTATAAATAAATAAATAAATAAATTTATTACACAAAATAAAATAATAATAACTTTAACACCTATTCAATAAGATTTTATATAATTTTTATATTATTTGTTTTTTGTACTAAAATAAACAAAAACAATATTCTTTTATAAATTTTACTATCAAAAAATAGCCTTCGTGTAATAAATTGTATTTTATATTAAGCTTTTCTTATATATTATTTTTATAAAAGTAATAGTATAATCAAAAATGCCAATAAAAATAAAAAAGGAAATATTTATTATGAACTCAAACATAAAAAAGATATTTCATAAAAATTATGGATATTTTATTTTACTATTTATAAATTTATTACATTTAATTATCTTAAAGAGTATTAATCAATTTTTGAATATGTATTTATTACTTTTTATTTTAAATATTGGAGGATTAGTTGTTATTATTTTAATAAAAGAAATAAATGAATTTAATAATTCAAAAAATAATGGCTATATACATTTCAAATATGAAAAAATATTTTGCCTTATTTTTTCTAGTATTTTTATTAATTATTTATATGATGGTGTAAAAAATTTTATTGATTATTTGTCTAAATATTCTAATATAAATATATTAAAATTAATAAAAGGCTCTATTTTTTATTTTATAAAGACACCTTTTTTATATTCTTTTATTATTGTTTTTGCTTTATTTATTTTTTGTTTCAAAGACTTATTTGATATTTATTTGTTTATAGAAAATATTATAGAAGCTCCAGAAAATGACAAAACATATATTTTAACTGTGAAAGATTTAATAAATGTTTTTGATAACAATACAAATAATATCTATATAAGAGATAATAATGATATATTAAATTTTAATTCTGTTAGATATAAATACAATAATTGTAAAATAAGAAAATGGGAAATTATCAATAATGATTTATATATAACTATTAAAAAATACTAGCTAGCATAAATACAAAAGAAAACAATTTTCATATTCTATTTTAAATACTGATAATATACTTTGTGTATTATATGTCGGGGTGTCAAAAATGACTAAACTAGATAAAGAATTTTTTAGGGGTATTTTTTTATGAAAAAGGATATTATTTTTTTTATTAATATTTTATTATATGTAGGGTTTATTCTTCTTATTTTGTTCATATAAGGCTTTATTAATATGTAAACAATAACTTATACCTTTTTACAAAACAAGGCTTAAAATCAAAAATACAGCCTTTAGAATGTATTTTAAATTTATTTATTATTATTTGTAGTTTACTTTTACTTTTTAACAATATTATAATAAATTAAAATAATAAATGGTTTTTAAATTAATATTAAAAAGGAGGAAGATATAAAATAAGTATGAGATTATAAATAGATTTATTATTTCTGATACATTTACTAATATTATTGATTGGGATATTTCTCTTGTAAGTCAGTCAAGATATTATATTGCTGATGTATTAACAGATGAATTTAAAGATATTAATAAAACAATAGAACCTATTGAAGATAATACTGATTATTTTTCAGATATAAGAAAACATTTCTATAAAAGTATACTTGAATTAAGATATAATAAAATATTAATACCAACATTAGAGAAGATTTTCCAGGAAGATAATACTAAAACATTATCTGATGACAAGATTACATCTAACAATATTAATTTGTATGAAATTTACAAAAAAAATATAAAACCTATATCAGATTTAGATTTTTTTGATAAACATACAATTATATGTTCTTCAGATTACCAAGTAAATGATATAAGTATAGATGTAATGAAAGTTAGTAAAAAATATGCTTTATGTATTAAAAATAATAAATGTATCGGTTTACTTCCTATAAGGTCAAATCATAATGAAATAAAAGGAGCTATTAACTTTTTTAATAAAATTAAATTTGATATAATAAATGAAAATATTCAAATAGATAATACAAGTTCTGAAAAATTAATTGATTTAGATATAGAAAGGTAATGTAAGAAAATGGATATATCTTATGATACAATAAGAGAATTTTTTGCTAATGAACCAGATATTATTGGTTGTCTTGAAGATTTTAAAAAAGCTAAAGATAAATATTTGCAAACTAAAAATATACAAGATAAAATTGACCTTAAGATGAAATATGCTGATATATATGAAGAAATTAAAATAGCCTATTATTGTCATAGATATTCAGAAGAAACTTTTTTAGCTTTTAAAACATTTTTACAAACATTAGATTAAGCAATATATAAAATAGATAAAGAATTAAGTCTATTATTTCTATAAAACATAGAGATAATAGGCTTATTTTTTTATTAAAAACAATAGAAAAACACATATATAACGAGATATTGGTTTATAAAATAACAATATTATTTATATATAAATAAAAACATTATTTAAAATTATTAATAATGCTTATAAAGGAGACTATATGATAAATAATATTGATTATATGCAAGATATATCTGAAATAATAAAAGATTTAGAAGATGAAAAAAATAAGATATTAACACAACAACAACTTTTAACATCTATTGATTTTAATACTTACAAACCAACAGAAAAACAGTGGCATAGATTAATGGAAATTGATAGTGTCAGATGTAATAGTAAAATAACAGGAAAATTAATATCAAATATTTTTTCTGATGCTACAGATATACAAGTAGGATGTAATTATGTTTTCTTTAAATTAAACAATATAAAATGTCGTATAAGTACTTCAGCTACAAATGAAATTGATATTATTGGAAATTATAAGAAAGACTTTAAAGAATTTAATGATTTAACAGTAGAAGAATGTCAGGATATAATAGATACAGTATTTCAATTAAGAACTAATCTTTATAGTAATCATTTTATAAATTATTTAGAAATTAATAAAAATAAGGTTATTAAAAAATATAAACAGGATGAGTATATGGAAAAAGTAGAAGAATGTCTTAGAAAAAAAACTTTAGAATATAATAAAATATGTGAAGATATTGATAATAATACTTATACTGAAGAGGAAAGGGAATAAATTATGGAAAATATAGAGAAAAAATTAGAGTATATTAATAATCCTGACTTTTATGTTGATACATATAACGCTGATAAAGATAAAATTATACAAATTCCTTTAGTAGATTATCTTGATAATACTGCCATACAAAATGGATTTGACAGTTATAAAGATATGTTAGAACGTGGGTTTAGTATAGATTATTCAATATCGTTTAAAGATTTTTACCATAAAGACTATCCTAATCTTTATGAAATGTGTTATACAGATGAATTAATAGCATTATATAATGCCTGTAATAAAGACAAAGAAGTTTTTAATGAATGGGAAAACGAAGCAAAGGTTTATAAAGAAGGAAAGGTAATATCCAGTAATTTTTATAGAGCTTTATGTGAAGGCTCATTATTAGAGTATGCAAAAGAATATGCTAATTTTTATAATCAAGATAAAATAGAAACAGATAATGAAATAGATTTAGATTAAGGAGAAAAATATGGGTTCATTTAGTTGGTTAAGAGCAGATGTAACAAGTAATAAAGCAAATGTTTCTTTAGAGGACAGATTTGCTTGTTTAATTCCAAAAGAATTTGGTGGTGGATATATTATAGATTATTACCAGGATTACGGATATTTAGGAACAAAAGAAGATGGCACACCTAAGTATGATTTATATGAACTATTAGCTATCTGGAATAAGGATTTATTATCTGAAGATGTTATTATGGGTCAAGACTTATTAAAAGAAATAGACGAAAATACCGATTACAATAGAGGCTTAGGAATTTGTATAGGGTGTTATAATATAGATATATATATTTTAAAATACCCTTTAAAATTAGTAAGTGTAGGATATGCAAAGACACATACTTATGAAGATTGTCCTTATAAAAGTTTTGATGATACTGAACAAGGATTTTATTCTTATGAATGGAAAGATTTATATAGACATTTTGAAGGTAAACCTAAGATACCTAAAGGCTATAAAGAATTAATTAGGGGAAGAGTAGATTATCTTAATAATCAAATAAAATTAAATCCTAACAAACAAAATTTAGCTATAATAAACGAAATAGATGTTTTAGAAAAGTTTTTAAATGATTGTATTATTATTAGTAAGAATTTAGACGAATTAAAAAAAATTAAAAATTCTCTTGATATGTTAAATAGACCTTATATTAAAATAGAAGAAAATGAACGAAAAAATATAAAAGATGTTTTGTTAAAACACGCAAAAATAATATGTGAACAGAATAATATTGATTTTAATAATTTTTTATTAGATGATAATCTTTTAAAAAATTATGAAACTTATGTTCCAGTGGATTTAGAACAATATGGTATAGATTATTAAAGATGATAACGAATATTTTATTGATAATAATTATGAATAGGAGAATTCAAATTATGCAAGAAGGTAAGAGAACAATAAAAGATTTAACAGAAAAACAGAAAGACAAGTTAATATCTGATATTATAGATGATACAATAGAATATGGTACAGATAGTTATGAAGATTTAGGAAGATTTGTAATTACTAAATTAAAAACATTAGAACTGGTTGATTATGGAAAATCAAGAGAAAAACAATTAATGAAACAATTTGAATGTTTAGGTGCAACATTAGATAAAGTTCAATTTAAAAGATTATGTGAAGCTTGTGATTATGATGAAGATGTATTAGAAGATTTTGATAAAGACATTCAAAAATATTACAGAGGAACTATTGGAAACACTAATTTTATTAGAGCTTTTATAGAAGATAGAATTGATACATTTATAGATAAATATGATGCTTTTTATCATAATGAAGATAACGAAATAGAAATATAAGGATAAAAACTCATAAACGTAGGAATTTACTGGCTTTACTAATAAATAGCAAACGTATGTTTGGGGTGTCAAAAATGACTAAACTAGGAAAGAGATTTTTAGGGTCTTTATTTAATAAAAAATCCACTTATATTTTTATAAAAATAAATACTTAAAAAATAGTTTGTTTTATAAAAATGAAGGGTTAAAAATATTTTTATTAACAATGTTATTTATTATGATAAAAAATAGAGAGGGTTAGTTTTATGAAGGATAAATTTAAAGAGTTGTTAAATAGCAATGATTATGATTTTTTAAGAGAAGATATAAATTTAGGTAATAATATTTGTTTATTAGGGTTAGGTGGAAGTAGAGCTTATGGAACTAATCTACCTGATAGTGATATTGATATAAGAGGTATTGCAGTAAGAAGAAAAGAAGATATACTTTTAGGAAATGATTATGAAAGTATTGTTGATGTAAATACTGATACAACTATTTACAGTTTAGATAAAATATTTGAATTACTTTCTAATTGTAACCCTAATACTATTGAGCTTTTAGGTTTAGAAAAGAACGATTATCTTTACATTAATGAAATAGGGGAAATGATACTTGATAATAAAAGTATTTTTCTTTCTAACAAATGTGTTGATAGTTTTAATGGATATGCTACAAGTCAGTTATATAGATTACAACAAAAAACTAATACTGCTTTAACAGAAGAAGAATTAAATAAGCATATATCTAAAGTCTTAAATAATATGCTAATAAAAATGTATGATAAATATAACTTTAATAAAAATGATGTATCTTTTTATGTAGAAAACAAGATTATAAAATGTGATATACATAAAAGTGGTATTGATATGAATGACTTAGCAGGGATATTGTCAGAGTGTAATAATACCTTAAGAGATTATAGAAAAACAAGTAAAAGAAATGAACACGCATTTGCTCATAATAAAATAGCTAAACATAGTATGCATTTACTTAGGCTTTATATGATGGGAATTGATTTAGTATCCGAAGGAAAAATACAAACTAAAAGAGTTAAAGAACATAGTTTACTTATGGATATAAGAAATGGTTTATATCTGGATGAAAAAGGAATACCTAATAAAGAGTTTTTTGATATTGTTAAAAGTTATCAGGAAAAGTTTGAGAAGGCAGTAAACATTTCAGTTCTTCCTAATGAACCAGATATAAATAAAATAAATGAATTAAGAAGTAATATTAATGAGATGGTTATACTTAATAATATCAAAAATAAAGACTTTATAGAAAATTTAAACTATGATAATATAGATATAGAAAGGGATTAAGAAAAAAAATAGAAGATGTAGCAGTTATGGAAGATAAATATTACTTATATCATAAAAGTTTTGCCTTTACAAATGAAAATAATGAACTAATAACAGCTTATGAATTATTAGAAGAATATAAGTGATTATGATATTATCTTATAAAAATAAAAAAAGATAGGAGTAATTATGAAAGTTACAGCATTAGCAATATCAAGCAGTTATAATGGCGTTAAAAAATTAAAATGGGATGAAATATATGAGTCTGAAGATGAACTTATTAATGATTTAAGAAGAATTAACTTAGATGTAAATATTGTTTTGCTTCCCAGAGGCTATGAATATATGAGTAGTTTTAAGAAGCAATTAGAAAACGAAAAAGAGTTGTCTTCTAAACAAATGACACAATTAAAAAGAATAGCTTGTTGTGTAGCCTATGGTATATATGTAAATAAATTAATAAAAGAATAAGGAGAAGGATATATGATAGTATTAAATACAGAAGATTTTAATGATGAATTTAAGAATGCTGCTCCAAAAGAATGTGCTATGTATCTATCAAACTGTTTACCAGAAGATATGTATAAGCAATTAAAAAAAGATTGGAATGAATTAGGTGGAAGAAATATAATGCCTTATTGGGAGTATGTTCTTAATTCATTAAGCATAAAATATGATGGTCCAGATAAAGCAAAAGAAATAATTGAAAAACAAAATGAAGAAAATTATGAAAGATAATATTTATTGCCATATTTAGAAAATTTGCTATAATAATATTGCTAAATTACATAGGAGCAGATGAAAAGTCTGTAACTAAATATCTATATTAGATACGTCAATATTTAATATAGGCCTTTAAGAAGTAGTTATTTTTATAATAGCTGCTTCTTTTTTTTTACTTTGATACACTATTATATTATAAAAGATAAATAGTAAAGAGGAATAAAAATATGATGAGGTCAGAAATAAATCGCAGGCAATTTTCAGAAAATAAACAATCTTTGTTCTCATATAGATATTCAGCTTGGGCTAATAATCATAATGGCTGGTCTAAGATGAAAAAGAAGAATAGAAGAAGATTTAAAAAGAAATTTAAGGATGAAGATAGGAAAATGATTAATATATTTTTATCAGAAAGGTATTAAGAATATAAAAGTTGACATTAATGATATAAGTCCTGCTTATATAGAAATTACAAAATTAAAATAAAACGATATTTATGATACTGAAAAAGAATTAATCGAAGACTTAAAAAAGATTGATTTTGATGTACCTTCATATTTATTACCTAGAGGGTATGAATATTTAAAACGTTTTCAAAATCATTTGAAAAATGGTAAATCCTTAACAGATAAACAGTTAATTCAGCTTAAAAGACTTGCTGTTTGTGTAAGTTATGGAGTATATGTGCTAAAAAATAATAAAAAAGATTATTGTTAAAAATACCAAAATAGAAGATAATGATATAGACAATAAAAGATAAAAATAATTATTAAAAAGAGGTTATAGAAATATAATCTCTTTTTTTAATAGCTTTATCAGGAAGTTATGAAAAGTCAAATTATAAATTAGAAAAAACAAAACAAACAATATTAATAAGTAATATTTCTTATAAAATTCAGGTTAAAAAAAATAAAATACCATTTTTATATATAAAGATTTTTAAAGAATAGGAAAATTTTTATATATGTCTAAAATTGAATTATATAATGAAAATTGTTTTGATTACCTTAAAACAATCCCAGATAAATCAGTTTCATTAGTATTAATAGACCCACCTTATAAAATATCAAAAAATACTAATTTTAAAACAGGAAAAATTAAAGACAATAATACAGATAGATTCCGTATATCTATGTTCTTTGGTGAATGGGATACTGTATTTGATAATCTTGATATAGTAATAAATGAATGCTATCGGATTTTAAAAAATGGAGGAACAATAATATGTTTTTATGATATATGGAAAATTTCATTTTTAAAAAAATATTTAGATAATGCTAAATTTAAGCAAATACGTTTTATCGAATGGATAAAAACTAATCCTGTTCCTCTTAACAGTAAAATAAATTATTTATCTAACGCAAGAGAAATAGCTATTGTTGGAATAAAAAAAGGTAAGGGTGTTTTTAAATCAGAATATGATAAAGGTATCTATGAATATCCTATATATCATAACAAGAAAAGGTTTCATCCTACACAAAAACCAGTAACTTTATTAGAAGAATTAATCAAGAAACATACTAATGAAGGTGACTTAGTTCTTGACTGTTTTGCAGGGTCAGGTTCTACTACAATAGCTGCTTATAACACAAATAGAGATTTTACAGGATGTGAATTAGATAAAAATTATTATGAAAAAACATTATGTAGATTACATTCATTAGGAATTAATCTAATTAACAAAAGATAACTCATCAAAACTATTATAAAAGAAAATTTCTTTATATAGTATTATCAAACCTTTAGAACTTATAGTAGCTTTTACTATGAACCTTGTACACCTTATGTAAAAAGATATGGTTATAGTAAAAAGAAAAAAGATACTAAGAAATATACAAATAGAAAAATAAGAAATAAAAGAATAGATGTTGATAAGGAAATTGGAAGTAGTCCTGCTAATTATCGTAGAATGTATGGAGAGGGCTATGAATATTTATTTTGGTAGAAAGGATTATAATAGATAATGAATATTATGATGATAGCTTTTATAGGGAATATTGAAGGAGCTTTATTAATAATTTTTAGTTTAATATTTCAGTTTGTCTGCTTTTTAATAAAAAATAAAAATTATTATAAATTAATAAAAGCGATATTTAATGTAGGAGCTATTATGTCTTGTATTTCAACAATTACAGCTTCGATTGTATTTTTGTTATATATATATTGATATTTTACTGTGAATTATCTAATAAAATGCAAAAAAAACAGGAGATATTTATGAATTAAGTAAGGAGTAAAAGTATGGTTTATCTAACAGGAGATACACACGGACAATTTAAGAACTTTGAAAATATAAGAAAATTTTGTAAAGAGCATAATACAACAATTGAAGATGTTCTTATTATATTAGGAGATGCAGGCATTAATTTTGAAGATAGCTTTTTAGACCCACAGAAGAAAAAGTTTTTATCAAAAATACCTGTGACTTTTCTTTGTATTCACGGAAATCACGAATGTAGACCAGAACATATTCTTACCTATAATTTGGAAGAATGGGATGATGGCTTAGTCTATAAAGAAGAAGATTATCCTAATATATTATTTGCTAAAGATGGAGAAATTTATAATATTGAAGGTTTGAAATACATTGCTATAGGTGGAGCGTATAGTGTTGATAAAGAATATAGACTTTTAATGGGATGGAACTGGTGGAAAGATGAGCAGCCAAGTGAAGAAACAAAGAAGTATGCCCAAAATCAATTAGAAAAGAATAATTGGAATATAGATGTTGTTTTAAGTCACACAGTACCATTAAAATATGAACCTGTTGAAGTGTTTCTTCCTGGAATAGACCAGAGCAAGGTTGATAAGAGTACTGAAGAATGGCTGAATGAAATAGAAAATAGGTTGTCTTATAAAAAATGGTATGCAGGTCATTATCATTGTGAAAAGAGTATAGATAAATTGCAAATAATGTTTAACAATATAGAAGAACTAAGGATAATAGAAAGACTGTAAAAAATGATAATGAAAGAAATTTTAAGTGAGGATTATGTAGACGATAGTGAACTTGTAATAAACAAAGACAATAAAGTAGAAGAAAAATATACAGAACTTATTAAAGAGCAAAATGATTTTTTAAATGCTTTAGTAGAAAAGGAAAAACAGCATAAGGGAGAATAGGTATAAGAATATGAGTAAGCAAGTAAAAGATGAAACAGATAAAAAAATAGATTATGATATATGCTGTACAGTAGGAAGGATATATATGTTAGCAAATAATACAGGCTATAAAATGAAAGAGTTTTCTAATATGTTTTTAGCATCTGATTTTTGTAAAAGAGCTTTTGATACAACATATAGTGTCTTTCAATTAGAAGATGAATATATGTCTATGGATTATTTATTAAAAGAAGTAAATCCACCTATGGAAGATAAAGATATAATGTTAACAGAGGATGTAGCTTTCTTTATAGGGTTTATTTATAGATATATCTATATACAAACACTTATTCCAAGTAGTGTTTTAGTATCAAAGATACCTTATGATTATTTGTTAAATAATGTGTATAGAATTATAGCATTAGATGAAGAAGACGCTTTTGAAATAATTTGTGAATATTGTAAAATAGATATTGAAAGATAAAAACAATATAAAAATATAAGTTATTTATGCTTTTATTATAAGATTTTTTAATAAGTCTTATTTTAAAAGCATTTTTATTTAAAAAAATTAAAATAAAAATGAAAAAAATATATATTTTAAATCCTAAAAAAATAATCATACATTATTATATACATAATATTATAAAGGAGAATTTTTGGTATGAATAATCGTATATTATTAACAAAGGTTGTTTCTTTTATATTAGTCATCGCCATAATTTTCACAACAATTTGTATGGCCTTAATATAACCTAAAAAAGACAGAAAGGAAAAATATAAATATGGAACAAAATATTGATTCAGAAATGTTAGTATATTCTAATATTTTATCGTTTTATCTAATAGTTATCCTAGCGGTTTTTGTGTTTTCAGTAATCGTGTATTGGAAAATATTTACAAAAGCTGGTGAAGATGGATGGAAAAGTATGATACCAGTTTATAATAATTATATTTTATATAAGATAACTTATGGAAATGGATGGTTATTTTTATTAACACTTATACCCTGTCTAGGATTTTTTATAGAATTAAAGCAGAAATTTGACTTGGCAAAAGTATATGGTAAAGATATAGGTTTTGGAATTGGAATATTCTTTTTAGGAATAATTTTCTTACCTATATTAGCTTTTGGTAGTAGTGAATATCAGGAAGAAACAAGTTTGTTGGATTTTAATTACAAGTAAAATAAGCAACAATCCCACTTCAATTATATAAAAAGAATACGAACTTAATTTTTTCATAAAAAATATCTTATTTTTACTAAGCATTTAGAGAAAATGAATTATAATATCTAAAGGAGAATAGAAAGATAATAATGAACAATAAGAAAAGAGATAAAAAAGATATAATTATAATTGTTTTAATAATGATTTTATTATTATTCCTTATAGGAACGGTTATCTTTTTTATAAAATATAAAAAGTCTGATAAAAATTACATAAATATTCCTTTAGAAAAAGAAATTGAAATGCCTATTACAAGTGAAGAAAAAACAGAAAGTATGTCTGAATCAGTAGAAATACCAGGGTATACAAATTTTGAAGTATCTAATAAAAACCCCACAGTAAAATTATCAAATCCAGAAAGTAATACTGTATATATGGTTTATACTATTTTAGAGAATGACAATTTAGTGTATAAGACAAAGGCTATAAAGCCTGGAAATATGGTAGAACTAAATCTTAAAGAATTATTAGATAAAGGAAATCACAACTTAACAATTCAGATTAATACTTATGATTTAGATACAGAAGAGGCTTGTAATGGAGCTACTCAAAATAGTATTTGTGTAGTTAAATAAAAAATAAATGATTTAAAAGTTATTATAAAAAGGAGAAACAAGTAGAATGAAAAAGAAAATACTGACAAGTGTTTTGGCAGTTTCTATGCTAATAAGTAGTTATACTACTGCTTTTGCAGCAGATGATGTAATATCTGCTACTCAAATAGGGAGTCAAGCTGCCACAGTAACATATAAGGATGCCTCAACCTTTAATGTTACAATTCCTAAATCAATACATATTGGTAGTGATAAGATAGGAACATATGAGGTAAAAGTAACTGGTGAACTAAATGATGGGGATGTACTTAATGTAGTCCCTAGTAAAACAGTTGAAATGACTGATGCAGAGGGTAAAGCTAGTGTTACAGCAAAGGTAGGTCAGAAGAAAACAGATTTTGAAAAAGAAGATTTAGCTGATGGTGCAGAAGTTACTACAACTGGTACAGTTAGAAGTGATGAGTTATCAGCAGGTGAGTGGGCTGGTAATCTTTCTTTTGATATAGGTATTGAAACTTTGGGTACTATTGGAGAAGATGTAAAGCTTACTTCTAGTAATCGTGATACTTATGGTATAGCAAAGACAGGTGATGTTGTAATACCAAAGTGGGTACAGGATTCTGATGGAACTTATCATAAAGTAACAAGTATTGATAGTTTTTTATTTAGTAATTATTCTAATTCTTCAACTACAGTAACATCTGTAGTTATTCCAGACAGTGTGACCTATATAGGTTCATATGCTTTTTACCAGACTTGGATTTCTGAATTAACTTTACCTGATAGTGTTATAAAAATTGACCAAGGAGCTTTTGAAGGTTGTACAAGATTAAGAAATGGATTAACATTATCTGATAATTTAGAATATATTGGAAAATATGCTTTTAGAAATATCAGAGTTTCTTCTTTAGAATTACCTAATTCTCTAAAATATATTGGTGAAGATGCTTTTGCATCAGGAATGTATCTTGAATCTGTAGTAATTCCTAAAAATGTAGAAACTATAGTAAATAATCCATTTAATGGAAGTAAAAATATAAAAAGTATTTCTGTAGACCCAGAGAATAAAATTTTCACAAGCGAAGGTATAAATGGAATAATTGAAAAAGATACTAAAAGATTAGTTACATTGGTAATTGAAGATGATGGAATTGTTGATTGGGATAGAAGTAAGGTAGAAAAATTAAGTAGTAATTTTATCACAAATATTATTGACCATTCAAATCCTATAGATGCTGTAGATTTAACAGGACTAAAAGGTGAAATTTGTGATAAGGCTTTTTATTCAGTGGAGATGAAAGGAAATTTAGTTATTCCAGAAGGAATAACCTCTATAGGAAAAGAAGCCTTTTGGATGAGCTATAGTAGTAAAGATAATCCAGAAGCATTAACAGTAAGTTTGCCTAGTACATTGATTTCTATAGGAGACGAGGCTTTTAGGGGGTGTGAAAATATGACTAATATTAATTTACCAGATGAATTACAAAGTATAGGAGATAATGCTTTTAGTAGTACCTATGGTTTAAAAGGCACATTAACTATCCCAGACAGTGTTACATCAATAGGTAAAAATGCTTTTCAGTACACTTCTTCTAATTTACATTTAAAATATAATGGTTCAGCAACAGGAGCACCTTGGGGCTGTGATAATGCTGTAAATAAATAATATTAAAGAAAGGTTAAAATATGAGAAATAAAATAATCTTATCCAGCTTGGCAGCAGTACTTTTATTAGTATCAAGTAGTACACCTGCTTTAGCTGATACAATTACAACAACAGGAACAAAAACTGCTTCTGTTGATTACAGTCGAGATAGTTCATTTACTGTTACTATTCCTAAAAATATAGAAATAGATAAAAAAAGTAAAACAGGTACATATGAAATCTCTGTAAGCGGTGACATTAAAGCTAACGAAACATTAAGTGTTTCTCCAAATTCAAAAGTATCTATGACAGATACAACAAGTCAAAATAATGTAGATGTAGACGTAACTCAAATCAAAAGTTCATTTAATTATTCAGATGTAGCTAATAATAGTATAACTACTGGACAAATTGATGGTTCAAATCTTACTTCTGGAATATGGGAAGGAACTCTTAATTTTTCAATATCTTTACAATAATATACAAAAATATATTATAAAATCAGACTTTATGTAAGAAGTATCTTGCATAAGGTCTTTTTTTATATTCATAATTGTTCTTAAAAAAGTACAAGGATTGACATAAAAATATATGTAAAAGATTTCACTTTAGCACAATATTATTTTATATCAAAAAAAATTGATAACAGAAAGGACATCTTAAATTATGAAAGAAGGTCAAGTATATCATAAACGGCTTGTAACTTTTTTATTAGCTTTTATTATGATTATTTCAACAAATTTATTAGTATTTGCTTCTGATAGTATATATCTTACAGATTATACAAATACTTTAAATGAGAATGAACAAAAAGAGATAGAAGCTTCTTTATCTCAAATTTATAAACAATCAAATATTGAGTATAAGATAATAATTGTCCAAAGTCTTAATAATAATTCTATTGAAGATATTTCTAATGAAACATTTAGGCAAATAGGATTAGGTGATAAAGAAAATAATAATGGACTTTTAATTTATATCTCTAAAGACGACCATAAATATAGAATGGAAGTTGGATATGGTTTAGAAGGTATTATTACAGATACTATCTCAAAGCAAATAATAGATAGTATGGCAGAATATTTCTCTAATGAAAATTATTCTGAAGGTATTTTAACAGCTATATCAGAAACAATTGATATATTGAATAATTCAGGTGAATACAATATAACAGTGAATGAAGATTATTTAATAAATGCAAAGGAAAATAAAACAAAAGAACATATTTATACAGCAATAATTCTTTTGATTGTTTTTACTTTTGTTGAATACTTTTCTGTTATAAGAATTCATAAAAAAAGATATGGAAGAATTTATTGGAATGAAGTATTATGGGATACATTTATGTTAATAACAGACATTATAAATATATTTTTTGATAGAAACTCTTCTAGTAATAAGAAATTTGGAGGAGGCAGCTCTGGTGGTGGTGGAGCTTCAAGTAAGTGGTAATTATTAAATTACATATAAAAACAAAACATATAAAAGGAGAAAAAATTATGAAAAATTTTATCACAAAACACAAGAAGGTACTTATAGTTTTAGCTGTTGTAGTTGTTATTATTGGAAGTATTGCAGGTACTTATAATAACTTACAGTCTAAAGATGAAAATGTAACAAATAAATGGTCACAGGTAGAAAATCAGTTACAGAGAAGATATGATTTAATTCCTAATTTAGTAGCTGTAGTAAAGCAGTATTCAGATTATGAAACAACAACATTTGAAAAGATAGTTGCATTAAGAAATGAAGGAACAGTTGAGTCAGAGAAACAGGCAGATGAAGAATATAAGATGGCTATAAAAGCATTAACAGAAAACTATCCAGAGTTAAAGGCAATAGAACAGTATAATGATTTAATGACAAATCTTGAAGGAACAGAAAATAGAATAGCTGTAGCAAGAAAAGATTATAATGATGCTGTAACAAAGATTAATGCTTCTATTAGAAGATTTCCTACTAATATTATTGCTAGTATTTTTGGAATTGAAAGTAGAGAATACTTTGAGATTAATGAAAATGCAACGCAGAATATTAATATAAATAACTTATTTGAATAATATTATTAAAGAGCTTTATATTTAGAAATAAAGCTCTTTTTTATTTTATAAAAAAATAAAAATACAATATTGTAAAGCAATGATATAAAAGTAATTATTTTTTATAAAATACATAAAGCTAATTTAGCATCTGTATTAATTAATAAATAATGACGTATCTATTGAATACGATGCCTTTCTTGATACTAATTTATCTGACTAAAAAACTTTAAAAATAATTAAAAATCATACAAAAATATATTTAAAAGCATCCTAAAAAGGGTGCTTTTTTTTAACTTAGTGACATTATTATTTTATAAAAAAAGGAGGTTTATAAGAATTATGAACAACAAAATAGAAGCTTTAAATATAAACGGAAATATTTATTTTAATAATTATTGTGTCATAAAAGAAAAAGAGAATTTTTATGGAGTATATCTAAGATTTGATAAATATGATTACTCCTATGATAAAACAGAACTAATAACTTCTGGAAAAACATTAGATAATGCTTGTAAGAAAGCACAATTATTACAAACAGGTTTTAACACATCAATGAATTATTTTTCAAGAGTATAATTAAAGAAAAGAGACATAATTATGAATAAAAATACAGATTTAGAAATAAACACAGATATAAAAGAGAATGATACAGAAAAAACAAAGAAAGAAAAAGATAATATTACTGTTTTATGTACTAAATTAAAACTTTACCCATTGGGAGATAAAGATGAAGTAAACAGAGTATATAAATATATTAGAGATGGCCAATATGCTCAATATCGTACTATGAATTTACTTATGGGTGAATATGCTAGTGCTTATTATAAAACACATATTCCTGTATCAAATGAATTAACAAACGCTCCTACAGATGAAACTAAAGAAGAGAAAAAAATAAGAGAAGCAAAGTTAAAAGAAATATATAAAAAGCAAGATGAAGAATTTTATAAGTTAAAGAAAGAAATAAAAAGAATAGATAATCCTATATTTTCAGATATTAGTTATCCTATAGGCTGTGATACAACTACATTAGCAAGACGAAAAGTAGATAATGATTTTAAATCTGCTTTATCAAATGGTTTAGCAAGAGGAGAACGAAGTGTCACAAGTTATAAAAAAAATAATCCTCTTTTTACAAGAAGTAGAAATTTAAAATTCTATCATAATTACGATACAAATGAAGAATTTTATGAAAAACTTTTTAACGGAGAAGCACAACTTTATTTACATTGGGTTAATAAAATAGACTTTAAGGTTGATTTAGGCAATATACATAAAACACTAAGCCTTAGAAATAAGATTAAAGACATTTTTGAGGGAAAGATAACTATATCTGGTAGTTCAATAATGATAAAAGATAAGGAAATAATCCTTAATTTATCATTAAATTTTGAAAAAGAAACTAAGAAGCTTGATGAAAATATAGTTGTAGGTGTTGATTTAGGAATAGCAATACCAGCTTGTGTTTCTTTAAATATAAAAGGCAAAGAATATATTAGAAAAAATATTGGTAATGGCAAACGTCTACAAGAATTTAGAAAACAGATGAAAGAAGAAAGGAAAAGATATGGGCAGGATATTTCTTTTAACAGTGGAGGACACGGAAGAAAGAAAAAATTAAGGCCTTATGAAAGATATAAATCAAGAGAAAAGAATTTTGCAAAAAATTATCAGCATAAAGTAAGTTCTGAAATAGTTAAATTTGCATTAAAGAATAATGCAAAATATATAAATATAGAATATTTATCAAATAATTCCTTTAAAGAAAAACTTCTTTCTTTATGGGGTTACTATCAATTACAGCAATTTATTACATATAAAGCTGAAAAAGCTGGTATTACAGTACGATTAATTAATCCTTATTTTACATCTCAAGTTTGTAGTAGTTGTGGCTATTGGGATAAAAATAATAGAATTAATCAGTCTAGTTTTGTATGTAAATATTGTGGAAATGAAATAAATGCTGATAGAAATGCTTCTATTAATATTTCAAGAAGCACCTTATTTATAACAAAAGGAAAGAATATAGATAGTCAGGACTTATTCTTAGAAGCTCTTAAATACTATGATATAGATGAAGATAAGTATTGTAAGCAAAACGGAATCAAAAAAGAAGACTTAAGAAATACAAAGCTTAAAAAAGAAATCAAATAAAAATGTTGCATAAATAATAGCACCCTAATTATTAGGGTGTTATTTTTACATAAAAAATTATATTTTACATTATTATTAAAAAAACAAGGAGATTTTTATTACATAATGAAAAAGAAAAACATATTAATTTTTGTATTATTATCATTAATTGTATTAGAAACAATTATTTTTTTGTATATTAAAAATAATATTAATGAAGAGAAAGAAGTAAATAATCAAATTTCAAATATTTCTGTAAATAAAGAAGAATTACAAGGTTTATGGGTATCTGAGCAGACTACTATAGATGGTGACACTATTGTAGCAGAAATATATGATAATAACTTTTTATTAATATATAGTGGAGTAATGTTTATAAACTCTAATTACACTCTTATTGATAATAATACTATTATTATAGACTATAAAGACAATAATATCATTATCAATATAACAGCATTAAAGAATGATAATAATAATATTATTTTAGAATGTAATATGCATACAAATGAAGCTGAAGCAATATCTTTAAATTTTATAAAACAAGAACAAATTAATGCTGATATTAATGGAACATATACAGGATTTATGATAAATAATATGTCCTCATTAGAAGATATAGGAGCATCTATTGAACTTTATTTAGATAAAGAAACAAAAACAGGAACAATAAAAAATTTATTTGGAACATATACTATTAAATATCTAATATCGGCAAACACAATAACTTTTACAACATTAGAGAATTCTTTTAATGATAATGAAATATTATTAGATTGTGATGTATTCACATATGAAATAAAAGACAATTATTTATTCTTATCTGGACATAATAAAGATGGTCTATTTGAAACTTTTCAATTTATAAAGATAGACTAATAAAATTAAGAAATATCTTTTTAGTTAAAAATAATAATTAGCTAAAAGGGTATTTTTTATTACAACCAAACACTTGTTCCAGTGTCGAAAGTGACTAAACTAGATAAAAGAATTTTTTTGTTAGTTTTTGTATTATATTTGTAAAAATATAAAAAAAAGTGTGCATTTTTTTCACTTTAGAGCATTATTATTTTATAAACAAAAAATTATAAATTAATAGAGAAAAATAAATAATGTATAATATAAAATATAAGATTAATTCAAAAGAAGTATATAAAAATAATATATCATCTTTTATTACAATGAATAGAAGACATTGGTTGCCTTTTTCAATATGTAATAATAATGAAACAAGACAATTATTTATTTTAGGATTTATATTATCTTTAAATGTTATTGAATTATTTGAAATGAATTTACTTAGAGTAATTTTTCTTTCAGTAATAACAGCAGGAATTCCAGAAATATTTGAAAACTTTAAAACAAAAAAGATAATTCCTTATTTAGAAATAGTATATGCTAGTTTATTAACTATGGGAACAAGTGCAATAAATATTATACAGTATAGTTATATTGAAGTAATTTTATGTGTTTTATTGTATGTATTTGAGTTAATTAATATAAAACAAAGTAATGATATGATTACTAATTTCAAAGAAAATTTTTCAAACTATTTTTCACATAATATAGCTGATTTATCTATAGAAACTTGTGAAGATAATATAAATAGATTTTCTTATAAAATAAATGATAATGAAATTTCTTTTACAAATAATGATATAGCTGTTTTATATGTTAAAGAAACAACAGATGATTGTTTTTTTCTTTTAAAAACAAAACCATTATCTGATATTTATGAAACAACAACAGATATGAATAAAATATATAATTATGTTTATATTAAATTTTCAGAGTTAGCAAATATTTTAAAATTAAATATAAATGAACCAACAAATAAAAACATTGATAATGTTTTTAACATAATTAATAAGTTAGATATAAATTTAAAAAACACACATATTTTTGTTTGTAAATAAAAAGAAAATATAATTTTAGTTAAAAATGTAATGGAGATTGTAAAATGGAGCAATTAGAATTTATTAATAACTTTAATAAACAGACTAATAATTTTAATAAAGAAGAATTAATAAGTATAATAAATCAAAGTATAAACTCAAATTCAGATGATAAAAATTTTAAAGGATACAATAACCTAATAATTGTTATGGAAGAATTATCAGAACTATCCCAGGCAATAGCTAAAGAACTAAGAGGTAGAGGAAATAGTGTTAATACATTAGAAGAAACAGCAGATGTTTGTATATCGTTATATTACATAAAAGAAATATTTAATATATCTGATGATGATTTATATAAAGCTATAAAAGTAAAGATGGACAGAGTGAAAGAAAATTTAGATAGAAATGGAATATATAAGTAAAAAGGAGAAAACAATATGTTATTTATAAAAGATGATGATGAAGATAATAAGATAGTTATAAATTTTGATAATATTTTTTATTTTTTGATATTATTTTTTATAAAGGAAGGCTAAAGGTATGTTAGTAGTAATAAATAGAGCTATAAAGAGTAGTAGTTTTAACTATATAATAAATACAATAATAAACTTTGATAATGTTGAAAGTTTATTTATTGAGAGGACTGATATTTCTGATAAAAGCTATAAATATGAATTTGCAGTAATAGCTAAAACAGATACTTTAGATTATGAATTATATAGAGGAAATCATTTAAGTGATGCTGAATATATTTATAACAAATTATTAGAATATTGGAGTAATAATAAAAGGCTAGTTCATTTAGATGAATTATTAGATAGATTATAATAATCAATGTATGAGTTACTAAATAGAAACTTTGAATATATTATAAAATACCAATATTACGAAACAATTCCATTTTTACAAGAGTATTTTAGACCTCTTAATGAAGAAGAAATGTCTCATTTAGATGATGAAATTATAGATAATATAAAAAACAAAGACCGAATTATATATACATTAAAATAAACAAAAAGAATATTATTTTTTTATCTTTAATACATTATTATATTATGAATAAAAGATTATTAAAGGAGAAAAGGATAAAAAATGTATTAAAAATAATAATAATTTGTAATATTAATAATAAAGAACTGATATAAGCAAAAATATATCAGTTTTTTATTGTTTTTATTTAACTTTATTACATTATTATAAAGAGAGTTTGTAAGGAAAGATAATATAGAAATGTTTAGTAAATTATGTGCTAATAATATATATATGTTTAAATATGCCTTAGGAGCTGATATAAAAACTTATGATAATAACAATAACTTTTCTTTTGGAGTAGGAAATGTTTATGATAAAGAAAATGGATGATTAAAAGGAGATTATAGGCTATGAATTATTTTATTGCAGATTTACATTTAGGACATAAGAATTGTTTAAGGTTTGATAATAGGCCTTTTAAAACAATAGAAGAACAAGATAATTATGTAATAGAAAATTGGAATAAGAAGATAACAGTAAATGATGATGTTTATATATTAGGTGATTTTAGTTGGTATGATGATAATAAAACCATTGATATATTTAGTAATCTTAATGGTAAATTACATCTTATTAAAGGTAATCACGATAGCAAACTGCTAAAGAATAAAAATGTACGAAATTTATTTGTGGAAATATGTGATTATAAAGAATTATATCTTAATAAGAGTACTTCTATTGTGTTAAGCCACTATCCAATACCTTGCTATAAAAATCATTATTGGGGCTGGTATCATCTATATGGGCATGTACATAATGGAATGGAATATCAGATTATGCAATCTGTAGCAAGAGATATAAAGTCACTTTTCCCAGATAAGGATTATCATTTTTATAATGTTGGAGCTATGATGTCTAATATTGATTATATACCAAGAACCCTAGATGAAATTATGAAGTAATATATAAAAAAAGAAAGGAGAGAAATGTTAGTAGAAAATTATAAAGATAGAATAATATCCAAGTTACAAACAGATACTTATGGATATAGCGAAATACAAGCAAGAAGTATTTATAAATCAATTTTTGCTGACTAGAAAAAGCTATTAAAATTGTAACAAAGAAATTGTATCTACAATCAATGAATATCCTCGATAGTTTAAAAAACATAGAGGTTGAAAAGTAAGAAAGAAAATAAATATAAGGAAAGGATAAGAATATGAACAAAATTACAATTAATGGTAAAACTATCACTTGTTCAGGAAGTAATGTAGTCATCAATAATGGAAAAGTAATTGTAGATGGTAATATTATTCAGGAATGTAGCAGTTATGATATTAAGGTGGTCATTGAAGGAGATGTAAATAAAATTGATTGCGTGGGGTCAGTAGAAGTTCACGGCAATTCAGGAAATATTGATTGTGGTGGCAGTTGTGAAGTTAGTGGAGATGTCGATGGTGATATTGATGCAGGTGGCTCAGTAACTTGTGGAAATGTATTGGGTGACATAGATGCAGGTGGAAGTGTGAGATGTAGAAGATAAGGAGAGTAATATAATATGAAAATTTTAGCTTTAACAATTTTATTTATTTTTATGTTTTTTAGAATTAAAGGTATGCAAAAAGTAAAGAGAATAATAATGGAAAACCATTAAGCGATGCAAGGTGGTGCAATATTGATTGTATTTTTCAGTGAGCTATTCTTAATCATCTTTTATAATTAATTGATAGTAGTTATGCATTTCCTTTAGCTAATAGTTTAAAACTATATAAAGATATTTATTGTTCTAATCAGTTGTCTAAAGGCATATTTAAAACCATAGACGATTGTTATGAGAAAGTATATAATCATAAAGAACCTTGTAATAATTTAGAAGCTACTATTATGTATGATATATGTGTAATATCATTATTTCAGGCAGAAAACATCTCTGAAGCTCAATTTTTAGAGTGTATGAATGATAAGAATAAGGCAAGAATTTTAGAAGAAAACAATTATGAGATTTATTCAGATTTAGATGAATTTATCCCCAGCAATAGTCTTGAATACTTATGTAGCGATGTTAGAGAAAAAGATTATATATTGAAAGAAATAAATGAACTTAACAGTATACAAATAAAAAATAATCCTGAATTAATAGATTTAGCTAGACATTATTATCCAGATGAAGTAGAAAAAATATTAGAAACAAAAAAGATAAATTATAATAATATAGAAAGCGAGATAGAATTATGTTAATAGATGAATTAAGAAATAATATAAAGATTGCCTTAAAGGAAAAGTTAAAAACAAAGAATGATACTAAGTATTCAGTATATAAGAATATATTAGATAAGACACAAAAAGATGCAAAGGAAAAGAAAACAGAAATAATTACTGATGATTATGTAATAACTGCTGCCAGAAAGGAATTAAAGCAGCTTGAAGATACATTATCATACATAACTAAGGAAAGTGACCCAGATAGATATGAGAAGCTTACTACAAGTATTGCAATTGTTAACGATTTCTTACCAAAAAGTGTATCTGAAAATGAAATACTTGATTTTTTAAAAAATAATGATGTAGATAAGAATATGGGAATATGTATGAAAGCTCTTAAGAATAAGTTTGGTGTAAATTTAGATGGAAGAACAGCTTCAAATATTGTAAAGAATTACATAACTGAAAAGTAAAAATATAAAAATAATATGATTTAAAATGTGGAAAAGATTTTACTTACAGACATTATCACTTTATAATAATATTATAATAAAAAATCAAGAAAGATGAGGTAAAAATATGTTTAGAATAAAATTACATTTATCAGAAGAAGCTCCTTGTAATGTTGTTAAGGATATGGAATTAATTTTTACATCCTTAAAGATGCCTTATAATAAGAAAAACGATGTATATACTATAACAGATGAAAATGAAGTATCAGTTCTTTATAAACTATCTCAAATGATAGATGAAAAGAATTATCTTAAGTATATTGTCCTTTGGGAGAATTATGATAGCGACCCAGCAGAATATGATAAGGAAGATTACAAATATACATTTAGTGATACTAATGAGCTTTTTGCAAAGGAAGATGTTTTGAAGCTAAAAAATACAAAAGCATAAAATAAAAACAATATAAATATGAAGGTTATAAAACCATTATGATTTAAAAAAATCATAGTGGTTTTTTTATATATTTTAAAAATAAGTAACATATGAATTTGCATTATTATAATATTATCGTAAATAAACATTTTTTATTGTAAATATTTACTTAAAAAAATAAGAATAAAAATAAGGAGAAGATAGTTATGGCTGCAAAATCCAAGAAACAATTAACATTCGATTTAAATACAAACAAAATGAAAGAAGATGGTCTTAATCCTTCTGTATTATATAATGATGTAAGAGCAAAATTAGCTAAATTAGATTTTAGCCATTCTGGAGGTAGTGTTTATATTTCTGATACAACTTTAACAAAAATGGAATTAGAGGAAAAGGTAAAAGCTTTAATTAATAAAATACCATTGTTATCTTATTATGTTAATAATTTTACTGTTACAAATATCGGAAGACAGTTTGAACTTTCTGATAGTATAAAACAGATGAATAAGGATATTTCAAAGGAAGTCTTATTAAATAAAAAGAACAAAAGAAAACAAAAACAAGAAAAAGATAATTATGAAATAGAGTATTAAACAAAACTTATTGAAAAAGTAAAAAAATTAAAAAAAATATATTTTTCTTTGTGTTTTTAGTGTCTTTTTTTTCACTTCTTTACAATATTATTATATAAAGAGATAAAAATAATAGAAATATATAAATAAGTGATACAATCAGCAAAAAATAATGCACTAAACTTCTAATTTAGCACGCTAATACAGCGTATCATAGTTTTTTATTTTTATTATAATAAAGATACATACAGCAAATTTTGAATAAAAATAAGTTTTGTTTGATGATTATTAATCGTATCTTGTAAAAATATCTCTTAATAATATAAATTTTGAAATACGATACTTACAGCAATTTTAACAAATAAATCTAAAAATAATGGCACACATAATAAGATAGATAAATAAAAGTATCGTGGAAAAGAGGGAAAATGAATTTTTCAGAAGCTTTAAGAAATGAAAGTAAGTTTACAAGAACAGAAAATGGAGCATTAGCTTTAAACACAACAGGTGATGCCTGTCTTGACCTTTTTAGTACTATCGGTTCATTAAGAAATGCAGATGAAAACAGAATATATACTTTGTTTGAAGAAGCTTATAAGGAAAATCCTTTATACGCTACAAAGATAGTATTTTATGGAAGAGATATTCGAGGTGGATTAGGAGAAAGAAAGACTTTTAGAATTCTTTTAAGATATATTGCTAATAAGCATCCTGAAGCTATACAGGGTAATATCGCTCTTATTGGAGAATATGGAAGATATGATGATTTATATTTTCTTTGTGATACTTCATTAGAAAATGATATGTGGAAGTTTATTTGTAGAACTTTTTATGAAGATATTGAAAAGATGAATAATAATGAACCTATCTCTTTATTATCAAAGTGGTTAAAATCTGTTAATACAAGTTCTAAAGAGTCTAACAGGTTAGGAAAGTTAACAGCTAAGAAGTTAGGACTATCAATAAAAGATTATAGAAAAACTTTAAGTCAGTTAAGAAGTTACTTAAGAGTTACAGAAAAATATTTAACAAGCAATAACTGGGAAGATATTGATTATAGTAAAGTTCCTAGTAATGCTATGTTAAATTACAGAAATGCTTTTTCAAGGCACGATTTAGATAGATTTACAGAATATTTAAAAAGTGTAAAGAAAGGTAATGCTAAAATAAATGCAAATACCCTTTACCCTTATGATTTAGTAGAAAAGGTACTTTTTAATGGTGAACAATCAGATGTAATAGAAGCACAATGGGATGCCTTACCTGATTATATTGAAAAAGGAACAAATGCTTTAGTTATGGCAGATGTATCTGTTTCAATGTATGGCAGACCTTTAGCTACTTCAATCGGGCTTGCGTTGTATTTTGCAGAAAGAAATGAAGGAGCTTATCATAACTTATTTATGACTTTTAGTGAGAGACCTAATGTTGTTTCTATAAAAGGAGATACAATAACTCAAAAAATAAGAAATATTAACAAGGCAGATTGGGATATGAATACTGATTTAGAAGCTGCTTTTGATGAGGTATTGAGTATTGCCATAAAGAATAATATACCAAATGATGAAATGGTAAAATCTATTATTATTGTATCTGATATGGAAATAGACCGTTGTCCATCTAATGATTGGACATTTTATGATTTTATGAAGAAAAAATATAATGATAATGGTTATGATATACCTAATATTGTATTTTGGAATGTTAATAGCCGTAATGATATATTTCATTCAGATAAAGATAGAAAAGGTGTTCAGCTTTGTAGTGGTCAGTCGGTAACAGTTTTCAAGCAGTTAATGAATAGTATTGGAAAGACTCCTGTAGAAATGATGGAGAGCGTTATTAATTCAGAAAGATATTTACCTATTACTATTTATGATGATGGTTTTGATGAAACATTATTTTCTTAAAAATATAAAGAGGTTGGGAGTTTATTATTAAACTCCTGCCTAATAAAATCAAACTTTTATATAATATTATTTTATATAAAGGTTTCAGCTTATTTTGTTTTTAACTTAATTTTAAGTTAATGTAGTAGCCTGTCAGAGCTAATTAGAAATTAGTTAGTTTAAAAAATAATTGGAAACAATTATGGTGAAAAGCTGAAAGGAGAGGAAATAAATTAATTCAGAATACAGAATTAGGAATGCAGAATTATTAGTTTGTTTTTAATAAAATTATTAATTATAAAAATAGTAATAAATTAATAATTCATAATTCAGTATTGATTTTCACTCTTCAGAGCCTATGTTAGTAGTATTAATTAGGATATATATTTAATTTGAGATTTTAGGGCTATATAAAATAGCATAGGTACAAAATTAGTCCTTTGCAATCTGTGTAATAGGAACTGTTTTAGTAATATATAAAACAACATAGGTACAAAAATTTCGCTAACATAGATACAAAATCGGGGAAACCGTTGGTAAAAAATAATAAAAAATAACACAATATAATTTAAAAATTGATATAATAATAAAATATAGATATAAGTGGTAATAATTTTTTTATTATCACTTTTTTTTGTATGAAAAAAATTTTATACAATATTATAAAATATATATAATTTTAAATACAAAATAAGTATTTAAAATAAAAATAAAGGAATATTTTAAAATGTTACAAGTAATACAAAAGCAGAATAAAATATCAAAAAAAGAAATACTTTCTGCGATAAAAGAAAATAGGGTGATTATATACTTACAACCAATATATTCAACAAAGTTAAAAAGAATTACATCTGCGGAAGTTTTAGTACGAATATCTGATAAAAAAGGAAATATTATTTATCCTGCTGACTTTATTGGGTATGCTGAAAAAACAGGATTAATACATAAAATAGAAAGTATTGTTTTTACTAAGGCTTGTGAATTTATTTCAACCAATGGATTAAAAACATTAGGGTTAGATTATTTAGAAATTAATCTATCAGTGAAAAAAGGAGAAAGTGTAAAACTATTTAAAGAGTATTATGAAATAATAAATAAGTATAATGTGTCTCCAAAAGAGCTAAATCTTGAAATAACAGAAACATCTATAATTACAAAAAGGAATATACTTCTTAATAATATAATTAATTTAAAGAATTTTGGTATTAATTTTTCGCTGGACGATTATGGTACAGGAGAAAGTAATCTTAATTATATAATAGATATGCCTTTATCCATAATCAAAATAGATAAATCTATAATGGATAATTATTTTAATAATGATAAAGCTAGAATAATACTTCCAAATATAATTAAAATGGCACATAATATTAATTTAAAAGTTGTTATTGAAGGAATTGAAACAGAAGAACAATTTTATGAAATGATAAAAATAGGAGCAGATTACATACAAGGATATTATATTGCAAAACCATTAAATGAAGAAGAATTTATAAAATTTATAAATTTATAAGTATTATTTATCATACAGATGATTATAATTTATATAGATTATTAAGTATATTTTTTATATTTCAAAAAATATTATTAGAATTATTGACTTTTTTATATTTTTAGTGTAGTTTAAAAAAAGAACAAAAATATATTTTCGGAGGTATATTTTATGGAAACAAATTTAAAAAGGAAAACTGTCCAGTCTATTTTATTTGATATGGATAAAGGAAAAATATCTTTAACCCATAGATTGCAAAGACCAGAAGGGCAGTGGGACAAGAAAAGAAAAACTGACCTTATTGACTCACTTCTAAGAAAAATCCCTTTAAATCCTACTTATGGCTGTAAAGACGATAAAATATTGGGAATAATTGATGGAGTGCAGAGATTTTCTACGATAAGAGATTTTATTGATAATAAATTTGCGTATGGAGAGATACCTGACGATTATCCTTTATTTATTAATGGAGAAAAGAAAGATATATCAGGACTTAAATTTAAGAAGCTTGATGATGATGTGAAGCAGGAATTATTAAATGCAGAACTTCAGTATTATGAAATTACTGATTATACAGATAAAGATATTAGAATTCTTTTTGAACGTCTTAATGCTGGAAAACCTCTTAATTCAAGACAAATGAGAATTATCTATGAGTCAGAAATTGTTAATAATGAAATTAATGAGCTTATAGCTCATCCTTTTATGTTAAAATTAATCTCTAAGACACAGAGAAAAAATTGTGCAGATAGAGATGCAATAATTGAAAGTATTATGTTAGCTACAGGACATACTTCTTTTATTAAGAAAGACATAGATAGATTTACAGCAACAGAATTAGATAACTATATTAATATGTTTGATGATATTAGAAAAGCATTAGATGTATTAGATGAAAGAATTGAAAATATTAAGCTTCCGATAACATCTGCGGCTTTCTTAATATATGCTGCTACAAAAGTAGTTTCTGAGAACAAGAATGTAGATAAACTTATAGATGATATTGTTGAATTTAGTAATAATTACAATAACAACTTAGCTTATAAGCAGTTCTTAAAATCAGGTACATCTAGTATAGATAAAGTTCAGGGAAGACTTGATTATTGGAATAATCTTATAGATTAATTACAAAATATATATAATATTACTATTTTATTAAGAGAGAGCCTTTAAAAGTTCTCTCTTTTTTTCATTTTTTACATTATTATATTATAATAATATACTTATTAAATAAATATTGGAGGTATCATAGATGAAAACAAGAGAAATAGTATGTATTCATTATGTAAATGAGGGTACTTGTGATTTAGGAAAGAAATGTTCTTTTTATGGCCATTGCCAGACTTGTAAAACATATAAAAAGAAACCTGGTGCTAAGCCTAATAGAACTGATACACGAAAACAAAAGAATGAAAGATTTTATAGAAAATCAAGTAGTGATTATTAAAATGTAGATAAATTTAGAGTAAAAGGAAGAAAAAAATATGTATAACACAATAGATTATCAAAATGCTTTATGGGGAAAAGAGATTTTTACTTTACAGGCTTTAGATGTTAGAGCAGAAATATTAAAAGATATATTCCCAGATATAAAAGAAAAAACCGACAAACTTATAGAAAGTATCGCTTTATATAATCCTGTTGAAAAAACTTATCTTTATAATATGAATCAAAGAGCTTTTAATAAATGGCTTACAGATGTTTTTGCTGTATTAAAACAAAGTGCTGAATTAGTAAAAGCTTATTTTAACCACGAAAAAGATGATTGTCCTATTGTAAGATTAGGAGAAAGAGACATTAATAGGACATCTTTATTAGGAGCTTATAAAAATCAAGAAGATGAGACTATGTTTACAACTATTGATAATATTGTCTTTATAGTTACAGATGTAGCTTTAGGTTTTAATCCTAGCGAAAGTTACTATGGTATACTTGCAAAATACATATCTATAAATGTACCAAAGTTTAAAAAAATACCGATAAATGATATATCATCAGCCCTACAACAAGTTACTGCTAAGTATATTATGGATGATGAATATAAAGAAGATAAGGAAATATATTTTAAAATTGTAGATGATATAACATTTTTAAAAGAATAATATCAAGATTAATTAAAATAATTTTTATTAAATATATTATGTAAAAGCAAATGAAAATATATAACTCATTTGCTTTTTTATATAAAAATATTATTTAGTCTATATTATTTATCTGTTTGTATGCTTCTAAATATTTATCAAAATCATCTTTATCGACTTTCACAAAAGTAAATCCATTATCAAATATTAGTTTACCATTTTCATCAAAATTATATTTAATTATTTGTTTATCTATAGCAAATTCATTAGTTTTATATTTATTAATAATTAATTCTTTATCTGTATATGTAAAGCTTATATTTACGTCTATAAAGCCATTTATATAATCATTAGTATAATAATCTATAATATTATTTTCTACGGCTATAAAGCCTTGTGTAGCTTTATTATTGCCTATCCAATATCCTTCAAAAGGAGTAATAATAGAAATATCTTTGTTTGTTTTATTGTTTTCTTTGAAATTAGTATTTATGTACATATAAAATCCTAAACATAATGAAAATAAAACTATTAATTCTATAATAATTATTATTTTATTTCTTTTTGATTTAGTTATAAATATTTTACTCACTCCCTTCTATATTTTTATAAAAAATATTTTATTTATCTATTTCTCCATAAATAACAAAATTTTTATCTTGTTTTTCTCCTACTAAAGAGTATTGGTTTATTTCATTAAGAGGAGTATTTTTTGAAACAATATTACAATCTATATTTTTTAAATATGGGAATATTTCTTTCTTTTTAAGCTTTGCAAGAGATGTAGTATTTAAAATATCTTCTGAAATATCTATTAAATTTAACTTACCTAATAAAATATTATCTTCTGAAATTATATACGCATATGTTAATTTATGTTTTATAAAAACATTTGTTATTTCATACAAATTATTTGCTTTTATAATATATTTTGCTTTACTATTAGTTTTATATTTATCTTTTACTTTTAATTTTTTATCAAGAATGTTTTGTGTTTCTTTTTCCAAAACTGAAATCATATCTTTATTTATCTTTATTAATTTATCTCCATCTGTATGATGAGAAAAATAATTTCTTAAAGTTCTAGCTAATCTTAATTTGTCTTGTAAATCTGGGTCATTTATCATATCTTCATAATCTTTTGCAGACAAAACTTCAGTCTCTGTTCTTATTGTATTTTCATATTCTTTAAATGCTGTTAAAAAATTCATATATTTTTATCCTTTTTCTAAATCTTATTTTACAGTTATATATTTACAATAATAATGGATTTTATATTTTTTTATGCTATAATATTATTAAATTCTTAAATACAAAGAATTATTAGATAGCTGGCAATTAAAAAAATAAAATTGTCTGCAATAATTTGAAAGGAAATTTTTAATGAATTGGAATTCTTTAAGTGATAAAGCCAAAAATGTAATAGAATGGGTTGAAAATCCTTTTACAGATAAAAAAGAAATAGTTACTATAAACGAAGGAAAATATTTTGTAAGAGACTATCAAAATAAACGTCCATTTGGCTATATAAGCCAATTTTCTAACAATAATAGTAATTGTAAGATATTAATAACAAAACCGCTATATGAGGAAATTAAAGCCTATGTAGGGCAAGATGAAAACTTAATAATGTTAGAAAATAGTTTAGGATTTTCATTTTGTTTAAAGAACTATATCAAGGATTTTTCACATTATATGAATGAACCTGAAAATGAGGATTATGAAAGAGAGTAACAATCCTAAACATTATTTATAATCTTAATATTATTTACAATATTTTTAAAAGAATGCTTTTTAGTGTTCTTTTATTTTTTTCTTCGCTCAATATACTGATAATATACTTTGTGTATTATGTATCGGGGTGCCGAAAATGACTAAACTAGAAAAGAGAATTTTTAGGGTCTTTATTTAATAAAAAAATCATTATATTTTTATACAAATATAGATAATTACTAATTATAATAACTTTTTATTTACATTTTTATTTTTAGAAAGGAGAAATAAATGAAAATTATAAAAAATAAAAAGTATTTATATAATGCTGGTAAAGTTTTAAGCTTATTTATTCCTAAAGCTATCGCTTATAAGCTAGATATATTATATTAAAATGATTTTGAAGAATTAGAAAGATAATAAAAACTCATATAGTTTTTAAAAAAATTATATTTTATAAGGAGTAAAATTATGGAAAATTTAAAAGAAACAAAAATAGATTTAACAAATGATGAAAGATTAAAAAAATTAGATACACAATTAGACAATATAAAAGAATTAGAAACAAGTTATGATTTACAAAGAAATAATGTTGAAAATTATGTTACAGATTTAGAGCAATTTTATTTAAAAGACAAAGAATATGTTTTACAGCCTTTCTTTGATGAATTTAATAAATTTATGAATAAAATATCTGAAGTTTTAAAGAAAGACTTTAAATATCCTATAGAAGTAAAAGATAGAACGGATGCTTTTTCTTATTATAAAATTGGTTTATTAGACAACAAAGCTTTCTTTGAATATTTTGAAAAAGATATGCCTGATTGTGTTATTCGTCCAAATAATTCATTTAAACTTTTTAGTCTTGATGTAGCTGCAAGTAATAATCTTTTTCATATTGTAGAAAATTGGGGTATTATTGAAAACGATATATTAACAGCATTAGAAAAAGAAGCAGAGGAAAAACAGCAAAGTTTAATAGAAGCAAATGATAAGTTAAATTGTAAGTCAGAAAATTTACAAGAGCTTATTGATAAATGTAATAATTTAGAAAACAATAAAGATTATTTTCATATTTATGAAAAGGATATAACTATGAATAAGCATAATCATATGAATATTGAGACAAAAATTATAGCAGCTATAGAAAGTGTTAAAAATTCACAAGAAGATGAAGTTAAATTTACTTTAATGAGTGATTACTTAAATGGTGAACCTGTTTGTGATTATGTTTTTAAAGATTTTGCAATAGATTATTCTAATAATCATTATCTTCCTGTTAATGTAAATACAATTGAAAAACATATATTAGATGAAAGCTATACAGATATTATTAATAAAATGGATAAGAACTTAGACATATTATTAAGTCCTGAAAATTTTATAGAAATTAATGAAAAACAAGAAGATTATGAACGATAAAATGCAATATTTTTTCACTTAACTCCATTATTATTTATGTAATTAAAGTTATAAAATGATAATGGAGTTCTGTTACAATTATAACATTTTATAATAACATAATAGGAGTAAATTATGGATTTAGATAAAACAATATATAATTATAGGCAGCGATTAGATATGTATAAAAAATGTGAGTCTTGGAGGGATGACGCTTATTCAGCTTGTGTTAACAATATGTCTTATGATGAAATTAAAGTAGGGCTTATAAATGAATTTTCAAAGACTTTAAAAAAATATGAGCAGATGCTAAAAAATGTTGAACTTATAGAAAACATTTTTATATATATAGAGTCAAGTGGTTATCAGTTTCAAGTTGATTTTTATAAACATAAAGAATGTAGTTTGTCAGTAATTGATTTAGCAAATTCACAGTACTGTTCAGTAAAAAATAATGGGGAAGTAGATGATGTCTTATTAGATAAAAAATATAATCCTAAAGCATCTATTAATGATATTGAAAATATAATATCAAATTATAGTAGGGTAACATATTATATAAATGACAAACTTAATGAAGAACTAACAAAACAATTAGCAACAATAGAAAATAATATTTCACAATATTCAGTTGAACAGGATATATATGATTCTATAACAGAAAATTATGAGAAAATAAGATGAGAAAATAAGAACATCAATTAAAGATAATGAATTAAAAAATAATAGTAATGAAAATTATGATTATGGTAGATAGAAAGGATTATTATGGGTAGCTTCAGTTGGCTAAGAGCAGATGCAAATACAAATACAATAAATATATCTTTTGGAGATGAATTCTCCTGTCTTATTCCAAAAGAATTTGGCGGTGGTAAAATAACTGGATTTTATCAGGATTACGGTCATATAGGTTTTTATAAGGATGATTATGAAAATGTTAAATATGATATGTATGAGTTATTAGCCTTTTGGAATAAAGATATGCCATATCCTTATGAAGAAGGGAAAACAGTAGGTGATTTCTTAAAATATGATGGTGATTTTCCTAATTTAAAAGAAATAGATAAATATACAGATAATAATAGGGATATAGGGATTGATATAGGATGTTATAACAAAAACATTGAAAAATTAAAATACCCCTTAAAGTTGGTAAGTGTTAACTATGGAAAAACACATACTTATGAGGAATGTTTAAATAAAAGTTTTACTGACCCTAATCAGGGATGTCCTTGTACCTGGAATGAATTTATTGATGAATTCAGACCTCAATACTTACATATAGGTATTTATAAATTATTAAAAGAAAAAGCTCTTACTACTAATAATTATACGTTAAGAACAAAAATTTTAGATTATTTACATTTTTTATAAAAAAGAAGCTGCTTTTAATGATGATTGTTTATTTAATCTTAGAGAGAAAATAAGAAATTGTTTTAAGAATATAGAAATAGCACAATATTGTATCAAAAATAAGATAAGTATTTATGAAGATTATGAAAGTTTAATAAAACAAAATAAGATAGAAATTGCTTCATTAAAAGAACAGATAACAAAGCATACTAATGAATTATTAGCTGATTTAGAAAATAATAATGATTGCGAACAAAGTAATGCTGAAATAGATAAAGATATATAAACAAAAACAAGAAAGGAATAGAAAAATTATGAGAGTTAATTTTACGGCAAGTTGTGTTGCTACATATCGAACACATTTAGATATACCAGATAAAGTATATAACAATATGAATAAAGAAGAAATAATTAATTATCTTAATGAGCATATTGGAGATGTAAATGTTGAAAGTGATTTAGAGTGGGTTAATGATATTGAAGATGGTATAACAGATTTAGATATTATATCAGAAGAAAAAGAAGATGAACTTGAAAGATAAATAGTATTTGAAAAGGAGTATTATATACATAATATTTATAAAGATAAAAATGGAAATTTATATATGGAGAGTTCAAAAGACAGTATAATCCCTGCTATAATTGGAGTAATTATTGTTTGTGTTCTTGCTTGTATTCTTATTTAAAAATAAAAAGGGAGATTAATATGTATCTCCTAAAAAAGATAAAGACAATTAATACGAAAGGATTTACTATGAGTAATTTAACCAGAAAAGAACAATGTGAAATTATATGTAAACATTTAAAACACAATGGAGATGATTTAGATGAAACAGTAATGATAAGTTCTGTATGGGATGCTTTAAAAGAAATAGAAAGTAAAACAAACAAAATTTCTATTGATAGTAAAAAAGTAGATGTTAATAATAAGAATATTGAATTAATAAATGACTACCTTGATTTACTAAATGGGAGAAATGAATACAATATAGAATATATATTAGATAAAGATAATATTTTTAAAGTAAGAGATAAAAAAGACAATACTGCGTATTATTTTAAAATAGAGAAAGACAATCATATTTTTGAAGGAGAAAATCCTTATCGTTTTAATATAAACTGTTTAAATACTTTAAAAGAATATTATAAATTTTATAAGAAATTTGGTTTTGAAAATAATGGACCAGATAAAGAAAAATTAGCAAATAAGAAATTAATAGAAATAAGTTGTTTTGAAAAGAAATGGTTTTATCGTAGAACAGATAAAATTATTGAAGACTATTTAGATATTATTCCTGGGAACTATACTTATAACCTTAAGACTAGATTTGATGATATGTTTATATATAATATAACAGATAATATCAATAATACTAATTTTTCTTTATATTTAGATGCCGAAACAAATCATATTTATGCTGAAGGTCTAAAGGATTGTATTGAAAATATTAAATCAGCTTATGATAATGATATTGAAATATTAGATAAAGTGGCTAAATTTGAGGAAAAATATTATATAAATAAAGTTGAAGAATTAAAAGAAATTGATGATAATATTGAGTTAGATTAATTAAAATGATATAATCATATAAAATATAAATTTTTAGAAAAGAGAAAAAATATGATTTTTTTATATAAGAACGATAATAAAGTAACAGCAAAAATAATAGTAGATTATACAAAAAACAAAGTAACTGTTAAAAATTATAGTGATTTTCCATTAGAGTTACCTTTTGGGATAAATACAAATCCTACTATTAAAGATTTTGACGATTTATTAGAAGAACGATGTTTTCCTAGAACTAAAGATAAACTTAAATTACATTTAGAAGCATTAGGAATAGATTATTATGACCCATTAACAATTGTTTTAAAAACAAAAGGAAGATTAGAGGGTGATTTTTATTCTTTAGAATGTATAGATAAAGATTAGGAGAAAATTATGGAAATATATAATGGATTTGATGACTCAACTGGAAATATTTCTCTTTCAAAAGGAAATCAGTTAAAAATTCATTTAAATGATTTATGGTATAAAGCTGATTTTTTAGGATATGAAGGTGCTTCTGAAGTAGTATGTAGTGAATTATTAGCATATACAAATATAAAAGATTATATATGTTATGAGTTTGAGAAAATATCATTTAATGATAATACATACAATGGTTGTAAATCTAAACATTTTTTAAACAAATATGAAGAAATTATCACCATAGATAGATTACATAAAAAATATGTTAATAAACCAATTAGTTTAGCATTAGAAGGAAAAACAGTAAAAGATAAAATAATATATACTGTAAATTTTGTAAAAAATATAACAAATATAACAAATTTTGGTCAATTATTAACACAAATGTTAGAGTGGGACAGTTTTGTTTTAAATGAAGATAGGCATTTTAATAATATTGCAGTAATATATAATAAAAATACAAAACAATATAAAAAATGTCCTTTATTTGATAATGGAGCAGCTTTTCTTTCTGATATTAGAGAAGGATACCCTTTAGAAAAAAATATTTACGGATTAATTTCAAAAGTAAAATCAAAACCTTTTTGTGAAGACTTTGAAAAACAAGTGCAGGCTTGTGAAGATATTTATGGAGTTCAGTTAAAAATAGATAAAAACATACATTTATCAGATGATTTAATAAATGAAATTAAAATTAATTATGGTGAGAAAGTTTTAGATAGAATTGTAAAAACATTAGATAATCAGATTTATTTAAGTGATTATATTTGTTCATATTTTAAGGAGTCTATAAATCTTGATATAAACGAAACGGATATTGAGCTAGACTAATTATTAAAAATATTTGTTATAGCTTTAAGGAGAGTATTATATCGGTTTATAACTTACAGTAATAGTTAATTATTACACACAAAATTAAAAAATATTATATTTTGTAATACATAAACATCTTTTAGTATCAATTTGATATTAGAAGATGTTTTTTTATTTATAAGATGAGATATGTTTTGAAATAATACTATTATAAATATACATTATTATATTATATAAATATTTTTTTATAGAGGAAATTATTATGGAAAGAACAATAAAAATAGGAAAAATTAATTTTTATGATAATGAAAAAAGAACAAATCACGATGTAGAAGTTACGCTTAGATTAAGTGATGATAATTGTTTTTCAGCAGAAGCTAAAGTATGGAACTTTCATCATAGTGATATTTTAATGGATGGTCAATGTTTTGATACAATATTAAATGATTTTCCAAAAGTGAAGAAAAATCCTATATTTATGGAAGTTTACGATTTATGGGAAAATTATCATTTGAATAACTTTCACGCAGGAACAAAAGCACAGGAAGATTTATTAAAAGAAGCTGTTAAAAATAGAGAGCTTAATACTTATGGAGCTAATAATTATAAAGAAACTTGTGCATATTTAGAAAGTAAAGATATGCTTTATGATAAGGATTATTTAGTTTCTAAAAAACAAAAGGATGGGAATACAATAAAAGTCCCTTATCAATATGGAACAGGCTGGTTAAAAGAAGAAATACCAGAAGAAGATTTATTAAGAATAAAATCATTAATAACAGACGGAATAGTTTATAAATCAATATTAGAAAATAATAAAAATGATGAACTTGAAAAAGGAGATTACGAATATGAAAGATAGTGTTTATAGTGATGAAGATATTATTAATAATGTTTTAGGCAGTAAAAAAATATTAAAAAATGAGATAAATTTTAAAGATTCTGAAAATAAAGAAAATACTTCTTTAATTATGAAAAGTTATTATACTGAATCAGAAATGTATGATTTTTGTAACAAGTTAGGTTTTTCATATTTTAATAAATATTATCCAGAGTTTTTCTATGATGAAAATGTTGTTTTTGTAAACGATAAGAAATATGCTATTTTAAGATTTGAAAAAGAGAAGGATAATGATTACATATTAGACACCATAATTACTTTTGAAAATGGAAAAGAACAGGTAAGCTTGAGGGCTGGTGGTTTGAATTTTGAACCAATGATGCCTAATTTTATGTCAATAAAAGAAAACAACTTAAATCTATTAGAAACTCCTATTTTTACATTAGAAGTATTATATAATCAAAGATTTTCAACATATTTTACGTCATATAAAAAAATATTATAAATGAAAAACTTTTACAGGATATAAAAAAAGTAAGTAAAAATACATCTCTTGAAAAAGAGATATTCCAAACTATAAAAAACAATTATGAAAAAGATAAAGAAGATAGTAAAGATTTCGATAAAAAATATTCAGAAATAGATATATTTAATAAAAAATATCATAGGTATCAAATATCAGAATCAACAGATTATTCATATTCAACAGAGTCTCTTTCTGTTAAATCAATCAGACAAACTTATGTACAGCTACAAACAGATAAAGATGATATTTTTAGTTCAAATATCTATGTTCCTAAAGTTGATTTTGATAGTTTTTTTAAAGATAATAATTTGCTTTTTGAGGAATATAAAAATGTTATTATGGATTTATTCAAAAATATAACTAATGACAAATTGATAGAATCTATTTTAGAAGACAAACCTTATATTAAAGATGCTTCTACAGATTATACAGAGTTATATGCAACAAATGATAATCTTTTAGGAATAGATTATCACATAGTATCTAAAAATTTTAATATTAGTTTAAATGAAGGGGAATCTCCTTATTATACAGATATGTATATTAATTTTGAATTTAATGAATTGCACAATCCATATACAAAAAGGGATTTAAATCACAAAATAAAAGGAACGCCTTTCGATGTATTATTAGCGTATGCAGAAACAAAAAATAAAAAACAATATGTTGATAATATAGAATATTATAAAAATATACAGTTAAAACTTAACAACTTAAATCATATAATAACAAAATTTTCTGATATTACTTCTGAAAAATTTACAATGAAAGATTATGAACTTGAAAATACTTTTAAAAAGTGTATAGAGAATATATGTAAAGTTCAAGATGTAATAGCGGATAAAATAAATTTTATGTGCCAACAAACAGACGAATTAGATTATGAACTATAAAATGAAACCATAATGAAGACGAAACACTTAATGATTTTGATTTAGACTTATAAAGGAGATACTATTAATGGATTTATATGATTGCTTAAATGATGAATTTTATGATAATATAGATAAGACTAATAAAGAAAGTAGAGATTTGTCATTGGCTATGGATAAACAGAAGAATATTTTGCTAGCAAAAAAATATATGGTTGAAAGTATCTATCGTTCAGCTAATATAGAAGGTATCGGAATGACTTTTCCAGAAACCCAAACTATATGTGATGGAATGAGTGTTTCAGGGCATACAATAGATGAAATTAATGCAATAAATGATTTAAAAAATGCTTGGAAGTGGCTATTTCAAAATATTGATAATAATATAAATGTAGATTGCTTATGTGCTTTAAATAGAAATGCTGGGTGTTTAAGGGATAAATATGACGAACCAATAAGAGTACCTTTATTTAATGGAAAAAATTATTATCCACCATTACCTAAATCTAAAGAAGATATTAATAAAGATATTACGAATATTATAAAGAATAAAAATATAAATGCTGCATTTGAGTTATTTTGCTATATATGTAAAGGACAATTTTTTAATGATGGAAATAAACGAACAGCAACATTAATAACTAATATGTATATGATACAAAATGGTTTTGGTATTTTTTCAATACCTGTTGATAAAAAACTAGATTTCTATAATAATCTTACATTGTTTTATTCCGATAATAATAATAAAGAAAATTTAATAAATTTTTTAAAAACTAATTGTATTACGGGAAATAATAATCAAAAATAATATTTTTAGGAGACCAATTTTAAAAAGGTCTCCTATTTTTATACATTTAAAATATATTATATTTCATCTTCATCTTCATCAATAGTTATATAAGAGTACATAGAAAGGTCAATATAACCTTTTAATAATAATTCTTTACATATATTTTCCGATGTATATTCACTTATATTTAAAATAAAAACATCACAATAATCTGTTCTTAATGGAACAAGGTGAATTCCTTCTATACCATTTCTAATTTCATAATAAACATCAACTGTTTCAAACACATCACAAAATTTTGTGTCTTTTATTAAAACTCTCATAACCTAATCTCCTTATTTTTTTGTTTTTTTTATAATAATGTAAGAAGATTTTTTTTGTGTAATAAATTTAAAATTACTAAACACTAATAGATATTCTTAAAAAAGCTAAAAACAGAAATCACATTATTTTTTTATATAAATAAAAAAAAGAAAGGTGTGATTATTATTACACAAGAAGAAATATTGAAGTTAGCAATACAAAATGGTATAGTAGATATTGATACTATATCAAAAGAAATAATAATGAAAAGAAAAAATGAATTATTATCATTGCATCCTTATGAAGTAACTCAATTACCTGATGGTCGATGGCAGACTTATTTACCAGATGAAAAAAAAGGAAGAATTTTAAAGAGAAGAAAAACATTAACAGCTATAAATAATGTTATTATTGATTATTGGGAAACTCACGAACAAAAAGATAAAAAAATAGATAATATTACATTTCAGGAAGCTTATAGTATATATATATCTTTTCAGTATGAGAAAGTAAATGTAAGTCCAAATACATATAAAAAATATTTAGCAGATTATAAACGCTTTTTTAAAGATACAGAATTAGACCAAAGTTTAATTAATAGTATAGACTCTGAAGACATTAGAGCTTTTATAATATCTACAACAAAACAAAAAAATCTTAGGATAAAAGCCTTAAAGGAATTAATAAGTTTATTAAAAGGAACATTTAAACATATGTTTTCAAAAAAATACATAAAAAACAATCCTATGATAGAAATAGAAACAAAAGAGTTTAGTAAATACTGTATAAAACCTGTTGTAAAAAATGAAGATAGAATATTAGTAAATGATGAGCCTATAAAATTATATGAAGAAATAAATAGACGTATTAAAAAAAATAAATTTTATATGGGTAATTATGCTATACTAATGTCTTTATATACAGGAATGAGAGTAGGAGAAATAGCAGCATTATCTTGGAATGATATATATACAGATTATATAATTATAAGAAATGAAGAAGTTTATAATCCATTAACAAAAGAAAATACGATACAAGATTTTACAAAAAACAGGTCTGAAAGAGTATTACCAATTACACCACAAATAATGGAGCTATTAGAAACTATAAAGACTGTTCAAAAATTTTATAATTATACGCCGTATTATTTATTTTCAAAAAGAGATGGTTCTAAAATGAGTGCAAGACAAATATCAAATATAATGAACCATAGGACAAAACAAGCTGGATTTATTAAAAGTAAAAGCATACATTCTGTTAGAAGGACAATAAATTCGACATTAATACAAAACGGAGTACCAATAACAACAAGAACATCATTAATGGGTCACACATCAGAAGTAAATGAAAATAATTATAGTTATGATTTAGCAACAATAAAAACACAAAAAGAGTTATTATCAAAAGGGACAATATATGAAAAAAGCATTCAAAAGCATTCAAGAAGTTAAAATAGGCAAAGCGAACAAACACAGTAAATAAGCTAAATTCAAGGAATTATCGTGTGGGTTCAAGTCCCATCTTCCGCATTAATAGATTAAGGAAGTCTTTGTATAAAGGCTTCCTTTTTGTGATTTTTGGTGTAAAATATGGCTAGAATCGTTCTGTATTAATTTCAAGACAGCGTTTTAGCCTTTTATACATTCCCTGCTTGGTCATTCCAAGCTTGGTGGCTGCCTGCTCTGCACCCAGTGTATTAATCATTTCCCTGACTTCTTTAACGGAAAGATTATAATAATTGCTTGTGCGGCCTGCATTTCTTGTTTTCCATTTTTTGAGCTTTTCTTCATCGTAGGATAATACAAGCTGGTTTCTATCGAATGTATTTTTTATTTCTGCTTTGCCGCCAAAGAGACTTAACAGGTTGTTTAATGTCTTTACCTGTTCCTCATCTTCGGCAGTCTTATTTATATCAAATATCAATACATTTAAGTCGTACATAATAACCTCCATAAGTAAACTAATTAATTATTTGTCTAAAGTATAACATATAGACTATGTAATAGAAATGGCTTATATACAATTTGGCATTTACTTATAGATTGCTTGTTATGTGTTTATATTATTTGTTATGCTTATATATTGTTTGTTGTTTTTTTATATATTAATGCTGTGTGAAAAGCGAAAAGTGGTTTGTTGTTTTTAAATAAAAACTTAATAATGCTTTTATTTTTTTTATAAATGGACTATAATTCTTTAGCAATAAACATTGAGGTTATGTTTATCTAATAAATAATCATTATTATGAACAGGAGGAATTTATTATGTTGCCATTATGGCTTTGTATCCCTTTCGCAGGATTACTTTTATGTATTGCAATTATGCCACTTGTGAAAGCTGAATGGTGGGAAAGTCATCAGATACACGCAGTTATATTCTGGTCACTTTTATTTATCATTCCATATGCGGTAACAAAAGGTGCATCAACAGCAGCGGAAACGGTGCTTGAATGTATAATTAACGATTATCTTAGTTTTATTATTTTATTATTTGGTTTATTCTGTGTTACAGGTAATATATCTGTTGATGGTGATTTGGTTGGTTCACCAAGAGTAAATACAATTACATTATTAATAGGAACATTTCTTTCCAGCCTAATAGGAACAACTGGTGCAAGTATGTTATTGGTTCGTCCGCTTATTAAGATGAACTCCTGGAGACATAGAAGAAGTCATATTATGATATTCTTTATATTCCTTATCTCTAATATGGGTGGCTGTCTTACACCAATTGGTGATCCACCACTTCTTATGGGATTTATGAGAGGGGTTCCGTTTACATGGAGTTTACATCTTCTTCCAGTATTATGCTTTAACCTTGTAATTCTGCTTCCAATATTCTATATGATTGACAGACATAATTACAGACTTGATATTGCTGAGGGTAGTGTGCCTGATATAAGTAAGGAGTCAACAGAATTAAAGCTTCAGGGTGCTCACAATATTATATTTATAGTAACAATCGTAATTGCTGTTGTACTCAGTGGTACACTTACTAATGTTCCAGCATTTATTGGAGCCAACGGAGAGCTTAAGGGCTTACATATTGGAGAAGTAACATTCTCATTTGTTACAATGATAGAGATTGCAATAATTCTTTTATCAGCGTTATTGTCATTTAAGACAACACAATCTGAGATTAGAACCAAGAACCATTTCAACTGGGGTGCAATTCAGGAAGTAGCTGTACTTTTTATAGGTATATTTATTACAATGCAGCCAGCTCTGATGATTCTTAAGGCTGTTGGTCCAACACTTGGAATTAACAAGGCATGGCAGATGTTCTGGACAACAGGTGCACTTTCAAGTTTCCTTGATAATACACCAACATACCTTGTATTCTTTACAACTGCTGGTACATTAGGATTTACAAATGGTATTACAACAAGTGCAGGTATTATAACTGTGAAGCTTCTTACTGCTATATCTTGTGGTGCGGTATTTATGGGAGCTGGTACATATATCGGTAATGCACCTAATTTTATGGTTAAATCCATTGCAGACGAGAATGGTGTCAGAATGCCTGGTTTCTTCGGATATATGCTTTGGTCTATAGGTATTTTAGTTCCTGTGTTTATACTTGACACATTAATATTCTTTTTATAGGAGGAAGGCAATATGAGCGATAATAATATTAATAATATTGATAATAGTATCAATAATGAGAATGAGTCATCAAATGATGATGCTAAGACAATTGCCTACAATCTTGCTAAGAAGATATATGAACTTGATAGCAATGTATATGAGAGTGTAGGTTCAGAACTTGGACGAGTATTTATAGGTGATGCGGACAAATGTCTTGATAAGCTTAGTGCACTTATATATACTAACCCACACGGATATCTGTTAAGAAGTGAAGTTGCTCTTGTAGGAAATATGGCAAGAACAATTAAGGATAAGGAAGCTAAGTCTAAGTTTATGCGTCAGTATAATGACATATTAAACGAGATAGCAGAACTTCCTCACGGATTTGGTTCAGTTGATATCCTTGATACATCAATCAGTGAGTTAAATGTATCTAACTTCCATAGAAATAACAACGATAATAGAATGATAATATGTATAAGCCGTACAGAGGGAAGTGCTGGTACTGATATCGGATTTGCACTTGCTGATAAATTAAGACTTAACTATTATGATGCTGAGATTTTCAAGGATCTTGTTATCCGTAAAGATGCAGAAAAAGATGCAAGATGGAAGAGCAAGAAGATTGACTTAAGCCACGAAATGATTAATCCAGAAAAGGCAAGACGTTTCAGCCGTAACCATGGACTTCCAGCTAATGATGCGGCATTCTTTAATGAATCAGAAATTCTTAGGGAACTTGCTGAGAAAGAGGACTTTATTGTTATCGGACGTTGTGCTGACGTTATTCTTAAGAATAACAATATACCTCACGTCAGTGTATTTATTACTGCACCTGTACAGCAGAGAGCAAGACGTATTATGGAACTTGAGAAAATTCCATATTCTAAGGCATTAAAGAGGTTGGTTAAATTGGATAAAAAGCGAGAACGTTACTATAAATTCTACACCAATAATATATGGGGGCAGGCATACAACTATGATTTATGTATTAACAGTGCAAGCTATGGTATAGATGAAGCTGTCAACCTCATATTAAGAGTTATTAACAGGGATAAATAAATATCCGTTAAATGTAACAACCTGAAATTAGTAATGTATTTTTTAATAATGCACAGACTTTTAATGGAAAGTCTGTGCATTTTCTGCTATAATGTGCGTAAGCAATGAGCCGTGCCAGTCTGAAGCCTGAGGAAGAACTGTGCTTGCACAAAGTTCTTCTTTGGGCTTTAGACTGATAGGGCGAATGCCCGACAGTTCTGGAAAGCAAAGCTTTCCAGAACCTGCACGGCGTACTAAAATACCCCAATGGTTTTAGCCTGAATTAAGAACTAAATTCGGATACCACCAGAAGAGCACATCTTGTGCGATTTCGTCCGTCCGACAAACTATTGGCTCAGTGAGGCATATTATGGATAATTGCAAGCAAATTCAGAAAATGATTAAAGATTACGACAAAGGCAATCTTTCATTAAAGCAGGAAGAACAATTCATACAGCATATCCTTAACTGTGAGGACTGCAAAGAAGAACTGGAGATATATTATATTGTGTCATACGGACTTGATGAAGACAATATATCAAAAAATACCCCTCCAGCTATCAAAGCCTGCATAGACAGCTATGATTTTAAGACATTAGTTGACTTGAAATTATCTCTAAGCATAGATAAATGCAATGCAATAAGAGAATGGAATCATAATATAACAATATTGAATATTATGATAGAAGTAATTATGCTTCTGACTTTTATTATTTGTATAATAATCAGATATTATTAAAAGCTGGAATGTTGTAATACGGCATTTTGTATCCTGCTATTTACAGGATTTCCAGCTGGAATGGAGATTTAGAATGAGTAAATTGCTGCTTATAGATGGGCACAGTATATTAAACAGGGCATTCTACGGAGTGCCTGATTTAACTAACAGCGAAGGAATACATACTAATGCAATGTATGGATTCCTTAATATTATGTTTAAATTTATAGATGAGGAAAAGCCTGATTATGTTACAGTTGCATTTGATCTTAGTGCACCAACTTTCAGACATAAAGTATATGATGGTTATAAAGGCACAAGAAAGCCGATGCTTCCTGAGTTAAGACAGCAGGTTCCGCTTATGAAGGAACTACTTATAGCTATGAATATAACTATAGTAGAAAAAGAAGGCTTTGAGGCAGATGATATTCTAGGAACAATAGCCAAGAACTCGCAGAAACAGGGAATTGACGTGTCTATTGTATCTGGTGACAGGGATTTGTTGCAGCTTGCAGATACTAATATCAAAATCCGCATACCAAAGACTAAAAAGGGAGTTACAGAGGTTGAAGATTATTATCCAGAAGATGTAAAAGAACTTTATGGCGTAACACCTGCGGAATTCATAGAGATGAAGGCACTTATGGGTGACAGCTCTGATAATATACCTGGTGCACCGGGAATAGGCCCTAAGACAGCCTCAGCTTTAATAATAAAGTATCATAATATAGATAATATTATAGATAATATATCAGAATTAAAGCCGCCAAAGGCTAAGAAATCAATAGAAGAAAATATTGAGCAGATTAAATTAAGCCGTTATTTATCAGAGATTAAGATAGATGTTGATGTCGATTATGACATTAATAATGCGGATATTAATGATATGTTTAATCAGGAGTCATATAAGCTTTTTAAGCGTTACGATTTCAAGAATATGCTTAAAAGATGTGACAATGGTACACAGTCAGAGCCTGAATGTTGTAAACATTTTTATAAGGTGGAGGATTTTGCCAAAGCCGAGGAAGTGTTTGAAACAGCAGCTTCACATATTAAAGAAAATAAAAAAATCGGACTTGGAATAATTGCAGAAGACGAGCTTCTTGGAGTTTCGATATCATATTCTGATGAGGATATATATTATATTCCAGCTGGAGGCTTTATTACATCTGATTATTTAAAAGATAAGCTTATGAGATTAATAAAGTGTTCAGATAACAGGAATATTGTAATAGATAATCTTAAAGACTATCTTTACATTTTTGATAACTATACAGATGGGAATAACGATGACAGCCTTGAAGTATCAGAACAGGCATTTATGGATATAGCAATTGCGGCATATCTTATTCATCCTAATAATGAAAGATATGATTATGAAGCACTGGCAAGAGAATACCTTTCAATGCTTGTTATGTCACAGACAGAGCTTCTTGGAAAGAGAAGCATAAAGGAAAGCTTTGATATTGATGATGCGAACTTGTTTAAACTTGCCTGCTTTAAGGCATATGTAAATTATAGATGTGCACAGCCTGTTATAGATATCCTTATATCAGAGGATATGTATTCATTATACAATGATATAGAAATGCCTCTTGTATTCGTGCTTTACGATATGCAAAGATTCGGTATAAGGGTTGACAAGAATGAGCTTGATGATTACTCAAAGGTACTTACAGAGAAGATAAATGTCCTTGAGAAAGAGATATATGAGCTTGCAGGCGAAGAATTTAATATTAATTCGCCTAAACAGCTTGGTGTTATTCTGTTTGAGAAAATGGGTATGCCTAACGGAAAGAAGACAAAAAGTGGTTACTCTACAGCCGCAGATATTTTAGATAAGCTTGCACCAGATTATCCAATTGTTAAGAAGATACTTGAATATAGACAGTTAGCAAAGCTTAATTCAACATATGCTGTCGGACTTACAGCATATATTAAAGAAGATGGACGGATTCACGGAACATTTAATCAGACAATTACTGCGACGGGAAGAATAAGCAGTACAGATCCTAATCTTCAGAATATACCAATACGAATGGAGATGGGAAAGAAGATACGAAAGGTATTCATTCCAAAAGACGGCTATGTGTTTATTGATGCTGATTATTCACAGATTGAGTTAAGAATACTTGCCCATATGTCAGGTGATGAGAAGCTAATAGCTGCATATAATTCATCAGAAGATATTCACAGGGCAACAGCGGCAGAAGTATTTAATACTCCTATAGATGAGGTTACACCATTACAGAGAAGCAATGCCAAGGCAGTTAATTTTGGAATAATATACGGAATGAGTTCGTTTGGTCTTAGTCAGGATTTAAGTATTACACCAAAAGAAGCTAAGGCTTATATTGACAAATATTTTGCGACATATCCATCAATTAAAGAATTTATTGACGGACTTGTAAGCTCTGCCAAAGAAAAAGGATATTCTCTTACAATGTTTAACAGAAGAAGAGAGATACCTGAACTTTCATCTGGTAACTTTATGCAGCGTTCATTTGGGGAACGAGTTGCTATGAATGCACCAATACAGGGAACAGCGGCTGATATTATTAAGCTTGCTATGATTAGGGTCAGCAGGGCTTTAAAGGAAAAAGGTCTTAAATCACACCTTATATTACAGGTTCACGATGAACTTTTAGTTGAAACAGCTATAGATGAAATTGATGAAGTACGACAGATATTAACAGAGGGTATGAAAGAGGCAGTAAGTCTTAAAGTGCCACTTGAAATAGATATAAAGCAGGGTAAAAACTGGCTTGAGGCACATTAATGCTATAGGTATAGAAAAGTATATTATAACTATAAATGAGGACTACTTATGAAGACAATTGGAATAACAGGTGGAGTTGGTGCTGGTAAATCAGCAGTTCTTGAATATTTAGCTGATAATTACAACTGTGATATTATTATGACGGATGATGTAGCCAAAGGATTGTATACAAAAGGTTCTAAGACATATGAAATGATGATAGCATTGATTGGCGAAGATATTGTCGATGAAACAGGAGAGATTGATAAAAAGAAGCTGGCAGATATAATATTTTCTAATGCTAATAAACGTATGGCAGTAAATAGTATAGTCCACCCGGCAGTAAAGCAGGAGGTTATCACACGCATAACGAATAATAAAATAGCTGGAAGATTAGATTATACATTTGTTGAGTCAGCACTGCTGCTTACAGAACATTATGATGTATTCTGCGATGAGGTATGGTATATAGACACATCAGAGGATATAAGAAGACGGCGCTTAAAAGAAAGCCGTGGCTATAGTGATGAGAAGATTGATAATATATTAAAGAGCCAGCAGGCATTAGAGAATATTAAAGATAAATGCAGCTATTGTATTGATAATAATAAGGATTTAGAATATACTTTCAGACAGATACAAAACATTTTATTGAGCTAAAGTGGCTCTTGTGTTAAAATGTGGGCAGAAATGAGGATATGATATGGATAAAGAAAGGAATTCCAACAATAGTTATGTGTTTGGTCTTGATATAGGAACAAGGAGCGTTGTTGGCGTTGTAGGTTATCTTGAATATGGCAGATTTAAAATAGCAGCAATGGCACAGCAGCTCCATACAACGCGTGCTATGCTTGATGGGCAGATACACGATATATATAAAGTAGGTGATACAATACGTCAGGTTAAGCTTGCACTTGAAAGGCAGCTTAATATGGAACTTAAAGATGTATGTATAGCTGCTGCGGGCAGGGTTTTAAGAACAGTTAATGCGACTGCCGAGTATGAATTTGAAGAAGAGACAAGAGTTACAGCGGAGGATATATATTCGCTTAATCTTCTTGCGGTAGAGAATGCACATCATTCAATCAATGATGCCACACAGAAAGACAGATTTTACTGTGTAGGCAATACACCTATAAGATATCAGCTTAATGGTTATGATATAGGTAACCTTGAGGGACATAAGGCTAGAAAAATATTTGTTGAGCTTATTGCTACATTTCTTCCGGAAGAAGTTGTAGATGGACTTTACGAGGCAGTAGAGTATGCTGGACTTAATGTTGCTTCACTTACATTAGAGCCAATAGCTTCAATGAATATTGCGATTCCAGAACAGTACAGACTTCTTAACATATGTCTTGTCGATGTCGGAGCGGGTACATCGGATATATGTATTACTAAAGATGGAAGCATTGTGGCTTATGGTATGATTCCATTAGCAGGTGATGAGATAACAGAAAAGATTGCAAAGAATTATCTTGTTGACTTCAACACAGCGGAGACTATTAAGATATCCGCAAGCAATCCGGACAATAAAGAGGTTGTGTTCAATGATATTATGGGACTTGAACAGAGGGTTGCTTCAAGCGAGATACAGGCAATAGCAGAAGAATCAATTGATAATATGGCAAAGTCGACATCAGATAAGATTATCGAGCTTAATGGCGGTAAGCCGGTAAATGCTGTATTCGTTGTAGGTGGTGGCGGTAAAATGCCAAGTTACACCAAGGTACTTGCTAAGAATCTTGGCATAGCACCTGAAAGAGTAGCAATAAGAGGAAAGGAAGTCCTTACAACAGTGGATTTTAATGTTGAAGGCTTTGAGAAAGATTCTTTATATGTAACACCAGTAGGTATATGTACGAATTATTATACACAGAAGAATAAGTTTATATTTGTTAATGTCAATAATGAGCGTATTAAGTTATATGATAATAATAAGCTCACAGTATTTGATGCGATTATGCAGATAGGTTATCCTAATGAGAAGCTTTTCCCAAGACGGGGTGCTCAGATTGAATTTATGGTTAATGGCAAAGTAAGGCTTGTAAGAGGTCTTGCCGGGGAAGGTGCTGTCATTACACTTAATAATAAGCCTGCCAGCCTTAATACAGCAATTGAGCAGAATGATGTCATATTTGTTGAGGAGTCAACGATTGGTGAGCCGGCTTCAATTACTTTAGGACAGATAGAAGAATTTGGTTCAGATATAACATTTGTTGTCAATGGAAAGAATATCGTCTGCCCAAGATTTGCATATGTTAATGGTGAATTAAAGTCAGAATTCTATGATATCAGAAATGAAGACTCAATAAGAATAGAGAACTTCTATACAGTAGAACAGTTATTTACATTCCTTGACCTGGACTATAAAGATTATGATGTATTAGTTAATAATATGCCAGCTAATAAACATACTAAGGTTTATGAGAATTTTATGGTTTCATTCAGCAATGTGCCTAAGCAGACAAGCTATGCTGATTTAGAAGATGATACAGAAAATGAAGATGCTGACGGAGGTTATTATTCAGATAACAATACTGAGCAGAATAATGAAGCTGGAAATGGACCGGCAGTCCAGAATGATAGTGATGATAATAATTCGTCTGATATGTCTGATGCGACTAAATGTAATAATAATGCTGGTGATACACAAGAATCAGCCGATGGAGCTTCATTTAATACAGCACCTGATATTCAAAGGCCAATCAGGGATGTGTCAATAATCGTTAACGGGACACCTGTTGTATTAAAGGGAAAGAGTGATTATGTGCTTGTTGATTTATTCCAGTTTTATGACTTTGACCTTTCCAAACCCAAAGGAAATATTGTAATATTACATAATGGTGTCAGAAGTGAATATACAGCACCGCTAAATGATGGTGATGATATAAAGATATTCTGGGAATAACAAGCTTTAAGTAATGTGAAGAATTTATAATTCATAATAATAGAAATGAGGATTGACTTATGAGAATGATGCCGATTGCAAGCGGCAGTAGTGGCAACTGTATATATATTGGTTCAGATGATACACATATATTAATAGATGCTGGAATAAGCCGTAAGAAGATAGAAGAAGGGCTTAACAGCATAGATGTATCATTAAAGGATATAGATGCAGTATTTGTTACACACGAACATATTGACCATATAAAAGGACTTGGCGTAATGTCAAGAAAAGATGGAATACCAATATATTCAACAGACGGAACAATTAATGGAATTAAGGCAGCTACGAGCCTTGGGAATATAGACTCGGATTATTACCATATAATTGAAGCTGATACAGATATTCATCTTAAAGATATGACAATACATAGTTTCAGTGTATCGCACGATGCCAATGAACCAGTTGCCTACAGTGTATATTGCGATAATAACAAAGCTTCGGTCATAACAGATCTTGGATATTATGATGACTATATTATTGATAATCTTGAGAATTCGGATATGATGCTTGTTGAAGCCAACCACGATATTAATATGCTTCAGATAGGAAGTTATCCTTATTATCTTAAACAGCGCATACTTGGCAATAAAGGACATTTGTCGAATGATTCATCAGCAAGGCTTATCAATTCCCTTCTTAATGATAACATTAAAGGGATATACCTTGGACATTTAAGCAAAGAGAATAATTATGATAAGCTTGCATATGAAACAGTTAAGTTAGAGATAGACTTAAGTGATAATGAATACAAGTCTAAAGATTTTCATATAGAGGTAGCAAAGAGAAGTGAGCCATCAACACTTCTTGAAATATAGCACTACAGTGGTATAAATATGCGAGAGCATATTTACATAAATACATATGCACAAATGCAAAGAATGGAGGACTATTATGAAAAAATGTGTAATTACAGTCGTAGGAAAGGATACTGTTGGTATCATAGCAAAGGTGTGTACATATCTTGCTAAGACAGAAATTAATATTCTTGATATTTCACAGACTATCGTATCAGGTTATTTTAATATGATGATGATAGTTGATTTATCTAATTCCAATACAGGCTTTGATGAAGTTGTAACAGCACTTGAGAATCTTGGCAAGGAAATTGGTGTTGTAATTAAATGTCAGAGAGAAGAAATCTTTGATATGATGCACAGAATTTAATTAACTATTATTAAGTATACGCCATTGGCGATGCGGAAATGAGGAGAAAAATGATTAACATATATGAAGTTACTGAAACCAACAAAATGGTTGAGAAGGAAAATCTTGATGTAAGAACAATTACACTTGGTATCAATCTTCTTGACTGTGCAAGCGAGAATCTTGATGAAGTAAATGAGAAAATATATAAAAAAATCACAACTCTTGCTAAAGACCTTGTAAAGACAGGAGAGGATATTTCAAGGGAAATAGGTATTCCAATAGTTAATAAAAGAATTTCTATAACACCTATTTCATTAGTTGGTGCCTCATGCTGTAAAACACCTGACGATTATGTAACTATTGCAAAGACGCTTGATAAGGCTGCCCATGAAGTCGGAGTTAATTTCATAGGTGGTTATTCTGCTGTTGTATCAAAGGGTATGACAAAGAGCGACGAATTGCTTATCCGTTCAATTCCTAAAGCACTTGCATCTACAGAACTTATATGCAGCTCAGTAAATGTTGGCTCTACAAAGACAGGCATTAATATGGACGCTGTAAGACTTATGGGTGAAATAGTTAAAGAGACTGCCGCATTAACGAAAGATGCAGACTCTCTTGGCTGTGCAAAGCTTGTTGTATTATGTAATGCTCCAGATGATAATCCATTTATGGCAGGAGCTTTCCACGGAGTTACAGAAGATGATGCTATTATCAATGTAGGTGTCAGTGGTCCGGGTGTTGTTAAGTATGCGCTTGAAAGTGTAAGAGGAGAAAGCTTTGAAGTACTCTGCGAAACTATCAAGAAGACAGCATTTAAGATAACAAGAGTAGGACAGCTTGTTGCTCAGGAAGCTTCTAGACGACTTGGCATACCATTTGGTATAATTGATCTTTCACTTGCCCCAACACCGGCAATTGGTGATTCTGTTGCAGAAATTCTTGAAGAAATCGGACTTGAGAGAGCCGGTGCTCCGGGAACAACAGCAGCACTTGCACTTCTTAACGATCAGGTTAAGAAAGGCGGCGTAATGGCTTCATCATATGTAGGCGGACTTAGTGGTGCATTTATTCCGGTAAGTGAAGATCAGGGAATGATTGATGCAGTTAATGCGGGTTCACTTACTATTGAAAAGCTTGAAGCTATGACATGTGTATGTTCTGTAGGTCTTGATATGATTGCTATACCAGGAGATACAAAGGCATCTACAATATCTGGTATCATTGCAGATGAAGCAGCTATCGGTATGGTAAACCAGAAGACAACAGCCGTAAGAGTAATACCTGTTGTTGGAAAAGGTGTTGGCGAAACTGTAGAATTCGGCGGACTTTTAGGCTATGCTCCTATTATGCCGGTTAATACATTTGACTGCTCAGCATTTGTAAACAGACCAGGAAGAATACCTGCGCCTATACATAGTTTTAAGAATTAATTACACATTTTAGAGTTAATATATTATGTAGGTTATATGACAGATTAATTTATATGGCAAATTAGTTTATATAATGAATGATTTATATAGTCAAATAACTTACATAGGAAAAATAAAACCCCCGGAGCAAATGCTTCGAGGGTTTTTGTGTTGGATATATTTACGGATTTATCGATGTGGAAATAACATTTATTATAATTTATGTTATGATATAATATAACTACTTCGTAGTCACTTAGAAGTTTCTTCGAAACTTCGGATGCGTGGAAAAGCAACGCAGAGCACATAATATTTATGGAATTTATTCATAGAATTAAAATACAAGGGGATTTATATATGAAAGCAGTAGGACTTGTAACAGAATACAACCCATTTCATAATGGACATTTATATCATCTTAATAAAGCAATGGAGCTTACAGGGGCGGATATAAGTGTTGCTGTTATGAGCGGGGATTTTGTACAGCGTGGAGAACTGGCTGTTCTTGATAAATATACGCGTGCTTCTATGGCACTCAACAGCGGAGTTAATCTTGTCGTTGAACTGCCTGTTAATTATGCTGTGTCTAGTGCTGAGAGCTTTGCCGCTGGTGCTTTAAAAGTGCTTAATTATATAAAAGCTGACAGTATTGCTTTTGGAAGTGAGAGCGGGGATATAGAAAGGCTTTCTAAGCTTGCACACATTTTGTGTGATAACGAAGATACCTTATATAATGAAATATCAAAATACACTGCCAATGGAATATCATATGCCGCCGCAAGACAAAAAACAGTGGAGAAGCTGACGGATAAAGACACTGCGGCAATGCTTACAAGTTCTAATAACATACTTGCGGTTGAATATCTGAAAGCTATCATAAAAAATAATTATGCTATCAAGCCTTATACCATAAAGAGGAAGGGAGATAGTTATAATGATACAGATATAAGGAGTGATTATGCAAGTGCGACGGCGTTAAGAGGAAATCTTAAAGCAGATAATATTTCTAAATATATACCTGTAAAAGCAGGTTTAATATTATCTTCAAATACGAATTATATATATCCTGATGACATAACGGAAGCGTTATTTACAAGACTTTTAGGTATACTTTTTGCGAGTAGTTATGATAAAAATGTATTTATAGAAAATGTTATGCGGTATCCAGATGTAAACAAGGAGATTGCTGGCAGATTATATAAGTCGGCTATGGATATGATAACAAGGACAGTACCACAGGGGGCAGAAAGTAAAGATAATGGGGCGTTTTCATTTGGAAGCCTGTGCGAACATATAAAGACGAAAGAAGTACCACTTTCCAGAATAAAAAGAGCACTTGTAAGGATAACATTGGGACTTGATAAAAAACATATGGAAAAATATGCGAATGAACCATATATAAGGGTGCTTGGCTTTGATAAAAAAGGGCAGGAGTATCTTTCATATATAAGAAAAACTGTGGAAGTCCCACTTATAACAAAGATCGCTGACTATAAGGAAATGCTGCTTGATGATATACATGCGGCTAATATTTATAATATGATTGTTGCTGGAAAGTATGGAGTTAAAGAATTTGGGGATTTTGTGAGGGGTCCTGTCAGGGTCTGATAAAAAGTGTGTGCTGAATAAGAGGAAACATATACAATTCAGCTGTTGGAAAATAGTATGCTGTTGGCATAGATTATATGTTCAGGGAGTATTAGGTATGTATTTAATATCAGCGTATTTTGATGAAAATACTAATAAAATATTGAAACATCTGCAACAAAGAATTGCCGATAAAACAGGCAATGATTTTATGATAAGGAATAATGTTATGCCTCATCTTACAATCAGTGCAATTGAGGCAAGGAATGTTGATGTGTTAATTCCAGCATTTGAAAAGGTATGCAGGGAAAGGTTACAGCCTTTAGATGAAAAAGGCGTTGTAAATATAAATAATACGATAAATATAGTATCGGTCGGACAGCTTTTTCCTCGCGTGATATATGCCGCACCTGTACTTAACGAGTATATGATGAATCTTTCAATATCAATATATAATGAATTTGCAACAATTCCAGAAACTAATATAAGCAAATTTTATCAGCCATATTCGTGGATGCCGCATATTACACTTGGCAAATGTCTTGATAAGGAGCAGATGAGACAGGCATTTGCTGTATTACAGGATTTATTTATGCCTATAGATGGTCAGATTGCTAAAATAGGATTGTCTACGGTCAATCCATATAGAGAAGTGTTGAGTGTAGAACTGTAGCTGTTAAAAGTTATGAAAGTTAAATTGCCATATCTGATAAGAATGGACGATTTTAAATTTAATTACGTCATATAGTGTTTTAATTTAGTCAAATGATTGATAAATGACTAAATTAAAATACAGCAAATGCTGTTAAAGAAGCATTTTCAGAGTATCTTACTAATACGAATCTTGATAGCAGACAGATTTATTTCGTAAATCAGATAGTAGAATATATTGTTCACAATGGAATGTTGAGAGATTTTTCAATTCTTCAGGAATCACCATTTACTGATCAAGGAAGTGTTGTAGATATATTCACAGATTTAACTGTGTGGTTTGGAATTAAAAAGGTTATAGATACCATAAATGATAATGCAGCAGCTTAAATAACATTGGATTATAGACATAATTCAGTAAAATTGCTTAACATTTAGAACAATCCTCACCTTGTCTTACGCAAAAAAAAGGTATATAATGAGGGCAAAAGTAGCGGTAACATAATGGTAAACATAATGTGCCGAAATTCATATTTTAAGGAGGAGTCAGTAATCATGGCATTTATTGACACAATTTACGCTAGAGCAAAAGCAGATAAGAAGACTATCGTTTTACCAGAATCTATGGATAAGAGAACATTCGCAGCTGCTGAGAAGATTTTAAAGGAAGGTATCGCTAATCTTATAATCATCGGTACACCAGAAGAAATCGCTGAGAACAGCAAGGGATATGATATTACAGGTGCTACAATCGTAGATCCATTCAATGATCCTAATAAGCAGAAATATATCGACAAGTTCGTTGAATTAAGAGCTAAGAAGGGTGTTACACCTGAGATGGCTAAGGAACAGATGGAGAAGGATTATATGTACTATGCATGCCTTATGTGTAAGTGCGGTGATGCTGATGGTGCAGTTTCAGGTGCCTGCCATTCAACAGGTAACACAATCCGTCCAGCTCTTCAGTTATTAAAGACTAAGCCAGGTATCAGCAGTGTATCAGGTTTCTTCCTTATGGAGGTTCCTAACTGTGAATTAGGCGAGAATGGATTATTCGTATTCGCTGACTGTGCTGTTAACCCAGATCTTGATTCAGAGAAGCTTGCAGAAGTTGCAGCATTATCTGCAGATTCATTCAAGAGCTTTGTTGGTGCAGAACCTAAGGTTGCTATGCTTTCATTCTCTTCATACGGAAGTGCTAAGCACGAAAGAGTAACTATGGTAGCTGATGCAGTTAAGATTGCTAACGAAAAGTACCCAGACATTGCTGTTGATGGTGAACTTCAGTTAGATGCTGCTTTAGTTCCAGAAGTTGCAGCACTTAAGGCTCCTAACAGCAAGGTTGCTGGTAAGGCTAATACATTAGTATTCCCTTCACTTGAAGCTGGTAACATTGGTTACAAGTTAGTTCAGAGACTTGCTAAGGCTGGCGCTTATGGTCCAGTTCTTCAGGGTCTTTCAATGCCAGTTAACGATCTTTCAAGAGGATGCTTCGCAGAAGATATCGTTGGTGTTGTAGCTATGACAGCAGTTCAGGCTCAGGATGCTGCTAAATAATTGTGTACATACATTTTGATGATATGATTGCCACGCGGCAGTCAGGTACATCATTTATAATAATATGAGGGACGAATTATTTGCCCCTCATATTGTTTGTATAACTAACATAGACTGATTATTTAATATGATATTTTTATTTTGAATGTAGTGCTATCGGTGAACCGATAAAGAAAGTATTGTTAAATGATTTATATTATATTAAATGATTATATAACTTATATTTAATTTTATAGGAGATTAATAAGAATGAATATTTTAGTATTAAACTGCGGAAGCTCATCACTTAAGTATCAGTTAATCAATATGGAAGATGAGAGCGTTATCGCAAAGGGTCTTGTAGAAAGAATCGGTATTGATGGTTCTATCCTTACACATAAGCCAACAGGAAAGGATAAGTATGTTGTTGAAACACCTATGAAGGATCACAACATTGCTGTTAAGCTTGTACTTGATGCTCTTATGGATGCAGAACACGGTGTGATCAAGTCTACAGACGAAATTGCTGCTGTAGGTCACAGAGTACTTCATGCAGGTGAGAAGTATATCGAGTCTTGTCTTGTAACAGAAGATGTTAAGAAGGTAGTAAGAGAGTGCTTCGATTTAGGACCTCTTCATAACCCAGCTAACCTTATAGGTATTGAAGCTGTTGAAGCTGCTATGCCTGGTAAGCCAAATGTAGCTGTATGGGATACAGCATTTGGCGGAACAATGGAGCCAAAGGCTTATCTTTACGCTATTCCTCGTGAATACTATGAAAAGTATGGCGTAAGAAGATACGGTTTCCACGGAACAAGCCACAGCTTTGTATCAAAGGAAACAATCAAGTTTGCTGACCTTGACCCTAAGACAGCTAAGGTTATCGTATGCCACCTTGGTAATGGTGCTTCAATCTCAGCTTCTATCGGTGGCAAGTGTGTAGATACATCTATGGGTCTTACTCCACTTGAAGGTCTTATTATGGGTACTCGTTCAGGTGATCTTGATCCAGCTATTATCGAATACCTTTGCAACCATGAGAATCTTACAGTAAGCGAAATGCTTAATATTCTTAACAAGAAGTCAGGTGTACTTGGTATGTCAGGTGGTATTTCTTCTGACTTCAGAGATCTTAACGCAGCAGCTAACGAAGGCAATGAAGTAGCTAAGGTTACACTTGAAGCTTATGCTTACAGAGTAGCTAAGTACATCGGTTCTTATACAGCAGCTATGAATGGTGTTGATGCTATCACATTTACAGCTGGTGTTGGTGAAAATGCAGCTTGGTTAAGACCAATGGTATGTAAATATCTTGGATTCCTCGGAGTTGAACTTGATGAAGCAGCTTCTGAGAAGGCTTGCGGTGTTGAAGGCATCATCTCTACACCAGAATCAAAGGTTAAGCTTTGCGTAATTCCTACAAATGAAGAACTTGCTATTGCAAGAGAAACATTAGCACTTGTAAAGTAATTAACGACATATGTTAATTGATTAAATATATTACGATTGAATATATTGTGCGGTTTAATATATTGCGATTAAATATATTAAATTAGTTATTGACAAACCAATATCAGGTGCGTATAATAGACCAAGTGTGGTAAGCGTTATGCTTATTTACTATATATAGTATGAATTGGAGACAATTATGCTAATTGATTTAAGAGAGCTTTTATCCGGTTCACAGGATGAGAAGAGTTATAAAGCAGATATTGAGATGAATACATTTAATACAGGTTCTTCTGATTATGATATAATTGATAAGCCTGCGGTTGATGTTATCATTAAGAAGCTAGGTAAGAATAAGCTTTCTATTAAGGCTGATTCTTATGTTACCCTTAGTATTCCTTGTGACAGATGCTTAGAGCCAGTTGATACACGCGTTGACTATACGGTTGATGAGATTGTTGACTTTAATGATAACGCATCCGAGGAAGAAGCAAAAGAAGAAAAAGACTATATTGATGGATACGACCTCGACGTGGACAAGTTAGTTTTCGGCGAAATACTGATATCCATGCCGGGAAAGACCTTATGTAAGGAGGACTGCAAAGGAATTTGTCTGATTTGCGGTGCGAATCTGAACAAAGGAGAGTGCGGTTGTGACAGGGATATCCTGGATCCAAGAATGTCTGTTTTCAAAGATATTTTAAAGAATTTTAAGGAGGTGTAACCGAATGTCAATTTGTCCTAAGAATAAATCTTCAAAGGCTAGAAGAGATAAGAGAAGAGCTAATTGGAAGATGAGCGCTCCTAATCTCGTAAAGTGCAGCAAGTGTGGTGCATTAATGATGCCTCATAGAGTATGTAAGTCTTGTGGCTCATACAACAAGAAAGAAATCGTTACTGTAGACTAATTTCTATAGAGTAACTTATTTAATGAGTCTGTCCTTTAGAGGGCAGGCTCATTTTTTATGCCTTTCGGTGTACGTTTCTAATAAATGAAAGTTTCTAATCTGCCTGGATGGTGGGACGGATACAGCTAAGACCAAAGGTGTTCCTGTTCATAGATATATTCTTTTTGGATCCTTATTAAGAATATAGGTGAAATACATTTTTAGCATATGCTTTCTTTTAAGCTTTGCTTGCATAAATAGCATTTTAGTAGTATATTTAAAAGGCATAATTTATATAAGGAATGGTATATTTATGATAAAAGTTGCACTTGATGCTATGGGTGGAGATAATGCCCCTGGCGAGATTGTTAAAGGTGCGGTAGATGCCGTAAATACAAGCAAAGAATGTTTTGTATATCTTGTTGGAAAAGAAGATGTTGTTAATAACGAACTTTCCAAATATACTTATAGCAAAGAGCAGATAGAAGTTGTTAATGCTACAGAGGTTATAGAAACAGGTGAGCCACCTGTTATGGCTATAAGACATAAGAAAGATTCATCTTTGGTTAAGGCTCTTAATATGGTTAAGAATAAAGAAGCTGATGCTTTCGTATCAGCAGGAAGTTCTGGTGCTATATTAGTTGGTGGACAGGTTATTGTTGGACGTCTTCCAGGCGTTGAAAGACCACCAATAGGTGCGATTGTTCCTACTGATAAAGGCTGTGTGCTGATAGTTGACAGTGGGGCTAATGTTGATGCCAGACCAGCTTTTCTTGTGCAGTGGGCTAAGATGGGTTCTATATATATGGAGAACTGTCTTGGGATTAAGAAGCCAAGAGTAGCGATAGTTAATGTTGGTCTTGAAGAGGAGAAAGGCAACCAGCTTGTTAAGGAGACATTTCCACTTCTTAAAGCGTGTGATGATATTAACTTTATAGGAAGCATTGAAGCAAGAGAGATACCAAGAAGCGGTGCAGATGTTATCGTGTGTGATGCATTTGTTGGTAATGTTATATTAAAGCTTTACGAGGGTCTTGCTGGTACAATTATATCTAAGATTAAGGGTGCATTTTATTCTAATCTTAAGTCAAAGATTGGAGCAATGCTTGTTAAGGACTCAATTAAGAGTACACTTAAGACTATGGATGCATCAGAGTATGGTGGAGCACCACTTATAGGTCTTAATGGTCTTGTTGTTAAGACACACGGAAGTGCCAAAGCTAAAGAGGTAAAGAATTCAATTCTTCAATGCGTGACATTTTCAAAAAGCAATATTAATGAGCAGATTGTTGAGTCACTTTCGCATATGCCGGAATTAACAGAAGAATAGATATAATATTTATGGTAGTACAAGAACGGATGTTATATTTATAATAGTAATACAAGAATAGATATTATATTTATAATAAGAATATCAGATTTAGAATTGTGTATAACGCCTGATATATATTGATATTCATATAATTAAGATATCAGGTCAGAATGGAGGATTTATATGGAATTTCAGAAGTTACAGAGAATTATTGCAGATGTACTTAATATAAGCGAGGATAAGATTACTAAAGAATCAGCATTTGTTGATGACCTTAAGGCAGATTCTTTAGATGTATTCCAGATTATAACAGAGATTGAAGACCAGTTCGGTATTCAGATTCCAGACGATGCAATTGAGAATATTGTTACTGTAGGAGATGCAGCAACTCAGATTCAGAATGCACTTGCTAAATAATTAATATAAAGAATATTGGTGTTGATATAGCAGGGGTCTATAATATGTGTCAATAGAGCATTAATTTATAAGTGTGCATATTACACGGATAAATTAATGCTTTTTTATGTAACAGGAAATTTTGATAGAATTCCCTGTTACATATAAAGTAATCTGGCAGGATTTTATCTGACTGTATTTTCTTTTTTGAATAAATTGGACATAATTATAAGATTGACACCAGATTGGAGATTGAATGTATAATAAGAATTTATCTGAGTTAATGGATAAAATTAATTATCAGTTTAAAGATATTAATCTTTTAAAAAATGCACTTACTCACAGCTCTTATGCTAATGAGAAGACGATTAAGAAGTATAAAGATAATGAAAGACTTGAGTTCCTTGGTGATGCGGTTCTAGAACTTACATCAAGTGATTACATTTATAAGAATTACAGCAATATGAATGAGGGCCAGATGACAAGACTTCGTGCAAGTATTGTATGTGAACCTACACTTGCTATATGTGCAAGAGCTATTGGAATTGATAATTTCATAATGTTAGGTAAAGGTGAGGAATTAACAGGCGGAAGAAAGAGAGATTCTATAGTATCAGATGCCTGTGAAGCGGTAATAGGAGCGATATATCTGGATGGTGGTTTTGCTAATGCAAAAGAATTCGTTAAATCATTTATTCTTAATGATTTGGAAAGCAAGCAACTCTTTTATGATAGCAAAACTATTTTACAGGAAGTTGTACAGGCGGCACATAAGGAAGTTGTATACGAGATTATAGGAGAATCAGGACCAGAGCACGATAAAGACTTTATTGCAAGTGCGAAGGTCGATGGAATGTTCCACGTTACAGCCAAGGGTCATACCAAGAAGCACGCTGAACAGCACGCGGCATATGAGGCACTTGTGGAATTAAAGAAGCAGGGATATGAATTTCCTATAAGAAAATAGCAAAGGAATTGTATATATGTATTTAAAGAGTATAGAGGTTCAGGGTTTTAAGTCATTTGCCAATAAGATAGTATTTGACTTTCATAACGGAATTACAGGCATTGTAGGTCCTAATGGCTCTGGGAAAAGTAATGTTGCCGATGCTGTAAGATGGGTTCTTGGTGAACAAAGTGCGAAGCAGCTTCGTGGGGCGAAAATGGAAGATGTCATATTTGCAGGAACACAGAACCGTAAACCTGTTGGTTTTGCGTATGTTGCAATAACACTTGATAATAGTGACCACGCACTTCCTGTTGAATATGATGAAGTTACGGTATCAAGAAGAGTATACCGTTCAGGGGAAAGTGAATACAAGATTAATGGACATACCTGCCGATTAAAAGATGTAACAGAGATGTTCTATGATACAGGTATCGGTAAAGAAGGTTATTCAATTATCGGACAGGGACAGATTGATAAAATCCTTAGTGGTAAACCTGAGGAGCGCAGGGAGCTTTTTGACGAGGCGGCAGGTATTGTTAAGTTTAAACGCCGTAAAGCTGCGGCTATTAAGAAGCTTGACAATGAAAGAAATAATCTTGTCCGTGTTAATGATATTTTATCAGAGCTTGAAAAGCAGGTTGGACCATTACAGGTACAGTCTGAGAAAGCCAAGGAATATCTTAATTTAAAGTCAGATTTGAAAAAATATGATGTCAACGCATTTTTATTAGAAACTGACCGTATAAGAAAAGAAATTGCTGAGCTTGATAATAAAATAGAGATTGCTGATAATGATCTGGCTGGCTCAAGAAATGAATATGATGCTACTAAGGCAGAATATGAAGCGGCTGAGAACCAGCTTAATGAGCTTAATCTTACAATTGAGCAGACTAATCAGGTATCTTCTGCATTAGAGCTTGATAACCAGAAGTTCAAGGGTGAGATTAATCTGTTTGAGGAACAGGTTAAGACATTTAACGCTAACAAGCAGCTTCATTCTGAGAGAATTAATGACATTGAGAAGGATAAGACTGCCAAGACAGCTTCGATTAATGAATTAAAGAAGCAGGCAGAGGCGATTAATACAGAGATTAATGAATATAACACAAAGCTTAATGCCATTAATGAGGAAGCTGAGGCTGTAAAGGCTGAGATAGACGGAATATCAGGACAGATAGAGAACCGTCAGACACTTATATATGATAATCTGACAGAACAGTCATCTATCAAAGCGGAGAACCAGAAGTTCATTACAATGCTTGAACAGCTTGAAATCCGTAAATCGCAGTTAAACAGCAGGATAATAACTGGAAAAAGTGGTGAAACAGCACAAAGACAGGTAATAGCTTCTATTACTTCACAGTTAAAAGAATGTGATGTTAATATAAGCAGTATTAATGCTTCAATTGCACAAGCCAATGCCAATGTAACATCTATTAAGGGGGTAATAACGGAGAAGACACAGGAACTTGATAAACTTACCCAGAATTATCATAGAAGCAAGTCAAGACTTGAATCTTTAGTTAATATAACTGAACGATATGACGGATATGGCAACAGTATCCGTAAGATAATGGAGTTAAAGGACAGTACCCCTGGTATTCTTGGTGTTATCGCAGATATTATTAAAGTAGAGAAGCAGTATGAAACTGCTATTGAAACTGCACTTGGTGGAACAATCCAGAACATAGTTACTGATAAAGAGAATACTGCTAAGGAGCTTATTAATTACCTTAAAGTAAATAAGCTTGGCCGTGCAACATTTTTACCACTCAATGCTATTCATTCAAGAAATACATTAGAGAATGATAATTGTATTAATGAAAAGGGTGTTGTAGGAGTTGCGAGCAATCTTGTAAGAGTGTCTTTTGAATATGAAGGACTTGCCAAGTATCTGCTTGGCCGTATTCTTGTAGTTGATAATATAGAAAATGCTCTGGTAATTGCAAGAAAGTATAAATATTCATTAAGAATTGTAACACTTGAAGGTGAGCAGCTTAATCCAGGCGGTTCAATGACTGGTGGTGCTTTTAAGAATTCAAGCAACCTTCTTGGACGAAGAAGAGAGATTGAAGAGCTTAAGACAGAGGTTTCAAGCATAAGCAAGACAATAACAGAAACCAAAGCTTCTATATCGGAGCTTAGAAGTGAAGTCGGTAAGAACAGGGATAATCTTGACCAGTTAAATAAACAGCAAAGAGAGATACATATTAAGAAGAATACTTTAGATGTAACTCTTAAGCAGGCTGATAACAAGTTAAAAGAGATAATTGATGGATATTCAAATGCAGTAAATGAACAGGCTGGAATAGATGCTGAGATATCAAAGGTCAACAGTGATAAACAGCAGGTAAGTGGAAGCCTTAATGTGCTTGACAGCGAGAATGAGGCTTCAAGAAAAGAGATTGAGAACCTTAATAAGCTGCTTGAAGAAAAGAAAGCGAATGAGGCGGCAGTATCACTTAAGCTTGAGAATTTAAAGATATCACATTCATCAGTTGAACAGAAAGCTGCATTTATTAATGAAAATATTCAAAGACTTTCTGATGAGATTAATAGTCTTGATGATGAAAAAGAGAGTATTAACGATAAGATAAAACAGACAGCAGAATTAATAAAGACTAAACAGCAGGAAATAACTGATGTTAAGGATAATATTGAAAAGACAGTTAAAGGGCTTGAAGCTAACAACGATAAGCTGTCCAAGCTAAAGGCTGACAAAGAAAAGGTTACTGCAAGCCATAAGGAGTTCTTTAAGAAAAGAGAAACCCTTAATGAGCAGATTATCCTTCTTGAAAAAGAAAGCATGCGTCTTCATAACCAGCACGATAAGCTTGATGAATCTAATGATTCACTTGTTGATTATATGTGGAATGAGTATGAGCTTACATACAGCTATGCATTGGAATTAAAGAGTGATGAATTAACTAATCTTAATGATTTAAGAAAGCAGATTAATATACTTAAAGCTTCTATTAAGAAACTTGGTGATGTAAATGTTAATGCCATTGAAGAATATAAAGAAGTAAGCGGGCGTTATACTTTCTTAAAGACACAGCACGATGATATGATTGAGGCTGAACAGTCGCTTATGAAGGTTATAACAGAACTTGATAATGGAATGAGAACACAGTTTACTGTCAAATTTGAAGAGATAAAAGTAGAATTTGATAAGGTATTCAAGGAATTATTCGGCGGCGGACGTGGTACAATTGAACTTGTGGAAGATGAAGATATACTTGAAGCAGGAATTATAATTGTATCCCAGCCACCAGGAAAGAAGCTTCAGAATATGATGCAGTTATCAGGTGGAGAAAAGGCTCTCACAGCAATAGCGTTATTATTTGCCATACAGAACTTAAAGCCATCACCATTCTGTCTTCTTGATGAAATTGAAGCTGCACTTGATGATTCTAATGTTGGAAGATATGCTAATTATCTTCATAAGCTTACAAAGTATACACAGTTTATTGTAATTACCCACAGACGTGGAACTATGGCTGCGGCAGACAGATTATATGGTATTACTATGCAGGAGAAGGGTGTATCAACTCTTGTTTCTGTAGACCTTATTGCCAATGATCTGAATGAGCCTAAAGAAAGGAAGAGTTAATATGGGACTTTTTAGTAAACTTAAAGAAGGTCTTACAAAGACCAGAGATAATATCGTATCGGGCATTGATAATATATTTAATGGCTTTTCTTCAATTGATGATGATTTCTACGAAGAACTTGAAGAGACTCTTATTATGGGAGATATTGGTGTCAGGGCAACTGATGAGATTATTGAAGACCTTAAGGCTAAGGTTAAAGAGAATAAAATAAAAGACCCTAAAGATTGCAAGCAGTTATTGATTGATACAATCAAAGAGAAGATGAACCTTGGGCCCAATGCATATGAATTTGAGAATACTAAGTCAATTGTTATGCTTATTGGTGTTAATGGTGTTGGAAAGACTACCTCTGTAGGAAAGCTTGCAGGCCATTTAAAAGAGCAGAACAAAAAGGTTGTCCTTGCTGCGGCTGATACATTCAGGGCTGCTGCCATTGAACAGCTTACAGAATGGGCTAACAGGGTAGGTGCAGATATAATTGCACAGAATGAGGGCTCTGACCCAGCGGCTGTAATATATGATTCTATAGCAGCGGCAAAAGCAAGGCACGCAGATGTTCTTTTATGTGATACAGCCGGAAGGCTTCAGAATAAGAAAAATCTTATGGAAGAATTACGCAAGATTGACAGAGTTATTGAAAGAGAGTATGCTGATGCGTATAGGGAAAATCTTATAGTCCTTGATGCGACAACTGGTCAGAACGCACTTTCACAGTTACGCGAATTCAATGATGTAACTAATATAACAGGAATTATTCTTACTAAGATGGACGGAACAGCTAAGGGTGGTATCGCCGTTGCTATTCAGGCAGAATTTGGAATACCTGTTAAGTACATTGGTGTAGGTGAGCAGGTTAAAGACTTACAGAAATTTGACTCAGATACATTTGTCAACGCATTATTTGATACATCAGATAATGAAGATGATGATGATTAATGTAATATTTTAATTCAATTAATTATATTTTATATTGATAATTAGATTAATGATGTATATTATTGTTAATAATTGATTTAATAATATAAAGTAACCTAAAGGAGAGTAGATTTACAATGGAAGAATTAACTTTAAAGAAATTTGAAGAAGCTGCTGAGAAAGTAAAGGAAGCTACATTACCAACTAACCTTATATTCAGCGAATATTTCAGCAACCAGACAGGCAATAAAGTATATCTTAAGCCTGAGAATATGCAGTATACAGGTGCTTACAAGGTAAGAGGTGCATATTACAAGATAAGCACAATGTCAGAAGAGGCAAGAAAGAAAGGTCTTATAACAGCATCTGCTGGTAACCACGCACAGGGTGTTGCATTTGCGGCAAAGAAGTATGGCGTAAAGGCTACTGTTGTTATGCCAACAACAACACCACTTATAAAGGTTAACAGAACTAAGGGTTATGGTGCTGAAGTTGTACTTTACGGAGATGTATATGATGAAGCCTGTGAATATGCTCTTAAGTTAGCAGAAGAAAAGGGACTTACATTTGTTCATCCATTTGATGACCTTGATGTTGCTACAGGACAGGGCTCAATTGCTATGGAGATTATTAAAGAACTCCCAACAGTTGATTATATCCTCGTTCCAGTTGGCGGCGGCGGACTTGCAACAGGTGTATCTACACTTGCCAAGCTTCTTAATCCTAATATTAAAGTAATCGGTGTTGAACCAGCCGGTGCTAATTGTCTGCAGGCTTCTTTAAAGAATGGAAAGGTTACAACACTTCCAACTGTAAGCACAATAGCTGATGGTACAGCAGTTAAGACACCGGGTACAAAGGTATTCCCATATCTTCAGAAGAATCTTGATGATATAATAACAGTTCCTGATGAAGACTTAATTGTATCTTTCCTTGATATGGTTGAAAATCATAAAATGATAGTAGAGAACTCAGGTCTTCTTACAGTTGCAGCACTTAAACAGCTTAAGGTTAAAGATAAGAAGGTTGTTTCAATTCTTTCAGGTGGTAATATGGACGTAATAACAATGTCATCTGTTGTTCAGCAGGGTCTTGTTCAGAGAAGCAGAATATTTACTGTATCTGTACTTCTTCCAGATAAGCCGGGTGAACTTGTAAGAGTTGCACAGATAATTGCCAACGCTAATGGTAATGTAATCAAGCTTGATCACAACCAGTTTGTAAGCATTAACAGAAAGGCTACAGTTGAATTGAGAATAACTATTGAAGCTTTCGGACATGAACACAAAGACCAGATTGTATCTGAGCTTGAAAAGAACGGTTTAAGACCACGTCTTGTTAAGGTTAATATCTAATTTATCAAAGTGACACTGATATGTTACGCTGATACATAAAAGTTTTATTTTAACAGGCTTACATAAAATGTATATAATATACAAGTATAGATGTGAAATCAGTTTTGTGGCTGGTTTCACATTTTTTACACACAATTTACATATTTAAACCACTATTTGCCATTATGATAATCGCATAAACAACAAAGGAGATGACTCATATGGTAAAGAATAAATTATTATATGCAACAATAGCAGCTATGTTAATGGGGGCTGTATTTACAGGCTGTTCTAATACTCATAATAACAATACAACAACAGAGAGCCAGAGCATTGTATCACTCGAGGAACTTGCCTCAAGTGCGGATTCAGATTTATCAATCGAATTAGATGATGAAGATAAGGTATCATCATGGGATGATTCATCAGCTTCACATATTACACTTGGAAGCCAGATTAGTTCTGATAGTTCATCGGTTGAAATATCAGGTTCAACAGTTACAATCACTAAAGCAGGAACATATGTTATATCAGGAAATGTAACAGAAGGAAATATAATCGTTAATGCGACAGATAAGGGAACTGTAAGATTAATTCTTAATAATGCTTCTATAAGCAATACAACAACAGCACCAATTAAGGTGTTAGATGCCAAGAAAGTTATACTTACACTTGCCGATAACACAACTAATACAATTACAGACAGCAGTCGTTTATCTACAGAAGAAGATTATTCAGCCGCTATATATTCTAAAGAGGATTTAATAATCAATGGAAATGGTACATTAAATGTCAATGCTGGATACCGCAATGGTATTAAGAGTACAGATGACTGCATTATCGTATCTGGTACATTAATCATAACAAGTACTGAGGATGGTATAATTGGTAAAGACCTATGCGGAATTGTAGCGGGTGATATTAATATTAATGCAGGTTCAGACGGGATTAAGTCAACTTATGATACAGACACAACTAAAGGAAATGTTATCATTGAAGGCGGTAATATAACTATTAAGGCTTCTAATGATGGCATACAGGCTGAAAATATACTTGTTATTAATGATGGTGCTATTAATATAAAGACTAATAATGGTGCGGCTGATACAACACAGACACATACAGATAATATGTATATGGGCCGCGGTGGTTTTGGCTTTAATAACAATAAGACAACAACTACCACAGATGATACATCTGAGAGCAGAAAAGGTATTAAAGCTGGCAATATGCTTATAATCAATGACGGAGACATAACAATAGACTCTGATGATGACTCTGTACATTGCAATTCAGTAATATATATATATGGTGGCACTATAAATGCAGCTACAGGTGATGACGGAGTACATGCAGATGACTTGCTTACTGTCAATGGTGGAACAATAAATATAACACAGTGCTATGAAGGCATTGAAGCTGATGACATAGTTATTAATGATGGAGATATAAGCGTTGTTTCAAGTGATGACGGCATTAATTCATCTGACGGAAGTATAACAATTAATGGCGGTAATCTTTTGATAAATGCAAGCGGTGACGGACTTGATGCCAATGGCTCCATTATAATAAATGGTGGATATATCGTTGTACTTGGTCCAACCTCGGACGGCGATACAGCAATTGACTATGATGACAGTTGTACAATTAATGGTGGAACAGTTATGGCATTTGGCTCAAGCGGAATGCTTGAAATTCCAAAAGGTGCAAGTAATGGAGCCTGTATAGTTACTGCATTTACATCTGTAAGTGGAGGCAGCAAGTATACATTAAGCGACTCGAATGGCAATGAAATATTATCATATACACCATCAAAGGCTTATGCCGCAGCAATTGTATATTCAGATAAGATAACAACAGGTAATACTTATGACATTACAGCAGGAAGTACTACATTATCAATTGAAGTTACATCTGATGTCACAAGCAATGTTTCAAGCGGTCTTGGCAAAGCTGGTGGAATGAATATGCCTGGCAATGGCGGCTCAGGTATGCCTAATAACGGTTCATCAGATAATGGTATGAATGGTAATTCTAACGGCTCAATGCCAGATATGTCAGGCAATGGAGCACCTGATATGAATGGAAACAGCTCTGGTGATATGCCATCAATGGGCGGCAATTCATCTAACAATGGTGGTAATATGCCTAATATGAATAATGGAAGCTCTAATGGCAGTGCACCACAGATGAATAACAGAATGTAATATCCGGATAAATAGTAAATAACCAGATAAATAGTAAATATGTTTTAACATGAATAACCAAGGTGTTTTGTGGTTTAAAAATTAAATCAAAAAATATTAAAAAGTGTCAAGTAAAAAAGCTTGACACTTTTTATTTGCTATGATATTATACTCAAGGCTTATAAATCATTTGAACCAGAAAGTTAAGGTGTGTTGTGGAACGTATTGTAGAACAGACATTATTATATGATTTTTATGGCGAACTGCTTAATGAACATCAGCGCAATGTATATGAAGATGCCGTATTTAACGATTTATCTTTAAGTGAGATTGCTGATGAATATAATATATCAAGACAGGGTGTTCACGACCTTATCAAGAGGGTATCCAATACATTAGAAGGATATGAGTCTAAGCTTCATCTTATTGAGAAATTTATGGATACTAAAGCCAAAGTAACCAAGATAGACGAGCTTGTTGATTCTTATATTGCTTCACCAGATATGAAGCTGATATTAGAGATCAAAGACCTGTCTAACGAAATTATCGAAGATTATTAAACATTTTAGGAGGATACATAATGGCATTTGACAGTCTTTCAGATAAACTTCAAAACATATTTAAGAATCTTCGCGGCAAAGGACGCCTTTCTGAAGCTGACGTAAAGGCAGCACTTAAAGAGGTTAAGATGGCACTGTTAGAAGCTGATGTTAATTTTAAGGTTGTTAAGAACTTTATTAAGTCAGTAGAAGAACGTGCGATTGGTCAGGATGTTATGTCAAGTCTTACACCGGGACAGATGGTTATTAAGATAGTTAATGAAGAGATGATTTCCCTTATGGGCTCTGAGACAACAGAGATTGCTATTAAGCCGGGGAATGAAATTACTGTCATTATGATGGCGGGTCTTCAGGGTGCTGGTAAGACAACTACTACAGCCAAGCTTGCAGGAAAGTTCAAAGCCAAGGGCAAGAAGCCTTTGCTCGTAGCTTGTGATGTATACAGACCAGCAGCTATAGAACAGCTTACTATCAATGGTAATAAGCAGGGCGTTGAAGTATTTTCTATGGGAACAGGACATAACCCTGTAGATATTGCTAAGGCTTCGATAGCACACGCCAAGGAGAATAATTACAACATAGTAATTCTTGATACAGCCGGACGACTTCATATTGATGAGAATATGATGGATGAGCTTATTAATATAAAGAGTGAGGTTAATGTTGACCAGACTATTCTTGTTGTTGATTCCATGACTGGACAGGATGCGGTAAATGTAGCATCTTCATTTAATGAAAAGGTTGGAATTGACGGAGTTATCCTTACTAAGTTAGATGGTGATACAAGAGGTGGTGCAGCACTTTCAATTAAGGCTGTCACAGGTAAGCCTATTCTTTATGTTGGTATGGGAGAGAAACTGTCAGACCTTGAACAGTTCTATCCTGATCGTATGGCATCAAGAATTCTTGGAATGGGTGATGTTCTTACACTCATTGAGAAGGCTGAGGCACAGATTGATGCAGATAAAGCCAAAGAGATGGAAGCTAAGATTAAAAAAGCTGAATTTGATTTTGACGATTTCCTTGAATATATGGGACAGATTCGTAATATGGGTGGTATAGGTTCTATTATGAGTATGCTTCCAGGTATGGGACTTGGCGGTAATATGAAGAATATCCAGATGCCAGATGAAGATGAGGCAGAAGCTAATCTTAAGCGTACAGAAGCAATCATACATTCTATGACTGCTAAGGAACGTAAGAATCCAGATATTCTTAATCCATCAAGAAAGAACAGAATAGCACGAGGAGCTGGTGTTAATATCAGTGAAGTAAACAGGCTTGTTAAACAATTTGAGCAGATGAAGAAGATGATGAAACAGATGCCTGGTATGATGAAAGGTGCTAAAAAGGGACGTTTTAAGTTGCCTTTTTAACATAGATATAATTAATTACAGGAGGTGAAACAATAATGGCAGTAAAGATCAGATTAAAGAGATTAGGTGAGAAGAAGTCTCCTTTCTATAGAATTATCGTAGCAGATTCAAGATCTCCAAGAAATGGTAGATTTATTGAAGAAATCGGTACTTATGATCCTAATTACGATCCATGCAAGCTTAACATTGATGCTGAACTTGCTAAGAAGTGGTTATCAAACGGAGCTCAGCCTACAGAAGTAGTTGGAAAGCTTTTCAAGATGGCAGGTATCGAAAAATAAGACTAGTGGAGGTATTTAGCTATGAAACAGTTAGTGGAAGTTATCGCTAAAGCACTAGTTGATAATCCGGATGAGGTTGTAGTAACAGAAACACAGAAAGATAAAGCAATTATCGTAAATTTAAAGGTTGCTTCCTCAGATATTGGTAAGGTAATCGGTAAATCCGGAAGAATTGCAAAGTCTATTAGAGCTGTTGTATCTGCAGCCGCATCGAATACCGACAAAAAGGTTATTGTAGAGATAGACAATTAATGCACTGTTAATGAGCCATTATGCTTAATGTATAAGCATAATGGCTTATTTTGTATATATTTACCAATAGAAAATATGTTCGACATAGTGTATTATATATGTAATTGATGATTATATAATGCCAATAATTATAAAATAATTAATCGCAGGATAATAAGATTATTGCTGCAGCATTATTATATAGATTAATTAAGTAAGATAAAAGTGGGGAAGCATTATGAAGATAATACATTGTGCAGACTTGCACCTTGATTCTAATATGACAAGCAATCTAAGCAGGGAACAGGCTAAGCAGAGAAAAGCTGAGCTTCTTGCTACATTTGAGAGAATGATTGCTTATGCTAAAGATAACTCTGTGAAGGCTGTTATTATTGCAGGGGATTTGTATGACAAGAAGAATATATCAGCTAATGCAAGAAATGTTTTTCTGTCTGCAATTAATAACAATCCAGATATAACATTTTATTATCTAAGAGGTAATCACGATGCAGAAAGTCTTTTTATAGATTGTGATACAATACCGGATAATATTAAGATGTTTAATGACAGCTGGACTTCATATAAGATTGAAGCACCAGAGGATAATTCAGTAATTACTATTAATGGTGTGGAATTAACAGCAGATAATTCCAATGTTATATATAACTCACTTGTACTTGACAGTAATAATTATAATATTGTTACTTTGCACGGACAGGAAGCTATGTCATCGTCAAAGGATAAGACTGAGGTAATTTCATTAAAGGAACTTAAGAATAAGGCAATTGATTATCTCGCACTGGGACATATCCATTCATACAAGATGGAACAGCTTGATTCAAGGGGAGTATATTGTTATCCAGGATGCCTTGAAGGACGAGGCTTTGATGAATGTGGTGAACACGGTTTTGTACTTCTTGATATTAAGGATAACAAGCTTGTAGGTAATGAATTTATCAGTGTTTCCTACAGGAATTTGTATGAAGAAGATGTTGATATATCTGAATGTATGAATTCAGTAGAGATGGCAGAAAAAGTAAGAGAGGTTCTTTATAAGAAAGATTATGCGTCTGCAAGCCTTATCAAAGTTGTGCTTACAGGACAGATTGATATTAACGCAGAGAAGAACCTTACATATATTACTGAGAATTTTAAGAATGACTATTATTATTTTAAATTATATGACCATACTTCAATAAAAGTAGATTACAGCTCATACCAGTATGACAAGTCATTAAAAGGGGAGTTTGTAAGACTGGTAGAAAGTGACGATACACTTGATGATATTACGAAAGCTTCAATAATAAAGATAGGCATTGATGCGTTATCAGGAGAGGAATTTATATGAAATTAATCAGTTTACATATTGATAATTTTGGACAATTTAATAATTTTGACTATGTATTTGAAGATGGCATTAATCAGATTGTAGAAGAAAATGGCTGGGGTAAAAGTACGCTTGCAGCATTTATCAAGGTTATGTTTTTTGGTTTTGATAACACCAGTAAAAGAGATGATTATGTTAATGAAAAAAGGCGGTTTAAGCCTTGGCAGGGCGGCTTATATGGTGGAAGTCTTGCATTTGAGATTGATAATAAGCAGTATACAATATACCGTACCTTTGAAGCTAAAGATAAGGACGATACCTTTAAGCTTGTAGATACTATAACGAAATTAGATTCATTTGATTATACTTCTGATATTGGTAAAGAGATATTTGAAATTGACAGTGATTCTTTTGAAAAAACAGCTTACATTTTTCAGAATAATTGTGAAAGCGGCAGTACAGGCGATATAGCGGCACTTCTTGGCTGTGACGCCGTAGATGATGTAGATGTTAATAATTATGATGAAGTAATCGGACATATGAATGATAAGATTAATTCGCTTAGTCCCAAAAGAAAGACCGGGCAGCTTTACAAGATGAAAGAGGATATTGAACGGCTTAAGGCAAAGCTTATGGGAAAGAATGAGCTTGAACAGGCACTACAACAGACAATTTCATTAATCACTGAACAGAAGAAGGAATATAACAGGCTTGATAAAGAGCAGACGTCTGTTTCAGATATTCTTGATAAAGCTTCCAGACGGAAAGATCTTTTAGCCTTTAAAGAACAATATGATATATATAATTCGCAGCTTGCAGAACGCTATACAGCTTATAAGCAGTATGAGGAAGAATATAGCAAACTTCCGTCTGTTGAAAAGTTAAGTATACAGTTCAGCAACTTAGATGAGCTTAATAAAATATCCATCCAGTTAAAGCACATTGAGTTGAGTTCGTCAGAAAAAGAACGTCTTGACAGCCTTGAAGAGAAACTTTCTAATGTTACAGACAAAGAGATTGATTATTATATGAAAGCATATTATAAAATGTCTTCACTATATCAGGATATTAAAGATACAAGAGCACACCTTACTGCTAATTATGAAGCTGTATATGATAAGCCGAAGAAATCTTCGCCTGCTATTACTATTGCGGCAGCTATTATTGGAATTATATTAATTGCTGCAGGTATTATAATTCCTTCGCTGGCAGTTATTACTTTTTTACTTGGTATTGTATGTATAATGGGAGGTATTGCTTATGGTCTTGTTAACAAAGACCGATACAAGAATAATATGCGTACCTATAATATCCGTAATGAACAATATGATATTATAAAAGAAAAGCTGGATACTCTTACTAAACAGTATAACAAGCTTCAGCACGATATTGATGAATGGATATCAGCGATAGTGCCAGAACATAATATTGATGATACATATTATGAACTTATGCAGTTAAGCCAGCAGAAGAAAGAACTTTCAATGCTTAGGGACAGAGAACTTAAATATAATAAAAGGTTGAAAGAGTATAATGTAACAGCTATAATTGGAAGTATTAATACATTTATGTCTGATTATATGGAACATACCGCAATACCTGATATTCAGGGCTTTGATAATGCTATTAATGAATGTATATCAAAGCTTAACAGTATAAGACAACGGATTAATTATATTGAACAGTACAGAAAGTCTTATATGGATGCTGACAATGCATTTAAGCGTTTCAGGCAGAATAATGTTAATTATGAACAGCAGTTAAGTATGCTTCGTGAACTAGATGATATGCCTGATTATGATATTACTGAACTTAATGCACAGCTTAATAATATAAGGTCTGGTATGGAATTGTGCAGTAATACTATTAACGAATATAACAGCAGGCTTAATTCCAAGGAAAATGAGCTTGATGAGCTGAGTTCGTATGAGAGTCAGTTAAATGGACTTGAAGCAGACTATGAAACACTCCTTGCCAACTATAATAATCTGTTAAAAGCTAAAGATTATCTTGAAAAAGCAAGGATTTCATATGCAAAGAAGTATCAGGCACCTGTAAATGCTAAGTTTAAAGAGTATTTTGATATTGTGTCTGATAATACAGACAGCAATATGTATAGTTTTGATATACATAATAATCTTTTAAAGAATGAAGCTGGGCAGTACAGGGAGATTAGGTTCTTAAGTTCAGGCTGTAAGGATTTGGCTGGAATATGTATGCGTTTTGCATTTATTGATTCAATGTATAAAGATAAAAAACCGTTTATAATATTGGACGATCCATTTGTAAATATGGATACATTTTCTATTAATAATGCACACAGGCTGATTGAAAAGCTTGCGAAGAAGTATCAGATATTATATTTTACCTGTCATAACAGCAGAACTATGAAATGAATAATTACGATTTAAGAGGTGTATATGCAAGATTTATTAAGAGTTGGTGTTATAACATCGACACACGGAATAAGAGGGGAAGTTAAGGTATTCCCTACAACAGATGACCCTGACAGATTTAAGAAATTAAAGGAATGTATAATAGCGGGCAAGCGTGGCAATGTCAATGTTACAGTGCAGTCAGTAAAGTTCTTTAAACAGTATGTAATTGTGAAATTTAAAGAATTTGACAACATTAATGATATTGAAATCTATACAAAATGTGATCTGCTCGTAACACGTGATAATGCTGTAAAATGTGAACCAGGCGAATATTTTATATGTGATTTAATAGGACTTCGTGTAATTACAGATGAGGGTGAAGAATTAGGCAATCTGACAGACGTAATTGAAACAGGAGCTAACAACGTATACGAGGTTACTTCTGATACAGGCAAAATATATTATCTGCCAGTAATAGACCAGTGTATATTAAGCCATGATATGACTAACAGGACAGTTACAGTTCATATATTAAAAGGACTGCTTGATATTAATTAACAGTATATTGATTAATAATATAATACATATTTTACTTTTGAGATATATATGCTACAATAAGCACAAGTGGGTTAATATGAATTGACATAATATATACATATAGTAACCCACAATAATTTATATATGAGGAGGAATCACTATATGATTCAGAAACGAAACATTGCAATGTACATCATTCTCTCGATTGTTACTTGTGGAATTTTTGGCATTTACTGGTTTATATGTCTTACTGACGACTCTAAGCTGGCAGCCAATGATAATGAGAGTGCTTCTGGTCCGGTAGCGTTCTTGTTAACAATTGTAACCTGTGGAATATACAGCTGGTACTGGGCTTACAAGCTTGGTGACAGAGTTGACTACGCTGCTAATTCAAGAGGAATAGGAGATGGCTCAAGCAATTCCAAAATTCTTTTTATTGTATTACAGCTTTTGGGACTGGGAATAGTTAACTACCTTATTGCACAGGATAAGCTCAATAAAATCTCAGATTATGATTCATTCAACGGCAATGGTTATAGTGGATTTAATGGCGGTTACAGCAATAACAACTATAATTCTGATAATAATTCATTCAACAATTACAATGCAGCTTCTGATAGCTCATACAGCGGTAATACAGATAATTACTCATCAGATAGCAGTTATGCTGATAATGTATTTAACAATGCCAATAATGACAGTTCATCATATGGAAGCTCTGCCAGTGAAGAACCAGGTAACAGTTATACAGGTTCAGTGAATAACGCACCTTATGGTAGTCCGTTTGATAATGACAAGTCAGATAACTAAAATTTTATAAATTAATTAAATTTTGGTCTTGCATATTATTAGTATATATGTTATCCTTATCAAGTTGTGAAAAGAGAGATGGTCCTCTGTTGTGTATATCACATTAAGAACGTCGGAATAATAAGGAGGTCACACATGAATACAATTATTAAGAACATCGAAGATGCTCAGCTTAAGGCTGAGGTACCAGCATTTAATGTAGGTGATACAGTTAGAGTATCAGCTAAGATTAAGGAAGGAAACCGTGAAAGAATTCAGGTATTTGAAGGAACTGTTTTAAAGAAGCAGGGTACAGGAGTTCGTTCTACATTCACAGTTAGAAAGATTTCTAATGGTATCGGTGTTGAGAAGACTTGGCCATTACATTCACCTATCGTAGAGAAGGTTGAAGTTGTAAGACGCGGTAAAGCTAGACGTGCTAAGTTATTCTACTTACGTCAGAGAACAGGTAAGGCTGCTAAGGTTAAGGAATTAGTTAGATAATTATTATTATCTCATTATAAAGAATGTCACTTGTTATGTTAATAGTAACAGGTGACATTCTTTTTTTGACACATAAAGATGTATTTTGTATAATGAATAGAAATGTATATTTGTATACTAAATCATAGATTGGAGGAGAATATGATTTCATATCATAGAAGATATCAGGAAAATACTACTTTACTTAACCTTTTAAAATATATATTTGATATTTTAATGGTTATATTAACAGCTTATGTGCTTGTTTCATTCAGCTGCACAAGAACGACTATACTTGGAGGTTCTATGGAACCTTCGATTAATAACGATGATACTGTGCTTGTTAATAAATTTGCATATGCAATAAAAGGTCCTAAGCGTTTTGACTGCATAGCATTTGAACCAGATTCTATCGGCTCTTCCAAGTTATATGTTAAAAGAGTTATCGGACTTCCTGGAGAAACTGTCCAGATTAAAGAAGGACACATTTATATTAATGGAGAATTACTTGAGAATGATATTACTGATACATATATTGTAACAGCAGGTATGACAATTAATCCTGTAAAACTTGGAGATGATGAATATTTCTGCCTTGGAGATAATCGTAACAACAGTGAGGACAGCCGTTTTTCAAGTATAGGAATGGTTAAAAGAAAGCATATTATAGGAAAGACGTGGATGGTGCTTAGTCCATTTGAAGATATTAAATTTATTAAATAGCATTTATTAAGATTAAAGTATGGATACTAATCAAAGTATCAATATTGATATGATATTAACACTAATTATTCGTATTAATTGTAGAAATGAGGTATAAAATGAACTATCAATGGTATCCCGGTCATATGACCAAAGCCAAAAGAATGATGGAAGAAAATATTAAACTTATAGATCTGGTTATTGAGATTGTAGATGCAAGAATACCTATAAGCAGCCGAAACCCTGATATAGACAGCCTTGCGGTCAATAAAGCAAGAATTATTCTTCTTAACAAATCAGACCTTGCGGATGATAAGATAACTAACCAGTGGATTAATTATTTTAATGAAAATAATATATACTGCCTTAAGCTTAATTCAAGAAATAATTCAGGCATTAAGCAGGTCAACGGTCTTATAATGACAGCCTGTGCAGATAAGATAGAGCGTAATAAGCAGAGAGGAATATTAAACAGACCAATAAGGGCAATGGTTGTTGGAATACCTAATGTCGGAAAGTCAACATTTATTAATTCCTATGCTGGAAAAGCTAGTGCCAAGACAGGCAATAAGCCGGGCGTTACTAAGGGAAAACAATGGATAAAGCTTAATAAGAATGTTGAGCTTTTAGATACTCCGGGTATTTTATGGCCTAAGTTTGACAATCAGGAAGTCGGCAAAAGACTTGCTATGATAGGTTCTATGAATGATGAGATACTTAATGTCGAGGAGCTTGCTATCGATACAATAAAATATATATATAGTGAATATTCTGATAATGTTATTGAACGCTACGGTCTTGATAAAGAAAAGACTGCCGCAAGTTATGATGAAAATGCTATCAATCCAGATAATTCAGTAGCGTTATATATTATGGAACAGGCGGCTGTTAAGCGAGGCTGTATCAAGAAGGGCAATAATATTGATTACGAGAAAATATCTAATATTATTCTGGATGATTTCAGAAGTGGACGATTAGGACGAATATCATTAGAAACCCCTTAAAAGATGCTTAGAAGATACTTAGAAGATAATGGAGAGAACAATGTCAGATAAGATTAAGACAACCAAAGAAGAACGTGAAGCTAAAAAAGCATTAAAGCTTGCACAGGAAAAAGAACGTATTGAAAATATGTGCGTATATGAAAAGGAATATGAAGCATTTTCTTATATATGTGGTATAGATGAGGCTGGAAGAGGTCCGCTTGCAGGTCCTGTTGTTGCTGGTGCGGTCGTTCTTCCAAAGGATTGCAGGATATTATATGTGAATGATTCCAAGAAATTAAGTGAGAAAAAAAGAGAAATGTTATATGATGTGATACTTAATGAAGCCGTAAGTGTAGGCGTTGGAATTGTATCACCAGAAAGAATTGATGAGATAAATATATTAAATGCAACTTATGAAGCTATGAGAGAAGCTATTAATAACCTCACGGTTAAACCCGATATATTACTTAACGATGCAGTTACAATACCGGGTGTTGACATTGAACAAGTACCTATTATCAAGGGTGATGCAAAAAGTCTTTCAATTGCAAGTGCCAGTATAATTGCCAAGGTTACAAGGGACAGGCTTATGTACCATTATGATGAGTTATATCCTGAGTATGGATTTGCCAAGCATAAGGGTTATGGAACAAAACTTCACACAGATGTTCTTAAAGAAATCGGACCTTGTCCTATACATAGAAAAACATTTATTACAAAAATATGTCCTTAAAATAAAATGGAGGCTGGCTTATGGATATTAATATACAACAATTACTAAAAACAACTCTGGGACAGACGAGCCAGTCATATGATGTTAATAACAACAGGGTTGGGCAGAATACTGCCTCTAATATTAATCAGGCACAAAATATTAACAATAACAGTTCACTTATTAAAAATCTTATCGCTGGAAGCGTACTGACAGGCTTTATAAGTGAATTAAATGACTCTGATGCTGTTATAAGCCTTAATGATGGTTCGCTTCTTTCTGCAACTTTAGCCAATCAGGGGGCAGTTAAGCAGGGAGAAGTTGTTACATTTATAGTCAATCAGGTAAAGGATAATCAGATTTCATTAAAAGTACTGCCTGCTGATGAACAACAGAATATGTTCATTGATAAAGCACTTGAAGCGGCAGGTCTGTATCCTACTGAGGAGAATACAGCTATGGTCAAAGAACTGTTATCCCTTAATATGCCGGTTAATACAGATATGCTTAATACTGTCAATAAATATATGGCACAGTTTCCGGATAGTGACATTAAGACAATTGCCAATCTTGTACGTCTTGATATGCCTGTAACAGAGGAGAATATCAATCTTTATAAGGCATATGAAACATTTAATGCCAAGCTTGACGGACAGCTTAGTACTATGGAGAATGCACTGTCTGATAATATAATGCGTGCATTTAGCGATTTCTCCCGTGATGATATACAACAGCTTAATACTGTCATTAATAGTATGTATGGAAATGCAGATGATAACACAAATGTTACATCAAAACTGGTAACAGAAAGCTTTTCCAAGGATTTTATTAACGAATTATCAAGACAATTAACAGAAAGCTCTAACGGTGATATTGCAGAGAAATTAAATGCCCCTTCAACGACTACTAAAGATATGCTCAACGCTATTCTTAATAATAATAAAATAACTGACCCTGCATTTCTTCCAACCAATAAAGCGACATTTGACAAGCTTTTACATCAGTTTATCAATGAAACTATGCGTATAACACCTAAAGATGTTGCAGACACTCCTGATACGCTCACCAATTATTACAAGCGTACCAAGAAAGTAATGGAAGATGTCGAAAATGTATTAAAGAGCAGTAAAGCAGATAATGATCTGGCTAAAAATATGTCTGACATAAAAAGCAATATTGATTTTATGAATGACCTTAATAAGAATATGACATTTTTCCAGATGCCGCTTAAATTCTCTGATAGCGAAGGCAATGGGGATTTGTATGTATTTACTAACAAAAAATCACTTGCTAACAATCCGGATGAAGTAAGCGCTATGCTTCATCTGGATATGCCTAATCTTGGATCTGTTGATGTATATGTAAAGCTTAATCATACCAATGTATCTACGAATTTTATTCTTGAAACAGAGGAATTGCTTGATTTTGTATATGCTCATATTGATGAATTAAATGAACGTCTTAAACAGCTTGGTTATTCAACACATTTTGAGATGACCTTGTCTAATAAAGAAAATGACTTTGATTTTAATACAGACTTTATAGAAAAAGATGTACATTCGGACAATGGCGGACAGTATGTATTTGATATAAAGGCTTAGATATATAAAAGTATAAATATATATAATCATATATATAGTCATAAATATCTATAAAGTCATAAAAGTCTATGAAAGAGGGGCGTGAAAATTTATTTTTGTGCAGAAATGAGGATTAGGATGGATAAGGATAACAACAAACCAAAGATTGCGGTTGCACTTCAATATGAAAAAGGTGAGCAGGCACCTAAAATCCTAGCCACAGGAAAAGGGTATCTTGCTGATAAGATTATTGAAAAAGCTAAGGAAACTGATGTTCCAACATATGAGGACAGCAAGCTTGCCAACACATTGTCTAATCTTGAAGTAGGAGATATGATACCACCTGAATTATATACAGTAGTTGCTGAAATACTTGTATTCGTGGACAAGACAGATAAATTACGAGGCAAAATTAATGGCTGATAAGTCTAAGAACAATAGTAAGTTTAAGAGTAGCAGCACACTTGATGATATAAGTGCATTGCATAATATAAACAAACCTAAAAACAGCAGGGCTACAGGCTCTGAATATGAAACATTAGCTGCTGCATTTCTTGAACAAAACGGACATACAATTATTACAAGAAACTATAGAACCAGATATGGTGAGATTGATATAATATCAAAATGTAATTCAACGCTTGTGTTTACAGAATGTAAATACAGAAGTTCTTCAAAATTCGGCGACCCGCTGGAGGCTGTTAATCTTCACAAACAGCAAAAGATATGTCATACAGCTATGAATTTCTGTGTAAAATACGGGTATGTCAATTATCCGTGCCGCTTCGATGTAATAGCAATATATAAAGACGGAACAATAAAACATATAAAAAATGCGTTTGAATACTCTTGAATTTTATGATTAATGAATTAATGGAGGTGTCTATGCCTTACAGCATATCCGATTTAAAAAGATTAAATACAAAAGAGTTGTATCATAAACTTATAGAAAAATATGGCAATGAAGATAATTTTACGGATACAATTATAACGAATGTTTCTGCTGATAATGTGCCATACCTTACATTTAAGCCTTTTGTGAACAATCCTTATATAAGGCAGGCATTCTCTACACGTCTTGGCGGTGTTAGCAGAGGTATGTATGAAAGTATGAATCTGACTTTCAATCCAGTAGGACAGTATAGTGCTGACAGCTATGAAAATGTACTTGCCAACTTTAAATTAATGGCTGATACTATTGATATACCTGTTGAAAATATGGTGTATACCAAGCAGACACATACTACAAACATCAAAATTGTCGATAATTCCAATAAAGGAATGGGTATTATAAAAGAACGTAATTACGATAATATAGATGGAATTATAACTAATACTAATAATCTTTGTCTTGTATCATCATTTGCAGATTGTATTCCTGTTACTCTTGTTGATGCTAAAAAAGGTGTTATAGCAGCACTTCATTCTGGCTGGAAAGGAACAGTTGGCAATATATCACAGAATGGCATTGAATGTATGAAGGAAAGCTTTGGCTGTAATGAAGCTGATATTATTGCATTTGTTGGTCCTGGAATATGTAAGAACTGCTATCAGGTAAGTGAAGATGTTGCCATAGAATTTATGAAGGTATATTCTGCCGAAGAAACAGAGCTGATATTAACACCAGATGATAACAATAAATGTACAGGCAAATACCATCTGGATTTGATAGCTGCTAATTATATCAACCTTATTAATGCAGGACTTCTCCCACACAATATATATGTAGCTGATGTATGTACAAGCTGTAATAAAGAGCTGCTTTTTTCACACAGGGCGAGTGGTGGAAGACGTGGTATTATGTGTAATTTTATATATATGCGATTAATCTGATATAAAAATGGTTAATTAAAAAACTTTCCATTCATAAGGAATTATATAATATAAACGATTACAAATTATAAATATTGATTATAAAAAATGAGCTGCCAAGCAGATGATTTATTAAATGCTAATCATTTAATATTAACTAATCATTCAGCGTATCAGCTCATTTTTATAATTCAGGCTTATTTATTATGTGTTCTCTTATATTCTTCCCTTAATCGTGCTTCCTCATTAACTCTCTTAGCCCGTCCCTTAGGACCCACCTTGGTAATTACCAGTAATATTACAAGAAGTATAAGTATCGGAACACCAACCGTAATAATATTAGAGAGAGTTTCTGTAAATACGGCATTCTGCAAAGGTGAATTCTTTACTTTCTGGTATTTGGCTGAGTTAATTATGCTTACAAGGTTATTATTCATATCATCGCTTACTTTATCAGTCTTGGACTGTATTGCATAAGTGTATATATACCCTCTGACAACCGTATAATATTTTCTGGTGTATACAGTAACATCATTAGATAATGAATAAACATCTGTCACAAAATATGGAATATCATTGATTGTGACAATGCTGGAATTAAGCAGTTCCTCTTTAATATTATCATTGTTGATAGATGACTGGGAGGCAACATATTCTTTATATAATGAATCAAGTGAATTTTCGTCTAATTCATTAAAGCTGCTAAGACTGTTGGAAGCTGTATTGCCATATATAACAACTTCATAATTAACATCTTCTGGAACAGCTTCAAGATAGATCTTATTGGCTATCATATTATTAGTTAATACAGCAGCCTCATCAACCCCAAGCTTTTCGAGGTATGAATTATTGTTAGTTGTTGTTCTTGTAAAACATATAAGTTCTTTTGGAACATCTACGACTAAATCTATATCAGCAAATTTAAAATGATTGGTATCTGCGGCACTAACATATGCCGAAGATAATCCTGATACTGAAAACAGAGTGACTGCCGAAATAACAACTGCTGCCAGCTTTTTTATTAAACCTTTATTAAACACGAAAAACCTCCCATAAATTAAGCATTTTCAATATTCCGTATAATAGCATAGTGCTTTACAAAAAGCAATTAAACTGTTATTATATTTTAGATTATGTATGTTAATTTTTCATAAAATAAGAAATTAAATCGGAGGCAGATATATGAGTAAACCAATAGTCGCTGTAGTAGGACGTCCCAATGTTGGTAAGTCAACATTATTCAACGATCTTGCTGGACAGCAGATTTCTATTGTAAAAGATACCCCTGGTGTAACCAGAGATAGAATATACGCTGAAGTTACATGGCTTGATAAATCATTTACTTTAATTGATACAGGTGGTATTGAACCAGATACAAGTGATGTAATTCTTGCACAGATGAGAGAGCAGGCTGAGATAGCTATTGAAACGGCAGATGTAATTATATTCCTTACTGATGTTAAGCAGGGACTTGTTGATTCAGATGCTAAAGTAGCAGATATGTTACGCCGTTCAAGAAAGCCTGTTATTCTGGCAGTTAATAAGGTTGATAACTTTGATAAGCTTATGCCTGATGTATACGAATTCTATAACCTTGGAATTGGTGACCCGCATCCAATATCAGCAGCATCAAAGCTCGGTCTTGGTGATATGCTTGATGAGGTTATCAAGCATTTTCCGCAAGAGTCTGAAACTGAGGAAGAAGATGAGCGTCCAAAGGTTGCCATTATTGGTAAACCCAATGTTGGTAAGTCATCAATTATTAATAAGCTCCTTGGAAAGAACAGGGTAATTGTATCTAATATTGCGGGAACAACAAGAGATGCGATAGATACAACTATAACATATAACAAGAAAGAATATGTATTCATTGATACTGCTGGTCTTAGACGTAAGAGCAAGATAAAAGAAGATCTTGAAAGATACAGTATTATAAGAACTGTTGCAGCTGTTGAAAGATGTGATATAGCCATTCTTGTAATTGATGCAACAGAAGGTGTTACTGAACAGGATGCTAAGATTGCGGGAATAGCCCACGAGCGTGGCAAAGGTATAATTATTGCTGTCAATAAGTGGGATGCCATAGAGAAGAACGACAAGACAATATATGAATTCACAAGCAAGATAAAAGATACTCTTTCATTTATGTCATATGCAGAGATTATATTTATATCAGCACAGACAGGACAGCGTCTTGGAAAGATATATGAGCTGATTGATACTATAATCGACAGCCAGACTATGAGAATCCCAACTGGTGTTCTTAATGAAATTCTTACAGAAGCTGTTGCTATGAAACAGCCGCCTTCAGATAAGGGTAAGAGATTAAGAATATACTATATGACACAGGTTTCTGTTAAACCACCGACATTCGTAATGTTCGTTAATGATAAGGAATTAACACATTTCTCTTATACAAGGTATATTGAGAACCGTATAAGAGAAGCGTTTGGTTTCAGAGGTACTTCAATAAGGTTTATTAACAGGGAACGTAAGGAGAAAGAATAATGCTTAACAGATTGATATGTCTTATTCTAGGATATTTTATTGGTGCAATTATCCAGACAGGTTTCTGGATTGGCAAGTTTAATCATATTGATATAAGAGATTATGGCAGTGGCAATGCTGGAACAACTAATACTATGCGTACACTTGGAAAGAAAGCCGGATTTATAACATATTTTATGGATGCTTTTAAATCCTGCATTACTGCCATAATCATACATTTTATATATGGCAGTAATTCAGATATATCAGAAATGCTTCTTATCCTTTATGGCGGATTTGGAGTTGTCCTTGGACATAACTTTCCGTTCTACCTTGGATTTAAAGGTGGAAAAGGTATTGCTGCTACATCAGGATTAGTAATAAGTCTTATACTTTTTCCTAAATATTGCTTTATGTTTACAATATTTGGAATGGTAACATTTGGATTAGTAACCAAGTTCTCAAGATATGTATCATTAGGTTCTATTACCGGCATAATTGGTTTCTTTATAGAATTTGTAATATGGGGGCTTGTTGGATGGCTTCCACTTAACAATAATGAATTCATAGAGGCTTCTATAGTTGTGTTATTATTCGTTATTCTTGGTGTTGCACGTCACAGTGGTAATATTAAAAGACTTATTAATGGAACAGAACGTAAAATTGGAGAAAAAAAGTAATGCAGTAATGGAGGATTATTAATGGTAAAGATAGGTGTATTAGGAGCTGGAAGCTGGGGACTTGGTCTTGCTATGCTTCTTCATAATAATGGACATGATGTAACAGTCTGGTCAGTATTTCCAGACGAGATTAATGAGCTTAACGCCACACGAGAGAATAAAAAATGTCTTCCAGGTGTAATATTCCCAGAAAGCGTAAAATTCTGTGCTGACACAGAAAAAGTTGTAACTGAAAGTGATGTGCTTATACTTGCGGTTGCTTCTCCTTATACAAGGTCAACAGCTAAAATCGTCGCACCATATGTTAAAGAAGGACAGTATATCGTTAATGTCGGCAAGGGTATTGAGGAGGAGTCTTTAAAGACATTATGTGAGGTAACAAAGGAAGAAATTCCACAGGCTGTAGTTGCTGTGTTATCAGGTCCAAGCCACGCTGAGGAGGTTGGAAGGGGAATTCCTACAACCTGCGTAATTGGTACAGCTAACAAGAAAGATGCAGAATATTTGCAGAATATGTTTATGAGTAATGTATTCCGTGTATACATAAGTCCTGATGTTCTTGGAATATGTATAGGTGGTGCATTGAAAAATGTAATCGCGCTTGCTGCTGGTATTGCTGACGGCTTAGGATATGGAGATAATACTAAGGCTGCACTTATAACAAGGGGGATTGCTGAGATAACACGACTTGGTCTTGCTATGGGTGCGGATTTTGCTACATTTTCAGGCTTGTCTGGAATAGGCGACCTTATTGTTACCTGTGCGAGTATGCACAGCCGTAACAGACGTGCCGGAATTCTTATCGGCAAAGGCTATACAACTAAAGAAGCTATGGATGAAGTACAGATGGTTGTAGAGGGTGTATATGCAGCTAAGGCAGCTAAGAAGCTTGCTGAAAAGTACAACGTAGAAATGCCAATAGTTGAACAGGTAAATCAGGTGTTATTTGATGGCAAATCTCCAGCAGATGGCGTTAAAGACCTTATGTTAAGAGATAAGAAAATCGAAGCCGGCAATGTTGAATGGCACTAAATTATTAATATACGAGAGGTTAATCATATGCGAGTTATTGCAGGTTCGGCCAGAAGTCTTCCTTTAAAAACTATTGAAGGAACAGATACCAGACCAACTCAGGATAGAATTAAAGAGACATTATTTAATATGCTCCAGTCAGATATTCCAGGATGTAAATTTCTTGATTTATATTCTGGAAGCGGTGCAATTGGAATTGAAGCCTTAAGTCGTGGAGCGGCTAAGGCTGTGCTTGTTGAGAATTCAAAAAAGGCAGTTGAATGTATTAAGGATAATCTTACGTTTACCAAGCTTGCTGATAAAGCAGATGTTATGGAAATGGATGTATTATCTGCAATCAACAGGCTTAAGGGCAAAGATGTATTCTCAATCGTCTATATGGATCCACCATACTCTAATGATTATGAGCGTGATGTATTAGCAGCCCTTAGAAATTCAGATATTATAGATGAATATACAATTATAATTGTTGAGGAAAAGCTTGATGCTGACCTTGACTATGCTGACGAATGTGGTTTTGATATTTACCGGGTAAAAAAATATAAGACTAATAAACATTTATTCTTAAGACTGAAGGGAAGTGCAGACTAAATGAAAAAGGCTATATATCCTGGAAGCTTTGACCCTGTTACATTAGGACATCTTGATATAATAAAGCGTTCAGCAGCACTTGTTGACCACCTTATCGTGGGTGTGTTAAACAACAGTACCAAAACACCATTGTTTTCAGTTGATGAACGTGTTAATATGTTAAAAGAAGTTACGAAAGACATTCCTAATGTCGAGATTTTAAGTTTCAGTGGACTCCTTGTAGATTTTGCAAGAGAGCATAATGTACAGGCTATAATAAGGGGACTTAGAGCCGTAACTGATTTTGAATATGAACTTGCTATGTCTCAGACTAACAGAGTAGCCGCTCCCGATATTGATACAATATTCCTTAATACAAGTCTTAAATATGCTTATTTAAGTTCAAGTATCGTTAAAGAAATGGCTATGTATGGCGGCGATATAAGTAAATTCGTACCAGAGTCTATTGTAGATATAGTGAGAGAACGATACAGCAGTAGTTATAATATTAAGGCAAATGAAAAGGGAGATATAAAATGAGTAGAATCGAACAGCTTATAAGCGATATAGAAAGCTACATAGATAATTGTAAATTTCAGCCATTATCTAATACTAAGATTATTGTAAATAAAGAGCAGCTTGAAGATATGCTGGCTGAATTAAGATTAAAGACACCTGAAGAAGTTAAGAAATACCAGAAAATTCTTAACAACAAAGATGCCATAATTGCCGATGCAAAAGAGCAGGCAGAATCTATTATTAATGCTGCACAGATACAGACAGAGGAACTTATTAATGAACACGAGATTATGCAGCGTGCATATGCACAGGCTAATGCCCTTATAGAGCAGGCAAGTGCACAGGCACAGGCTATTCTTGACAGTGCGACAGAAGATGCCAACAGCATACGTCAGGGTGCTATGGACTATACAGATGATATGCTTGAGAAGCTTCAGTATATAATCGAAAAGTCTATCCGTGACAACCGCGAGAAGTACGACTCTTTATTGTCTGGTCTTGAAAATGTTCTTTCGATTGTCAATAATAATCGTAATGAATTAAAAGCACCTGTTGTACAGGAAGAAGAGGAAGCTGTAGATAACGCACCTGACCAGCGTGAAGACAGCACAGATGACTATGGTTATGAAGAAGAATTTGAGGATGAGGATATCCTTGAATAATTATAATATAAATACAAAAATATAATACCAATATAAAATAAAATATAATATATATAGTAACAATATAAGGCTTATGTAAGAAATATAATTTGCTGTATAGATTATATTAATGAATTTATATAATGCTAATCAGAATACATATATCAGTAATAATGATATGCCAGCTGTTGCGAGGCTTAACATTATTTTCTGGTATATGTATTTTTTTATGTTTATCCCGTTATTGTTATTAGATGTTCCAGCAATTCCGATTGTCTGCATTAATGTAGATATTCCGCCAAATGCATTGGCTGTCAATATAAATGCAGCCTTAACTGAAGCACTGATATCACTTGAAGCGATAAGATATATGCCGTTAGTTATCTCTAACAGAGAACATATAATCATATTGATATAATTAAATCTTCCAAAAAGTACATCTATCATAGAGCATATGCAGGAAAATATAACAATATATCCACACATTTTTAATACATTATCAATTGATTTTATTATGGCATTGTCTAATACATTGAAGAAATTCTTATGTGAATTTATAGTGTGTTGTCTGCCGTTATTACACATATTATCTGTATGTTGGATATTATATGAATTTAAGTTAACTTTGTATCTGGTATTAGATGTCCTATTATAAAATATTTTTGCTGTGCAATTATTAATTGGTGCTTTATTACTATTTTTATTATTATTGTTATTCACTGGATATTTAATAAGCTGTACAGCACACAGAATTATTACAGGAAGATATACAGCAATAAGGAATTTTATTATTGTTATGGAATTATTTATGGTGCCATAATATATGTATCCGATAACGAATCCGGGGCTTGATATATTACAGTATCCTGTTATATTATCAATTATTCTGCTGTCTGATTGTTTCTTATAATTAATGCAGTTAATAGCACCTATTGGAAATCCACAGAGCACACTTATAAATATAATAAATACAAGTCCCAGACGGCTGTTCACTGGCATATAATAATTAATACAGCCTATGATAATCATAGCCACCAGCAATCCCGGCATAACACTTAAAGCCCATAATTTGATACCTTTAAGCGTTGCATTAATAATAATGTGAGGTGAACAGACAGTTATAAGAAATATTATAAGCATTATAAGAAATATCACATTATGGCTGCACTTTTTGTGATTTATTTTAGACGAATAATTGTTATCACGTTTATTGATTAATGACAGCGTATATGTGTTATTGTGATTATTATTTAATTGTGGAGAATAAGCAGAATTCTTGATTTTACCCATATATTTATTTCCTGATAAGAAAGTCTTATTTGTCCGTTTAATATAATTTATTCTATTCATTACAACAGCCTGTTAGACATATTATTTAGTGAACAATAAAGTGTTAATGGAAAATATGAATAAAACGGACATTATAAATAATAAAACGAATCTGCTTATTATCACAATCTGCTGTGCCTTAATATGCAGTATTCATCTTAATATTATAAGACACTATACGTGCATTGCTGCATATACGACATTAACCGTATCAGATGATAACTTCCGTGCAATGCAGGTGGAATGTGATTTGCAGGATATTATTAATAAGGCAGAACAGATGAATGTAAACCCTGCTGAGTTATTTATTGTGCTGTGTTGTATGAATGAATGTCATATAACGGACAATGCTGTTAAGCGGCTTACCGTGTCTGATTTTGACAAGGTCAAAACAATCTTCTGTAAGGAAAATGCTGCTGAATTCAAGCTTTTAAAACAAACCGCAACAGGCATACTATATGATATGGAATATTTTCCTGTGCCACACTCTTCAAAGACAGAGCAGTGGGTTAACTATGTTAATTCGTGGAATTATGAAAGAACCTACAAAGGTAACAGAACACACGAGGGGACTGATATATGTGCTGATATTAATAAAGATGGATTATATCCTGTTGTGTCTGTATGTGACGGAACAGTAACTAACGTCGGCTGGTTAGAGCTTGGCGGTTACCGGATAGGCATAACGTCTGCTAATAAAATATATTACTATTATGCCCACCTTGATTCCTATGCCAAAGCTTATAAAGCAGGTGATATAATTCATAAGGGAGAGCTGCTTGGCTATATGGGAAGTACAGGATACAGCAAAGTAGAGGGTACATCTGGCAAATTTCAGACACATTTACATTTTGGGATGTACATAACTGATAATTCAGGCAATGAAGTGTCAATCAACCCATATTGGATACTAAAATCTAATCAAAATAAGACTTTAATTTATGGTTATTAGTATCGTTATGTGCTATAATTATCGTCGGCTAATAGTGAAAAGATTTAAAGAATTTATGAAAATATATAATAGAAACGAGGACTTATATGGAAATACAGATGTGGAAAGAAATCCTTAACCCATACGAGCTTGCGGTAGAGGAGCTTCAGGTTAAGTTTAATCATATGGTTAAAGAATACCGACAGGCAGGCATATATTCTCCAATTGAACAGGTTTTAGGAAGGGTTAAATCTATATCCAGTATCTTATTAAAAGCCCAGAAGCATAATATAGACCTTAATGAAATTGAAGGACATATTCTTGACATCGCTGGTATAAGGCTTATATGCCAGTTTACTGATGACATATATAATGTAGCTGACCTTATAAGGGCAAGAAGCGATATGGAAGTCATAACTGAGAAAGATTATGTCAAGAATATCAAGGAAAGCGGATATCGAAGCTATCATATTATAGTCCAGTATAAAGTTGAAACTGTAAAGGGGACTAAGATAATTCCAGTAGAAATCCAGATACGAACACTTGGAATGAACTTCTGGGCTATAATTGAACACTCTCTCCAGTACAAATATAACGGCAATATTCCAAGACATGTAAGGGAACGACTTACATCAGCCGCCGATGCCATATATACGCTTGATAACGAGATGATGAGTATTCACGATGAAATTATTGATGCACAGAATTATGTATCTACCAAAGCTAACATTGTATCCGACATACTTAATAATATACAAAGCCTTTATAAAGTTGCTAACAAGCAGGAAATCATCAGAATTCAGGATGAATTCTATGAGATATACCAGACTGATGATGTTGCCAGACTGCAAAGATTCAGCAGGCAGGTAGATATGATTGCAGAGAATTATAAAGCACAGAGTATATAAAATGTATAAAGAAAGAGGATTTTATGAATTTACCAGAGAAATATCTTAATTCAATGAAAGATATGCTTAAAGATGATTTTGATGATTATCTTGAAAGCTTTAATGATAAAAGATTATATGGACTTCGTGTTAACAACCTTAAGATTTCAACAGAAGATTTTCTTAAGATAAGTCCATTTAAGCTTACACCCATACCTTGGATTGAGAATGGCTTTTACTATGAAGAAACAGATAAACCAGCAAAGCACCCATATTATTACGCCGGACTTTACTATATTCAGGAGCCTAGTGCAATGACACCAGCTAATGTCCTTCCTATTGATGAGGGTGATGTCGTATTTGATATGTGTGCCGCACCGGGAGGAAAATCGACAGAGCTTGCAGCAAAGCTTAATGGAACAGGGCTTCTTATAACTAATGACATAAGTAATTCAAGGACCAAGGCACTACTTAAGAATGTTGAAGTATCTGGTGTTTCTAACCTTTGTGTGCTTAATGAAGACCCAGCTAAGATATCAGGAAGATTCACAGAATTCTTTGATAAGGTTCTTATAGATGCACCTTGTTCTGGTGAGGGTATGTTCAGAAAAGATAACAAACTTATCAAGGCGTGGGAACAGAGCGGTCCAGAAGTATATTCTGCAATACAGAAAAGCATTATAATACATGGTGCGAAAATGCTCCGCCCAGGTGGAATGATGCTTTATTCAACCTGTACATTTTCTTCTCTGGAAGATGAAGAGAGCATTAAATATCTTCTTGATAACTGTCCAGATATGAAACTTGTTGATATTAAACCATACGAAGGATTTACTAAGGGCTTTACTGATATTGATAATGATAATAAGTATAATCTTGACAAATGTGTGAGGATATTCCCACATAAAATGCATGGCGAAGGACATTTTGTTGCACTTCTTAAAAAGGATAATCCAGATGACATTAATAATGCACATTATACAAGAGGATCATTTAATACTAAAATTCCAGATGAGTTAAAGGATTTCCTTGCAAATGTATCAATGGATATCGACACTAAATATATTAATATAAGAGATAACCGCGTGTACTATATTTCCAGGTATATGGCTGATGAAAAGGGTCTTAGAATAATAAGAAATGGTCTTTTGCTTGGTGAACTTAAAAAGAACCGCTTTGAGCCAAGTCAGGCACTTGCTATGGCACTTACAATGAGACAGTATAATAACTGCATTAACCTTAGCGTAGACGATGAGCGTGTTGTAAGATATTTAAAGGGCGAGACAATTGACGTTGATGATTTTGCTGACAGCAAGGGCTGGGCATTGCTTTGCGTTGACGGATATCCTTTAGGCTGGGGTAAATCTAATGGCTCGCAGCTTAAGAATAAATATCTTGCCGGCTGGAGATGGATGTAGTAGGAAAGGACTTTAATGGTTATTAGATTAGACAAATATCTTTGTGATATGCAGGCTGGAACAAGAAGTGCCGTAAAAGACATAATCAGAAAGAAAAAAGTTACAATCAATGGTGAAGTTATCACACGTCCGGAAACTAAAGTAGATACGGACAAAGATGTTGTAACTGTTGATAATAACGTGTTGGGCTATTCAGAATATGAATACTATATGCTTAATAAACCAGCGGGCGTTGTGTCTGCTGTATCTGATAAGAATTTTAAAACTGTCGTTGAGCTTATAACTGATAAGAAACGTAAGGATTTATTTCCGGTTGGAAGACTGGATAAGGATACAGAAGGACTTCTTATCATAACTAATAATGGTGATATGGCACACAGGCTGTTATCACCAAAGCACCATATTGATAAGACTTATTATGTTGTAGCAAAAGGCAGTATAGACAATAAATATATTGATGAGTTTAAAAATGGGCTTGTTGTTGATAAAGATTTTACCGCAATGCCAGCAAAGCTTGAGATACTTCAATATAACAATCAGGATGATACAACATTTTTAAATATAACAATTCAAGAGGGAAAGTTTCATCAGATAAAAAGAATGTTTAAGGCAGCCGGTTCAGAGGTGCTTTATCTTAAAAGATTATCAATGGGACAGTTACAGCTTGATGAAACACTTGAACCTGGAAAGTTCAGGCCATTAACCGGTAGTGAAATTGATTTATTAAAAAGCTGGAATTAACATTTGTGTCTGTGTGCACTTGACACAAATCAACCAGATACCTGTTAGATACATTGCAGTTATACTGCATTAAAGTGTGCACAGAAATGAGGATATATATGATACACGATTTTCTCCCCGTTTGTAGGGAAGATATGGAAAAAAGAGGGTGGGAGCAATGTGATTTCGTCTATGTTTCAGGTGATGCTTATGTAGACCACCCATCGTTTGGACCTGCTATCATATCAAGGGTATTGGAATCCTTTGGATATAAAGTTGGAATAATAGCACAGCCAGACTGGAAGAATAAAGACTCCATAACAATACTTGGTGAACCACGTCTTGGATTTTTAGTGTCTGCGGGGAATATGGACTCTATGGTAAACCATTATACCGTCAATAAGAAAAGACGTCATTCAGATGCCTTTTCACCTGGCGGAGTTATGGGATTAAGACCTGATTATGCGACAATTGTATACTGTAACTTAATTAAGCAGGTATACAAATCAACTCCTATTATATTAGGTGGAATTGAAGCTTCATTAAGAAGACTGTCGCACTATGATTACTGGTCTGACAAAGTAAAACATTCCGTTCTTATAGATTCGGGTGCAGATATAATCTCTTACGGAATGGGCGAACATTCTATTGTTGAGATAGCTGATGCACTTAATGCAGGAATTGATGTAAAAGATATAACTTATATCAATGGAACTGTATACAAGACTAAGACATTGGATAATTTATCTGACTATATAAATCTTCCATCCTATGATGAGATTGTAAAAGATAAAAGAATATATGCTGAAAGTTTTTATACACAGTATAAAAATACTGATCCATTTACTGCAAAGATACTTGTAGAAAAAGCCAAAGAAAAACTATATGTCGTACAGAATCCACCAGCAAAACCGCTTACTACTATGGAGATGGACGATGTATATGCACTTCCGTATATGAGAGATTATCACCCAATGTATAAAGCAGATGGCGGAATACCGGCTTTATCAGAGATTAAATTCTCAATAACAAGCAACAGAGGGTGTTTTGGAGGCTGTTCATTCTGTGCCTTAACATTTCATCAGGGAAGGATAATTCAGGTAAGAAGCCACGAATCCATTGTTGATGAAGCTGTTACTATGACTAAAGATAGAGATTTCAAGGGGTATATACACGATGTCGGAGGACCTACAGCTAATTTCAGGCATACTTCCTGCGAAAAGCAGCTTACTAAGGGCGTATGTATGAACAGACAGTGCCTTTTTCCGGCTCCCTGCAAGAATCTTACAGTTGACCATTCTGATTATATTAAGCTTTTAAGAAAGCTTCGTAAAGTGCCTGGCGTTAAGAAGGTGTTTATCCGTTCAGGAATACGTTTTGACTACTGTATGTGTGATGCGGATGATACATTTATTAAAGAGTTATGTGAACATCACATAAGCGGACAGTTAAGGGTTGCACCTGAGCATATATCAGATAATGTCCTTACGAAAATGGGCAAGCCTTCCAATGATGTATATGAAAAGTTCTTACAACGTTATAAGCGCATTAATAATAAGACAGGCAAGCAGCAGTTCGTTGTCCCATATCTTATGTCAAGCCACCCCGGTTCGACTATGAAGGAGGCGATTGAGCTTGCAGAATATATAAGGGATCTTGGTTATATGCCCGAACAGGTGCAGGATTTCTATCCAACACCATCAACGCTGTCTACCTGTATGTATTATACAGGCTTAGATCCTGCTACTATGGAGAAGGTATATACTCCTGTAAGCCACCACGAAAAGGAAATGCAGAGAGCCCTTATACAATACCGTAATCCAGATAATTACGATCTTGTTAAGGAAGCCCTTATTAAAAATGGACGTACAGACCTTATAGGATTTGGACCAAAATGCCTTATTCCACCAAGAAAAATATCCCATAACACAGGAGGAAAGAACTTTTCATCACGCAAACATAAGACTGTTAAAAATACCACAGCTTATAACAATAAGGGAAAACATAATAGTGCTGGTGCGGGTAAAAGAAGTTCCAATAATAAATCAAAATCTACTAAAAAAGGACATAAGTTATGAGTAAAAAAGAAAAAGGTGAGTTTGGTTATCTTAAATACAAAAGAAGTTTTAACCTGCTTCTTACTATTATTGCATTTTTAATAATTGCCGCAGTATTTGTAACAGGTTTAATAATCTTTAAATCAAGAAATAATTATATGACACTTGTGGCAACTGTTCTTGTACTTCCCGGTGCTAAAATAGCAGTTTCTTATTTTATATTACTGCCACATAAGGTATGTGATAAGGAACTATATACAAGCGTTGAAGCTGCAAAGGGAGAGTTATCAGCTTTATATGATGTAATTGTCAGCAATAACAAAAATCCCATTGGCGTATGTGCTATGGTCATATCTGACAACACAATAATTGCATTAAGCCATGATAAAGCTCCGGATAAGGCATTATTTGAGACAAGCCTTAAAGAATTCTTAAAGAATGATAAGTTAAATGTGACTGTCACTCTTTATACAGAAAAGGATACATTTATTAAAAGAGCAGCTAATATGGCGGCTAACTATGACAATAGCGATACAACTAAGAACAACCGTATGAAGTATGTAACTGAAAGCTGCCTTAATATGTGCTTATAATAGTGGAGCGTTGAATGAAAGAATTAATAATAGATAAATTAGGCGACAATCAGAGGCTTGATAAGTATCTTTCAAAGTATCTGTCTGCCGCAAGCAAAAGCTTTATATATAAAATGCTTAGAAAAAAGAATATTACACTTAATGACAAGAAGGCTGATGGAAGCGAGAAATTACAATCAGGCGACTCTGTCAAAATATTTTTTTCTGATGAAACACTTGATAAGTTCAGTGAGGGCAAAAGCTGCATATCTAATGCTGGCAGCAGACAGACCAATAATATGACAGACAAAGCTGCTGATAACACTGCTAATGAACCTGCTGTAAAAACAGATGGCAAATATACAGACAGCACGGCTGATAAATATTCCTACACAGCTTCTAAAAAAGGTCTTTCTGTTGATTATGAAAAAATATACAGACCGCTTGATATTGTGTATGAAGATGAGAATGTCCTTTTTATTAATAAGCCTGTTGGTATGCTGTCACAAAAGGCAGATAAAAATGACTGCTCTTTGGTAGAATATATTACAGCATACCTGCTTCATAATAATTCTCTTACATATGAAGACCTTGCTATGTTCACGCCGTCAATATGCAACCGCCTTGACAGAAATACAAGCGGCATAATTGCGGCAGGTAAGACGATGAAAGGCTTGCAGGAGCTTTCATCACATTTTAAGGAAAGAACACTTACCAAATATTATATATGTATCGTGGCTGGAAAGGTTGATAAAAGACAACTGATTAAAGGCTATCTTTACAAGGATAAAAAGCTTAACAAAGTTACAATATGCCAGACGCTGCCAAAGGGCAGGGATACAAGTGAATATCTTCCAATCGAAACGGAATATATCCCTGTTGCATATTCTGATAATGCCACGCTTCTAAAGGTTCATCTTATAACCGGACGAAGCCACCAGATACGTGCCCACCTTGCAAGTATCAATCATCCGCTGGCAGGTGATTATAAGTACGGAAAAGCTTCTTTTAACAGAAGGTTCACTGACAAATACAATTGTAAAAGCCAGTTATTACATTCTTATGAGCTTAATATACCTGATATGGATATCCATATACATACGGATATTCCAGATATATTTTTAAATATATTAAAAGGAGAAAATATATGGCAGCCTGGAATTCAAGAGGTCTTAGAGGCTCTTCATTAGAAGAATATATTAATATGACCAATGAGAAATATCTTCTGAACCATTTAGGACTTATACAGAAGATACCAACACCTATAACGCCTATTAAGATTAATCAGGAGACAAGACAGATTACACTTGCGTACTTTGAACAGAAGAGTACTGTTGATTATATAGGTGTTATACAGGGAATACCTGTATGTTTTGATGCTAAGGAATGTGCTGCAGATACATTTCCAATACATAATATACATGAACATCAGGTTGAATTTATGAAAGAATTTGAAAGGCAGGACGGAATTGCTTTTATAATATTATTTTTTTCAGCAAGAGATGAGTTCTATTATTTGCCATTTTCTGATATAATAAAATTTTGGGAAAGAGCTAAAGCTGGTGAAAGAAAAAGTTTTACTTATGATGAGATTGATAAAAGCTTTAGAATCAATTCTGGCAAAGGCATTATGATTCACTATCTGGAAACGATTCAAAAAGACTTAGACAGACGGGAGCAGTAATTATGAAACATAATTATCTTGACAATTATGAATTAGTCAACGGATATGCACTTATTGACACGGATTTTTCGATTATCACAGCTAACGAGAAAATGTACAAATTTCTTGGTGCTGTGCGAAAGGCAGCAATCTCTGATGCAATTCATCAGGTAGATATTGATGATTTTATTAATGTGTCTAATAACCTGCGTATTGGGCAAAGTAAAAGTATGGTTCTGCGTATGAAAAGAGTTGATAACTCATACAGATGGGTTCTTATGGATATAAAAAGACTTTATATGTCCAATAACCACAAGAAAGAATACCTTGAACTTAATATATCTGATGTCATTGGTCTTAAAAATCATACTAATCATCTTAATGAAGATATAGGAATATATAGGAGAGTGCTATCAATAAATGATAAATTAGTCTACACCTATGAATATGATAAAGATTTATTTACCATATATAATTATGTTAATGACGATGCCATAGCTGTAATATCTTCAACTATTGATGATGTATATGAAAGAATTCTAAAAAAAGGACTTATACCAAATAAGTCAATAAAAGAATATACTGCATATTTTAATAATATAAGAAATGCTAAGAGTGTGTACCAGCACCATTTTAGTATAAATGTCAATTACGGTGATGGATTAAAGCCTACCGGCTCATATATAAATGGCTCAACAATATACTCACAAAGAAAACCAATACGTTCAGTTGGAACACTTAAGCTTCCAGATGCCAATAATGTATTTTCAAAGACTACATATGATTATGAAGACTGTAATAAAATGCTTGGACGTGAGGGACTTGAGAAATATACGCTTAACAATATTTCTTATAATAAAAATTATAGATTTGCATTTATCAAGGTTCATATTGATAATATTACTGAATACAAGGATACCCATGGCAAAAAGGCTTATAATACAATTCTTGACATAATCAAAGAAACATTATTAAAGGTTGTAGAATACCGGGGTGTGGCAGGTAATCCTGATAATGAAACAGAATACGTTGTTATAGTTAAAAATCTTTATAATGAATCAGAGTTAAGAGCATTTATCGAATATATGAGGTCGCGTATTATATGGGAATGTAAAGCATTTGATGTCTCATTTATGCCGTTATTCTCTATAGGAATTGGACGATATCCTGATAACGGAACAGATTTTAAGGTTATAACTGATAAACTGATAAAAGCCACAGATATTGCTATATCAAAGGGCGGTAACAGATATATAATCTACAAGGAAGACATTCATGGAGAACTATAATATTGTATACAATCAGGCTTGACAGCCTAAAAGTCATTATGTATAATCTCTTTAACATATTATCACGTTACTTTAGTAAAGTGACACTGGTATAAATTTTACACGAATCGAGGATGATTATGAAAAAAGATCTGCTTCATACACCTGAAGGTGTACGCGATATATACAGCACTGAATGTGTTGAGAAGAAAATAATAGAAAACAAGCTCCACGATGTATGCCGTCTTTACGGATATAACGACATCCAGACACCATCTATTGAATATTTTGATGTATTTAGCAAGGAACGAGGCAGTGTGCCTTCTAATGAAATGTTCAAGTTATTCGACAGATATGGCAATACTCTTGTGTTAAGGCCTGATATGACACCTTCTATAGCAAGAGCAGCAGCTAAATACTTTGAGGATCATATTCTTCCTATTAAACTCTGCTATGTCAGCAATACATTTATTAATGTCAGCAAGTATTATCAGGGCAGATTAAAAGAGAATACAGTTATCGGTGCTGAATTAATAGATGATGCTTCAATTGATGCGGATTACGAAATAATCTGTATGGTAATTGACTGTATGAAGAATGCTGGGCTTACTGAGTTTCAGGTAGAGCTCGGCAATGTAGCTTTCTTTAACGGATTATTAAAAGATGCAGGAATTAAAGGAGATACATACGAAGAACTTCTTAATCTTATTAATGAGAAGAATTATATCGGTGTAGAAGAAATCCTTACTAATCTTAATATTGATAAGAATACAGCTAAGGTATTATTAGAGCTTCCACAGCTTTTTGGACAGGCAGAGGTGCTTGATAAAGCCAGAAGCCTTACTAATATTCCAGAATGCATAGAGGCTGTTGACAGACTTACCAATCTTTATGAGCTTCTTAAGATTAATGGCTACGATAAGTATGTATCCTTTGACCTTGGTGAATTAAGTAACCATACATATTACACAGGAATTATATTTCACGCATTTACATTTGGAACGGGCGAACCAATTGCAAGTGGTGGACGATATGACAAGCTTCTTGGACAGTTCGGCTGTGACAAGGCTTCTATTGGTTTCTCTCTTATAATTGACAGACTTATGGCTGCAATTAACAGACAGAATATAGAGATTGAAGTTGAATACAGCGGTGTGCTTCTTGTATACAGTGAGGATAAGCTTCAGGATGCTGTCAAACGTGCTAATGAATTAAGAAAAGACGGCATTAATGTATGTATGATAAGAAAGAATAATAATAAGTCTGAAAGCCAGTATATTGAATATGCAAAGGCTTCACAGCTTTCAGATGTTGTTTATATTTAACATGCACAGATTTAATCTGCTCTATAAAGAACAAGAATGGAGATTAGTATGAGATACATAACTATTGCACTGGCTAAAGGCCGTTTAGCTAAAAAAGCACTTGAGATATTTGAACATATCGGTGTAACTTGTGATGAGATGAAAGACGAGAACACAAGAAAGTTAATATTCACTAATGAAGAGTTAGGTATAAGATTTTTCCTTGCAAAGCCTTCAGATGTTCCAACATATGTAGAATATGGTGCGGCTGATATTGGTATTGTAGGCAAGGATACACTGCTTGAGGAGGGCCGTTCATTATATGAAGTATATGACCTTAAAATCGGGCAATGTAAAATGTGTGTATGTGGTCCAGCCTCAGCCAGGGAGAAATTACAGCACCACGAACTTATAAGAGTTGCTTCCAAGTATCCTAATATTGCCAAAGACTATTTCTATAACAAGAAGCACCAGACAGTAGAAATCATAAAGCTTAACGGTTCAGTTGAGCTGGCACCTATTGTAGGGCTTTCAGAAGTTATTGTTGATATTGTAGAGACTGGTGCAACACTTAGGGAAAATGGTCTTGAAGTTCTTGAAGAAGTATGCCCATTATCAGCACGTATTGTTGTTAACCAGGTAAGTATGAAAATGGAGAACGAAAGAATTACAAAGCTTATTAATGATATAAAGAATTACCTTGAGAATAAATAATCACTAATAATTGTTTATATTAAATAATAAAATATACATTCAACGAATGGGATGGAGGACTATATGAGAATAGTTAAATTAACAGATGAAACTAAGAATAATATCCTTGAGGATTTATTAAAAAGAAGTCCTAACAGCTACGGAAAGTTTGAAGCAGCAGTTAATGATATTCTTTTAAATGTAAGAACTAACAAAGACGAGGCTCTTTTTAAGTATACTAAAGACTTTGATAAGGCTGACATTAATGCTTCTAATATCGTTGTAACTAAAGAGGAGATTGAGGAAGCCTACACAAAGGTTGACCCAGCTTTAGTTGATGTAATAAGAAAATCTCTTAAGAATATTAAGGAATACCACGAAAAGCAGAAGCAGTACAGCTGGTTTGACTCTAAGCCAGACGGAACTATTCTTGGACAGAAAGTAACTCCATTAGCAAGCGCTGGTGTATATGTACCTGGCGGAAAAGCTGCTTATCCATCATCAGTTCTTATGAACGTAGTACCTGCTAAAGTAGCAGGTGTTGAACAGATTATTATGTGTACACCTCCAGACCACGAAGGGAAGGTATATCCTACAACACTTGTAGCAGCTAATGAGGCTGGCGTTGATGTTGTATACAAGGCAGGCGGTGCTCAGGCAATTGCAGCTATGGCTTATGGTACAGAGTCTATTCCAAAAGTTGATAAAATATGTGGTCCGGGTAATATCTATGTTGCCCTTGCTAAAAAAGCTGTGTTTGGTTATGTAAGTATAGACTCTGTTGCAGGTCCTAGTGAAATTCTTGTAATTGCTGATGAGACAGCTAACCCAAGATATGTAGCCGCAGATCTTTTATCTCAGGCTGAACACGATGAGATGGCATCAGCAATCCTTATTACAACAAGCAGTGAGCTTGCCAATAAAGTATCTGCTGAGATAGACGACTTCTTAAAGGAACTATCAAGAAGTGAGATTATATCTAAATCACTTGATAACTATGGTTATATTCTTCTTGTAGACGATATCAATGAAGCTGTTTCAGTTGCCAACGATATAGCATCAGAACATCTTGAGATTGTAACTAAAGATCCATTTAATGTAATGACTAAGATTAAGAATGCAGGTGCAATATTCCTTGGAGAATACAGCTCAGAGCCTCTTGGAGATTATTTTGCTGGTCCTAACCATGTACTTCCTACTAATGGTACAGCTAAATTCTTCTCAGCATTAAGTGTTGATGACTTTATTAAGAAATCAAGCATAATATCTTATTCAAGGGAAGCTCTTGAAGCTATACATAATGATATTGAGAACTTTGCGGCAGCAGAACATCTTACTGCACACGCTAATTCAATAAAAGTTCGTTTTGAATAAATCGGACATTATATGTGATGTGACGGGCAGAATATCTTTTTTGCCCTGACATTTTTAATATATAATTATATCAGAATCGAGGACGTATATATGTCAAATATGCAGGCAAGACAGGCAACAATTCATAGAAAGACAAGTGAGACAGATATAGAACTTTTTCTGTGCCTAGACGGAGATGGCAATGCACAGGTAGATACAGGAATAGGATTTTTTGACCATATGCTAAAAAGTTTCGCAAAGCATGGTATGTTCGACATTAACTTAAAAGTTACAGGCGACTTAATCGTTGACTGCCACCATACTATTGAAGATGTTGGTATCGTGCTTGGGGAAGCTGTTAAAAAAGCTCTTGGTGATAAGAAGTCCATAAGAAGATATGGTGATATTATTCTTCCTATGGATGAAGCACTTATATTATGTGCGATTGATTTATCAGGAAGACCATATCTTGTATTTGAGTCACAATTCACTTCCGATATGGTTGGATATTTTGATACACAGATGGTTAAAGAATTCTTCTATGCCATATCATACAGTGCAGGAATGAACCTTCATATAAGAAAGATAACAGGTGAGAATGACCACCACATTATTGAGGGAATGTTCAAGGCATTTGCCAAGGCTTTAGATGAAGCTTGTATGAAAGATGCAAGAATTAAATCAGTATTATCTACAAAGGGAAGCCTGTAAATATAAATATTAAGTAAAGATTGGAGCATACAATGAGATTATACCCAGCTATTGATATTAAAGACGGACAGTGTGTAAGATTAAAAAAAGGTCTTTTTAATGATGTAACAGTATATTCAGATAAGCCTTATGAAATAGCCAGGGGCTTTGAACAGGACGGCGCTAAATTCATACATACTGTTGACTTGGATGGTGCATTAAAGGGGCGTGGCGTAAATGCTGACACAATCAGAAAGATAGTATCAAGTGTCAATATACCTGTCCAGATGGGCGGTGGAGTAAGAACACTTGAGAATATTAAAGAAGTTCTTGACCTTGGTGTATACCGTGTAATTATTGGTACTAAGGCAGTTGAAAATCCTGATTTCATAAAGCAGGCAATTGATAAATTCGGACCTGAACATATTGTTGTTGGTGTTGATGCCAAGGACGGGCTTGTAGCCGTTGAAGGCTGGGAAAAGGTAAGTGACAAGACTGCTCTTTCTTTAGCTTTGGCTATGAAAGATATGGGTGTCCAGACAATTGTCTATACTGATATATCTAAAGATGGTATGCTTCAGGGTCCTAATATTGAACAGACTAAGCTTTTATCTGATAAGACAGGAATTAATATAATCGCTTCTGGCGGAATGTCCTGTGTGCAGGATTTAAAGAATATCAATGATGCAGGTATCCACGGAGCAATAATAGGAAAAGCCTTATATGAGAACAGAATTAACCTTAAAGACGCTGTTGATATGTTTGAATCTGGAAGTTCTGTAATTGAAGCTTCTAAAAAGCTTAATACAAGCCTTTCATTTTCTGATTTTAAGCTTAACTCAGATGGTTTAATTCCAGTAGTTGTACAGGACTATGTCAATAATGAAGTGCTTATGGTTGCATATATGAACGAAGAAGCATATAACCATACTGTTAATACAGGGGTTATGACTTATTACAGCAGAAGCCGTCAGGAATTATGGATTAAGGGCGAAACTTCTGGTCATTACCAGTATGTAAGTTCACTTGACATTGACTGTGATAATGATACAATACTTGCAAAGGTACGTCAGATAGGTGCAGCCTGCCACACTGGCAACAGAAGCTGTTTCTATCGTAATCTGTACCTTAGAGATTTATAATTCATAGATGAGAGCAGGATATGACTATTAAATATATCATTACACAGATTAACGATAATATAATATATTCAAAGTATAACAACAACGGTTGTCTTAGTCTTAATATAGTAGACAAAAGCAGCCTGGTTGGTAATATATACATTGGCAGAGTTGAAAATGTTGTTAAAAACATCAGCTCTGCTTTTGTTGAAATTGAAAATAAAATTAAATGCTATTACCAGCTTGAAAATAATAAGAATAATATATTTCTTAATACAAAGAATAATAAAGCTGTCAACATCGGTGATAAGCTTTTAGTACAGGTAAGCAATGATGCCCATAAGACAAAGCCGCCTACTGCAATTTCCAAGATAGATATATCGGGGCAGTATATTGTAGTGTCAAGTGATGTCAAAGGCGTATCAATATCTAACAAATGCAAGAAAGCTCCGGTATGTATAGAAGTTTCTTCTGTTCTAAAGGACTATATTAAAGAACATCTTACAGCTTTTAATGATAAACTTCAGGCTTCAGGTACATTTTCTTATGGAATAATTATAAGAAGCAGTGCCGCTAATGCAGATATTAATACAGTACTTAATGAGGCTTACTCTCTTATAGACCAGTACGAACATATAATACAGAATGCTGTATTTGGAACATTTTACACTAAGCTTTATGAAAAAGAGCCGCCTATGGTAAGCGAACTCAGGCATCTTAGTGCTGATAATACAATCGAAGTCATCACAGATATTCCATATTATTATGATTTGCTTAATACACATTTTAAAGATAACAGCAATATGAGTTTACGATTATATGAAGATGAATTACTGCCTCTATATAAGCTTTATTCTGTCGAAAAGACATTATCAGAAGCATTATCCAGAAAAGTATGGCTTAAATGCGGAGGCTACATTATAATCGAACAGACAGAGGCTATGAGTGTTGTCGATGTCAATTCAGGCAAAAATGTTACAAAAGCAAAAAAAGAAGCTGATAAAGAGAACAACATTTTAAAGACTAATATTGAAGCTGGAATTGAAATTATAAGACAGCTCCGCTTAAGAAATATTTCTGGAATTATTATTATTGATTTTATTAATATGGCACAGCAGGAAAGCAGGGATAAATTATTATCAGTTCTTAAGGAATACGCCCGATTAGAAAGTATCCAGACTAATGTGGTTGATATTACACCTCTTGGACTTGTTGAAATGACACGAAAGAATAATGGCAAGACATTAAAAGAATTAATCAAAACCGGAGAGTGAGTTTATGTCAGAGAATAATTTAACGGGCTATGAAAAAAGATATAATGCTGTATACAATTACCTTGATACGCATAAGGCACTAAAGAACATTCTGCTCTTATTATATAAAGTGCTTCCGTATGTTACTGCACTATCGTATATGGTTCTTATTGTATTATGTGCCAGATCCAAATCAACAATCGCAACACCTGCAATTGCTCTAAGCGTAGATGCAACAGGTTATGTTGAAACATCTAATGTATTTATTACAGCTAAACTTATACTTGCACCATTAACTTCATTTATATTTGTATCATTTATAAGAAAATGTCTTGATTCACCAAGACCATATACAAAATATAATATAACACCTATTGTAAAAAAAGATAAAGAGGGAGAGTCTATGCCAAGCAGACATATATTCTCAATCACTATTATTGCAATGTGCTGGTTATATATATACCAGCCTGTCGGTATTATACTTTTAGTTATGACACTTGTGCTTGCAGTATTAAGAGTTGTTATGGGTGTGCATTTTATTAAAGATGTTATTGCCGGAATTATATGTGGAATTATATGCGGATTTATAGGATTGTGGATTTTATAATTTTTTTAGAATTATTTTTTTAAGACTATTGACATTTGTTTACTGATACTATATTATATTCTAGTGTGCCGCTCAGTTAGGACATAAGCAGGTATTTACCTCTCCAAAACTGGCGAGTAATTATTTTAGGAGGTGCCATATGTACGCAATTATTGCAACAGGTGGTAAACAGTACACAGTTTCAGAAGGCGATGTAATCAAGGTTGAAAAGCTTGGTGTTAACGCTGGCGATACTGTTACATTTGACCAGGTTCTTTTCGTTAATAACGGTGAAGCTAAGGTTGGTGATCCTACAGTAGCAGGAGCAACAGTTACAGCAAGCGTTGTTGAAGAAGGTAAGGACAAGAAAGTCATCGTGTATAAGTATAAGAGAAAAACTGGATATCACAAGAAGAACGGTCACAGACAGCTCTTCACTAAGGTTAAGATTGAAAAGATTAATGCTTAATTATTAATCGGATGTGAGGTGTGTTATCCATGACTCATATAACAATCTACAAGTCGTCTGCTACGAACAGGACTGTAGGCTTTAAGTCAGCAGGACATGCTGGCTATGCAGAAGAAGGTAGTGATATTATCTGTTCTGCAATTTCTGTATTGACTATCAATACGATTAATTCGATTGAGCAATTCACGGATGCCGTATATGATATGTCGGTTGATGATGAGGAGGCTAGTATTGATTACATAGTCACTTCTAATATCAGTGATACAACACAGGTATTGTTAGATGCCTTAGAACTTGGTTTAAGAACTATGGCTGCTGATAATCCTGATTACTTATTGATTACCGTCAAGGAGGTGTAATGTTATGTTGAATTTGAACCTTCAGTTTTTCGCTCATAAAAAGGGTGTTGGTTCTACAAAGAATGGTAGAGATTCAGAATCTAAGAGATTAGGTGCAAAGAGAGCTGATGGACAGTTCGTTTTAGCTGGTAATATTCTTTACAGACAGCGTGGAACAAAGATTCATCCAGGTGTTAATGTTGGTCGTGGTGGCGATGATACATTATTCGCACTTGTTGATGGAACTGTTAAGTTTGAAAGAAAGGGCAGAGATAAGAAGCAGGTTTCTGTTTATCCTGTTGCCTCAGAGAACTAATTAGTTTTTATAAGCTCCAAATCTTCGGATTTGGGGCTTTTTGTGAATTAGAGGGGATAATTAATTAACTAATTAATATCTAATTATTGTTTTAACCTATAAACAGGCAATATTTCTTTTAATATATAATACAAATATTGCTATACGATATTTCAGATATGATATTTCAGATTGGCTTATTTATATATTTATGTAATATAACAAGCGGCTTTTAGCAGCGTTAGAATGGAGATTAATATGTTTTCAGATAAAGTAAGAATATTTATTAAATCTGGTAAGGGTGGGGACGGACACGTAAGTTTCAGACGTGAGCTTTATGTACCTGCTGGTGGACCAGATGGCGGTAATGGTGGACACGGTGGTGACATCATATTTCAGGTAGATAAAGGACTTAATACACTTGGTGATTTCAGACATAATAGCAAGTATATCGCACAGAGCGGTGAAGAAGGCGGAAAGAAAAGATGTACTGGAAAGAACGGAGAAGACCTTATAATCAAAGTTCCTGAAGGTACTGTAATATATGATGACGAATCAGGCAAGGTAATTGCTGATATGTCAGGCGATAATATGAAAGAAACTATCCTTAAAGGTGGACGCGGCGGAAAGGGTAATATGAACTATGCCACAGCTACAATGCAGGCTCCACAGTATGCACAGCCGGGACAGGAAGCTAAAGAGCTCTGGGTAAGACTTGAATTAAAATGTATTGCTGATGTAGGTCTTGTTGGTTTCCCTAACGTGGGTAAATCTACATTTTTATCAAGAGTAACTAATGCACGTCCAAAGATAGCTAACTATCATTTCACAACACTTAACCCTAATCTTGGTGTTGTTGATATAGATGGTGGTAAGGGCTTTGTAATAGCTGATATTCCAGGTCTTATAGAGGGTGCTTCTGAGGGCGTTGGTCTTGGACACCAGTTCTTAAGACACATTGAGAGAACTAAGGTTATTATCCATATTGTAGATGCAGCTTCTACTGAGGGACGAGATCCTATAGCTGATATTAAAGCTATCAATGCAGAATTAGAGGCTTACAATCCTGATCTTCTTAAAAGGCCTCAGGTAATAGCTGCCAATAAGATTGATGCCATATATGATGACGGCTCAGGAACTAACCCTGTAGAGCTTATAAAGGCCGCATTTGAGCCGGAAGGCATTAAGGTATACCCAATATCAGCCGTAACCGGACAGGGCGTTAAAGAACTTTTATACGCAGTAAGAGAGCTTCTTGATAACTTCCCTGATGATGTAGTTATATTTGAGAAGGAATTCGATGTTGACGAACTTCTTGATAACTCAGATGATAATTACAATGTATATATTGACGAGAATGGCGTATTCATCGTTGAAGGTGAACGTATTGATAAAATGCTTGGTTACACTAACCTTGAGTCAGAAAAAGGCTTTAACTTCTTCCAGAAGTTTATGAAGAGTTCTGGTGCTATCGACCGACTTGAAGAACTTGGAATTGAAGAGGGCGATACAGTACGGGTTGGCGATTATCTTGAATTTGATTATTATAGAGCTTAATAGATTTTATTATTATAGAGCTTACTTAATAGAAATAATGTATGACACTATAAATATTTCATTGCATAATCTTATCACTGACTATGCAATGAAACACATAAAAGAAAGGAATTAACTATGACAAGCAAACAGCGTGCATATTTAAAGGGACTTGCTATGACTATGGATCCAATATTCCAGTTTGGAAAGAATAGTCTTACACCAGAAAATACCAAGGCTATAGCCGAGGCATTGGAAGCAAGGGAGTTAATAAAGATTAATGTTCTTCAGAACTGTGCTGATGATCCTAAGGAAATCGCACAGATTGTAGCTGAGAGAACACACTCACAGGTTGTTCAGGTTATCGGAAAGAAGATTGTATTATATAAAGAGTCTAAGGATAACAAGAAAATTGAACTTCCTAAGGATAATAAGAAGAAGTAATATCAAATTAAATAAATCATATTACAGAATTAACATAATGAGTTTTTAAGGAGGCTATATGTCCGGCATAGTTGGAATAATGGGCGGTACATTTAATCCTGTCCACAATGGACACATTGCGATTGCCAAAGCGGCACACGAACAATTCAATATACCATATATTCTTGTTATGCCATCATATTCGCCGGCTTATAAGGACAACAGCAATATAGTTTCTGCCACACATCGCTGTAATATGGTCAGCCTTGCTATTAAAGATTATGACTATATGGAATTATCAACATTAGAGATAGAACGTGGTGGCAGAACTTATACAGCCGATACATTAAAACTGCTGAAAGACGATTATGATAAGATATACTTTATAATCGGTGCAGACTCATTATTTACACTTAATACATGGTATAAGCCTGATTATATATGTGCCAACTGCCATATACTTGCCGCTAACAGGGACGAACACACACTCGATGATCTTATAAAAAGACGTGACTGGCTTATAGATAAGTATAATGCACATATAGACTTAATATCTTGCGATGATTACCCATTCAGCTCAACATTTATCCGTGATGAAGCGGCGGCAGGTCACAATATTACGCCGTTTGTTGGAAATGCGGTTGCTGGATATATAGCCGACAATGGATTGTATAATAAAAAATTTTTTACGGCTTAAAAATAAAAGATACTAATATCAAAAAGATTTTTGCTGCAAAATGGTAATTTATAAATATAAATATAAATATATATATATATATATTTATATATCAATGCATAGTAAACCATTTAATTATTTTACTTCTTTATTAGTGTACTAGAATGGAGATAAATGGTATGGATAATTCATATATTGAAAGCCTTAGAAAAGATGTTAAACGTGCTTTAAAGAGTGATAAAATGCGTTTCAGACACACTATTGGTGTTGCAGATACATCTGCCTGTCTTGCATCAAGATATGGTGTAGATATGCAGAAAGCGTATATAAGCGGCCTGTTACACGACTGTGCAAAATGTGTTCCAGACGAACAAAAAATAACCGAATGTGAACAGAATAATATAGAAATAACTAAGTCAGAATACGAAAGCCCTTATCTTTTACATTCAAAGCTTGGTGCATTTTATGCAGATGTAAAATATGGTATTAAAGATGAAGACATACTTGGTGCTATCAAATGGCACACGACCGGACATCCTGATATGACTATGCTTGAGAAAATCGTATTTGTAGCTGACTATATTGAACCATATCGCAACAAAGCGGCTAATCTTGATACAATCAGATATCTTGCATTTACTGATATTGACAAAGCTGTTTTACAGATATTAGATGATACAATTAATTATCTTAACAAAAAAGGCAATCCGATTGACAGCATTACTCTGGATACCTATAAATTTTATAAATGCAAATAAACCTTAATAATAATAGAAAATGATAACAGAAAGGACTAAATATTATGATAAAAGATACTTCAAAACAGATGGCAAAAGTAGCTGTAGAAGCATTAAAGGAAAAAAATGGATATGATGTAAAAGTAATAGATATAAGTGAAATATCTATCCTTGCAGATTATTTCATAATTGCCAACGGAAGCAATGCCAATCAGGTGCAGGCTATGGTTGACAATGTTGAAGAGCAGATGTACAAGGCTGGCTTTGATGACCCTAAGGTAGAGGGTTACAACAATGCTTCTTGGATTCTCCTTGACTATAATGATGTTGTACTTCACATATTTGATGAAGAAAGCCGTTCATTCTATAATCTTGAAAGATTATGGCGAGATGGCAAAGAAGTTGATGTAGATACGCTCTAAAAATAAAAAGCAATAATAAAAGCTGTAAATTTATGATTATCGGTATTATTTATCTATAACCATTCATAAATTTACAGCTTTTATAGTATATATAATATCATCAGGTGTATTACGCTTGATGATATTATATACATTATAATTATGATACTATATACAGTGTGTATTATGTACTATATTATGTGCAGATAATTAATCAACCTGCCATCTTATCAGACCTATAACCTTACCGACTATTGAACAATCATCGACTATAATAGGATCCATAAAATCATTCTCTGGCTGAAGTCTTATATGTCCGTCTTCTTTGTAAAATCTCTTTACTGTTGCAGAATCATCTATAAGTGCTACAACAATATCTGAATTCTCAGCAGTATTACACTTCTTAACAATAACGTGGTCGCCATTGTAAATTCCTGTATTAATCATACTTTCACCTTGAACAGTAAGCATAAAACACTCTTCATTAGGCATAAATTCCGCTGGAATAGGGAAGTAGCCAGTTATATTATCAACTGCCAGCAAAGGCTCTCCGGCAGCTACACGACCAAGAATAGGTACATTAACTACCTCTCTGCGGGCAAGATTAAAATTATCATCTATAATCTCTATTGTTCTTGACTTTGTTGGATCTCTTCTTATGTAACCATTCTTCTCAAGAGATTCAAGATGTGCGTGTACTGATGATGTTGACTTTAAATTAACAGCAGCACATATATCTCTAACTGATGGTGGATATCCTTTATTCAATATCTGTGACTTTATATATTCAAGTATCTCAGACTGTTTCTGTGTTATTCTGCCATATGCCATATATTTACCTCCAAATCATATAACTATATACAATATAATAACATACATCTGTCTATAACGCAAACGTATTTTCAGAACATTTTTTCTGAATTTATGTTCGATTAATATTGACAAACAACTGTTCGTAATTTATAATTGCCAATATAAAGAACATATGTTTTAAATGCATCAGTTGGAGGTAATATTATGAACAATTCAATAGCAGTACATAGCCAGACAGATTTAATCAATATATATAATAATGAATGTAATAACTATAGTGAAAGTGTTAATAATAGACAATACAATATTGATAAGCGTAATAGTGATAACATATTCAATATTAAACATAACAGCTTAGGGCATAATAATTCTGATAATAGATATTGCATATGTAATAATATTTTATTAAAGCTTATAATTCCAGTAATTATTCTGGCTGTAATAACACTTGGCTCTATTATGGTTAAAGCCTCTGAGACAGATACCAGACCATATTTAAAGAAGTATTATACAAGTGTAGAAGTAACTTCTGATGATACATTATGGTCATTAGAAGCTGATTATAATAATGGACTGGAAGACCGTAATACATACATTAATAATATTATGCAGCTTAATAATATGACATCTGATACTATAATTACTGGTAATCATCTGTTATTATATTATTATTCATCTGAACACAATTAGACTTTTAACATCTAATCTGATAGAATAATATATTATAATACTATACAGAATGGAGATATATAAATATGTTATTTAAAGATATAGATAATATTGATACTAATGTTGTTTCAATACTTTCTCAGTCCGGCATAACAGATATGACAGATGTACAGGCTAAGACTTATAAGCATATATCTAACAATAAAGATGTAATTGTATGCTCAGGAACTGGAACAGGTAAGACTTTAGCTTATCTTTGCCCTATAATTTCACATATAACAGGCAATAATAATAGTTTCAAGAATAACAATGCTGATATTAGCTCTAAGAATAACAACGCTGGAAGCACTGTGAATAATAAGAACACCTATAATGGACATAAGCCTACTCATTCAAAGAATATTCAGGCTATAATCCTTGTTCCTAATGGTGAACTTGCTTCCCAGGTAAACCATCAGGCTGAACAGTTATTCTCATATGAGGGTTGTCCATATACATCTATGTTTGTAACTGGAGAGGGTAATATTAACAGACAGATTGATAATCTTAAGTCTAAGCCTTCAATTCTTATTGGAACACCTGCAAGAATATGTCAGCTTATCAATATGAAGAAGATTAAGGTACACGAAGTAAAGTCACTCGTATTAGATGAAGCTGACAAGCTTCTTGGAAAGACTTATATTGAACACGTTCATTCGATAAGAAAGTCACTTATGAAGTATACTCAAGTTCTTCTTTTTTCTGCAAGCATAGATAAGAAGACACGCAAAGAAGCTAACAGCCTTACATTTAAACCTATAGACATTGATATTAATTCTATCAAAGCTTCTGAAAGTGTAATTCCTTCAACAATAAAGCATAACTATGTTATAACAGACAGACGTGAACGCATAGAAACTCTTAGAAAGCTTATTAAGGCGGTTAAACCTTCCAAGGCAATAATCTTTATTAACACCAAATATGACCTTGAAGAATCACTCCAAAAGCTCTTATATCATAATTATAATGTGGGTTACCTTTCAAGCAATGCAGATGCAACAACCAAGCGTAATACACTTGATAAATTCCGCTCAGGAAAGCTCCAGTTATTACTGGCCACAGATATAGCTGCAAGAGGACTTCAGATTGATGATATTGATGTTGTTATTAATGTAAATCTGCCTGAGGAATCAAAAGAATACATACACCGTGTTGGACGATGTGGACGTAACGGCAATCAGGGACTGGCTTTATCTATTATAACCGAGAATGAAACTAACAAGATAAAGAAATACCAGAAAGAATTCCATATTAATATGCTCCAAAAAAAGCTATATCAGGGAAGGCTTGTTGCTAAATAATCTATAAATAATTCAAAGCTATTGTTATATTATTGTTGTATAATGCCTACAGTAATTAACAATAGCTTTTATTATCTATAAAAATCCATAAAAAGAGCAGTATAAGCTAAACATATAACGCCGATAAATCTCAGTTTATCGGCGTTATATTGTATTTATTATATCTAATTACTTATTTTTAACTTCTTCAAACTTTTCAATAACTTCCTTTGATGGACCGCCTGTTGCATAACTTACAATAAGTATAACAAGTAATGCAACAATGAATGCTGGAAGCAATTCATATATTGAGAATATTCCTCCAAGCTTAGATATTCCATATTTCCATACGAATATCATAATTCCACCAGATATCATTCCAGCAGTAATTCCATATTTATTAGCTTTTTTCCAGAATAATGCACATAATACAACAGGTCCAAATGTAGCTCCAAATCCAGCCCACGCAAATGATACAATTTCAAATACAGAACTGTCCGGATTTGATGCGAGAATAATTGAAATTACAGATATAATTACAACTGTAATTCTAGCTACATTCATAGATGCCTTTTTAGATATTTTAATATGGAACACATCTGTAAGTATATTCTGTGAAATACTTGAAGCTGCTGCTAGTAACTGTGAATCTGCTGTAGACATTGTCGCTGCAAGAATTCCTGCTAATATAACACCAGAAATTATGGCTGTGGCAACTCCGTGTGTAGATAATAAATGTGCTATTTTTACAATTATCGTCTCAGAGTTACTTCCTGTAAGTGTTTCAATAGCACCTGCCTTAGTCATACTAAGACCAACAATACCAATAAATACAGCTACAGATAAAGAAATAACTACCCATATAGAAGCAACTCTTCTTGATAATTTAAGCTTTTCTTCGTCCTCTATAGCCATAAATCTCAATAATACATGTGGCATACCAAAGTATCCAAGTCCCCACGCTAACATAGATGCAATTTTAAGCAGGCTGTAAGGCTCTGCTGAATTAGTCGCTGCTGAATATGTATCAAATAATCCAAGATATCCTGGAAGTGCTTTGGAATTTTCCATAACCATATCAAAGCCACCTGCAACATTAACACCATATACAACAACTACAACCAGTGCTATTGTCATAACTATACTTTGAATTAAATCTGTCATACTAGCGGCAAGAAATCCACCTAATGTACAATATGCAACAATAACAATTGCACTTATTATCATTGCTGTTAAATAATTAAATCCAAAAAGACTTGAAAACAGCTTACCACAGGCGGCAAATCCTGAAGCTGTATATGGAATAAAGAATACTACAATAACTATAGCAGCTATTAATGTTAATATTCTCTTTTCATCTCCAAATCTCTTTGAAAAGAAATCAGGAATTGTAAATGAATCATATGCTTGTGTATATTTACGTATTCTTTTAGCTACAATCAGCCAGTTCACATATGTTCCTATTGCAAGACCTATAGCTGTCCACGCTGCATCCGCAACACCTGTAAGATAAGCAAGTCCTGGCAGTCCCATTAAAAGCCAGCTACTCATATCAGACGCTTCTGCACTCATAGCTGTAACAAATGGTCCTAACTTTCGTCCACCAAGATAAAAATCATCAACAGCGTTGTTCTTCTTTGAACATAGAACACCAATGTACACAACTGCGGCAAGATATATAATTATCGTTGCCATAATAATAATCTGTGACATAATTTTCTCCCTTTGTTAATTTTTGTTAATTTATGTAATTTTTATAATAACTTATAAAGTATATCACAAATTATGACCTTTAGTCAAAAATTGTCACAAAAAAAGTATCATATAATTCATCTTTATATTAAGACAAATTATATGATACTCATATTTATTCTTCGAGTTTATCAACATAGTTATATTTTTTAAATTCTGTTATATTAACTGAAGAAGGGATATCGAAATCATTCTCTATCTGCACCTGTGTATTAACACCGCAGTTATTATATATCCATTTGGCATCGGCAGGTGTCATATAGATTGAACCGCTTGAAGCACTTGTTCCCATTTTATTATATTCATCTATATTCATATTACCAACTGTCTTGGTAAAATATGCAGATGAACATATATATTCTGAATTATTAAGTCTTGTACTATAATGACCATATCCAGTAATATCAAGCTTACGCCACTCAGCCTTCTCTGATATAAATGTGTCACCAGTATTAATATTACTGTTAACAGATACATAAAAAGCCTTCACAACATTATCGAACCCATTATTAGAATTTATACTGTATATAATAGCAATGTTCCTGCTGACATTAATTCTAATCTTATACGACTGGTTCTTTGCTATATATGCAGACTCCTCTGTTGTTGAACCGGTATCTTCCTCTGTTGTATCTGCAGACTCATCACTATCTGATGATACATTATCATTATGCATACTGACTATCGTCTTAAATGCAAACAACAATATCAATAAAAGCAACAGTAAAATTAAAACATATACTATTAAATTACTGCCTTTGAACCATCTTTTAATATCTTTCTTCTTTATGCGCTTATAACCACGAATTTCCATATCAATTAACCATTATTCTGATTTTTCTCTTTAAGTTCTATGAACTTTAATATAAGCTCAATAGCTCCATCAATTCCTACAAGACCACTATCTATACATAAATCATAGCTCTTAGCTTCGCCCCACTTCTTACTTGAATAATAATTGTAGTAGCTTGCTCTCTTCTTATCTGTCTTCTGTATAAGATCAGCAGCCTTAGAATCATTTAGTTCATATAACTTCTTAATTCTCTTAATTCTTTCATCAAGACTTGCTTTAATCCATACACTTACTGCAAATGGATCATCTTCAAGTGCATAGTCTGCACAACGTCCAACAATCACACAAGACTCTTTAGCTGCAAGCTTCTTTATTGCATCAAACTGTGCCAAGAATACTTTGTGATTAATTGGCATATCAACATATGAATTAGAATAACCAAGTGAATATGTATCCATAACCAAAGAATAAAGGAAACTGTTAGTAGGCTTTTCATCCTGAGAGGCAAATAACTCCTCACACAATCCACTTTCCTTTGCAGCAACCTGAAGAAGTTCCTTATCATAACATTTAATTCCTAACTTCTCAGCAAGCTTCATTCCTATCTCGTGTCCGCCACTACCAAATTCACGACCTATTGTAATTACTGTTCTTTCATCCATAATACATTACCTCCCGGTTACCTAAATATTTCAAACAGCTCTTTGATTTAGTTGTATTATACATTAAATTGTATATAAAATCCAGCTATTTTATGCAAAATTCATTCATTTTACACAATATTTTTGATATTTATTAATAACCGCTGGACATCATCTTCTTAAGATAATCGGATATTTCTTTGCCATATCGGTTGGAAATAACGCTGAACTGGCTTGGGGTAACACAGACCAGGCGGATATTACTGTACCCTCTTGCTCCAAACATATATTTCTTTACAATGTTAGTCTTCTCTATCATAAGCTTTACATTATCATCAGGCTTATTTCTTGTAATAATTATAAATGAAATATACGAATACATATGATTTTTACAAGGAAGTTTGTTATCATTACGGACAAAATGCGGTTCTATCTGCTCAATCGTGAACTTAACAAGGTCCTTTAACTGTTCTTCATCAAGTGAATCACTGTTAATAAAGAATAAATGCTCAAAACATTTCATATCCCATAATTTTGCAGAATCAGTTGTCGAGAACTTATCCCTGTTCTTGTAATTATATGCGTATATGACAAATTTTCTATTGTTAAACCAATAATTATGATATATATCAAATGTATCCGAAATACCATTTAATATAGTATCAATAAACTCTTTCCTTCTCATAATCCTACTACCTGCTATAAATCCTGATATCTGTCATATTGAAGTGCCCAGACAATACTTGATATTTACTATATAAATAATTATATACTGTTATCTGCTTCTGTATAATATGACTTAACTGTTCCTTAACCGGCTAATAACCTTTTGAAAATATTCTGGCAAATCTGCACTATATTCCACATACTCTTTTGTTGTCGGATGTATAAAACCAAGAACACCTGCGTGCAGGGTCTGTCCACACAGATTAAATGGAGATTTGCCGCTTCCATATACATCATCTCCAAGCAACGGATGTCCTATGCTTGCCATATGAACTCTTATCTGATGTGTCCGTCCGGTTTCTAACTGACATTCAATGTAGCTGAATTTGCCAAATTGTTCTAATACCCTATAATGCGTTACTGCCCTTTTACCATTCTTTTTATCAACTGCCATCTTCTTTCTGTCTGATGGATTGCGGCCAATCGGAGCATCTACAACACCCTCAGTGTTATTAAATTGATTATGTACTATGGCATAATATTTTCTTGTAATAGAATGAACACTTAACTGCTGTGCAATAAAATTATGTGCATAATCATTCTTGCAGGCAACGATAACACCTGTTGTATTCATATCAATTCTGTGAACTATTCCCGGTCTTAATACACCATTAATTCCCGATAGATTATCACGGCAATGATACATCAGGGCATTAACAAGCGTTCCACTATAGTGCCCTGCAGCTGGATGTACAACCATACCTTTTGGCTTATTAATAACTATTATGTCGTCATCTTCATACACTATATCAAGCGGAATATCCTCAGGAACAATTTCAGGAACTACAAGCTCAGGAATATGTACATTTATAATATCATCAGCCGCAACCTTATAATTGGATTTGACTTTGTTATTATTGACAGTAATCATCCCCTCATCAAGCAGCTTCTGTATTCTTGAACGCGATACATCTGCCAGTTCATCAGAAAGATACTTGTCAATTCGTGTATTCTTATCATCAATATCTACAATAAATGTAGTATCTTCCAGCAAATTTTCTTTATCCGTATTTATTATTTCGTCAACCATAGTATTCTGCATTCTATTCCTCAATTCTAATAATAATCCAAGATTCATATAATTAATATATTGCCCTGCTTATTTCTTTAAAGATAAGAACGCAAAATCATCTTCATTCTTATATACAAAAAGAATAAGTATTATAAATATAATAACTGACACTGTAACATAACAATCTGCTATATTAAATACTGGAAAATTAATTATTTTGAAATATATAAAATCACGCACATATCCCAATCTCACCCTGTCTATAAAGTTTCCTATAGCTCCAGCAGCAAGTAAAATACAGGTTATGTATACAGGTATATATTTCCTGATTAATGGTGTCTTAAGAACTACGTATGTAATTAAACATATCATAATTACTGTAAGCACCAGAAAGGCATTAATTTTCCCGCTAAACATTCCAAATGCACTTCCGTTATTTCTAAGATATGTAAGATGAAGAACATCTTTAATAATTACAAAATCCGGCTTATTGTACAACCTTTGTTCAGCTATATACTTAGTTATCTGGTCTATCTGCGTAAGCACTGCTGTTATAACAATATATAAGACAAGGCTTAATATTCGTCTTTTCTTACTAATGCAGTTAAAATCCTGTTGTGCTGTGTTGATAATATCTGTATCTGACATATATTCTATTCTCCAATTATTATGTTCTCTTTATAAAACAGAATGTGCTTTGCACATTCACACGCCAAGCACGGTCGTTAGCGTTAAACCAGAGCTTCGTGCAAGTGTGTATCATCGTCACATAGTATTTTTATGTAATATGGTGTTTTATTGAAATTACCTATTACATAAAATAACATCTTTTAATGCTGCAAGCATCTCCTCATCTGTTACATCATAGTCAATATAAGCATTACCGATTTCTTTTAAAAGAATAAATTTAATCTTGCCTGCATCCATTTTTTTATCGCTCTTTGACACTTTGACAACATCTTCTGCTGTAATTCCTGTTACATTAAGAGGGAAATCATATAACTTGAACATATCTATTGCATCATTATATGCCTTCTCATCAATATCGCCTCTGTTGACTGATATTCTTAATGCGGCAATCATTCCAAGTGTAACACATTCGCCGTGATAGAGTTTGAAATCCATAAGCTTCTCTATTGCGTGTCCTAATGTATGTCCATAATTAAGAAGTGCCCTGTCGCCTTTTTCTTTAGGATCTTTTTCTACAACTTCTCTCTTTATATTGCAGCTTACATATATCATCTGCTCTAAGGCATCTGAATTTCTGCTCTTAATATTACTGATATTATCTCTTAACCATTCATAATATGCGGCATCTTTAATAAGGCCGTGCTTGATTATTTCACCAAAACCAGAATTGAATAATCTGTCTGAGAGGCTCTTAAGCACTGATATATTCATATATACAAGCTTAGGCTGGTAAAATGCTCCTACCATATTCTTGTATGCTCTGAAATCAACACCTGTCTTTCCACCAATACTTGAATCAACCTGTGCAAGAAGAGATGTGGGAACCTGTATAAAGCTTATTCCTCTAAGATATGTAGCTGCTGTAAATCCTGTTAAATCTCCAACAACACCACCGCCAAGTGCTACAAGCATATCTTTTCTATCAAAATGGTTCTTAATAAGAAACTCATAGACATCTTCAACTGTATCAAGATTCTTGTTAGCCTCGCCAGCTTCAAATACATATGTAAATATCTTATTGCCAGTCTTTAATAACTGATCCTCTACATACTTCGCATATAAAGGTGCAACATTGCTGTCAGACACAATACAAAGCTTTCTTCCTGTAACGCCTAACTTATCAAATTCTTCTGCTAACTTATCGAAGCTCTGTTCAATAACAATATTATATAAAGGCTTTCCTTCGTATTTAACATTAATACACTTAGACATAATATTCTCCAATCTAATCTTAGTAATAACTAAACTGCCACTCCTTGCAAACCAAAGAGTGGCAGTAATATAAATTATCTAGAACTTTGTATCATTCTTAAATGATGTAAGATCAATACCACCAGCTACTATCTCAGGAATATCTCCTGAAATATCCACATTAGGAGGTGTAACAAGGAATATGTAATTGGTAATCTTCTGTAAATTACCTCTTATCGAATAACATGAGCCTGCTGAGTAATCAATTATTCTCTGTGCAATCTCAACGTGAATTCCTTCAAGATTAAGTACAACAGCCTTACCACTTAAAAGCGTATCTGTTATCTCACTTGCATCTTCCATAGACTCTGGTCTGATAACAACTACTTCAAGACCTCTCGCTGTCTGCTTAATTGGAACAACCTTTCCTCTTGAGTTCTTAGGCTTGTCGCTCATTGTAAATGAAGTTGATGTATCTTCATCATCTGACTTCTTAGAACCTGAAAAAAGCTTCTTTCTTGCTGAAGGCTTATCATCATCTTCGTCATCATCAAATTCTTCATCGTAATCGTAATCATCATCAAATTCATCATCCTGAACCTTGAAAAGATTCAAAAATCCATCAACAAAACTCATAACATCTCTCCCTAATATATTATAATATTACATTAATTATAGTAACTAAAAATCTTATCCTTCTGTATCAACACACATATGTCTTTATCTTACGCATTACCATAATCTCTATGTCCGAATATAGCAGTACCAACTCTTATATGAGTAGCACCTTCTTCAACAGCTATAACATAATCATTAGTCATACCCATTGAAAGCACATCCATATTGATATTATCAATGTTTTTAGCATTAATGTCAACACATAATTGCTTTAATTGTCTGAAATAACACCTATTATCTTCAGGATTTTCTACATATGGAGCACTTGTCATCAATCCACGGACTCTAATTCCACTAAATCCACTAATTGCTCTAACAAACGCTTCAACTTCTTCTGGTTTAAAACCAAATTTATTAAGTTCGCCTGCAACATTTACTTCGATTAAAATGTCAGCTACAATCCCTTTTTTAACAGCCTCCTGATTAACAGCCTCTGCTAATCTTAATGAATCAACCGAATGAATCATAGAAGCCCTGCCAACAACATATTTAACTTTATTACGCTGTAAATGTCCTATCATATGCCATACTATATCTTTAGGAAGAGCATCAACTTTATCTACCATTTCCTGAACATAATTCTCTCCAAACTGGTGTTCACCACATTCATATATCTGCATTATATCTTCCTGTGGCTTAGTCTTGCTTACTGCAATAAGGCACACTTCACTCTTATCACGTCCGCTCCTCTCGCAAGCTGCTTTAATATTCTTCTTAACAGCTTCATAATTAGATTTTAGCATTTCATTATGATTATCCAACATAGCAATTCTCCATTCTGATTAATATATCATTTCATTTGGCTGGTATTTCAATGCGTCTAATATAATTCGGTCATACACTGATATTCCGTGTGTAAGATTTTGCTTGACAATATAATATTCATTATTCTCATCAATAATCTCAACCGGACAGAATATTGTATATCCGGTATTAACACAATATACACCTTTTAACTTCTTCGTTGCCCCGATAACATACCTTGATGCAGAGTCTGGCATTACAACCGCAATTCCTGATTCCCAGTCTGACTTGCTTACATACACATAATCATCAGTAAGCTTGTATATATCTGCTTCAACAAATGTAGTTATAAGATTACCATTATCATATTTCTCACATATAAATCCCTGATTACTGCTGTTACCACCTTTTGTAAGGTAAGACCTTGGAATTTCGTAGAATTCATTTTCTGTAACTGCTGACACAGGTATCTTCATACCACTCTTACCAGTTGTAACAAGCTCAATATCAAGAAATCTTTCCTGTGCATATCTTATCATATAGCTGTCTAGTGATAACTTTCCATAATAGCCATCGCTCTTCTCTATAATAGAAAAACCACATTTTACTGTCATATTATCTTTCTTAATCTTAATATTAAGGCTTTTCTTAGAAGCCAGTCCATACTCATCAATATCATCTTTAGATAACCTGATAAGCATATACCAGTCTTCACTTGTAACTATCTTATAAGCAGGATTACCTGATACAATAAGTGATTCACCTTTTAAATTATTCTTATTATAGTTATCTTTATTGAAATCATTAGTTGTTACATTGTTGTCAGTAATCTGTTCGTATCCGTCAACCGCATATACAACAATACCATTGCTTTCAGCTGTTACTGTCTGGAAAAGGTTCTGGCTTCCTGTATTCTCTACAATAGAATCAAGGTTAGCAACAACATTTTCATTAATAGACTGTAATACAGTCACATTAAGGTCTGATTTCAGGTCATATACATATGTAAAATCACTTCCATCATAATCAGTCTTATAATTATTGAGTGTCGTCTTAATATCTGATAAATTCTTCTCTGAAAGTGAATTCTCACCTAATTTGTTATATGAAGAAAGTATCTCTGATACCCTGCCGGTTTCATCGACAGTATAAATGGTATCGCCCTTCTTAACTCTCGTCCCTTCCCGCTGGTAATAATTGACATTGCCAGAATAAGGCGAATTGTATACACTTTCCTCTCTTACTGCTAACGCTGTAAATACAGCATTATTCGTTAATGAACCTACGTTAACTTCATATGTCTGAACCTTTGCTTTGGTTGTATACAACACAAAAAAACATATTATATAAATAAGTACAAGGGCAAATATAAATGCCACAGCCCGTGGTCTTCTTTTATACCTGACTACTTTATTACCTGGCATAACTCCTCCCTTAATCATTAATAATACATCAAAAGCTACCGTTCTTGTTCAAACGGCAGCTTATATTTTAATAATTCTCACTGATTATTGATATATTTCTCTCCATTCCATATCGCCTCTTTCCAGCGACTTAATCAATAATTCTGCTGTGGCAAGATTAGTTGCTAATGGAATATTATACATATCACACAGCATACATATATTATTAGAATCTGGTTCATGAAGATTTGGTGATTCCACATCTCTTAGGAAAATGACAAGATCAAGCTGATTATGCTCAATCTGGGCACAAAGCTGCTGGTCACCACCAAGATGTCCTGCAAGGAACTTGTGTATAGAAAGATTAGTAACTTCTTCTACAAGTCTTCCTGTTGTACCCGTCGCAAATAACTGATTCTTGTTTAGAATTCCTTTGTATGCAATACAGAAATTCTGCATTAATTTCTTCTTTGAATTATGTGCTATTAAACCAATGTTCATAAGAACCCCCTATCTTATGCTGTTATTTTATCAAGATTGCATTTTAATGCTATGGCTTGTTACAGCCAATATCTTTAATACTTATCTATTATCCACGGAAATCATCTGCAAATATCTCATCATCTCTGTCGACATTTCTTTGCAGATTGATATTCAACACAATTCCCATTGCCGCAAATAAATTAACAAGTGATGTTACGCCACAACTAAAAAATGGAAGTGGCAAACCTGTATTAGGCAGAAGCTTTGTAACAACGCCTATATTAATAAACGTCTGGAATGCTATATACGCCGCTACACCGCAGCATATCAGCCGCCCTTCTAAGTCCTTAGCCCTTACTGCTGTAATTATACACTCTATTACGATAGTAAACAACAAAAAAATTGTAATTAAGCAGCCTACAAATCCAAGTTCTTCACCTATAACCGCAAATATAAAGTCATTCTGTGCTTCTGCTATATATCCGGCATTCTTAAGTGAAGATGGATCTTCATTATTAAGGCCTTTACCTGATAACTGTCCTGAACCTATTGCCTGAACCGCATAATTCTGCTGATATACACCAGCACTTACCGTTCCATCAGTAGAATCACTTCCGTATATGAAATCGACAATACGATTTCTCTGATATTGTTCCATAAATATAGGATCCGGTGTAGCAATAATGTATACAAGAAATGCTGCTATAAGTGGAACTACAACAAGCAGCACCATACCAATTATCTTATAACTTATCCCTGCACAGAATATAATAGTAACTACTATAAGAACAACCATAACAGTGGTAGATAAATCTGGTTCTTTAACTATAAGCAGTATAGGAACTAAAAGTACAAGTGCAATTATGACAAGAAACTTCCACGTATTAAGCCTGTCCTTATACATAGATATTACCTTAGCTAAGAATATGGCTATAATAAGCTTCATAAACTCTGAAGGCTGTATCTGAAAAGATGTACCTATGCCAAGCCATCTTTTCGCACCGTGGCTTGATTTACCTATAAGCAGTACAAGAACAAGCAGTATATTACCTATTGCATACCAAAGCCAGTAATATTTAGTTATAAATTTGTAATCAACAAATGATATAAAAATCATCATTAAATATGCTACAGCCATACCAGCACCCTGCTTTATGGTATAACTTGAATTAGCACTGTTTACAACCATTAACGCATATATACAGGTAATTGTTATCAAAGCAATAAGCCTGAAATTATACGATCTTAGTTTATATTTTTTAAACATAAATTCTCCACCACAATAATCCTTATTTGATTACACGTGATTATTTGTCACTATTTCTCATATCCTTAATTGGAATATTAGCATAGATTGCAGGTACAGAACCATTATCACCTTCTGATTCTGTAGATGTTATCTGGATATCAAGTCCTTCTGCATCTATTACCATGTATTTTGAAATAACTTTAATTATGTCATTTTTTATCATTTCCATAACTTCAGGAGAGCAATTAGCCCTGTCAGATACGAGCAAAAGCTTAAGTCTGTCTTTTGCTACATCACCAGAACCCTTCTTCTTAAATAAATCAAGTAAACTCATATCTTCTTCCATTCTGCCATATATGGCTCATATACTTAAGGCCTGAATTGGTCTTAGTTCTTTTTATCACCCTTAAAGAGTGATGATAACTTCTTAAAGAATCCACCCTTGCCATTAAGATCAAGGAAAGGTACATCTTCACCGAGAATTCTATGACATATATTCATATATGCCTGTCCAGCCATACTGCTGTCACCTACTAAAGGCTGACCCTTGTTAGTAGCAACTACAATATTCTCATCATCTGGAACAGCACCTATTACATTGAGCTGTAAAATGTCGTTGACATCTGCGATTGACATCATCTCACCTCTGTTGACCATATCCATTCTTATTCTGTTGACAATTAAATCCTCGCGGTCTTTTAAGCCATTAGCATCTAATAAACCTACAATTCTGTCAGCATCACGGATAGCTGAGACTTCTGGAGTAGTTACAACTAAAGCTCTGTCAGCTGCAACTATGGCATTCTGGAAGCCCTGCTCAATACCGGCTGGGCAATCAAGTAATATGTAATCAAAGTTCTCTGGATCTGCTTTAATCTCATCTACAAGCTTAATCATCTGTTCAGGTGAAATAGCTGACTTATCCCTTGTCTGTGCTGTTGGAAGAAGATACAGATAAGGACATCTCTTATCTGTAATCATAGCCTGCTTTAAACGACAGTTACCCTCTACAACATCTACAAGATTGTATACAATTCTATTCTCAAGTCCAAGTACTACATCAAGGTTTCTAAGGCCTGTATCTGTATCAATCATAACAACCTTTTTTCCAAGCTTAGCAAGACCAGTACCTATATTAGCTGTAGTTGTAGTCTTACCTACGCCGCCTTTTCCTGACGTAACAACAATAACTTCACTCATTTTATTTCCTCCAAAATTAATATACTAAGTAAATAAATACACAATAAAATAATTATGCGTAATTTTGCTCATTAAATCAAGACTTTTTTTGAATTTATGAACATTTATTCTAAAATAAACCTGTTTACACATTCAAATTTATAAATGAATATCTTCAAGTACATCCTGTGCAAAATCTTCAACATATATATTGCCTTCAAATACATATGCTATCTTAGGCTGTACGCCTTTGACCTTACTCTTTAATCTCTTCTTTATAACAACAGGAGCATCTGAACTTCTGGCTATAACATCTGCAATCTTAATCTGCATAGGATCCATATCAAGAGCAACAACAAATGCATTCTCATTGCCATTGGCACCTGCATATATATTGCCTCTTAAGCTTCCTAATACGATAACATTGCCACACGCTATAACCTTGCCACCCGGATTAACATCTCCAAGTATTACTACACTACTCTCTGTTTCAAGAACTTGTCCTGATCTTAATGTTCCTTTATAGAACTGGCATAATGGCTGTGTAAGTGTGTTATCTGTCGATACATCATCTATGCTGGCACTGGAAAATACACGGCTGTGCATAACCTCTTCATTTGTATTATCATATGGTACATCTGGCAATATGCCATCTCCGGCAACCTTGGCGATTGCTCTTGCGTACACTTCATCTTTATCCTTGTTGTGTTCCATCAGACACACAATATTAATATCCGACTCCTCAGATATAATATCAAGAATTTCCTGCTCCTCGTTGTCAGTAAGATTTCTTCCTTCAAGTGATAATGCAAGATTGGCTTTTTCAAAGAATTTGGCTGACGCCGCAAATTTGGTTCTTATTCTGTCTTTGAGCTCGTCAAATCCAAGATTATCATCGAGTTTAACAGTAATTCCATTCTTACTTCCCTTGATTACTACTGAGTTATCCAACTATCTTCACCCCTTATTTAATATTATTTATAACTATTCCATTCCATAATATATCTTATACACATCTGCTGTCAAATCCATAGATGTTGTTGATGAGTATCCGTGCTGGATACATACTGATACACATATCTGCGGATCATCGTATGGAGAATATGTTACAAGTAATGAATGGTCTGGTTCGTTAGTATTTTCCTGTGCAGTACCTGACTTAGCTGCAATCTTTAAACCAAGCTTGGCTATTGTTGAATATGAATTACCTGCGAGCATCATACCCTCGTGTACTGTACTCCATATATTACTGCTTAGTTCAACCTGATGATCAACATCAGCGTGATTATCTTCAATAAGATTACCATCAGAATCTGTAATCTTATCTACTAGTGTAAGATTATAGCAGGTTCCTGATGTAGCTATAGTTGTTACATATCTTGCAAGGTTTAATGTACTGTATTTGTGGTTACCCTGACCGATAGCTGAAGCAACTGAGTTAGTATTAGAAGCCATTGGCTCACTTTCCTCAATTTCAACACCTGCTTTAGTCGATAAACCCAAAAGGTCTGAGTATTTCTGTAATATAGTTGTTCCGTAAGTACTGTTATAATTGCCATTCTTACTGCACGCAAGATTATAACCTACATTATAGAAGAATACATTACAGGAATCTCTTATCGCTGTTGCAGCCACTTCGCCACCATGTCCTGATAATCTCCAGCATTTTGGTGATGGTGTTACTTTATCAAATGAACCAGAACAATAAAATGTAGTTCCAGATGATATTATACCTGTATCCATACCTGCTATAGTTGTGCATGGCTTGTATGTTGAACCGGGTGCAGTAAATGACTGTGTTGCCCTGTTTAACATAGGACTTGCCTTATCATTAATAAGACTGTTGAAATACTTGGCATCAACGCTTCCTGACAGCTTGTTATTATCATAGCTTGGATAAGATACCATTGCTATGATATCACCATTCTTAGGATTTGTTACAACAGCAGATGCTGAACAAGGTTCTAATGCAAGCTGGGCAGGAGTTATTATTTTATTAGATATCGCATATGTCATAAAATCATATGCTCCAAGGCTTCCTGCTGCTAATGCTGAATATCTTGAATTCTCAGAATTCATATCAAGCACTCCCTGTTCATACAAAAGCATACATACCTGTCTTCCTGATATAGAACCAGAATTAATCATATATTTATACATTTTCTTATAAAATGAGGTATCTTCCCTTAAATATCCATCAATATAATCAAGAAGTGCATCATATGATTCTTGTAAACTTGTGTACTGTTCAGTAGAGAAAACATTAAGATTAATCCAATTCTTAGCTATTCCGTGTGTCAGAAGTTCTTTAAGACTTGTTCCATCTGCCTGTGTCCAGTCCTTATATACATCATCTGTTGTATCGACATTAGATGTATTAAATACCCCTCTGTCTTTAAGGCTTGTATACACATACCATATATAAAGCTGCTGTTCTTCGTTTAGCTTTCCATAAGGTGTATCACCGTCAGCTAACTCACTTCGTATCCAGTCCATTGTACTGTCCTGTTTTGAAAGAAAAGCTGAATAAACCTGTGCCTCCGTGTCTGTACTCTGTTCAGCGATATGCTTTATTGACACAATATTGTTATCAATAAGTGCAAAATATACTTCTTTAGCAAGAATGTATACAGTATCTACACTTCCGTTAGAAGTATATGAATACTTGGTATCACCACTTGTCATATAAGTAAGAAGTATCTGTACAAGTCTGTCCTCAATTGCATTATATAGATTTTTCTGAAGATTAATATCGATTGTAAGGTACACATCATTGCCAGTCTCTGGGTCTGTCTCACCAAGTACCTCTGTAATTCGTCCTACTGTATCTACATAAACCTGTCGTTCACCCTTAGTACCTGAAAGCACTGATTCCATACTCTTCTCAATGCCACTCTTACCTACAGTATCGTTACTGTCGTACTTATCTCCAAGTGTTTCTAACTCGCTTGTAGATACTGTACCTGTGTATCCTAATATCTGTGAGCAGTATACACTGTCCACATATCTTCTTATATATTGTTCTTCTACTGTAACACCTGTCAGATCATCTGAACTCTCAAGTATTGCCGCAACAGTTTCATCTGATACCTCATTGGCAATTGTAAAAGAAATGTATCTGTTATATGAATTAGCAGACATATATCTTCTTAAATTAACAATCATAAGTGCATGGTCAACAGAAAAACCTGCTGCTTCTACCATATACCCCTGTGATTTAAGGAAACTAACTGTTGATGAAAGAACCGTTGCCTGATTTTTTGAACTATCAGACGCAACAACAACCTCATACTTTTCACATAACTGTCTGAAAAGCTCCTGTGCTGTTACATTTCTTTCTTCATCACTAAGCTCACTTATTGAACGTTTGCCATATATATCCCTTAAAAATCTTAAAAGTTCATTATCCTTTATATTGAATACATACTGTCCGTCTTCATATACAATAGGAAAATCATTAGAATATGTATCTCCCTTTGCCTCAATAATATCAAGTGTCTTATCTATTGAAGCATTAAGCTTTTCATTCTTCTCTGCATTATTGTTATATTTACCGCTGTCACTTATTCTTACGGCATATGCAAGGTCATTATAAGCAAGAAGCACACCATTCTTGTCGAATATTCTTCCTCTTGTCGCCGCAACGCTCATATCTTTCTGTATAGAACTTGATAAATCTTTTACATAAGACTCTCCATTGATTATCTGCAATCCAAACAGCCTGTTAATAAGCACGCCTACCAATATGGCAAATACCAATATAAGTGGAAAAATTCTTGATTTGAAAAGACTTAATATATACTCAAATACTTCCTTCATCTAATATACCTTTTTTCCTTTTCTTCCATTGAATATCTAATATTGAATCGAACTTCATCAAAGGATAATACAATACCAATGCTACAACTAATGTATACACAACCTCCGGCATAATAAATCTTCTTAAAAAGAAGTCTACATTCAGCCTGTTGTGTAATAAGAAATTACCTATATATGATAAAAATTCAAAAACAAAATCAGATGCCATTATCATTGCCAATGGAATAAGGACTTCAACCTTCTCATATTCTTTATAAAATATTCCCGAAAAATATCCTATGTATACAAAAACCAATGCTGAAAATCCAAACAGTGAAGAAAAGAAAAGATCATACATAACACCTGATAAGAAGCCTACTAACATTCCTTCATTCCTGCCTTTAAAAAAGCCAAACAGCACCGGCAGTATTATAAGCAGATTAGGTGTAATGCCACCTATTCCGATAGCATTGCCAAATGTAACCTGTATCAGATAAAATAATAATATTAAAATTATTTCTGCAACTTTCCTTTTCATAACACTCCTGCTTTAAATCACTGATTTTTCATTTCCGTTATAATAAGTACCTCTTGAAGATTATTAAAATCAACTGCTGGGACAAGATAACCTGACTGTGTCAGATTATTAGAGTCCGCTGTTACATCCTTTGCATATCCTATAAGAATTCCCTGAAGATATTTGTCGCTGATATTGGAAGTAACTATCTTATCACCATTTCTTACTGTTATATCAGCCTTAATATGGTTAAGATGTACAAGACCACTGTCAGAAAGCTCAATATCTCCCTCAACTATACAGGTATCATTAGTATCTATTAACATTCCACTTACTGAATTATTATCTTCAATAATTGTCTTGACTATGGAATAATTCTTTCCTACCTCAGCAACTATTCCAACAAGACCACCACTTGCAATAACATTCATATCTTTCTTAATTCCGTCATCAAGGCCTTTATCTACTTTAAATGCCTTAGACCAGTTATCTGTTGTAACACCGATAACTCTTGCACCTACTTTAGTATAGCCCGGATACTTCTCGTCAAGCTTATATAGCTCTCTAAGACGTGTAAGTTCATAGGAATCCTGTCTTAACTGGTTGTTCTCTTCTGTCAGATTATCTATTTGGTTCTTTAACTCATTATTCTCGTCTAATACAACTGAGATTTCCTGTAAAGTAGTAACTTTATCATAGGTCCAAAGTCCAAGATTATTCATTCCCTTCTGCAACGGAACAACAACCATAGAAACAGCATTTCTTAAAGGTGCTACAAGACTATCTGTAAAGAAGCTTGTTGAAACAAATATTATACATACAACCGTCACTGCAATAAGAATGTATCTTGATGTCATATATGAAGATAATTTTTTTCTCATATTACCTGTCCTTAATCATAATTTTTATCTTGTGGAGTATATGCAACCTTAGAAAACTGTGGGTTATTTACTACTCCTATAAGACCTCTTACAACACTTTCAGAAGGCTGGTCTACGATATTAACATTAAGATTAGTCTCCTGCTTTATAAACTGTTCAAGATTGTTAATCTGTGATGTACCACCTGATACATATACACCATTCTTAATAATATCAGCTGCAAGTTCTGGTGGAGTTCTCTCAAGTATAACTTTGATTGCATCCATAATTGAGTGAAGTGCATCAACAATCGCATTATAGACAACATCTGATGATACATCTACGCTTACAGGAAGTCCTGAAAGTACATTACGTCCAAAGCCGAGTGCAAATGTTTCTTCAACCTTTACCGCACTTCCAAGTTCCTTCTTTAAGCTTTCTGCTGTCTTGCTTCCTATTACAAGATTGTATACCTTTTTAACATTATTGATAATGCAGTCATCAAGCTTATTACCACCAATCTTGATTGACTTGCTTATTACAATACCACCTAATGACAATACAGAGATTTCTGTTGTCTCTGCACCGATATTAACCATCATAATACCTCTTGACTTAGTTACATCAAGACCTGCACCGATTGCATCTGCAACTGGCTTATCAACGATATATATATTCTTGGCTTTAACTTTTGAATCAGCAACAAGTTCATAAAATGCTCTCTTTTCTACTTCAGTAACATCAGTAGGAACTGCAATATAGAAATCATTATTGCCTGTATTCTTCTTATCTCCATTAACCTTATTAAAGAAATTAAGAAGTAAAGTCTGCATATTCTCAATATCTGCAATCACACCAAACTTAACCGGGAACGAAACATCAATATTCTCTGGTGCTTTCTCATACATTTCATATGCTTCATCACCAAATGCTAAAAGGTCTTTCTTATTAGCAATGGCTATAATGTTCTTCTCATTTAATATTGTATCTTTTTCTTTACAGCACATTTTAAAATTACTTGTACCAATATCAATTCCATATACGTTAGACATATTTTCTTCCTTTCCTGTAGCAACAATTCTATTGTCTCAAATAACCACATTCATTAAGACTTGTGAAATTATTATCTCCAATAATTATATGATCTATCAGATGTATTCCAAGAATAAGACCCGCCTTTCTTATCTGCTCTGTAACACTTATATCCTGCGGACTTGGTGCTGGATCACCGCTTGGGTGGTTGTGAATAAGAACTATGCTTACCGCTTTGTTCTTACAAGCTTCACTAAACACCTCTTTAACTGAAACAAGTGAGCTGTTCACCGTTCCGATTGATATAACACTGTCCTTAATAAGATTAAGCCTGCTGTCAAGCATTACAAGAACAAGACGTTCTTTGGTTAAATGTCTCATATCCTGCATATAATACTCAGCAATAGCATATGGCGATGAAAAATCCAGTCTTTTCCCTGCTGACTGCTTGGCAAGTCTTCTTGACAACTCACAGATACACTTTAACTGTGCCGCCTTCGCAAGCCCTATTCCCTTGATATCCATAAGTTCATCAATAGACATATCAAATAGTCCTAACAATCCTTTGTTATGGGACTTGTCAAGAATATCCTTTGCAAGCTCTCCCGCAGGCTTTCCTGATACACCAGTCTTTATTATCGCTGCGATAAGCTCTGTATCAGTAAGCGACTGTTCACCAAGTGCTATACATTTCTCGTATGGTCTTAAGTCTTTAATACAATCTTTGTCACATATTAAATTGTCATTCATAAAATCTTAGATAAGATTTACCCTAAATAAATTTATATATAACAATTGCGAGTATAACGCCAATAATACTGGCAATTGTTATCTTAATCTGAATTGAAAATGTAAGAACAATAAATCCCAGATTAAGAATAACAGGACTCTCCATAAGTCCCGCCCCAAATGACTGGCCATATGAAAGCCAGCTAAGTGCTGGTATGCCCGATGTTATCTCAGCTATAAGCCCACCCAGCACAATACCTATAAGAATGAACAGTATAAGAAACCAGCCATTCTTGTACTTGGAAATACTACTCATATTCCTCCATTCTTGCGTATTAATATTAATAATACGCTAACATTTTATCAACTTTTTTATAAGAATACAATATTAACTATTCAATATATTATAATATTATTAAAAAACTGACTAATGTAGTATAACACAATTACTAAATCTTAAGAAGCCCTTTTTCATACATTTTCTGCATACTCATCATAATTCCAAGCTTAGCGTGGTACCATGTAAGACCACCCTGGAAATATACAGCATATGGTTCTTTTACAGGACCATCCGCACTAAGTTCTATTGATGACCCCTGTACAAATGCACCTGCTGCCATAATAACATCTGAATCATAACCTGGCATTGCCCAAGGCTCAGGTGTTACAAAGCTGTCAACTGGTGCTGCTGCCTGAATACCCTTACAGAAAGCTATAAGACCTTCCTCTGATTTTAACTCAACTGCCTGAATAATGTCATATCTTTCCTCTGTGGCATCAGGGACGCACTTAAATCCAGCCTTTTCATATACATTTGCTGCAAATACAGCGCCCTTAAGTGCACCGGCAACTACAGTTGGTGCAAGGAATAATCCCTGATAGAAATCTTTGTTGACACCAATTGTTGCACCAACCTCTTTTCCAAGACCCGGTGAAGATAATCTGTAAGCTGCCTGTTCAATGCAGTCTTTTCTTCCTGCTATATATCCTCCACAAGGTGCAAGTCCGCCACCTGGATTTTTAATAAGTGAACCGACAACCATATCCGCACCGACTTCTGATGGTTCAATCTTCTCAACAAATTCACCATAACAGTTATCTACCATACATATAACGTCTGGTTTGATATCTTTAATAAAATGTATAAGCTCGCCAATTCTTTCAACAGATAATGTCGGACGCGTTGCGTAACCCTTAGAACGCTGTATAGTAACAAGCTTAGTCTTTTCATTAATAGCTTTTCTTATTCCATCATAATCAAAGCTTCCGTCATCTAACAGATCAACCTGTCTGTATGATATATTGTATTCTGCAAGACTTCCCTTTGATGGTCTTATTCCTATAATCTCATCCATAGTATCATATGGCTTGCCAACTGGCGATAAAAGCTCATCACCTGGTCTTAAATTAGATGAGATAGCTACATTTAAAGCATGTGTTCCACATATAATCTGTGGTCTTACAAGTGCGTCCTCTGTCTTGAATATATCTGCATATACTCTCTCAAGAGTATCTCTTCCCTCATCATTATATCCATATCCGCTAGTACCTGAAAGGTGCATCTCAGCGACCCTGTTCTTCTGCATAGCCGCTATAACCTTTAACTGGTTATACTCAGCCACTTCATCAATAGCTTCAAATCGTTCCTTTAAATTTTCAAGTACATTATTGCCATAATTGTATACAGCTTCATCAATTCCAAGCTGTCCGCAATACATTTCCTTCATTATCTTTCTCCCTGATTGTTAATTTTGCATTACTTAATAATACCACTATCTTTAAGCTTATCAAGCATATAATCCATAATTTTAACGCAATCATAATCATATTCGTTAATATTAATCCAGTCAATAACTTTTTCTCTCCTGAACCACGTAAGCTGTCTTTTTGCAAAATGTCTTGTATCACCTTTAATCTGTTCCTTTAATAAGGCGATGCCATTTTCATCAATAGTACTTCCATAAGGCTCACCCAACGTATCCCAGTAATCAAGAATTTCTTTATAGCCTATGCCCTGCATAGAAGTATTATCCCTGCTTATGCCTATTTGGGTAAGCAACTGCATTTCATCAATAAGACCATCATCGAACATAATATCAACTCTTTTATTAATCCTCTCATAAAGATTATCCCTTATGTCATTGAGAACAAAATATTTATAATTATATGGTGAATCTTTTTTTCTCTGCTCCTCGTTGTGTTCAGATATTCTGTTGCCAGTCTGCTTGTAATATTCCAGTGCCCTTACAACTCTCTTTACATTTCTGTAATGTATGCTCTCCGCTGATTTAGGGTCTACATTTTTTAACATCTCATAAAGATACATAGCACCTTTTTCTTTCTCAAGCTGGTACAGTTCCTGCCTGTAAGATGTATCCGCATCATTGTCTTGAAATTCTATATCATACAATAAAGCCTGTATATAAAATCCTGTACCACCTACAATCATAGGTATATAGCCGTCATTTCTTATCTGTTCTATAGCCTTTAGTGCTTTTTCTTTAAATATTGTGACATTAAACTCCTCTGTAGGTTCTATCTCGTCTATAAGATAATGCTTTACGCCTTGCATTTCAGAAGATGTAATCTTAGCAGTTCCTATGTCCATATGCCTGTATACCTGCATAGAGTCTGCACTTATTATCTGTGCCCCAATCTTTTTTGCAAGTTTAATAGAAAGTGAAGTCTTTCCGACAGCAGTTGGCCCTGTAAGTATAATTAAAGGTTGTTTACACATACACTATTCCCCTTTTACACTATTCGTTTAAATTTCTTTTCTATATCATATTTACTCATAACTATAAGCGTTGGCCTGCCGTGTGGGCAGTTATATGGATTGTCAGCTTTCATAAGTTCTTGCATAAGTTCCTTTGCTTCTTCATATGATATTTCATTATTGCCCTTAATAGCCGCCTTGCACGACATAGACGCTACCTTTTCTGTAAGTATATCCATATCTGTCATTCTGCCATCCTGCATAAGACCATCTATAAGGTCAGTTAGCATCTGCCGGTAATCAAGCTTCGGAAAACCTGCCGGTATTCCTGTTACTTTATATTCATTGCCGCCAAATTCTTCTATCTCATATCCAAGCTTATTAAATATTGACATATTCCTTTTAAGTACTTCTTCCTCATTCATATTAAGAGTAAGAATAATAGGCGGCATAAGCATCTGTGTATCAATTTTTTGAGTTCTCAATTTATTCATCGTCTTCTCATAAAGAACTTTTTCGTGTGCCGCGTGCTGATCCATCATATAGAATCTGTCCTCAAATTCTATAAGCCAGTATGTATCAAATAATTGTCCTATTATCCTGTAATTATTCTTATTCTTCTCATCTAGAAGCTTATCCTCAAATAAAGATATCTGCCTGCTCTCCTCTGCTTTTCTTGAATTGTACTGTACAATATCTTCTTTAATAAGTTTATCAGACCTCACGGTTTCAAATGGCTCTGGAAGCCTTGTTTTATTCATAATCGAAGATTCATTAGCGATAACCTTATTCTCATTTATAGCACCCGAACCTGCCGGTACACCATATTGCTTGACCGTAGCACCTGAGCCTGCCGACATATTATGTTGCGTAGCCGCAGCACCTGAATCTGACGGTACATTTTGCTGTACTCCCGTTGCACTATACCAAGCCATCTGCTTTTGTTCTTCTGCCTTCTTTTGCTCCAGCTCATCATTATGAATTTTATTCATAAACTGTCCATCTGGTTCAACTTTTGCCACAAGTTCTTTTCCCTTAAGCGTTGATAATATTGAATCATATACGAAATTGTATACATACTCGTTATTCTGAAATCTCAATTCCATCTTGGTAGGGTGGACATTCACATCAATTATATCCGGACTTATCGTAAAATGTATTACAGTGAACGGATAATTATGAGGCATTATAAAACCTTTATAAGCTTCCTCAATTGCCTTATTAATTATATTGCTCTTTATATAACGTCCGTTAATGTAATAATTCTCGTAAGTCCTGTTACCTCTGTTAATAAAAGGTTTCCCTATATAACCCTCAATCTTAATATCCTGTGTCTTTGCATTAATATCATACAGATTAGCAGTTATATCACGGCCATACACATTATATATAATATCCTTTAATTTCATATTTCCTGATGTATGAAGCTTATTCTGGTTATTATTAATAAATCTGAATGAAACCTCAGGATGTGATAAAGCCATATACTGCATTAACGCATTAATGTATCCTGCCTCTGTCATCGCTGACTTTAAGAACTTTCTTCTGACTGGTGTATTAAAGAACAAATTTCTTATAATAAATGTTGTTCCATCAGGTGCACCGATATCTTCAACAGATATAACCTCGCTGCCCTCTGACTGATACCTCGTTCCTGTTATATCATCCTTAGTCTTGGTTATTAATTCAATCTGCGATACTGCCGCTATACTCGCAAGTGCCTCACCCCTGAAACCAAGTGAGGATACAGTTAAAAGGTCTTCAATTGACTTAATCTTACTTGTGGCGTGTCTTTTAAATGCAATATCTATCTCATCTTTCTTAATACCTGAACCATTATCCGTAACCCTGATAAATGAAATTCCGCCTTCCTTTGCTTCGACAGTTACAGCAGTCGCCCCGGCATCTATTGCATTTTCAACAAGCTCTTTTACAACAGAAGATGGTCTTTCTATAACTTCTCCTGCCGCTATTTTATTAATTGTATTCTGATCAAGTAACTGAATTCCCATATTAACCCTCACTTCACATTAATTCTCATTAACAAAGTATCTGTTCTTAACCTTGCCCTGAAGCTTATAAAGAATATTAAGCGCATCGATTGGTGTCATATTGCTTATATCAAGCTCTTTTATATCCTTTATTATATCATCGTCCTTTACAGTATCAAAAAGTGTCATCTGCTTTACTTCCAGTTCATTGACCTTCTTATAACGGTCATTCATCTTCTCCACTTTCTTTGAATACTGTGCAATATCCTTTGCCTTTTGTGATATATCTGCATCACTGAGTTCTACAACAAGTTCCTTAGCCCTGTTTAATACATTTTCTGGAACACCTGCTAATTTGGCCACCTGTATTCCATAGCTCTTATCTGCACCACCTTTTATAATCTTTCTTAAAAATACGATGTCATCTCCGCACTCTTTAACTGCTATACAGTAATTATTAACGCCGTCAAGTGTTCCTTCAAGTTCTGTCAATTCATGGTAATGAGTTGCAAACAATGTCTTTGCTCCTAATATCTTAGTGTTTGCAATGTGTTCGACAACCGCCCACGCTATACTAAGACCGTCAAATGTACTTGTGCCTCGTCCTATCTCATCAAGAATTATAAGGCTATTAGATGTCGCATTACGGAGAATATTAGCAACCTCTGTCATCTCAACCATAAATGTAGACTGTCCGGAAGCCAGGTCATCAGATGCACCTACTCTTGTAAATATCCTGTCTACAATACATATATTAGCAGAGTCTGCAGGGACAAAGCTTCCTGTCTGTGCCATAAGGACAATAAGAGCTGTCTGCCTCATATATGTTGACTTACCAGCCATATTAGGTCCTGTTATTATCGCAACCCTGTTGGAATTATTATCAAGATATGTATCATTGGCTATGAACATATCATTGCTTATCATCTTCTCAACTACTGGATGCCTTCCATTCTTTATATCAATTACACCCTTATCGTTAATCTTAGGCCTTACATAATTATTCTGTGTCGCAACAACTGATAATGAAGCATATGCATCTATCATAGCAACCGCTTTTGCTGTACCCTGTATGCGGACTACCTGCGAGGCAATACGCTCCCTTACCTCGCTAAAAAGGTCATATTCCAAAGAATAAAGCTTATCCTCTGCACCAAGAATTACATCTTCAAGATGTTTAAGCTCATCTGTTGTATAACGCTCTGCATTAGTCAATGTCTGCTTTCTTACCCATTCAGGAGGTACTTTGTCCTTAAATGAATTTGTCACCTCAAGATAATAGCCAAACACTTTGTTATATTTAACCTTTAATGTCTTAATTCCTGTTCTTTCTTTCTCTCTTATCTCAAGCTCAGACAGCCATTCCTTTCCTTTTATCTTGGCATCTCTTAACTCGTCAGCCTCTTTTGAATAGCCCTCTTTTATAATACCTCCATCTCTTACTGATATTGGTGGTTCTTCAACTATAGCTGAATTAATAAGCTCGTACAAATCAGCAAGGTCATCAAGCTTATCATAGCAGGCTGCAAATTCCTCTGAATGGAAATTACCTATAATCCTCTTAATATGTGGAAGCATTTCAAGTGTATTCCTGAAAGCTATTAAATCCCTTGGATTGGCTGTCTTACAGCTTATCTTAGTCATAATTCTTTCTATATCATACACTGGATTAAGGTATTCCCTTAATTCTTCCCTGTCGATAAGGCTGTCGCCCAATTCTTGTATACAGTCCTGTCTTTTAATTATATCATCTTTGTTAATAAGCGGCTGTTCAATATAAGAACGTAACATTCTTGCGCCCATAGCTGTCTTAGTCTTATCAAGCACCCACAGAAGTGAACCCTTCTTCTGCTTTTCTCTCATTGTCTCAACAAGCTCAAGATTTCTTCTTGATGAGCTGTCAATAAGCATATATTTGCCTGACGAATAAGGAAGAAGTGTTGTGATATGAGGCATATTGCTTTTCTGTGTCTCATATAGATAAGTCAGGAGTGCACCCGAAGCTATTATTCCAACTGTATAATCTTTTAAACCAAGTCCATCTAACATCTCCATATGAAAATGTTCCAGAAGCCTTTTCTTACAGGTCTCCTCGTTAAAATACCAGTTATCAAGCGTTGACATAGCTATTCCAAGTTTTGTATTGACAGTATCAAGATTAATTCCACTCATTGCGAAGTATTCATTAACAATTATCTCCGATGGCACGAACTTATTAATCTCATCTATAAGCTCACTTCCACCAGCTAACTCTGTCACAAAGAAATCGCCCGTTGAATAATCCGCTATTGAAACTCCAAGATTATCACCAAGATATACTATACTCATCATATAGTTGTTCCTTGTTTCATCAAGTCCAAGTGTATTAATATTAGTTCCTGGTGTTACCACCTTTATTACTTCTCTTTTTACTATGCCCTTTGCCTGCTTAGGGTCTTCCATCTGCTCACATATTGCAACTTTATAGCCTGCCGATACCAATCTGTTAATATAAGTCTCCGCAGCATGAAAAGGAACGCCGCACATAGGTGCACGTTCCTTTTGTCCGCAATCTTTTCCTGTGAGAGTAAGCTCTAATTCCTTAGATGCAACTACAGCATCATCAAAGAACATTTCATAAAAATCACCAAGTCTGTAAAACAGTATACAATCCTTATATTCATTCTTTGTAGCAATGTAATGCTGCATCATTGGTGAATACTCAGCCATCTTTATCCTCCAGTCATCCTGCTTATAATATTAATCGTTCTTTGTTCCCATATAATAGAAGCCTTTACATTCATCAAGATGTACATTGACTATACTTCCTATAAGTTCTTTGTCACCCTTGAAATGGACTAAAATATTATTAGTCATTCGTCCTGTTACAAATGTATTATCGTGGTCATCTATATCCTCAACCAATACATCCATATCCATACCTTCATATCTCTTGATATGTTCGTGGCTCACCTCAGATACAGTTGCTAACAATCTGTTAAATCTGTCTTTTACTATATCTTCACTAACCTGTCCGTCCATCTTGGCAGCAGGTGTTCCAGTTCTCTTAGAATATATAAATGTGTAAGCACTGTCATACTTTGCTTTTCTTACAACATCAAGTGTATCCTCAAAGTCTTCCTCTGTTTCACCTGGGAAGCCTACAATTATATCTGTTGTAATAGATATATCCGGGATTGTATTTCTTATCTTGTCTACCAGTTCAAGATAATGCTCCTTAGTGTACTGTCTGTTCATAAGCTTAAGAAGACGGCTGCTTCCTGACTGTAATGGAAGATGTATATGGTTACATATCTTGCTGTTATCTCTTATTGCCTCTATAAGCTCATCTGATAAATCCTTTGGATGAGGTGTCATAAATCTTATTCTCTCAAGTCCGTCAATCTTGGCAATCTCTCTTAAAAGCTCGGCAAATGTAACATTATCGTCAAGTGTCTTGCCATAAGAATTAACATTCTGTCCAAGAAGCATTACTTCCTTTACACCGTCACTTACAAGTCTTTCAATCTCTCTTATTATCTCTTTTGGCTCTCTTGATTTCTCCCTGCCTCGCACATATGGAACAATACAATATGTACAGAAGTTATTACAGCCAAACATAATATTGACACCAGACTTAAATGGATACTTTCTTGAAGTTGGAAGCTCCTCAACAACCTCCTTAGTAGAATCCCATATATCAATAACCTGTTCATCACCTGTAAAGCACATATACATAAGCTCTGCAAGCTTGAAAATATTAAATGTACCAAACACAATATCTACGAATTTGTAAGATGTCTTTATCTTTTCTACAACTTCCGGCTCCTGCATCATACAACCGCACATTGCAATAATCATCTCGCCATTTGCTCTCTTAACCTTTTTTAACTGTCCAAGACGTCCGTATACCCTTAAGTTGGCATTTTCTCGTACTGTACAGGTATTGTATATTACAAAATCAGCATTTTCTTCATCGTCTGACTCCTGATAGCCGATATCCTTTAATATTCCAAGAAGCTTTTCTGAGTCCCTTGCATTCATCTGACAGCCAAATGTTGAAACTACAGCAGTAAGTGGTCTGTTAAGTGCTTCTGACTTTTCCTTAACAATCTTTCTGCAAGCCTTTAAATAGTAATACTGTCTCATCGGCTCGTATTCTGGAACCGGAGCAGATAAATCTATGCTGTTAATCATATTCTCAATTGTTGTATCCATTATTTATATATTACCTCTTTATTCTTTCCTGTTGTTTAATCATTCTGCAAAATTCAACGTCTTTGACAGGTTTGCCGTAATAATACCCCTGTATATAATCAGCCTCAAGCTTTGTTACAGCCATCAATTCATCTTTTGTCTCAACACCCTCAACGCATATTTTAACACCCATCTCGTGTGCCATTTTTATAATAAAGCTGACAAGTATTCTGTTGTTATCTGTAAGATGTATATCAGTAATAAATGCCCTGTCTATCTTTAAGATACCAAACATCTTATCCTTCATATATTCAAAATTAGAATATCCGGTTCCAAAATCATCTATTGCAAGTAAAAAGCCATTATCAACGAATTCTTTAAGAACTCTTTTTATCGCAATATTAGAATCCATCTGTATGCTTTCAGTAATCTCAAATACAAAATGTTCATTTCCAGCCTCATATTTGTTTATATTCTCAATTACATCTTTTATAACATTGCTCTTTGCAATCTGTACAAACGAAAGATTAATATGCATAACAAACTGGGGTATTATCTTTACCCATTCGTTGCATTGGGCAGCAGCTGTATCTATAATCCATCTTCCCAATGGTATAATAAGCGAGCTTTCTTCAAGCAGTGGAATAAACTCTACAGGCGACATAAAACCATATTGGTCACTTTTCCATCTTAAAAGTGCCTCTGCACCCTCAATCCTACCTGTATCAGCATCAACAATCGGCTGGTAAAACAATTCAAATCCTTTGAAATTATCATTAACACTAGACCTTAACTCGCCCTGAATTTCAAGCCTTTTTATATAATTAGCATAATCAGCCTTATCAAAAAATTCAAATCTGTTCTTTCCGTTAAGCTTTGCTTTATGCAGGGCAAAACGGGTATTCTTAATAATATCTTTATAGGTATCTGTATTAGTATCAAACGCATACGCACCTGCTGATATATTAAAGAATACATCATATCCTCTGTCATCAATAACACTGTCTATATCTTCTCTTATAGTCTTGTATAACATCTTGGCATTTTTCTTAATATCACCGCTCATATCAAGGGATACTATTATGAACTCGTCTCCTCTTGTCCTATATACAGAAAATGTCTGTTCTTTGGATTGTCTGACAAGAATGCCTGCCAATATTGCAAGCACCTCATCGCCTGTCTTAGTGCCATATTTCTCATTAATCTCTTTGAAATTATCAATCCCTATCTGCATAATACAGCCTGTATGACCATCGCTCTTTACAATATCGTCATACCTGTCTTCAAGAATTAAATCTGTATATATGCCGGTTACATTATCATATCTGTTCTTTTTTCCAATCTCTGATACACGGCCTATCATATAATTAATGCCATTTCTTCGTACCAGCTGTCCGCGGCAGCTTATAAATACATATCCGTTCTTTCTTGATTTCCAGCGGTATTCCATATTATGACAGCTTATATGTCCATTCTGAAGTTCACTAATATTGTTAAATACAGCTTCATAATCATCTGGATATATTACATCCTTTAACTTTCTTCCCGCATTACTGAATTCCGCAACATCAAGTTCAAAATCCTTTGTTATAGAACTACTGTATATCGCATAATCATCACTTAAGTCATATATGTATAGATAATCATCTGTGCATTTAGATATTATAGATAAAAAATATTTCCAGTCTGCTATATCTTCTCCCATTTGTCCCATAATATTCAAACCCTATTCTCTAACCTGTCCATTGCCATATATTATATATTTACTTGTTGTTAACGCCTCAAGTCCCATAGGTCCTCTTGCGTGTATCTTCTGTGTACTTATACCTATCTCTGCTCCAAATCCAAATTCAAAGCCGTCAGTAAATCTTGTAGAAGCATTTACATATACACAAGCCGCATCTATCTCATTAAGAAACTTCTGTGCATTATTATAATCTTTAGTTATTATTGACTCTGAATGACCCGTATTGTACCTGTTGATATGTGCAATTGCCTCATCTATATTATCTACTACTTTAACAGATATAATATAATCAAGATATTCACGTCCCCAATCCGTATCATCTGCCTTTATTATTCTGTTATCTATAGCTAAAGCTTTCTCATCACCACGTATCTCTACATTCTTGGTCTTTAACTTATCTACTATTACCGGAATAGCTTCACCTGCAATATTCTTATGAATAACAAGCGATTCGCACGCATTGCATACGCCAATTCTTTGTGTCTTGGCATTGTATATTATATTCACCGCCATATCTATATCTGCATATTCATCTACATATATATGGCAGTTTCCTGTTCCTGTCTCTATTACAGGGACTGTGCTGTTATTGACAACATTTTTAATAAGACCTGCTCCACCTCGTGGTATAATTACATCTACATACTCATTAAGGTGCATAAGCTCATCAACATACTTTCTATCTGTTTCAGAAATGTAACTTATGACATCAGGGTCTATTCCAAGTCCTTTTAATACATCTGTTATAACATTCACAATTGCTATATTAGAATTAACAGAATCGCTCCCGCCTCTTAATATGCAGGCATTAGCTGACTTAAAGCAAAGTCCGAAAGCATCTGCTGTAACATTAGGTCTTGATTCATATATAATCGCAACAACTCCTAATGGAACAGTCTTTTTACCAATCATAAGTCCATTAGGACGTGTCTTCATTGACTTGACCTCGCCTATTGGATCGTCAAGTCCTGCAAGAACTCTTAAGCCGTCAGCCATTCCTTCTATTCTGCTCTCTGTAAGCATAAGTCTGTCTAAAAGAGCTGTGCTCATATTATTCTTCTTGCCATTAGCAAGGTCAATAGCATTAGCTTCTCTTATGTAATCACTTCTTTTTACAAGGGCATCAGCAACCTTTAATAAAGCATTATTTCTTTCCTTAATGCCAAGCTTTGCAAGATATGTGGACGCTTTCTTTGCATCACTGCCCATCTGTGTTAATGTCTTCATATCAATCCTCACTTCCGTGCATAACTGCACTAATACTTAATAACTAATTATCATTTATAAGTATTTTTACAACTCCTCAATATCCATATCTCTTTATTAATTACAGCTCCTGAGCTGTTATAATTCTTTTATCAGTTATAATCATATCTGGTCTTATGTCGAATTCCTCTGCCGGTATATCATCAAGCACCTGATAATCAAAGCATATGGCTGTCTTATAATATCTGTCGCCATTCTTAACAAGATATCTGTCATAAAATCCACCGCCGTAACCTATTCTGTTAAGCGTAACATCAAAAGCAAGCCCCGGCATAACAAGAAGTCCGTCCTGTGGAATTTCATAGTCGTCAGATACAGGTTCTTTAATTCCCATATATCCATCCTGCAAGTCATCATAAGAATTAATTCTTACAAATTCCATATATTTATCTGACCTGTCTTCTTTATTAATTATAATCTTAGGAACATACACTTTTTTGCCACGTTCAAGGCTTTTATTAATAATACCCGATGTTTCGACTTCCTGATTATAGCTTACATATATAAGTATATTATCATTGTCCTGATATTCCTTTGACAACTCAAGTCTGTCTGTAATTATTCTGCTTCCTGCAGTTATTTCTTCAACAGACATAGCCTTTTTCTTATTAGTTATTAATGTTCTGATTTCTTTCTTATTCTGCTTTACTGTCATTATTCTTCATCTTCTCATCATGTCTTTGCTTTACATCTATAATAGAACCATCTGGATTTTGTATTTTTATTGTCTCTAATGTGCCTCTTAAATTATTACGGAATGCCGCAACATATTCTTTTCTTAATCTAATCTGTTCTTCGGCTTCTTCCTTTGTAAGACCTTCACCCTTAGACTTATGATAGAGTTCATTTATTCTTTTAATTGTATTCTCTGTTACCATATCTTCTCCATTCTTATTATATCAACTTCCTACAATGTAAATACAAGCAGGTCATCTCCATTTACCATACAGGTATTAAATTGTGCTTTCTTCTTAAGAAGTGCGTGGTGTATATCCGGAAACTTGTAGGCTTCAATATACTCTGAACCTTTTTTGATAAATGGTATTCTGTGCTTTATATGGGTGACAAGAATTACATCATTACATACATATTGTATCTGCATATTAGAAGGAATCTGATATTCCTCTTTCTGCGTATTAAGATTAATAAGATATGTCACATCTTTGTCCTTCTTTATTGTGTAGGGATTGCCCTCAATAACATATGTATAACTAAGGTCTGATGCTTCCTTAATATCATTATTAATTCTTATCTGCTTTACTTTATTCTCAAAATCATAAAGCACAACTTCTTCTGACATCGCACTTATATTAAACTTTGAATATATAACCCGGTTCTCAGAACGCTTCATATATGCAAATGTCTTGTCCGTATCCGCTGTATCTAATATATCCATAGTAATCTCTGCTGGATTTAACATCATCTCAGATACAAACTGCTTGGTATTAACAATACCTATATATTCCTGATTATGCTTTTCTTCATTAATATCTGTGCCATCGAAGTCTTTTCTACTGCCGAGCTTTAACACACTGTTATTGCCCTCTAACGGAATAATATTATAAAGTCCAAGTCTTTTAAGCAGTGACCCTTCTGTTGATATTTCCCTGTCAGAATTAAAATCCCGAAGCACTACATTAGTCACTTCATTATCTTGTCCGATTTCTTCAATTATTGCAAAATCATATTCCAATACATATATATGTATATGACTTTGTCTGATTTTCTCAAGTTCATCAATCTCATATCTATACACAAGTGTACTCTCGTTATCATCAAATGAATATCTGTACAGCAATATATCTGCCTTGCTGTCTGTAATCTGTTCCGCAGATACATAGAACACATAATCGTGCGTATTATGGGCATAAATAATACTGGCTATATTATATTTCTTGATTTCTGGTGAGATTTCATACCTCTCATTCGTAATAGAATTAAGGATATACAATTTCTTACCAATAAAATCAAGAAACTTATAGTTATCATCCACCATCTGTAACACAAGCCCGTTATTGATTGGTTTGAACACGGCATCTTCTGTATTCCTTATAAGCTTTATGTCCATCAGCACCTCCCCTTAGCCTATGAATTTGACAAGGTCAAAATTCTCGTCTTTACAGCTTACAAAAAGTGTACCGACATCTGCACCTGACATTATCTTAGCAATATTATCAATATCATTGCCATTTGCTATAACCATATCTGCACCTGAGCTTACAGCTATTCCTGCTGCCTTAAGCTTAGTTGCCATACCACCTGTTCCAACACCGCTTCCTGATGTACTCTTGCCCATATTAAGAAGCTTGTCATCTATGACATCTACCTGATTAATAAATCTTGCATCCGGATTAGAATTAGGGTCGTCTGTATACAATCCGTCTATATCTGATAACAATATAAGGAGGTCTGCATCAATAATTGAAGTAACAATTGCTGAAAGCCTGTCATTATCTCCAAAAGTCTGAACCTGTTTAATCTCGTATGTAGATACTGTATCATTCTCATTAACAATAGGAACTGCACCAAGATTTAACAGCTCATTAAATGTATTCTGTGCATTTCTTCTGCTCTTATCATTCATAACTGTAGCCTTAGTCATTAATACCTGTGCCGCTGTAGTACTGTACTCAGCAAATATCTTCTGATATACCATCATAAGCTTTGCCTGTCCAATAGCCGCACACGCCTGCTTTACAGGGAGTTCATCAGGCTTCTCATTAAGCCCTATTGCCATTCTTCCAACAGCGATAGCTCCTGATGAAACAAGAACAACATCCTTGCCAGAATTCTTAATATCCACTATTGTACGCACCAGCTTTTCTATCTTTCCAAGATTAAGCCTGCCTGTTTCATTGTGCATAAGCGAAGAAGAACCTATCTTAATTACTATTCTCTTCTTATCCTTAACTGCTTCTCTTATATTCATTATTATTCCTCACTCCCGCCAGCCTGACTTAGCATAAGCTTATCTGACTTTCCTATATGGTTAAATACCTAATAAAGTATTGTACTATACCTCTTTAAAAAAGTCTATATTTGCCGCAATTTTCTCTGCAATCTTAATTCCGTCAACCGCCGCAGAAGTTATTCCACCGGCATATCCTGCTCCTTCTCCACAAGGATAAAGACCAGCACAGCCAACCGACATCAGCTCATCATTACGTGTTATTCTTACAGGGCTTGAAGTCCTGCTCTCAACGCCTGCAAATACAGCATCGTCCATATCAAAGCCTTTTATGTATCTAGAGCAGCCTGTAACTCCCTCACACAAAGCCTCTGATATATATTCAGGAAGTACATTTCTTATATTGGAAAGCTTGTACTGTCCCTTAATGCAAGGTGTTACCCTGCCTAACCCTGTTGATGTAACATTTTCCTTAAAATCAGCAAATAACTGCACAGGTATCTTTCCAACACCTTCTTTATACGCAGCCCTTTCAAGCTTTCTTTGGAATTCCACGCCGTCAAGCACTCCATTTCCGAAATCATCTGGTGTAACTGTTACTATCATCGCACTGTTCGCGTTAGCTGAGTCACGCCCAGAATAGCTCATACCATTAACTGCAAGCATATTCTCCTCTGAGCTTGCATTAACAACATATCCGCCAGGACACATACAGAACGAATACACACCACGTTCTTTTCCTGTGCTTACTGATTTGTATGTAACCTTATAATCTGCTGTTGGAAGCTTGTACTCACACTTTCCATACGCATTTTCATTGATGAATTCCTGTGGGTGCATTATTCTTAACCCTACTGCAAATGACTTCGGCTCCATCATTATATCTTTGCTATCAAGCATTTTAAATGTATCTCTTGCACTGTGTCCGATTGACAGGCATACTTGTCTGCACTGTCTTTCAAAATATATATCATTCTTGATATCGTACACTTTTATTGAGCTTACTTTCTTATCACTTATATTAATGTCATCTATTCTATGATTAAAATTAATCTGTGCACCAAGACTCTCACAATACTTTCGTATATTGTATACAACATTCATCAGCACATCTGTACCGATATGCGGCTTGTTAGAATATAATATCTCTGATGAAGCGCCAAATCTTACGAACATTTCAAGAACATTTCTTATTCGTCCTGTAGGATCTTTTATTACTGTATTAAGCTTTCCGTCTGAAAATGTTCCTGCTCCGCCTTCACCGAACTGCACATTTGACTGTGTATCAAGCTTTCCTGTATTCCAGAACTCATCAACCTTTCTGTGTCTTTCTTCAATACTGTCCCCACGCTCATATACAACAGGCATAAGTCCAGCCTCGCTAAGCTTAAGTGCCGCAAACATTCCCGCTGGTCCAAAGCCGATTATAACAGGCCTGTCTTCTTCCTTAATTCCTGCGCCCTCATAATTATTAATTCTGCCATATGGAAACTCATATATAACCTTCTCATTATATGTAATATTATTATTGGCTGTTTTCTTTGCAAACGCTTTCAAATCCGTATCTTTATTATTGATAACAAGCTTCTTCACATCAACACTGTATACATACATAATGTCAGGCTTATGTCTTGCATCTATAGACCTCTTTATAATGTCGGACTTTATATCACAGTTATTCTTTAACCTGAGTGCTTTCTTAACTGCCTTTAAAAGCTCAGCCTCTGTGTGGTCTGGTTTTAATTTTATATTATTAATTCTTATTACTTTTTCCTGTTTCAATTATTTATCCTTTCCTTTACTCCTGCCGCCGCTAAGTATGCCGAACTCCACGCCCATTGCAGGTTATAGCCACCGCATTTGCCGTCAACATCAACAACCTCACCAGCAAAGAACACACCCTTTACCTTTTTACATTCCATATTACTTATGTCAATGTCATCAAGAGCAACTCCGCCCTGACACACCTGACCATAATCAAATCCTTTATCACCTGTTATAACAAATCCAAAATGTGTCATAGTTTCAATAATATGTCGCATTTTTTCAATATCAATATCTGCTATGTGCTTACTTTCGCTTATTTTGCATCTTGCCGCTATCATAGCAACAAGCTTTTTATTAATAAGCCCTTCAAAGAACTGCTCTAACGTCTTATAACCTTCTGCTATAATTCGCCTGTTGAAAATATCTTCTATATCACTATCTGTTATATCAGGTATCATATTAATAACAGCCTTGACTTCCCTGTTCTCATCTATAGCTTTTACTGCAAATCTGCTTACCTGAAATACCGGTATTCCTGATATTCCATAATCTGTATACTGGATTTCTCCTGTATCATTTGCTACGCACTGTCCGTCAACCCAAAGCTCTATGCTTCCATAGCTTCTTACACCTGCACCAAGCTTACATACAGCTTTGTCACCGCATACAAGCTGTACAAGTGCGGGAAGTGGCTTTACAATATCAATTCCAAGCTGTCTTACAAGCTCATAACCCGAACCATCTGAGCCTGTCTTTGGCGAAGCCTTTGAACCTGTTGCAATAATTACTGTATCTGCTATAAAGTCTATACCGTCACATTCAAGAACGAACACATCCTTTCCATCAGCTTCTTTCTTATAAATCTTATTAATGACAGTATCCATATTAACCTTAATGCCAGCGTTCTTTATTGCCAATCTTAATGCATTCTGTAATGAAGCGGCTGTCTTAGAATGTGGATATACATAACCATCCTTTTGTGTATAATATACGCCTATACTTTTAAAGAATTTAAGCGTATGCTGTACATCAAACTTATCAATAACTTCCATAACAAGTCTGTTATCTTTATTCTGATACATTTCACTGCTCATATTAAGATTAGTAAAATTACACTTGCCATTGCCTGTCTGTAATATCTTGCTTCCAATCTTTCCTGTGTGTTCTATTATGCAGTTATCTATTCCATAACCTGCAAGCTGTACTGCCGCCATCATTCCAGCCGCACCGCCGCCGATTATGACACATTCGTGCTTTTTCACATATTTGCTTTTCATATATCACTATCCTTATTACTGTTATTCTATGCTGTATGCCTGTATAAAATCATACAGCTGCTGTTCTCCATTTAAACCAAGCCCGTCTGTACATTCTTTCTTTATGCTTTCTGGCAGCAGTTCAATATCAATCTGGGCATAATCGTAGAATTCATATTCAATGTCCGAATTCTTCAATACACCCCTGTATATTACAGCCTGTCCGTCCTGTAACTGCAACAGATAATTATCCGTATATGTCTTATTCTGCTGTGATACCCCTGCTGTCTGCTGGGACGTCACCTGTTCTGTGCCAGCTCTTTTATTCTGCATATCTTCATACTTAACTCTGTCCTTCTGTATGTCATCTATATGCTCATCGCCTGTATTGCTGCGTGACAGAAATACTATTGTTAATATTACAATTACAGCCGCCACAACACATATTGATATAACATTTCTTCTATTAAATATACCATTTTCCATTCTTTTGCACCTTCCTTGCAATATGAATTTATATGGTAATTATTTGCAAAATGTTATATTTTATACATTTCATTTTACTATTTATTACAATTTAAAACTATCAGGCAGTAAATAATCAATAGTATATTTAATTATCTCTCCAGCATTTTCAAGAATTATCTGCTCATTACCCTTAAAGAATTCACTCATAACCTGCCTGCATATTCCACACGGATACGTCTTTAAACCTGAAGATGACACTATGGCAATCTTAGCGAATTCTTTTCTACCCTCACTTACAGCCTTGAATATTGCTGTCCTTTCTGCACAGTTAGTCGCACCAAAGCTTGAATTCTCTATATTACAGCCTGTATAAATATGTCCGTCCTTTGTAAGTACGCAAGCCCCGACCTTAAACCTTGAATAAGGTGAATACGAATAAACCATTGCCTCTTTTGCTTTATCTAAAAGCTCTCTATCTGTGTATTCCATTATACCTATACCTCTCACCCGCGATTTCTATATTCTTATAACTGCAATATATAACCTCAATGTTGTCATTTTATAGTTAACTACAATATTATCATTCTTATAATTGTAATATATCCAATATAATTATCTTGTAATTCCTATATTATCAAGGACTTCTCTCTGCTTAGCTTCCATAACCTTGCTTTCTTCTTCTGTCATATGGTCATATCCAAAAAGGTGCATCATACTATGTGCAACTAAGAATGCAAGTTCTCTCACTTCACTGTGTCCATATTTTTCAGCCTGTTCAGCCACCTTCTCTACTGATACAACTATATCACCAAGCATAAGTTCACCTGTATCCGGATTAAAATAGTCCTCTGTGTTATTCTCAAATTCGTCTTCAAGTGACTCAAAATCAGATGGTGCTTCATAATTAATCATAGGAAATGAGAGAACATCTGTAGGTGCATCAACTTCCCTGAACTCTTTGTTAATCTGATGTATCGCCTCATTATCCGTCAATGTGACATTAACCTCTATCTCATATGGACATTTCTCATATGCAGCTGCCTCATTAACAACCTCATTAATTATCTTCTCATAATCTAAATCTAACTTTTTATCTGTTTCATATTCTATATTAATTGTCATTCTTTCTTGTTCCTTTCTCTTTCTTACCTTGTCTGCTGTCGTAATTCTTTCTTGACCTGCCATCAGATTCTTTCCTATTCTGCCTGTCAAATTCTTTCTTGTTCTGTCTGTTCTCATATTCCTCATAAGCTTTTACAATCTTCTGTACAAGAGGGTGTCTTACTACATCGTGGTTAGTAAGCTTTACAAAACCTATCTCATCAACCTTTGAAAGCACCTTCATAGCAACGTCCAGACCAGATGTTACATCCCTTGGAAGATCCTTTTGTGTCTGGTCTCCAGTAACTACTACCTTAGAACCGAAACCTATTCTTGTAAGGAACATTTTCATCTGTGCAGGCGTTGTATTCTGTGCTTCATCTAATATTATAAACGCATTATCAAGAGTTCTTCCTCGCATATATGCAAGCGGTGCTACCTCTATAAGTCCCTTTTCCATATTAGCATTAAAGCTTTCTGCACCCATAATCTGAAAAAGTGCATCATATAAAGGGCGAAGATATGGGTCTACCTTGCTCTGTAAATCACCCGGAAGAAATCCCAGCTTTTCTCCTGCCTCTATCGCTGGTCTTGTAAGAATTATCTTATTAACCTCATTAGACTTAAATGCCTGAATAGCCATTGCCATTGCAAGATATGTCTTTCCTGTACCAGCAGGGCCTATTCCAAATACAATCATTTTATCCCTTATCTGGTCTACATAATTCTTCTGGCCTAATGTCTTTGGCTTAATTGGCTTTCCTGCTATAGTCCTGCATACTGTATCGGAGTCTATCTCTAACATAGTATCCTGCTTATCATCAAATGATAACGATATTGCATAATCAACACTCTGTCTGCTTATCTGGTTACCTCTTCTTGCAAGCTCTATAAGATTATCAAGCACGCCTCTTGCCCTTATAACATTAGCTTCTGCTCCTATTATCTTTACAACTCCGTCCCTTGCTATTAATTCTATATTAAGATTACTCTCTATTGCCTTGGCATATTCATCAAACTGTCCAAACACCATACTGCTGTATTCTGCTGGCATATCAATAACAACTTCTACTTCACTCATTAATATTAATCCTCTTTCTATTAATATGTATATCAATTAGTAACCGGAAGAAGTACTTCCAATTCTCCAGTACAGCTTCCTCTGTCATCAGTTGTATCTATATTAACACGACAATCCATTATTTGCACTCCTTTTTGTTCCATATGCGAAATATACATCTGTAATCTTTCATTAAGAATATCTTCTAACTGGACATCATTATACCTGTCATTCATAACTTTATATTCTTTTCTGTTCTCTACCCCGATAACAATTCCAGTATCTATCCCTCCTGCAACAATCAATGGATATTTCTGCGTTATTATATCATACTGCTCTATCCGCCTGTGCGGCTTGGTCAGCTTAATTAAGCCGCTGTTATTTTCTATAATTAACGAAGAATATCTCCTCTTGGTATACTGTCTGTATCCGTATTCTCTTTCCAGTATATCATCATAAGCAATTACTGTATGAACTAAAATGTCTGCATCAGGACATACATCTACCTGATACAGCTCCGTTCCTGAGTCATCAGTAACAGCCACCCTGCCAGATACTAACGCCTGCCCCTCCTGAACCTCATCACCGCAGGCTACTAATGGTGTACCGCTTCTTGTAATTATCTTCTTAACAACACCCTGACAACTGCTTACTATATCTTCACCGTCACTATACACAGACTTCACTGCTTCTTTATTCATAGAATAATTTTCTTTTATATATACATTAACCATTGAGCCTTTTATCTCAACACTCGCCCATGTAACATCAAGATCATTTCTTATGCACTCTTCAATATACGCACAGTCAATATTTTTAAGCATATTTCCATTATAAACTTTCATATCCTTTATATAACTTTTCAAATACTCATCTGTGTATACATAATTACCATTAAAATTCACTTTCCATACGAACATTCCCAGAAGCTTTATTATAACAAATGCAATAAGCACCCCGTAGGCAAACGAATAATGCTGTCTGTATCTAAATATGTAATATCTTGGATAAGCCTTTTTGATAACTTTAATATGCACCCTTGCCGCCTTAACAAGATTTTTTATCATAAAGAAATCATTTCTTGCTATCCTGGCACGCACAGCATTATTGCCAGCTTTAATATGCTGTACATCAAAAAATATTATATCTTTTTTTCTGCACATATTAAAAAATGTATTTATACTATCCCCGCTTATTTCCAGTTCAATATAAAAAATATGCTTCAATCCATCTTTAATACCCAGTTTCATATTATACACAGCACCCCATTAACCATATTACTCAAATGTAATCTCTTTAATCCTCCCTTTTATGGATATTTCATCCATATCCAGATATCCTATATCAAGGTCACTTCCCTTAACGTGTACAATTCCACGCCTTGTAATGACTTTGACACTATCACATTCATACTCCATTATTGATTTAAAATTCTCTATATACATTTCCTTATTGCCAATAACTGTAAGAATCGGCATAGTAACAGACTGCGGCATAACAACCGAACGCACATCTTTCGCACACCTAAACTTTCCCATATCTTACCCCAGCATAACAACTTACGCTTATATATAAAATATGCAAAAAAATCCCGATGTATTCTAAAATACACCGGGATTAAATATTTCGCTATCAAATTAATTGAACTTACGTTTTCTAGCAGCTTCTGACTTCTTCTTGCGTCTTACGCTTGGCTTTTCGTAATGTTCTCTTTTACGAATTTCCTGCTGAATGCCTGCCTTTGCGCAGTTTCTCTTGAATCTGCGTAATGCGCTATCTAAAGACTCGTTTTCTTTAACGATGACATTTGACATACCTTTTCCTGACCACCCTTCTGTTGCGTAATTGTGCTGGGCAATACATATAGGGTTTTACCTAATCGCACAACAGATATTATATCACAGAAATCACCTAAGTCAACAGAAATTTTGCGATTTTAGCACAATTTGTTAAATTAATATTATAACCAATATCATAGTGGTTATTATTACTATTATAATTAAAGCTGCTCTGCAAGCACTTCTGGTGCCTTCTTTAATAGCTCATCAATACCAGAAGCATTCTTACCACCAGCCTGAGCCATATTAGGACGTCCGCCACCGCCGCCACCAACAAGTGAAGCAACAGACTTAATAAGATTACCAGCATGAGCACCCTTAGCAACAACATCATCTGTAGCCATCGCTATCATATTAACCTTATCAGCCGCAAGTGCACTTACAACAAGTACAACACCTGAACCAATCTCTCCCTTTAACTTATCGCCAAGGTTTCTAAGTTCATTCATATCAACATTATCTACCTTAGTTGCAAGAAGCTTAACACCCTTAACATCAACAACATTATCTGTCACATCACCTAAAGCATTATTAGCAAGCTCTGCCTTAAGCTTATCATTCTCAGATATAAGTGCCTTAATCTCATCATTCATTGTATGAATTCTTTTTACAAGCTGTGTGCTCTCTGCCTTAGCTGCTATTGAAGCTTCTTTTACAAGAGTTTCAAGGTTATTAAAGAACTTAAGAACTCCCTTATCCGTAAGAGCTTCTATTCTTCTTACTCCTGCAGCAACACCTGACTCAGATACAATCTTAAAAAGTCTGATGTTAGCTGTATTGGCAACATGTGTACCACCACAGAACTCCTTAGAGAAGTCACCCATACATACAACTCTTACCTTCTCACCATACTTTTCACCAAAAAGTGCCATAGCACCTGTGTTCTTAGCTTCTTCGATTGTCATAATCTTTGTCTCTACTGGAATTGCCTCAGCAATCTTTTCATTGACAATATCTTCGACCTTCTTAATCTCCTCTTCTGTCATACTCTGGAAATGTGTAAAGTCAAATCTTAATCTTTCAGGATCTACATAAGAACCCTTCTGTTCAACATGGTTACCAAGTACAGTTCTTAATGCTTTCTGTAAAAGGTGTGTTGCACTATGATTCTTGCATGTATCTGCTCTGTATTCTGAATCTACAGCAAGAGTAACTGTATCGCCAGCTTTGAGCATACCCTTTGTCATAGTTCCAACGTGGCCAATCTTGCCGCCTTTAAGCTTGATTGTTGTATCAACCTTAAATTCGCCCTCAGAAGTTGTGATATAACCTTTATCACCTTCCTGACCACCCATTGTTGCATAGAATACTGTCTGATCAACGATAACTGTTCCCTTATCTCCTTCTGAAAGAGCTTCTACAACATCTTCTTCTGTTGTAAGAACTGTTACCTTGGAATCATTAGACAGCTTGTCATATCCAACGAATTCACTTGTGATAGCTGGATCAATCTTATCATATACAGTTGCATCAGCACCCATATAGTTAGTTGTCTTACGAGCCTTACGTGCTTTCTCACGCTGCTCATTCATACATTTAATGAAGCCGTCTTCATCAATAGTTATGTTCTTTTCTTCTAAGATTTCCTTAGTAAGATCAATAGGGAAACCATAAGTATCATAAAGCTTGAAAGCATCTTCCCCAGAAAGAACGCTCTGGTTCTTCTCCTGAAGTTCCTTTTCCATATCTGAAAGAATACTTAATCCCTGGTCAATAGTCTTATTGAACTTATCCTCTTCCTCAGATATAACTTTAGTAATGAATTCCTTCTTTTCTTCAAGTTCTGGATATCCGTCCTTAGAACCTTCTATAACTGTTTCGCAGAGCTTTGATAAGAACTTTCCTTCTATCCCTAAAAGTCTTCCATGTCTTGCCGCTCTTCTTAAAAGTCTTCTAAGTACATAGCCTCTGCCTTCATTAGATGGCATAATACCATCACTTACCATAAATGTTACTGAACGTATATGATCTGTGATAACACGGATAGATACATCCTGCTTCTCATCTTCCTTATACTTAACACCAGCCATCTCGCATACCTTATTACGGAGTGCCTGTAATGTATCAACATCAAATATAGAGTCAACGTCCTGAACAACAACTGCAAGTCTTTCGAGACCCATACCTGTATCAATATTCTTCTGGATAAGGTCTGTATAGTTACCCTTACCATCATTATTGAACTGTGAGAATACGTTATTCCATACTTCCATATATCTGTCACAGTCACAGCCTACCGTACAGCCTGGCTTTCCGCAGCCATACTTTTCGCCACGATCATAATAAATCTCAGAACATGGACCGCAAGGTCCAGCACCGTGTTCCCAGAAATTATCTTCCTTACCAAATCTGAATATTCTCTCAGGTGCAATACCTATCTGTTTATTCCAGATTTCAAAAGCTTCATCATCCTCCTCATATATTGATGGATATAATCTATTGGCATCAAGTCCTACAACTTCTGTAAGGAACTCCCAAGACCAATGAATAGCTTCTGTCTTAAAATAATCGCCAAAAGAGAAGTTACCAAGCATTTCAAAGAATGTACCGTGTCTTGCTGTCTTACCAACATTTTCAATATCACCTGTACGGATACACTTCTGACAAGTAGTCACTCTTCTTCTTGGTGGGATTTCCTGACCTGTAAAATATGGCTTTAATGGAGCCATACCTGAATTAATGATAAGCAGACTGTTATCATTATGTGGAACAAGTGAGAAACTCTTCATCTTTAAATGTCCCTTGCTCTCAAAAAAGTCAAGATATAATCTTCTTAATTCGTTAACGCCTCTGTACTGCACTTTATTCTTCCTCCTGTTTAGCTGCCTTTTTAGCATCTAATCCTTTTCTAATCTTACCACCGGCAAATACTGCAAGAACTAAAAGTCCAAGCATAACTACAAACTTTACCGCTTCAAATATTAATTCCGAAACTAATGTTAATCCTACCATAAGCCTTCCTTTCTGCTACTGCCGGCTTTGCAGCAGCTATAAACAACATAGTATTTTACCATAGCTCATATCAATTTTCAACATTCCACTTTCCATTATTAAGAAAATAGCCCGCACTTCTCTCAGCCGCATTAATAATAGTGCTGTCATAACCTATAGTCTTTAACAGCTTTATTGCATTTCTTGTGGTTGCAGGTCCTGTATACAGCTTGAAATCAAATACAACCTCATCATCTGTAACCTCCTCCTGAAAATGATAATTATCATATTTTCCTCTAAGAAGTGATGTAAGCTCTACATCGTGTGTTGCCGCAAACACAAGTGCTTTATCAGTCCTTATGCTCTTTAGTATCTCTGATGATGCCGCAATACGCTCAACCGTGTTAGTTCCACGAAGCACCTCATCAACAAACATAAGAACAGGATGTCCCTCTTTAGAAGCCGCATCCAACATCCTCTTAAGTGACTTAATTTCCACTATATAATAGCTGTTGGAGCTGCTAAGGTCATCTCTTAATGCCATTGACGAATATATTCTGTATACAGGTGCTCTGTAGTATTCCGACACACTCGTATATATTGTCTGTGACAAAAGTGCATTAATCGCGATTGTCTTAAGAAATGTCGATTTTCCAGAAGCGTTAGATCCTGTCAGAAGTACATTATGCTTAGTATTTATAGAGTTGGCTACAGGCTTTGTTATAAGCGGATGATATACATTTCTTACTTCAAGCTGCATATCATTATCCTTCCTGAACTCAGGAACGCACCAGCTGCCAAGCATACATCTGAATGAAGCAACTGATATGGATGCCTCTATAAAACCAAGTGTATCTATAAGCTCATATATATAATCTTCTTTATCATTAAAAAGCTTTATAAGATTATTAAACTTTATAAGGTCAACGTGTGTCAACATTCTTAGGTAATCAAGCAAAATCTCGGCTATAGAACCATCAACATTACCCGTTTCAAGAAGCCATGACCTCTTTGTTATATCTGAAAGCTCCTCTGATATATTCTTTAACTTATCGTTATACTCACCAAGAAAATCAATATTAAGTGCTGTTATCTTTTTCGCACCCATAAGCAGTTTCACAATATGATTAACACATATGAAGTACCTATCAACAGCAGCCTTATATTTATAATACGTTATTATCGAAAATGCGATAGCTGCGATACAAAGCCATATTCCAAGCACCGGGCTTATGGTGCAGGTAAATATAACTGCTGCAAGAATAAAAAGCATTGAAGCATAATGAAGAACGTTGCTTTTTTTCTCAAGTCCTACCACAACATCGCAGTAATCACTTATTGATATATGCTTTGCACGTCCTATCCATACAAATATTTTCTGTATGTCAAGTCTTTTAGCAGCATTTTTATCAAAGTCAGAGGCAAGCTTATCAAGCTTTTTAAGCGACTGGATATCCGCATTGGGACATCTTAACATCTTATATAGATATTCCTGTCCTGCAGATGAATTCGTATTATTCATCATACAAAATACCGCATCCATACCAAGATCATTCCATGTTATATCATCTATAGAGTTCTCATCTTCATTTCTTTTAAAGTAATGTGATATGCACTCATAATCTTCACCGGAATACTTTCTTTGTGACGGTTTTCCCCAGCCATTTTTCAGCTTTTTAATAATTAAATTCTGCTTTCTTCTATTATTCGTAACTGTGACATATACAGCAATAATAATAACAAGTGCAAAAAATACAAGTATCTGTATACTTGTCATATCTGTATAACCCGACTTGTCCATTATACGCCTCCCCCGATATTATACAATCTTGCAGTTTCAAGTGAAAGCTTTATCATATCATCAAAGCCCTCCTGTCTTTCCTCAACCGATAATGACTGTCCATTCATAAGATTATCACTTATAGTAAACATAGCAAGAGCATTCTTTGAAAGACGGGCGGCATTCATATAAAGTGCCGCTGATTCCATTTCAACAGCAAGCACACCCATATTACTCCACGCCTTATTATATTCTGGATTATCATTATAAAAGACATCTGTTGATACGACATTCCCAACCTCAGCAGCAATACCATAAAGCTTCGACTGTTCATATGCACAGTTTAAAAGCCCGAAATCCGCCACAGGTGCATATGTTCCAGGAAGATTATACTGCTTAGCATAGTTAGAGTCAGTACTTGTACCGATAGCTAACACAATATCCCTTAAGTCAACCTTGTCAGATATACTTCCTGCCGACCCTATTCTTATAATATTATCGACATCATAGTACTTAAATAACTCGTAGCTGTATATGCCCATAGAAGGCATACCCATGCCACTAGCCATAACGGATATATCAACATCCCTGTATACACCTGTATAACCATATATATTTCTTACATTGTTAAACCTGACTACATTATCAAGATAAGTATCAGCTATATACTTCGCCCTTAAAGGATCACCCGGCATTATAACTGTCTTAGCTATATCACCTGTATTCGCTGTGTTATGTGGTGTTGGCATAACATCACCCCTTCCATATCCAAACAAAGGCTGCATCCTGTCAGAAAATCCCACTAAGGCACTCTGAAGCAAACATACAGCCCTCATTATTATTTTACTTTCCAGCGTACTTTATAACTGCATCAACATCATATCCGCTAAGCTTTTCCCTGCCCTTAAGCCCCTCAAGCTCAATAAGGAATATAATCTTTACAACTTCACCACCAAGCTGTTCAATAAGCTTGATAATAGCTTCTGTTGTTCCACCTGTTGCGATTAAGTCATCTACAATAACAACCTTCTGTCCCGGTACTATGGCATCCTTATGCATCTCGATAGTTGCTGTGCCATATTCAAGCTCATAATCCTGTGAAATAGTTTCACAAGGAAGCTTACCTTTCTTTCTTACAGGAACAAAGCCTTTGCCATTAGCATATGCAACTGGAACTCCGAATATAAATCCTCTTGATTCTGGTCCAACTACAACATCATAATCAACACCTTTAAGCTTTTCATTAATTCCATCTATAGCAAGCTTTAATCCCTCTGGACTCTGGATTACTGTTGTTATATCCCTGAATATAATTCCTTTCTCTGGAAAATCTGGAATACTTCTTACATAATCTTCAACCTTTTTCATATTGTCCTCCTATTTGCCTTTTATTGTGCAAAGTACATTAATTACAACTAATTTTATCAGAATTCTCTCTTACAATCAAGCACTCAGCTACACAATCAGGCAGACAAGTCCCGAATTCTCATTCATAACCTTTTCTATAGTCTCCCCAATCTTATCCATATTATCTTTAGTTATATTATGTGTCTTTTCATATATCCCGTCATTAACAATCTGTTCTATCGTCTTTCCAAATATATTAGTATCCCATATGCCGTCCGGATTATCCTTTGTATTATCTTTAATATAATTAATCAGATCCTCTGCCTGGTTTTTAGTTCCGACTATAGGTGCAATCTCAACATTAATCTGTGTCTTTAACATATTCACTGACGGAACTTTAGCCTTAATCTTAACGCCATATTTGTTACCATTTTTTATAACAACTGGTTCTTCTAATTCTATTGCACTTCTTACAGGCGTTACAACACCGAAGCCAGACATATTAACATCAGTTACCGCATCAGATACACTTTCATATTCCTTCTTTCTTAACGCCAGATCTCTTATTGTACTTATAAGCTCATATTCATTTAATATCTTAGTTCCGGTAAGCTCGCTTAAAATGCCATAATAAATATTAGCATCTACAGACATCTTCACACTCACCCTTCCCTCCGAAAGTGACACATCTGTAACATCAAGCTTCTTTATGTATTCATTATCTGCACTATATTTATAATTATCAGCATCTTTTATTGTATTAATGCCTTCTAACACCTCTCCAGCCACCTGCATAAGCTCTTTTTTGAGCCAATGCTCATCAGGAAGCACCTGTGTCCATTCAGGTGCAAAAAAATCAATCTGTGTCACTGCAAACTGCTTAAGCACCTCTTTAAGAATATTATTAACATCTTCATTCTTTAACTGGTCGCAATTAACCGGAATAACAGGAACTTCATAATCAGCCGACATATTAACAGCAAGTTCTTTGGTCTTTGCAGCATAAGGCTTATCACTGTTTAATATTACAACGAACGGCTTATTTATCTTTTTTAATTCATTAATTGTCTTTTTTTCTGCCGCCACATAATTTGTTCTGTCAATTTCTGTAAAAGAACCGTCTGTTGTCACAACAATCCCTATTGTTGAATGGTCATTTATCACTTTCTTAGTCCCAATCTCTGCCGCCTTGGAAAACGCTATTTCCTTAATATCCCACGGTGTCTTAACCATTCTCTCTTTTCCATTATCAAGATGCCCATTAGCCCCTTCAACCATAAATCCAACACAATCAACAAGCCTTACCTTCATATTAATTCCCTCAAATGGACTTATAAGTGCTGCTTCACTCGGAATAAATTTAGGCTCAACTGTCATAACTGTAGTTCCACCTGACGACTGTGGGAGTTCGTCCTGTGCCCTCTTTCTTTTATTATCATCTTTCATAGAAGGAAGGACACACAATTCCATAAATCTTTTGATAAAAGTTGACTTACCGGTTCTTACAGGTCCTACAACACCAAAATATATTTCTCCATTGGTTCTTTTCTTAATATCCATATATACATCATACGCTGCACCTGATACAAGCTCTTTTCCATCCATATATCTAACCTCCATATATACGCATATAAATGTATATTCCCTTCAATAAAAAAATATGCCAGACGAACACCTCCATTCCTGCCTGTGTGGCAGAAAATGTACAGCTTTCATCTGACATACATATTAATCACATAACCCTGTAATTATATTCATCGCATAACCTGTAACGAATTAAAAATACATATTCTGTGACGAATTAGAATTTAATTATATTAAACTGTGCCAATGTGTAGAACACAAGAATAATAAGCAATAATACCGGTGCTATATACTTAACCATAACACGGTATATTTTCTCACGCTTAAAAGCTTCTCCATTCTTGGTAGCTTCTCCAATAATATAGTCAGCACCCGTTGACCAACCTATCATAAGGCAGGTAAAGAAGGCTACTATAGGAAGCAGAAGACTGTTGCTTATAAAATCGAAGAATGTAAGAAAATCCATTCCAAGTATTGTAATGTGTGACCATACCCCATTACCAAGTGAACAAGGTATTCCAAGGGCAACCGAGAATATAATAACACTAAGGCACGCTTTAATTCTGCTTATATGAAATCTGTCTATAAGCATTGAAACTATTGCTTCCATAACGGATACCGAACTTGTAAGTGCCGCAAAAAACACAAGCACAAAGAACAATCCGCCTATAAATCTTCCAGCTGTCATCTGTGTGAATACCTTAGGAAGCGTTACAAACATAAGTCCTGCACCACTCTGTGATGTTCCAGCTTCACCGCTGAATATATACACTGCCGGAACAACCATCATTCCTGCAAGAATGGCAATTCCTGTATCAAATATCTCTATCTGGTTGACAGATTTTACAATGCTCACCTCATCTTTAGTATATGAACCATAAGTTATCATAATTCCCATTGCAAGACTCATTGAATAGAACATCTGTCCCATAGCTGCACACACCGTCTTAAATGAGAATTTAGAGAAATCCGGCAGAAGGTAATATTTAATTCCTGCTGATGAACCTGGAATTGTAATTACATATATACATATTATAATGGCAAGCACAATTAGTGCTGGCATAAGATAACTGCTCACCTTCTCAATTCCTTTTTCTACACCTGATATTACAATAAGTGATGTAAGCCCAAGGAATATAATAAAGAATATAAGTGGTGCATATTCCCTTCCAATAAAGTTACCAAAAAATGAGTCTTCGGCAGCAGCTATATTCTGTCCTGCCGCAAATACTGTGACATATTTTGTAACCCATCCTCCTATTACACAGTAATATGGCAGAATGATAACCGGTATTATAAATGCAATCGGCCCGATAAATCCAAACTTAGAATCAACCTCTTTATACGCCCTTGTCGGACTTAACTTTGTCTTTCTTCCTATAGCAATCTCTGTTGTCATAAGAGTAAAGCCAAATGTAAGTGCAAGTATAATGTATACAAGAATAAATATTCCTCCGCCATATTGTGCCGCAAGATACGGAAATCTCCACAGATTACCAAGTCCAACAGCACTTCCCGCAGCCGCAAGTACAAATCCTATTTCTCCCGTGAAACTGCCCCTTTTCTTCTTTTCCATTAGTTATTCCAAACCTTTCCTTATAAATCATTTAATGTTTAATATTCAATATTTAATTATACATATTATTAATATATTTTCAATCTTCAAATTCCGCAAGCACATAATATCCTCTGCTTGTCTCTCCGACTTCTTTAACAACTCCATGTCTTGACTTAAGCCTGTCAGGAGTTGAGTAATTGCCTGACATAGCAACTGCTGGCTCAATAGTATAATAATAACTGCTTGGAAGCTTTCCCTCAGTTATCTCAACCTCATCACCCTGCTTAACAAGATTAGGCCTGCTCATTGTAAATTCCATCTGTCTCATAACCAGTCTCCTTTATAAATTGATTTTCTCCAGACATTTTCTCGTATAGTCATCAACCTTTTCCTTAAGATATGTGTTAGCACCATCCTCTATGTCAAAGCCGCTATCCATCATCTCTTTAGCCGCATCTGAGGCTTCTTTTAAAGTCTTGGCATCTGTGAATACGTCTGCTATTCCGAAATCAAAATCACCACTCTGTCGTACCCCAAAGAAATCTCCCGGACCACGCTGTTTCAAATCTTCCTCTGCTATCTTAAAACCATCATTGGAATATTGCAGTATATCCAGCCTGTCCTTTATCTTCTTGGATTTATTGCCAGTAACAAATATACAATACGACTGGTACTTTCCTCTTCCGACACGTCCTCTTAACTGATGAAGCTGTGCAAGTCCGAATCTTTCAGCATTTTCAACCATCATAACCGTGCTGTTAGGAACATTTACCCCAACCTCAATAACTGTCGTAGATACAAGCACATCTATCATTCCGCTGGCAAATCTTTCCATAATCTCATTCTTATCGACTGGACGCATTTTACCGTGAAGATACTCAATTCGCACGCCTTTAAGTTCAGCTCTTAACTTATCCGTGTAATCTATTACATTTTCCGCTTCAATATTCTCGCTATCCTCAACCATAGGACATATTACATAGCACTGTCTGCCCTCGCTGACCTGCTTTTTAATAAATGCGTATGCCTTTGGCCTGTATGAATCATCCACAACACAATTCTTTATTGCAAGTCGGTCTGATGGCATTTCATCTATAATAGATATATCCAAATCGCCATATAATATAATCGCAAGAGTTCTTGGAATTGGTGTTGCACTCATTACAATTATATGTGGATTGTTCCCCTTATCTGACAACTGTTTTCTCTGGTTGACACCAAATCTGTGCTGTTCATCTGTTATTACAAGTGCCAGATTATTATATTCAACCTTCTCCTGAATAAGTGCGTGAGTACCAACTACTATATCAATAGTACCATTTTTTATATCATCATACACTTTTCTCCTGGCAGATTGTGTCATAGAACCTGTAAGAAGTCCAACATTAATATCTATACCGGCATTGGCAAACATATTTCTTATAGACTCATACTGCTGCCTGGCAAGTACCTCTGTAGGAACCATCATTGCCCCCTGATACCCTGCAAATGCTGTATTCATAAGCGCAAGCACAGCGACAATCGTCTTACCAGAACCAACATCTCCCTGTATAAGACGACTTGTAAGATGCTTTCCACTCATATTATTCTTAACCTCTTCCCATGTTCTTAGCTGTGCATGAGTAAGCTTAAACGGAAGCTGGTTAATGAACTCTCTTGTCTTTACATTATCAGGGATAACATAGCTATTAGGTATTCTTTCATTAGAAGCTTTCATATTAAGAGTTGCAAGCACGAACAGAAAAAATTCCTCAAATGCAAGCCTATGCCTTGCAATAATATAATCATCCATACTCTGCGGAAAATGTATATTAACCATCGCATAATTATGCTCTGCAAGATTATACTTTTCCCTTATATATTCAGGTATATATTCCTTTTCCAACCCGATTTTATATTTATCAAGTGCCTGTGTTACTGCTTTTACAACAGTCTTGTTAGATAATCCTTTCGTCAGAGGATATACAGGCATAAGCTGACCTTTAACCTCATTGTACTGAGCCATTGTATACATCTGCGGCTGTTCTAATATATAACTGTCTTTCTTATGGTTCACTTTTCCCCTGAATACATAGTGTGTTCCTATTCTTAATGATGCTTTCAAAAATAGCATATTATACCATACACATTTTATCGCACCGCCTTCTGAATCCTTAATGATAACAGACAGCATTTTAAGCCTTCCATTACCATATATATCAGGGCTTCCAACTACCGTTCCCTCTATAGCAGCAATCTCTGTATCATCATCAATTGAACTAATAAAAACAGGCTCTTCATATACATCGTAATCTCTCGGATACAGCTTTACGAGATCCTCTACTGTGTATACAGAAAGCCTGTTTAGATTGTTAGCAGTTACAGCCCCTACTCCTTTTAATTGAGTAATATCCATACATCTACTCCATATCTGACAGCTTATATGCGTGTCATCATCAATTAAATAAAGGGCTAATATCTTTAATTATTATTCAACAGATACTATATAATAGTATACTGGCTGGCCACCATACTGAAGTTCCACATCAACACCGTCAAACTTCTCTTCTATCTGTGATACAAGTTCGTTGGCATCATCTTCCTTAATATCCTGTCCATAGTATACGCTTATAAGTTCTGAGTCATCATTCACAAATGTATCAAGCATATCTATAAGTGTTGTATTCATATCTGTTCCAACAGCCGCAAGTCCCTTGTCACCAAGTCCAAGGTAATTGTTCTTCTTAATCTCTTTGCCGTCAATTGAAGTATCTCTTACAGCATATGTTAATTCACCTGACTGTACAGTTGAAAGTGAATCAAGCATAGCCATCTCGTTCTCTTCTGCACTTCTTGTCATCTCAAAGTTAATCATAGCTGTAATTCCCTGAGGAATTGTCTTTGTTGGAATAACAACAATCTTCTTATCCTCAATAATTGAAGCAGCCTGATTAGAAGCAAGAATAATATTGCCATTGTTAGGAAGAACAAATATAGTATCTGCATTAATCTTCTCTGCGGCATTAAGAATATCCTCTGTTGATGGGTTCATTGTCTGTCCACCCTGTATTACTTCATCAACACCAAGACCCTTGAATATCTCTGCTATACCTTCACCAGCAGCTATTGTAACAAAACCGAAATCTTTCTTAGGTTCCTGTTCCTTCTTCTCCTGCTCGTGCTTCTTCATAGCATCTGCGGCAATAGCTGACTGCATCTCTGACTGTGCAACAACCTTCTGGTTATGTTCTTCTCTCATATTATCAACCTTCATCTTAGTCAGTTGACCGTATTCAAGCCCCTTTTCAAATGCCTGACCAGGATGGTTAGTATGAACATGAACCTTAACGATATCATCAAGATTAACGCACACAATTGAATCACCGATTGATGAAAGAAATGCCTTAAAGTCCGCCTCTGTCTTTTCATCAAATGACTTTTCAAGCATAATTATAAATTCTGTACAGTAACCAAACTTAATATCTACATCTTCAATAGCAGCACCTTTTCCAGGCATACTAGAACCAGATTTAAACTCAGCATTAGGTTCTGTAATTGTGAAATCTGTAACCTTTCCAGTAAGGGCATCTAACATTCCCCTAAGAACAACTACAAGTCCCTGTCCACCTGAATCTACTACTCCAGCTTCCTTTAATACTGGTAACATCTCTGGTGTCTTAGCAAGCACTTCCTCTGCATAATCAATAATCACTGATAATGCTTCTTCTAAATCTGTCACATTCCCTGCAACCTCTGCCGCTTTATCAGATACCCCCTTTGCAACTGTAAGGATTGTTCCTTCCTTTGGCTTCATAACAGCCTTATAAGCTGTCTCTGTCGCTCTCTGTGTTGCAACTGCGAGTGTCTCAACAGTTATCTCACTAACGTGTGACATTTCCTTAGTAAAACCTCTAAGAAGCTGAGAAAGAATAACTCCTGAATTACCTCTTGCTCCTCTTAATGAACCTGTAGAAATAGCTTTAGAAAGACTCTCCATTGTTGGATTGGCAATTGCACTTACCTCTTTCGCCGCTGACATAATTGTAAGAGTCATATTAGTTCCTGTATCACCATCTGGTACTGGAAATACGTTAAGGTCATTAATCCATTCTTTCTTTGATTCAAGATTCTTAGCTCCTGCAAGAAACATCTTCTGCACAAGTGCTGCATCTATTGTAGTAGTAGCCACTTTATTTCCTCCATTCTGCCATAAACAAGGCCCGTCAATCTACTTTATAAAAACAATTAATCTATAACACGAACGCCTTCAACATATATGTTAATCTTTTTAATTTCAAGGCCTGTGAATTCAGATACTTTGTACTTTACATTCTCAATAAGGTTGTCAGCAACTGTTGAAATGCTTACACCATAAGAAACTATAACGTGAAAATCAACTTCTATTCTATTGTCACTGTCTATCTCAACCTTAATACCTCTTGTAAGACTATCACCTTTTAACAGCTTAACAAGACCATCTTTCATACTTACTGCCGCCATTCCGACAATTCCGAAACACTCAACTGCTGTTGAACCAGCATACTGAGCAACAACATCACTTGAGATGGATACTTTTCCTAATTTGTTGTTTAATGTTCCATTCATATCTAGCCTCCATACTGCGACTTGTATTTTAAGGAATCTATGCAAAGCCTCTTATGAAGCATATTTGCAAGAAGTTTTGCGCAGTCAAACTTTCCCCACATATAAAGTATATTTTCATTATACTATCAAAGCTAAAATAAATAAAGTGAATTACGCAATTTTATTAAATTGTGCAATTCACTTTAATGTACTGATATAAATTTTCGAAAATTAATAGCATTAGGCACGCTCAACTTTACCTGAACGTAAGCAAGAAGTACATACATACATCTTCTTTGTTGCTCCATTAACCTTAACTCTAACAGACTTAACGTTAGAATTCCAAATCTTATTAGATCTTCTATGAGAATGACTCACTGCATTACCAAAGTGAGCACCTTTTTCGCAAACTGCACATTTAGCCATATCAATTACACCTCCTTACCGGTATTGGGTAAATTTACCCACAACAGAAATTATTGTATCAGAACATATTACATTTTGCAACACCTTTTTACTAAAAATATTACATTTTAATGACAAAACATATTATAACCTATAATAATAAGAGCAATTATTATAACTATATGCCAGAACATACTACCTGTAAAGATTAACCCTATAATCATTCCAACCGCAATCCAGAACATAATAAAGCCCAACATTCTGCACATAACAATCCTCTTCTTATGTACACTGCCCTTATCTTTATGATGTTATCAATACATATGGCGCAGATATACATATTATCCATTTTGTAAATGTATATGCTGTATACTCATTTTTTATAATCTATTCTTCATCTGTAACATCACTGATAGCTTCATCAATATCATCATCCATCTTTACATCACCAAACTTGCCAGTTATTCTGTCAACCACATCTGGAACCATATCCAAAATCTTAGTTACAGTATCCTGATTTTTGATATTAACAAGCTTAGTTGCACCATTCTGGATAACAAGAACAGCACTTGGAGACATCTTGCCTCCCATACCACCGCCGGCGTTATTCTTCTTATCACCAGCAAATGCACCGGCCCCAACACCAAACGATACATCAACTAATGGAAGTATAATTGTATCATTAACGTGTACCGCTTCCCCAACAACTGTCTTAGCTGATAAAAAGGAATCCATACCCTTAAAAAGCGATGCAACAGTTTCATTAAAATCATTCTTATTCTCTACCATATTAATCCTCCATTACTAACCCTTATTAAACACAAGCTTTCTAAACCTGTTGTTTTTATATACTCTTAAAGCTATCAAAAGCAGGCGGTATATTCTTACCCTGCCTTTCATATATATATCCCCTTCCAGCACTTTCTGTTCAAATTCAGGGGTTATATTAAACTGAACACCTGTAATTCCATATATAACCGCAATCACTCCTAATATCCTGCCTGTCATATATGGTTCTTCACAACCATAGCGCACATTAACATCATACTTAACCGGTGTTATTTCTCTTATAAGTTCTTTAAGTTCCTTCTTAATAAGCCTTACAAGTTCTTTATTCTCTTCATCATTAATAATTACTTTTAAATCATTAATCTTCTGCCAAGCACTTCGCTTCTTATCCACAATGGCTTTTAAAAGCTTTTTAAACTTGTTCTTTATGCTTATAAGCTTATCTTTCACACTATTAAGCGCTGCTTTCAGCCTGCCAATGAGGTCTTTTTTCTTATGAGGCTGGCTGACTGACTGACTATTATGTTTATCATCCTCATTATGCTGGTTATTACTTCTGCTTTCTATATGTTGCTTTATGTCAGCTTTTTTATGAATTTCTTCCAGCCTTTCTTTAGAAGAACTCCTTGAGGCTTTTTCATCTGTCTTTTCTAAAGCTTCATCTGCCACCATCTTTTTATCAGCAACGGCTTTTTCAGCTTCTAATGCTTCAACCTGCACAGCAGTATCCTGACTATTGCCAGCACCACTTGTTTCATTATGTCTACCAGCAGCGTATTGTCCGGCAGTTTCCTGACTGCTGTCCGCCCCATACATATCATCAATGTACTTATCGCCTTCTTTATTCTTTTGCTTCTTCTCCTTATCCGAATTATTATCGAATATTTTAAAGAACATAGCATATGCCTTAACCGATAAGTCATTATCGTATGATGCTTTTAACCTAAGAACATTAAGAAGCCAGCTTATCTTAATATTTGCCGTAAGCCTGCTATGATAATCAGCACTAATATTATATCTTACCGGAACGAATAAAACCATAAGCACAAGCAGAATTAATATTCCAAGCAATGATAAAAGTACTATTCCTGCTATTTTAAGAATTAATAATACAATATGAACCATTAATGCCCCCATTATTATTTATTACCAAATCCAAGATATTCTCTTATATTAAATCCACCTGTAGCATTATACACTTCATCAATTATATCTCTCACAAGATTAAGTGCCTCATCACGTCCTTTAGCAAGTCCAACTACATATATTTCTTCGTTTACATTTTTATTCTTAAAATGTGGTTGTAAAAGCATATTAGCCGAATATATATCCAGAATATTGCAAGTGTTAGAAGCAAGTGTTATCAAAAATGTATCTGCACAAAATCTATTCTTTCTTATATGTCCAAATACTTTATATTTATCTTTCTTTGCATTCTCACCAATATACAGCTTTCTATACCACTTCACAATATTCCTCGTTTCCAAGCAGTACAAGACCGCTTAATATACATTTATTGTCCGGCAATAATCATTCTTACTACTTCAACAACAGCCTTCTTCTCAGCTTCATCACTGCACTGTATTAATGAACTGTTGATATAATCCTGAATTTCTTCCGTATTATTAAAGAACACTGGAAGCATTGATAATACAGCCGCCATAACTGCTCTTTTAACACTTTGCTGACAGTCTGTAAATAACCTATCAAGCTCTGTAATAAGCTTTTCTGCCGCCATATCAGCATATGAATCATCAGGAATTGCATCAAAATATTCTTTAGGCGATATATCAACAAAGTCGCTTCCTGACTGAAGCTTGCTGATTGCTTCAAGCGAGCTGTACATATCTGACAGTGCAAGTTCATCTAATGTATCATTAAGGTTGGCAGCAGCATACTGTGTTGCAAAATCAGCCGCCATTACAGTTTCTAATATACGCTCCTGTTTGCCCTCAAAAGCTGTAAAGAGTTCTGCTATCTCATCAAGCTCCTGCTCATCTTCAAACAGGCTCTTAGACTTAAGAATAATATCTTTAGCAACATTTACCTCTGTATTATCCCCTATTGTATTATTATCAGATAATATAATTGTATACAAATCATTAATTATCTGGGCAAGAAGCACATATATATCAGCTGCATTGTTCATCTTCTCTGTAGCTATATCAAGTGCACCCCTTAAACGTGTGTACTCACTGCTGTCAAGATTTTTATAATCTGCATTCTTTAACGTTGCATAGAAATCATTCATATCCTTAAAGAACATTGAGTCTTTATCAGCATCTTTTAACATTGCACTTGTACTTAACGAATAATAGAAATCATCAATTGTCTGTTTCTGTGCTCCGTGATACAGCGTAAATGCGTCTTTAATATGATCATAAAATCTTGCTTTTGACATTCTTATCGGAAGCTGGCCAACCATTTCAGATATTCTTCCATTGATAGATACATTATCTTTATCAGATAAAATGTAGTGCATTATATCATTAGTCATATATGTATTATAGTATTCCTCATCAAGTTCATCATCCTTGAAGCGGTATTCTACTCTGTTTAACACATATTCATATATCTTAAACTTGTCAACATAATCAGTTATGCTTTCCATAATAGCTATAAGACGGTTTCTTAGCGAACTAATCTTGTCTGTAAGCACATCTTCACTGGCAACAGCTGAATCTATGGAAGAAATCTCTATTATCTCATTGACACCCTGGAACATTTCAAGAAACAGCTCATCATCTATCTCATTATCCTTAATCATATTAAGAATTGTATAATAATTCATAGACATCTTAATATAAGCAAGACCATTATATAATGATGACAATCCCTTTCCATATTTAACAAGATTATCTGATAAATTCTTACCCTTTGTTATCTCACTGGCAATATATCCTAAATTCTTCATATACCTATTTCCAATCGTTAATTTTAATCAATGATTAATTTAAATTAAGCTTATCAAGCTTATCGCAAAAATCAAATGTTGCGAAATAATCTTTTGGTGTCTCTGCTCTTCTTATCATCTGTACACTTCCATCTTCCTTAAGAAGAAGCTCTGCTGATCTTAACTTACCATTATACTGGTAACCCATAGAATAACCATGTGCTCCAGTATCGTGAATAATGAGATAATCTCCCATATCAATCTTTGGCAGCATTCTGTCAATTGCAAATTTATCACTATTCTCACAAAGTGAACCCGTTACATCATACTTGTGGTCGCAAGGCTCATTTTCCTTACCTGCTACTGTAATATGATGATAAGCACCATAGATAGCTGGCCTCATAAGATTTACTGCACATGCATCAACACCAATATACTCCTTATAAATGTGCTTCTCGTGGATAGCCTTTGTTACAACACAGCCATAAGGTGCAAGCATAAATCTTCCAAGCTCTGTATATATTGCAACATCCCCCATACCAGCTGCTGTAAGAATTTCATCATATACCTTATGAACGCCAGCACCGATAACAGCAATATCATTAGGTGTCTGGTCTGGCTTGTATGCAACACCAACTCCACCAGAAAGGTTAATAAACTTAATATCAGCTCCTGTCTTATCACGAAGTTCTACAGCAAGCTCAAATAAAATCTTAGCAAGTGTTGGATAGTATTCATTAGAAACTGTGTTACTTGCAAGGAATGAATGTATACCAAAATGCTTAACACCCTTGCTCTTTAATATCTTAAAGGCTTCAATAATCTGGTCGTGTGTCATACCATACTTGGCATCACCCGGATTGTCCATAATTGATGTTCCAAGCTGGAAATATCCGCCAGGGTTATATCTACAACTCATAGTTTCCGGGAACTTTCCATCAAGTATCTTATCTAAGAATTCAATGTGTGTAATATCATCAAGATTAATTGTTGCACCAATCTCATTGGCATAAGCATATTCTTCTGCTGGTGTATCATTAGATGAGAACATAATCTCACCCGGCTTATAATCAAGTGCATACGCCATCATAAGCTCTGTCTCAGATGCACAATCAACTCCACAGCCGTACTCCTTTAATATATTTAATATGTATGGATTAGGGGTAGCTTTTACCGCGAAATACTCTCTATAACCTTTATTCCATGCAAATGCTTCTTTTAATCTCTTTGCATTATCTCTTATTCCCTTCTCATCATAAAGATGATAAGGTGTAGGATATGTCTTATCAATCTCCTTAAGTTGCTCTAATGTTACAAATGTCTTCTTTTCGCTCATCTTACTCTCCGTTCCACATTCCTGTTACGTATTAAAGTCTGTACTTTTAACAGATTTCATTGAATGTAATTTATATATTTTTCCACGTTGAATTGTATATTAGTTATGATAATTCGTCAAGTATGGTTATTCTAACTTACCATTATCCTGATTTAATACAAAATGGCAGGAAGCTGTAATCTGCTGGCTGTGTGCCTCTCCCTCACACGCCATATACCGCTCCTGCCATATTATTAATATATTAAAACCACAAATTAATATGTAAGATTAGCACAGCCCTTAAATGATGTAGGGTCAATCTTTACATCTTTGCCATACTGTGCACTCTTAAGATTAAAGCAATTAAGAAATGCTTCACTTTCAATTCTTTCAAGTGTCGATGGAAATTCTACTTTCTCCAACCTCTGGCAGTTCTCAAAAGCATTGTTGCTTATAACCTTAACACCTTCTGGAAGCACAACCTCCACAATGTCATCTCTATTAGCAAATAATTCTTCTGGAAGACAAGTAAAGTCACTCATATCTATCTCTTTATATGTTCTGTTGTATAATGTAACCTTAATTCTTTTATTGTTCATAATCTTTCCCTCACATTCTACATTGCTATCAATTGCAAAGCGGCAATGCTCGCTGTCTATTTAAACCAGCAGTGTTAATGCCGGTTATAATCTTTAATTCATATTAAGCATTCTAAGGACTGACTGACTTGTGCTAAGCAGACCATTCTTATAGTATCCTAAAGCACTGTTATCATCACTGTAATTATTGTATGCTGTATTATATGTATTACTATCATCACTTGTATTAATAGTCGATGATGCTGCTAACAGCTTTGATAATATTGCTTTATATGTATTAATTACATATTTGTAATCATCATAGCTGAACAGCACATTAGAGCTGCTTGTTCCTGATGATACACGGCTCTTTAATACTGCATCAGATATATTGTACTTATTAGCTGTTATCTGGTTTTTAAGTACTGAAAGCTCCTGATTGTTCTGTCCCTGCTGGCTGTTATTCTGTGAATTAACCATTATTCCTGTATCGCCAACACCTGTACTCTGTGAAAGATCTGTAGCACCAGCTCCATCAATTGTTGTTGAATCAGAAGAAAGTGCTCCACCTAATATGTCATTAATTCTGTCTATATATCCTAATGTCTCTTTATATGGAGGAACTCCTCCATATTTGCTTACAGAACCACTTCCAGCATTATATGCAGCAAGGGCAAGTGTAACATTGCCATTGTAATCATCCAAAAGATACGCAAGCATCTTCGCTCCACCTGTAATATTCTGTCTTGCATCAAACGGATCTTCAACACCTAACGATTCTGCCGTTGTCGGCATAAGCTGCATAATCCCCTGTGCACCACAATATGATACTGCTTCTGTATCAAAATCCGACTCTGCCTTTGCAACTGCCTTTAACAAATTAACATTAACGCCGTATTCATTAGATACTTCATTAAATATATCATCTAATGACTCACTTCCTGAACTTATATTGTTAATTACATTATCAAAATTAGTTGCACCAGCCGGTTTAATATTATCTCCCTGACTCACAAGATATACATTACCGTCTAATATATTAACTGAATCTACTACCATTACTCACCAGTTTCCTTCTTTTCTTAATTGTCTATACATTGTATATGCATCTGAAAGTATCTGTTTCTCATTCGGATATTCCAGAAGATGATACGCCTCGTGATACTTATAGTAACCTGCATCGTAAAAAAATTCTTCTTTCTGAGGCACACAGTCATAGCTGTCGGATTCACACAGATACCAGTGAACGATCTTATCGATATTCTTGTGTCCAGCCTTAAATGAATAATTCGTACTGCCAATGTAAGCTCTTATTCTTACATCAGCACCTGCCTCCTCATTCACTTCACGCACAGCTGTCTGTTCATAAGTTTCTCCCTTTTCGACTGTCCCCTTTGGAAGTACCCAGCCATCTCGTGAATTCATAAAATTCTTATATAATACAAGAACTTTGCCTCTGAATATTACTACTCCTCCACAGCTTACTGCTTCTGACATATCGTTTCCTCCAATCCATTATACAATGCTGATATTTTTTTATCAAGGCTAAATGTTTGACATAGCGTGCTGTTTTCTGACATTTTTCGCAATCTCTTATATATATGACGTCATCAACAAATAAGCTCCTGTCAAACATATTAACATATTATTGAAAATACGCATCAAATACAGCCTTCGCTATATATTGTGCACTTGATACACCTGAATAGCCACCCTCAAGCACAACACTTACTACAATCTCTGGTGTCTCTGCCGGAGCAAATCCAACAAACCACGAATGTACATTATCACTATTATCGTATTGTGCCGAGCCAGTCTTACCAGCAGCATTATACGATGACCATCTCATTGAACCACCTGTACCTGAATCAACAACCTCTTCCATACATTCTGTAAGATACTGTGCTTCGTCACTTGTCATAAGCTTGTCAATAACTGTTGGTTTATTCTGTTTTACTACTCTGCCATAAGCATCTTCTATTCTGTCAACCAGATATGGTGTCATCATCGTACCATCATTAGCCACTGTTGCAGCTATCATAAGATTATGGAGTGGACTTATCATAGTTTTTCCTTGTCCAATTGCAGTTTCCTGTGCTTCACTTATGCCTGACTCCTCACTCAGTGCAAATGAACTTTTATTATATTCAAATGCGACCGGTATATTCTTATTAAATAAAAATGAGGTGCATAGATTCTTAAATGAGGTGAGCTTAAGTCCTGCACCTATATGCGAAAAGGCTGAATTACAGGAATTAGCAAAAGCATCTACAAGATCTTGCTTTCCATGTGCTTTTCCATCTGCACAGGGAATTGTTGTTCCGCCTTCCTCATAATCACTTCCGTCACATACATACATAAATGAATTATCTATACCATTTTCCCTTATATACTCAAGTGTTGTAAGTATCTTAAAGGTTGAACCCGGTGCATACAATCCTTGTGTCGCCCTGTTTAAAAGAACTGACTCAGAACTATCATAATTAATCCATTTATCGTAATCTTTATCTACCAGATTAGGGTCAAAATCAGGCTTGGAAACCATTGCCAGTATCTTTCCTGTAGAACTTTCCATAACTATCACAGCACCTTTGTTACTGCCAAGTGCCTTATATGCTGCCTTCTGCAAGGTTGTATCCAATGTTGTATACACATTATGTCCCTTTGCCTTATCGCCTGTTAAATCATTGGATATCTGATCAAATATATTATCTGTCTCAGATAACAGATAATAATTCTCTGTTGACTCAATTCCCATCTTCGTCTTGGAATTATATCCTATGACGTGGCCAAAAAGCTTTTTCTGTGGATACACTCTTGTCTCTGTACCGTCATCTGCCGTATCAGTCGTTGCAAGCACTGTTCCATCAGAAGCATATATATCGCCTCTCACAACCTTATCAGCCTGATTATCTATTCTTTTATTATATGGATTGTTAATAACATCTTTGGCATCTTTGATATTAAATACACAAAGATATACTATCATAATTGCAAATAAGCCTATAAACACAAAAGATATTATATTAGTTTCCCTGTTTCTAAGGCCTTTTTTACTTCCTTCTACAATATCCGTTTCTTTTTCTTTACGCCTGATGTTTCTTCGGCGTTGTTTTTGCTGTTGATTGTTTTTTTGCATTTTTACCTTTTCTGTCATCTTCATACTCGCTTTCATCAAGTCTCATATTATACATTCCATTAATCAGTGCAAACATCACTAACGAACTTATTATAGAGCTTCCTCCATAACTTACGAACGGCAGTGTTACACCAGTCATCGGAATAAGCTTTATTGCTCCTCCAACTGTAAGGAACACCTGAAAGCCATATGTAACTCCAAGTCCAACTGCGACAAGCCTGTAAAACAATGTCTTACATCTTGATGCAATGTTCATCATAAGTATAAGATTATTAAGGCATACCAGTAATAACGATATAGCAAATATTAATCCAAACTCCTCTGAAATAGCTGAGAACATAAAATCCTTTTCTGCAACAGGAATTTTATCCGGCATACCCTGGCAAAAACCATATCCAAACCACGAACCCATTCCTATTGAAAACAGCGACTGGCATACCTGATAACCACTATCATCAATATGGCTCCACGGATCTTTCCATATTATAACTCTTTTTCTTACATGAGAGAAAAGCTTATAGGCGATAACACCTGCAACTCCGCCGCCCATAATGCCGGCACCTGCATATAACACATTCTTGGTTGCAATATAAAGCATAGCAATATAGACCACGAAAAATATAAGTGCTGCTCCAAGATCTGTTGACAGCACAAGTATTATAACATGAAGTGCGGCAAATGCTGTAACTACAGCAGTCTGTCTGAATGTTGTTGCTTTATTAAACATCGAAGCTGCAAACATTACATATAATATCTTTACAAATTCTGCCGGCTGTACTGACACAGGTCCCACGGTAAGCACAAGATTAGCTCCATATATCTTATTGCCAAGAAGAACTGCCAGCAGAAGCACAAGTCCTGTGCCACAGTATATCCAGCCCATTTTTCTGAAGCTTTTCACCGTCTTTAACAGCCACGGAATGGCAAGTGTAAGCAATGTGCCCGCAACCGCTATAGCAAACTGCTTTACGCATTTGGTATAACTTAATCTTGCAATCATAACAAAGCCAACCGCCATCAGCATACACATATTATTAACAAGCAGCCTTGATGCTTTAGGATAAAATACCATATAAAGCATAATAACTGCACCAAGATATACCAGCTGTGCAAAATACAGATATATATAATTCATATCATCATACACAACATACATTATAAGATAACCAGTAAAATGTACAATTACCATTATAATATTCTGTATCCGGTATATCTTTTTTCTTTTATCTTCATTTCTTATTACTGCACCCCTGTATGCCGCGAGTGCATAGAAAGCCATAAGAAATGCAAGTACATATTTTGATAATTCCAAACAAACTGTCTGCATAATTAATTGACTCCTCTATAGAAATGTCCCTTATATGGCGATACCCCCTCAAAGCTTAAAGCTTTCTTTATTGTAAAAGTATCTTCATCTATGAACTCAAATCTTAACGACCTAACACCAAGGTCATTTCTTTTAAGTTCTTCTGTTAAATCAAATGTGCCTGCCCACGTCACTGTGTAACAATAACTGCATACGCTCTCAACTATGTAGCTTACATCACTACCCTGCTTTAAAAGAGTTGTACTACACTTCTTATCACATATTCCATAAGTCTTTCTAACACACGATTTAGATACCATAGCAGGTATTTTTCCATACACAATAATCTCACTTCCAGCAGTCAGAGTATCCTGTAACTCAGAATTATTAAGCTCAAGCGGAAGTGTGTGGGATAGCAGCCTTACCCCCGCCTTATCAGCAATATCTTTCAATTCATAACCTGCATACTTATTAAATACATACAGTCCTGTATCAGTAATTATATCTTTAACTTTAGACTTTCTGCTTCCTATAAGTCCGATTTCTTCAATATTTCTTACAAGATAGCCATCTATTATTATTCCAGTATTATGTTCTATATCATCAAGCATAGCCGAAAGCTGTCTTGCCCTGCTCTGTTCAAGAATATAAGGAAGTGCTATAAACAGCTTAATTCCCATTTTGTTAATTTTTTCACACACTTTAATAAATCTCTGCCGGTCGCTGTAATACATTCCAAAATCAAGATATATTCTTCCAACTGTAATATCAAGCTTATTATCAGGACTGCTGACTATATCAATCACCGAGCTGACAATATCAAAGGAATGACAATATACTGTACATAACATCTTGCCAGCATTATCTGACACATCATTATATTGGCTTTCAATACCTGTGCAATTATTGTAATACTCATTATATGCATCACAATCCGAACTTAATATGCTGTTATCCTGCTCATTATGTGTCATACAGCAGGGGTTTAATATACTATCGTCAGGCTCCTTATATGTCCTGCAATATGAACTTAATATATTATTATCAAGCAGTGCTATAACTTCTCTTCTTAGCTTCTTTAATTCTCCAACTGATAAGAACACATCATTATCCATATGAAGTTCTATGCCAGACACTTTATAGCCAGTGTTGCCTGTCATTGTAAGCTTGCTCTTAACATCTTCGTAATCAGCTGGCTGTTTTAAAGCTTTAGTCACCTCACTGCCAGATATGCTTGCACTGAATTGACCAGTCACAGCGGTAAGACTTAATGGTGAGCCTTTCACAGCCTCCATATACATATCAATATCTCTTTCAAAGCTTGTCTGCACATACTTTTCTTTTACAAGTCTTTCAAGAAAAGAATTCTTCATTCTGTTAATAATTCTGTCCTTGTACAGATTATATTTTCTTGGAAGATTGACCACTAAAGTATTACCCGCCTTAACAAACGAGCCACTCTCAAAGCTGTGTTCCTTGTCAATCTCGAATACATCCTGTGGATTGATATCCTTTAATGCTTTAAATGTAACCCTTCCCTTATCATTGCTAACGACCTTTAATGCTTCACTCCCCCTATGATTAGGACGTTCATACGACATCATCTCCTTACCCTTCTTGCTGTTATAAAACCCTGTCGTAAAAGAACCCCTGTTATATATATCGCATAGATTATCTATATCTTTCTTAGTTACTTTATAGCCTTTTCTTCCATATTTAATGTATTCATCAACATAATGCCTATATACAGAAGTAACATATGCAGCATAGGTCACATTTTTCATTCTTCCTTCTATCTTTAACGAATACACACCAGCTTCTATTATATCTGGAAGTATAGGCAGGGCACACATATCTTTAGGACTTAATGCAAAGGAATTATCTTTGTCGTTAATCTGACTGTCATTATCATATACTTTATAAGAAAGCCTGCAGGGCTGTGCACATCTTCCCCTGTTGCCGCTTCTTCCACCTCTGAAACTGCTCATAAGACATTGTCCCGAGTAACAATAACACATAGCACCATGAACAAAGCTTTCAATCTCCATATCTGGACAATCTTTATGAAGCTGTGCAATCTCAGTTAATGTCATCTCTCTTGAAGTGACAACACGCTCTGCCCCCATATCCCACAGAAGCTTAGCACCAAGACTGCCTGTCTGTGTCATCTGTGTGCTTGCGTGTATGTCCATATCTGGAAAATGCTTCTTTATAAGCCGCATAACTCCTAAATCCTGAACAATAACCGCATCAAGTCCGTGTTCATAAAATGGTCTTATATATGAAATCAATTGTCCTTCTATCTCTTTGTGCTTAAGAAGTGTATTAACTGTAAGATATATTCTGCACCCAGCTCTATGTGCATAGTCAAGTGCCTCAAGCATCTCCTCATTATTAAGATTGCCTGCGTATGCCCTTGCACCGAACATATCTCCTCCAAGATACACCGCATCTGCCCCTGCATTAATAACAGCCTTACATATTTCAAGAGAACCTGCTGGTGCAAGAACTTCTATTCTGTTGTAGTTGTTACCATGTGTTAATTCCATAATATATCATTTATCCTCATTCTATAATACTTATTAATCAAATCGGGACTGTAGCACATTGTCCCCAGCCCCGCTAAATATAATTATTTCTTTGAATCATTAAGTTCTGTTTCAAGCTTTACAATGGTATTTTGAAGCTTCTCTATGTTACCCTTCAATTCCTCAATCTGCTTATCAGCAGACTCAGACTTTATCTGTGCTGCAATAAGTTCGTGCTTAAGGTCATAGATTTCCTTATCTTTATTCTCAATCTCTAAAGATAAACCATCACCAAGCTTCTTTGCCTTAAAATAATCATCGGCAACATTAAGATACATAAGATTAGCTCTTATCTCTGCTGACTGCTTTCTAAAATTCTCGTCTTTACCGAACTCAGCAAGTTTATTATTAATATATGATGCTATCTTCTGAAGATATTCTTCACTTTCATATCCTCCCAAAGTAAATACTTTTCCACCTATGATTACCTCTGTTGTATTCTTTGATGACATCTGCATCCTCCTGACCTGCTTAACAATAATATATAGTAAGTATACAATATCTACTCTCTTAGTTCAATACCAAGATTATCATATGCTTTCTTTGTTGCAACTCTTCCTCTAGGTGTCCTGTTAATATAATCATTCTGTATAAGATATGGCTCATATACATCTTCAAGCGTTCCCGAATCTTCACCAATAGAAGCCGCAAGTGTCTCTATTCCAACAGGTCCTCCGTCAAATTTCTCTACAATTGTAGAAAGAATAAGCCTGTCATTCCTATCAAGTCCGTCCCTGTCAACATCTAAAAGATCAAGTGCATAATCAGCAACATCTTTAGTTATATTACCGTCATATTTTACCTGTGCAAAATCCCTTACCCTCTTTAATAATCTGTTGGCAAGTCGTGGTGTTCCCCTTGATCTTCTTGCAAGCTCATATGCACCATCATCATCAATATCAACGCCAAGAACCTCTGCTGACCTTACTATAATCTTCTTTAATTCATCACAATTATAGAATTCAAGATGATTAACAACTCCAAATCTATCTCTTAAAGGTGCAGATAAAAGTCCTGCTCTTGTCGTTGCACCAACAAGTGTAAAATGCGGAAGGTCAAGTCTTATCGACCTTGCAGTAGCACCTTTTCCAATCATTATATCAATCTCATAATCTTCCATTGCTGGATACAGTACTTCCTCAACCTGTCTGTTAAGTCTGTGTATCTCATCAACGAACAATATATCTCCCTCACTAAGATTATTGAGTATTGCTGCCATTTCTCCAGGTTTCTCTATAGCCGGACCAGAAGTTACCTTTATATTAACTCCCATTTCATTAGCTATAATTCCAGCAAGTGTTGTCTTACCAAGTCCAGGAGGTCCATAAAATAAGACATGGTCTAGTGAATCTCCTCTCTCCTTTGCTGCCTTTATATATACTTTAAGGTTTCTTTTAACCTTTTCCTGTCCTACATAATCATCAAGCTTTAATGGTCTTAACGAATTCTCTATCTTTGCATCTTCCGTAAGGATTTCTGTGGATATTATTCTTTTTTCCACGTTGTATTTCACCTCCTCATAATTAAATACCCTTTTTATAACTAAGCACTATTTTATAATCAAATGCTCTCTTATATTCAAATATTCTTTTATTTTACCTATAAAGTTGCAAGGCTTTTAAGAGCCTCCTTAAGTATTGCCTCTGAATTCTTCTTATCAATATCATCAACCTTCTTAACAGCCTTAATCGCATCCTTACTGCTATAGCCAAGTGATACAAGCGCCTCAACAGCATCATTCATAACAATAATAGAATTATCCTGCTCTGCTGCCGCATTTGCCTTATTTCTGTTATTAAGTGCCATCTCAAAGGCTTCCTCAACCTTTAACTTATCCTTAAGTTCAATAATAAGCCTCTGTGCTGTCTTAGCACCAACACCCGGACAGCTCTTTATAAGATTAACATCATCTGACAGTACTGCAAATCTTAAATCATCTGTGCTGATTGCTGATAATATTCCAAGTGCCCCCTTAGGACCTATTCCGTTGACATTTATTAATAATTTAAATACGTTAAGTTCATCTCTTGTAAGAAATCCATACAGGCTCATATCGTCTTCTCTTACGTGCAGATATGTATACACCTTTACAAATTCACCCGATTTAGGTATATTTTCAGCTGTAAGGGACGATGTCTTAATGTCATAGCCAATCCCATTATTCTCTATAACTATCCCTTCTGGTGTCATCTCAACAAATTCACCTATTATATATGAATACATTATTACTCTCCGCTCTTATATTTAAAATACTATTTATGATTTTATTTTGTTGTTTTTATCCTATTTTTCAAAATGCTGTTTTATAATATCATTATTTTACAAATAAATATTACTTCCGCATTCCAAGACAATGGTTAATAAACTGCTGTGCGGTTCTTCCTGATATGCCTCCGTGGCTTAATTCCCACTTATTAGCCTCAGCCATAAGTTCTTCTTCTGACATATCAAGTCCATTTTTCTTGGCAAGTCCTATTACAATATTATAATATTCCTTATTAGATGGTTTAGAATAGCTTATCTGACACCCAAATCTATTAACAAGCGACATCTTTTCTTCAATCGTATCTGATCTGTGAAGTCCGTTAGAAGATTCCATATCATTTCTGTCGTTCCATGTTTCTTTGATAAGATGTCTTCTGTTAGATGTCGCATATATAAGAATATTGTCAGGCTTAGTTTCAACGCCACCCTCAATGACTGCCTTTAAGAACTTGTACTCAATCTCAAATTCTTCAAATGATAAATCATCCATATATATAATGAACTTGTAGTTTCTGTTCTTAATGGCCGCTATTACATTTGATAAATCCTTAAACTGATGCTTATATATCTCTATCATTCTTAAGCCCTGGTCATAATATTCATTAACGATAGCCTTGATACTTGTAGACTTACCAGTTCCGCTGTCACCAAATAAAAGAGCATTATTGGCTTTTCTGCCCTGAACAAAGTTCTCTGTATTCTCAACAAGCTTCTTTTTTTGTATCTCATATCCAATAAGATCATCTAATACAACCTTATCCATATTATTAATAGGGTTAAATGTAAGCTTTCCATTCTCTGTTGCAGATATTCTGAACGCCTTGTTAAGTCCGAACATACCTACGCCATATGCTTTATAGAATTCTGTAACTATATCAAAGAATTCATCTGCATTAGCAGCTTTGGCAAGCTTTTCGCTTAATGCCTGAACCTTTTCACTTACATTTTTATTATACATCAGCTCCTTCTTAACGATTGCCTTATAATCAGAGATTATAGAGAAACAGTCAATGCCGAGTTCTTTCTCTATAAATGAAAAATCATAATGGAAAAGATTGTAGAATACTTTAAAGTCATTCTTTGCAAATACATTAACACTTCCGTCATTAGCTCCTACCTTTTCACAGGTAATGCTGAATGGATTCTCATTAGTAATAAGAAAATATGTAAGATAATTCTGCCATAAATTCTTATCGAAACCATAATCTGTTGCAACTTCTAAAATTCTTTTTACCTGAGTATATATATCTGTAACCAGCTCTTCTTTTGATGATAATTTGTTATCAAAACGATTGAATATATCTGCCATTGATGATAAAATAGAACTGTTATCGAGATTTCCATACATAATTAATTGAGATATTTCTTTATACATTTTAGTATTCCTTTCGCCAATGTGTATATGTAACTTTTATATAATAACACATATAATATCACATTGAGAGCGAATTTTGTCACTTTTTTTAGAAATATTAGTTCGATTAACTATTGACAGCTAACGAACTAATGATATAATCTGTAAAGAACTTTGCAAAAGTTTGTAAAAGTTTTAACAGACTTTTATTTTTTAATGATTAGTGAGGATTTCAAATGAAAATCGTATCAGATATCAACGCATTTGTGTATATTGTATTGACCATCTTCTATTGTTATCAGGGAATATACGTTATTATCGCATTGCTTGGTAAAAAGAAAAAAAAGAATTACAACACCGAAGCTAAGACACTTCACAAATACGCATTTATTATTGCCGCACGTAATGAAAATGCCGTTATCGGCAATTTAATTGACAGTATTAAGAACCAGAATTATCCTTCAGAGCTTATTGATGTTATCGTAGTAGCTGATAACTGTACTGATAATACTGCGGAGATTTCAAGACAACACGGTGCCATTGTTTATGAGCGTTTCAACAATATACTTATTGGTAAAGGCTATGCTATGGACTATGTCTTTAATAAGATATGTGAAGAACGCGGTGATTACACTTGTTATGACGGTTATTTCGTATTCGATGCAGATAATATTATCGATGTCAATTACGTCAGAGAGATGAACAAAGTATTCGACAGTGGGTACAAAGTTGTCACAAGCTATCGTAACTCTAAGAATTATGACACTAACTGGATTACAGCCGGTTATTCTTTATGGTTTATAAGAGAAGCTAAATATCTTAACAACCCACGAATGATGATTAAGACAAGCTGTGCTGTATCCGGAACTGGCTATCTTGTAGACAGCTCTATTATCAAGAAGAACCACGGCTGGAAATGCAATCTTTTAACAGAGGATATTGAATTTACTGTAACTAATATTCTTGATGGCGAAAAGGTTGGTTATTGCGAAGATGCTATGTTCTATGATGAACAGCCAACAACATTTAAACAGTCTTGGAATCAGCGTATGCGTTGGACAAAAGGCTTCTATCAGGTATTATTTAAGTATGGCAGAGACTTATTCAGGACAATGTTCAAGGAAAAGAGAATGTTCGTATCCTGCTATGATATGATAATGACACTTGCACCTGCTACTTTATTTACACTTGGAACAATACTTCTTAATGTAATAATATTATTATGTGGTGGTCTTAATCCTACATTATTCAAGCAGATTGCTGGTCCAACTGTTCAGGCTATTTTACTTGGTTTCTTTAATTTCTATATGATGCTTTTAGTAATAGGACTTATAACTTTAATAACTGAGTGGAAGAAGATTCTTGCACCTGCAAGAAAGAAGATTATGTATCTTTTCTCTTTTCCTCTCTTTATAGCTACATATATTCCAATCTCAATTGTAGCGTTATTTAAGAAGGTTGAATGGAAGCCAATTCCTCATACTGTTGTTAAGACTATTGATGATTTATCAATGACACAGTATAAGCAGTAATTCTATTAAGAATTTAAACTAAATAATGATATAAAAGAAGGGGCACCGCACTAAGAAATTAGTGCGGTGCCCCTTCTTTTATGTTAAGGCGGTATATAATCTAAAAAAATAAATCCCAGGCTTCGAAAAACCTGGGATTTATAGTAAAATATTAGTATGCAATTACATAATAAATTACAAAAAGATTATACGTTAAATCAGAGTGGATATCAACTA